>JACCDT011162669.1_pt1 | contig 272818 bp, 226 predicted proteins | sample 7446291 | NCBI WGS metagenome assembly JACCDT01 (sample SAMN15323446, study PRJNA562643) | freshwater metagenome | isolation source: river surface water | place: USA:Blue River Watershed | collected 2017-08-17 | reverse complement strand
TGGAACCTTTTTTAGAGGCCTTTTTAGAGCCCTTCTTTTTGCCGCCTACTTGGGGATCGGTAGGATTAGCACCTCCTTTCTTGGAACCTTTTTTGGAAGCTTTCTTGGAACCTTTTTTAGAGGCCTTTTTAGAGCCCTTCTTTTTGCCGCCTACTTGGGGATCAGTAGGACCAGCACCTCCTTTCTTGGAGCCCTTTTTGGAAGCTTTCTTAGAGCCTTTCTTAGAGCCCTTCTTTTTGCCACCACCAACTAAAGGGGAAGTTGATGCAGAAGCACCTGCTTCGACAGCAACATTTTCAGTAATAGTAAGAACATCACCACTTGTTCCATAAGCAAATGTTTTACCGGGAGTACTTATAGTGTTAATAATTTTATGGTATTTGCATGGTAATCCCATAAGAGTTTTTTTAGTTTCTTCAGCGTTTGTAGGGTCAACACTTAAGTCCTTTTCAAGTGAAATAGGAGCTTCTGTACCAATTTGAACTTTGTTAATTTGTACTGACATTTTATTATATATTATAAACTATATATTATTTTTTTAAAATTAAATATTTTTCGTTCACTATTTGATTACCTGAACTATTTGCAAAACTAAAATCAGGAACTTTACCTGGTTTTCCAGAAGGATTATATTTAAATCTTCTTTTTCCTTGTTTAAAACTTTCAAAACCTTGAATTAGTGAATTTCTTCTTACATCAAGTGGAAAACCATAACACTTAAAAGTAAAATCTCTAAAAGCAGAATTATCCATAACAGTAATTTTTTTATTGTTTAAGTATTCATTTCTTAATTTATTAAGTTTTCCAATAATTTGTTTAATAATTTCTCCATGTTTATTATTACGATTAATGATAGCATAAAAATATTCAAAATAAAAATACATTATAAGTAAATTATATGTTCCAAAATGTGTTTTCTTTTTATCTGAAAAATTATAAACGGTACATCTAGAATTATTTCCAAATAACTTTAAAACCAAATTTCCGTCATAGTAGTATTCAATTCTTTTGTCGTAAAATTCACAAAAAGGATAATATTCTTTTGTTGTAATTTTTCCAAACTTACGAGATAAGTGTTTATAAATGTGTTTTCCGTCTTTTTCAAGTTCTGATGTAATAAGTTCATAATATGGGACCTCAATAAGCAAGTTTTCCGAAACTTTTTTAGCATAATAATTATATCCATAAATACCAATAACAATTAGTTTTGACATTTGGATAAATTTTTTTCTGATAAATTTTAAAACATCTGGATTTCCAACCGATTTAATTTGTATTGGTTTGTCATAACTTGATTGATCAATTGGATAATATTTTAACACCTTTTGAAAACGTTTTATAGACTTGTCAATACGCCAATATGAAGTCATTGGGTCATTTAGAACTCTATATGCATCAACCAACATAAAATGTGGGTCAGCACATTTTAATCCATCTATTTCAATTGTAGGTAAATTATTAAATACATTTTGAGGCATGTAAGATATATCACAATAATTATCAAAATTTACAAAAATTTTATATGTTTCATCATGCATACCTACTTTTCCCTCAACATGTTTAAAACCTTGCGCGTGAAGTTCTTCTGTTAATGCAATTAAATCAGCAATAGGTGTTGGTGAATAAAACTCAATATCTGCTATGTCTGGTAAGTTATAAAATGCTCCATCAATTTCTGTATAGAAAACGTCATCTGGATTTTTAACTTTTACCAACATGTTTTGTGCAAATCCTCCATAAATTATTTTCTTTGTTTTTCTTACATAGTTTTTAATTGCGTTATAAACACTTGAAATTTCTTCTAATGTTGGTTCATAATATGTTTTATATTCTTTTGCGGCATCGTTTCTTATTTTATCATAGTTTTCTTCTATTTTTTCCAAATCTTCTTCACGATACATTTTTCTATATAATGGGATTTAGAAATTATAAATTTGATTTATAATAAATTTAATTAATTTCCAATAAATTAATTAAATCAATAAAAATTAATAAAGTATATTTAGTCAGAATCAGTATTTATATTAAATTCTTCTTCAATTGTATCGGTTGTGTCTGTACCCGAACTACTCGAACTGCTTGTTTCTGATTTGTTAACAAACATATCCTCATAACTATTTGAAGAAAAATAATCTCCATAATAATTTTCTTGTTGATAGTTCTTACTAAAGTTATCCCAGCTTAATTTATTTTCTTGTTCAAGCATTTGCATTACATCATACTTTTTAGCAAATAACTCTGGAACAACAAAATCATTATTTGTTTCCTTGCTTTGTTTAAACATTTTATATAATTTTAAATCATTTTCATAAACATTTTTAGATTCTTCTATTCTTTCTTTTTGTTTTTTCAATAGATTAATTTTGTGTTGTAAGTCAATTTTTTGTTTTGCCATTTCAATTACTGCAGGATTAGAATAATCAATGTTTACTTGTTTTTTAACAGGCTCATAAATTACTTTAACTGGGGTAGATGTTTTGGTATCAGCGTTAGTATCAGTAGTTGTTACTATAGTATTTGCAGACGATTCTAAATTTGATGATGACTCATAAGATAATAAATCTGTACTAGATGAAGAGTTAGAATATGTTGTTTCTTCATTAAAATTATTATTAGATAATTTCGTATATGGTTTTAAACTAACTTTTTTGGTTTTTAGTCTAAAACATGAATTCGCTCTATATATGTGAACTAAAGCTGATTCTTTCATAAAATTATTATGTAAACATGATAAAATAAATGATTCAGCATCATACATTTTTTTATAGCTTCCTATTATTTTTCCTTCGTATTCAACAAGAAAGAAATACATTTATTAAAGATAATTATTAAAGTATCTTTAAATGGTTATATTTTTAATTAATAATATAAACAACTATCTTTGTTTTTAACGGTTAAATGGTTTTCGATGAGCCCTGAAAGATTCATAACCTTTTGATAAGTCTGATAATGTAAGAACTTTTTTTTCGGCATTTTTAGATGCAAATACTCTTCTTGAGTGAGCACGTTTGCATCTTGAAAATAAGTTTTCCATATCGCCACCAAAATACTTAAATTGTTTGTAGTGTTTATAAAAAAAATCTGGTTTAATAGTAGAGTCAAGTTCCCAACCAAAATCATATACTTTTTTTTTAAAAATTAAAAATAAATCATTTGGTTTATATGGATTAATTGTGAATCTAACTGGAAATCTTCTTTCTAACCCAGGATTAAATGCAAAAAAACAAGAATCAATTTCTTCTTTGTAACCAGCTACTATACAAATAAAATCTGTTTTTTTCTCAGTTAAGTTTTCATTAATAGTGTCAATACATTCTTTTGAAAATGAATCACGTTTTTCAGCATTACCAAGAGAGTAAACTTCATCAATAAATAAAATGCCTCCAATTGCACTATCAATAATTTTTTGTGTTGCTTTTGCTGTTTGCCCTAAATATCCGGCTATTAGTTGACTACGTGTTGCTTTTATAAATTTGTTATTTTTAAGAATTCCCATTGCTAAATAAATTTTTCCAATTATTTTGGCAACCTCGGTTTTTCCAACTCCTGGTGGCCCTTGAATTACTGTATGCATCATATCTGTATTAGCAGGATCTAAATTTTGAATTCTAAATAATATATGGTCAACCATATCTTGTTTAACTGACTCCATACCAATCATATTATTTAATTCGGTTAATGGTTCAACAAGTTTATTAAGTATTGCCAAATCAATATTATATCTTTTGTTATTTTCATATAATTTACCCAGTTCTATTAAATCCATTAAACATGTTATTTCCCTATCAATTTGAACAAATTCTTTTTCTTCATCTTCAATATCGGTTTTATAAATTGTTTCATTAACATAAATAAAGTTCTTAATGTGTTCATTATCTTCTTCATCATCATCATAGTCATCATAAAAAAGTATGTGGGTATTAGGTTTTTTATTGGGTTGATTCGTGTTATTTACAAAATAATCATCACGTGGTCTTTTATTATTTAAATTATTTGGATCGGTACCATTAGGATTACTCATTATACTAGAATATAATTTAATTTTCAAATGTAAACCACCAAAACAAAAAACTATACTATATTTAAGTTTCCACAAATTATAAACTCAATAAAAATATGTTTACTTTGAGTTAAAAACATAATTATATAATTAATAATAATGAAAATAATAGCGTGGAATGTAAATGGGATAAGATCATTACTTAAAACAACTTATCTTGATAATTTAATAAAAGAAGAAAACCCAGATGTGTTTTGCATGGGAGAGACAAAAATATCATGTCCTTATGATGAGGTTGAAGCTGATATTGCGAAGCGTCTATCCCAATTCAAATACAGATATTGGAGTCCATGTAAAACAAAAGGAGGATATAGTGGAACTGCAATATTTTCCAAAAAAGAACCAGTTAGCGTAAAGTATGGATTACCACATAATAAATCAGGCAAAAAATTACCACAAGTATTTGAAAATATTGATGATGAAGGAAGAGTAATAACAGTAGAATATTCAAAGTATTATTTAGTTCATGTTTATACACCAAATTCAGGCCAAGAATTAGCAAGACTAGACTGGAGGACCAATGTTTGGGATAGGGCATTTGAAGAATATATAATTAGTTTAAAAAAGTCTAAAGGAGTTATTGTTTGTGGGGATTTAAATGTTGCAAGAAGCCCAATAGATTTAAAAAATCCAAAAACAAATTTACGTACTGCAGGTTATACAGACGAAGAAAGAGCAAGTTTTGAAAAACTATTAACAAATACAGAATTAATAGATTCCTTTAGACAAATTAATCCAAATAAAATTCAATATAGTTATTGGTCATATATGAGAAATTCTCGTGAAAAAAACATTGGATGGAGAATTGATTACTTTTTAGTAGATCCAAAGTTAAAAAAAAAGATTAAGGCAAGTGAAATTTTAGTTGAGGTTTTAGGAAGTGACCATGCACCTGTTAAATTGGAAATATAATAATTATTATAAAAAAATCTATAATTTAAGTTTATTATTTCTATATTATAATATATAACCCAAATGGATTCTCACATTTTTGTTGCTTTAGTTGGTGGGCTATTAAATATGGCATTATCAGTTACTGTTCCTTGTTTAGTTAAAAAATCAGAACAACCATTTTTACAAGAAGTAAAAAAAGTTTTTGAAGTAAACCGTCAAGTTATCATTACAAGTAGTTTAATTGTTATGTTAACAATATATCTTGCCCTTAAAATTGCTCCTGAACTTGGCTTAACCATGAGCGAAATGGGATTAAATCTCGTTGATACCTCTTCTGGATCTGAATTTATTAGAGCTCCAGTTATTGTTACAAGAGAAATGCCTCCTCAATTAACAAACTTATTAAGATTAATGCAAAATTAAATCTTATCCAAACCAGACCATTCTTAAAAATCCAATTAAAAAACTTGCCATAAATAAAAAATTATTTAGTCTCGATGCTTCATTTCTATTTAAGTTAGTATTAAATATTTTATTTATCCAAGGTCTAAAAAACTCTGGTGCTCCAGCTTCTTCAGCAGGTTTAGCAATCCATACGCCTTGGCGTAAATAATATTCTAGTCCCGTTAATGTACATTGTTCGTCCCAGTCGTTCCAATCTAGGAAAATTATAATTATAAATAATAAATAATACTTCATTAAATGTATTGGTGTATATGAATATCCAGTAAGCACATATAAAATAAGTAGCAAATGCAAATATTTAACTGTATCAGCCATTATTTCATTTATCATCTTAAATATTAAATTATTTAAGATTATAATTTTTTAAAATTTATTCTAATTTTATTTCCCATGAATCACCCTTTAATTTAAATCCAAGGGATTCAAGTTCTTTTGAAAAATCTTTAATGTATTTATCATTTTTAAATGATAGTTCATATATTGGATTTGCATCTTTGTCTTTTTGTTTTTTTGTTAATATGTCAATACTTCTTCCAACTAATTTATTGACAGATTTAATATAATGTTTAATTCTGTCTTCTAAGTTATAAGGAAATGAATAAACAGGATGATCAACAGGAATCATCATATAAGTAATTTTATTTCCATCTTTTGTTGTTGAATATTTTTCCAGATATAATAATTTGTCTCTAACTTCCAAACAAATTTGTTCGCGTGTTAATTTATCAATACGTGCAATTTCATTCTTTGTAATGTTAGGCATCATACGAACAAGTTTCATTAGGTATTCTTTATCTTTTGATGTTGAACATACAGCTCCTTTAAATGTAGGAATACCTGTGCCACGTTTTTTATCTAAAACTTTAGCTCTTGGTGGTCTAATTTTAAATAAATCAGGATCATTTGAAGCAAGTTTATTAAGGTTTTTATCAATAATACCAACAATAAAGTTTTCCTCGCGTTCTTCATAATAATCTAATGTATCATCAAAATTATAACCCTCTTCTTGTTTTGCTAAATCAGCTTTTTCTTCAACAGTATCTTTTTTATAAATTGACTTGAATTTTTGTTTCACATAGTTATTTAATGATACTTGATTATTTTGTTCAATTTCTATATGTTGTCTATAGTACATTGGTGCATCTTCATTTTCATTAAATGGTTGGAAAATAAAATATTTTCCACGTTGAATTAAGTATCCTCCTCTATTGTATTTATCATAAATAGTGTCAGAATAATTATTAAAATCATTTTCTGTTTTAGGCATCATATCTTCAAGTGCTTGGTCCAAAAAATATTCTTCAAATAATTCGGCTTGATGTTGGATAAAAGATTTTTTAATTTCACTTAATATTTCATCATACATATAAACGTGTTTAAATCTATACAAGTCCTTAATTCTATTTTTAATTAGGGCGATTTCATATTTGGCTAATTCGTCATTAAATGTATTATAATTAATATCATCCTTATCTAATTTTTTATAAGAGTTTTTCTTGGTATCCCAGTATTTATCATTTAGTTTATTTGAATCACATTTTAGGTCACACTTTCTAAAGTCACATAATGCAGGACATATTTGTTTACCGGCTTTAACATTTTCAAGTGTTGGAGGAACACAGTTTTTATATTCTTCAAGTTCTTCCGGAAACATATTTGCATGCAATAATAATGGACAATCAACCGAAACTTCCTTAAGAGAATGTTCAACGTCTTTAACAGTTAAGTATTTCAATTCAGCTTTTTGATAAAGAATTTCGTCAGTTGATAGTTCTGATGGTTTTTTATCACTAAGAGCCACAACATATCTATACACATTAACTTGTGGATATTTATATTCATCATTAATGACATCTTGATGTACACACATACGAATAGCTCTACCAATAACTTGTTCAGCTTTTGGTATATTAAAAAATACATCAATAATATGCACTTCTTTAACATTTTTTAAGGTTACACCTTCATTCATAACTCTAGAACCTAAAACAAATTTAATCATTTTACCATCAGAATTATCTGGATTATTAAATACATCTTGAATAATTTTTTGTTTTATTTCTGGAACATCTTCACCAGATTCATCAGCACCACCAGTTACGAGTATAAATGCTGCTGGTCTAAAATCAGATAAATTTAATTTTTTCTTTTTAAATTCCAAGTATGTTAATCCAGTTTTGTAATCAAGTGTTTCATCCTTAATATCATAGTTTCTTGAATCCTCTTGATATTCTAAATAACCATTTTGTAATAATGCTTCTGCAAATAATTCCATACCACCAGCCTTAACCAAGTTTGAATAAATAAATGCTGTTGCAGGTCCTTTTTGACCAACCACTAATTTATTTAATCTGGTTATAATGTTATAAAATTTTATAGAAAATGGTTTTAAGTATTGTAGTTTAAGAATGAGTCCAGTAATATTTTTCTTTTCATTTTCAAAAATAAAGTTCTCTTCTTCTGCTTTACTTAATTTACCATTAAATATTTTTTTATTTATTAAAGACCTTAATTTAGCACCATCTGTGTTAATTTGTGATATCACTGTATTCATGCCTTCAGTTGAATAATAACCGACAAGTTCACCTTTATCTTTTGATAAACCAGGAAAAACAAAGTTAGATGCTGCACTTGATGCTCTGTCTAAGGTATCATCAAAATTTTTTGTTGTTTCTATATATGTATTATATTGAAATGGTTCCATAAAACACTTCATTACTGGTGTAAATAACATTCCATTAGGTATAACACCTTTTTCAACTCTTTTAGCAAAAGTAAATGGAATTGAACCACGGTAAAAACTAACATAACCCCTTGCTTTTTCTTTTAAATAATCTAAACCGCCTGGTTTAATTTTCATAGCATAATTTTTTTCTCCAGTAAATATTTTATCCCTTTGTACTTGATCGTTTTCTGGTCTAATAAAATTTAATAAATCAACTATTTCATCTGCTAAGTTAATCATGGGTGTTGCCGTTAAAAGAACCACACGTAAATTTTCAGAGTTTTTAATTATTTTTTTAAGAGCTTCTCCGTATTCATTACCTGATATATTATGTGCTTCATCAACAATTAAAATTGAATTATTCATATTTGTGATACGGTCAACAACTAATTCACGTTCATATTCACCTTCAGCATTTTTTCTGTATGAGGATTTAATTTTGCTATCTCCAACAATTTTTTTTTCCACAATTTTTTCTCCAAGAACTTTTTTATAAAAAGTTTTATATGAAAGAATTTTATAATATTGAAGTGCACCATAAATTGCGGCTTTTTTCTCTCTATCTATTTCTTGTTTAGTCATTTGATTAAGTGCTTCTTTATTTTTAAGATATGTTTCACCAGTTGTCGTAATTAGTTCTTTTTTAAAATTTTCTCTTGTATTTGGACCTGGAACTAACACATAAATTTTTGTATTGTATTTTTTAACTTGGTCTTTGAATTGTTCAGCTACTCTAATCGCGGTCATTGTTTTACCAGACCCAACCCCATGCATTAAAATAACACCTTTATACGGAGTGCTTGGACTGATGTAATTTGGTAAAATTGCTTGTTGTTCCCTTGGTTCTATTTCTCCTTGTTTACAATTAGCGGCACGATATTTTTTAACATCATCATAAGTTTCCATAATATCACGTTGAGGAACCCTGTAGTAGTAAAATTCTCTTTTTTTAAATATTTTAGCTAATAATTCAGGGTCTTCTGGTTCTGGATATGAAAAATCTTTTGTAAATTTAATTTTTTTACTCATAATTAATAAAGATTAGATAATTATTAAATATTTAATCATGATTTTAATGTGAAAAACTATCTTTAAAAAAAATTATATAAACATATATAATATGAGTAACTTTGAAGTTATTATTGATTATAAATACACAATTGATGATTCAAAACTAATTGGGGCTGGTAAAAGAGGCGAAGTTTATGAATATACATACCAAGGTTTAAGTTATATTATAAAATATGAAAACTATATGGGACCAATTGAAACTGCGTCAAAATTTATTGAGTTTTCAGAAAGTAAAAAACCATTTAACCCATCTAATGTATCGGCCACTGAATATGAACAAGTGCAAAAAAACCAAAACCACTATATGCAAATGGCCACAGTAGTAAACGGGCTAAACCATTTTGTGAAAATTAAAGGGTTTGTTATATTTCCAAATTTAAACTGGAAATATGGAGGGTATGAAAGAAGAATATTTTGTTCTTGTTTATATGAAAATGTTGGACCTTTACAACGTGAAATTTTACCTTTTAATAAAAATATTAGTACTCAATTGCAAAGAATATTTGAATCATTTAAACAATTCAATTTAGCAGGATATTTTCATGATGATATTCAAGGATGCAATAATATTGAGCATAATGGTCGAGGTCAATTTTATGTTCTTGATTATGATGTATATAAAGTTAGCGATGATGATGAAATTACTTTAGGAAAACTATTAGTTGATATAGCACATATGTATACATGCATTATGCGATATACTACAAATAATACAATCATTAATGATACAGAAGGAGCTAAATCATTAGCAATATATTTAATGGATGTGTATTTAAAAACTAGACCAACAATTAAAGACAGCAACAATAAAAAATTACCGATAAAAAAAATAAATGGATTTTATTATCAGGAAAAACCAGGTAGAACAGAAATTACAAACATAAACGATATTAAAAAGTTTGGATATAATAATGCATTATTTTACCAACATGCAACTAAGTTAGAAAACTTGGATAATCAATTTGATAATTTTGCAGATGCTCTAAAAAAAATAAAATCTGTAAGTATTAATCATAATGAATTTTCTGAATTATTAAAAAATTATGTTGAAAACTATCATCGAATTATAGATTTTCTTACAAATTTAATAACAAATTCAAAATTAAATGAGAAAGAAAAACAAAGCGTATCCGATATAATGGCAACATTTCATGATATATGTTTATCTTCAATATTACTTTTTACAGGAGACACAAAAATATATTTTCGTGATGCAAAACCAATATTGTCCGCTTTATACAAAGCACAAATAAATGCATTTAAAAAACAAACGGATAATATGTTTAGTGAAAAGTATCTTAAATTAAATTTTAATGAAAATTCTAATTCTGAAGATATTTATAAAAGTAAGTACCTTAAATACAAAGCCAAATACTTGGCACTAAAAGCATCTTGTAAATAAATAATAAAAACAAGTAATAATCTAATAATGTTTTTATAATTTATTGAATACATCTAAAACTTCTTGATGTGTAATTTGTTGGTCTCCCAATTCACCACTAACCACATGAACTAAATTTTTTTTTGTGTAATACTTTAATAATTTTTTTTCTTCTTTGTGATAATCTGATAATCTCTTTTTAACAACATCAATTTTATCGTCATCTCTTACTTTAAATTCTTTTCCTCCGCAAACGTCACATACTCCAGCAACTTTTGGTTGAACACCATTCTTATTGTAGGTTGCGCCACATTTTGCACAAATATAACGACCAGCAATTCTACTAATGATTACTTTGTCTGATGTTTGTAAATGAAATACAACATCTAATTTAATTTTATTTTTTTTTAAAAGTGCATCTAATTGTTTTGCTTGTGCAGTATTTCTTGGATATCCATCAAAAATTAGCCCATTATTTCTTTCTTTTATTTTTCCATTTAATAATTCAGTAACAATAGAGTCTTTAATAAGATTTCCTGCATCCATATCTTTTTTAATTTCTTTGCCTAATTCAGTACCTTTACTAACTTCTTCTCTTAATAAATCACCTGTACTGACCTTATAATATCCCATTTGTTGTAATAATTGAATTTCAGTACCTTTTCCGCCACCAGGTGGTCCAATAAAAATCATGTTAAACATTTTAGGTTGTGTGATTGCACCTGCTTTTTGTTCATTTATTTTTCCAATTTGTTCAATAGCATCAATTTCATTTTTAAGTGCCAAATACTTATTTTTATATTTTAAATATTTATCTTGATAAGACATAGCTGATATATATAGTAGTAGAAAATTAAAACAACAACTCAAAATAAAATTTTCCCTCTTATAATATATAAATATGTCTTATCAAGATAAATATTTAAAATATAAAAATAAGTATTTAGGACTTAAAAATCTAATGGACTTGAATACTGCCAGTATAGATATTATTGAACAAATAGCTGGAGCCAAGTTTAAATCCAAAAGTAAATCAAGAAAAAACTCGGGGGGTTCTAATAAAACAGACTCTGAAGTTATATTTTTATTAGGAGGCCCTGGTAGTGGGAAAGGAACATTAGGTGAAAAAATAACAAAGGAATATGGATATATTCTTATTAGTGCTGGTGATTTACTAAGAGAAGAAAAATCAAATCCAAACTCTGAATATGGTAATCTTATTAAAGAATATCAAGCTGAAGGTAAAATTGTTCCATCAGAAATTACTATCGGGCTAATTAAAAATAAAATTTTTGAGCTTAATAACAAAGGAATTTATAAAATTCTGATTGATGGTTTTCCACGTAATCAAGAAAATTTGGATACATGGAACAAAATTATTGGGGATGCCATTAAATTAAAATTTGTTATTTATTTAAAAGTTTCAGAAAAAATTATGGTTGACCGTGTTCTTAAAAGAGGGGAAACAAGTGGTCGTGCTGATGACAATAAAGAAACAGTTGTTAAGAGAATTAAAGTTTTTAATGAACAGTCTTTACCAGTTATTAACCATTACAAAAAGAATAAATTAGTAAGAGAAATTGATGCAAGTAAAGCACCTGAAGAAGTATTTAATTCTGTTAAAAAAATTTTTAAGGGAGGAGCAAGTAAATCTAAATCCAATAAATATATTATTGGTGTAGCTGGAGCATCCGGATGTGGTAAAACATATTTTGCAAAATTTTTAAAAGAAAAACTTGTTGCCAATGGAATTAGTGTTGAATTATTATCGTGTGACAATTATTATAAGAACTATTCGGAAAAGAAAAACTCAAACGGTACTTGGATAACCCCTGCGGAAAATAATGAACCAAATTATAACTGGGATGTTCCTGCTGCTTTAGACTTAAAATTATTAAAAGACCACTTGGAACAATTTCATAATAATATTGATATTGATATTCCTGACTATAGTTTTAAAGAATGTCATAGAATGGAAAAACCAAGCAAAACCATTAAAAGCTCTGATGTCCAAGTGCTAATTGTTGAAGGGCTATTTGTTCTTTATGATGAAGATTTAGTTTCACAATTAAGCCTTAAAGTATTTATTGAATCAAACAGTGAAGCTTGTTTAGCTAGAAGAATTTTTAGAGATTTTGTAGAAGGTAGAGCAATTGATACAACAGCATCAAATGAAAAGAAAAATAAAGCATTTATTAATTTTATGGATGTATACAAAAGTAATATCTATCCCGCATACATTCAATATATTGAACCAACAAAAAAATATGCTGATTTAATTATTAATAGCGAAGTTGACTACTCAAATACCGATACTAAAACGATTAACTTTATAGTTAAAGAAGTAAAAGACAATATTTAGAAATGATTAATAAATTAACATTTTTTGCTTGCCGTTTTCAATATAATTATTTTATAATACTATTGTATATTATAAAAAAATTGAAGTTTTTACTACGTGATTATAAATGAAATAAATTGTAATGTCATACAAGACCATTACTCTTTCTATTAAATGTTTACCATTCATGTCATCCACACACAAGGAAACACTAACTGGATTTCTACTTCAGCAAAATAGTTCAATATATTTACTTTCAGTTCATCATTATTTACCTATTGAAGCTGTTTACGAAGTGCAAACTGAGTCTAGATGTAATATTTTAATTAACTCTTGTTGGTCCGAAGCTCTGATTATGGATTCACATAATATTGATACAACTCAATTTCTCACATTCAAAAAAATTCAAAATAGTATAAAATCATTTACTGATATTGATAACATAAACAATGAAATATTCAGTGTTATTGATGGAGAAAGAACTTCACTAAAAATTATTGGAACTGCTTTTGAACCATTTGATAATCTAAACTATAGCCCAGACATACCATATCTAATAGGTAGACTAAATTTTTCAAAGACTACACTCGCCGGAAATTCTGGGTCACCAGTTTTCATTAGAGAAGGTAACGAAGATATTTTAATTGGTGTGCTAACAAAACATAATTTAGAAAATAATACCATATACATTATTCCAATTTATGTTTACATCAAGTGTTTAGAAAAACGGGACAACTTAACAATCTATGGACTTGATTGTACCAATGCTACAAAAATAGGAGCATATAATATTTCAAATGATGTTGAACTTGGAAAATCAATTTATCATCCAACACTTAAAGTTAATATTCCATTGTCAACCTATTTTTTACTAGAGGGTGATTCTGAGGCTATTTTTACAGTAAGTAAAACAATTTGTAAAAAAGGAAAGAACTTGAATGTAACAAATGATGTGACTACAATTTCAATTAATCATAATTTAATTGTATCACATGAAGAATCTTTGTTATTTACTGAACAAGGTCGGTTTAAAATAAATTTAAGACTACTAAGCCTGTTTAAAAGAATTATTAATCCTGAAATGCAAAGAAAAATTTTTTCAAGAATACAAAACAACCTTGAAACAACCAAATCAAATGATTTTTGGATGGATTTAAAAGCAAAAAGTTAAAATTTTTTTATCAAATTCTATGCGATTGCTTTATTTCTCATTCTTTTTACAATATTTTTTTCTTGATTACTTAATTTATGACCCATTTCTGACATTATTTCAACTTCGTCAAATTTGTATGATTTGTAATTTACTTTATCTGTTTCAGTAGCAGATAAATTTGAATTTAGTTTGTCAGTTACAAATTCTAATAATTTTTCAACACATTCATCTGATAGAATATTCATGTTAACAAAAATACCATTTCTATTAGTAGAGAAATTATTGCCAATATCTTGTGTAATAATATTGTAAATTGTAATAAGATCAGATTTGTCTTTAATTCTTTCGAATTTGCCTACAAGTTTTTTACGTATAACAGTGTTATATTTTCTTGAACCAGATAGTTCCATTATAATTACAAAATAATTTAGATTTTTTCTGGGCGAAATATTTTAAAATTGTTCGTTCCAATTTCAAAAGATTTTATAAAGTAATTTTAAAATAAAAATACATAATGAATATTCATCAAACTATTTTTATTTTATGTTTTAAAACACGAAGTACCATTAAGAAACATCTTATTACCACCATATCTTCTATCGTCCCAAGAACTAATAAAACTCAACTGGTTAACATGGCCTCTAAGATGCATGCTTGATTTTAAAGCATTCGAAATAAACTCAGCATCACGGGAAAATATGGTAATGTAGTTTCCATAAACATCTTGCATAGTAAAGTTTCCTCTGCTATATGATAATAGTCCAAAACTAATTGCATCAGAAATATCAATTCTAGTAATTCCTGATAATTCAGTCCATTCATATGGCGCTCTATTTGCAACTAATTTTGATTGGTTGTGAGCAAAAACCGCACTGCTAATACCTCCTTTAGGACCATTAACACGCACCACATACGCATGGTGTTTAGTATTTGGCGAACTTACACGATATCTATCATTATATACACTTGAACTAAAAACAAACATATTACTTGATTCTTCGCGAGTTTCTCTAAGGGCAGTTTCAGTTTCATTAGTATCTGAATTATTTTTTTTTCCATAGAAAAGTTCATACAATCCAGTATTTGAATTTAATCCAAGAAAAATAGCTTGACAAGTTTTTCCATTTCTGCGATTATATGCATCTTCAATAATTATGGTTCCTCCACTTGACCACTGAGATTGCACTGGAGCTTGGGCAACTTTTGATGGAGCTGATGGACATCCAATCAAATTTACAGCTGGTATAAAACCATTTGTTGAATTTGTTGTAGCTAATGAAGCTGCTTGTGTTAGATGATAAGTTCCAATAACATTAACTGCCGGAGTTACATGTAAATTGACATTGGCAGTTATTGGAATTTTTTGTGTCATTATTCCCCCACCAATGCAAACATTTTGAAAAACATGTCCTATAACCTGACCAGAAGATACTGGTTGTGATATTTGTGGAACTTGGTTGTTCGTTTGTGCAATTGCATCAGGACGAAACGGTATGAATTTAGTACGTAGATTATGCTGATTTGACATTAATTTTATTTTATTTGGTATTATAGTATTCAAATATTTCAATTTTTTTATAATACAGGTGTATATTATAAAATAATTATTATTGGGTTTTTAATTTTTACTTATCATAATAACTAAGTACTTTTGTAACAGTGCGGTAAAAATCTCTTAATATTGGTGTTTTGTCACTGTCCCATATATTTTGGTTTTGATTCCATCCATTAATTACTTTTTTTGAAAGTTTTTTAAATGTATCAGAATTTAAGTACTCAATAAAAGTTTCATCTTTACTCGTTACTCTCATAATAACATCATTAAATACCGGACTAAAGAATATTGGATAGGTTGGTACTAACCATTCTGGTTCAATATAACTAAGCCACGATACTTTAATACTTGGTTCTCCAGTTTGAATTTTCATTTTTTCATCTTCAATATAAGTGTAATAAAAATAAAAATTACTTGGAAGTTTTACAAGAGTTTCTTCCTCTCCAAATTTATTTCTTGTGATATTTGCAATTAATAAGTCGTAATTCATTATAGTTTGTATAAGATTTATGTTATGATTGTTTCTAAATGTAAATTGGTATTGTTTTCCAAATAAAAATGATCTAATAATTTTTTCATCAAGTGTATAGTTTGTCATATATTTGTTGAAATTTGTACTGAAACTATTAGCCCATTCTAGTACTGGATTAGAATGGATAACTGGTTTTGCAAGGTAGTATTCACCAAGTTTACGCAAAAAATTAATTATTACTTGACCATTAAAGTAATGTCTTTCAGCCCACTGGATTATTTGTTTGGCGTTTTTATCAATGTCTAAATTGATAATATCAAATGTTGATTTATCTGTTCTTAAAATTGCTTCAATTTGTTCTTCAAGCTTACCAGTGTGTTTTAGTTTTGATAATTTATTCCACATGTTTACATCATAATTTTCTGGTGGCTCAGAATATTTTTCACATTGTTTTTTGAATGTGGATAATACTGATTGGTAATGTTGTTTTAATATTGATTCAAAATGTGGTGTATAAACATTAAAAACATATAAACTAGAAAAATTCTTTTTAATTTGATTAATGACATTATATGCAAATACAAGGTCTGATTTAATATTTCCATATGTGTTTCTAAATTTTTCCCATGAACAGTCTCGACTTACTAAAGAACCCAATGACCCTATAACTTCAATAAATATTTTAACTTCATAAACTTCGGTTAAACAACCCATTGCTGAAGCAGATACTAATGTAATAGCATCACCAATACTAAATTCAAGACCACATATTTGTTCACCAAGTTCAGTTTTAACAAATTCCAAATTTGGATTATTAATTATTTCAGCAGGATTTTTATATATTGTTTTACTTGCATCCAATACTAAACTATACGATTGGAGACTGTTTAAAATAAATTTAAATGCAGTGGGACGAATATCTAAGCTTGGTTTATTGTCAAACTCAATAATTGCATTAAGAACATTTCTTCTAATAGAGTTTTCAAATGGATGAATTAAGTAAAACTTTCCTTTTGTGTCTAACACGTTTTCAAAAATTTGTCCGTTATCAAACATAAAAAATTCGTCAAACATCAGGTTATTTTCGTTTTTAGTAATATTAATTATATAATCTCCTGGTTCAAAAAAATACAAATCTAATGGAATGCTATTATTAATGTAATAATTTTGCTTAAAAATATCATACAATCCTGATACAACAACATAATGAGACTTGTCTGGTTTATATTGATAAGTTGCATAAATATTTGGGTTTGCATAGTTTGAAACAATCAGCTTTTGATAATAAAATTGGTTAGGTGTTAAAAGTTGGTCACTTTGTTTAGTTCCCATCAACTTTAAAAAAGTTAAATTTACATCATCTTGTGTTATTTTATATTTGGGTTTTATAAATTTTCTTGAATCTTTTCGATACATATAATAAACAGTTCCGTCACCAATTCTTCCAACACGTCCTCTGCGTTGAACACGGCTGGATTCAGATATTTTTTCCACGCCTAATTTTGAAATACTTAACTCTGGTTTAAATGAATTTACTTTTGCATAACCATTATCTACGACATAAACTAAGTTAGGAATTGTTACCGATGCTTCAGCAACGTTTGTAGCAATAATAATTGACCGTTTGTAAACGCCAAGTGGTACAGATAAATCTTCAACAAAATCAGGACCCCATTCCTCATGTATTTTGTCTCGGCGATTTCTAATGGTTGAGATTTTTAAATTAATTTTACTAATGATATTTTTATATGTTTCGTTCATTTCAGCAAAATATGGTAATGCAATATTACCAGCAGGTAATACACTATTTAAATATTTAACTGCTTCTAAAATTTCTCCTTTACCATTAGCAAAAAATAATATTTCTCCATTAATTGACTTATTACATATTTCAATAATTTTTCCATAACCTAATTTTTGTGCATTTTCAGCTGTTTTTTGTTCATTGATGCTGTTATCTGAATTTTGAACAATTGGTTCATATTCTAAATAATATTCATCAACTCTATATTGAGTCGTAGCACCAGGAGGAGAAATATGATATCTTCTGTCCATGAATTTTGGTAACGGTAAAAAATTTTTTAATTTTAAAAATGGATGGGTTATTGGGTATTTTATTGGAAATAGTAATTTATCGTTTATGTTGTAAAAATATCTACGATAAATAGGTTCATCATCATCCATAGTTGCGGAAACAACAATTAATCTTACTTGATTATTTACATAACATGCTTGTTTTGTTAAAGCAATAATAATGTCCATATTTGTATTATGTTCATGAGCTTCATCAACAATAACAATATCATAAACATTTGAATTTATAAGTTTTCCATTAAAATTTTTTTTTAATGTTGGATTAGATTGTAATTCCATTAATAATGTACCGTCTGTAACTATTTTTAGTGAGTTAAAATTATTATTTGGGGTTCCGTGTTCTTCTTTTTGATGTTTAAATTGTACATAGTTGTTATTTGTTTTCATTTTAACAGTTGATGCATTTGTTGTTAATTCAATTGGTACTCCTAATTCATCTGAAATACGTGTTGCATTACCTACAGTTGGTGGCACACGAGGTTGAGTACAAATTACTTTACCATTGGATTTATAATCAATACATTTCATAGCATACAATAATAGTTTAGGAACTTGAGTTGATTTTCCTTGTCCAGTTGCTCCTGTAACATACATAACTTGATGAAAAATATAATGTTGGAAAAAACTTATTTGACTTATCCAATCCATTGCATAAAAAACAGGCCATTCATGGTCTTTTGGAATAATTGAAAAATATGTCATTTCATCATATTTATCTGCAGGATTAGTTACTTGTCTTTTATCCAGTCTCATTTTACCTAAATATTTGAATTGCTGGTTTGTTAAATAATAATAAGAATCTAACCATTGGGGATTTTTATCAAATAAATTTTTAAGCAATTGGTTTCGTTTTGCTTTCATTGCACCAGTGTCTTGTGGTAATAATTGTCTGTCGGTTATTTGAAGATTTGGAGTAAATTTATTTAAAATACCAGTACATACAAGTTCTTCAAAAATCAAATATATATAACCTTGTGAAAATCCCGATAAAATATTGGACATTATTGTATCATATGAATGTGAGTAGTCGATAAACTGTCTTTTTATATTACTCGACAAACTTATCCATTTATTTTTATTTTCCACATTATTTATTCTGTTAAAAAAATTTAGTTTATTTATTCCATTGAATGTGATAAAATTTTTATCAAGTAAATTCCAATCAGCAATATTAGTGTGTGAAAGTGACTTTGCCACATTGTATATGTTTTTCAAATTGATTTTCCCTTTTATGTTATTTCTAACTGAGTCATCAATTTTACCTAATGGTTCCCAGTAATACATTGTTGATACTTGTTTTACATTTTCATTTTTCACAATTAAAAATTTCCCATATGCGGTAGATTCAAAATCATCTATACTTGTCTTTAAAAAATTCCATAAATGTTCCAAGTGTTTTTCTTTAATATATTTTAAACACTTGGTTATGTCTTCATTATTAATTTCTCTAATTTTTTCCAAGTCTTTTTTTGTAAAATCATCTGTTTGGTCAATTACTTCTGTTTGTTCCGATTGTAATAAAAATTTATCAAATAATTCATTATATACTTGGGATTTTTCAGAATAATTTGAAAACAAATAAATTAAGGTATATTTTAATATTTCAAAATCTAGTTTTAAATTTCCATTGATTGATTTGGCATTAGCAATCGCATCTATAACTATTTCAATTTTATTTTCCCAATATAGTTTGTCAAGCAAACTTAAATCTTGCCAACTGTTAAATGATGAATTGATTATTTTATTAATATCAATCATTTTATTTAAACCTTGTATAAGATACATTTTATTAGTATCAGATGTTTCATAAGCAAAAAATAACCACTTCGATGCCTTTGCATCTTCGTAATATCTGGTTCTTAAAATATTATAGATATCTCCAAACCATAAACCCCCATAATTTACCAAGTTATCTGATAAAAACTCATTTAGTGATTGTTCATTGCTTATTGATTTAAGTTGTTCAAGTCTTTGTAAAGTACGTGTGAATATTATACTGGTAAAATATTCTGTTAAATTTATGGGTGAGATATTTACCCAATTAATATATGTTTTACCATTTGTAATTTCTAAAGTTTGTAGTAATCCAATAAAATTATGATGTATAACAGTGTAAATTAATTTTTCTTCTTTTTCACTATATAAATTTAACAAGTTTGTTTTTTTACCAAGTTCAAGTATTTCCGGTGGTTTAATTAAACCAATACCCATGTTTCCATATTCAAAGTATGTGGATTTTATTTTTTCTCGTTCATAGTTTAAAATATGATTCGGTATATTGTCCCCACCATATGCATATAATAAGTTATTTAAATCTTTAATTTTTCTAAGAAGAAACCCATTGTCTTTATCATCAATAAATGGTAACAGCAATAAAATCGCCCCTTTAATGTCTCTATTAGTATTTTGTGTCCATTGTTGAATGTATAGTTCAGTGTTTTTAAAATCATACTTAAAAGATATTATATCAACTGTAAAAGTCGTTAATACTTGCAAAGCTTTTAAATCTTCTTTATTAAGATTTGGGAAAAAATCTTTAACAACTTGATAAATTGTATCAGCAAATGCATCATTAACAAATTTTAATTTTGTTTTGGCAACTTGACTTAATAATAAATTAAAAGTATCTGACATTATAAATTAATAAGATAAAAATATAAAATTAAACCTTATTAATTTATTAGTTTATAGGTTTGTAGGTCCATCCTTTATCAAAAACTAAAGATAATTTACCTTTTTCATACCCATTAGTTAATTTATCGGGAAGTTTACCTTTAAATTTGTCACTTTCCTTATTAACAATTTTAAGAATCTGATTACAAATAGTTTGATGGCTAACTAAAACGATAGAACAATCTGTTTCATAATATTTTCCAATTATGTCTTTTAAAACTCGTTTAACTCTTATCATAACGTCTTTGTCTGTCTCAGGGTATTTAATATCAGTTGGCTTTATTATTGTTTTATATGAACTTTCATAACTAAAAGATTCAGCTAAATATTCTGGTAAACTGATACCAACTGCTTTAGCTGGTATAATATCAGCATGATGAAGTTCTGCTAACCCATATTCTAAATTAATTTTTATATTTGCATTTTTTGCATAAGGATACACAGTTTGTAAAGTTCTAATAAATGGTGAAGAAAAAATTATTTGAATATTTTCCCCTTTCAATTTTTCAGCAAGGGTTTTTGCATTGGTTAGACCAGTTTCTGTTAACGGTGCAAAAAAAGAACAATCTTGTGTTCTGTCTTCATGTCTTAAAATGTATATTTTCATTCCTATATATTAAATTTGAAAAATAATTTTGAATTTTTTATTTTTCATTTTGTGGAGACATCATTAAATTAGAAAATAATAATAACAAAGTACCAATTATAATTAATAAAATAGCAAAAGCAAAATGTCTATCAGGTGATGAAAAAATTAATGGTAGGGGATTTTTTTTATCAATAAGCATTTCTAAAATTTCATAAAATAAATTTCTAATATTAACGATTAAGTCTTCTACTGGTTTCTTATGTGGAAGTTTAGAATCAATGATTTCGTCAGATTTTCCCATATCTTGACTTGAATTTAATTTATTTGTTTGTTCAGCTTGATTGTCGGCATCTTCAAATGTTTTATTAAATTGCCCTAAGTCAAATTTATTACCTAATTCTCTATTAGATTTGTTAGTGGTGTTTTGTTGTTGGGACATTATATACAATTAGATAAAAATTGATAGCGTGATATTATTTTTATATAAAAACCTATTTTTATGAAATATAATTATTTTAATTTAACTCTTTAGAGTTATAATAATGAAAAAAATTGAATTAAAAATATATGGGATTATATAATAATAATATTTCAATGCTCTATTTAACTTGTCCAACTTGTGGTTACTTTTTAGGCCAAAAAACTATGGAATACGAAGCAGGTAAAAAAAATATTTGCGCAAATCCAAAACTTACAGAAGAAGAAAAAAATAAAGAAATAACTAAATTAATACTTGGTCTTAAACTAAGACGTTCATGTTGTAGAATGCGCATGATGTCATATAAAGATATTGTAGAAGACATTCTACCTGTAGTTTCTGATGAAAAATAAATTAATCTTGTTTATAAATTTTTTTCCAAGAACTTACTAAATTATTTTTATTTAATGGTCCCATTCCTTTATTTGCTCTAGTTTTATTTGCTTGCTCAATCCATTTTGATAAATAATCATCAAAAGAAACTGGGTTTGTTTCAGTAGATTCAGTATCAGATGGAGTTGATATGGAAACAAACATTAATTTAATTTCTTTTGATTTAATTTTGTATCCAAGTTTTTTGAACAAATTAAAATCACAATCTAAATCCACACATAGACCAATGACCTCGGGTGGTAAAATGTCATCCACATAATCAATTTGAAATTTATTCAAACCAATTCCACCAATTCTTATAAATCTTCCTGGTAAGATATTTTCAAATGGTTTTAGTAAAATTCCAAAGTTATCGTAATCACCTGATGCATATTTGTTATAAATTTTGTTATTGCATAAATACTCAACCAATGGATATGGGCTGTATTGGAAATTATTAGCATTTTCAGTTTGTACTGACATTAATATTAAATTACTTTCAATTAATTAATATTAATTTCATTTTTTTTTAATTTGTTTTAATTGTATTTAAATTAAGAACTAAAACCAAGTTTGTTTTCAATTTCATTTAAATTTACTCCGTCTAAATTATCAGTGATTTTTAATACTTGACCAACACCTTTAGTTGTACCATCTCTAAAAAAGAAAATCATATTTTCTTCCATAAATTCTGGATGAAAACTATATGTAAATTTTACAATTTTATTGTCCCCAGACCGTAACACATTTGTGTTTTCTGAATTTGTGACAACAGGCATTACTGATTCCAAGTCAATTTTTGCGGTTTGACGAATGGGACCACAATGAATAACTGGACTGTAGCCGGTTTTAATAGTGGTAGAATGATGTAATACATTAATACGTGCATAAAATGAATTCACTACACTATTTTTATATTTGTTAATATCATCAATAACAACCATACCTTTGTTAATCATATGTCTTTCTAATTTATCTTTTTGGTTCGTTAACTTAAATGCAATACAACATTGAACACCAGAACCAATTTCTTCAGTTTCTTGTCGTAAACTATTATGTAATGATCTTACAACTATTTCCTTAAATTGTCCATTAAAAGGTCCAATAAACATTTTTTGTTTAATTTTAATAGAATTTCCTTTATTGGTTCCAGATACAACCATACCAATACCAGGGACCATGAAAACTCCATCAATATACATAACTGAACCTGGGGTTTTAGTATTGGCCCATTTGTCTCGGGGAGGTAAATTATATAAAACCCGATGTAAATTTTCAATATTGGTTCCGACAGTATTTGAAACTGAAACAATTGGAATAATATCGGGATTACCAATCATATGAGTTAAATAATGGTCTGTTTCTTCATCATTTTTATCAGAGTCAGAAATAAAATATAAAACTTTACCATAAGTATTTCTTCCTAAAAGCTTTTTTAATTGGTTACAAAGATTTTGATATACATGTCTAGGAGCTAAATCTACTTTAGTAATTGTGATAACAAAAGGAATTTTTAAATAAAGTAAAATACCTAAATGTTCACGTGTTAATTTAGTTATCCCAGTATTTGCACCTATAACAACAATTCCATAATCTGGAAACAACCCAGTTACTCCAAAAATTGTAGTTTTTAAATATTTTTCATGTCCAGCCAAATCAATAAAACTAACAACTTTATTAGCATATGGATTTTTGTGATTACGTAATTTAAAATTGTATAAGTTTTCTGCTTTTTCTTTTGGATTCGATAAAATGATAGAATCTGATGTATCTTTGTTTGTGTTATAAACTAGTGGATTATAAGTAATGTGACTAGTTCTTCCAGATTCTCTTTCGTGGGGATGAACAAGAACTTTGTTTCTTGCTAACCCTCGTCCATTATCTAATTGTCCTGTTGTTAACACACCAATTAACGAACTTTTACCCGCATCTACGGGACCACACACAGCCATCACGCACTCTGTTTTTTCGAATTGTTTTTTTTTTTGATCCATAATTAATATTTAAACAAAATTTGTGTTTAAATATTATTTGAGTTTTATAATTTAATTATATTATTAATCGTATTTGATTAAATATTTTCGGTAGGGGGCGTTTTGTCTTTCAATAGAAGCTTTACGAACCATCCCATTAGGTTTTGCACTGTATGTACCACAACTTAAAACAATAATTAATCCAGTTGGAACAGTGTATTTAATTCTGTTAAAAAATGACTCATATTGTCCACTTAAAGTATCCGATTCGTCAAACACATATTGATTTTCAATATTAAAGTCTCTAACTAATGGTATTTCCATGTCTTCTGCATCTCTTGATATTTGACTTAATGCATAAGCTTCGTGAAATCCATCATAATTAAAATTAGAAAAATCTCTTATATTATAAATACCTCCTTTAAGACTACTTAGTGATGGTGAAATTTTAAAATCAATTAGTAATTTTGGACATAAATCTCCTGGTCTGTATGTTCTAATTTCAAAGTTTAACTGAGATTTTACTTCAGGATAGTTAATAGTATCTAAATACTTGTTAAGTTCGGGGATAGTAGTAATTTTAAGTATTTCTGGGTCTTCGTGATCTTCATATAAAATATCTGCTAACGCAATTGGTAACTGGTCAGGATGTGATTTTAAAATGTCAATAAAATAATCACGAATAAAAGCATTTTCGAGTGTAACTTTTGCATTTGAACGAGCAATAGGACATTTTATTAAAAATAAATCATTTAGTGCATTTGATTTTTTTGCAATTTGATTTGTAATAATTTTAACTAATTTACTATAAATAATTTCTCCTGGTTTATGTAATGTAATTACTCTGTATGATGGACCAAGTGGAAAATTAGTATCGATTTTTTCTGGATTAGTTTTATTAACTATACGCAATCCATGACCAAATACTAAGTAATGTTTGTTAAAATCTGGTTTTGTATCGTTTAATTCCATTATAATTGCAATAGATTTTATTTAATGTTATATTTTAAATAATTGGAGTTTGCATAACAACATGTAAAGTTTGATCCCAATTTGTCTATAAAATTAATTTAATTAAATAAAAAAAATTCCCAACTTATTTTTGAGTACTTGTTAAAAACTTTTTTAAAAAAGTGGAAAATTTTTATAGAAAAATAGATTTTAGCAATTAAATAAAAAAATTTGCCAGCGTTACTAAAGTTATTTAGAAAAAATTGATATTTTAAGTTATAGTTATAATATGAAATTTGTTATAATGAGTCAAATGGCAAAAAAATTAGTTAACATATTTGATGTTACTCTACGCGATGGAATCCAAAATTTAAAGTCTGTTAACCCACCTAAACCAATTTTTACTTCGGGAATGAAACTAAATATATTAAACCGTCTTGTTGGGGCAGGTATAAGTCAAATTGAATTTGGATCAAATGTTTCCCATAAAATAATTGAAATGACAAATACAAAAAATATGGTAGACTCATTTGATATTTATAATTTTAATCCAAATGTAAAATTGTGTTTACTTGTTCCAAATTATAAAAAATATATTGAAACATTTCAATGGAAAAATTTTAAATTTATAAATAATTTTAGTTTGATTACTGCTTGTTCTCAAGAATTTGTTAAAGCAAATACTCGGATGACAATGCAAGAAAATTTAATTGAGATTGACAAAATTTTAATGAACTCTGGTAATTTTAGAATTTATGTGTCGTGTTGTTTTGGGTGTCCAATTGAAGGTCCAACAAACCCCGCACACATTGATAACTTGCGTACAATAATTAATAAATATTCATCCAATCCAAATGTTAGTGAAATTGTGTTGTCTGATACTATTGGGTCATATGATATGACCCAACTAGAAGAATACATGGGATTATTTAAGTCTAGTGGTAAAATTTCTCTACATATTCACTCAGATACTCATGATAAAAATATAAGTCAAATTATCCAAAAGTATTTATATGATATTGTTTCTATAGATACTTCTATGGGAAACATTGGAGGATGTCCAACAGTTTCAAAATCAAAAATTAAACCAAATTTATCGACATTAAAAGTTGCAGAGATAATTAACGAAATTGAAAATAAACAAGTGTATAATTTAAAAGAAATTACAAGTTTGGAGTCTTTGGTTCGGGACGTTATTCAGTCGCATCTTAATAATCCCCCGCATATTTAAATAAAAACAGTGTTTTTTTGTTTTTTTAGAGTATATTTAAAAAAAATTGATAATTTATTTATAGAAATAATAACTTTTAAATATAATGGAAGTTAAAACAAATTACATAAATGAAGGTTTTGTTGTTAAAAATCCTGATGGTGAAGATGAAATTATTCATATCCCTTACAATTTAAATAATGTCCAAGTAAATGAATCTGACATTATTCAAATTTTAGCTCAGTACAATGTTAAAATAGATAAAATTAACAGAATTGAATATTTTAGACAAGCATTTACTCATAAATCATATTGTAAAAAAGATATTTATCCACAACATATTTTAGAAGCTGCTCGAAAAGAATTAGGATGTCCAGACAACTTACTTGACTTATATGATAAGTCTTATGAGAGACTTGAATATTTTGGAGATCGTGTTTTAAAAGTAATTGTGTCAATGTATCTATTTCACAGATATCCTAGACAAGATGAGGGATTTATGACTCGTTTACAAACTAAAATTGAAGACAAAAAAAATCTTTCTATTATGTCAAAAGAAATTGGACTCAGTAAGTTTTTTATTATTAGTAAACAGATTGAATCAATGGGTGGGCGTAATTTAGAGAAAATTCATGAAGATGTTTTTGAGTCATTTGTTGGGGCGTTATTTTTATCGAATGGATTTGAACCATGTATGTTTTTAATTGTAAATTTACTAGAAACATTAATAGACTATTCTGAAAAATTATACTGTGACAACAATTATAAAGACCAGCTACTTAGAATTCACCATCAAAACAAATGGAAATTTCCTCAATATGTTACCATTCATTATGAGGGACCACCCCATAAGCGTAAATACATTATGGGTGTCGAACGTCATGACGTAGAACCAGACGTTCCGATTGAAAAGCGTTGTGTTAGTTTTGGTATTGGTTCATCTAAAAAAGAAGGTGAACAAAATGCAGCCAAAATGGCACTTGCAATTTATGGTGTGCTTAAACAAGACCAGTATTCGCAATCTGATATTTACTATCCTCCTTGGGACAAAATAGCAAACTTTGATGGTGAAACAATGATTATTAAGTTAGCAGAGTCTGAAGAAAATAAACAAGAAAATGAATCAGTTGCAACCCCACATACAATATCAAATTCTAATAATCAAATAGACCCAAGTGAACAAACTGATTCATCAGAATCGGACAAAATGTTTAATGAACCAATTTTAAAAAAACTTCAAATAAAACCCAAAGAAACAAAAGTTACAATAGTTGAACCAGAATTATCTGAAAGTGAAGAAGAAAAACCAGTAAAACAAACAAAATCAAAAAAAACAATTAAAAAATCAGTTAAAAAGAGTAAAAAACAAGAAGTAAATTATGATTCTGATGAATCAGTTCACTCGGAAAAGTCATTATAAATAATCCTTTAAGTATATAAACGCATTAATTTATATAAAAAACTTTAAAAATAAAACCTTATTTTATCAATAATGGCTGAACAAAATCAAAATTCAATTCAACAAGTTTTTTTTGGTAAAGACACAATATCAGGATTGAACAAAATTGTATTACAAGATTCTTCTTTACAAAATCTTTCAAGAGATGGTAAACAAGAAATTATAAATATTTTGGTTAAAAATATGAAAAATGTTTATAAGAACTTAGATACTGGAAAAATTAATAAAACAAATTTTCCTTCCATTTTTGAACAGTTTAAAAAAATTACAGTATCACATACAATGTCTGATATTAAAAAACAAAATCTTGTTGGTACACATCAACAATCTCCATCTGATTTAAAATTTCAAAGGGATTTCACATCAAACCCAAATAAAGGAAATCAATTAATGGACAGACCTGAACCCACAAAACAAATGGACCCAAGAACTGCAAATCATCATGTTAATACAGTTGACCAACGCAGACAACAATCCCGACAACAAGACCAATTTTCTGGATTTAGTTCAGATATGGGTAATTATGAATCAAGCTTAGACGCAGCATTTAGACCAATAGTTGATAGTTTAACAGATCAAGATTCATTTAATTCTTATGACACTGGTAGAAATATAGATGATGTTAAAGCTCGTATGAATTCAATTCAACAAGCAAGAGATTCAGAATTAAACCAGAGAACAGCAAGACCTCCAACTCCAGAATTTTTAAAACCAAAAAAAACTAATGTGCGTGCTGACAGTAACGACGATTCGAGAAACCAAGGAAGATTACCAACTGACCAAGAAAGAAGGATGGATAATGATAGAAGAATGGATAATAATCCTAGACAAAATCCCGGTCAAACACCTGATTTTAAGAACATGGGTTCGGCGCAATTTAATAATGGATTTCAAGGTTTGTCAAATGATATGGGAGATAATTTATTTAGTTTGGATAATATTGATAGACCATTAATTGATGCTGAAATGGTTGAAGATAATTCTAGTTTTGAAGATAGACTTAAACGATTAACTTCTGACCGTGATAATTTTTCAAGCGGTCAAAGTGGACAATCACAGCCCAGGAAAAATGTTGACTTTACTGGAAATAATTTTCCATCATCAGATATGGGTTCAAATTCAATTAATTCAAATAGGTCAAACAACTCATCTAATTCCAATAACTATAATGAACAACAAAGACAATCTGATTTTTATAGAGAACAACAAATGCGTCAAGCTGAAATTGAAAGACAGCAACAATTGCAAAAACAACAAGCTAACACAAATACTAATGCTAATAAAATGGATGACTTAAAATCATCAATGAGGTCAATGAATATTAACGTTAGTGATGACTCTGGAAGAATTAATCAATATAAACAACAACTAGAAAGGGCGGAATGGGAAAATTCTCAACTTAAAAACACAATTGAACAATTAGAAAACGAACTTAAAAAGCCTAATGAAATTGATAAAATTAATCAATTGAAAAAACAAATTGCATCTGAGTTTGAAGCTCTTAATCATAAAAGTGAAGAATTAGAAACAAGACAATCTAGTATGAATTTAAAAGAAATTGAACTGGCTAAAAAAGAAACAGAAGTTAAACAACTAATTGCAAATTATGATTATTTATTTAAGTCACAACATTTACAACTCGAAGTTTCAAATAGAGAAAATAAATCATCCTATGTTTGGACGATGGAACCAATTAAAAATGTTATTGGTATTAAACTAATGTCATATTCAATTCCTATACCACGATTTAATATTGAACAAAATAAAAACAATACTTTTAAGTATAACTTTAATGATAATGAATATTTAGTTGCTGTACCAACTGGCAAATATAGTATTGAAGAACTGTTACTTGTATTAAACGAAAAAAATAAAGCAAATAATGATAAACTATTATTTAAAATGAATAATGAACAAAGAATTATATTTGAATCTTCTGATCCAGAAGATAAAATAGAAATTATACCCAGTTTATTGGCAAAAGAAAATTTAGGATTTTTATTTACATCTGCTATATCATCGTCACATATTTCTGACAGAGTTTGGGATTTACGTGTTGAAAATAAAATTTATTTATATTTAAATAATTTATCAGACGAAGTTCCATTTGGAATATTATATTTTAATGGTCAATCTTATTCACAATTTAAATTTCAAGATCCATTTGATTTAAACAATTTGGAAATTGTTTTCAAGGATTCAAGAGGTATGTCAATTGATTTTTATGGATTACCCCATTCATTAAATTTTTTAATTGAAAAAATCTAAACTCATAAATAAAAACCATGTGTAATTAAATAATATTTATAAACATCTTATTTAATTAACATTTCTAAAATATACTTTTCTGTTAGAATTCATTTGTTCATCTTTTGTTATGTTATTAATTACATTGTCAAAACTTTCACCACTTACTAATCTAATAATAAAATTTATTGAGTAAACTCCACATTCTGAATTTTCAAATTGATGTTGAATGTGATTGTATCTAATATCAAAATTTCCAGTTAGTAGATTTTTAATGTGAACATTTGACCCAAGACTTGATTTTCCGCCAACTTTATTAATAGATTTAATTTTTTGGATTATATCATTAATAGGTAGTTTTTCTCCATATTTTTTGCGATACAAGTATTTTGCAATTTTATTAACAAATTTACGTGTGCGCTTTAATGGTTTTTTTCCTAAAGAATCAAAATAATATATTTGGTTTTTATCCAAGTCTGAAAACAATCCAACCCAGTGCGAACCATCTTTCCAGTGTTCATCTAAATTAATTACAAGTCCAATCTTTTTTTTCCCTTGTTTTTCCAAATCATCAAAATCTAAATTGTTAATTCCTAAAACTGGCAAGTCTTCAAAATCCAAAGGAACTGCACCTAAAAATAAAAAATCTTTATGAATAGTTTGGTATTGTTCAATAACTTCATTAATATGAGAAGTACTTAACCATTCATACTTTTTACTTGGACCTCTTGGTCTAAAAGTATTTGTTTCAATATCTTCATTATCTAATTCTTTAACAACATCTAATCGTAACCAACATGTTTGGTCAGAACACTTATTTGCCAACCTTTTTTCAAGTTCCGCAACTAATTGAGACTTGTCTAAGTTTAAATCAATTTTATTGGCATTTTTTTTATTATAATTAGTAGCTATATTTTTAAGACTTTCAAGAGTAAAACATGAACCATCTGAATATTTTTTACTAGGAGCACATTTCATATCTGGATCTATTTTTGATGGTTTTAATTCAGAACTTTCATTAGGATGAATCAATTTTGTAGGCATATTATGTATATTTAGATTTTTTTGTTTGAATATATTAAAAATAAAAATTTTATTCAAAGTTATTAATTTGACTAAACCATTTGTTTATCCATTCATCGGTTAATTTATATGATTTAAATTTATCAGATTCAACTATAGCATCTGATTTTATGTATTTTATAACTTTAATAAGTTCTTGTGTTTCCACAGAAAAAAATAAGTTATTATATGTTTCTAAATCTAATATAGATGCTTTATTTTTGTTTTTTGTTTTAGAATACTTTATACCAACAAGGTATCTATAAGGTAAAAAAGAGTCAAACCATTCGTTTTTAATTATTTTTATTTTTTCAAAATAATTTTGGAAAATTTGAATCTGGTTTATTGTTCTTGGTAGTTCAAAAGTAAAAATTCTTATAATAAATGTGGACCCTTCAGGTTGCCCATGCATAAATTGCATAAATGATTCAAAATCAGATAAAAAATCATTTTCCCATAAATTAAATTTAGCTGATGGTTCTGGAATTTCAATATAAAAAACACTTGATATATTATTTATTATTGATAAACCAACCAAGTCTTCTCCTGTAGATATCAAATATTGATTTGTATTTTTTAAACCAGATTTTTTTAAAAGCTGAGGTAGGAATTCAATGTGTGCTCTTTTTCCGGAAATCCAATGAAGATTTTCGAAAGTTCCAAAAGTAGTAAAGCTCAATTTAATAAATTCTGGTATAAAATTATGATTTGATTTTAATAAACTAAGTAAATTTGAATATGGATTTAACCTATATGACCAACATCTAATTAATTTATAATTTTTACTTAGTAAATCAAAAAACTTATTATAATCAAGCTGAGTTGTAATATTGAAATTACTTTCAGTGTAATTCGTAAATGGTTCAACAATAATTTCTGATTTATAAAAATTTTGATTAAGGTGTTCTAAAAATCCCAAATATTTTAATTGAATATTTTGTTCTGTTAAATACTTATCAACCCATTTGGATAATCCAGATGAAATTTTTTTGTTTTCCACATATTTATCTAATTGAATTTCCCATGTGTCAATTGACCAGGCAATATACTCAATATTTGGATTTAATAGTTTTGAATAATAGCTGTAGTGACTAGAATTTTCTATTAAAACTACAGACAATTTTGCTTTTAAAAAATACTGGTAAAAAATTGGAACATAAGGGTCTGAAATAATTATTACTGTAGATAATAGGTTTTGTTTACCCAGTGACTTTTCATCATATGTGTCTATAATAACATAATCAAGGTTAAAATTTTTATAATAAGGATGAGTTTTTATTTCTCTTACTTTGTTATAAATTTTAAAACTATTTGAATCCTTATCTATTTTTCTTTTTTCAAATACAAACAAAATACCATTAGATACTTTACCATCGGAAACATTTAAATAAATTGGTAATGGCAAGCAAATATCATAATGTGAATAACTTGATGTAAATGATAAAACTGGAATCATTTTTTTGTTATCTTTTGTAAATATTGTTTTAAATAAAACTGGATAACTTCCAAGATTAACAAAAAACATTAACGAAAAATTATTGGCTTTTATTATTTTGTTTAACATTTTAAATAGTTTTTTTGTTATTGAAATGTCATAAGAAGTTAATTTACTTTTTGTTTCGTTAATAAAACAAATAAAGCTTTTAATTTTATCCTTTGTTATATGTACAAATATTCCTTTTCCTTCATAATTATTAAACAAATACAAAAAAGTATGAACTATATCTTCGGGAACAACATCTAAATAAATAGGTTCAATAAGCTTTAGTTTAACCTGATTTCCAATAATTCCCTTACAATCTTTGCTAAATGGGGTTTTTATTTGGGAAAATGAATTTGGTAACTTTGATATTATTTTATTTTGATTATTTAAAAATTTAATATTTTCCATTTATTATTTGTTAGAATATTTTTATTTATCTTTTATTCAACTAAGTAAATTGTAAAATCATATCCCAAAGAATGACCCATATAGGAAACACCTGGATGAAATAAATCTTCTTGTTCATTTTGATGGTTAATAATTTTAATTACTAAATTAGATTCAATTTCATTATTATAATTTATGTATTCAGATGGTTCAATTTTAATAACTTGACCTAGTTTTGGAGGTAACGAATATATATATTTTTGACTACATGGGAAAAAACTAATATAAATAGAATCTGATTTTTTAATGTCAGTTATTTCAACTCTTGTTAATTTTTTTCCAGATATGATATCTGCTATTTGTTCTGTAATTTTTTCATATTCTTCAATTTCATATTCGTCATAAAAACTCATTAAAAACTATAAAAATAATTAATAATTAATATTAATTTCAATATTTAAATAATAAAATCTAATTATTTAATATATAATGTCATATCAACAAAAATATTTAAAATATAAATCTAAATATTTGGCTTTAAAATCACAAGCCACACCCATGACTAAAAATGAAAACACTGTTAAAACTAACCTAAATAATTTAGTTCAATTAGGAGGAAGTGGTATCAACAGCAAAACAAATAATATTGAACAATTAACCGCTACACCTAGCTTAACAGAAATATGGGGTGGTTCTTTTTCTGCAAAATCTAAAACTGATATTTCAAATCTTGTTAATTTATTAAATGAATCAGAAGATATTGTTACTACTGAATTTTCTTTAACTGGAGGTAGTGAATCTGTTGATTCTGAATTATCTCAATCAGATAGCGAAGACATTAGTTCTGAAGAAAATAAAGACTCTAGTTCAAGTTCAGAATCTGCATCTGCTGAAAATAAATCTGAATCTGAAATTCCTAAGGCTGATGTTATTGCCGATTCTAACAATGATGAAAAAAAAGATGATTCTGATTCTGATTCTGAAGTTAAAGAAACTGCTGAAGGTGAAATGTCTGCAGGCGGTAATAAAAAGAAACCTAATTCATATAAAAAATTCTTTTTTGAAGACTCTGACATAGTTCAATCTTCAACTACTTCTGATTCTGACTTATCTTCTTTTAATACTAGTACAACCGAAGACTCAGATGCAGACCTATAAAAAATAAAATTAAAAATATATATAAACAAATCTTTATTTATATATATTAATGATTGATATAGCCGGTATTGAAAATCTCGATGAATTCATTATTAGTGCGACTGAAAAAAAGAAAGTAATTATGTTATATTTTGGTGCCGAATGGTGCGGACCCTGTAAATTACTCAAAAAACGTTTAGCTGACAAAGAATCAAAAAGTTTAATGCCAGAACTTGTAGTGGGTCACTTAGATGTTGATGATGAACTCAATGCTAAAATTGTAAAACGTTATAAGATTTCATCTTTACCAACTCAAATACTTATAAAACTTGATGAAAACAAAGTAGTTGAATTATCCCGTATTGAAGGATATGATTTTACTAGATTACAACTTGAATATGATAAAGTATCAAATTAAAAAAAATTGTCATACTGATACAGATTTTTTTTACTTTTGGTAAATTAAAAAAATTGACATACTGATACAGATTTTTTTTACTTTTGGTAAATTAAAAAAAATTGATTTTTCAACACAATATTATTAAATCATATCTCTTCTAATGTCAAACAAATTCGTTGTTAACAATATTAAAATCCTTAGTTCTTGGGGATACAATTTACCAACTAATACCGACTGTACAATTTGTCGAGTCAGTTTAAATACAAATAGTTTATACTACCAAGACAAAGGAATTGATTCTTATGTGGTTGAGGGTACTTGTTCTCATTCATTTCATTACGAGTGTATTAAACCATGGGCGGAAAAACATAAAACATGTCCTATTTGTTTTGCAAACTGGGGATATAAAAATAAACCTGAAGAATGTGCAAAAACGGTTAAATCTAAAACTGCCAAACCCTCTAATAATGATAGCTAGTAAAAAACAAAATACACTTAAACAAAAACTTCTATTTATTTTATAATTAAAAATCAAATATGCAAAAATGTTTATCTAATGCAGACTTAGAAATTGGCGTTGACGAAGCCGGTAGAGGGCCATTAATTGGGAGAGTATATGCTGGTGCCGTTATATGGGGGTCTACGACAAAAGACTCTGACTTAATAACTGATTCAAAAAAACTATCAGCAAAAAAACGTGCACAAGCTCTCGAATGGATTTATGCGAATGTAAAGGCCTGGGGTGTTGGTTGGGCAGAACCGGTTGAAATTGACCAAATAAATATTTTAGAAGCAACTAAAAAAGCAATGGAAAGAGCTATTTTAAATCTTAAATCAAAAATAAATTTAGACAATGTTCAAGTTACATTTTTAATTGACGGAACTGGTTGGGAAAAAAAATTTCCTGGTCAAAATGTAAAATCAGTTATTAAAGGCGATGCAACATATTTATCTATTGCTGCTGCATCTATTATTGCTAAAGAACATCATGACAAATATATATTGGATTTATGTAAAGCAAATCCAGACCTTGATGAAAAGTATAATTTGTCAAGCAATATGGGATATGGAACAAAAGCTCATTTGGAAGGGTTAGCAACACATGGAAATTCCCCTTATCATCGTAGGTCATTTAGACCCTGTTGTGATTATAACTAAGTACCTAATAGAAAAAAATTGATTTAATTATATTAATAATATTAAAATTATATTATTAAAGTAATTTCCAAATGGTAAAGTCAAATAACAGAAAAAGGGTTCATAATTCAGACCTAGTTGAAAGTGTTGAAGAAATTTGTTCTAAATTTGAAAAAAAACAAATTAAATTCAATGCTAATGCAATTATATATTGTCGTGTAAGTACTCAAAACCAAACAAACGGAACCAGTTTTGAAACCCAATTAAATGCAGGAACAACCTATTGTAAACAAAATAACTACAAAATTATAGAAATTTTTAATGAAGTTTGTTCAGCAAAAGAAATGACACACCAAACCCAATTAATTAATGTTATAAATTCAAATGAAAACATTAACTTAATTGTATATGAACCTACAAGACTATCTAGAAACATTAGTGATTTTACTCAATTGCTTAGTATTTGCGAAGGAAAAAATATTACCATCCACTTTGTTTCAGATAATTTGATTACAAATAACACATCTGACATTAAAATTATTCTATCATCTGTTTATGATGGAGAAACTGAAATAAAAACCCTAAGTAAAAGAGTTAAAGCAAGTATCGAACGAAGAAAGAAAAATAATACATACTTACCATCTATCCCCAAGTATGGATACAAATATATAAAAACCAATGTTGCGAATCGAGTAATTAAATCAGTTAAAACCAATTACAATGAACAAAAAGTTATTACTCTAATTAATATGATGTATTGGGGATGTTCTGTTAAAAGTGCAGAAAAAATGCTTGAACAAATTACTGGACAATCCCATGAAATTTGCGATTGGGTTGAAAATCCTGTAACGGAAATTGCATATGGAAACATGTGTTTTGTTGATATCGCAAATTTTTTAAATTCAATTGAATTATCAAGGAGAGGAAAACCATGGAATGCTGATGCTATTGGTAACATTATTAACGAAAGAAATCTTATGGTAGTTTCTAAATATTAGTTACAAATCAATGTCTTTGTTTTGTTGTATTTTTTTTATTTTCCCATTAGTATAAGTTCCATACAAGTTACCTTTTGTATTGGTATTTGTTTTTATATATACTTTGTTGTCTTCTAAAATATAAACTTTTCCTCCAATAATTATTTCTAAATTTTTTTGGGTTTCATCATCAAACTCAGAATCATCATCTGAACTTAATGATGAATCATCTGAATCAGAAATGTCAATTAGTTTTTTACTTGGTTTAGGTTTGTTATTGGGTTGTTTTAACCAATCTGGTTTTTCATCATCTGGTAATTCTGCTATCAAGTCATCAAAACCTTTTGGTTGTTCTTGTTCTGAATTCTCATCTACTGGCTTTAAGTATTTCCAAGTTTCTTGTATCATATCTTTTTTATTATACGACATTAAGTTAATGTCTGACTGGTAGCGTTTAATAAATTTTGTATTTTGAAAAATAGTTTTTTTAAGATAATCTATTTTATCTTGGTATTCGGCTTTTTCAGATTTTGTAAATTTAGGATTAGTTGCTATTTTTTCCAAATTTATTAAATTCGCGCCTAAAACTCTATCAAACAAATCAAATTTGTTAGTTTTAATAATTGTGTTAGTTTTCTCATCAATTACTGAAGCATGTTTATCATTTATTGCGGTTACACAATATGAATGATTTTCAGGAACCAATTCGTTAAAATTTATCATTTCAATTAAATATACTAAGCTATTTAATCCTTTATTTAATATATCTTTTTGTAATTCAAACGTTAGATGTTCAATACTACTATCCGATGGCGAATTTATTATATATTGAATATTATTAGTTGTGTTATTAGTTGTGTTATTAGTTGTGTTATTATTTGTGTTATTATTAGTTGTGTTATTATTAATAATGTTTTGCGGGATTTTTACAAAAGTATTTATTTTTTCTGTTAATTGATTAACTTTTTCTTCAAGTGTTATTTTATTAATTACTTTACATGTTTGTTCATGTTTCCATCTACTTTGCTTACATGATAATACTTTATTACAGTTTCGACACGCATAAATTTTCTTTTTTACATCATTATCATTATCGTCTGTTTTAATATTTAAATTATTTTCCACTGCTTGTTCATCAGGTGTATTTTTATTATGTTTTTTCTTATTGTGTACCCAATATCCCATATATGATTTGTAATGTTTGTCACAAATTTCACAAGAATAACTTTTACTCATTATAGTTTTAAATAATAATTCTTTATCTTATTTTTAAAAAATTTTCGCGCGTGGATTTATGGTAAACAGTAAACATAAAAATAATGTGTTGATGTTTATTTAATTTATTTGTTATATATATATCCAAATCATAAGAACAACTAAATTTTAATTTAATATAGTAAATTATATGGTAAATATATTAATATAAAAAAATATTTACTATATAACAATTTCTCGCGCGCGTAACAACTGCAATATAAGCTTGGTATACTTTTATTTTAAAATAACATACGAGCAAATGGGTTTTATATAATTTACTATAACATATATAATAAAATAAAGTAAACACAATAATATATATAAAAGTGTTTTGTAAACATTTTTAATTACTTGTGGTTTACCAATATAACAACAACCTTATTCAATTTAGCTGTTGTATAACAGTTAAATATTAAACAAGGTAACAAATACACGCATTTATGTTGACTATTTACCGTCAAATTCACGCGCGAAAATTTTTTAAAAAAATTGATAATCCAAGCCTCAGAACCTGAATCCCATTGTAGTTTAATGGATCATCAAAATTGGGACCCCGTAATTATTAAGAAATCAAACCCTAATGCTAATAAGGTAACAACCACTGTTCCTAAACAGCATATTAACAGACCTCCAAATGCGATTAAAATGGAAAAAACATATGACCCAGACAATCCTGATGCTGAACCAGATGTTAAACCCGTTATGATTGATATGGAATTTGGTAAGCAAATTGTAGCTGCTCGATGTGCCAAAAAAATGACTCAAAAACAACTTGCTGCAGCAATTAATCTACCAGTCAATGTAATTAATGAATATGAACGCGGTCAAGGTGTTCGTAATGGTGCATATGTTAGTAAAATCAAAAATTACCTTGGAATTCACAAATAACTTAAGTAAATCCCAACTATTATTATTTTATAATTAAATAAAGTTTTCCATTATAAAATAATATGTTGATTTTAAATTAATCAAGAAATTCACAATCGTCATTTTCCATTTTTGCAATGGCATTTATTTGTTCTGCTTCTTCGCCCTCAATTTGTCTGATAATTTCATTATTTTTAACTTCGGTAATGACAATTTCAAATCCCATTTTTTTATACAAGCGTTTACGGTGTCGGCCTTGATTTATAAAACTTGGTAATTGATCTGTAAAATCATAAATGGTTGGACGAATATTTGGGTCAATTTTTCTAACAACGCGACCAACAGCCTGTTCCACTTCTTTTCTTGAAGTAACCATGAATAATGTATTTAGTTCCGGAATATCTAAACCTTCTGCAGCCATACCATAAGATGCAAAAATAACTTGGGCACTTGATGCTTTATCTAATGCTTTTTGTTTCATTCCCCCAATATAAAAATCAGTTGATGCTATTTCACGTTCGTCAAGTCTTTTCTTTAGCAATTTTAAGTGTTCTAATCTATCGGATAACACAAGTATTTTTCGACCTGCTTCTTGTAAAACTTCTTCAATCATATCAATGATATACTTATTTCTTCGCCCAATACTAGTAATTTTATTAATTGTTTTTGGTCTATTTACATCACCAGTATACATAAGAAATTCTTTAAATTTTTCATGTTCAATGTCATAATTTACAATATTAACTAAAACCCTTGAATTTTCTTCAACTTCAGATTTGTACATTATATCACCAAAATACCAATATAAAATTTTTTCCATTCGATCAGTACGCTTTGGAGTTGCACTTAATCCAATAGTTATTTTTGAAGCAATTATTGGTAGAGCCTTTGAAAAATACTCAGATGGAGCATGATGAGCTTCATCAAAAATTACCAAACCAAAGTCTCTGAAAATTTCACTGTCATATTTGTCTTTAGCAATAGATTGTAACATACCAATAACTATATCTTTTCCTTCAATATCAATTTTGTTTTGTTGTATAATACCAACTGATGCATTAGTAAATTCTTCTGCGCGCTCTTTCCATTGGTTGAGTAAAAAAGTTTTATGAACAATAACTAAGGTTTTAACTTTAAATTGTGATGCTAAGTATAAAGCTAAAACAGTTTTACCTGCTGCACAAGGTAAACATAAAACACCACCATCATTTGATTTTAAATGTGGTAAAATTTTATCAACTATTTCTATTTGTTTTGGTCTTAATTTACCTGCAAACTTAAACTTTGATTTAGCACCTTTAATTTCTTTGTTTGAATCTGGTGGACCAAATTTTTTCAAGCCATAAAATTTTGGTACTGATAAGTATTCATCATTTTCCTGATAAACTGGAAAACGAACAGGTTCAGCATTTTTAACAAAGGAACAAGGATTGTATGGTTCAACAGTAAGTTCTTTTTTAACTATTTCTATTTGTGATTTAAATTTGTTAGTTTTAGGTATTAAATACCCCTCTTTACATAAAATAGTTTTTTCCATTATATATAAATATTTAAAATTTACTTTTTAAATTTCAATTTTATGGAATTTAAAACTAGCCCATAAAGTTCATTCAATTAATTGGTCCAATATTAATTTATAAAAAGTTTAAGATTTTTTTCCAAGTTATATTATAATGGAATCTGTTAACCAAATGTCAGAATATGTTAATAAAGGGTTAAACTTTGTTAACCAAAATAAAATCTTAAGCTCTGTGCTTGGTATGTTATTAGTGTTATATGCTGCAGCTGCTGCTCCCAAATTACCAAAATCTATTGTTAAAATTTTTGATAACTCATTATTTAAACTTGGATTTATGTTTATGATTGCCTACTTAGCCACCAAAGATCCTTCAGTTGCTATTATTTCAGCTGTTGCATTATTAATTACTATTCAAACTTTAGCTTCTCGTGAAGCTGCCGAAGTTGCTGTTCAAGCTGCTGCTGCCCCACAACCAACAACTGAATCTGAATTAAGAAAAGTTGCTCAAGAAAGAGTTATGGCCAGACAAGAAGTTGCTTCTGAAATTAAAGTTGTAAATGAACAAAGTAATCAAGTTGCTGTAAAGGAATCATTTGGAGAAGAAGGTGAACTTCGTATTCCTCTTTCACCCACTAGAGCTGAATTTATTGAAGAATGCACTAGAAAAGCTGATGCACATTATAGTGCCGCCGAACAGGCTAAAGCTGAAGGTAAAGTTGCATTAGCAGAAGCTCATGAACAAGAAGCTGTTAAACAAGAAATTAAAGTTGAAGCTGTTGTTACTGCTAAGCAACACATTATTGCCGCTGAAGAAGCCAAAGCTGAAGGTAATATGGCATTAGCTGAAGCTCATATGAATGAAGCTGTCAAACAAGAAGCAAAAGCAGAAGCTCTTGTTAAATCAGAAGCTCATGCCATTGCAGCCGAAGAAGCTCTTGCACGTGGCGCTGTTGCTGAAGCAGAAGCTCATAAACGTGAAGCTGTTAATCAAGAAGCCAAAGCTGTCGCAATGGTTAAAGCTGAATCAGAAGCTCAACCTACCCGCGATGAAGCCGAATCTGAAGCCACTGGAATTCCCGTACCTTTTTCTGAAGCTGAACATGCTCTTGTTCCTCCATCAAGACCTATGGCTGAAATTGCAGTTGGAGAAGTTCCCGTTAGTGAAGCTAAAAAAGCCATATGCGGTTCTCCCTTTGATGTCGAGGGATATTCTGGATCAGAATATGCCAACCTTTAAATTAATTAAATTATTTTGTTAATTGAAAAACACGTAAAAATATATGGAAAATAATAAATATTTATTATTTTACATTTATACTAATATTTTTTCTTTTGTAGTTTAATGTCAAACAAACACACAGAAATACATAAGGAAATTGAAGATTACATTCAAAATATTTATAATTTTAAAAAAACTTGGAAAAAACAATGTAAAAAGTATGATGTGGAAAACCAACCCAGCGTATTACCTCCCGTAAAAAGAATTATTGTTATTGGTGATATTCATGGAGATTGGGATATGACCCAAAAATTATTACGTGTTGCAAAGTTAATAGATAAAGATGGAAATTGGATTGGTGCAGACACTGTTGTAGTACAAGTTGGTGACCAAATTGACCGTTGCAGATATAAATTTGGTTCTGGTAATCCATCTTGCGATAAACCCGAAGCTACTAGTCCAGATGAAGGAAATGATTGGAAAATTTTACAATATTTTACGAAATTACATGGGGAAGCAAAAAAAGTTGGTGGTGCTGTTTACTCCCTCATGGGAAATCACGAATTAATGAATGTTCAAGGTGATTTTCGCTATGTATCATACGAAGGAAGAAGAGAGTTTATAAATTACAAAAAACCAGATGGTACAACAATTGAAGATGGCGAGGAAGCGAGACATTGGGCATTTAAACCAGGTAATCCTATTAGCGACTTTTTAGCTTGTACGCGTCAAATGGCTTTAATTATTGGTTCTAATTTATTTGTACATGCTGGTTTACTTCCAATTATTGCAAAAAAATATAGTGTGAAAAGTTTAAATCAACTAATGAGTTTGTATTTATGGGATAAATTAGATAAACCTGCTGAATATAATGATGTTTTTTTCACATCTGATATATCTCCTTTGTGGAACAGAGTTTTTGGTAATATTGGAATGCAATCCCTAAACAAATCATCTGAATATTTAAATTTAGCTGAGGCAAAAAACAAATGCTCAGACTTGCTTAATCCATTAAAAGAAATTTATGAAGTTGATAAAATTTATGTTGGTCATACCCCACTAATGGATCATGGAATTAGTAGTGTTTGTAATGGTAAAGTTTGGTTAACGGATTTTGGTGCTTCAAAAGCATTTGATAAATTTGATAAGTCAGTTTCACAGTCTTCAGACACAAATACAGAATCACACCATCGTGCAGAAACTAGAAAGGCTCAAGTATTAGAAATTTTAGATGATGGTAAAGAAATTAATATATTATTTTAATTAATACGTTATTATTTTTTACTTAATAATTAACTTTTATAAAAAAAGTGGAAAATTTTTGGTGGAAAAAATAAATTAGTCAAGTTCAATTTCAAAAACCCCGTCATACTTGGGATTTGCCATATCTTGTTCTCCAATATATCCAATTTGATTAGATAAAAATCTTGTTCCCGCATATGTAAAATCATATGAATAATGAGTATGCCCACTTACCCATAATTTAACTTGGTCAAATAATTCCTTTTCAGTTATTTCATATTCAGATAATTTTTCATCGTTTAAATTATTAGCAAAATAGTTAGCCAAATAGTCTGGTTGTGCTTCATACATATTATGTGAAGTTAAATTTTTTTGAAGTTTTGTTTTTCTTAATGGGGGAAAATGACTAATTACAATAAGTTTTTTATCAGTTAATTGAGATGACTTAATACAACTAATTAAATTTTTTAATGAATTCACATGTAGTTGATTAAAATATTCCTTGTCTATTGGTACTATCCAGTTTTTGCTATTTTTCATTTTAATCATATTAAAATCATTTAGCCCATATGTTTCAGTAACTTGAGACCATAAGGTTGAACCATAAATATTTACTTGAGGAAATTCATCTAAGTTGTAAATATTTTCATCTAAAAATACAATATTTTCATATTTTTCAAAAAACTTTTTGTATGTTTGATTAATTTCTGTATGGGTTTTATTTGAACTGTAATACTCGTGATTTCCACAAATATAAAAGGTTTTTTTCCAATTTGTATTACAATAACTAATAAACTCCTCGAAAAATTTATAATTAACTTTACCAATATCCCCAGCTAAAAATAAATATGGTGATAAGCTAGGTATTTTTGGAACACGATTTGCAAGTTCAATATGAATGTCTGAAAATAACTGAAATCTAAGTTTGACCATTAAATTATTATTACAATAAACTTATAAATATTTTAATTCAATTTTACTAGTTTATTAAAAAATTGAATATAATCCGATATATAATATAAATATTAATCTAATGGTATCGTGTAATAATGTAACTAACAATAAATACTCGGATAGAAAAGTCGCAGAAAATCCAAATTATGAATATTGGAGAAGAGTAGAACAAGCAGAAAGGTTAAATAAACAATTTGAAAAAGAACATAATATGTGTTGTTTTTCAATTGTAATAAGTATATTGGTTTGTTTTTGTTTTCCATGTTTGTATTATAAAAAAACTTATCCAGAAAAAATTTAAGAATCTAGGTTATAATTATTTGTTTTTTTATTAGGTTTTTTACCAGGTTTAGTTGTATGTGGTTTTTCTTCTAATACTGGTTCAATATTTGTAGCTGTTTTATTTATTTCTTCTTGTAAGTGTTTACATTTGGAAATTAAATGGAAATTTTCTTCTTCAATATTTTGAATTTTTAGTTTATGGGTTTTTTCCGTTTGGTTTAATTTTTCAGTTAAATGAGTTAAGTTAACGGTTTTTAAATTGGCTAATTCAAGGTCATTTTGTAATAAAACAATTTTTTCATTAAACTCACATTGAATTTGTTTTAATTTTAAATTTTCAGTGTCTTTTAATTTTCCTAATGCAATTTCTTTTTCTAAAAATTCATTAGTTTCTTTTAATTCTTCACGTATACATTTGTTTTCATTTAATATACTTTCTATTTGTTGTAAACTTATTTCACATCGTGCTTTTTCTCTGCGTAGTTGCATTTCTATTTCTTGTAGTTCCTCGTGTAAAAATTTATTTTCACTAGTTAACTTTATTAAATTATGTTTTAATTCTTCTATGCTAGATAATTGGTCAAGCACCTGTGTTTCTTTTTCTTTTAGTCTTAAATTTAAAAATTCAAAATCTTTTTCATTGTATGATGTTTTAGCACTACTGGTTAAGCTTTGAACTTGTTCATATGATTCATATAGTCCGGAATATCTATCTGATAGTATTGCATTTGTTTTTACAAGTTCTTCATTTTTTTCAACAAATTCTTTTATTGTTATTTTACTTGTTTCAATTTCTGATTTAAGTTTTGAGTTTTCTAAACATAGTTGTTCTAAATACGTAACCTCGGATTTTAGCGCGCGAGAAACTGGTGCATATGTACGTTTAATTGCGTAAGAATTACTTGTTTTCTTTCCTTTTTTTAATATGTCATCACCAAGTGTAACCGTGAAATATAATTTTGATTTGTTAATATCTATTTTTTTGCAGTTGTTGGATAATTCATTTTTAATTGTTTGTGTAATTTGTTCATCAGACTCGGTCCAATTAATATTAAGCCATTTGATAGTTTGTTGTAATCTTGAATAATTAATATTTGGATAAGAATTATGTAAAAATGTGTGAATTTTTTCGTTTGAAGTAAAATCTTGTTCAAAAAAATTTTCATAAAAAAAATCTTCAATCCAATCTTTAATTTCTTCAGTATGAGTAAAATTTTTCCATTCGGATTTATCAGGATTTAGTTTTAACAAAAAGCGAAATAATTCTTCAAAATTGTAAAAGTGAATTGTATTAATATCGTCATCATCAACCACATAACCATAAGAACTTTTACTTATACTATAAACATAATCATATATTTCCCATAGGATAGACTTTTTATCATTTTCATCTTTCCAGTTTTCATAACACTTTCTAATTGAGTAAAATGGATCTGAATTACCACGTTGATTTTCATATGTTGTTTTTACACATTCTTCTTCAAGCTCTTCGTCCTTATAAAAAGCTAGTTCATATTTAATTTTTTCACTTGATAAAATGTTTTTATCAAAAGACATGCCTAAACCGTATTCAGTAAAATATGCTTTAACAGCAAGGCTTAAATCACTTATATCTTCAGACTCAATATAATATTCAACTTTACTCATGCGAAATGAACATCTTTTTAAAACAAAAGCTTCTAATTTAGGACATTGTTTATAAAACTCAAATGAAAAAACAGATGATTTATCACTAAGTTTTTTAAGTTCTTCTTCAACTTTTTTAATGTCATGTTTATCATCAACATACACAGAAGCGCCTCTGTTTTCATAAAGTTCAGACCCATTCATTCCTTGTTTTTTTGTTTCTGTTTTCTTGTGGGACATTGTACCTTCAACTTTTGCTACATCAGCTGATAAATTAACATTAGTTATTTCTGTTTCAATTATGTCAGTAGAATATTTTATTTCATGAACACCAAGTTTACCCGCTAGCAAAAATAAGTGTTCACGTTCTTTTTCCATCTGTTTTTTATTATAATTTGAATCAGAGTAATACAAGCCTTTAAATAAATGAACATAAAGTTGATTAGATACAGGAATTGGTTTATCATCGAATGATATGTCTAAATTTGATTTTTTTGATTGGTCAATAAAATGTTCTAAACAAAACAAGTTAATGCCTAAATTTTCCAAGTTTTTTCTAAGTTTTTTGTAAATGTTTTTAAAAAAAGTAGATTTAAAATATCTGTTTGGTAAAAACATAATATATTTTTGACCCGATGGTAAGATTTGACTAACAGGATTGCTCATTAATTATGTTGACATTATAATAAAATAATTTAACGGGCTTTACGCGTTTGCTAATTGGATTTTACTTTGGAATCATTTGTTTGTAATGGTCCATGTTTTTGTCAAAGTGTTTACGACCTTCAGCAGCAAGAGAAACAGCATCCATTCCAGGGTGTTTGTCTTTCATGTCCTTTTGGACAATACCAGCTACTTTGGCAGCAACAGGACCATTAGAAACGCCAAGTTTTTCTGCAATATATTTCTTAAGGTCTAAGAAAGCTTGAAATCCAGGATTTACCATTAGACATATAAATTAAAGCTTGATAAACTAGTATTATCAATTTTTATAAAAAGAGTTAACTCATATTATAAAAATTTATTTATTAATTAAAGTAATTTACTTGGGAATCATTTGTTTGTAGTGATCCATGTTTTTGTCAAAGTGTTTACGACCTTCAGCAGCAAGAGAAACAGCATCCATTCCAGGGTGTTTGTCTTTCATGTCCTTTTGGACAGCACCGGCTACTTTGGCGGCTCCGGGACCATTGGAAATGCCAAGTTTTTCTGCAATATATTTCTTAAGGTCTAAGAAAGCTTGGAAACCGGGATTGACACCACCATCTAAATCTTTTTTAGAACCTTTCTTGGAGGCTTTCTTAGAACCTTTCTTGGAGGCTTTTTTAGAACCCTTTTTAGCAGATTTTTTAGAACCTTTCTTGGAACCTTTCTTAGATTTTTTGGCACCACCTTGTTGATTTGCGTTTTCTTCTTTAATAGGTTCAGTAATAGGACCAGCAACACCTTCGGAAGTAGTAGAATCAACTACCATAGGAATATCAGTAGTAGTATCATCCATAGGTTGAGCGGTTTGGGCAGGTTGTGCAGGTACTTCAGGTTGAGCAAAGAATTCACTTAAAGTTTTGTCATTTAATTTAACATCAACATTAACACCAGAGTTTTTAAGGGTTTCAAAAAATTTCTTAACACCATCAACATCACAGTCAGCACCACCTTTTTGGGATTTTTTACCTTTCTTTTTCTTGGCACCACCATCTTGGTTAAGAATTTCACGAAGTTGTTCTTCTAAGCTAGCAGTTGAAGTTTCACTGAGACCTTTAAAGTTAGAACTGGATGATTCGGAAGTTAACATGGAAATTAATTTGTTAACATCGCGGGTAGAATTAGCAGAAGTAACAGAATAAGCACCGCCTAATTGACCAGCAAAAGCAGAAGAAGTTGCAGATCCAGCGGCATTTTTAGTGTTATTTGCCTTGTCAACAATAGTAACCCATTGTGGTAATGAAACATTAGATTCAGTTACGGTATCAAATATACCGGATAATTCGTTTTTAAGGAATATGTTGGACATACGTATATATATTAATTTAGAAATTAAAATAATTCTTAAAAAATTTTAATTAAAAATTTATAATTTCAATAAACTTATAATTTTAGGACAAATGGGTTTTTAAAATTTGTGTTTTTTAAATATTAATTTTTATCCAATCTATATTAATATATAACAATGTATGTCAATCAAGTAGATGATTTATTTGATAGTATCTTAAATAAATTTAATGATTTTTTAATAAAGGAAAAGGCATTTCAAAAGCTATCAACAGATACTAACTTTGTAAAGTTTCAAAATGAAATTTTAGGGTTTATAAAAAAATTTATTGATTCCATTCCCAAAAAAGACATTGTGGAAGTAATTAAAAAAGAATCATATTATGATTCTGTACTAAACATAATTAAAAGATATTGTGCATTTTATCTTTATCTTGGTATTGCCTATAACTATGAAGGCGGAAGAGACCTATACATAACTAATATTATTGAAGCCAGTAGATACCAGCGTGATTCAACATTTCAAATAACAAACTTTTTTAATAGTGAAAATAATGCAAAAATTATTATTTTTTACAACGATATTAAAAATTTTCTTTCTCTTTTAACCTTCAAAACTATTGATAAAATTAAAATTGTTCTAACTAATAATCCCTTAAGATACGAGTCAACTATTAAATTATTTAATGATTTAGGTGAAGATTATATTGTTGAATATTTCCTTATTAAAGATAATTTTCATAATATAATGAAAGCATTAATATTTAAGCAAATTTATTTAAAAGAAGAAAAAACTGAAATTATCAGTATGTTAAATCAACAAGAAAAAGAAAACGCTGAATATAAATACATTGAAATTGTTGTATCAAATGAAAAAAAACTTGTTGATTTTAATGTTATTCAAAAATTTTTAAATATTGAACAATTAAAGTCTGGTTTAGCCGAAGAAATTTATAATTACTTAGAAGAAATAAGAGACACAAAGGAATTTATTGTAAGAGAAAACCAGGATTTTGTTAATTATTTATTTGCAAATCAAATAATTATCCCAATTACTGAGGACTTTTTACGCTATCATAAAGACACTGAAAAATATGATCCAGAAAGCTTATTAGAATCATCAAACATTAAAGAAAGAGATGCCACAAAAATAAAATATATTATAAATAAAATGAATAATATAAGAAATTTTTATTCCCCATTATTGGAAAAAAATCCTAAATTAAAATTGGAAACTGAAAAATTATTTTTTAAACCACTTGACCCTAAACAGGCAGTGCTATATAATGATGATGAAGAAGTTAAAATTATTCAAAAACTTCAAATGTCGGAAAATGCAACAGACTTTGACTTATTGGTTGATTTGGAAAATACCAGAAAGTATGCTTACGTTAATTTTAAAAACATGAGTAAAGATGGCATTAAAATCCGTCCCCCTAAAACTGTCCAAGGTATCAGACAAACTAGTTTAAAACAAAAAGATAAAGTACCAATTGAACTTAGAATTGGTCACGACAATATTGATATGAACGTTGTTGGTATTGCTTGGAATCCTTCAAAAATTCCTTTAGATTGCTTTACATCCGGAGACATGGTTGATGTTAGAAAAAAATTATCAGATGAAAATGGTTATCAAGGATTTGTTAAAATAATGGAAAAAACTTTTGAAGAACCTAACAAAAAACTATATTATTGGCTATTTGATAATACTAAAGATAAGCCAAAACTTGAATCTTATGTAAATTATTCAGGAGATGATGCACAACGTAACATTAAAATTATGATTGAAGAAATTTATAGAAACTATGTTCGAATGGTAAAATCTAAATTAGAAAAGTATGTTAGTAAAGTTGATGAAATGACAATTTGGGGATTTGACAATATGTTATCCGCATATACTAAAAAACATTTTGATTTAAATTTAAATCCTGAAATTAAAAATCAACTTATTGAAAAAGTTGTTATAGATAAAATTCCAGAACAACCAATTGTTCCAGATGATGTTGATTCAATGATTCCTGGTAGAAGAGATAAGTTAATTGAATTACCAAAACTTGAAATTAAATTAGATGACAAAAATATAATCGTTATTGGAGAAAAAGAAATTGATGTTTCACTCGAGCTTTCCAGAAAAAATATTCCCGTTTGTCAACATTATGTGCGTTGGCGTAACATTAACAGAATGAGCAAGAAAACAGATGAATTTAATCAATCTGTTTTTGATTTTGTAAAGCAATATGTTAAATTAAATGAACGTGGTGAATATATTTGTAAGTCATGTAATGAAGTTGTTCAAATCCAAAAGTTTGTTTTTGAAGGCACATATGTTGAAGAACTTGATACTTTTTTGACAACATCAATGGCAGTTAATCAAAAGTTAGAAGAAATTCCAAAATATGCAAAATATATGAGAACAATTAGAAATCTGGAAAAAAACATAGAAAAGTTTGCTTATTCGTTAGATATTATGGCATATTTGGGTAATACACCAGTTATTAAATTAAGACGCAAAATGGTTATTAAAGACGTGATTGATTTAATTTTAATACACACTGAATGGCTTAGAAACCAACCTAAAAATAGAATTGAATCTGCTGGACAAAAATACGGCATTAACAAAGAGTTAACAAATTTGTTTTTCTTTGAATTAAAGGACGAGATTTTTTTAACTAGTTCAACTGATACCGATTATTACAAACTTATTAAATACAATAATATTATGGCTTATCTAATTTTCATTATGTTAACGGAAATTAATTCAGGCCAAATTTTAAGTTTGAAAGAAGATAAGCGTTACAATTACTTTTTATTTGGTAAGATTGGTCAAAATTTATTTGCTGATTTATTTTTACGCTTAAATCAAAAAGAAAAAATATCTATGAGTAAACTTCCATTATTTTCGTATATTCTTTATTATTTTTCAGGAATGATGGTTTCTAATAGATTATGGTTATACAATGATACAAATGTTGATGCAAAACAAAAACAAATGTTTTTAATTAATTTACAAAAATCAGTTATTCATACTGTAATTGATTTAATTAATACTATGGTTGAAGCGAACTTTGAAACAAATAAAAATTTCTTATATGAAATTATCAATACAAGAATTAATGTAAAATTAAACCATACGTATAATGACGCACAATTACTAAAACGTGTTGAAGCAAATGCAATGAAAAATATTAAATTTGATGAATCAACAAAGAAAATTACTTTTGTTACTAAAAAAATTGGTTTAGTTGAGTTAAACTCAGAATTTAATGTAATTGAATTACATAAAGAAACATGCGATTTACATACTACAGAATTAGCTAAAAATCCAAAAATTCCAGATAAGAATTCAATTGATTTATTAACTAATTGCCCAGATGGTAAATTTCATAACTGGGGCTTTAAATCTAATGATCTAGTTTGTTCATTATGTTCAAAATCATACAATGATCTTGTTAAAATGGTGTCAAATACAACATCAGAACAATCAAATGTAGAATATTTGGAAAAAATTAAAAATATTAATTTAAGAAAATTATCCAAAAAATATTGTATAAGCGGGGAAGTTCATGAACCAGACCAATCCGGTATTTGTGAAAAGTGTAAAAAGAATGTTTCAACATTTGAACCCAGTGAAAAAGAATTAAAACAATTAGAAAAAAATCTTGATGTTAAATCAAATGAACAAGTATTAGAACAAATTAATAAAATAAGATTATATAATGAACAACAAAAAAAATCACAAGAAGATACAAAGAGAATAATTAATAAACTTCTTAAAAGATATGAAGAAAATACAAAAGGAAAATTAGAAAACTATGTTGGTGAATTTGTAAACAGACTTAGCAAAATTCTTGGAAATAAAATTAAAGTTAATGATAAAATTATTTATTTGAAAGAAACTGTTTATGTTATTGACCATGACTATTTAGGTAATTCATTAAAAGAACCATTATATATATTATCGTCCGAAGACAAAATCCATGTATCCAGAAAACATTCAGCTTTTGGAATAGATGTAATTTATTACAAGGATAAAGCAAATAATGTTTATGTTTATTATGATGCAATAACTTTACAATATATTGGATATTCAGAAGATAATAAAAATATTAAAAAAAATAGAAATAATGCGGCAATTCAAGTCGATATGTCAATTAAAGATTGCATAATGTTAATGGGTTATGAAAATCCCCAATATAATTTATTCCATTTAAATCGCGACTACCAAAAAGATTTACCTACTAACCTTGGTACAGACACCAAAGAAGTAATTCTTAAAATTATTAGAAACAGAATGAATAATTTAAAACAAATTATCTTAAGGTCTCAGTCAATTATATACAACATTAAGAATAGTGGAACTATTACATCAATGTATAATAAAGAAGAAAAAGAAATAGTAAGTGAATTTACCAAAAAACTTAAAAAATTCAACACAACAGATGAAACATCACATAACAATATTTTCAAACATTTTAAATACATGATTAGTAAACTTCCAGTTAATTATAACATTCCTGAAAATTTGACAATCGAACTTAATAAAAATTATTTAGATGTAACAACATTAAATTCATTATCAAATTCTGATTGTAAACTTATTTTTTATCTTATATTTAATTTCAATAGATTACTTGATTACAATAAACAACCTGTTATTGAATCTGAGTTAGCCCATTTGCTTATTAAAATTATAAGATATTTGTTTAATTTATATTATAGACCTTATTCAAACTATAACGTAAGAAAATTTGACTTTTTGCTCCTTAACGAAACTCCATATATTGACGAAACTCTCAAGGTTATTGGACATTATCAAGAACTATTAACTCAACAAGAAATAGATGATCCAGATAAAAAAGAAGAATCATATTCTGCACAAGAAGCATTTGATTCTCTTGATATTGATGATTATGAACAAGACGATGATATTGACGGAACAGCAGAAGCTCTTGATGGTTATGAATAATGATATTTAGTTTTTAAATTATAAAAATATTTTTAATTTAAAAAATATCTAATATAAATTATATATCCATATGGAACAATTCAATTCTGTTGTAAACAAAAACTTAGGTTGGATTCACGAAAACAAATATGTACTTCCTGTACTTTCCTTATTTTTGGGCGTATATGCTGCACTTGCTCGTCCCAAGTTACCAAAATTTGTTGCCAAATTATTTGAAAATCCAGTATTTCGTTTAGTAATGATTGCTTACATTATTTACCGCGGTAATAAAGACCCACAATTATCTTTAATGATTGCTGCCGCATTTTTAATTACTATGCATATGATTAATAAACAACAAGTCGAATCAATTAGTGTAAATTATGATGACCCAAACCCTTCTGGTCTCTTAAAGCCCCGTTATGATGACCCTGATGCTTCATCTATTGCAAGATCAGGTTATGATGACCCTGATGCTTCTGGACTTTTAAAGCCCCGTTATGATGACCCCAATCCTTCCGGTCTTTTAAAACCTCGTTATGATGACCCCACTGCTTCATCCATTGGAAGAACTGGTTATGATGACCCCACCGCTTCATCCATTGGAAGAACTGGTTATGATGACCCCAATCCTTCTGGACTTTAAGAAAATTTACGAATTTTTAATTAATATTAAATGATTTTAATTAAAAAATATCTAAGTAAATAAAATAATAAAGTAATATGAACATGTTAAACAAGATTTTAATTTTAATAATTTTACTGGTTCTTATTAATCATTTAACTGAAGGCAAAATAGTTGAAACTGTAAAAAGATATTTGTCAAGTTGTAAGTCAAATGTTGAAAATTTTATTGGAATCAAACAAGGACCTGACTGTTCACAACTAAACGCCCCAAATATTCCTTATCAACGCCAAAAAGATTTTCCCTATATTAATAAAACAGACCCTAGTAATTTAGATGATGAAACATATAGATTGTATAGATTTTTAAATGATTTGGTTACTCCAAATGTAAATAATTATGAATTAACAGCATCAAGAAGTAAAAGAATTAAAGCACCTGAATCATTGGAAAAAGAAATATATACACACATTGAAAATATATTTAATTGCAAGAGTTACAAATTTGCAAATATAAGATTATTATCAAATATTTATTATTATGAAAACCCAAGAGGTAAAGAAATTGAACCATTCGAATTCAGTGCTGATGTAAGTTATTTAAATAAATTTATTGGTTCTATAATAATAAATCTTGAATGTTTTATTCGTGCTGATAAGTTTTATTCTAAACCAATGGAATCTGGATTTTTATCAATAACTGATGTTAAATTAATTAATAGAACTTATCCCGAAGGTGTTAATAAAGAAAAAGTTTGGAACACATTATATAAACTTGAACCAAATGAACATTATTTACAAATAGAACCACGTGAACCAAGAAAAATAGAAAAAGCTGAATTAGAAGCTATTACAAAAGCAAATGAACTAACAAATCAAATGATAGAATCTTTTGAAAACCATTTTGTGTCTAGAGACAACTATGATGACCTTTTTATAAAGCCAACCTCACCAACAAAACATGTTACTTTTCAATTAGATACTGAAAACAGTCTTATTCCTAGCATCATTGAATTTTCTGCGTGTAATTAGAAGTTAGCAATTAAATATTTGTAATTAATAAACAATTTTATATTGATTATTAATTTAATCTTTTCTCATAATTTTAAAAAATTTATCATTTTTAATAATTTCATCGGGTGTTAAGTATTCGTCTTTAACTAATATTCTACCTCGATCAGAAACAAGTTTACCAGATTCATATTTATCTGGAACCACACGTTTAACAAACTCTTTTACTTTATCTGGTATTTCTGGAGCAGTATTAAATTCAGGGAAAAAACCTTTTCTTGTTAAAGTATTGAAAAAATAATGTATATCATAATACCTATTTGTTTCAGGCGTAATGTTAATTTTACTGGTCCATTCTGCTTCTACTTTTGAGTTATCAACAATGCCCGGAATACACGCAAAATCAAAGTCCCACAATTTAATTTGAAAGCCAATATTTGGCACAATATAATGTTGTTGGTTTATCTTATATAAATACTTTTTATTATTTTCATCAACATCAATGTTATGAATTAATATATTATTTGCCTTCATATCATTATGACGAAAAGCAGGATATTTAGCGTGAATTATAGCGAGCACAGATAGTAATTGAAAAAAAATAGTTCTCCAATGTTTTGTTTTCATTGTTTTGTAATTTTTTCTAATATAATCTAACAAGTCACCCCCATTAGCCCATTCACTTACTAATATTGATACATTTTGATAATATTCTCCCTTTTCATATTTTTCAACGAATTGTTCAAACTTTTTATTATTTACTATATTTGACTTTGTTAAATTTAAAAAGGGTTTAATACTTGTATTAAATGTTGTAATCGGCAAAACAATATGTGGGGTTTGTTTATTTATTACAAAATACGATAACAGTCTAATCATTAGCAATTCAGTGTTTTCTGGTCTTTTAATATTATACATATCCCCATAGTTTTCTTTTTTAGGATATGCAACAATTTTAACCGCATATGGTTTTTTATTTTCGTCGTTTGGAGGAGGATGAACACCTTTAAATGTATGACCAGTTGAACCACTTTTAATATATAGAAGCTTACCACCTAGCTCGGTAATTGCTTTACCGAAATCTATATATTTTTTAGGAAGTAATTCTCTTATATCGTCAGTATTTGATGGATATTCAAATGATTCAGTTGAATTTTTAAAGTCAACCATTAAGTCAATGTTATTTCCTGCCTTCATACTTTGAATTGTAGTTAATCTGTCTGAAATAAAATTAAAATCTTTTTTTGTGCTAATACTAGTTTCTGATTTTTCACTCTTTTTTTCCATTAATTAATTTATATTATATTTTTAATTTAAATACATTACGAATTTTTAAATGAATTTTTCAATTTTAAAGACAAACCTTTTTATACTTTTTGATTTATAATAATTAATTTTTTAATATTGTTTCTTTCCTTTTCATCTGGTTTTAGTTCGTCTTGATATTTATAAAACATGTGTTTTATTAAATCTATATCCAATGGTGGTAATTTTGGTATTCCCATCCAATATCTTTTTTTATTAATAAAATCTTGGTCAAACTCTTGTGGATACATATATGCCATAGATGACCTTGAATTTAACATTAGTTTCCTTAGAGCTGGAGGTATAAGAGTGTTGGATTGTGGCGGAAACACAGCCAATAACTGCATAAAGGGTTTTAGTGGATTACCTTTGTCAAATTTAATTTTATTTAATTTAATTTCCGGTAAATACTTTGCAATATCTGTTATAAAAGGTGGATAATCAAATGGATAATACCAATTCCACGATGGACAGTCATCAAAATAATACATTGTTACCCATTTTACTCCAATTAAATAATGAGTAACAAGTTTTTTACTAAATTCTTCTAGCTCATCTGGACCAACATTCCAATAGTGCTGGTAATATCGGACACGCCATTCATCAGGCGTATCTGAACCTAATTGAATTGGATCATTGATTTTAAATTGTAAATTTTCAATCTTAAATACTTCTTTTTCATATGCGTCACCATCACATGTCATTCTTTTTTTCCCTTTTGCAAAATGCTCTCGTAAAACACCCTCTTCCAATTGAGCCAATTTGCTAATGAAACGATTTAAAAAATCTTCATTAACTTTACTTAGGGTTTTTCCTTGTAGAGCTTTTTTATCATTTAACAAATATGCTATTTTATTGGTCTCAAGAATTAATTCATTAGTTGTTTCCGCATAACTAATAATTAAACTTTCAATTCCATCTTGATGAATATCTAATGACGGAATATGAGGTAAAAAATCATTACCTAAAAAATAACACATGAAAATAAAGTCATTTACAATACGTGTTTCATTTAAATCTGTAAAACCATACAGGTTTGTTTTATCTAAAGTATCATATGAATTTATTTTATCTATGTTTAATAACCCATCTGCTGATTCGAGCAAGTAAGCTTTAATAGTATTAACAATTGATTTTCTCATTATGCGAATACTAACATAATTTAACACTTCTTTGGATTCTTTTTTATTAATTTCATTAGCTTCGCGCAACAAATATATTTTTTCTGATTCAGTTGCAAGGGACAAGAATATTAAATCAGCATCAAGTCCATAAACCACGTATGAATAATCAAGACTTTCATTTTGATTTTTTCTAATAAATTGAAGTAATTTGTGTTCTCCTTCTGCTGGTGTAAAACACGATGAGTAGATTACTTGTTTGTTTAACCCATTTGCCCACTTAATAATTTTATCATGTAGCTTAACCATAAACTCAGTCCCAGGAGTAATTGCATTATTATTCCAATGCAAAGTTAGTGGTTTATTATGTTTCTTTTTAATATTATCCCACATAACTTTATCAGCAACGGATTTAAACCTTCTTGACCGTTGTTGTTTAATTTTAGCAACTGGTGCAACTCCATCAATTGCGATATAAACTCCTTTTGAAGGATTAACATAATTGATTATTTTTTCTAAATATTCAAGAACACTATTAATCATTTTGTTCTCAAGTTTGTCTGTGTCAGTTAGGTCAGGGTTTTCAGCAACAACCTTAAAACATACTGGATGAATTAAACAATTTGCATCTATTAAAAAATAGTCAATATTATTTACTTCATTTAATAATGCTTCTGTGTATGTGTTTTGTGTTTGTGCTTTAAGAATTTCTTCTTCTGAAGCTTTTTTATTTTTTTTAAGTTGTTTAATGTCTGTTAAAAGTAGTTTTGATTTATTAAATACAAAACCCTCTTTTTTGTAATTTTTCATTAACCATAAGAAAAAACCAGGTACTCCCATAATTATATATACTTAATTAGTATATAGAATTAATTGTTTATATGCTGTATTTTCACTTTTTATCTTTCTTTGGCACTTTAACTATTATTGTTTTAAGGTTTTCGTCGGGTTTTTCAATATTAATATATGATATACCTTTGGTTCCAAATGATTTATCAGTAAATACTGTGTTTGTAAAAAACTCTTTGTCTTCATCGTTATTAACCGAACTTAATGGGGTTTGAGTGTCTTTGTCTTCTTTTAAATTTTGAGAATTTGATGAATTTGTTGAGTTTGTTCTTTTGTGAGATTGTGATGTTTCACTTTCATTTCCAGAATTATATTGGGAACTTAATATGTTTGAAACCTCACTATCTGTGGTTTCGTCTTCTGTGGGTTTTTTAATTGTTTCTATATCAAATGGCTGTTTAAATTTATCATGAACTGCTTTTAAAAGTCTAATAATCATATTTAAGTAAATAATAATATCAATATCTTGGTCCATGTCCATATTGTTTAAAACTACTTCAAAACGTAATATATATTTGTCATTGTCGGATAATATTTTAAATGCATGATAGTATTTAGTGTCTGATAAATCTTGGCCAAATGATGGATTTTCATTATAAAACAAAAGAATAAAGTTTGAATTCAGGACAACAAAACGGTTTTTGCTTCCACCATAAAATTCGTATTCAATCCATTCATTTTCATCAATTGTTGATACTTGTTTATAAAATAGAGTTTCTTTAGAATAGTAATTTCTATAATCAATGTTTCTGATATATTTCATTAGAAACTCTGGCTTAATTTTTTTGCTTATGGAAAAATCAACTTGATATAAATTTAAATTAGAGATATTTTTTGCAATTTTAATGTCAAGCCCGTTTATTTTTTTATAAGTTACAAATGGATTTTCTTTCCAATCTGTATTTTTAGTTTTATCAAAGAAATCATAAATTGCATATATATTTCCAGGTAAGGAAATTTGTTTAGGCATTTATTTACCTTAGAATTAAAAAATAAATTTGGTAAAAAAAATTGAAAAACTAATTTGATTATACTATATTTATATTGAATAATGTCATCAATTTTAAGATCGCCTATATGTGGAATATTTGGTCATGTCGACTCAGGCAAGACCAGTTTCCTTTCTAAATTAAAATCATTTGAAACTGTTGAAGCTGGCGGTATCACGCAGGGTGTTTCATCAGTTTTTATACCGATGGATAAAATTAAATCAATGTGTAAAAAAATCATTGATTTAAAAGAAGTTCTATTGCCTGGTAAAGATAAAGAACTTAATCCATCAAATACGCCAGAAGAATTTGAAATAAAGATTCCTGGTATATTATTTATTGATACTCCTGGTCACGAAGCATTTAGCAACTTTAGACAAAAAGCTGCAGATGTATGTGATATGGGAATAATTATTGTTGATATAGAAAAAGGTGTTGAACCACAAGCGGTTGAGTCTATTCAAATGTTAACAAGTAAAAAAATACCATTTATTGTGCTTTTAACAAAACTTGACAAAGTTACCGGTTGGGAAGTAGTTGATACACCAAATCTTCGCCAGTCCATTAAAAATCAAAGTCAAGAAACTATGACCACATTGAATTTAATGATGGAAGATGTTAAATATGAATTATCAAAAAGTCAAATTTCCGCGGAATTTTACTTCAAAAATAAAACCCCAAGAAAAACAGTTTCAATGATTCCCGTATCAAATAAGTCGGGCGAAGGGTTTAATGATTTAGTTAATTTGCTAATTTTTATTACCCAAAATTTTATGGAAAATAAATTAACAGTTACTGATAATTTAAAAGCCTTTGTAATGGATAAGTCTTTTGATAAGAATTTGGGTTGGACAGCGAATGTTATTCTCGCATCCGGTAAGCTTGCCAACACTAATAATATCATTGTTGCAACACAAGAAGGTCCAGTGAAAAGTGTTATTAGAAATATGATTGGAATACAATTTGACAAAACAAAAAATCGATTTGTTCGAGCAAGTTATTCTGAACAAGAAGCATCATGTTCTGTCACATTGTTTGCACCAAATCTTGAGCATATTATTGTTGGGTCATATTTAAATGTGTATTCAACTGAAGAAGAATATGCAACTTTTGCCACTAAAATTGAACAAACAGAAATTAAAGCGAGTTTTTTATCTGGAATTAAAAAACAGGCAATTGAATCAAAAGAACTTGGTTATTATCTAATATGCTCAACTGAAGATGAATTTGAAGCAGGATACCAAGTATTTAAATCTGCGGGAATTCCAATTATTAATGGTTCTTGTGGACCCCTTACTGAAAAAGAAGTTGACTTGTTTGAAATTTGTTCATCAAAGTTAGTTAAAACTCATGGTTTAGCTAATGTAATTAAAGGAATCAGCTCAAGAGAAAAACCATTTGTTGAAAACTTACTTGAATATAAAACTATTCTTTATTATACAAGTTCCGATAAAAAACCACACAATTATGACCAAATATGTGAATATGCCAAATCCAAGGAGATTACTATTTTATTCAATGATGTTGTCTATAAACTAGTTGATGATTTTCAGTCACTTAAATCAAACATCCTTAAATCTCGTCAAGATTTGTATTTACGCGAGGGTTTTGTTATGGCACCATGTGAACTTAAACTACTCAAACAACATGTTTATTTGAAGGGTGGTTCTGCTGAATTTGTAATTGGTTTTAAAGTTATTGATGGTATACTTAATGTTGGTACAAATATTGTTTGTGTTAAAGCCAATAAACAAGTTTTAAACCTTGGACAGGTTGTATCAATTGAAAAAGCAAAAGATAAAGTTGACACAGCAACTAAAAATATGGAAGTATGTGTCAAACTAAGTAATCCAGAACACTATTCGTGGCAAAAAGATTTTACAGAAAAAGAAACATTTATTACCGGAATGTCTCGTGAATCATTAGAGTTATTAAAAAGAGATTTTAGAACCAGATTAACTAAAGACGATTGGGTTCTTACTGTACGAATTGTAAAAACTCTCGGAATTTAAGAATTTAAAAAAACTGAAATTTTTGCGTTTTTATTAGTTTAATTAATTTTATTTTATAATGGAATGCACAATATGTAATACGCAATGTTTTATACCAACTACCAATGACACCAGGTGTTCTCAAACAATCGGAATTAAACTGGATTCTGGAAGTTACATTTGTACCGGTTGTTCCGATGCATTAGATTTTGCTAATGGATTAGAATGTACGGAACAAAAAAATAAAACCAAACCAATTTTACCAGTAAAAAATAAAATTATATTGGACAAAACTAACACTGTAAATCAAGTTTATATTTGTTGTGGAAAATGTTCACAATCATTTACTGGTTTTAAGTGCTTGTGTGGGTTTATTAATCCTCTTTATTGTAAGAAAAAATAAATTAAATTTGCGTTTTAGTTAAATTTGTTTATCTCAATTATTAATATTCGATCTTATGGAAATAAATCAGTTTAACAAAATTAACATATCAGTAATTTATGGTCAAATTGAAAAAATTAAATACCCATCAATATTTTTGTTTAGTCTTATTGCTCATAAAAATGATTTAGAAGATTACGAATTAAGTATATTATTGAGAATATTTATGAAATATCATTCTAATTACATGATGGAAATCAATGTTAAAAAACTATTTGCAAATGAAATTAATCAATATTCTTTATCATGGTGTGCATTGTGTGATTTTTATAAAATCATTGGAAAAAAAATACCATTAGTGTTTGTTCTTAAAAAATTCAACGCAGTTTATTTAAATCAAGATTTTTGGAAAATGGGAGTATCAAATCAACTTGATTTTTTGTCAAACACAAAAGAAAGATTTTTAAGCATATATGATTGTTCAAGAGGAGGAATGCCGTTTCATTACAAATTAGCACAATTATTCAAAGACAATAAATATGACAAAAAAGAAATTATGGAAAATATAATGAAAAGACTATTGGCAATTTTAGAAATATTTGGTACTAGTGTTTTTATTTCAATGGAAATACCACTAATTACTGTTAAGGATTTTTTGGAATTATCCGATGAAAATATATTAAAATATATTATTGTTATTTATGAAAAATTTACTGAATTATTAAATCAAACAATAAAATTATTTGATTCTTATAATTTAATATGTATACAAATGCATAATTTAACCACACCTAGTTTTATTAAAGTTAATTCATTACATATTGATTCAGAAACTGAAGACGAGGACATTAAGTTATTTTGCCAAAAATAATTTAAACATATTTTAGATTATCCAATTTAACTAAACATTAAATTTGCTTTACCATTTGAAACAATAAATAAATCATAAATTTTTCCAATTAATTTAATGTTTAACGCCGACTTGTTATCAATTTCTTCTTGAGTTGAAAAAATTGTACTTAATTGATTAGTATATTCTTTTAACCATTCTGAATTAAAATTTACAATATATTGTTTACCCTTTATCACACGAAAATTTGCTGTACCGGATGGTTGAGTTTCTTCTGGATATAAACAAAATGAATGATAATAGACTCCCTCTGGTAAAATATTATTTAAAAATTTCCATGATAACAAATAAGTATAATAATTTGAATCAACCTTATCCAATAGTAAATCATGTTGATTTAAAACAATTTTTTGTTTTGATATTATGTTATTAGTATAATAATCATCAATATTAAATCTTAAACTAAGATTTTGATTAAATTCTGAAAAACCATATGTAAAAATTTGCGGCTGTATATACCATATTAATTCTTTACATGGATTTGTAAATCCAATATCACAATCGAAAAAATTTTTATTTTTAACAGTATAAATATCATCATCATATCTTTCAACCACATACTCTAATTGTGACCCAGCAAATTTAGCTCTTTCTACATCATCCATAAAAACACTTTCATATACTAGTTTAATATCCGGTACTGTCACAGTACTACAATATAAGTTATAATCAATAAATGGATAATAATCCATTATTTTATAAATAAAACTAGAATAAATTGGCTTTCTCATATTTGCCAGAAATTTTATCCACAAATTTTGAGTAATTACCATGTGTGTTTGTTCTCCATTAACACCATTTTTTGTTGCAATATCTGTTTCAGACATATGGGGTTTTAGAATTTTTGTAATTTGGTTTAATGTTAAAGTTTGAGCATTGTTGGCGAGTATAATGTCTATTTCTAGATCGGATAAATCGGAAAATTTGATTTTAAGTAATTCTTTATTTATTAATGGGCAAAAGTAACTAATTGTGTCATCAAGATAATTAAATGTAGCAGATTCATAAAATAAATTATTGTTTAAAATATATTTATCTTTATATGAGTTATCTATTGTAATTGTAGCCATGTCAATAAAGTGTTGTGTATAATTTTCAAAACACAATATTTTATTTACACTTGATATTTTAGCATTAATTACTACTGATGAATATTGCATTGCAACTAATGGTAAGCTTGCACCTGGATTTTTACAAAACCAAAATATTAAAGGTATTAATATTTTTCTTCCTCCTTTTGGTAAATCATTATAAGTAATCATTTCTGGAACATACCCAATCATTTCCAAATAATTATCCATGTTGTCTTGACTAATACTATGAGACTGATTAATGTGTAAAATATCTTTAGTATATGAATCTATTTCTTGACCGCCAATTTCTAATGTTACTTCATCAAAAAAATTATGTCCCAAATATTCGGCAAAATTAAATTTAATTTGATTTGACTGGGTTTTATCAGTAATTTCATTAGATAATGCAATAATTTCATCGTTGTATTCATCTAAGTAATAAACCATTAAATTATACATTTGATTTAATTGAGCTTTTATTTCCGCTTTTGAAATAAACTTTGTTTTATCATAAGTTATTGATGTTGCAATTAGTTTTGTTATTCCAGTAATATATCCTGACATATCTATTCGTTTAAAAACCACTTCGTCAATTTTATTTAAAAACTGATCTTTTGATAACTTTGCTTTATAATTGAATCTAATAACCTGGTCTTTAAGATTATTAATTGTAACATTGTCGGTTTCTAAATAACTTGATAAAATTCTGTATAATTGAATTTCAATATCAATAAACCCTTTTAGATTTGAATAAAGTAACTGGAAATCGGTTAACTTAGTTTGTAAATTTACAATTTGTAAATTCTTTCTATTAATATAACTTTGATCTGTTATGTATTGATCAGAAAAACTATATTCTGGCAGTGTTATTTCAAAGTAACATCGGTGTATTGCGTCACCACGATTTAATATAAATGAAATTTTGCTATCGAAATCAGGATTTTGTTCTGGTAAAATTTCAATTAGTTCTGTCGCAAAATTTGTATGCCTTCTATATACTCTTTTAAAAAAAGTTATTTCTGGGTCAATAGTCAAATAAACATCTTGTTTACCAGACACAACCATTTGAAGTAATCCTCCTGTCATCTATTAATTTATAATACTTAGGTTTTAAATAATATAATAACTTATTAAATTGTTATATTAATTAAAGATTTTTTTCAAATTGCAAATTTATTGGGGACAAAGAGAAATACCGCCAACAGATGAGAATTTTTCTTGAGGAACAACTAATTTCTTAGTTCCAAGGTGGAAAGCAGCGAAACCTGCTAAGGTAGTACCTAATAACATAAGGTGAGTTTGAGTAATAGTACCATCCATTAAGTAATTAGAAGCTAAAGCACCCATAGATACTTTAATAACATCATTGAATAAGGGTTGGTATTCGTCTTGAATCTTGGGGACCATGTTGGCAACGGCCATATTGAAAGCGGCGTAACCTGCAATGATGGCACCGTGTTCCATAAACCATCTTTGATCGAAAACAATGGGTCTGCCTTCAATGTAAGCAACAATGGCTCTTTGGGCAGCAAAAATAGTTCCGAACTTAACTAAGTCATAAACAGATGCTTTAACACCAGCGTTGTCAACTTGTAATTGGGCATTGATCATGCCGCTAACTTTATTAGTTAAAAGGCCATGAAGAGCAACACCAAGTAAAGTGGCAACAGCTAAGTTCATCCATCTTTCGTTAAATAAGGGAGTTTTGTTAAGTTGACCTTCAACAACATTAGCAACAACTAAAACAGTGGCAAAAAGGGTTAAGTCAGTTTTAGTAACTTGTATATCAGTAGGAGATATCATTACATATATATAGAAAAAAACTAAATATTTTATCAATTTATTTAAATAAATTTTTTATAATTTATTCTTTTTTAAATATTTTTATAATTGCGGATTTGGTAATTCACCACATCCAATGTTTTTTGGTTCAACAGGTTCTCCAGTAACATGATCCAGTATTTGTGTTTGACATGTGGTTAAACAATCAGGGCCATACCAATATTTTAAAACTTTTTCTGCTTCTTGAGGTCCCCATACTTCTATTGATCCAAACTTAAATCTTTTTCGCGGTATAATCCAATCAGATGGATAGTTTACCCATTTCCACCACCAATCATTTTGTTTGTCGATATAGTTACATTTTGTGTCAAAAGGTTCTGCACATCTTACTATTTTACCATCAATATCATCATGAATAAAAATATCAATAAATGGAAACTTTGTTTCGTCAAAGTAAACCTTTATTAATTTCCAATCAGATTCTAAAACTAAACCCTTTGATTTGAATTCATCTTTTAATGACATAACTTTAAAGAAATCGTTTCTTAAAATTGTTATATCTGCATCATCATCCCATGGTATCATATCCCAATGTCTAACTGCACCAAGAAGAGTACCATATGATATAGTATAATATATATTGTGCTTGTTAAAAATCTGGTCTATTTGACTTAATCCAAAAGTTATTTTTTTCTTAATTAATTCACTGTTGATATTATTTCCAAATGTTTCAAAATTGTAAGTTTGATTTTGAACATTTAAATTAAATAAACCAATACATATAATTCCTAAAATAATTATAAAAAAAATACGTTTATTAAACATTAAATTCATTTAGAAAATATCTATTTGTATATGTGAAATTAAATATTTAAACCTATTTAGAAACATGGTGAGTTTAATTAAATATAAGAATCTTTACAAATATTAATATGAAAATTTTTGACTACAAATTTTTAATCCTATTAGGATTGTCCTTAGTTGTATATTTTATTTATAGAGAAGTTGAATATTTACGTGGTAAAGTTGATAAATTAGAAAAAGAATTAAAAGGTAAATCACCTGAACTGGTTGATTTCACACAACCAAAAGCAATAACCAATAAACCTCTACTTGCATTACCGAAACCACCTGGTACAGAAACTGCTCAAGAAATACCAAAACCAGAAATTGTATTAAATGTTATTCAATCTGACCCGGGTTCTGGTAAATCATCGCCAAAGATTATTAGTGTTGATATGTCTCCATCTAAAGCAACCGAACCATCCGGATTCGAATCTGGAGTTAAATTGACAAAAATGGCAAACAAACAAAAAACACAAACCGATTCAGAATCTAATTCCGAATCAAGTTCATCAAAACATCTAGCAATTTATTCCAATGACAATGAACAATATGATGAAACACAAAATTCATTGCTTGAAAGTATCGAGTCAAATAAGCTTGAACTAAATTTTGATTACGCGGAAAAACCCATACCAAAAATTGAAACAAATGTTAATGAAATAATTAACATGGTTACATCAGAAAATTCCGCACAAAAAATTTCAAACACACATACCGAATCAGAAGTAGAAAATTCAGATGGTATTTCAATAGGTGGTATTTCAATTAGTAGTAATAAAAAGTCAAGTTCTTCTGAATCTGAATCAGGTCTTGAAAAAAAAAAATTACCAGAACTTAAAAAAATTGCAGAATCAAAAAATATTAGCTTAACAAAAAAAGTTAACGGTCAACAAAAACCAAAAAATAAACAAGAACTAATTAAAGATATTCTTAATTCCAACAAATAAATTTTAAATAGCCAAGTTTAAAACCTCTAGTGTTAATTGTTAATACAATAAAAAATATCTAATTAAATATATATAAAATGGATAATCGTTACTTTAATTACAAGTGCCCTCCACTTATGCAAGATGCCAGATTCATTACCAATTACACTAAAAATAGTACTTTTGAACAATTTATTCGTAATGTAAATCAAATTGAATCTGCACAAGAATATAAACAATTTTTACAACAAAACGGCGACACTATCATTAACAGAGAAAGAGCTTATTTAGAAAGTATTAACACATGTGCTGTGCATGGTAAATGTGTTCCTATTGCAGCAAACGCTACTGATGCTGCTAAAGTTGCCGGTTCATCATGTGGATGCGCATGCAAACGCTAAATTTGCATTGGCAAGCTAGCACAACTTTTAAATTTTTAATATAGAATTTAAATAAATTAGTTTATTAATAATAAAAATTTATCACTTCTATTAATATAACAATAATATGAATAGATTTGATAAGCCATATAGAATTGCACCATCATTTGATACCAGAAAAAATATTGAGATGTTTGACTTGGCATCAAAATTAGATACACATGAATTATTACAACATTCATTAATTAATAAAATACCTTTTGATGTTTCCGACGAAGAAGCAAATACATTAATTCATATTGTAATAAATGTTGATTCAAGAAAAGCATCTCAACATGCAAAGTTAGGGGTAATAAAGTTTCTTGTAAACAACGGTGCAAATCCTGATAAACCAAATAAATATAACCAAACTCCATTACATTTAGCATGTCATTATCAATATGATTTAATTGTTGAGTATTTATTAAGTATTGATGTTAATCCTAATTTTCAGGATAATATGGGGTTAACTCCTTTTCATTATTTGCTAACCGGGGATATAAAATCCATTGAAAACACTGGAGAAATTATGAACTTTATACCACCTGCTAAAAAACAAGATGTTGAAAAAAATGAGAAATTACTTGATATTAAAAAACAAATTTATAACATTTTAGTAACTAGATTAATTAAAGATGAGTTTCCAATTTTTAAAACATTTTCCAATACAATTACCAATATACTTGAATCAGATAGTGAATTTATTTCACAGCGTGTGGAGTTAGAACAAAAAATTGTTAAATTAGCACAAGATACATCATTACCAAATTATCTTGGAGAAATTAAAAATACTGTAAATGTTGCACTTAAATCCATCAGTAAAAAAATAGAAAGACTATTTAATGGATTTCCAGAACAGTCTGATTTACAAATTCACTCAACAGACAAATTATCTTGGTCTCACCCAACAAATACCCAACCACTATCATTGATTAAAAATGGCGATATTAAAAAATCAATTAAAAATGAAATTGCAAGAGCAGGAGAAGATATAATTAATTTAAGTTCTGATTTTAAACCAATTTCCATTAATTTTTCATCATATGAAACAGACGGCTTAAATGAAATGATGGAAATATATTTAGGTAAATTTAATAAAGCCCAATTTACAAAAATTCCAGGCAGTAATGAATATTATTATTCTAGCACAATGAGTATACCAGAAAGAAAACTTTTTTTAGATGTTAACAATATGTTAAAACATCCTAACGCTTTTGATAATGCATCAAGTATTATTGATTTTAAAAATTTAAAATACACAGGTGGACCAAGAAATGTTCCAGTACGTTTTATTAATACTCAATTAACAAATTTAAATCCTGTTATTCCTATTGTAGTACCAACTGTTTTGGAAGAAGTTAAAAGAATATCTGTGCAATTAAATTCAAATGAAAAAATATTATATATGCTTGATCCACCAATAAGTTTAATTAGTCTTAAAGCTATTGCAAATGATATTCAAAACGGTACTTTAGACATAATAAATATTACCGGTGCTAATTATACAAGATATTTTCAACCTGATTTAGATGCAAATATGCCTCCAGATCCTTTTTACAAACAAGCAATGTTTTGTTATGTAGTTTTTGCTTTTGTTGGTATTTCAAATCCAGATAAATTTAAAGAGTTAGGCGATAATCCATATATAAAAAACATTATTGACACAAATAGTTTTGCAGCCAAATGGTTTAGATCTTATTTAGATGGATGTAATGCAGGGTCATTTGTTTACGGAATGTATTTAGATATGGTTTGTTATTTATCAAGTTCTAATCTTGATAGCATAACTCAAACAAACTTAAGAGTATTAATGTTAGTTGCTGGTTTAGCAAATGAAACAATTAGTCTTGACCAAAGTATTTGCAATGCTTATAAACCACAAGTTATTGCAGATTTATGTAATTCTACTAGTTTAACATCAGAACAAGAAAAAATAACTGCAATTACCATGATGATACTTAATGAAAATTGTACCGGAATATACTGGACTAATATTGAACAAAACTACAGTACACTTGCTTCAATCCCAACAACAGGAATTGACACTAAAGTTCTAACTATTGGTGCACTTGTACTAAAATATTTTACAAATCCTACAGGATTCAGTGCTAACACAACAAGTCCTGAAGATAAATTATTTAGAGCATATGCGAAATCAGGAAAGAAACCAATCTGGGTACTCTCAAATATTATAATTGATTTTGTTGAAAACATGGCCAATAAACCATTAAAACAAACAATGCTTGATTTTATTTATTTGTTAAATAGTTACGACCAGGCTCAAATTAAAAACATAAATATTTTTAAACAAATGACAACAAGAGAAATTCTCTTACGTCCTTTAGATTTAAGTAAAAATATTCAACCCAGTCATTATGGGCTGGAAAATGTTCAAATCGATTCAAGCAAATTTTCACATTTGGGAAATATTGTTCAAAATCATTGGCATGTGGCACATACATTAGGTTTATATTTTGAAGGCATGTGTAATCCTCATGAAGATTATGACACCTCAAAAACATTTAGTGTTATGGAAAAAGGAAAATCCAATAAAGTTGATTACAAAGATATTTATATTATAAGACAACCTGCTATAGTCCATACATTTAGTCCCACAAATGATCTAATAGCGAATCAACTTCCTTTACCATTTAATAATGTTGTACTTGCTGGCGGAACTGCATTACCACCAATAAGAAGAGCAACTTATTATAATATTGATAATAGACCCATATTAAATCCATCAGTTTATTCTTATTTTGTAATGTTAGTTACAAGAATTAAATATTACCAAGACAAAATTAAAGTTTTGTTAAAGTTTGTGGAAACATATACAGAAGAAATTAAAAAGGGTAAAACAACTAATATGGGTTCATTAATAACCACAATATATCCCAAATTAGTTACTTTGTGTAAAATTACTAATTCTTATGTGGAGTCTGTAGAAAAAATAAATAAAAATTATGAAAACAAAGACTTTTGGAAACATTCCGAACTAAAAAGCACAATTAGTAAAATAACAACATATGATTATGTTGAATTAGCAAAATCGATAAATACCATTAATGCAAGTTTTTATTTGTACTATTATATTTTTTCTCCAAATAAATTATTTAAGCTAAATAAGTTTAACTACTATCAAATACCAATAAACTCACCCGGCAAATACTGGGTTTTTAATGATCCTATGCCTGTTGCTAACGTTTATGACCCTGTAACAATGGGTCAACCTGTTGCACCGGCCGGACCTGCTGGACCAACAGACTTAACTACGATTCAGCCAAGTACCGGGCTTGTTGGACAATTTAGTATTGGAAATTACAATTCATTTTATGATGAATACAAATTAAATAATTTCAATACAACAATAACAGACAATTCAGCTAGTTTTAATGTAGATAAAACCAATAAGTTACCTCCATCACTAAGCGCGAATTTGGAAATATTTTATAAATACTGTTTGATTGAGCTTGTTATTAAAACTATTAGCGAAATTGATACAAATAAAAGTCCTGGGTCAAGTACTAATGGGTTATATACAAGCTTAATTAGTTTAGTGAAATCATCTGGTATTGAAGTTAATGACTTGGAAATATCTGCATATCATTTGGTTAGTAAAATAGTTCAAGAAATCGTTAGAGAACAATTTGCTATTTATGTAAATAACGAAGTTAATGATGTGTTTAGAAAAGCCATTACAAATTTACCTAGTTTGTCGGGATTACCAGTAACTGATATTTTTACTCAAAAAGAAATGTCGGTATCAATTGATAAGACTGACATAGAATTTTCAAAAATAACAAAATCAAAACAAGTTAAGAACTTATACAATATTTTAATTCAACCAACAAAATCAGATGTATTTATACTTTATCCTAATGATTTAACAAATATCTCTAAACTTAAAATGAAAACTGGAATTACAGTGAACACAAAAATTATTGAGTTATTACTGGAAAAAAGAGGTTCCCCTTACAATGTAAATTTTGATGGTCAATCACCAATATATAATTTAATTAAAAACTTTAATTATGGTCCAGTAAAAGCACTTAAAAATTTAGGTGTGGATTTTAGAGATTTTGAGGGCGAATTACCAATGGAATTTTTACTTAAGGAATTTTCTAACAGTATTGATAAAGCAATTGGGTCTAACTTAAAGCTTCTATCTAATAAAGATTTATTGAGTAATTGGGATAATTATTTATTTAATGATGTTAAAACATTAATTACATCCAATGAAGTTTATGGAAACAATGTTTTAGGATATCTTCCGTTATCTTTTAATATTTGTACTTATATTGTATTACAATATTTGCTTGAAAATTTAATTAATACTGATGACATATACACACTAGACGATTTGTCTGAATTTTTAAACTTTATTGAGGTTGACATTAATGATATTAATAAAAATTACTTGGGTGAAATAATCGGCAAATTTAAAATTCCTGTAGATTTAGGTAAATATATTGCAAAAGAATTCCTAATAGAAAAAGTTAACCAACTTAAAAATATTAAAAAAGAAAAACAAGTAATGGATGATAATATTGCAAAACTAACAGTTTCAAACCCATCACTTGCTACTAAATTAAATTCGAGTTCAAAATATAGCAAAATTACTAATGATATGGTTAAGTTAAGTTCAGATATTGCAAATTTATCAGCCACAATTAGAACAATAACCGGAAATATTAAAAACAAAAGAATAAATGAATATAAAATAATAAAAAGATATCGTGCTTTATCCGGTTCATCAGTACATAATGCACTTATTATGGTTGGATGGGAAAAAATGTTAGAATTACCATATGATAAATCTAATTATAACTTGGGATTAATTCAGTTATTGATTAAACAAAAAGCTCTTTGTTCTAAATTAAATTTAGCAAATATGGAAACTTTAAGAAAAATTTCCAAACCATTAAGTAAACTTGCTGAAATTGGTCAAGAATATTTTTCTGGTCCAAAATTCACCGAAACTAACAAGACAGCACATTTTGTCAGAGACATGATTGAATATCTTACTGAAATATCCATATGTACTGGTCTTGAACTTGTAATAAGACGTATTCTATATACTTATTTTTCTAATGCATCACCAGATGATTCTCAAAATGATATTTCTGATAGAATTGATTTTATATTAGAAGCAGATACTTATGGTACTGGTAAATCATTGTTAACAATTCTTAAAACTCAAATAGCTCCAGAACTTGCTAAAAATTCTTCTGAAATTTTTGCAAACAGGTCCGAAGAACAAGGATATTTGGTAAGACCACCGAGAGATATATTAATTGGATTTTTCCAATTGTTAGAAAATTCGCCAATTAAGTTACCTAATGAAATCATGGCAATTTTTATTAAAGATGTTGTATCTTATTTTGATACATTTACATCTAGAACTATTGGGTTATGGCAAGTTAATGCGGAGAATATATTTAAATATTTTATCAATAACTATAGATGTGTTGAAACAATATTAAGCCTTTAAAAATATAATAAAAATTTATTAATCTTTATTAATTTTTTAATCTTGCAAATTTGCTCTTTTGTATTCATCCATAACTGATATAGTTTGTGAATTTAAGTAAGTATTATCATTTTGTATCTGTTCCTCTGTAATTTTTAAAGTAAAACTATGGTTTATATTTCTAAAATTAATTCTTGAGCCGTCGGGATAAACAAACCTAATAGTTAGCTCAGACAATGTTGAAATGGGAAATCCCTTATAGTATACGTTATTTGGAATTGTAACAAACGTATTAAATAATATATCACCAGGATTTCCAGATAACTGAATTTTTGCAAATGCCGACTTTAAGTTATTATTTGAATATATATATTCAATATCATTCAAGTACATCAGAAAATAATTATGTTTACCAACAAAATTCATAAAATTTGTACTATAAGTTATTAAATTACCAACTGGATTTAGATTTACTGAATTTATATATGGGTCATAGTTAGTTATTTCTGAACTAAAGTCAATAATTGAATATTTACTACCGGAATTTTTAAACCCAATAATTTCACCACATGTGTCCGATTTATCAAATAGTAAACTTACTTTGGTTTTACTTTTAATTACAATATTTTCACCACCACTTAATGGTTTATTTGCAGATTCATCAGCAATTTCATTGACACTACCTAATATAATGTTATATGTGTTATTTCTCAAGTTTACTTTGTAAATTTTATGTTCCTTGTTAATGTATTTTGATGAAATTTGGCGAATTTCAGAATTTGAAGTTGTTGTAACATCACCAGAATTTGATATTGATATTATATCATCAATTTCAACATAGTTATTTGGATGTGATATTGTTAAAATAAAAAATTCTTCCGTATTAATATTTTCTTTACTTATTGAAAGTGAATTTGGTAGCTTAGCTAAACTGAACGGTTTAAAAGTTATTTTTTGAATATTACTTTCTATAGTTATATCAAAATAATTATATTCGGTGTTCAATAAATTAATATTTACACGTTTAACCCCATTGATTTTTTTTAATAAATTTTGAAGAAATGTTTCTGATGTGTAAAAACCTTCATCAATACTAACATTGTAAATATGTGTTCCGTCATCAATATGTTTCCAATAAATTTTATCATTGATATTCTTTTTAACAACAATATCCACATATGGAAACTCTGTACTAACTAATTCAATATTAGTAACATTATTAAAGCTTTTTTTTAAATTAATAACATAATCGTCTGCATCTGGATGTCCAACTATTGTATTAATTATTTTATTTACTAAAATATTAGTTCCCCCTCCTTTAATATTTCCATATGATTTTAAATTAATATCAATTGTAAAATTATTTGCATCTAAAACCTGAGCTACTTCAAAACTACTTTGATAGTTATAATTTCCAATTGGATAGTTTGCATTTAAATAACCCAATGGAATACCACCAATATGTAAATAAGAAATCTTAAAAATTTGTTTAACCTGATAATAACCAGTTGTACCATTGTACTCATTTGGTAGCTCTATTAAAATACATTGATTATTTATTATTGTTGTAATATTTGTTGAATTTGTTGACAACAAATTAATTAAATCAGTTGATGCCGTTAAAGAAAGAAAATATGATGAAGGAATATCAATTGAACCAATTAAACATTTTTTAACTCCAAGTAAGTCATTTAGTTTAATATTGTCAAAATTATTTGATTCTGTTTGGTCCCCAACTAATTCAATGTTACAAAAAATTTTATCTGAATATGATTTATAATTTATAACAATATCATTTGAATAAAATAAAAAAATCGCGTATTTGGAATTTTTTATTAAATAAACAGAATCAACAACAGTTTTTTCCATTCCTTCTACATTTTGTACTGTAATCATATCTCCTACTTCAAGTTTATGATTTGGATAATTAAATTTAACTGTCGATGAACCAGCTGTAAATGTTAACGGATTTTCAGGTAAAGTTTGGCCTGTTGATGTTAAGATGTTTTTAGGGTACATGGTTCTAAATGAACTATCAATATTAACAAGTGTGTTTTTAGTAATTTTTGTTTGGGACATATATTATTAATAAATGGTGAGTTTTTTTTAAATACTAGTTATTTTTATTTAGTTCAGCACAATTTTTAAGTTTTTTACTTGTAAGATATATTATACCAAATAAAAATACAAAAAGTAAAATTAGTTTCCAGTTTCTAAAAAAGTTTTTTAAATAATAAACATAAATTAGTATTGGATCTGAGTAATATTTTACAAAGTCAATAATTTCTCCATTAAATAATATGGGTAAAAGTTCCCCATATAAATATTTAACATGTGAATCTTTCGTCTGAGCCATTTTTGAGTTTTCAACAATTTTATTAACAGATATAATTTTATTTTTAGTATCTGTGTCATAAATATGATTTACAAGTAACTTAAACATAATGTCTTTTTCTGTTATTTTAAATTTAGCTACTAAACGGTCTATCATTAAGTTTAAATTATTCTTAACTTCAATATATATAATATTCAAGTCTATTATTATTCTTGACTCTGTTAAATTAATTTTTTCAAATGAGTCATAATGTTTTCCAATAATGTCTTTCAAAAGCAAACCAATACTTTCATCGATTAGTTTATATGTAATTTCTGTATCCATAATATAATATATTAGAATATAAAAATTACTTCCTTTATATATAAAAAAATTGATAAAATTATATAAAAACATATTGTTCCTAATATTCAATCATGTCTAAAAATACAAAATCTGCTAGTACAAAGTCAGAAGCTGAAAAGTACGACAAGAAAACCCCAAGAGAACACGTGCTAATTCGTCCCGACACTTATGTTGGCGACATTGAACCAACTGTTGAACCTATGTGGGTTTATTCAGAAAAAACCGGTAAAATGTCAAAGGAAGAAATCACATACACTCCTGGATTTTTTAAAGTTTTTGACGAACTTCTTGTTAATGCTCGTGATGCATCTGAAAATGATAAATCGTGCGATACTATTAAAGTAGAGTACAATGTTGAAGAAGGATATATCAGCGTATGGAATAACGGGGACATTGGTATTCCTGTTGAAGAACACCCCACTCATAAAATGTTAGTGCCTACAATGATTTTTGGTGAACTACTTACTAGTAGTAATTACAACGATGAAGAAGAGCGTACTACTGGGGGGAGGAATGGTTATGGAAGCAAATGTCTTTCACCAAATACACAAGTACCATTATGGAATGGTCAAACAAAATTAGCAAGTGAAATTAAAGTTAATGATAAACTAATTGGTGACGATGGTACAATTAGAACAGTTAAAAAAATAATTACTGGACAAGGTAAAATGTATGATATTACACAAGCAAATGGCGATACATACACAGTAAATGACCAACATATTTTAACATTACATATGCCAGATCATAAAGTAATTTTTTGGAACAATACTAAATGCGGTTGGACTGTTTTGTGGTGGGATAATAATAATAAAAAAATATGCGCAAAAACCTGTAGAGCCTACACTCCACAAATTCCATGTGACTATTGTGATGTTTTATTAACTGATAATTTAAATAGACACATTAGGAGATGTCATCCTGATATGCCCGTACTTAAAAAACCAAGAAAATCACCTACTATTGAACCAGAGTTAACGCCAGAAGTTGCTAATGCAAAAAAAGAACTAGAAAATTTTTGTAAAACCATTCCAAATAATAATGTTTTTGATATTAGTATTCAAGATTTTTTGAAGCTTGATGAAACAACACAGAAAAGGTTAGCTGGTGTAAGAGGGCAATGTGTACAATGGGTAAAAAAACCAGTTGAACTTGATCCTTATGTTTTGGGCCTATGGTTAGGTGATGGTATGTCAAATGGTTATAGGTATGCATGTTATGGTGAAAAAGACTCTGAAATTATTGATTATTTGAATGTGTGGGGTCAAGCCAATGATGCTACTGTTACACAAAAAAGTACTTATGTTTATAGTATTACATCAACAAGTAATCACGGTAAAAAAGGACATGCTCCACTTAAAAACCAATTAGATAAATATAACTTGGTTAATAATAAACATATTCCTATTGATTATTTAGTTAATGACAGAGATACACGTTTAAAAGTACTTGCCGGAATAATTGATACTGATGGTTCTCTCTCACGAGATGGTACTAGAATAACAATTACACAAGGTCTTGAACATAAACAACTTATAGATGGTATTGTTTACTTAGCACGTTCTCTTGGATTTTATTGTAGTTTAACAACAAGAAAAACCACATGGACGTGGAAAGATGAGAAAAAAGAAGGAACCGCATACAATATTAATATATCAGGTGATATTAACGATATTCCTACTAGGTTACCAAGAAAAACATGTAACTCAACATTATGTAGAAACACATCCAAATCTACTGGATTTATCGAAATAAAAGAATCAAAAACAAAAGATTTTGTTGGTTTTGAAATTGATAGTAATCAAAGGTTTGTTATTAATGATTTTACAGTTACACATAACTGTGCTAATATTTTTTCTACCCGATTCATTGTCGAAGTTGATGATGCTAAACGTGGCAAACGCTTTAAACAAGAATGGACTGAAAATATGTCTGTAGTTAGTAAACCAGAACTTACAAAGTTACCCGCGAAAACTAAAAGTTCTGTTAAAGTAACATTTTATCCTGATTTTAAACGATTTGGTATTAAAAATTTATCAAATGATCACAAAATGTTATTTCATCGAAGAGCCATTGATATTGCGGGTACATCTAATAATAAACTAAAGGTTTTTTTCAATGAAACTAAGATTGATACCAACAATTTTAAATCATATATTGAACTATATTATCCCATAGAATCTAATGAATTATATTTTGATACTCCTAGTGAGCGTTGGACAGTTGGTGTGCTTTACAAACCAGATGCCGGTGGTGAAGTTGTAAGTTTTGCTAACGGTATCAACACCTATCGTGGTGGTACTCACTGTGTCCATGTAATTGATAACTTAGTCAAAGTACTAATTAATGATTATATTAAAAAGAAAGATAAAAATATTAAAGTGACGCCAACTCTTCTTAAAGACAATTTGGTATTTTTTATTAATTCAGTTATTATTAATCCAGCTTTTGGTTCTCAAACCAAGGATACCCTGTCAAGTAAAGTTGATAAATTCGGTTCCAAATACGAACCAACACCTGCATTCCTTAAAAAGCTTGCTAAATGCGGTATTGTTGAACAAGTTATTGAATTAGCCAAGTTTAAAGAAAATGCTGGACTTAAGAAAACTGATGGAAAGAAACAAGTTAAAATTACTGGTATTCCTAAATTAGAAGATGCTAACAAAGCCGGTGGAAAAGAATCAAGTAAGTGTACTTTGATTTTAACCGAGGGAGATTCAGCTAAAGCTACTGCAATGGCTGGGCTTGGTGTTGTTGGTCGTGATTATTATGGGGTTTTCCCTTTAAAAGGAAAACTGCTAAATGTTCGTGAAGCAGGTGCTGCACAATTGTTAGCTAATGAAGAAATTAAAAACCTTAAAATTATTATGGGCTTAAAACAAGGTGAAGATTATTCATCTGACGAAAAATTCAGTACGCTAAGATATGGACATATTTTATTATTAACTGACCAAGATGTTGATGGTTCTCATATCAAGGGTCTATTTATTAATATGTTACATACATTATGGCCTACACTTGTAAAACGCGAATCGTTTGTTCAAAGTTTAAATACTCCTATTGTAAAAGCAACTAAAGGAAAAGATACTATTACCTTTTATAATTTAACTGACTACGAAAAGTGGAAGGAAACTCCTGAAGCTTCTGGTTATAAGATTAAATACTATAAGGGTCTTGGTACTTCCACTGCTGCCGAAGCCAAAGAATATTTTATTGATATTGAAGAAAAGTTATTAAATTATCTTTGGGAAAATATGGATGTGGATGTTAAAGCAAAGTTTTCTGATTCCGATAAAACACAAGGAAATAGTAAAAATAAAAATAAATCTAAGTCCACCCCTGTTGCCAAAAATTCAGAACCAGAATCTGAATCTGACAATGAGTCCGATGGTTCTGATAATGAGTCAGATAGTGAAGATGAAGAGGCTCTTGATGTTTTTATACCTAAACATGACGACGACGATGCAATTAGATTAGCTTTTGATAAGTCTAGAGCAGATGACCGTAAGAAATGGCTCATGGCCTATGATAAAAATAAAGTACTCAAGTATGAACAAAAAGTTATTCCATACTATGACTTTATTCATTATGATCTAATTCACTTTTCAAATGACGACTTAATTCGTTCTATTCCATCTGTTATTGATGGCCTCAAACCATCTCAACGTAAAATCTTATATGGAGCTTACTTGAGAGGTTTAGATAAAACAGAAGTCAAGGTAGCTCAATTAGCTGGGTTTGTTTCTGACAAAGCAGCTTATCATCATGGTGAAATGTCGTTAAACGGTGCAATTATTGGCATGGCGCAAAACTTTGTTGGTTCTAACAACATTAATGTTTTATTTCCTGCTGGTCAATTTGGTACTCGTCTTAAAGGCGGTTCTGATGCTGCATCTCCTCGTTATATTTGGACTAGTTTGGAAAAACTGACTCCACTTATTTATAATCCAGTTGATGACCCTATTTTAAAGCAACAAGATGAAGATGGTGAACCAATTGAACCAGAATATTATGCTCCAATTATTCCTATGGTTTTAGTTAATGGAGCTGCAGGTATTGGTACGGGGTTTTCAACTAAAATTCCTCCTTATAATCCTGTTGATATTATTAAAAATATTCGAAACATTATGATTGATGCTGAATTTGAACCTATGGACCCATGGTGGCAAGGTTTTGAAGGCATTGTTAGTAAAATCGATGACTTTAACTATGAAATTTATGGTACTTGGTCAGTCGATGATAATAAATTAACTATTACTGAATTACCAGTTGGTGAATGGACCAGTAATTATAAGGAATTTTTAGAAAAGATGCTTGATGATGTACCTCTTAGAGGTAAAGCAGATGATAAGAAAGCGAAAAAACCAGTTAAGAAAGAAAAGGAAAATCCCTTTTTATCGTACAAAGATAACAATACTGATTCTAAGGTACATTTTGAATTAACATTTGAAGATGGATATTTAGATAGTTGTAAAGATATTGATAAACAATTTCACTTGTACAAAAAATACTCAATTGCAAACATGCACTTGTATGGTCCTGAAGGCCATATTAAACGATATGATACTGTTGAAGAAATTATGCGTGACTATTTTACAGTACGTTTAGAATTATATCAAGCACGTAAAACCCATCAATTAGGTATTCTTGAACACCAATTAAAGTTGATTAGTTACAAAGTCAAGTTTATTCTCATGGTTGTGGAGAAAAAGTTAGAAGTAAATAATAAGAAACGTATTGAAATTGAAGAAAAGCTTGAAAAACATAAATTCCCAAAACTTGGTCGCTCAAAAGATGATGTAAAAGTTTCATATGACTATTTATTATCAATGCCTATTTATAACTTGACACATGAAAAAATTGAGGAATTAAAGAAACAACAGGAAGATAAAGAATCAGAATATGAAGACTTGGACTCCAAATCACCTCAAGATATTTGGGCGGAAGAATTAGATGTACTTGAAGAAGAATATAACAAATGGTTTAACAAAAAAGTTCAAGAAGCAAAAGAAACAACTACTAAAAAGAAAGCGAAAAAAAGTAAGAAAAACTAATAAGGCTTAAACATTATTAGGCCTTTATAATTTATTTTAATTAATTAAGTATTATAATTATATTTTACTTAATTTAAATTAACCTATAAGTTCCATGTCCACTGAACTTGACCATTTGACAAGTCTTCCAGTTTAACTTTTTGTTCTGGCAAATATTCATCTCGGATTTTATCAGAAATTGCAAATAACTTGGCTTTAGTTTCTTTATCAACTATTTTAACTAATTGCTTGATATCTTGGCGGATTTTACAGATGGTATCAACTAATCCAGCAGAATTACTAAGTGATTTTTCTTGAACAATATTTTGGGTTTCCATTCCCAAAGTTTTTAAAAAAGTGGAAAATAATTGGTAAATTTCCGCCAAATTGGAATAAGCAAATTTATTTGAATAAATTGTGTCAATTGTATTTGTAATTAACTTTATGGCTTCTGATGTATTAAAATCATCTGCTAACAGTTTATTAAAATTGGCTTCAACTAAATCAATATCAAATGTATTTGCACAACCAGTTGATAAATTAGATTTAATTTGTGTATCCAAGTTAAATAGAAAGCTTTTAATTCTTCCCCAAGTAACTTGACCATATTTACAAATTGAATCATTCAAGTCCATTTGATCAGAATACTTGGATGATAAAAACATTAGCCGAATTTCATTGGGATTGTACTTGGTTAAAAATTGTTTTATGGTAATAAAATTCCCAAGAGATTGAGACATCTTTTCACCGTTGATATGCAGGTGTCCAGAATGGGTAAAACATTGGACCCAATTGTCTCTACCAAAATAACTTGACGACTGTAAAAATTCGTTATTATGGTGGGGATATTTCAAATCAATTCCACCAGAGTGTACATGTACATTGGTACCAAACATTAATTTCATAATTGCCGAACATTCAATATGCCATCCTGGTCTTCCCTGACCTAGTTCTAAACCTTTATATGAAAAAGTCCATGACAATTCATTTGGGTCATTTACTGCTTTCCAAAGAGCAAAATCTCTTGGTGATTTTTTATCATACAAATGAGTATTTTTGGTTATTTGGTCTAAATGATTCGCACAATGTAAACAATTAAATTCGAAATTATTAGAATACTTTTCAACATTAAAATACACTGACTTATTTGGGTGTGTATCATCAAGACCAACATACGCATAACCATCATCTAAAAGTTTTTTTATAAAATTCATAATTGAGCACATGACATCTTCGTGTGTAACACGTAAACATTGTTGTGGGGGTGTGATATTTAGTGCTTGCATATCAGACCAAAAACTTGCTAGTTGAGTATCAATAAAATTTTGATACAGTTTGCGCTTTACTTGAATGTCTTTGTTTTCCCCATTTAGCAAATTAACTTTATTGATAATTTTATCATCAATATCAGTTATATTCATCCCATAATTTACATAAAATCCTTGTGACCGTAAATATCTACACATTGTGTCAAAAATAATATAAGTTCGAGCGTGACCTAAATGAGAATCATTATAAATCGTCGGACCACAGCAGTACCAGTTTATTGTTTTAGATTTTAATTGTGCTAAATCATAATATTCATTTGTTAAAGAATTAAATAGTCTCATTAAAAATCATATAATAATAGTTTACTATAACAAATAAAATCAATTTTTTATTTTGTTATAACATCATTTTTATCTTAGTCATTATAATAATGGAGAATTCATCCAGTGAATTTTATGATAATTCAAAGTTACTTTTTAGTGAAATGATAAAGCTAAGCTTTTTACTTAAAATAATTTTATTGTTTTTTGTCTATTTATTTTCTAATTATGTGTTTGACCGTATTGATAATGAAGATTTAATAAGAACTTTTGCACAAAGTCCATACACAACAATACAACTTCCAAATAACACAACTTTTAAAATACTTATTACAATTGGTATGGTAATATTCAGTCATTTTATTTATAAGGTTGCTATCAAACCATTTGTTTATCCAAATAATTGAAATAAGCACATGTTATTAATACATTTTCTAATATAATTGTAATGGGTGGTAAAGCATTAAAAAACACAATTACCAAACGTATGGATTTAGAAAATTACTTGAGAATTAAACAATATGTCATATCTAAATTAAAAACAGAAGGATATATTATCGAAACAATTAATGAAACTCCTGGTAAAGATTCATTTGGTGACTTAGATTTATTATATTGGACAGAATCGACCAATGACATTCGCCAAGTTATTAGCCAATTATTTAAACCCAATGAAATCGTTCGTAATGGAAATATCTGTTCATGGGATTTTGAACAATTTCAAATTGATCTGATAAAATGTTCTAACTTGAATGAAATGGCTTTTTCTAAATTTTATTTTTCATATGGGGATGTTGGAGGAATATTAGGTAGAATTTGTTCTGCACATGGGTTAAAGTTTGGTCATGATGGATTAAGTGTGGTTTTATTTGACCAAACAGTTTATCCCGAAAATCCTTTTGATTATAAAAAAACCCATACTGAAATTTTATTAAACAATAATCCTGAAAAAGTTTGTCAGTTTTTAGGATTAGATTGGAATCAGTATAATAGTGGATTTTCTAATGTGAACGAAATATTCGAATGGATTGTAAAATCAAAATATTTTTCATTTGAATTATTTAATACTTTTAATGCCGAAAATATGAAAAGGTTAAAAATTAGACCTATGTACATTAAATTTATTGAATACATTGGAATTAACAAAGATAAAATTTATCGCGGGCATCAATTTTCACACAACGAACAACCGGTAGCAATTAAATATTTTAATGTAGAACACTTGGTTGACCAGGTTAGAAAAGATTTAGAAATTAAAAAAGCCGTTCAAAATAAATTTAATGGGTATTATTTAATTGGATTGGGTTATGATGGCAAACAAACAGGAAAAATTATTTCTGAATTTAAAGCTAAGGTTACTAAAGATTTTGGCATTAGTTGGGACCAATGGATTTTTGAATCAGATGTTAAACTTATTTATAAAGTTCTTGGTGATGTTATAAATAGTTGTGAATTATGTAAAAATAGTTAAAAATATTTGTTTATGATGTGGTTTACATAGTCTAAGTATAAGTTTGGTTAAAAAAATTGATAAAGATTTCTTTTATATTAGGTATATAAATATTTAATATAAATGATTAATTCTCAAACAAATGACAGTATTGAATTCCAGTTGTATGATTGGCTGGAAGGTCATGAAGAAATTAGAGACGAAGATGGTGATTATGACGATGATGAAGATTTACCAGGTAAGTTTATTATCCATAGTTTTGGAAGGTGTGATAATGGGAAATCTGTGTATGCTAAAATTGTTAATTTCACACCGTATTTTTACATGTTACTACCAAATAAACTTCAAAACAAATCTAAAAGTGACCTTGTTCCAATTGTTAAAAAAATTGGAGAATATTTTAAAGGAAAAGAAAATAAAAAAGTATTTTTTAAATTTAAACCTACATTAACGGAACTACAACTGGTCAAACTTAAAAAAGCAGAAGGTTTTACAAACGATAAAGAATTTTGGTTTGTTAGACTTGTTTTTTCAAATGCTGATGGAATGAAAAAATATAAAAGCTATTTGGAAAATAACGAAATAATAATACCAAGTATCAAAGAATTATCCACTAAACCTGTTAAGTTTAAATTATATGAAGCTAACTTACCACCAATGTTTAGATGTTTCCATCTTAGAGAAATTAGCGGTTGTGCTTGGGTTGAAACATCTGACTATGAACTAATTGATGAACCAGATGAAAAAGAATCACGTTGTGATATTGAGATTCGAGTTGACTGGAGAAAATTAAATCCAATTACAAAAGATCATAACGCTCCATTTAGAATATGTTCCTTTGATATTGAATGTACTTCAATTGATGGCGAGTTTCCTCAAGCAAAAAGAAAAGGTGATCAAGTAATTCAAATTGGAGCAACATATACTTATATTGGAAAATCTATACCATATAGACAATATATTGCATGTTTAAATAATACTGATCCAGTAGAAAATACTATTGTTGAATCTTGTGAAACAGAATCTGAACTTATGTTAAAGTTTTTAGATGAGATAAATACAAATGACTGTGACATAGTTACCGGATACAATATATTCTTTTTCGATGAAAAATATATGTATGACAGATGCAAAGAAGTATTAAAAATAGATGTTGATATGGCTTATATGTCTAAATTAAAAAATCACAAGTGTAATTTTAAAGACACAAAACTTTCATCTTCTGCTCTTGGTGAAAATCAATTGAGGCTATGGGAAACTCCAGGACGAGTACATATTGATTTGATGAAAGATGTTCAAAAAACTTTCAGTTTACCATGTTATAAACTCGACTATGTTGCATCCAAGTTTATTCGCGGAGAAGTTTTAACTTACAAAGCACTAGAAAAAGACCAATTTGAATTGGAATGTAAAGCAGTTCAAGACATTTATCCTGGTGATTATATCCACTTGGAAGTTATCAAAGGCTTTGTTTCTGATGAAGTTGGCGAAAAGTATTTGGTTTTATCAGTGGATTCTTCAAGTAAAAAAATTATTGTTAAAGGTGATGATTTTTTAGCTGCAGAATTAGATACCGCAAAACTTGGTGGTGTTATCAATTGGTCACAAGCAAAAGATGATGTGGGACCAAAAGATATTTTTAAATTACAAAAAGGTAGTCCTGCAGATAGAGCTATTGTTGCCAAATACTGTGTTAAGGATTGTAAGTTAGTTAATTTGCTTATTAATAAATTAGAAGTTGTAACTAAAAATATCGAAATGGCTAATGTCTGTTTTGTTCCGTTATCTTATCTATTTATTCGCGGTCAAGGTATTAAGTTATTTTCCCTGTGTATGCGCGAATTTAGAAAACAAAAATATGCTTTCCCGGTGTTAAAGGTTGATAAATTGTATAGGTGTGTAAAATGTACAACCGAATACTTGAATAAATGGGAATGTCCAAAATGTCGGTCAAAATCACGCGAAGAAGTTGAATCAGAAAGTTCAAGTTATGAAGGTGCAATTGTATTTGACCCTGTTCCAAAAGTAGATTATGAAGCACTTGCTACAAAAGATTATGCAAGTTTGTATCCATCTTCTATTCTTCATAAAAATATGAGTCATGAGACCATGGTAGAAGATCCAGAATATGATAACTTACCAGGTGTCAAATATTACAATGCTCATTTTAAAGAATCTGATGGTTCCATTCAATACAGACGTTTTGCACAAATAGATAATAAGTTTGGTGTTATTCCTAAAATTCTTGATGACTTGCTTAAAGCCCGTAAATCAATTAAGAAACAGATGAAAACAGAGTCTGACCCCTTCAAGTATAAAATCCTTGATGCAAAACAATTAGCCGTCAAAGTAACTGCTAACTCATTGTATGGTCAATTAGGTGCACCAACCAGTCCAGTATGTAAACGCGATATTGCAGCGTGTACCACATCCACTGGTCGCGAAATGCTTATTTTGGCTAAAAAATATGATGAAGAACAATTACCGTGGATTATGAATGGGCTTAAATACTTTTATGAAACATCCCAATTAGATAAAGTAGACCATATGTTTGACTTAGAACTTAAGGCTAGAACCGATAATGAATTTATTTCAAGTGTTAAAAAATATATTACACAAGATATTTCCAAGCTAACCTTCCAGCCAGTAATTAGGTACGGTGATACCGACAGTATATTTAGTTGTTATCGCTTCAGGGAAAAATGTAATAAAGTAAATCAAGAATCTGCTCTTAAAATATGGAAAAAAGTTATTCAATTTGGCAAAACTTTAATTGAACCATACTTTAGTCCGAAAGAAAGAGAAATTTTTGTGGAAACATTTAATGCTCATTATTCTGACAATAAAATTGTTAACATGGAATTACCAGAAGCACCAAAATGTTTACCAGAACCAACACATCATGCAATAGTATTACCAATTGAAGAACGTATAAAACAATTTGTTAAAGAATACATGGAAGAAAGTTATATTCCTTGGTTATGGACTTTAGCTGAACTCGTTGAAAAGGATTATACATATATGTTTGATATTAAACTAACTCAATGGGCTGAGCATCAATTAGCTAAAATAAGACTTATTGCCGAAAATCAAGATGAAATTAGACGCAACTATTTAATGAAACCAACTGTAGAGTATTTAAGCGAATTATTTCCAAATAATAAATATTCATTACCATCTGATTCTGCAATATATGGACTTGCGGATAGATTGAATAAAACTAATTCTGAGGCTTTTCCATATGCAAGTGAAATTAATGCAGATAGTCAAATAATTGTCAAAGCCTGTAAAAACTTATTAGAAAAAACAATAAAAGAAAAATGGATTTATTCAGGCGAAAGAAAAGAATTAACTAAAACAATTGGTAAATTTTTATCTGAAGTAACTAACACGCCAGTTCAAGATGATACTAAAATAGTCCATTTTATTACCGAGTTTATTGGTGCAAATAAATCAATGGATATTAATAAATTGTCAGAACTATTTGTTAAAAACTTAATTAGCGATCAAGATATGGGTGTTGATTTTGATGAAGACAAACTTCAAGTTCAATCCAAAGAGTTTATTGAATTGTACATTAAATCTAACGGAAAGAAAACAATGGAAGAGATAATTGAGGACTTTTTAACTAAAGAATTTGGAATAAGTTTTGACCTGTATAAAAAAGCACATTATCAAAAAGTTATTGATTTTGTTCATAACACTATGCGTAAAGAAGATATGTCTGACATGGATTCAGGTATAAAATATTCCTATTACTGGTTACAACCTCGATGGGACTTTAATATGCAATCAAAGTCAATAATTCGGTGTATGGACATATATGAAGGGGGTCAAGAAATTACTGATAAAAGAACCCTAGATTTTGGGATGGAAATGGGCAAGTTATCTGGTGAACTTATTAAATCCCATTTACCTTTTCCACATGACTGTGAATATGAAAAAACCTTTTGGCCTTTCGCCATTCTGTGTAAAAAAAAGTATGTTGGTAATAAATATGAAGATGACCCTAAAAAGTTTAAACAAGATTTCATGGGTATTGTATTAAAGCGTCGAGATAATTCACCTATTGTTAAAGAAGTATGTGGAGGTATTATTGATTATCTTATTAACCATAGAAGTCCTCAAGGCGCTAAAGATTATGTTAGAAAGTGTTTGGAAAATTTATTTGCTGGTAAATACGACATTAAATATTTTCTCACTTCTAAAACTCTTAAAATGAAAGAATCATATAAAGACTGGAAGAAGATTGCACATGTGTATTTAGCAGAAAAAATAGCTAAACGTGACCCAGGTAATGTTCCACAATCAGGTGATCGTATTGAATATGCGGTTATTAAAGTACCAACACCAACAGATGGAACAAAGTTACTACAGGGAGACATGATTGAAACTCCAAAATTTATTAAGGAACAAAAGTTGGAACTCGACTATTTATTCTATTTGACAAATCAAATTATGAATCCTGCTTTACAATTTTTGGAATTAGTTGATAAAAATGCCATTGATATGTTCAATGAATTTATTCAGTTACATTCAACACCAAAAGTTAAAAAGCCTAAGGTAGAAAAACCACCAAAGGAACCTAAAGAAAAGAAGGTTAAAGAACCAAAGCCACCAAAGGAACCTAAAGTTAAACCAACAAAAGAACCTAAAGCAAAAGCTGAAAAACAACCAGGTAAAACCAAAACTAAAAAATCAATTGATATTAAAACAGAAATTGATCAATCTAAAACTGAAACCAAAGAAAAATCAGCACTTGATATTTTAATGGAAATAAATAAAAAGAAATTACAAAACGAATTTGTAAATAAACCAACAAGCAATAAAATCAAATATATTAATCAAATACAAAGTTTTATTAATGATATAAATAATTTTATGGAAAAAAATCAGTATGCGCAAGTTTCTGAATTTGAATTACCTTTTGATATTGAGGGTTTACGTTTTACAACAATACCGACTAAAACCAAATCTAAAATTCAACAAAAACAACCAAAAGAATTTGATATTTAATTTTTATTTTATTTATTAATTAAACTAAGTATAATTTAATTAAAAAATTTAATAATCGGAAACCATATTAATGTCTTCAGTGTTAACACTAACTGAGGTATTTAACATACCATGATTTTCATTAGCAACAGATGAAACAGTTTGACTTGATGATTCAATTGATTCAGGTTCTGATTGAGAAGTTTCACGTCTTGAATTTGATGAATCAGAAAAAGCGCCTTCGGTATGTGCAGATGAAGATAAATATGAAAGTTCGCCGCCAGATAATTCACTATCAGATTCGGATTTTTTGTGTTTCTTGTCTTTGTTCTTCTTGTTACGAGCATCAAGAATTTCTTGTTCAGTTGAGTCAATTAAATCTTCAAGACTTGAATCAGATGAAGTTGATGAAGTATCACTTGAGTCATCGGATAATGCACCTCCTTTTTTAGATTTCTTACCTTTGGTTATTTTTGATTTTTTGGCACCACCTGTTTGAGGAGCGGGATCAGTTTCAGAAGTTTTTGAATTTACTAAATATTCATACATTTCTGAACTAATAAAAGGGGATGTGTTTGACAAATCATCACTGTTTGTTGATGATACTTGTTCTAATAGTTGATTAAACTTTTGTTTGTCATCTGCATTAAGCCCATTGTTAATTTTATCAAGAATGTTATTTAAGTTCATTTCTGAAGTTTCACTTTCAGTAATGGCAGGAATATTTAAACTTGCAATAAGTTTTTTAGCATCGGTTGATAAACCATTAAAGTTAGGAACTGATGAACTAATGTTTTCAGTCTTAATATTGTTCCAATTAATTGTTTCAGAATTATTATCTCTACTACTTCCTATTCCCATTATATAATATAATATGAACTAGAAAAATTTTATATTTAAAGTATAATTTTTTTATTAGATTTTATATTAATTTCTAAATTAATTTATTAAACTAACAAATGGGAGAATCAATTTTAATATCAGTAATAATTATAATTATTTATATATTTCTATTTTTAAACAGAAACAATGTTATTTATATTGAGGCAAATACTGGAACTAAATTTTTAGTTCATAAAGATAAGGACAAACAAGAAAAAGCAAACTTACTTGGTAAACTCGTTGAAAATTTATATTTACTTAAAAATCATCTTGTTAAAAATAAAGAAAAATTATCAGAGTATAGCGAATATATTGATTTACTTGCAAAGAATTTTATAGAAAGCAAAACAGTTGTATATGAAACTGATCCAGAGTCAAATTTAACATCATACAGTGTAAATAAAGGTGAAGAAATATCTTTTTGTTTACGTAGCAAAAAAACAGGAAGTCTTCATGATATTAACTTGTTAACTTATGTTGGTATTCATGAAATTTCACATATTGCATGTCCTGAAATTGGTCATGGAGATTTATTTAAGAAAATTTTTAGAATGATTGCACAAGAATCAGTTAACATCGGAATATATAAAAAAGTTGACTATAGTGAATTACCAATTGAATATTGTGGCATGATTTTAAGTTCATCAATTATTTAATTATTTTGAAAAATTAAGTATAATTAAAATATAAATTATTTCTATTGGAATATAATATGAAAGATCCAATAAAAATAATTCATAAATTTAAAAACAATAATAGAAGGATACAATATAAGGTGTATATATTTATAGGTTCTTTGGTTCCAAAAGAAATAACCAAAATTCTGGAATCAATTACTGATAAAGATTTATATACAACTCTTAATACTCTTAGTAAAAATGACTATTTGGAACTAGAAAAATTATATGGGGAATATTGGTATGAAAAATTTTTTATCAGTTATCACATTAACGCACAAAGAAATTCAATTAATACCACAAGCGCTAAGAAAAAATCAATAGAATCAAAATATGGTAAAGAATGGTATGGAAAACATATTACTGAACCTCCTGTTAAAAAAGTTTCATATTCATTTTCTGCTTCTTATTATAATTATTTGCTAATGAGAAATAAAATTAAAACTCAAACCCGCAAGGTTGAAATGGATTTTAGAACATATGGAGATATTGAAAAACCTAATTCTAGTGTTCTACTTATGAAGGAACTTATGGAGCCAACTTTATCCGATTCAAATGGTTCTACTGGTTCAAATCAACTTGGTGGTGCCGATGAAGATTCAGATAATGAAGATACTTCTGATAATGAACAAGATGAACCCAAAGAAGATGATGATGATGAAGAAACACAAGTAATTAGTGAAGAAGATTTTGAAGAACAAGTAGAAGAAGACTTTGATTTAGATGAAATTACTAAATTATATACTACAGCTGATGTTGAATCTTCAAAGTCAATTATTGAAACTTCAAAGCTTATTAGTGAAGCAATTAATGATAAAAAATGGGAAAAATCATCTGATAATCTTGAAAAAAAATATGATGACACACAAGAAGAATTAACATATGATGCTAAACTTGAAGATATATATAAAAAATATTATATTACTGAACAATTTATATTTAAAGATGACACCATTAAAACCATGAGACAAAAAATTTCTGTAACTGTTCCAATTTCAGATAAATTTGGAAAGTCAATTCGTATTTTACCAGAAACTCAATATTTTTGGTCCGAATATGATTTTGAAAATAAACAGGACTTGGTTATGATTGGTCAAAAATGGATTAGACGTAATGAATTACTTAAAATTGACATAAAACCAAATGAAAATATTAAAGTGTATGAAAAACTTAGAAATAACTTATCGTACCTTAAAGACAGTTTTGGATACAAAATAAAACGTGAAGACGATGAAACTAACATCATTAGATTTTACGAAAACTTTATTACTATGAATGAAATATTTATGTTAGATTTATATAATGATTTGGGACTTAATTACAATCCTGAACCAGAAGAAAAAAGAAACTTGTATGATGTTTATATTAACATATATTATCCATTAGTTTCATATGAACGTCTTGAACAAATTGTTCAAATGTTAAATGGTAAGAATGAAAAAGAAATTCAATTTATTGAATCACAATTTGGTACAATAAGAAATGATGTTAAGCTTGAAACAGAAATTGAAAATACTGTTGAAAAAGCTAAAATAGATATGGGTAAATTTGATAAATTATTTAGCAGAAACCATATCATTCAATCAATTATTCATGTTAATATTTCAGATTCAAAAAATATTACAGGGACAACTTCAGACACCAAGTTTAATTTATATCGTATATTTGATAGTTTTATTGTTAATCAAAAATATCCGTTTATTCAATACCAAACCCCTGATTCCCAACTAACGTACAAGTTTTACACTCATGCTGAAAAAATAGATAATCAAGATGTGCTTGCAAAATGGTTTGAAAATGCTCCTTATGGTATCAGCTTTAAAATTAAAATTAATAATGAAAAAATTAAATCAGATGATAAATACATTAGTATTAATTTGCATGAAACTGGTAGAATTGAATATAAAATAACTTGGAAAGAAGACGATGAAGCAACTGTTGAAGATATTAATGAAACATACAATTATGTTCGCGACCTACTCAAAAAAATTAACAGTGAAAACAAAAAAATTAAATTTATTTTACCCCCTGATGATAGATTTAAATACGCATTTATTAATACTATTCAAAAATTTACTATTCCAGAAAACTTTAAAATTAACCATAATGACTTGTCTGAATTTTCACGTTTTTTCTTCCCTTATGTGTCACTTGTTATTGAACCCAAAAAACGTAAGTCAAAAAAGCAAGAAGAAGTAGAAGAAAGCTCAAAATATGGTACATACTTGCGTTATAAACGTATTAGTAAATACGAAAACAGAACAAAGATGCATTTGAGAATATTGTATTTTTTACGTAATTACGAACTAAATGATAGAGAACTAATTGACGAAATTTCAAAACAATTTAATATTACTGGAGATGTTGCTGCAAAAGAACTGGATTATGTTAGAGAAAAATATCAAAAGGTAATCAAAAAATCATCAAAATTACTTAAAAAACTAAAATCACTTCCAAAATCTAAGCCTCCTGGAATTGGTATTGACATTCAAGGTCGTGATAAAGAACGTTATAAAATTAGAATTACTGGAGCTCGTAATAAAGACCAATTAGATGAAATTATTAATTTTATGAAAGTATTAATTTATTTATATGTGGAAACATATTTATATAAAAGAAAAGAATTCCAAAAACTAAAAGATATGTTGAAAAATTTAAGCAAAATTGCCAAAAGACGTAATAAAGTTATTGAAGTTGTTGAGTACGAAACTACTATTAAAACTGTTAAAGCAATTACTTCTCTTGATAAGGCACGTTTAGGTTTTAAACCAGAAAAAGGACAAAATCAGTGGACTCGTTCATGTCAAAATTCTGGTACAGATAAAAAACGTCGTCCAGATATTACTCCTGGAGACCAAATTGAAAAACTTGTTAAAGACGGCTACAAATTAAATAAACAAAATGGATATTATGAAAAATCGGTTGAAATGAAAATTAAGGGAAAAATGTATAAAACAGTTATTAAAGCCATTAAGCTACCCGGTGAGAATAATACTTTTAACTTTTTTAGCTGCGACCCTTCTGAAAATCAAGAACATATGTATATTGGTTTTTTGGCACGCGGTAATAATCCAAATGATTTGTGTATGCCTTGTTGCTTTAAAAAGGACCAACTTGCTACTGCAAATAAAGAGAAAAAGAATTATTTCTTAAAATGTCTTGGTGAACAAACTAAAGAAGAAAAAGTGGAAAAAAGTTCGGCAGCTAATCTCGGTGATAAACTATATATTTTACAAGATACAAATAAAATTCAAGAAGGTAGATTCATTTATTTACCAAAATATCTCGATATCTTTTTTAATAAAATTTGGTCTCATGACCAAAAAATTAAAAATCACTATTTGTTAGAATCAAAATCCGGCTACTTTTTCAAATATACTGTTAAACATGATTACTACCATTTACTAATTGCATTATCTAGTATCTATGAAAAACCCATTGAAACTCTTATTGAAAAAATGATTGCATTTATTGAAGCAGATAAAGATAATAAGCATTTTACTTTTTTAAATAATGGTAACATTTGTGAATCGTTTAAGGAAAGAAAAAACTTTATTGATTACTTAAAAACATCTAACTATTTGGAATATGATATTATTGGAGAATTAAGTGCAATTCCCGGGGTTATCTCTCCAAAGGGAATTAATTATTATATTTTAACTAAACAAACCTTATTAATTAAAAAAGCATTAGAAAAAGAACAAACTAAAGAAAGGTATTATTTAGAATGTTTAAATACTGAAAACTATTATGAACTTGATGAACCAAGAGATATTGTTATATTAATTAAAGAAGGCAAATATTATTTTCCTATTTATCGTGTTCAAAAAGATGAAAAAATTAACAAAAAAATAATGTTAGAAAAATTCTTTTCAAAATCAGGACAACTTGAAAAAATTATTGGAGAATTACGTAATTATCACAGTAAAAGCTGTAAAAATACTATGATTAACCAAATATCATCAAACAGTAACTTAGTTGCTAAGAATATTATTGGTAAACTTGTTAATGGCAAAATTACAATTAAAAAACAATATATTGATGATAGACATAAATGTAAATATATTGAATTAGATAATGGGTTATTTTTACCAACAAGACCTTCTGGAATTAGTTATTTATATTCATTTAATACAGTAAGAAATATTAAAGCATCATGGTCTGATTTAAAAACTACCTTAAAATTACTCGAGTCAGTAAATAAAGTATTAAATCTTGATTATACACCCAAATCAGTTTTTTATGACAAAAAATCAGATTCTAAAATTAGAATAATTTCTATTTTACTTAATAATGGTCTTACTATACCAATAACTAATGAAACAGTTGATGAAAAAGATATTAAAAAACTTGCATTATCAATTAGATTTCAACCTTTAGAAGAAACTATTAATCAAGAAATTATTAATTATAATAACGAAGCTATTTACGATGAAAGGTCTCAAAGTGTTAAAATACACAATTATAAAAACGAAGCATATAATTTATATAGACTTGAATTGAGTTTACATTTGGCAAATAATGAAGATATTAAGGATAAAATTATTCAAATTGTTAGAAATGAAAAAATTGTAACCAAAGAAAAGAAGCATGAATTAAGAAAAATTTTATTTGAAATAATTGACGGAAAACTATTAAACCAATATAAAATATCTGAATCACAAAAGGGAGGAGCAAAGAAAGACCTTATGGGATTTTTAGTTAAAGATATTCCAGATCTTAAAAATTATGTGATTTATAATGTGAGAGATTACTGTGAAATCAATAATTCAAAAGACAAATGTAATGCAAATTTACATTGCACATGGAACCAAGATACTTGTAAAATACAGTTGCTTGAAAATTTAGCTGTTGATTTTGTAAATAAAGTAATTGAGGAAATGATTCAAAACGGTATCAAGTTCAAAGAAATTATCCAAGAGTCTAATTATTATGTGTCTGATATTGTTGATTATACACAATATACTAATAGATATGACCAAAAAATTATTAAAGCTTCAAACTTTAACATCACGAAACTAATGTCTGAACTTTTTGGAAAAGATAAAATTCCAACTATTGGACGTAGACAAGTTGCAAAAGCCTTTAATGAAATGATTGAAGACGAAAATCCAGATTTAATTGAACTTGGTAAACAGTTTATTCAACAAATTATTCCAAATAAAGACTCCATTATTAGAGCTTATGTTAACTCCTATTATTGGATCAATAACCCATTATATGATACTGATTCTAGAAATCTTGGATACATAAATGATCTACAAACTGCTCTCACATATATGTTTAAGGCAGACATTATTGATTTTGTGCAAAATAATCTTCTTAAGGGAGACCAAAAAATAAAAGAATATTTGGAAAAATACTTTAAAAATGAAAACAACTTTTTTGAATCTACACTTAATAAATTTAGAAAAACATCTTTTAATACTGATGGAAAAGTAGAACTTTATATATTATCTCACCTTATTGATGTTCCAATAGTTGTATATGATAATTATTCAAATGTTAAATATATTTTCCTTCAAGGTGAAATTTCAGTTAATTCAGAGTCTATTAAAAAATTCACAGCGGAATCCAATTTAAATAAAACAATATTTTTAAAGTTTGATTTTGATAGTTCTAATACTATACCAAAAAATATTTATTCAATTTATTATATTTAATTTTTTTAGTATATTTGTAAAAATTTATATATCTATATATAGTAAAAATATGGATAATAATAATAATGTCCCAATTCATAAAATGAATAATGATGCAATATTAGTTGAGCTTATCAAAAAACAAAGAAAAAATGTGCCTGTTGAAAAAAAGTTATTGCATAATGACTTGAAAAGAATAAGCAAATACTTAACCAATTCAATTTTTGGCGAAGAGTGTTCTATTTGGACTGGTTATATCACAGTAATTAAAAATGACGAAAAAAATTCCTATGTTAATTTTTATTATTGTGGGAAAAAATATGCTCTGCATAGACTTTTGTACCATAATTTTATAGGTGAATTATCTGATTTTGAATACATTAAGTTTAAATGTCCAAATAAAGGCAAGTGTTGTAACATAAATCATTTCTATAAAATTAATAAAGAACCAGATGCCCAAACTGATAAACAACAACCTACAGAACAAACTACACAAACTGAAACAACTAATACAAGAACTACTTCTTCTGATGTCGAAACTAAAACTAACAAAAAAAATATTATAGTTGATTTTAATCTATAAATTATTATAAAAATTTAATTCTACTTTATAATAATTTATGTCACAAATGCAAAACATTAAAAATGGGGGGTTTCCTCCCATTAAATATTGTTCAACAGTTAATGTTGAAAAAGAACAAAAAAGTTCAAAAGAAAGATTTTTTTCAAATACCATAAAACAAAATATTAATATAAGACAATTACTTTCTGACTCTAAAAAATCCCCAATTATTATTAACGAACCAGTTCAAAATGAAGATATTGAAGTTATTGATTCCCTTTAATCAAATTTCATACCTTTCATCATTTCCATCATTAGTCCCATTATATCTTTATCTTTAAACATTTCAGCTGGATTTGCTCGTAACGATAATATCTTTTGTTGAAATCCAGGGTCCATCAATTTCTCTAATAACACTGGATTATCAGTTACTGAATCACACATTGAAGTATACATTTGTCCCATTGGTGAGTTTTTTACTTCATCTGGTAAGTTTTCATTAACTAATTTAGCTTTTGACTCAAATAGCTTTTCCTTAATTACTTTTATTGCTTTTTGATATAAATCACATGGTTCTAATTCATTGGCTTTATTATATGCAACTAAAGCATCATCGTAATTTTCTAAACCGTGTAATGCACTGCCTAGTCTACCCCAAGCTTTTCCCCAATCTGGTTTTACCTTTGTACAATATGCTGAATCAACAAGAGCTTCATCAAATTTTTCAAGTTTAATATATGCTGCCGCACGATTAGATAGTACAAAATAATTTTCTGGGTCTTCTTGTAAAATTTCGGTATAGATATCAACTGCTTCTTCAAAATTACCTTGAGAAAAATAATTATTTGCTTGTTCTTTTTTAGTTTCCATTAATTATAATATAAAATTAATCTTTATGACAATATTGGTTAAATTTATTATTAAAAAAAACAATTTAAAAAAACAAACTAAGACGCGAACTTAAATTATCGGGAATATAAGAACAATGAGATAAAATCTGGTCGATTGTTCGATATTGTTGGGAAAAGTGAAAAAGTACAATATGTTTGTTTGCAAATAAATTTGAATGCAAAACCAAATCATTAATATGGACATGTTTACCCTCACAACATGTACAGTTATCCTCTGGAGCAAACCCAGTACATTCCATAATAAGTAATGGAACTGTTAAAAACTCATCGTGAGCTATTATTCCGTTGATGGTTGTGTCGCCAGTGTAACCAACTAATGGTGTATAAACATCATAAGTTAAATTAGCTTCTCCAATAGATTTTTTCAATTGCATAATATCGTTTCCAGTTAGTCCTGAATATTCTGGTTTAAGTTTTTTTGACTTTCGGTAAATAATATATCCATAAGATTTAATTTTATGATCCATTTGAAAAGATTTTACCCAGTATTCTGACTCTAACTTTGAACTTCCAATTAAGTTCAAATAATGGGATTCGCAAAATTCTGACTCAATTAAATCTGTTTGTATTAAACAATTTAAAAATTTAAAGTTTTCACCCGGTTTTCCACAATTCATTTCTGATATAGCTGATGCAATTATCTTAAATGGTTTAATACATTGTTTTGGCATTACAAATAATTTTTTTTTTATAATATTGTTTAGTTTTCTCGCACAATGGTCAGCGTGTAATGAGCCAATGTGATCGTTATGACCATGTGATATTAATTTATTGTCAAATGAAAATGCGCGTTCATTTGCGTATCCCATATCAAAAACAACATTAAGTTCATCAACACAAATACATGTACGCAACCCTGCTCTAGAGTATCCGCGAAGTGTATATGTTTGTGAACCAACTGGTAGTTTTAAATAGGTTTCTCCATTATTATTGTTTGAGTACTTTATTTCCATTAAAAAGTAATATTTAATTTATCCAATTGTAAAAATTTCAATTTTTAATTTTTAATAATTTATTTTAAAATTTTTAACCATTAAAATAAAAATATATAGTATTAGTTATATATGTCCAGTTCTAGTCCAAATTCTCCGACTAATTCTAGTACCAATGCTAACTCAAACGCTAATTCTGTTACTGACCCTACAATTTTGTTAAATCAAACTATTGTTGAACCTGGTTTAGAAATTAACTACAATCAACAAGCAATACCTGATACAAGTGTCACAACAAATGCAACTTTTACTTCTACAGACCCAGCTAATTATGTTCCAAATATTAATGAAAATTTAAATGAAGTTGTTGAATATAATTATGACGATCATGTTATAACCGAATCTGATAATTTAGTTGATGAAATAAGAGATTATGCCAGTAAAATTAAATGTGAAGATTTTCACGGTAAAGGTAGTATTGATGACTATGCAGCACTTTTTCAAGCGGCATCTAAAATTGCATCGGATTCAAAACAAATGCAATTAGACATTGATATTGATGGTTTTAATGATTTTGGAAAAGCTGCAGATGATTTAAGTGAGTTATTTATTAATTTTACAAAAAGACTTCAAAACATAAATATAATTAATGACACAAGTTTCTTACGTGCTGTGCTTGATTCATTAAAAAAAATTTATAATTTGTCTGAAGTATTTGGTAAATTTAAAAGCACTATATTAGTCACAAGCGAAATTAAAATACCAAAAACAGCTCACGACACTAAAATTATTTTATCAGGAGTAATGGATGAAGTAAATTGCGCTATGAATTATATTAATAATTTTGTTACTCCTGATGCTAATTTAACTAATGCACAATTAACTTCTGCTGATAAAAATATTATTGACAAAGCTGTTAGCACTATTGATAATTGGCAAACATTATGTGACCAAGGCGTGTCGATTGCACTAACTAATAACTCTGATATGGTTTACCTAAAGCAAACAAATACTGAATTAAAACAAAAAACAATTGCAATTAAATCAATGACAGACAAATTAAAATTAAAACTTACTCAATATAATTGTCTTTAATGGTAAGAATAAAAAAATTGATTAAAATAAATAATAAATAGTTATTTTATCCAATTTAATGAATTTTATTAAATTAATATTTTATATTTGCGCATTAGTTATGTTGGGTATTTCATATACCAATGCTACCACCCAATCCGTAACTGAACAAAAACTTATCGAATTAAACAAACAAAATTTAATTACATTACGTGGCGAAATTGACGAACAACTAACTTCTGAAATTATTGGGAAAATTAATAAATTTTCAAATGGACAAGTTTATTTGTATATTACGTCACCGGGTGGCTCAGTTATTGAAGGTTTGCAAATTATTGACCAATTACAAACTTTAGCACATAGGGGAATTAAGTTATCATGTATTGCTGATTTTGCTGCATCAATGGCATTTGTTATTTTCCAGTCTTGTCCTACTAGATATGTAACAACTTCTTCTATTTTAATGCAACATCAAATGAGTCTTAGACTAAAAGGTAATCTTGAAAATATTAATACTTATTTAGATTTTATTAAAGATATTGATATGGACCTTGACGAATTACAGGCCAATAAACTTAAAATGCCTGTTGAAGATTTCAAAAAAAAAATTAATAATGATTGGTGGTTAAATTATAAATCAATAATAAAATCAAATGCTGCTGATAGTATTGCTGTTGTTGTTTGCAATAGTGAACTCGTTGATATGACTGAAGATGTTATCAAGTCTACTATGTTGGTCGAGGTTAAAGCTAAATTTTCAAAGTGTCCTATATCTAGAGAACCAACAGAAGTAAAATACAATGGTAAGCTAGGTTCAGTAACTATTAGTGAAACAGTACTTAATGATATAATTAGAAAAATAACTCCATCTGAATTTATGCGCAGTTTGTATTTGTATCCAAATGCAAAAAAAATTGACAATTAATTTATTTTATATTAAATTAAACAATATATAATGAAAATTGTTTTCGATGGAAATATTGGTTGTGGAAAAAGCAAGCTAATTGGAAGTATTGTAACTAATAAAGTTATTAATCTACCTATTTGTAATGAGCCATTATGTGACTGGGAAGAATGGTTAAAACTGTTTTACTCAAATATGCACACACATGCATTTGGTTTTCAAATGAGAGTTCTAAAATCACATCTAGACAGAAAAAATATCCAACAGGGTTTATTTGAAAGATCACCACTTTCTTGTCAAAAAGTTTTTGGAAAGTTACTATTTGAAGATAAAATGATGACTGAACTAGAATGGAACTTAACTAATGAATTCAATGATGATTATGGTTGGTTACCTGATGTTGTTGTTTATCTCAAGTGTCCTCCTAATGTTTGTTATGGAAGAATTCAAAATAGAAATCGTGATGGTGAAGAATCGATAAGTCTTGAATATCTTACAAAAGTTCATGAGAAATATGAAGAACTTTATGGTGAAAAGTCACCAATCACAAACAAAGTTAAAGTAATTACTATTGATGCTACACAAACACAAGAACAAGTTTATGAATCTGTTATGAATCAATTAATTAGAAAAATTAGATTTAATGTTGATAAGTCTTATTTATAATTGAAGTGTTAGTTTAAACTGAATATCCCATTATACATAAATTATTATTAGATTCAAATACTTCTTCAAATTTTTGTTTTATATCTGGATGAGTTAATTTATATTCCCAAAACGGCAATCTAACATCAATTGCATCAAGAAGTGGTACATATGATTTATACATAAGCAAAATTTTATCTTCGCCTCGAATATAAAATAATAATAAATCGTCCTCAATACATTCAATGTGTAAATTAAATAAATATTCTAGTTCTTGAGACAACTCTGATTCAAATAAAGATATTTTTAATGATGATTTCACTGGATCTACAGACATATCCATTATTTTTTCTTCAGGTACTTCTAAAATATTTTTTTTAATAAAATTATACCATACATTTGTAAAATCACTATAATCTAGTTTTATTTCACTTGAATAATAATGAATATAATCTAAATTATTATAGTCAATTTCTTTAATTAAATCCCATACAATTTCATCTAATTGGCTATCGGAGCCAGTGGAAGTGTTTATTATACTTACTAATTCACCAAGTTTTTCTTTTACACCCATTAATATATATAATATATTTTTTGTTTTATATATTATCATTAAATTTTTTTATAAGTTAATTCTTTAAACTTTGGTGGTGCTGTTATTAAATTTTTAGCTTTATAATCATCTTCAGAATAAAAATATGCAGATAAAGATTTTTTACCTACAGTAACAACAAACACATTATCTAAACTACCAGCTACTCTATTAATTTCACTAATTACCTGGTCAATATCATCAAGATACTCTAACACACAACTAATAAATATTACTTGAGAGTTTGATTCTTTGGTCTTCAAGTGAACAAGTATGTCTGACTTCTTTCCATTTGGACAATTTGGACAACCTGTTAAATCAACTGTTTCATCACCGCACCCATAACCATCCATAAATGTGTTAAAAAATCTTGAACCTATTCCATAGTAAGGGTCTCCATAAACAAGTAGTGGTTTGTTTAATTCGTAAGATCTAGATTGAGCAAGTTTAAATATTTCTTGTCTATCTTTTTGTCTTAAAAAGCCTTCATATATTTCGTTAATAGTAAGAAGGCAAACAATAATTACAATTGCCAATATAATTTTCTTAATCATTTTTGTTGTATATAACTTTGAATAAGAAAATAATTTGGGCGAAAATATCTAATTGGAGTTTCCACAAATTTTTTTAATTTGAGTTTTGCTTAACAAAATGTTGTTTGGAAATTATCCTATTGTAAAAATTAAAAAAATTGAAATTATTTGGCCATTTACATTGAATTTACAAATTCTAATGTCTACTATTGAACAAATCGCCGATATTGAAACACTTACCAACAAAACTCCTACCATGATTGATGAAATTAAGTTCAAACAATATATGAAAGAACTAATCAAAGCTGAAGGAAATGTTAATATTACAACAACTGTTGAAAAAATTCAAAAACATATGGTTGTATTACGCGGTAAATACCGGATTAACCCATCAAAGTCTCAAATGAGATATATTTATGAAAAGTTTTTTAATGAAACACCATTAAATACTGTTTTTGGAAGATTTTTAATCAAGAAAGCTTGTCGTTCTCGGTCTGGAGTTCTTGTTTCCACTGTTGTTCTTAGACCTGATGTTTTTTCTTGTCCAAAGAAATGTTCTTATTGTCCAACAGAAACAGACCTAAGCGGTAAACCAACCCAACCCAAATCCTATTTATCATCTGAACCGGCAATGTTACGAGCACTTCAGTATAATTTTGATGTACGTGGGCAAATTTGGGATCGAATTAAAGCTTACATTAAAACTGGTAACATCAGAGAATTTGAAGCAACTAATACTTCTCACTCTTACAAGTTAGAAATAATTCTTTCCGGGGGCACATGGGAATCATATCCTTATGATTACAGAAATTCTGTTATGTGTGAACTTTATTGGGCAGCTAACACATTTGGTGCTGACAGACCCATAAAGTCCATTGAAGAAGAAATCACAATTAATGAAACATCTAAATACCGTATTATTGGACTAACAATGGAGACCAGACCTGATTTTATTACTAACATGTCAATTCGAGATTACAGACGATGGGGTGTCACACGAGTTCAAATTGGAGTTCAACATTATAATGACCAAATTTTAGAAAAAATTAACAGAGAATGTTATACTGCTGATACTATTAAAGCTATTCGTAAGCTTAAACAAAATGGTTTTAAAGTTGTATGTCACTTAATGCCTGACCTTCCAGGTTCATCGCCAGAACTAGACCAATGGATGTTTTCTCAAGCTATCACCCATCCTGATTTACAATTTGATGATGTTAAAATTTATCCTACAGCAGTTTGTCAATCATCTAGTCCCAATTTAATAGTAAAATCAGATATTGCTGATTGGTACAAGGATGGTTCTTATGTACCATATGCAGAAAAGAATTTAGATGACCTTGTTCAAGTTCTAAAATATTACAAAACCAATATTCAGCCTTGGGTACGTATCCAACGGCTTGTGCGTGATATTCCTGCACATTCAATTGAAGCTGGTTACGAAAAAGTTAGTAACTTGAGACAAGTAATTCATGACCAACTCAAAAAATCTGGTAAAAAATGTAATTGTATTAGATGTATGGAAATTGGCGATGAAGATGAACTAATGGCTGATGCAAAACTTGTCGTTAGAAAATATGAAGCATCTAGTGGCACCGAATACCATATTTCATATGAATCTAATGCAAAATCACCAATTACTTCCTGGAATTACTGGGACTATTACTGGTTTTGCATTTGTTACTACTGGTCATGGTTAGTATATGGGGTTCCTACTTATTGGTCTGGTAATACGGACACATACAATGGACTAATCGGGTTTTGTCGTTTTCGTATTGACCCTGAACCTGGAGGAGGAATAATTAAGGAGCTTGCTGATTGTGCACTTATCAGAGAAGTTCATGTTTACGGACACTCTCTTGGTGTTGGTTCTCATGGTATATCATCTCAACATAGAGGGTATGGTCAGCTACTTGTTAAAACTGCTGAAGCCATTGCTGTTTCTCATGGTTATAACAAGATTGCTGTAATTGCTGGTGTAGGTACACGCGAATATTATAAAAATAAATGTGGATACCAACTTGTAGGTACCTACATGATTAAGAATCTAGCTCAGGAGCACGAGTCGTTACAAGAAAAGAAAAATATTATTAATCTTTTCAAATACGCTTGTTTATTTCTTTGTATTAGTTTTTCCATTAAATTTTTAATTTAAATTAGAATTTGAGTTATTAATTTGATTTTGAACTTGTTCCAAGTCTTGATTTAATTTATCAACATTTACACCTAATTCTTTTTGTAAAAATGAATCCATCTCTTGTTTTAGTGCTTCTGCTTCTTCAGCAGTTTCTGTCTTTTCGAGTTTTTGCATAATTTCCATAACTCTGCCAAAGTTAGCCATGTCAGGCATGCCAGAGCCTCCTGCTAAACCAGCTAATGCAGATAAATCTGGCATTCCAGATGTACTGGATGTAGCTTGTTTACCGCCTGGAATTACACCAAATTGATCAGCCATTTTAAGAACATTTCCAATGTTAATACCAGATTTTTCTTCTGGTTTATTAATTCCTACTTCAACACTTGCTGTTGAAAAGTTTTCATCAATTATTATTTTTTCCTTTGGTTTAGCAGATTCTTTTGACCCACCCATCATTCCGCCTAACATTGTTTCCATACCAGGAACTTTCTTGGATATGGATTTCATTAATTTATCTAATTCAATTTCCCCACTATTTATTTTCTCGGCATACTTGACTGAAATTTTTTGACTTACCTCCATTATTCCTGCAAATGGATTAGCCGAGTTTCCAGTTAAAATTCCTTCAAAAGATGAAACAATATCATCAATCATTCCAGTTGTGTCGTCATTTACTTCAACACCTAACATATCTTTTAGTTTTGATTTTGCACCAAAACTAGCTTCGTTGAATTTATTATCTTTGGTTTGTTCGCAATTATTTCCAGCCCATGTGGATTCTTGTTTTCCATAAACTATTTCTGTTAATACTTTAACTCTTGACATATTTCTGTCAGCTTCTGGTTTTACATGTTCCAAAGTTAAATAAATCTTATGAAGATGATTCCAAATAATTGTCTTAACTGGTTCGGGTTGATTGTTTAACAAGTTTTTTAATGGAAAATTACTTCCAAACAAACTTTCTGACATTGCTTGAGTTTCTGGGTTTTTATGGGAAAAAACTTTAATTTTTCCTTTTGTAAAATCATTAAATTGTTCATCTGATATTGATTCAGCATATGCGAACCCTTTAGCTACTTTTTGATTATCTGATAGATTAGATAATTCAGTTAGTATAGATTGAGTTTCTTCACCAGAAAAAATAACTTTAAGTTGGGCAACAAATTCGTTATAGTTGGTAAGATATCTCTCATAGAAAAAATTATTAGTATTCACAATTTCACTCATTAAAATAATAAGTCTTATATTCTTTAAATAATTTATTCGAGTTTTAATTTATTTGGCTTTTCAAATTAACTTAAATAATCTTTATCTATTATAAATAATTATATCAAATGAAATTTACTACCGGTGATATTCAAACGCTAACAATACTTGTTATTAATAATTCAAAGTTATTTTGTGATAAATCTTATGTATCCAAAGGAGTTAAAGATTTTTTTAAAACAAACCCAGATGATTTTAACATGTGTAATTTTCTTTACAATTGGGAAAATCTCAAATCAAATGAAAATTTTGCTATATTCAAGATATTTGATGGTATCGAATATATTGGGCTTCAATCTACATGTAATGAATTAACCGGATTTACTAAACCAGATACAGATGTTAATTTAAAAGTAGATGTTGTCGATGCAATTATTTGGTTATGTGCTGCTCGTCCACGGACAAAAAATTTTGCTAAGGAGTTTTTACTAAATAATTTTCCAAATTATTCGTCTGTTTATGAATTATTAAGCGCAAACCAAAATTATATTGGACATAAAGGTATGGAGTTTTTTATTAACTATTTCTCTAATGTTTTTGATTCTGATGAAATTATAAAATTAATTATTAAAAGCAAACAATTAGAATGGAAAGTAAATAATAATGTTTGTAAAAAAAATAATGTTAAATTATATAATTTGGCTTATGGCATTGGAGCATTTGGAATTAGTTTTGTTGGAATAGCTTCTATGTTTTTATATAAAAACACTTGCTGGTTAAATTATTTTGGTAATTTTTGGAAAAATAATTTAGGTTGGCACGGTTTAATCAAGTCCAATTAAAATTGAAATTTTTATTGAATAGTATTAAATTAACAAATAATAATGTTTGCAAACAATATTGTTAATAAACAATTATTTTACGATGACCCAAATGCAATAACCAAATTATATGTGTACTTGGATTCAAAATTAAAAGATTTTAACAAACAGTATTATTTATTGTTTAATAAAATAAATCCACTAAACAAAATAAAACCCAATGATAAAATTTCTGTTGGAAAATTGGAAAATTCATTTTGTTTTTCAATTAATCCTAATGGATTATCACAACCGATTGTTCGCTGGTTTTATAGTCAATCAAGAAAAAAAGTTTTTTCAAAATTTTTTATAATAATAAACCATTATTATAAAATATGTCAAAGCATCTATAATATAAATAAAATATATCCAAATGTATTAAGAAGTTTATGTTCTATGTATTACAATCTTGGTGAAACAATAATATGTATATGTAACGTACTTTTACAAACGTATGGGTCTAATTATGAATCAGTAAAAATTATCAATACTTATAAAACCCGCGTTTCTAATGGACTTCAACTTCTCTCAATAAATAAAAAATAATTATTTGCTTTTTATTTGTTATTTTCTAATGCTTCTTTGAGTTGGGCTTTTCTTTTATTTACCTCAATATACCTTACCCAAAGTAAAATACCTATTAAAGATATCATAATAACAAAACCATAATTATCAATAACAAAATCATAAATATAATTTGTTACTTGTTTATGAAATGGTTCTGCTGGTTGATTAGCCAGTTCAAATTCTGCTTTTTGTCTTGTAATCTCTTCCTGTTCCAGTCTTGCTTTTAAGTCTTTTTCTTTTATTTTGTTCACATAATATTTTGATAATTTAGGCTCAACTAATCTGGGTTTTCTATAACTATTGTAGCTCATTATTATTGTGTTAGGAATAAAAAATTGATATAAAAAATATTTATATTAATTATTTAATAATATAATGGAAGACTATAATTTAGACAAAACTAGAAACAACCTTAACAATAAATTAAATCGTTCGGCTAGTTTAGCTACATCTGAATCAGCTGAATATTTACTCAACCCTGAAAATAACAGATTAACTGTTTATCCAATTAAAAATCATGCCATTTGGCAGTCATATAAAACACAACAAGCTGCATTCTGGACTGCTGAAGAAATCGATTTTTCAAAAGATTATGGGGATTTTATTAAATTAAATTCCAATGAACAGCATTTTATTAAAATGGTTTTAGCGTTTTTCTCCTCATCTGATACTATTGTTAATATTAATTTGGGGGAAAGATTTTTACAAGATGTTAAAATTAGAGAAGCTATTGTTACATACACATGGCAAATGATGATGGAATCAATCCACTCTGAAACTTATTCATTACAAATTGATAACATAGTTAGAGACCCTGAAGAAAAAGCACAATTATTTAATGCTGTTAAAGAATTTCCTTGTATTGCCGAAAAAGCTGCATGGGCTCTAAAATGGATTGAATCTAATGAATCGTTTGCTATGAGACTAATTGCTTTTGCAATTGTTGAAGGAGTATTTTTTTCTGGCTCTTTTTGTTCCATTTATTGGCTTAAAAAACGTAATGTTATGCCTGGATTATGTGCATCCAACGAATTAATTGCTAGAGATGAAGGTGCGCATACTAAATTTGCCATTTTACTATACTCGATGTTAGAATCCAAATTAGTAGAATCAGATGTTCACGCTATGTTTCAAGAAGCTGTTGAAATTGAAACCAGATTTATTTGTGAAAGTCTCCCTTGTGCACTCCTTGGTATGAATTCAGATTCAATGAGTCAATATATTCGGTTTGTTTCTGACAGATTATTAGTTGAACTTGGATACAACAAGTTTTTCTTTGAATCAAATCCATTTAATTTTATGGAATCTATTAGTGTTGAAGGTAAAACTAACTTTTTTGAATCGAGACCAACACAATATCAAAAAGCTTCAGTTCTTAATAAAAGTAATAATGCAGAATTCACAATAACCGAAGATTTTTAATTAAGTAAATTATTTTATCATCGTATAAACAATATGTTATATTCATTATACAATTATATTGCATGTAATATACAACTATATATCCGGCTCTTACTAAACGATAAAAATTGATAAAAAATATTTTAGTTTTATAAGTTATATGATAAATAAAATGTTATTTGTTACAAAGCGCGATGGAAGAAAAGAATTAGTACAATTTGATAAAATCACCGAAAGAATTAGTAAACTAGTTCGTCCTAATGAATTATTAGATCTTAATGTTTCCTATTTGTCTGTTACTGATGAAACAGATTTCTTGGACCCAATCTTAGTAGCACAAAAGGTTGTTGGAAGTTTGTATCCTGGAATTACTACTGAAGAACTAGATGTTGAATCAGCTGAAATTTGTGTTAACTTATCAACTACCCATCCTGCTTATGCACACTTAGGTGGAAGAATATTAATTTCAAATTTGCATAAAAAAACTGGAAACAATTTTACTGACAAAATGGTCAAGTTGGCACAAGAAACTTCCAATATTAATACATTATGGTTAGATTGGGTTTTAACCAATGCAATGGAAATAAATAAAATTATTGACTACAATCGTGATTATTTATATGATTATTTTGGATTCAAAACTTTAGAAAAATCTTACCTACTCAAATCTCACGGGCAAATTATTGAAAGACCACAAGATATGATTATGCGAAATGTTATCACAGTTACTATTAATCTCAGTCCGCATGCAATTAATGATTCGACCGATAAAATCCTACAAAAAATTAAAGAAACTTATAATACCATTTCACTTGGTTATTACACACATGCTAGTCCGACACTATTTAATTCAGGTACAACACACATGCAATTGTCATCGTGCTTCTTATTAGGTACATCGGATGACTTGAGTTCCATCACAACGACATGGAATTCATGTGCTCAAATTTCCAAATGGTCCGGTGGTATTGGATTACATGTGTCCAATATCAGAGGTAAAAATAGCTTAATCAAAGGAACCGGTGGAAAATCTAACGGACTGGTTCCGTTTCTTAAAGTATTTAATGATATTGCCAGATGGATTGACCAAGGTGGTAAGCGTCCGGGTTCAATTGCAATTTACTTGGAACCTCATCATCCAGATATTTTTGAATTTTTAGACTTGAAGAAAAACTTTGGTTCGGAAACAGACCGTGCACGTGACTTGTTTTTAGCCTTATGGGTTAGCGACCTATTTATGAAACAAGTAGAGTCCGGTGGCGACTGGTATTTACTTAGTGCAGATGAATGTCCTGGATTAACTGATGTGCACGGGGACCAGTATGAAGTTTTGTACTGGTCTTATGTGAATGCTGGCAAGTACAGAACCAAAGTTGAAGCCAGAAAATTATTCCATGCAATTATGGAAGCACAAATTGAGACCGGAATGCCTTATATTTGTTTCAAAGACGCCATCAATGCTAAATGCAACCAAAAAAATTTGGGAACTATCAAGTCAAGTAATCTTTGTGCCGAAGTAACTGAATATTCCGATGACAAAGAGTATGCGGTTTGTAATTTAGGTTCAATTGCTCTTAAGCCATTTGTTAAACCTTTTCAGGTTTCTCCAAATAAAAAGTGGATAATTTTTACTAAACCAAACTGCAAATTCTGTACCTGGGCTAAAAAATACTTGTCCAGTCTTAAAATTAATTTTGAGGAAGTCGGATTTAATAATGATACTCTAGAACAACTTAAGCTACTTTTAGGAAAACCAAGATTTACTTTCCCACAAATATTTATTGAATCAGACAACACTACCAGTTCTATTGGTGGGTGGTCTGACTTGTATACTTATACTGCTGGTACTTTTGATTACGATAAATTATATCAAGTTGCTTACACAGCCACTATAAATTTGGATAAAGTAATTGATGTCAATTACTATCCAGTTCCTCAAACTAAATTATCAAATATTAAACATAGACCTATTGGTTTGGGAATTCAAGGTCTTGCAGATGCGCTAAGTTTGCTTAGAATACCTTTTGATTCAGAACAAGCTGTTGAATTAAATGGAAAGATTATGGAAACTATTTACTTGGCTTCAGTAACTGCTTCAAATTCAATTGCAAAATCCAGATACACTGGAATGAATACATTAATTGAATATTTTTCAACAGGACAAGTCATTGCACCTGAATATTACAACCCAGACTTGGTATTACCCGATATCGCAATCGGAAAAATTTATCATAAAATTAAACCAAACCAATGTGAATTAACAAAACCTGTTGGTACTAGAACTGGTGCTTATAGTAGTTTTTCTGGTTCACCTTTTTCCCAAGGCCAATTTCAATTTGACTTATGGGCTGGGTCGGAAACTAATGGAACCAAAATTAAATTATCATATCCAGACAAATGGGATGAACTTAGAACAAGTGTTATTACTTATGGTACCAGAAATAGTTTACTAACCGCGTTAATGCCAACTGCATCAACAAGTCAGATTCTGGGAAATAATGAATGTTTTGAATTTTTTACCAATAATATTTATACTAGAAAAACACAAGCCGGTGATTTTATCCTAGTAAATAAATATCTTGTTGCAGACCTAATTAAAACAGGTCTATGGAATGCACAACTCAAAGATAAAATTATTGCTTGTAATGGATCTATTCAGTCAATTGATGAAATTCCAAATGAAATTAAACAAATTTATAAAACAATTTGGGAAATTAAACAAATCTGGGTTCTTAAAAATGCTGCTGCGCGCGGACCATTTGTAGACCAAACCCAGTCGTTAAATATATTTATGGGCGAACCAGATTATCAACGCCTTAACTCATCACATTTCTGGGCCTGGAAAGCTGGTCTTAAAACTGGAATGTATTATTTGAGGTCAAAAGCTGCAACTGATGCCATTAAATTTACTATTGATCCAAAACTTGTCAAACAACAAGAGGAACAAGAAACATGTACAAACTGTTCAGCTTAACTTGGGGTTTATAATTAAGGCTGTTAATTTATTTTAATTAAATAAAAGTGGAAATAAATAATTAAAAAAATTGTCGTTAAATAAAAAAATTGAAAAAAATATTCTCTAGGAGGCATATTTAATAACTAGTAATGTCAGGTCATACCCATCAAAAGAAGCATAATAAGCGTACCGGCTCCAATGCCAATTCCGAAATTGTCTATGCAGATAAATCTGAAGGACAAGTATATGGAAGAATTACTGCCCCTAAGGGCAATTGTCGTTTCGAAGCATGTATCATCAGTACTGGTGTTACAGTCAATGCTCCTCTTCGCGGCAAACTTACTCATGGTAGAACCAAACAGTTAGTATCAAAGGACGACATTGTTCTTTTGGTTCCTGATGTTGGTTCTGGTTATATCATTGATATGAAATACAAGCCAGAAGAAGTCAAAGTACTTACTAAAGCTGGTGAACTAACACAAATTGTTGAGTCTGTTCAATCTACAGGTGTTGTTGTTGCCTTTAGCAACGAAGCAATTGCCGGAACTCAAGGTAATATTGAAATCGATGACGATGTCATTGCTAATCTCTAAATTATCTATATAATTTGTATTAATTTATTTCTCCATTATAGGCTTTAATTAAATAATCTGTTACTATTGAATCATTATCAACTGTTAAGTGAACATTTGAAATTTCTCGTTCATCTAAACCTATTTTTTTAAGATATTCAATACGTTTTCCATTTATTTTATTAGAATAGTTTCTAATGTATTCTGAAAACTTTAAATCTGAATTTGAAATTTTTTGTATTAGCTTTGTAACAAGAATTTTTGGTTCAACTTGAGGATTTTTTATTCTGGTTTCCAAATACCATAAACACCAAGCTAAACAAAATCCACCAAAATCACCTGCTTTTTTATTTGCCGGATTATTTTCGTCTGATAGAGTTTGAAAACCAGCATATGGTAAATATTCATTCGGTCTTAAATATTTAAGACCTGTATTCCATGTTAACTCTTCTTCTAGTACATCATCAATAGAATTTTCAATTAAACTAGAATTACCATATGGTTCAAATCGTTCTACAGTCATATTTTTAAAGTCATATATTAAAATATTGGCGTGTAACATTTTATCATAAATTAAACTTAAAAAAACTGCCCCGAAACGTTTACCTCCTTCTCTTCTTTCAGCATTTATCAAATTATTTAAATATGGATGAACAAAATATTCATTTGGTGAATAATAAGAAATAACCCATGGAAATATAGGTTCTTTACTAAGAATATCATCTGAAAATGGAAAAGTATGATCAAAAGTTAAATTATTTAAAGTGTACGATTTCATATTTGGTATTAGTAAATCTTTATGAGCATCGCGTAAATACATACTAAATATTCCAACGTCTTTAAACTTGGCCTGAAACAATGTATAATGAGAGTAAGTATTTGTATCTGTTTTTATGTCAGAGTCAATGCGAATATATTTATCTCGTGACTTATAAAATTCAATCCATTTGTTTAAATTATTATTGGGTTGTTCTTGTTCTAATTTTTTTATTACTTCTGGATCAATCTGAATTTTATTATCAGATAATATACCTGAATAAATAGAAAAATCAAGATGTGTAACTAATTCAAGTGGTGTAAACTTATCAACATTTTTTTGGTTCCAAGCTTCACTATCACAATATTTTAGTATTTGTATATCTGCTTTTTCTCCTTGTAATTTATATTTTGATGCATTATCAACAGACTGATTTCTTGTTGTTCTAATATAAATTGCTGTATGAGCTAAATTGTCTAAATATTTATTTGTTGTTTTATAAAACTCTAAATTTGTTTCCACTATTTTTTTTAATATTTTTTTGCTATAATAAAACTGGTTTTTATTAATGTCCCAATATAAACCTATTCTTATTGGATTATCCGTTTTAATAAATGAATGGTAATCAACATCAATATTCCTTTCCATTAAATAATCAAAAAGTTCTGTATCATTTAAATCTAATGCTGTTATTATCAAACCTTCTCCTATTTCATTTTTTATATTTATTTCTTCATCTGAAAAATTTTTTAATATTTTTATTTTATCCGCTGGTTTTAATAAATGATTTGACATTACTCCAAATAAATACTGATTTTTTAATTCTGGTTTAATGTTATATGCTTTAATAAATAGTTCCAAATCTTTCGCATCTAAATTTATTATAATTGATTTTAAGATATAGCTTGACTTACTTCCAGATTCTATTAAGTCAACCCAATTTAAATCTGGAAATGCTTTTATCATTGGTTCAAATTCTTCAAATGGTAAATGAACTGTAAATGCCTCGCCTAAACGGTTTCTGTTATATATGTAATCAGGATAGGTTTTTATTAAATAAGATAATATTGGAATATTAGCTTCTTTTGCAGCCATATGAAATCCATTTAAACCATCACCGTTTTCCAAATGTACTGGGTACTTGGTTAATTTTAAAGCATCAAAATTATTTAACATTATCAAATAGTGATGCAAATAATTTAATTGATGTAAAGGTTTATCAATCGGAAAATCTTTTAAATCTTGTTTATTTTTTATATTAATAATTTTCTCAAAATCTATTTTCATTAATTATTTTTACATAGAAAATAAACAAACTGTAATTATAAAAAAATTGATATCTTTAACCGTTTAATTATATAATCTATATAGTTAATGGATTCCGTGGAAAATATACCAATTAATGTTACATCCCATACATCCCAAATAGACAGTATTCCCGAAGCAACAGGAGACACAAAACGTGTTAGAGATAATACATGTGAAGCTGTTAGTGCAACTGATGAAGCAGATGCAACTGATACAACCGATGCTAACGTTGGAGATGATACTAATGATGTAGAAGACCCCCTTAAATTCGGGGTTAGTAAATTTAAAAACATGATGGGTGTTACTTGTTATATGAACTCAATTCTTCATATTTTACAACAAACACCAACATTTGTTGAATATGTATCTCAAGCAAAATTTAGAGACACTATTATGAAAAAAATAAATAAAAAATTACAAGACGACCCAACTCTTGATGAAGAACAATTGGTAAAAAATTTTGTTATTTTTGAACTTTTTAGACTATTTAAAACAAGTTTAGAAAACGATGATTCTTCAATTACACCCACAACATTCAAGGCTTTAATTGGAAAAAAGAATGATATGTGGAATGAATATAACCATCAAGATTCACAAGAATTTTTTAACTTTTTAATTTCACAACTTGAAGAAGAAGTTGGAATGAAGTCTGAGTTTATTCCTGGCTTTAATTATTATGACTCAGACACACAATCACAATCTAATGTACCAGATGCCATTAAAAATGCTGTTGCAGTCAATGCATGGACTAGATTTCAAGCTCGAGAATATTCTCCATTAAAAAATTTATTCGATGGAATGGGACAAAATAGTCGCAAATGTATGTGTTGTAATACTACTTCGACAGCATTTGAACCATTTTTAACTTTACCTGTGTCGGTTCCGCTAAAAGATAAGTCAGACATGTATAAAACTTTTGATATCTATAATTGTCTTGACCACTTTGTATCAGAAGAACAACTTGATGCTGAAAATAAAATGAATTGTGAAATGTGTGGACTTAAAACACGTGGTCACAGTAAAACATTATTATGGAGAACACCAAAAATTCTCGTTATTCACATCAAAAGATTTTTAATTAATTCATTCGGTATTCCAACTCAAAAAATTACAAACAATGTTACATATCCAATTAAAGACCTAGACTTGGAAAAATACTTTGACCCTGCTAGTCCCCATAAATCAAGCAGTAAATATGATTTGATTGGAATTAACATTCACCAAGCTTTTGGTTATGGTACAAATATTAATGCTGGACATTATACTTCTATTGTTAAAAATATAATAAACAACAACTGGTATTTATATAATGATTCTAATCAAGTTAAAATGGCGTATACAAAAGAAAACTTGCAAAGTGCAAATGCTTATTTGCTTTTTTATTATCGCCATGACTAATCTTGGTAAATTGTTATTAACTGATAGTTCTTTATTTTATCTATTTTATAGTTAAACCCATTAAACTCGCTTAAATTATAATTAAAAGGAAGTTTAATAAATATGGGCTTATCATTTACATTTTTTACTTTATAAACTACTTCTTCCATTGTCCATTGGCCTAGTTTTATTTTGGTTTCAAAACTGTATTTATATTCTGGACCTCCCCATGGTGGGTCAAAAAAATAACCCTGATAATCCCCTACTAACAAATCTAAACAATCAGCGTTTATTACATTAACATTTGATAATTTATAAGCTTCAACATTGTTTTTTAGTAGCTGAAATCTTAATTCTGATATTTCTACAGATGTAACATTAGCAAAATGTCTTGCAAAAGATATTGTATTTCCCCCAACACCTGCGGTTGCATCAAATATATTTGCACTCGCACCAATTTCCCCTTTTATTATATTTGAAATAATTTCAGCCTCTTTTGGATAAGTTATAGACCATAAACCTTCTTGATCACATTTTGGTGGTTTTGTAAAATCTGTTATAATTGGAAATATTTTACAAATAATATTCTGTTCCATATTTATAGTATTATATACTAATTGTATTTAACCTTTTAAGTTAATTAATTGGTTTTTACGTAATTAAAATAAAATTTTTAACAAATGTTATTTTAATTTAAATATTCTTTTATTGATTTTAAAACTTTGGATTCACTGGAAGTAAAAGATTCATAAATTTTTTCATTGTCTAAATCAGCAACTAAAGGAATTGCAACATCCATAAATACAAAATCAGTTGATAGGATAGCCCAATAATTGTTATTATCATCAGAATCATAATTAATTGCTTGGAAAACCTCTTCATTCGCATTAATAACAGTTGTTGGATTTTCGTACTTACTTGCCAAGTCCAAGTAAGTTGATAAATTAGATAATTTGGACAAGTTTAAATCAAGGTCTAAAGGTAATGAATTTAATAAAGACATTACAACATTATTTGCATCTTTATGTTCTACGTGTAAATTTACTGTAAACATTATTATTTTATATAATAAATTAGATTTTATATATTAACTATATTAAAAACACCTTAATTTGATTATAAAGAAATTAATTGTTCTGTTTGTTTAACTAACGCACATTACCATTAGTTAAAAAAATGAAAATATTATTGGTTTAGTTTTATTATACGGTAATATAATAATGTCAAATACTCAAACTGCAAATCTAAAATTAGTATCTGAATTTGAAAAACTTATTAACTATGTACGAATTGAAATTGACACCGCTAAAATTAAAAAAGATGTCAAGTTAGCAACTGCAAATACATTTAGGTTGAAACAAATTATCAATGCACTTAATACCATTAAAAAATTTCCTAAAGAAATTAATCTTAACAATATAGAAGAATTTTCCCAATTACCAGGTATCGGTAAGGGAACTATTGACCGGATTAAAGAAATTATTAAAACTGGTAAACTTGCAGAAATTGCAAATTTTGCCGATACTGTTGATGAAAATAAAAAACTTATTGAAGAACTTGAATCAATAGTTGGGGTTGGTCGTTCGATTGCTTTGGAACTTATCGGACAAGGTGTTAAGTCTGTTGCTGATCTTAAGAAAAAAATTTCAAATGGTAAAATTGAAGTTAACGATAAAGTAGCTTTGGGTGTGAAATATTATGGAAAATTTTCTGGAGACATACCTAGAGCAGAAATTGATAAAATTTACAAGATGTTTACAAGCATTGTTAAAAAAATGAATACCCAATACAAACTTACAGATGACAATAAATATATTTTTGAAATTTGTGGTTCGTACCGTAGAGAAAAATCAACTAGTGGTGATATTGATGTCTTAGTCAGTAAAATTGGAACCAAACTAAATGAACCTGAAGAAATAAATCATTTGGCAAGATTTGTTGACAAACTCAAAAAACCAATTAAATCTAATGATTCAAAACCACTTCTTGTTGATGATATGACAGATAAAAACTTTACAACTAAATATATGGGTTTTGCTCAATACAAAGAAAATCCATTTAGAAGAATTGATATTAGATTTATCCCACATGACGCTTTTTATCCAGCTTTACTATACTTTACTGGTTCTGCTGAGTTAAATGTTAAAATGAGAAAAATTGCCAAAACAATGGGATTAAAATTATCTGAATATGGACTTACTAAAGCAGACGGTACTAGGTTACCGATTAGTTCTGAACATGACTTTTTTAAAATTCTCAAAATTGAATATCTTGAACCAAAATTTAGATAGTGTGTGTGTTTTTTTATTATGAATTATAACTAATAATTTATAACAAATAAATTTTCAAATAATAATTTTTAATTATTTATTTTTAACTACATGACATGTTTCCCATTCTCCTTCTGGAATATATAAACATTTCGTTCTTAGTTCCGATTCCATATGACCAATTACAAAACTTAAAGTGTTAATTGTTTTTAAAATTTCTTTATTATGTGCAACTGTTTTTGTTTTTTCATACTTTTGTTTAATGTATTCCAATAAAATTCTCAAATCTGCAGAAACCATATTATGAACATAATGGTCTTGGTAACATAAACTTTTTGTTTTTAAATTATAATTATAAGTACAACTGTCTTGATAAGAACAAAATTTATATGAACATCTTGATATAATTCCCTCTTGCTTTTCTTGAGGATTTAACATTATATGTGAACCTTGGGTTTTATCATGTTGAATTTCTTTTTGTCCAATTCTTACTCTTAAAGTTTCACTTAGTCCGTGTAAAATATTTAAACAAGCTACAAAAAAGTCATAATCTAATGCCTTGTTTTGTAATGTATACTTGGTTAGTAATTTAATTATGTCTAATTCCTTTTGTAAAATCAGTAAACTGGATTTTTGTTTTAACTCAATAACCTGCTCTGGTTCTTTGCATAGTTTTTCAACTTCTGATAATTTATCTTGATAGTCTTTTTCTATTTGATTTATTTTGCTTTCAACGTTCTTTTCTTCTATTTTATTTGATAATTTATTTATATACTCTGTGATTCTCGCTTGATTTCCAATGTCAAGGTCTACCTTATAGTTGTTAAACCAGGATAATTCTTCTGCCATTTAATTAATAAATATAATCTGTCTTTATATCAAATTTAAAAAAATATTCATAAACAAAATAAACAAAAAGATATTATATAATATAATATAATGGATAATAATAAACCTAATAAAAGATTAACCTCTGATAAAAACTATAAAAGACCTGATAAAACTTATCAAGACATGTTAACTAATCAGGACATTAAAGAAAAACTAAAAGAATATAAAAAATGCCCAGATATTAAAAAAGCATCAATTGGGACACACATTAGATATTTTACAACTGATCCAAAAAGTGGAGAAAAAGCATTTAGACTTGGTGGAACTTTAAATAAAGTTGACCCCGAAGGTAGATTTGTTATTCTTGGAAATGGATCTGTTTCGTGGTCTGTCCAAATCTCCGGTACTCAGTTTTGGCAAAAACTTACTGAAGCAGAATTTAAAGAAGAACTTAAAAAAGAACTTAAAAAAGAACTTGAAACAGAACCTGCAAGTGCAATAGACCCAATGTTGGAACAAGAAAATAAAGAACTTAAAAAAGAACTTAAAAGTTTAATTAAAAAATTTGAACAACTAGAAGATGAAAATAAAACCCTACATAAAAAAAATGAACAACTTACTTCCCAATTAGTTAAAATTGCAAGCGAAATTAAAAAGGAAAAAAAAGCCAAATAATAATTTAAATTAATAAAAAATTATTTATAAATATATAAATAATTTCTTAATAAGATTATATAATGGGAAAACAAACTGAATCTAACAAAAATAAATCTTCTAAAAAAAATTATAGTTTTACAGGACATAGAATTATTGGAGAAAATAAAGCTACCCATCTTGCTGGTTCAGAATCTGATTCAAATACCACTGACGATATGCGCCAATTATTAGAATCTGATCATGTATCAAATAACCGTAATATGATGGCTCAACCTGAAAATCCTATGATACAACAACAAATGAATCAAATGCCTATGATGATGCAACCTCCTATGCCCCAACCACAAATGAATCCTTTTATGATGAATCAATCTAATTCAAAAATTAATCAATTTATGGGTGCTGATGTTGATCCATTAATGGTAAACACTTTAGCTCCTGTAAATAATATGGGCAATAACTTTGGTGGTTTTGATGGTAATGGATTAATGAACAGTTCTCAAATGGCTCAAAACTTATCTGGCTTTGCTAACTTAGCACAATTAAATCCCAATGGTTTAACAATGGCAAATCAATATGCTAATAATGCTATGTCTGAAACTAATATGATGGGTATGAACAACATGGGTATGAACATGATGAATAATATGAATAACATAAACAACATGGGAATGATGGGAATGAACAATATGGATATGTCAAATGGTTACTCCAAATCTCTTGATCCTAATAGTTTAAAAAACTTGTCAAATTTATATTCTATGAACATTATCAAACAATAAATACCAACTAGCTAATGGTAAAAGTATTAATATTATTATATGTAAAAATATATAATAATATTTAAAAAATTGATATTATTAATCGTTATATAACTAAATCCTAATATTAATGTCAAAAAGCTTTGCGAATGTTAGATTATCAAGGGAATTAGCCAAGTTACAGTCTGAATCAGATAAATTAGATGGAATTATCATTGAAAACCCATCTGATTTAATGTGTTGGAATGCTAAAATTTCAGGCCCTCCAAATACCCCATTTGAAAAAGGAGTATTTGATATTGTATTAAAATTTGACTCTGATTATCCAGTTAAACCACCGAGTGTTAAATTTAATACTCCAATGTTTCATCCAAATATTTATCGTGACGGAAAAATTTGTGTTGATATTTTACAATCTTCAGAATGGACACCGGCTCAAAACGTTAGAACTATTTTGGTTTCTATTATGTCATTATTAATGGACCCCAATCCATCATCGCCTGCCAATAGAGAAGCAGCCGATTTATATAATAAAGATAAAAAAGCATATGGGCAAAAAGTTATTGAATTTATTGAGGCAAATAAATCATCTAATGCTACTTCAAAATAAACTACTTTAGAATTTTATTATAATTATTTTATTATTATAAAAAACTAAATACTTAATCGTATAATTTAACTTCTGGTATGTCAATTACTTCACCAATAATATATACGTCATTTTCAAGCATACGGTATTGATTGTTTTCATCTTTATCAAGCTTACCAACTGGGTAATTTAATATAAAGTCATAAACTACTCCAGTATCTTCATTTAACCAATAAGTATCATCATTAGAATAGGAATTTTCATCAACACGTTTTACTGCTTTTATTTTTCTAACTTTAATTTTAATCCTATTGGAATCTTTTGCATTAGAACCATTATCAATCTTAAGGTCATAATCAATTTTATTTTGAAAAGCAGGACCAACAGGTTTTTCAAATAATGATTCTTCGTTAAATTGAAAACATTTATATTTTGACCCCATCATATTATGAGCTTTAAATAATTCACAATCAACAGCTGCTTCTTTAACTGCTTCTATAAAAGATAATAACAAGTTATTTTTCTTTCTTGATATGTCTTCCATTTTTTCATCAGTTGTTTCTTTACCAGATTTTCTTACAACTTTGTATCTAAAAACATCGACTTTACGTTCTTCTTGTGGTAAATCCTTATGTTGACAAAAACGCAATGCACGACCAATAACTTGTTCTATACGAACTTCATTCCAATATGGTTCCATAATATGAACTTGTCTTACATTGTTCAAGTTAATACCTTCAGCACCAGCAGGTGAAATCATAATAATTTTGCAATATTTACCATAACGATTGTCTTTCATATTAAAAATGTCTTTATTTAATTTTCTTACGTCTTTTTCAATTCCACCGTGGAATTCACACCAACGTAAACCGTCCTTTTCTAGGGGTTTAACGGGATCTAATTTAGATTTATCAAATTGACTATCTTGGTCAATGTCTTCAAAACCAAAAAATCTTAAATAAATTTTTAATATTTGTAACCCCTCCATTTCCACATAATTTGAATAAATCATAACGGTGCCTTTGGTTTTTAAAATATTAAATATTATGCGAGTAAATTTTGGACTACACATATACATTGTTTCAAATAATTTGGATTTCTTTTTCTCTAGTTGATAAAAATTTGTAAATGAACCATCATATTTGCTATAAAAAGTTTTAACATCATCCTGTATAGAATGTTTTGCTTCTTTATCCTTACGATGAATTTCCTTAGCAAAGTCAAAAAATCCATTAACAAAAGATTTAATTGTTTTTAAATATTCTAAAACTTCTGCTTTTGACTTGGTCAATTCATTTTTCTTTTCTAAGTTTTTACCTTCATCAATAACAACTGCATCGGATTCTTTAATTCTAAATTGCCCTGGTCTTGGACGTTTCTCCCCATTAATTTTTTCGGATATAGATGGAAATACAAAGTTACATGCTTGGCGTGTATATGATGCATAAGTTGACATTGAATCCCCTACTTTTCCTCGGGACATTCTCAAACGTATTTTTTCTTTTTGTTCTTCTATTTCTTCAAAGTAATTATAAACTTCTTCTTGATACTTATCCATAGGAAGATTCACATAATGAACTGTTTTAGTTGCAAATTTATCTGGAGTTGCACCAATATAATATGACACCAAACCTAAAATTCTACGCTGAAACATATTTTTTGTATTTTCGTTTAAAGATGCAAAATTTGATGAACTTATAAATAACTGTTCAAAAATACTTTCTGATGTTGGAAAAGAACCAGGTCTTAGCAAATTAAAAATTAAAGCAAATTCAAAAGGATTATTAACAGCAGGAGTTGCAGACAATAACATTACGCGAGTGTTTGAATTTTCTTTTTTTTCTTGTTGGATATAATCGTAAATTACTTGTGCGCGTTTGCCTTTTTTAGATGATACGTTATTATATACATTATTAATAAATCTATGAGCTTCTTCAATAACAAATAATGATGTTTTACTTGCATCTGCTTTTTTTACTTTTTCTAAAAAATCTCTATCTGCAAAAGGTGAATCGTAGTGAATAAATATAATGTTTGCAAAACGTTTATCAAAATCATCTTTAGCCATCCAGTTATTAATATCTTTAAGCCAAGGATCATCGTGTAAAGATGCGGGAATTAGCAAAAATATATTCCACTTTGGTGTGTAATTATATAGAATGTTATACACATTTATCATTGTGTTGGTTTTACCAGCACCAACACCGTGGTAAACAAGCAAATCCTTAAAGGCAGATTGGTAATTTAAATATTGTCCAACAAATTGTTGATATAAAGTTAATCCTTTTGCTCTTTCTTCATTACATGGATCTTCTCCTTCCCTTCTTGATATTTCCGGTAAAATGTATTGTTTAAAATTTTTCATAACCCATGATGGAAATAGTCTTCCATTTTGTTCCAAGTTTACGTTTGATTTAGACATTTTCTATTATAATATATTATATAATAATAGAAAAGTACTTAATTAAAATTTATTATTTTATTTTTGCCAAATTTTTAATATTTGGTTTGGAACTTGAAGAACCAAATACCAACACAAATACTAAAATTATTACCAATATTGTTAATATAACACTTGTATATTTCCATAAGTTAGATGGCTCTTCTGGTTTAGGACAAGCTGGTATTTCACATGTTGGACATGTATGTTCAGGGCATTTTTGTTCACCACATGTGGGACACGGTACTTGAACGGGACAAACAGTTTTTTCTTGAATAGGACAAACGGGCATTTCTTGAACGGGACAAACAGTTTTTTCTTGAATAGGACATTTTGTTTGGTATATTTGTTTTAATCTTTCTTCTTTTTCTTCCTTAGCACGAGCACATATATTTGGTGTAAACTTAATAAAATTTAGTTTATCATTATAAAATACACAATCATCATAAGGCATATCTTCTAAATTTTCACTAAATAACCCAGCTAAAATTTCAGTTTTTTCATCTGCAGAATTTGTTTGTTTCAGCAAATTTGAAAAAGATATAATTAAAGACATTCTAACTAACAATCCAATTGTATTTGCTATTTTTATTTCAGGATTTGGTGTTTCATTAATTTTTTTAAGAATAGCTTTAACAAACACAAATACTCTTTTAATGTTATCAACATCTGGTCCTGTTTTGGGTAAACTAGAAATTAAAAAATCAGTAAAAATTTCCCTTTCGTTTGAAAAATAAACTTTTGGTAATAAAATAGTTATTGTATCTGGTTTACTGTTGGTTTTAACATCAGGTTTAACATCAGGTTTAACATCAGGTTTAACATCAGGTTTAGCATCTGGTAAAATATCTGGTCTAACATCAGGTTTATCACTAGCTAAAATATCAGGTCTTATATTAGGTAAAACATCTTGTCTAATGTCAACAAAATGTTCAAAATTATCATAAAAATCATGTTCGTGTCCAAATACATTTGTAAATTGTTCAATAGGTTTTTCATATAAAACTAAAAGCCCATAATTTGAAACAACTAAACTACCCATAACAAAAGGTCCTGAAACTCCATTTAAAATATTTACAACGTCTTTTTCATTGTTTTTAAAATATTTTTTAATGTAAAGGCTAATATAATTTTCTAATTGTTTTGTGTTAATTTCAATTTTAACATAACCGTATTTATTAATATAGTTTTTTAATTTTTCTAAATTAAGATTTGTTTCTTCAGTAACATTAGGTCCCATTGATTTTTTTTCAAGACTAGTAATTTTATCTTGATTATCTAATTTGGCAAAAATTCCGCCCATTATTAAATAAATTAGAAATTAATTCTAAATATTATTTTTTAACATCTCTATAAGAAATTCAACTGGTTTTTCCCCAACGCCTCGAATGTTTACTGTATTTGATGCTAATTCTTTTTTACCCAGAACTATAATCCAGTTCCAATGTTGTTTTTCAGCATTTAATATCTTTTTTTGCAATGTTTCACTTGATAAATCCATATGCACATACTTTCCAGCAGAACTTGAAACAATTTGTTTCTGAATTTTATTCGCATATTCAACCAAGTCAGGTTTAACTGATACCGGAATTATGGCAACTTGACGAGGAGACACAAAATATGGAATATCACCTTGTCCATTTTCTAGTAACAATGCAATAAAACGTTCAACTGAACCTAAAATTGCACGGTGAATAATTACTGGACGGGTAAGTGTGCCTTGGTCATCTTGATAAGTTAAGTTAAAACGCTCCGGTAAGTTAAAGTCTAACTGAATTGTTCCCAATTGATGTTTACGTCCTAAGGTGTCAGTTACTGTGAAATCTAATTTTGGACCATAAAATGCTCCATCTCCGGGGTTAATAGTAGATTCATCAAAAGTTGTAATTAACCTGGATAAAATTTCTTCTGCTTTATTCCAATTATCTAAAGACCCAATATATTTTTCTGGTCTAGTTGATAATCCAACTGAAAATTTAAACCTAAAAATCCCGTATATTTTCTTAATAAAATCAATTACTCCTTTAATTTCGTCCTCTATTTGGTCCATTGTACAAAAAATATGTGCATCATCTTGAGAAAATTTTCTTACCCGAGTTAATCCACGTAATGCACCTGATAATTCATTTCTATGTAAAACTCCAAAATCTGCTAGTCTCATTGGTAATTGTCTGTATGAGGGATTAACATACTTGAACATTAGACAGTGGCTCGGGCAATTCATGGGTTTAATTGAGTAGTGTGACACATCATCAGGATGGTCTTTTTCAATAATAAACATGTTTTCCTTATATTTATCCCAATGACCAGAAGTTTCCCACAGTGATTTATCAAAAATATTTGGAGTTATTACTTCTTGGTAACCACGAGCCATATATTCGGATCTAAAATAGGTTAGCAAATTGTTATATAAGATTGCACCAGCAGGCAAGAAAAAAGCTGACCCGGGAGATTTCTCATCAAAAAAGAACAAGTCTAATTGATTACCTAGTTCCGCATGTGTTTTTAAATTTGACTCTAATTGGTCTTGTCCACAATTACATTCAAATTCTTCTTCTTGGGGTTTTGTATCTTGGTTATTCATTAATTATTATTAAATATTATATCTTTATAATGTTTAAGCAATAATCATCAATTTTTTTACACATCTATTTCTCTAACTACTTTACCATTTTCATACTTACCATAAAACTCTCCTTTTTTTCCGTTGGCAATTTTAAATAAGTTGTTTTCTTCTAAAATATACTTTTTTCCTTTAATTTTTATTTCAACTTGTTCGTCTTCTGATTCTGATAATTCACTATCGGAATCCGATAACTCAGAATCGGAATCATCTGAAAAATCAATTATCTTATATTGAGCTGGTGGGGGTGGAGTATAAGTTATTTTATTTGTGGCTTCTAATCCAATAATATCATCTAATGTTCGCAATGAAGCCCACGTTTCAATAATCAAGTCTTTGTTATTATAACTTAATAAATTTAATTCGTTATAATACTTTTTAAGACCTCGTTTGTTTTTAAATAACAGGTCTTTTAAACTTTCCAATTTTAATCTATAAACTTCGCGTTCATTATGTCCAAATTCTTTATTTGAACACATTGCTTCTAACTTTTTAATATTTCCAATTAAAATCTTGTCAAATAATTCATTCTTTTCCGTCTTAATAATTGAATTTGTTTTAACATCTATCATTGATGCATGTTTATCATTTAACGCGGTTACACAATATGAATGATATTCCGGAGTATCAGCATTAAAATTTGTTGTCTGGATCAAATACATCAAACTTGATAACCCTTTTGTCATTATTCCCCGTTGCTGTTCTACAGATAAATGAGCAATGCTTTCAGATCCAGGAGCATGATTAATTATAATTTTTTTATCATTTAATGTATTATTTGTTGTGTAATTATTAATCACACTTGGTTTGTTTTTTAGTTCTTTTACTTCTTCTTTTAATTGAAGAAATTCTTCTTTTAGTACAGTCATTGCTTGTGTTTCGCATAGCTTTTCATGCTTCCACCTGCTTTGATAGTGTTTAAAGCCTTTATTACACTTTGAACAAAAAAAATTTTTTTCTGTTTCCGATTTTGCATTTGGATTATGATAAGCAGATGTGTGTTTCCATAATCCAGAACGAGTTTTATATTTTACATTACATATTTCACATTCAAAAGACATCAAGAGTATTGTTTATTTTAATAATACTATATTATGGTAAACTATCTTTTAAATCAATTTAATAATTTGGCGGAAACGGACTTATATGGAAATGGAAACGGAAATTAACATTTTTGTGGTTTATTTAATTTTTATTTTTTGGTTTCCATTAAGTATGTAGTTGTATACAATATAAATATATTTATTAGATGTTATGATATGATTGTTTGACTACATAAAATTTATTATTATTATTTTCCCGTATGATAAGTCACCATAAGCCAAATATAAGTATTTTGGAAACGGAATGGTAAGCCTTACTGTTAAATTATAGGCTGTATTAATTTGTTTCCATTTCTAATATAAAAACAAAAAAATAATTTTTATTTTGGTCCAAGGGCGTTTTTAAAAAAAAATTTCGCGTGGAAACAATTGATAAGTCGGAAACGGAAACATGGAAACGCTTAGCTGTTATGAATCAATGGAAACCGTTTCCGTGATGCTTTACTACCAGATATCATTAGTTATATTGTATGTTGTGTTTTTAACCGTTATACATACAACGGGATTTCTTAAAGGAAACGCTGATAAGCCAATATAAGCCTTGATAAGCCATTTGATAAGTATTTTGGAACTTTTGATAAGCCAAATATAAGCCAAAATATGGAAACGGTTAGCTGTTTTGATTAATATAATTTATATACTATGATAAGGCTTATATTGGCTTATCAAGTAAACAAATTGTATCCTATATGTGATACACATTAAATTATGTAAGTATAAATATTTTTTTATTGTTGTACTAGTAGTGTAGCATATATGGAAACGTTTCCATAAGTTCCGTAACAGCAAACACAAACCAAATAATTTGTTTCCATGCGCGCGCGCGAGACATTTTATATACATTAATTATTTCCATTTAATATTTTTACATCTAATTACATCATAAGTACTATTATAATAATTAAGTAATTATATGTGTAATACTTTGAAAATCATTAAATAGTATACTGTTTGATAATCATCAAAACAAGAACTGCTGAGCGTTTCCATGTTTATGGCTTATCTAGAGTTCCAAAATACTTATCAAATGGCTTATCAAAGCTTATATTGGCTTATCAGCGTTTCCTTTAAGAAATCCCGTTGTATGTATATCAGTTAAAAACACAACATATAGTATAACTAATGATATCTGGTAGTAAAGCATCACGGAAACGGTTTCCATGTAATCATAACAGCTAAGCGTTTCCATGTTTCCGTTTCCGACTTATCAATTGTTTCCACGCGAAATTTTTTTTTAAAAACGACCTTGGACCAAATAAAAAATTATTTTTTAAAAATTTCCATATTTTTTTCACAATTTTAAAAATTTCCATTTATTTTTCACTATTCGTGCACAAACCAAATAGGCAAGTTTTATATTTAAAAACAAGATTTAATTAATTGATAATTTTATGTACACAAATCAAAGTTATTACCACACATCACAGTTTGATTTGTATTTAGCTCCATCCCAATTGGCAAATTCTGGTCTGGGTGTTTTTACTAAAGTTCCAATTCCATCAGACACATTGGTTGATGAATATTATGGTGAAAAAACAACTTTATTAGGTGGTTCTTATGTACTGTATATTAAAGAAAATTGTAATATCGACGCTCTTAGTTACCCGCGCTGTTTTATGGGTATGATAAATGATGCGTCTTTTGTTCCCAAAAAAATTATTCGTAAAAAAAAGAGAAAAATTGACATAACTCCTGATGCAAATTATGATGTAAATAATAATAAATTATTAAATAACTGTAAGTTTGTGATTGATAAGGAGTTAGAGAAGGCATATGTACACACTATTTGTTCAATACCTGCTGGATCCGAACTTTTTATATCATATGGGTCCGATTATTGGACTTAAGCATATGATAGTTCTGTTTTGGTCCAATAAATTTCTTCAGGGCTATGGGATTTTCTAACAGTTGAAGATTCCAAAATAAATAATTCAATACTATTAACAATAATATTATGTACAAAACTTTTATGAATAATGTCCCCATTAAGTTTGCAATAAGTTGAATACACCGCTTGAAATTCTACATTTGGCCATGAAAACATTGAGTATATCAAATTAATTTTTTCATGTTCAGTTAGCTTTTCGTCCCATGTAATTTTAGGAAAGAAACTTTTAATCCACGCGAACCAGTTGGAAATAGTTGGTTCAATTTGATGAGTTGAATGAATATATGTGAAAAACGTCCGGTTGGACAAAAACCCATACCAAGCTTTTCTAATTGCGATTCCTGCATCTGTTGAATAAAAATCAGAGTCATCCATAACACCAGGATTATCCAAAAAAAACTCTTCTAATTCTTGAGATACTAAATTAGTCTGGTCCATCCATTTAGTTAGTCTGGGGAAATTTATTACACCATCAGAACAAAAAAACAAATGAGACAATCTAAGTAATACCAATTCAAAACCATCTTCTATTACTTTATTTTGTTCTTTATCAAAAAACCCATGTGATTTAACAGGTTTAACAAATTGTTCAACTAACATGTTTTTATAATTTGAATCAACTTGGTCTAGTTGATATGGTTTGTAATTAAGTTCATCAGCCGTTGAAGCTGAACTGGTTGAGGAGTCGGAATCTGATAGTATCATATTAGTGTCTGTTATAAAAATCGAGGTGTCCATTAAATTTAACTAAATATATAAATTAATTTATTGAGTTTTCATCTTTTTTCTATCGGCATATATATGGACATAACAAACATTAAAGAATTAACTTTAAAAAATAATGCCTATCGCAAAATTATTCAAACAAATACCCATATGCAACTTGTTGTTATGAGTTTATTACCAGGTGAAGATATACCATTGGAAACACATGATACTCACGACCAATATTTTAATATTGTTGATGGTACATGTTTAATAAACACAAATGGACGGGATTACAAGTTAGGTACAGGGATGATTATGATTGTTAAAGCTGGAACCCCACATCATGTTAAAAATTTATCAAAAACCAAAAAATTAAAATTATACACATTGTATTCACCACCAGAACATCCAGACAAACTAGTTCAACCAACAAAAAATTCACCATACCCAAAATCCAATCAGCTTGGAGGTTTTGAAAATTCTAGTAAGTATATTGTTAATTATGAAAATACGGTAAAAATGTATGGTGCTGGACCTATAATTTGGAAAGTTCATGTGTCTTTACCTTGGTATGAGTTAATAAAACAAGGTAAAAAAACCATTGAAGGTCGCCCTAATAGAAACACATTTGCTCAAATGAAAATTGGAGACCAAATAGAATTTTCAAATAAAGAATTGAATGGGAATTTTATGGCGGAAATAACTAATGTGACCCATCATAAAACTTTTGAAGAAATGATTAGAACTAATGGTATTGATAATGTGCTACCAGGAATTAGAAATATAGATGAAGGTGTTCAAGTTTATATGCAATATTATACAAAGGAAATTGAACAAGAATTTGGTGTAGTTGGAATTCACATAAAACTACTTTGATTTGGTTGTATTTGTTGATTTTTCTGTTTTGACACCTTTATATTTGTTATCGGATGCGCTAATAAACTTTCCAGTTGTTGTGTCTCTTTTAACAAACTGTTCAGTTTTTGGATTAAACGTTTGAGAGCGGTCACGAACTGCTCCTTTACGATGTCCTTGATTTGTATTACCTGCCATTATAATTTTATTAATGTGTTAAAAAATATTGATAATTTAAATAATTATCAATATTTATATATATTCCAATGTACAATTTTAATCTGATATTATCAATTATTGAAGCAACTTATGTAATATATATGCTTAATTTTTATAAATCAAAAACAAACTACGCTGACCCATCTATTACATTTACTAATGCATTTTTAGCTCATCCGCGTACCCATTCTGATACTCCAATAAGCATGGTTTGTCCAGCGGGAAATATGTTAAGTTTAGTATTTGCATCGTATTTAATTGGAAGAGAATATTTTCCATGTACCAGTCAGGAAGAAATAATGGCATTAAAATTTATTAATATAACTGTTATGATTTTTGGTTTGGCAATGTCATCAATGAATCTCAATGTGGTATTTTATTTGTCACCTGTTTTTGCCCTTGAAATAATTAGATTGTGTTTTTAATGAGAATTAGTTAACAAGTCCAATTATTTTATTTTGTTTCCATACACAACCTCCATTTGATTTATATGTTACCTCAACTTGAACTTGAGAACCAACATTAATTACAACATTATTAATATTTTTAAATAGTCCAGAAATTCCCACTAATTCTGGTCTATCAAATTTTTTTATTTGTTCTGGGTCTCTAATATCAACAACCCACCATTCAGGCCCATCCCAATAACTTTGTTTAGTAACTAGACCAATAACTAGGTAAGTTGTTTCAATGGATTCAAATACTTCTGTTTCTGAATCAGAATATCCCGGCGATGATGAATCAGTTAAATTACCTGAACTGGATTCGTCTGAGAAAACAGGTGTTGAAATATTTGATGATACACGAGGGATAGAAGCAATTTGGCTCTCATGTATAGAATTTGTAATAAATATATTTTTAAATTCAAAGTAATCTGACATTAATATCTAATTAAAAATTACTTGATAAAATATTTTTCAATTTTTACGATTGATAATTAAAAATTGAATTTTACAAACTTTACATTATTATTTGATTAGTGTAATGTATTTTATACCAAAAATAATTAGAAACTTTTTTACCAGACAATTACCTGTGACAGTACCAAATGGCAGATGGAAACTTGAAAGTTGTAACATAAAAGTTAATAGAAAGATAGATTTATCAAATGAAGATCATTGTGGACCATGTGGGCAGCATTTCAAACAAATAGTCCCAGAGAAACAATTAGATTTCCCAGTAAAAAAATATTGAAAATTTATTGGATAAAGAAATATTAATTTAATAGTTTAATGCCAGAACTCAAAAATGAAACATTTATTGCAAACATTACCGATCCCAGAACTGGACGTCAAGTGAAAAAAATTTACCAAATTAAAGTATCCAAATTAGGCCGATTGGTTGAACCGCTTGTTTGGGAATATTATAAAAATCGCGCGAATATGTCTGTTGGTGAAATTTATAAAAAATTTAACGGATATCAATTAAAATTTATCTATTTTGCAGATCCAGTTATTTATACAGTGGATACAATTGGACCTGAACAAGTGGAATTGATGACAAACCTACCTAATAATTCTACTTTAAAGAAAAAACTCCAACCAGCTGAACCTGTTGATGTTATCACAGATACTGATGAAGCAAGTTCTGAAAACTCGATTGAAACTTAATTTCATTTAAAAAATTGATAATCTTAATTTATTGTAATATATTTATTATATACAATGACTGAGTCAAGATGGACATGGGAGGTGGAACGAGCAAACAAACTTAAAAATGCTTTAGGTATTGACGAAACTACCGGTGGATATATTATTACTGACATTAAAACAGGGCGTAAATTTCAAGCTACAGTGAATGGCATTAAGTTTACTGGTATAGGATTTACTAAAGTTAATGCACCCGAATGTTTACGTAGAATGATTAGTGATTGGAATTTTACTTATGAGTTATCATCATTTTCAGCACATATTAAATTTGGATTGTTTGATGGGAGATATGGAATGTCATACACGTTAATTTGTCCTGAAATACCTAAAAAAGACCAATCAAACACCGAAATATTGGACACAATTGAAAAACTTAAAATCCAATGGGAAAAACTATTAGAACAACAAGCAGCCAATAATAAACAATATGTTCAGTTACTACAACTTTTAGAAACACAACGAGAAAAAGACTTGACGTATTTTAAACAATTATTTTAATTTATTTACAGATATTAAAATAATGATTTTAACTTACACCGAAAAAAACTTAACTAGTTTAGTTGATTTAAATTAGCTTGAACTAATTGGGTTACGTATTTGTTAACCAAGTTTGTTGCTTGGTCCTGGTCTGGAATTACACAATGGGGAAAATTTAGCCAATAATCTTCCCATACGTCTTCACACATGGCCCCAATTACTTCTTGAGCATTGGATTTATTTAATTGACTGATTTTTGATAAAACCGCATTCAACCTATTTTGACAAATCAAATTACCCAACACAAAATGCCATGATTTGGACACTTGGGTTAAATCAAATTCTTCTGTGATTTCTTTGAATTGGGTATTCTTTATTTTAATAATGCACCTGTTACCGTCAGTAATTTTATCCCCACAAACCGGTTTACAAACAATACCTTCCGCTATATTAGTATTTGGTTTCATTGGTTTTAATCCAAGTGATTCAGGAATAGTTGAATTCCATTGAGTGGGATATTTAATTACATTGGCAAATGTATCGATTGCTAATGGTTTCGCGTATAATAATTCAGTTTGTTCGATACAACTGATTACCTGGGTGTAATCAACAAATTCAATTGAACCGGCAGGATTTACAATCCCAATATCAAAAACACAGTATTGGATATCTGGACTGTAGTAAATTCCTTCTTGAATAGCACGTAATTCAACGGGTAGAACTGACACACCTTGTTCATTAATTCTTTGTGCACGGTCAAATGTGTTAGGGTCTTCCGGATAAAAACCACCGAATAATTCCCCATAAACTACAAACGTGTTCTTGGCTAAAATCTGGCTTATTTTTTCCACATTTTTTTCTAACTTTGATTTAATTAAATGATAATTATAAAACCATTCACCATCTCCCAAATACCCGGTACGTTTTGCGAATTTAATGGTACTGGACGAATAACTAATTGAAAAGTTAGCCCCATGAATTTTTTCCGTTACAACCCATTTGGTTTTTGGGCCAAATAATTTATTATCTGATTTAGTTAAATTATAACCAGATGTTTTGTCTAAGATTTTTTGGTATTTGTAAAAATTTTCCATTGTAATTAAAATACTTTAATATCACGCTTTTAAATTAAACAATAATAAATTATTAATTTAAAAGTTTTGGAAATTAAAGTTCTATTTCTGCCGGTGCTTTTTTAACTTTATTAGTTTCAAAATTATAGTATCCATATAATTTTCCTGTTGTGTTATTTTCATTTATATAATATACATTTGTTCCTTTTATAATATAAGTTTTATTTTTAATTTCAACATACTGTTCATCTTCTTGTGGTTCTTCTTTTTCATTATTAGCAGATTCAAGTAATTTAATTATATAATCCATTTTATTTTCAAGTTTTAATATTTTTTTATAAATGGTTGATACGTCTTCTTGAATACTATCAATAGTATTTTGCATTTCTGTATAATTATTTTGGTCTATTGTAATTAAAACTTTGTTTTTATTTTTTGTTCTTGTCCTTTTGGGTTTATATGTAGTTTCTGTATCACTTTCATTGTTTTCATTTTCTAAAACACCTAAACGTTTTAGTCTAGCTTTAATACCACCATATGATCTTCCATGATTTTTAGCTATAGTTGATATATCATTTACATTATTATATTCTTCTAAAAGTTGTTTATCTTCGTTATCTGTCCATTTTTCTCCTCTATTGACCAGTAACTCCATTATAATATAAATTAACTTAGCCTTTAAATTAAACTTCTATTTCTGCCGGTGCTTTTTTATTGGTTCGGTAAGTTTTAGCATATTGGGCTTTTTGTTTATTAAATTCGTCCACACCAATTGATTCTTTTTGTTTTTCCAAATACCGCTGGGTTCTTTCCCTTTGAGCAAGTTTTTCAGGTGTATCGGAATGTTCAACAATTTTGTTGGTGGTTTTCCATCCATTGGTATTGGCAATTTTAAGTTGAGATTTATCCAGGTTTAGCCCATACTTGCTATTTAAATCATCAATAAATTTGTTTAATTCGTCAGCCAAATCATATGAATTAATTTTGGTTTTGTATTGGTATCTTTGGCCATCAATCTTTTTACAAAATTGGATATAATCAACGTTGTTTACACTACAAATGGAAAAGTTTGCTGGCATCACTGGCTTGTCAACATTGGAATTATCAACTTGTTCAGTTTTAATTGGCTTTACAATCTGAGTGTATTCATGTGGGATATTTTGCAAGGTATACTTTTCGAACTGAACAATATCTTTGTGCAAATTATTAATTAGGTCAATAAAATTATTAAATTCAGTTTGAAAATCATTTGTTGTTAATTTTACCATTTTTTTTACTCTATTACCATCAACAGCTTTAACAAATGTCAGGTAATAATCTTGATTTGTTTTTACAACACTTATATTTTTTGGTAGTTTAAATTCACCATTAGATGGTGTTGGTACATTGATTGTTTTTTTCTTTTCATAAGTTTCAATAATTTTGTTATTATTATTTTCTTTTACAGCTTTTTCCACAATTATTAATTTTTTTAATTCTTTGGAATTGTTCCATTCGTCTATATTTGTAACTGTGTGTGCTTTTATTTTAAGATCTGGATATTTGATGTTTACTTCATCAATTAGTTTATTTAATTCTTCTTGAATATTTAGGTTTGAAATTTTATTTTTACAATACATTTTTTCTCCTTCAATTAATTTACTAAATTGTAAATATATGTATTTATCTTCTTTAAATAATGAAAAATTATTTGGTAATTCTGGTTTTAATATATTTATATTATCATCCAAGTGTAAATAATCATCATATTTGTTATTTGTAATTTTTTTATTTTTATGGTAATTTTCCAATTTTTTTTTAATAATTTGTTTTTTATTTTCTTCATAATATTTTTTATTTTGTTCGCTAACAATATTTTTATAATTTTCTAATCCAAGGTTTTCTATTTGTCTTTGTCTAAATATTTTAATACGAACAGAAGGACAATTGTATTCTAATTCTTTTAGTCTACTAGTTTTTTTTAAATTATTGTATCTTTGAATAGCCCATCTATTATACCAATCTGTAAATATTTCAGTTGCTGTTCTAAAAAGTGGTTTTTTTGGTTTTGTCTTTTTACAACATAATATTTTTTGTGAATTTTCATAAGTATATCCAAAGTAAATACCTTTTGGGTTATCTGTAATAAAATATTCACGTGGTATTTTTAATTTATGTAAAGCATCAGAAAGAACAAATAATTTAGATATACCAGATGTTACTTTATTATGTACTGTAAGTAAATATTCTCTACAAAGTTTTGTAATTTCAGGTGATATTTTGTAAGAAGAACTACCTGCAGTCATACCAATAAATTTAAGTTCTTTCAATCTATCATATTGTATAGATTTACCATATAATCCAGTAGTTATAATTCCCAATAGTTCTTCATTAAATTTCGAATAAAACCTATTAGCTATTTCTGTACTAAAAGCAAGCTGTGTTAATAATTTACCTCCATTAAAATTAAAACCAAATGGTTGCAAACTAACACATGTTGATAAATTCATAATTCTATTTAACATTTTATTTTTAAATTTATTGTCACTTGTCCATCCAATAAAGTCATCACGATTTTTAAGATTTTTAATGTCCGAACTTAAACTCATAATACCAAGATATTTTCTTGTAACAAGGTCTTTAACTAATACACAAATTGTTCTTCCAATAAAATTATCAAGCTTAAAGGTTTCAAGCGAAGACACAGTATATCTGTAATAGTTCCAAATATCTTTTTGATCTTTTGATTCAACAAATTCCAAACAAATTTTAATTTTTGCAACATCTGTAATTGTTCCGGTCCAAATTCTTGAATTATAATAGTCATAAGAATGTAAAAATATAGGTTTGATTTTTCTTTTTGTACAATCAAGAGATTCATAAAGTTTATCAATTAATTTGTCTTCAATATCATCTGTAATATTTAATTTTTTATATTTTGAAATTATTGAGCATCTTTTAACAAAATCAGTATGCGATTGTGTGTGTTTAAGTAAATTACATGTTTTACAACATGGTACACAATTTTGTTTAACATAACCAATCAGGTTATTTTTTCTATCAATACCCCCGGCGCCATTATAAGTTGAAGTAGCATTACTTAAATGACAATAATGACATTTTTTATTTATAATACTATTAAAATCATTTTGTTCTAGTTTAAATTCAAGATTTCTTTCTTCTGCTCCTTTTTTATAAGACTTATAAGTTGGATTGTCAGCTGTTTCAAAAAGTGTAAAATCTAAATTACCGTCAAATTTATTATTGATAGTTGCAATATGTTGACATATTTTAATAAATTTTGTTAAATCGTGATCTTTTTTCATGACATTACATTGAAAACAACAAGGAACACAATTTGATTTTATATATCCCTTATTATTATTTGATCTGTCAATTCCAACTCCTAATTCCTGATTAATATATCCACAGTAATAACATTTTTTGGAAAATAATTTGTAACATTCGCTTTCTGACAATGTAAATTCTAAATTTCTCGTGATTGCTCTTGTTTTATAAGCGCAAATTTTTTCTTCAAACAAGTCTTTTTGTTTATAGTTATCTACATTTTTTTGTGAATTTTTATAACATTTTTTACATTGATCATTTTCAAGTAGTTCTTCATTGGTAAAAATATGGTTACATCCAGTACACATTTTGTTTTCGTTATTATTATTATATTCAATAGCAGTTTCAATAAATTGGTTTCTAATTTCAAGTTCATTTGCTGGTTTGTTAATACAATCAGCACAATGAGATTTATTATCAAAAATATTTGTCCAACATCCTCTGATCCAATTTGAGCATATTTTAATTCCAGACTCTTCTAATTCTTTCCATTTTTTATATGTTTGATGTAATTCACAATAATTATCATTTTCTAAAGCCTTAAATGAACATGGCTTATTTTTTTGTGATATTCCTTGACAAAAATTAATTTTAATACATTTGGTACATTTTTGGTTTTCATGTGATTCTGTGGACATATCTGATGTTAGTACATAATTACAATGAACACAAAAAATTAAATTTTCAGGATTAACTTTATTTTCAAGATATTTATGCATCTTACAAAAATTAATAACTTTATTATTTGCACAATATACTTTATTAGCATTGTGAAATAGACATTTTAAATTTTCTGACATTATATTTTATAGTATATATTTCTTTATATAAGTTTTGCGCAATTTTTTCCATGTAACATAAAAAGTCCTTTATATTAAACTAATATTTAATTTAATATACAGTATATGATGTGAAATACATATATATAATATGTTTAATTACTGTAGGCAGTTCCTGCCATGCCGCTCATCACACGAAGCACGTTATAATTGACGGTGTAGATGTTAACAACGGAGTTAGAGCTGGTACCGATGTATCTGGATACATAGGATGAGCTGGAAGCGTTGTATAATCCGCAGTCAACTTGGAGGGTAGCATTATCAATACGGGAGAAGTTGCAGGTACCAGTGGGTTGGTGGTCTTCGGCTCTGAGAGCGAAAGAGTAAACGTTGATACCGTCAGCAGGGGTATTGGTAAAGTGTTGAGCAGGTTGGACATAGTTGAAGTAGTTACCATCACGGGCTTGGAATCTATCGTGACCGTTAAGTTGGAGCTTAGCGTTAACACAAGGATTGTCAGAGCCATCAATGAAGTTACCATAGTTGTGGTAGTCAACGACGCTGAGGGCGAAAGCGTTGAGCATACCAGCAGGGACACCCATAGCAACAAGTTGGTCGACAGTCATAGAGATGTCTTCCATGGTGAGGTCATTGCGGGTGACGATGGCGTTTTCTAAGAGGTTGTCAGCAGAACTGGCAATTTGAACAGCACCGTTGGCAGCAATGGCGGATTGGGCAACGAATTTAACTTCGAATTTGTCCCAAACACCACCAGTAGGTCTGGAGGGTTCAACTAAGTCACCAACAGCAACAGGGGCAGTGCAGTTAGCAACAATAGAACCGTTGGCTAAGGTGGCAGCACCTTGGGAGCCAGCGCAAGCAAGGACCTTAGCGAAGCGGTCACGAGCAGCGTTCCAGTTACCATCGAAAGCGTGAGCGATCCATTTGGTGCGGTTCATGTGGCGTTCAAGGTGAGGAGCCCAGATGAGGTATTTAGAAGGATGGTTGAAGTTAAGTCTGTATTTGTTGGAAGCGGCAGTTAAGGATTCAGCACCAGTGAATTGGAGTTGTTCAATGAGGTATTCGTGGGAAGCTTGAGCGAATCTCTTGCGTTCTTCGGAATCTAAGTAAACATAATCAATTAAGAGGTAAGAATCAGCCATTAAGTTAGAGAGTTGGGGAGCTTGAACGCCAGCATAGTTGACGCAAGCAAGGGCATCTCTGAATTTAAGGGTGACGCGGACGTCGTGGTATTGTACCTTTGTGTTACTATAATTTTTAAAAATTATAGCCGGTTATAAAACCGCCTTATGTTTCCATAAGGAGCAGACTGTATCTTAAGCCTAGAATTTAAAATTCTAAACCCAAAACCTTACAGTCGTTGAGCCTTCTTCTTCTTAAGATTGTAAAAAGAAGCTTGGTTGCGGATTGTCCATTTTACTCACATATGTGAGTGCATCTATGAGGTTTTTACCTTGGTTTAATTAAAACACGTCTGAGTTTTTTTCTCTCAGCCATTCAAATATCATTATTTGAACTTGGTACTCATAACTTTAGGAGTTTCCCGCAGTTTGGTTTTGTCGCATCTTATCGATACTAGCATTTATGGAACAATAATATCACTTAATTTATTGTTTACACACCATTAAATAGGTTATCTCAGCTTATGTGTAATTTTGCTGAGTATAATGCTTTTCAGCCCAACGTTTAGGCAATAAGGGGGAGTGCACGATTTGTACCCTGTCTTTCGACATATTTATATGATAACCCATCGGAATTATCAAAAGGGTCTAGACTATATCTTAAGCATGAAAATCAATTAAGTTTTCACACCCAAAGCCATTTAGTCGTTGAACAGCATTCATTTACATGTGAATGTAAAAGAACTTGGCTGCTGATTATCCATTTGCTCACAAATGTGAGCGGAATCTGAGGAGTTTTCACCTTGGCTTAATAAATTAAGCACACCTGAGTCGTTTTCTCAGCCATTCAAATATTACTATTTGAACTTGGTATCCATCAGCTTTAGGATTTTCCAGCAGTTTGACTTTGTTGCATTAGTTTTAAAAAACTAATACTAGTGTCTACGGTTTTAATAAGTTAACACACCGTAAAATTAGTTGTCCCATCTTATGTGTTGATTTAATGGGAATGACACTTTTCTGTCCTAGCAATTAAGACCATTATTTCTGTTGAACCAGAATTGTAAAGGAATATACATTTGGTAAGCATTAGTGGCGTTGGCATTAACTGAGGTGAGTTCAGGAACATCACCAATCATCTTGGCATAACCACGAACTTGACCAGCTTTGTGGGTAAGTTCGTACCAGATGTTGAGCCAATCACCGTATTGTTCATCGATTTTGGATCCACCAATTTCGATTTTAACGTTTTCGATCATAGCGTGACCGAGTCTGTTAACGTAACCCCAGGCAATTCCACCTGCGGATTGAGCGTTTAATTTAACAGCAACGTACATGTTGGTGATAAGATCACCGTTTCTGTTGATGTTGCAAGTAACAGTGCGACCGAAGTCTGCGGCACCATTCCAAGTTTGTTGGATGGGCTCTACACTGAAGTTGGTATGACGTCTGTCGAAAAAATACCCTACCTTTCGGTATATTTATGATGTGAATACATCGGGTCTAGACTATATCTTAAGCTATTAATTTTATGATGAATTAATAACCCAGAACCATATAGTCGTTGAACTGCACACTTAAATACATCTAAGTGCTTGGCTGCGGATTTCCCATTGTAACATTTATAGGATTTTTACCTTGGCTTAATGAATTAAGCTCATCCAAGTTTTTCTCTTGGCCATTTAAACATTACTGTTTAAACTTGGTACCTATAACTTTAGGGGTTTCCCGCAATTTGATTCTGTTGCTATTCGTTTAGGTGGTGATAAACAAATAACTAGTATCTGTGGATTTATCTATTAAATAGATCTACACACCATCAAATTGTTTGTCCTATTTACTTGTGTAGTTTTCAATAGGAATGATACTTTTCCGTCCAACAGTTTAGACGACTTTGAAGAAGGTAATTTGAGGGTTACCAGAACGGTTGTTCCCTAAGGTTTCCCAAAGGGCCGGACTATATCTTAAGCATTAGAACATTTAAGTTCATAATACCCATTTCCATTTAGTCTCTGGACTGCACACACAGATTTTATACATTATAATCTATATGCTTGGCTCAGCGCTTATCCATTTCATTAAAACATGTTAATGTTTTAAATCATACACCAGATTTTTACCTTAGAACCAAGTAATATGGTTCAAACCCCAGTTCACTTCTCTGGGCCGTTCAGACATTAATGTCTGAAGTTGGTACTGGATTTAAAGATAAAAAATTATTTTTTTTCTTTTCAATATTTGCAATAAAAGTTAAATCAATTTTACAACTTTTTGAGTTGTTTTTACTTTTTTCTAGGGGACATATGTTATACCAAACAAAACATTTTTGGATATTTTCTGGTTTTGAAAAATCGAAAGAAGCACATGGTATTATATGGTCAAAATCCCAATACGTACCATGGTTATTCCAGTTCATTTTTTCATCAAATTGAAATGTAATCCATTTTTTAAAATAATCTAATGGAACTCCTAAAAAATTAAGAATTTTAGAATATTTTTTATGTTCTTTTACTGTTTTAGTAAAACGACTTCTAATTATTTTTTTAATTCTATAATTCGTATCAGTTGCGTATCGTTCTCTTGATAATTCATTAGCTCGAGGGTTATAAGATAATTTGTATTCTTTATACCAGTCTTGATTATTTTTAAACCATTCTTTTTGTTTTGTACTAATTAATTCTTTATTATCAGCTCTATATTGAGACGCATAATTGTTTAGACAGTTTTTACATGTTCCATGTAAAATTTTTTTCTCTTTATTTCTAAAAGAAAAATTGTTTAACTCTTTTGTTTGTTCGCATTTATTGCATTTTTTACTTGTCATTATTAAATAAATTTATTTATCTTTAAGTGTTGTCTTTAGGAACTTGCCTGAATTTGGAAATGTTGCATCAGTTTAATTAAAAACTAATACTAGTAGCTGTGTTATATGTTTGAAAAACATATGGAATTACACTAAAAGGTTTATCTTAACAAACAATTCCAATTTGTTAAGCATGCTACTTTTCTACCCATCTAGTCTAGGTAAACATCTTGCGAAAATCTTTATGGTTTCCCATAAAGTCTGACTATATCTTAAGCCTTATTTTTAATAAAGCCGAGTACCATTTAGTCGATGAACTGCACACAAAAATTTAAACAATACATGTTACAATAATATTTGTGTTTGGCTGCTGATTACCCAATATTTAACATTTTTACCTTTGGCTCATTAAATGAGCACATCCAAGTTTTTATTCTTGGCCAGTTAATTATTACTAATTAACCTTGGTAGTTAAATCTTAAGGGAGTCCCAGCAATTTGATACTCTTGCCATTCGTTGTAGTAATATTAATTACTAGGTGGTGCACGAATGACTAGCAGGTTATATGATGATATTAATATCATCCAAATATTTACATCGATTTATCTACTATAGTATATCTGGAACTATAATAGCGACCTACTGTTGGTGCCCAAGAGTTAAGCACCATAGGCTACGAGTTGCATTAAACCACCACCGGACATTTAGATATATAATTTGGAGTAGAAAATTTTTTTAATAAATTATTTTTTAAAAAACGCTCTTTGAAGTTTTAAATACTAAATTTTAATAATTTATTTCCACTTTTTTTTGTAAAAATTATATTTTCTATAGGTTTTTTGCCAAAACTTAAAAATTTTTTATCCAGATTTTTTATTGAATTTTTATAATATTTATTTAAAGTCTTTTTATTTAATAACACTAATAAGTGGATGTCAAGTTCAAAGGGTTCTGGCAATACATCTAAGTATAAGAAAAACAAACAAGCATCAACAAAAGAATCAGGTACTGTTGATGATAAACACAGACTTATGGTAAAACATTTTAACGAAAAACGCAATGTGAAACAGGATTTGCTAGACCAAATTTCTGTAATAACCGTGGAAATAAAAGCTATGGAAGAAAGAAGAGAAAGCTTTACATTATCAGATATTAAAAATCGTGCTGGTTTGTTAAATAAAAAAGAGCAATTGGAACACGAATATAATACTATTAAAAATAATTTTGATGAAATGGATTACTATGATAATGCTGGTGACATTATATCAGATTATTATGAAATGAGAGACACCAAAGAAACACAACCAAAAGAAACGAAAAATATTTTGGAATTTTTATGTAAAAAAGATAAAAATCCAATGACCCAAGGTGAAGCAAAGCCAGCAACTAGGGCAAACTTATTTGAGAAATATTGTCAACGGGTTGAAGGAATTAGAGTGGTTCAAGATGATGGTTCCAATCGTATAAAATATTGTGATGAATGTAAAATAGAAAAAATATTGGATATGGCTGAAAGTGCATATATTTGTCCATGTTGTGGTGACAGTGAAATGATTATATTGGATGAAGACAGACAAATTAAAGATTACAGTCCATACCGTCGTTTAAATCATTTTAGAGAATGGCTTAATCAATTTCAAGCCAAACAAAGCCCAGATATTCCGGAAAATGTTTTTGTGGATATTGTTAAAGAATTAAATAAAAAACGAATTACTGATTTGGCAACATTAAATAAAAAGAAAATGAAAGCAATATTAAAGAAATTAGATTACAACAATTACTATGAACATGTTGCATACATAATTAATAAATTAAACAATTTACCCCCACCTAAAATTACTCGTGATATGGAAAAATTATTTATTTCCATGTTTTTCAAAATACAAGAACCATGGGAAATGTACAAACAGGCAGAACGCAAAAACTTTTTGTCTTATTCGTATGTGTTACATAAGTTTTGCGAGTTACTAGAATTGGACCATTTGTTGGAATGCTTTCCATTACATAAAGACCCCGATAAAATTATGGAAAATGACCAAATTTGGGAGAAGATTTGCAAACATCTTAAATGGGAGTATATAAGTTCATTTAAATAAATTCAGTATAATGATTGTTGTCTATTATTCCTTGACTAATTTTTTGAGCATAGTTTGATACATATGGATAATGTACATTTAATTTTATTTTTTCATTAAACTTTACTACTAGTTCAGAATTTATAATTCCAATAGTTAAAACCCAATCAACAAAACCTTTACTATCTGGTTCAACTTTACGAAAAAATATATCACATCCAAGTCTTGATATTTTAGCGCGATAACCATCGGGTCCATCTGTTAATTTTAATTTATTATTTATGCTTAATTTAATTGATTTTTGTTGTTCCGCTAAGGTTTTTATTTGTTCAATTATTGTGGGCTTTAATTCTTTGGTTACATTTATTAGTTCTAATTTAAGGCTTGATATTTTCCAACTTATGGTATCAATTTGATATTCAAGACTTTTTATTTGGTTTTGTGTTTCAATTATTGCATTAGCAAAGTCAAATATTTTTATAAAAGACTTGTCATTTTGATTCATTGTGTGTGTAAAATATGTGGACATACACTAAATCTATTTAACAAAAAATTAATGAAAATTCAATTTTTATTTTAAATTTTTAATTTTCAATGAAATAAAACCTATTTAATATTAATAATGAATCATATATTACATAATATTGCTTTAATTATACTAGGGTTAGGAATAATACTAATTACAGTATACATTACAAAGGCTACATCGAATGGATTTAAAACAACCGATGTGATATTAATGGAACAACAAGAATTAGAAGCTCGTAGACGTGGATTAAAACCAACTGAATCAGTTTATGATTTTAGACCAAGTCGGGTTTATAAGAAAATGTTTTCAGACCCATCAGTTTGGTTAGGTTATGGGGATTTTGATGAAAATGAAGTTAAAGAAAAGATATATGTGAAATCAGCTTAATATATTTTTTTTAAGTTGTAAAAATTTTTGAATTTTACTTAAAGGTTTACTAACTAATATTTTTAATGTCCAAAGTAGATTATTTAACCGAAATAATTTCAATGTTACCTCCTAACCAAAAATTTGTTTGTCTAAGTTTCGTTACCGACAAAGAAAATAAACTCACTATGACTGGTATTAGATTTGGTGGAGCTTATGGAACCTACGAAGAAGCTTGTGAACAAGCTAAAAAGCTTCAATCAATTGACCAATATTTTAATGTTTATGTTGGCGAAGGCGGTAAATGGCTTCCATTTGACCCTAATCCTGATTCTGAAGCAGTTTCTAGTTCTGTCTATGCGGATGACCAACTTAATAACATGATGAAATCATACATGGAAAACCAAGAAAAGGCCAAGGTTTATCACGAACAACGTAAACAAGAATTGGTTAGACAAAACATTTTAGAAAATCTTCAAACTCGTCATGAAAACTTGGATGAGCTCAATAAGAAACTTAAAAAGGCCAAGAAGAAGGAACACACTGAAGAAGCTCAAGCAATTGAGCAAAATATTTTATCAATTGAAGAACAAATTAAAAAGATGGAAGAAAAGAAAGTGGAATTAGATGCTCAAATTGAAGATTTGTCTAACCAAGTTAAGGCATATGGTTCAACTCAAGGTTATAATCCTGCAGGTCCCGCAAATCCTTCAGATGTTAACCTTTAAATTTAATTAACTCTAATTTAAAATAAATCATTAATAGTAATTATAAAATTATTATTAATATTTAACTTTTTCAACAAGAACACGAACAGTATTTTTTCTTTTAGATACTAAATCGGCAGGGTTGAAAACTTCAAGTCTTCTATTCCAGTCTTTATCGTATGCTCTATCATGGTATTTGTGAAACTTATTGCAACCGATTTTAAATGTTGGAACAGTTTTAGCTCTATACCAAAATACTTTATCGGTGAGATTTTTAGAATGAACGCGATTATTAATAACCATGATACCATAGTTTTCGGTGATATCGGTAAAAACTTGTTGAAAAATATCAAAAGTTGGAAACATACCAGCATAATGTTCATATAAGCGTTTTCTGTTGGAAATAGTATCTTCAGCCAATAAGAAAATATAGTCAAAATTGGATCTCATTTCAGGAGGAATACCAACAGAATACTGCATTGTTAAAATAAATGATAAGTGGTGATGACGACCATTAAAAAACAATTCAAGAATATTAGGGTCTTTTAACCATGTACCTTTAGAACTCATACAATCATCCATAATTAACATTACGGAATCATTTTTGGCTTTTTTGCCATTTTTAACTCTTTTTTTATTATCTTCATTCATTTTTGCCTGTCTTTCATATACTCTTGTAAGAATAGATGAATCATATTCAGAATAAATGTATGAATCGGGGATAAATTCAGAATAAAAAGAGTTGAGTTTTTCGGTTCTACTGATAGCAATAGCAGATGCTATATTTCTTTTTTGGTACATGATTTCTCTTGTTAAGAAAGATTTACCGGTAGCACGTTTTGCAATCATAGCAATAGTACAGTGATCAACCATTTCATGAATTTTGAAAGGTTTAATAGGTAATCTTGTTGCTCCAAATCCTACTTCTTTTGTTGCCATTACATTAGGCTAGATATTTTTTATATTTGATGTTTATTGTAATCTACTTACAAATGAAGTTTTGTGTTAATCAAACTTGCTAATTCATCCATTTCTTCTGATTTGGCTATATTATTAACATTAGATAAGTCATTATTATATAAAATATCTTTCACAACCCAAGATTTTCCAGTTGGTTTTTTTGCAATTTTTTGCATTAAATGGCTTGCAGTTGTTAGGTCAATCTTCTTAAAATCAAATGGTATTATTTTAAGAGGACCTGAGGAATAAGTTTTAACGGGTTGTTTTGGAGAATTATAATCAGCAGATTGTTTAGATTGAACTACCATTTTAAATTAAATTAAGCTAGATATTTTTTAAAGTGGAACTGATTTGTTTTTTCTTAGATAATCCGATAAATCCAAATAAAATATTTTTTCATTTATTGTTGTACTTGGTGATTTTAAATTAATTACAATAAATTTATCATATCTGGTATTTTCCAATAATATTTCATTAAATATTCTAATGTTTTGGATAAAATTTCCAAATAACTTATAATATTTTTTCTTTTCAACATTATGTATTAAGGACCCAATAATTGCATAATCTGTATGGGGAACAAGTTTCGCAATTTTTTTTGTTTCTGTTAAAGACCAACATATGCTTAAGTTATTAGATTTTTGGTTTGTAAACAACTCGTATAATGATTCTACATACTTGTTTTGTATCATGCATTGGTCAATAAATAACAAAACTGAACTATTTGTTTTCCTATTGAATTTTTTATTGTTTTTACAAATAAGCTTATGTCTTTTTTCAACACGTTCAGCAAAAGCAGGTTCATATGATGAATATATAAACTTGTTATCAGTTATATTTAAATATGTATTTTGATTTAATGGATTTCTTGCCATGGCAACTTTAACAATTGGTTGAAATGCTTTACATTTGGTAATAACATTAAGAAACCAACAAAAAGCATCATTGCCGTAAATATTTGTATAAATACACGTGGGATGATTTAACTTGTTTAAATCAAATGGTTTAATATTATATTTGCTATGTGAATTGTATGACATATTTATTATAAAATTCCAGATAAAAAATTGAAAATATAAATTGATATTTTATTATTTAATTCTATTTAATGAATCATGTTTATTGTATAAATCAAATTAACCCAGTCAATTTAAAATTAGAAAAAAAAAGTGGAGAATATTTTGTTAAAAAAACTTCTCGTGATATACAGGAAACAATTAATAAAATTTTTTTTGTTTTACCCAAAGTTAAATCTGCATGGGAATTATTATACAACTTAAATTCCAATGAAAAAAATAATTGGATTGAATTACATGAAAATTTAATCCCATTATTTAGAAAGGATAGTTTTTATAGCTTGGTAGGTCACGAACCTTATTATCCTCAACCAACTCCAAATTGTCGCTATTATATTAAACCAAATGATGGGTCTTGTGGAAAAGGAATTCAAATTGTAAATACAAAACCTGATAAACCTGATGAATCTTGTATTGTATGTCCAGAAATTATTCCTCAATTAATTATAAATTCTGATGGTACCAAATACAAGTACGATTACAGGGTTTGGATTGGAATAAAGGGGGATTTAGATTTTTATGTATGCCCCACATTAATTAAACGAATAAGTACAATACCTTTTAATATTAACGAAATAGCAGGTTCGTTAACAAACACATCACTTTATTCAGAACAATTTAATTGTCAAGATGAGGGCTTATACAAACAGATTTGTCTGATAGTAGCAAATGTGCTAACAAAGTTAACACCTAATACTAATGATAAACAAGTCATGTTAACTGGATGGGATTTTATTATTGGGGAACATGGAGATTTGTTTGTACTTGAAGTTAATTGTAGTCCAGGTATAAATATCCTACATTCAGAAGTAATCATAGAGTATTTAACATGGTTATCTCAATAATAAATTTGTTTAATTATTAAATGGAATTAAAAGTTTAAGAATAAAAAAATCAAATAGTTGGTAAAACTTTAGATGAAGCAAATCACATAGTAACAAAAGTTATTCAATTTGGTTAATATGGGATTTTATTTTTGTTTTTACAAGTCCGGTCAGGTAACGACAAAGATTTTTTATTTAAAAATCTGGTTTGGCTTAAAAAGCCTACAAGGACTTTTTTTTAAAAGTCCGGTAAGTCAGTAAAAATTTGTTGTTCGCTAATTATATTCTTACCGGATTGTCTAGCTAAATCAACAGGTGAAAATTTAGGGGCTTGACTAATGACTTGGCTACCTGGGTTTACTGGGTTAATTGGTTCACCGGCAGTAAAAATAGCGATTTCCCCAATAACTGATTCACAAGATTCTCCGGACACAGTGGAAATTATTTCTGGGATATTGATTACAAAACCAACTATTGCACTAACAAGAATGGGGAACTTATATTGTTCATAAAACGTGTCTCTTGTTTTATTATGCTTTTTATCATCAACATTTTGAAACCATAGGATGATTAAAAATGTTCCAGCAATAATAATTATCTGTTTTAGAATTAAATCCATTAAAATAATAAAGAAAATAAAAATATTTAATTTGAAATAGATTATTTTTATCTTCGTCTAAAATTGATTAAAATATTAAATTAATTTTTAAACAAAAATTTCTAGGACAGTATATAGGAAATGACTCAAATTAAACAATCACACTTATCGCATGTTCAAAGATTAACTAAATATGTGTTAATGGGTTTAATTGTTGTGATAGCAACAAGATATATTCCAGATAACATTATTCAAACAAAGGAAATTATAATGATTGGTGCAACTTCTTCAATTGCATTCGCTATATTAGATATGATATCTCCGGCAATTACAATCCAACAATCACAACAAGCCAATTCTGAACAACCAACAAAGGCATTAGTTGAAGCTTAAATTTTATAAATGTTAGATAAACTTTTATAAAATTGCTAAATTTGCTTAAAATTGCATATAATTGTTAAAAAACTTTTTCTTGTCTTTTGAATTTTTATTTTCAGGTTTTTGTTGACCTGATTTGCCTTGAACATTAGAATTGGAGAAAATTTCTTGGTATTTGTTATCATTATCCTCTTGACTATAATTTAAGCTGGTTTCAAGGTCCGAATCAGTAGCTAAGTCTTTTTGAAGAATTTTTTTAATTTTGTCATCAATTGATTCAGGATTTTTTGCTCCGGTATCTTTGCCAGGTTTAATTGATTCTTCAAGGTTTTTAATTGATTGTTTAATGTTGGCCATGGAATCGGAACTTGATGTGTTTGAGTTTTTGTCTGAACCGGATAAAGTATTAACTGGTGAATTTTTATCGGTACTTAGCAAAGAAGCAACATCAGATGATGTTAAAGAATTTTGGCCAATAATGTTTAATATTCTTGACCCAATAGTTTTTTCGTCAGTAGATTGTTGATTAGTAGGTGCGACTAATCCATCAGCTGGTTTGGGTGTTTGGATAGGAGAGTTGTTTCTTACATCTGAACCTGAATAATTAATTTCAAGAACTTTGTCATCTGCCAAGTCTTTTTTAATTAATTTAGTAAGATTTTTTTCTTCAGCATCAGATATTGCTTTATCAAAATTGTCATCCATATTATTTAATTCCATTTCTTCTCCAAGATAAATTTGTAAAATATGTTTAACTGGGAGTAACTTACGGATTGCTTCTTTAATACAGTCTTTAATAATGCCCATACAATCACGTTGGTTACGTTTGATTTCAATAGGTGGGTAGTTGTGGTAAAGCAAATAAGGGTTGTTCCAAATTTCGCGAGCACATTCAATATATACTTTATGAATAAAATCATTAACATTTATGTTTTGATAAAAAGTATTGTCAAGTTTAGTTTGTGTTTTAACAGTAGGATTATACATCAAAACCACAAGATTTGCTTTTAACGTAGCTTTAATTAAGTCATTTAACCAGCCATAACTATGTGAAGAATTAATGATACGATTAGTTTCTTTTTCAATAATAGTTTGGTTCCATTTTGGAATTCTTCGTAAAAATGTTTGGAAAATTTTAAGGACATCATCAGTTCCTGCAATTTCTTTAGCTTCTTTATAGATAGACAAAAGTCCCTCAAAAATTAATGGGGTTAATATATTAATAAGATGTGTAGTATATTCATTTTTTGTTTCAACTAAAAAATTTAACATGGGATTATATTATATTTGTTTAGATTATTTTTATTGATGAAAATAATTTTACGTTTATAACTAATTAATTGCCTTGGATTTAATGATTATATATAAAAATATTCCATAAAAATTTTTAGCAAAAATATCAAGAATGTTATAACTAGTATTTTTATTTTCAAAATCAAATACAGCAGCAATTCCATATAATGACCAAAATATAAACATTGGCCAATATAATTTAAGCCCTTGGGATGACTTAATTGCAAAATTTGCATATAACTGTTTAAACACATAAGCAAAAAATATAAATCCAATTGTTGTAGTGTATTTTATACTAATTACATTTATTTCTCCAAGATAACCAAATAATAACATTAACCAGTTACCAATAATAATTTTTAAAATATTATTTTTTTCAGACATTATTAGAGAGTAAAAATCAATTAATTCACCTTTGATTGATGCTTCTTGGTATTTTAAAAAACAAATTGTTGATATAAGCATAGTTGGTGTTGTAATAAACCAATCAAAATATCTAATTGAAGTAATATTATTTGATAATGAATTATTAGTAATATTATAAACCAAATACAAATAAAATATAAATTCAATTAGTTGAACAATTGTTTCAAGCCTAAGTGCTGATTTAAGAATTTTGTCTTTTTTATCAAGTTTATAATTTAAACCATAAATTCCATAAATTCCAGTTACAAACTGAATAATAAGGGATGAATACGATGAAATATGTAACCAATTCATTAAATTAAATTATAATTTAATTTACTAAATTTTAAAAAATTATTAAATTTCTGAAACTTATTGTGACCCACACATTTGACTACCAGAATTTCCACCACGGTTAGCTAAATAATTAAAATCATCCTTGCTAACACATAAGCATCCACTACCATTACCAAAATTACAAGACATATTTGAACCGATGTAATTTTTAAGTTGATCTTCGGGAATTTGTTTTTCATTCAAGTCATGAGGAACAGGCCATTGTGAAAATTTGCAACATTGTTTTGAACACATGTTTTTATCAAGCTTAACAATTGGTTCAGTATTTATCAAGTGTTCTTTAAGTCTAGCTTCTTCGGAAGCATTTGCTTTGTCTAACATTGGCATAATAAAAACAAAGAAAATAACTGCACCTAGAATAACAAGTAAAAGTACATTGTTATCTGATTTTTTAAATAGTGATTCCATTATATATATAGTATTAGATTTTATATATTTTAATTAATTTTTTCTGGTTATATATAATGAAATTGTCAGAAAAAATAGAAAAAAAGTACGAACAAAAAAATAAAGAAATTACAAAAATATTAAATCCAAAAATCCAATATAAAATTGACTTTTTAAAAACAGGCAAAAATAAACAAATTGGTATTTTTGATGGTAAAAACCCAATTATAATAGGAGATTATTGGTTTTATGGAATTTATCAAGCCCACACAAAATTATGGATTTGGGCAAGTTCAATTCCTGGAGTTGATAAGTCTCACATTAGAAATATAAATAGATTAAAACAATCAGCACATTTGTTTGAAGCAGATTCAGATGATAAAATTAATTTTTATTACCAATTATTAACACAAGATGTTGTACAAATTCCAAATGAAAAATTATTAGTTTGGATTAGTGATTTACTGTTGTATTTGTCTGATGACCTGTACTGCTTTACACCAACAAATAATGAATCAAATACACAATTTATTACTTTAGCAAAAATTAATCAAAAATATGTATAATGTAACATAATATTTTATTGTTTAATTTGTTTGTTAATACGCTTTTTATCTTTTGAAGCTAATGTGCTAAATTCAGTTGTTTTATCAATTTTAAGACACAGTTCTATTTCTTTAATACTAATGTCCTTACCATAACCATTTAAAATTCTGATAAGTTCATTTTCTTTACCTTCCTGTATTAAATTATTGCAAATTTTATTTAACATTAGTATTTCCTGGTTTGACTTGTTATTGATAATTTTAGATAAATTAACAATATTTTTTCTGTTAATATTTTTTAAAGAAGTCTTATTTAAGTCAGAACTAAATTTTATGTCTTCAGTTTCAATTTTGTAGTTAGACTTATTTTTATTAATCCAATATGAAGTATTTAAACATGTATAAAATCCATGAATATTTTGCAAGTACCAATTTTGGTCTGTGTAAATTGAAGTTTCAATATTATCACCACGAGATATTGAATCGGATACTTTAACAATATTATAAATTATGTTTGGCCACGTGTCTTTTGATTTGTTAAGTATTTTTTTAAGATAGTTTTCATGTATCATAAGAGGTAAGAGTACTTTTTCAGATTCATAAAGTTTAATAATTGTTTCATAATCTAAATAGTTATTTAAAATTCGTTCAGTTGAATCAAAAAGCCCAACATCAATGTTTTTCTCGCGAGATTTTTCAATAAATTCAGAAATATTTGATTCTGTAATTTTACCTCCAATCACATGATATGAAAGTTCTTGTAATAAATTTATTAATCTTCTAATATCATTTTGTGCAAATCCGATTAATTTCTCAATAAGTTCATCTGAACCAAAAGTTATTTTCTCTTTTATGCATATTTTTTTAACAAGATTTTTAAGCTCGGTTATTGTTGGATTTGAAAAAACAATTTCATGACAGCCTTTTTTCAAGTCGTTTAATAGTTTTGAATGCTGATTATTACTAATAAAAATAAGTGGAAAACTTTTTGATTTATTATTTTCTTTATAAATTTCCATTACGTATTTTTTTTCACTGGTTAATGTGATGTTTTCGGTTTCGTCAAAAATCAATGCTATTTTTTTATTTTTATTATCAGCAAATTGTATTTTTGAATATATTGAATTTACAAAATTATAGTAATCATTAAAATCATCATATATACGATGGTCTTTAATCTCGTTTGGATTAATTATTCTTGGAATATATCCACATTCTTCAAGCAGTAATCTTATCGTAAGAGTTTTACCTAAACCTTGATTACCCGAAATAACAATTCCCTGATTTTTATTTGAAGAAAGATTTTCAAGCCATGATTTAAAATTTGCTATTTGAGTTTGATTACCAATTATTTGATTTACAGATGTAGGTTTATACTTATTAACCCATAAATCATTGGTATTAGATGGTTTACGATGAGAACCATTATTTTTGGATATTTTGTTCATAATTATAACATATAAATTTTTATTCTTTATAGGCATTTGGTTTCCTGAATATTGAGTAGTTAAAACGAAGAAAAATTACACCAGATATTTATTCTGAGTTAAAATGTTTAAAGTTTTTTTAAATAATCAATTTAAAAAAGTTTAAAAATTAAATTTTAAAAAAAAAATTTCTAATAATATATATATAAAGTTATGGATAGCTCCGATGTTAAAAATAATCAAAGAAATCGTTCTGGTCGTGGTGACGAATCAGTTGAAGATGAAGTACAAAGACTTTTCCGCAAAAACAACGGAAAAATTTCATCTGCTGACTTCATGAAATTAAGACAAAAATACGACGATGCTGATTTAGTTGAAAAAATCCAAAAAGCTTACTTAGATAAGCACAGTGCCATTAGCAAGAAAGCTAAGAAATTCGCTCAATTAATCCGCGAAAAGTATTCTAACCAACAATACCCTTTCCACATTCTTTTAGAAAAAGCCCGTTTATTCAAAGTTAAACACGGTCTTTCTGATGATGAATTTGCTGAATTCCAACGTATCTACGAACAAGAATTAGTTGGTCTTAAATCCCCTGAAGTTATTGTTCCTTCTACCAACATGATGAAAGTTTTAGGTTCTATTAATGTTGATTTCCAAGGTTTTTCCCTTAAACTTAACGATAATGACTACAAATTCTTACAAGAAATTCTTAAATTATACTCTGCTTCTAGACCCTTACATGCTCAAGTTTTACTTCAATCTATGCAATACCGTGATTGCGACTTTGAAGCCCTTACTGGCGAATACCGTCGTGAATTAGGTCACAGACCCACTGAATCTATTCACCCCGTTATTGCTGCTATGTTCTTACCCAAGATTGATGAACTTGAAACCCACTTTTTACACTCCAACATTGCTGGTATCGTTAAAACCCGTTACAATGGCGAATCTTTAAATAACAGACCCGACTATGAACTTTTCTATGCTTTAACCAATGACCCCAACGATGTTGTTTGCGATAACCGCTCTTCCATTCAAGATTTATTAAACCGTGCTCAAGTCCAAAACCAATTATGGAACTGTGTTCTTAACTTACGTAACGGCCAATACTACAATGCCGTTTTCCGTGATTTTGTTGGTTCCGTTGACATGTGCAGACTTAATAAACAAGACAACCCTGACCTTGTTTATGGTCGTTACGATGGTACTATCTTAAAGAGACTTTTATCTGCTTTCTCTTTCCGTCCTACCATTGTTTCCACTACCCCTGTTTACAATATTGTTAACCTCAACCCTTACCAACAAAACGTCCGCCCCATTGTCACTGCTGTTCCTATGATTAACTTACGTTTACCCCCTACTATCAATGACAACTCCCCCATCAGCTTATCTGACGCTCTTGACCAACACCAATATTTCCTTGAAAATGGTGCCATGATTCCTCGTCATACCAGCTTAATCTACTCTCGTGGTGTCCTTTTCTTCTTCGTTGACAGACGTGCTAACATCATTCGTTACAATGAAATTCAACCTTTCAACATTGCCCGTTTACCTTTATCTGTTTCTGGATTTGAACGCCTCAATGACCGTGAAGTTGATTTCAAAGAAGAAATTACCATTCGTTCCGATGTTTACCAACTCCGCTCTGTTGTCTTAGCTGAAGTTAACCGTAATGCCCCTGAATCTAACTTAGTTGTTGGTTCATCTGCCATTCTTATGATTCATGCTGACCCTGCCAATGGTGTTTACCAATCTGAATACTTCCAATATGACCCCATCAGTGTTTCTGATGCTGTTGAAGTTGGTGGTAAATTAGTTAACCGTACCCCTGTTGCCCAAATTCACGGTACTCCCGGTGTCGGTGTTCCTGGTACTTCTTTCACTGAAATGGCTCGTCAACGTGGTATTATCTTCATGTATAAATTACACAAAGACGAAACTAAAGGTGAAATGATTATTGCCTAAACATTTTAACTTTTTCTAATTTAATTAAATTAACCTAATATTAAGTTAATTTAATTCCGAACGGTAAAGTTTTTAAAGCTTCATAATGGCTTACAACATTATTTCACCTTTACATGTTTTAAAGCTTCATAATGGCTTACAACATTATTTCACCTTTACATGTTTTAAAGCTTCATAATGTAAGCGAGAGCATAGAATGGAGGCATGTTTTCATGTGGTTTTCCTCCACCAACAGTTGATGTATTTGTATCGGTATATGAAGGTGGTTTTGCACGGTCGTTTTTGCTTCCTTCTGTTCCAGATGAACCAGCTGTTGTTTTAGTATATACATGTGAATGTGGAGGAATGTTATCAACAGTTAAAGTAACTGATTCAAGACCACCGATATCATTAATTTTTCTTTCACTTAAGTTTTCACCTTTACCTGTGCCAATAATAAATCTTCCTCTTAAATCAGGAGTTTTATTTTGTCCATCACATAAGGCCCATCCATCAGGAGCCTTTTCACCTGTCCATGCTACTATTGTTCCTACTGGTACTAAACTAAGTGAACCTCCAACAAATTGTAAACCATCAGCAGAAGAAATTAGTTTAAGTCCAACCTTATCACTTGGATTTCCGTCACGTCCAACACGCCCTAATGCAAATGTTCCATTATCGTCTTGATTAACATTAATGCCCCATAAGTTAGAACCAACAGTTCCCATTAAGATTTTTCCAGATTCAGCTCTTAATTCGCCTTGGGTTGTTAAGTTGCCTCTAATAGTTAAATCACCAGGAATTGTTAGTCCACCTGCTTGTAATTGAGTAGCAACATTTGAAAGATTTCTAATTGCTTCAACATCAACATTATATTGTTTTCTTATGGCTTCCTGAAGTTGGTCAGATGTGATAGAAGAAGTATCTGCCATGTTTTCACAAGTTTTATTCCAATATTGGTGGAAAACAAATACAAATAGTATTCCAATAAGTATGGTATTGTATTTTCCACTCATCATATCATCAATTAATTCCATTATATATAAAAACACCAGAAATTAAAAAAAACCAAATAATAATTTTATATTTTTTTTTAATTTGACTTGTCCAACCTTTAAAGTTTCATAATATAAGATAAGACATAATAAGGGGGTTGGTTATTGTGTCCCCAACCAGTTAAACCAGATTGTCCGTCATTGCCGTCACCAGTTAAAAATGCTTGGGCTGCATTACCAGTCCCAAAATTTGCACCGCCTCCAGCTGAAAAACCATTATTACCGTTACCAATATATGGATCACGCCAGCCCCAACTTCGGCCAGCATAGGCATCAGCAGTATAATGTCTATGAGGAGGTATTTCATTTACAACAAGGTTTTGATGGTCTGTACCGGCTTTATCACCAAACTTGTGATTAAGTATCCACGAGTTTACATCATTACGAGAATTTCCACTAATGGTTTTTTCATAAGATACTTTATTTCCATCAACTAATTTACCTCCCCATTCATTAAATCCTCCTAAAGAATCCGATTGCATGCGAATAAATCTACCTCGTAAGTCAGGTGTTTCATTGGTACCATCACATAAAGCCCAACCTGCTGGTGCTTTATCTGAATTAAATGCAACAACAGTACCTGCAGGAATTAAATTAAAAGGACCATTAGTTACCAGGTCATTTGTTGTTGTTGTTCCATTAACAGTTAATTTTCCCTTAATTGACAAATCACCAGGTATTACAAGCCCACCAGCTTGCAATTGAGTAGCAACATTAGATAAATTTCTAATGGCTTCAACATCCGCATTATAAATTTGTTTTATAGCATCTTTAATGTCAGGTGATACATCGGTCATTGATTCTTTTATTTGACCTTGATTATAAAATAAATATCCAATTAAAATAAAACAAATTGTAATTAATACTTTATTTTCCATATTTTTTTATTATATTTGAACTTAGAAAAATAAATTAAATTAATTTTTTAACAAGTGTTAGTTTTTAACTGGGATTCATATTGATTAATAATTTGAACTAGGTTAGCTACTTTTTGAGGAATAAACATTTCATTCCTAGCAATGCTGGTGTTAACCATGAAAATATCCACGTGTTCTAGAATATTATGAATGTTTGTTTCGGATATACCTGAAGCAACAGCCAAATAAGCTTTACCTTTGCATATTAATTGCATAGATTTGAATTTGTTAATATCGGCAACATCATGATCAATTCCAGTTCCTTTACCAGAAGTTGTAACTACATCGCAAATACCAAGTGCTGTTTGTGTAGTTACTTCAACACTTTTTGGTTGTGGTTGGTATTTAAAACAGATAGAACCGAAAACAAGTACATCTGATAATTCAGCTTCTTTCATTAATTGACGGATTTCAAGACCTGTTGTATTATCCGAATCCGATACACCAACATTGTCAAACCAAAACCCATCAGGTTTAATGGCGAATTCAGTACAAAAAATAATTGGGGCGAATGAACCACCTAAGTAATTGATTCCGACCCAGAGTCCAGAATATTTAGATTTAATCTGGTTAAAGGTATCGGCAAATATTTTATCTGTGCAAGAGTGGTTAATTAACCAGCAACCTTGTACATTGTTTTCATGTAAAATTTTTGCATTTGATATAGCCTGTGTGACTGTGATTACATGAATTACAGGAAGGAGAATTTTTCTGCGATTAAAGGTAGAGTAGATTTTATTGTAATTGATATTTAATGTTGACATTACGAATTGATTTAATAGCATAATATAAGCCAATTAATTTCAATTTTTTACTCTTTTTTGAACAAAGTTAAAAAAATTGATTAAAACTTATATTTATTCTATTTATCTATATATTTTAATGTCTACTGAAGCTAATAGTCAAGATAATACACATACTTGCCCTGAACCTCTTGTTTTTGAGGGCTTTATGGTTAAACATATTCATGTTCCCACCCCGATGGGACTTATTGAAAAACCAATGATTTGTTTTGAACCAAATGACCCAATTATTAAGTCACTTCAAGATATCACTGATATGGAAGAATTATACGAGTCAGAAGTTCAAATAAGTCCTAATGATTTATACCCACATATTAAGTCAATTCAAGACAAGGTAAACGCGGGCGACTTCAATTTAATTGAATTACTTGTTTACCTAAATGAATTTTTTAAAAATAAATTAGAACAAGTATCTAACATGACAAAATCTAATAAAATTAACTTTGACAATTTAAATACTGTGTTTTCAATTGGAACTAAATTTGTTGGATATGTTCATAACAACCAAATGGTCGGTTCTATCGTTCACTCTACTAGAATGTGCGAAACCATGATGGGACGAATGTTTGAAATCACTGGTGTTGTTAACATGAGTATTGGTAGCGAAATTAAACAAGTTCAAAAGAACTTTTACATTGGTGAATTTGGTGGTGTTCGTAGTTTGGATGATTTAGAAGTCAGACTAATGAATGTGGAAGACGAAGAATACCTTAGAAACCGCGGTGAAGTTTTTGCACGTTTTGCCAAAGGTGCTCATTATTATGAATATCTTGGAAATATGTGTATTAAAACTAATCATGGATATCACCACTTTAAAGCTGATGGTCGTATAATGGTTGATTCTGTTGGTTTTGATAAATCATCTCCATCATATTTATCTGGATTTAAACATAATTCAACTACAGTTCAATCACTAAATGCTGAAAATCTTTGGATGTGTTGGCCTTATTTGTTTGGTTTTAGTTTTACAACTAAGCGTTGGGGCGAAATTTATATTGACCAACTCAAACCCATTAAATTTGATGATGATGCATTTGATTACCTTGTGCTTGATTCTGACGTTAAAACCATGATGAAGGCTCTAATTGTTAATGTCAAGCATAGTTTTAAAGATATTATTGGTGGTAAATCTGGTGGATGCATTTTTATGCTCCATGGACCTCCTGGTGTTGGTAAAACTTTAACTTGTGAAGCTGTTGCAGAGTTACTTCACAAACCTTTATATTCAGTAACTGTGGGTGAATTGGGAACTAACGTGGATTCTCTTGAAAAGAAATTAAACGATATTCTTGAAATTGCTAATTCATGGGATGCAGTTATTTTGATTGATGAAGCAGATATCTTTATGGAAGCGCGAAATAAATCAGATATTGAACGCAATGGTATGGTAAGTATTTTTCTTCGTCTCTTAGAGCGTCATCAAGGCGTTATGTTTTTAACAACCAATAGAAACGAGGATTTAGACCCAGCATTTAAATCAAGAATTTCCATTATTATTGGTTATGAACCTTTGGATTGGAATTCCCGTTACACTGTTTGGACCAATTTGCTAAAAGCAGCTGGTATTACTCTTCCAGAATCAGATATTAAGATGTTATCAGATTACGAAATTAATGGACGCCAAATTAAAAATTCAATTCGAATGGCACAATCATTAAGCCTGGATAAAGATTACAATCCTACTGAAACATCTGTTTCAAAGGCATGTATAGAAAAAGTGCTCAAGTTCATGTAAGCAATTATTATTATTTTATTTTAATTAAAATATATTAAACAAATTATTTATTTTAATTAAAAAAAGTTGTGGTTACTGATGGTAAATTTTTTCTTGTTCCTCCGTTAACATTTTTTGGTAATTCAAGTAATTGTCTAGGTTCATTGATTGTTTTAATATATTCAACTCTTTGAGTTACTTGAGTAATTATCCCCGGCAATATTTCCCCAACTACACGACAGTTAAGTTCGCGAATTTGCCCAGCAATATCGTATGGTAAATGTCTTGCGTGTTCTAAAAATACATAGCGCATAACTATTTCTAAACTTTGTTTAGATTGGTTACCAATTTTAAATTGTCCATTTGTTTTTTTATACACAGATAAAATAAGTTGTTTATTAATCAATTCAAAATTTTCCTCAGAGAAAAAAGTATTAGACAAGTCTCCTTGTTCGCATTCACTGATTCTAACTTGATTTTTAATAACTTGTTTTCTTAATTCATTTGCTTGTACATTATCGTTAAAATATGCTATAGGCATATCAGAAAAATCGAATTTTTTATTTGTTAAAAATGCCATTAAATTAATAGAGAAAATTATTTTAATATTAATTTAATTTTAATTCAAATCATCTAAATTATAAGTTTCATATATATGTGATTCATCATATTTCATATTTAATGAGCTATTTGGTAAAACTTTTTCATTATCTGGATAACCTAAAAGTGAACTAACAAATACTTCAGCAATTTCATATTTATTTCCTACTTTAGTTAAAATGCGTTTCTTTAGTGGATTAGATACAACATCGCCAATATAAATAACCCATTCAAATTCACTATATCTTTTCTCCCATACCATCATGTTTCCTTTGCCAAAATTTGGTTTGGAATAAGTGAACACGTTATCTTTTTCACTTTTTAACAATAAGGTACCAACACGGTTATGAACAAAGTCACCGAAATATTTAGGAATTAGGTCACGAATATTTCCAGTAGTTGAATCTTCACATAGTGCCTTAAGGAGTGCAACTATACTATCATCTGGTATTGATCCGCCTTTTACTCTAAATTTATGGGTAAAGTTGTTTGGATCAACAATGTCTTTAAACTGAGTATGAACCATGACTTTTATAATATCACCAGTAAGTGCATTATTATTTCCGTATAAACTACCATATATTTTATAAACTTGTTTATCAGGGTTAGCTTTCAAGTCATCTGAACTAATATCAGAATATTTTGAGTCAACCATTAAAATATATCCATAGTTTGGAACATAATATTCAACATTGTCAACTTTATATATCCATGAACCAACTGAATTAGGATCAGAAAAAATATCCTTAATAAAAAAGTTATCTAATGAAAAGTTTTTCATATAAATTCCTTTTTCTTGAAGAACAGCCATTGAGTATACTAATTGGAATAAAACTGATTTCCAAACTTCTACTGAATGATGACCTGTTGAAACCATTTTCTTAACAGCACCAAAAGTATCATAAACTGTACTAGACCATTTTGCCAAACTGCTAGTTGGAGCCTCAGTAAGAAGTACAAGAGTTTTACCAGAACCAACAGTTAAATCTTCTTTTTCAACTGGTTTTGTATCATCTTTACTTAATGTTGCACGTCTAAATTGTAAAGGAATAAGTGCTTGAAATAAACCTAAGCTTTTGTCAATACTATGTGAATTATTGATTTTTTCTTGGTTTTTCTTTATGTCAAGAATGTTTTGTGTTGGTACTCCAGTTGCTCTAATTACATCTAATTGTGTCCAGTTGATTTTTGATTCAGAGTCAATTTTATATAAAATCGGAGCAATAAAGTTTGGTGAAACCTTTTTCTTAACTAAATTATCTCTGACCCAGTCATAATATTTTATTTCTCTCCATATGTCAAAATTGTCTGCATTAATACTTCCATTAATTGTTTTACATCTAATGTCTCCATTAGTCATCATATACATACGTACGTTAACACCCATTGATTGTCTACTAAGACCAATTGATTTATTTTTATCATCAAATCTAACAGGATAACCGGCTCTATATATAATAAAATTTCTTGGTAAATCTAAATAAGGGTTTTTGTTCATTGTATATGGATTAATGTCAAGGATTTTAATGTATGACAATAAAGAATTTTTGCCCCCAGACACAGTCATTTCTTCCCCGTCTGTGGTTTGTAAAATACTGTTTCTAAAAAAGTCAATTAGTTGCTTACGTTCATATAAACTAATAGCAGTAAGAGAATATGGATTACCAGGTAACATGTCTTCATAAATTCTATTTAATGCAGTGTTACCAGCTAATTGGTTTTGTAAATTAATATTATAAACTTTTTGAACAGGTGGTTGATTAACAACTTTAGAATAAGGTAGTAAATGATTCATTACATCTCCTTCTTGGTCATACAATGGAATAAAAGTGGGTGGAAATTGTGGTTTTCCAGCTGGTTTTTGTGAAGTATCATAAACTTTTTGTTCCAATATTACAGGGGGTTCTCTAATGGGATTTTCAGCCATACGCTTTTTATGAATATCTCTTTCTTCATTTGAAACAAAAGGAGTGTTTTTTTCGGCTTTAAAAGGATTTTGTTCAATGCTGCCTCCTTTTAGTTTTTGTAAATTTTTATCTTCAATAGACATTCTTGATATTCTTACTTCTGAATCTGTTTCTGTTTTAATTTGTCTAGTATTTTTATTAGATACTTGGTCTTCATCAATATCATCAAAAATTTTATTAATATTGGAATTTTTACCGCCTTTAATTCTTGTAATTTTATTTTTATCTTGGTGAATTTTTAAAGTTCTTGAATTAGTCATTATATTAGATTTAGATATTAATTTATCTTGTTGTCCTAACACAGAATAATTATCAGAATCCATAAAGGTATCAATTTGTTGTTTTCCAGTTAAATATTGGTGATTACTCATTGTTTCTTCAACTGAATTTTTAGATGGTTTATTTTTATATTCACTAAAATAGTTGTCATTTAATAAATCAATCGGTGAAGCAATTACATAGTTCTTTTTAAAATTACCCATATCAATTCCTCTAATATGTGGAGGAATAATTCGGTCAAGAAATTTTTTAGTTTCAGTATCACATTTATTGCCTTCTGCATATGATGACATTTTAGTTACTCCTTCAACTAAGTCATTTAAAAATACAAATAAATCATAATAACTGTTTGATTGATTAGCAAATTTAATTTTTTCATTTTTAGTATTGGATTGTCCATAATATTTGGGAATAACAGCATGTTCAAAATTTGTAATTTTAATGTCAAAACCATAGTTTGGTAAATAAAATTTATCTTCAGGGTTTGAACTAAATCCTTGATATTCAATGTGTGTATCTGTCTGTTTTTTAAGATACACAACTATATTTTTTAGTGTCAAGTTATTATGCCTAAAACCATCAAATTCTGTTTGTAAAACACATAATGTGTGAATGATTTGAAATAAAAGCCCCTTATAAGAACAAATATTTTTACTTAAATAATCTTCCAAACTCGTTGATTTAAAAAAATGTTCACGTAATTGAAGACAGCAAATGTCGCTAATTTCATTATTACTTATTGCACTTTTTATTTTCCCATATGCAGAATCATTTTTAATAATATGGTTTATTTCTTCAACAGATGTGTCAATATTAATTACAGGTAACAAAATATGTCTTGTTTTTTTGCCTAAAACTAACTGACTAAGTAAATAGGAGAATAAAGAATCATTGTTTACTTGGTTTTCCATATGAGAAATTTTTGTTTCATGAGGATAAAAATTTATTTTCACATTTACTGGAAACTGATTAGAATATCTTTTTAATAAAACTTGTTTTGTCTCACTGTCAAAATTTATAATTTTGAAACGTCCATTTAAAATATCTGATTTGTTTTTGTTATAAAATTCGGCATCTGAGTTTGTTTCTGGAATTGAAATTTTAATATCATCAATACTTATTTTACCAAGACTGATTTTATCAAAACTAAAACAATTTTTAGTGTTTAAGTTATATAAATAATCATATATCAAATTAATTTTATCTTCCAAATCTAAAAAATTACTTTCCATTTTTTAATATTATATATAAGTTTAGATTTTTATATTTATATTTCAAGAACGTCAAGATTATAATTATATTCGGTTCCTTTGTAGTGGCTTGTAAATAGAAATATCAATCGAGCAATGTAAGCTTCCATATGTATGATGTGTCTAGTGCCTTGACTAAGTCTTTGCTCAAATATAGATGTAATATCAATTATATGATACTTGAGTTTAAGGTCTTGAATTTTTCCAATTAATTTAGTCATAATTTTTCTTATAATAAGTTGTGTTGGAACATTAGTAATAAATAAAATATAAAATTGTTCTCTAATTTTTTTCATTGCACTATATAGTTTTTTATTATTTTGAATACCAGGTTCAACAATTGTATTAGCTATTGAATCAATAATTAATTCCCAATTTTTTTCATATTGAATACCATACTTAAACATTTCTAATAACCAAATTGCATGATTAACCTTATTATCAGAATTTCTAATAATTTCATTTAACTTGGCAAATGAAATTTTAATATTTTCTTTTTGACATATATGTAACAAAGTTTCTAATATTTGATTATGTGATGGTAATGGAACCCTAATCATTAGACATCGTGATCTTAACGGTTCAATTATTTTTGACAATTGGTCAGAAATTAAAATAAATTTACAAGTACTTGAATATTTTTCCATGGTTCTTCTAAGTGATGCTTGCGCATAGTAAGATAAATTATCTATTTTATTAATAACAACAACTTTAAAAAGTTTACGGTGCTTTAATATATTTAATAGTTCTGACTTTGCATAATCTTGAATAATTTCTTGAATTAAATATTTATCAAAACCATTTGAATTTGGTTCAATTATTATATGATGTTTTGATTGTTTAATCATAATTTTTGTCTTTGTATTTGAATATCCTGAAACTGTGTATTCGACTTCTTTTAATTCAACTGAATTTTTTCCATAAATTTTTTCTAATAATTTATTAACCAAATATTCTTTGCCACAACCGCTAGGACCATAAACAATCAAGTGTTGAAAATTAGCATAACGCCATGTCCCATATTCTAAATCATTAATTACTTTGGCAAATTCATCATTTGGTAATTTTATTACTGAATCAACTTGTGAATATATTTGATTATGTGCATCAAAACTATCAATAATTTTATCAATTATTGTTTGATGACAAGTTATATAGTTAGAGTCATTGTAATACTTATCTACTAAAAACATTATCTAATAAATGTAAAATATCTTTTAAATCCAAATATATTGTTTTTTTATTTATCCCCATAGTTTTACATAAAAAAATTGATATTTAAATTAAATAAACTAGTTAATATCCATTTTAAAACATGGAAACTAAAAATGACAAAATTGCTAGACCAAGTTGGAATGAATATTTTAAAGAAATGGTTCAGGTTACTTCAAATAGAAGTCCTTGTGAAAGACTTCATGTTGGGTGTTTGTTTGTAAAAGATAATAGAATAGTTGCTGCTGGATATAACGGATTTTTACCCGGATGTGAACACAAATCAATTGTAAGAGATAATCATGAACAAGCAACAGTGCACGCGGAACAAAATGCAGTAGCAGATTGTGCTAAAAGAGGCGTAAGTTGTGTAGGTGCAACTGCATATGTTACTCATTATCCTTGTATTATTTGTACCCGTTTAATGCTAGCTTCTGGTATCAGTGAAATTAAATATATTTCAGATTATAAAAATGATGAACTTGTTGACATTTTTTGTAACCAAATGAGTGTACCTGTTAATAAAATTTAGCTAGTGTATTGAACAAGTTGTTTAATAAATTCTGACTTTGGTTTTATAATGGGTCTTCTTTGTCTAATATAATCTAATGCATTATGTACATTAAAATTATAATTACTTACCAAAACCATTGCGGTAAATATAGGACTACGACTAATTCCCATCAGACAATGAATTAAAATATTTGTTTTTTTATTGGAGTTAACAAATTCTAAAAACTTTGGAAAATATTTTGTAATATTTTCACTTGGATGATCAATTAACTCTATTGGATAATAGTTAATACTTGAAATATTATTTTTGCAACTGGATGACATTCCAGGATCTAGAATTCTTACGATTGTACCAATATTATATTTTTTTAAATAATCAGGACTGATAGAACTTTCAAAATTTCCTAAATAAATATTGTCAATAATATGAGAAATACTTGCCATTAATATTAGTATTGGTTTTATTTTATAAGTAAACGCGAAGCATATTAACACCAAATAAAAAAATTGAAATTTTAACCATATAGTGTGTACTATTAGAAAAAACTTGTATCATGAATCACTCCACGCCCTTTACTGCTCTTAAGCCCGCTTCCGCTTCCAAGTCTGGTCACTATGCTCACAACGATCATAATGACAGTTCAAAGAAAAATACACCAATTAATTTGTTCTACAAGTGTTTAGAACCAAACATTCCTGTCGATATTGTTAATACAGTGACAAATACTAAATGCTTCCTCCACTATGAAGGGTCTAAAACCATTCGCAGTGTTGACATTAACTATTTGCCTGTTTCTAAGTCATTCCCAGCTGAATGTAAAACAATAATTGAAATGTTAGACTCTTGTGAAATTGACTCAATTGATTCCAAATGGATAAGTTTACCTGCTTATGACAACAAGTTAAAACCTGGTAGAATTAAAGATTTCCAATGTGCTACAACAGGAACCAAGTCTTCACTTGATGCTGACTATTTTATTACTTCTGCTCGCGAATGTGCTGAAGAAAATGGAATTAAAGTTACAGATGAAGATTTAATAGGTTACAAAACATTTGATTACAATGGTAAACATGTTGAAGCATTTGCATATTATGTGACCAGTATCCAAAAACCAGGTAATTTTAACCTAATTCCCAAGAACACCGAAAATTACAAACATAAAATCATGAGTTTCATTTTATTTGACAATCCTAACGATATTGTAAACCGTGTCAGAGTTTCCAGTAAATTAACTGGAGATTCTGCAGGCGAAGTAACTGTTGTTATGAAAGTTAAAGATTTGAAAAACATTATAAAGTTATGTTTTTGATTCCCATTAGCTTAACTCCCCCAATTAATTTAATCTCAACTAAAACTTAAATAAACCCCCACCCCCTACATTATTAATTTAACTAAATATAAAACTAACAAAATTTCTATTTTAGTTTCCACTTTTTTTTTCAAACTATTTTTCCCCTGGGAAATTATAATTTTAAATATTCAAATATAAAAAAAATTGAAATATCAGGTAATTAATTTAGTTTGGGATATCTTTAATGAAACTTAAATATCTTTCGCAAAATTATGTAAATTTTTTAGACACCGTGATAACAGTTAATGGATGGATTCAAACAGTAAGAACTCAAAAAGATATCACGTTTATTAAATTAAATGATGGTTCAAATTCTGGTGGAGTTCAACTAATTGTTAACTCTGATACAGAACAAATAGGTAAAACAGAAGAAATAAATATAGGTTCGAGTATTAAAGCTACTGGGACCTTAGTAAAATCTCCAGCTCAAGGTCAACCATATGAAATTCAAGTAAAAAAACTTGAAGTACTTGGACTTGCACCAATGTCAGATTATCCATTATCAAAAGGCAAATTACCGTTAGATTACTTGCGCGGATATGCGCATTTAAGAACTCGTACACAAACATTTGGTAGTGTCTTTAGAATTAAATCTGGTATATCTAATGCAACTCATGAATTTTTTAAGTTAAATGGTTATTTGCATGTGAACCCAAATATTGTAACTGTTAATGAATGTGAAGGTGGTGCTGGTGTTTTTCAAATAACCGAACATGATATGTCAGACCATGCAAAATTACCAAGTTTAAAAAATTCATCCAAACACGATTGGACACGAGACCATTTTTCCAGACCTGCATATTTGACTGTTAGTTCTCAATTACAACTTGAAGCATTATCTTGTGCTCTTGGTGCAGTATATACTACAAATAAGAGTTTTAGAAGTGAACATTCAACAACAAATAAACACTTATCGGAATTTGAGCATTTGGAAATTGAAGATGCATTTATTAGTTTGGACGAGTTAATGAGCATAGGTGAAGCTTATATTAAATTTGTTGGAAAATACTTACTTGCTAATTGTACCGGTGATATTGAAAATTTGGATAAGTTTGTGTCAAAAGGATTAGTAGACAGAATTGGAAAAATTACAAATGCAACATTTACAAGAATAAAATATGACGAAGCAATTCAAATTCTTCAAAAGGCAACTACACTATCACAACCAGTTATTTATGGTGAAGATTTATGTTCAGAATTTGAAAACTATTTAACTGAATATTTTTCTGGTCCAGTTTTTGTTTCACATTGGCCAATTGCAATTAAAAGTTTCTATATGAAACAATGTACAGATGGTTCTGGTTTATGTGAAAATTTTGATTTGTTAATGCCATATAAAGTTGGAGAGTTAATTGGTGGTTCCATGCGCGAAGATAACTTAGATGCTATGCTAGAAATTATGAGTAAAAAAGGTGTAAATCCAGAACCTTTGCAATTTTATTTGGACCTAAGACGTTTTGGTACTGTTCCTCATGGTGGTTTTGGATTGGGGCTTGATAGAATGTGCATGATGTATACTGGTATGGAATCAATTAAAGATGTGGTAGCGTTCCCAGTATATTATAAAAATTGCAGTTATTAAATTCCAATAAAAAAATTGATTTATACTATTATTATTATTAAATTTAATATATTTAATGTCAATGTCTATACAATTAGAAGCATCAGATGACCAAGTTGTCTCTTATTTAAAAACCCTTTGGAATAATTCAAAACAATTAACCCAAGAGGAAAAAAACTTAGATGAAAATGCAGTTACAAATAATTCAACTACTGAAGATAAACAAACAAAATCAATTATTCAACAATTAATTGATTCTAATATTTTAAATCCAGCTACTCAGGAACAATATGATAGTTATAATTCTAATACAAATAACCAAATAGTAACTTCACAACCTAAATACATGGTTAAAGATGAACATTTTGATAACTTACCAGAAACTACTGAACAAACTGTACAATCTCATGTAGCCCAGTTAAGTCAAGTTGAAGAATTAGCAGTACAATTTCAAATTGAATTGGCTGAACCAAAGGAAGAACATTTAATCCAAAAAGATTACATTGATGTAACAGATGTAATTACAGAAATTCCAGAAATTTCAAATGCAAAACCAATTGACCCAATAATTATTCAACTCGAAAACAAATTACCTTGTTCAAATAATAAAGATGCTGAAGGCAACCTAAACATACAAATTGAACAAGTTGGTCAAGATGAACAAGTTGAACAAGTTGAACAAGTTGAACAAATTGTCCTAGATACAAATGACAAAACCAAATTTCGTAAACAGGTAAAAGAAAACCTGAACAAAATAAGAGAAATTGGCTTTAGAGTTTATCATGATATTGGACTAGAAAAGGAGGTTAATATTGTTCCCTCAAGTGTTACTAATGGAGATATTAATAAAGTTTTTGATTTTAAAGTTGGTACACCATTTAGCAGAAAATCTCTAATGGGTGATATTGCTCGTTGTGTTGTTTTTGCAAAACATAAATCAGGTGATACAACAAAACCAGAGAATTTTAGATATCTTGTAAATCATCATAATACTGTAAAAATTTTAGACCGTATATGGTGTTCTGAACTTATTGGAAAATGTGGTGTGAATTTACCAGATAAAGATATTTATAAATCAACACTTGTTAAAACATTTAATGGTTCTATTATTTCAACTGCAATTGAAAACACCAAGTCTTTTGATAATGTTGTCATGGTTGATATTATGAAAGCTTTTGATTCTTTGAATTGGGATGTGTTAGAAGAGTTAATGCTTTCGAATTTAACAAGAAAAACAAATAAAGAAACTGCAACTGAATTAGTTTCACAATATATGACAATTCTTAAAAATCGTGAATTATATTGGAATAATATAAGAATTGAAGTTTCAAAGGGTATTCCAACTGGTTTACCAAGTTCAAACTTAGTTTTTACATTAGCAATCGAAGAAATTTTATTCAGGTGGTTTAAACAATCTGGTTTTACAAATGGTAAAGAGTTTATGATTAATGTTTATGTTGATGATATATATTTACGAATTATTCAAGTGGAGAGTGCCAATGAAATATTTAATAGCTTAATTGAACATTTGGCTTTTTATAAATTTACAGTAAATAAAAATAAAACAAAAGCAGATAAAAAACTTGGAATTACCGGATTATCAAATCACATTGAATATTCTGATTATTATTTAGGTATTCCATTTACACGTGATATTAATTTGTACGGTGAACTTATATTAAGCGAACTTAACAAAAAAATTAAAGTATCTTGGTTAGATGTTTACGATATTATTACTGATGAAGAATCAAGTGAAGAAAAATCAAGAATACTTGGTTTTTTGAACTATAAACTAAAACCATTTTATACAGATACAACAAAACCATTTGATAAAAATTACATTGGAAAATTTGTTCTTGATAATTATGCTAAAGAACCACTAAAATCAAGAAACACTAAAATTAAACAAATGCAACATGCTTTAATTGCGGTTGTTGTATTATTGTCGGCTGTTACAGTTACTCTAATTAATTCAGGAATAAGTGGTTCTAAATGTTATCAAAATTAATCGGACGCACTATAAAAATTGATTAATTTTTAATTTATTTTAATACTACTCTAATGCAATAAAAAGATGATATTGTTGTTTAAAGATAATTGTACTGACTACTGGTTAAATAATACTGTAGTTGATTGCGGTAAAGTAGCCGACCAAACAGACTTTTTAAACATAAACATACCAGACAATATATCATCAGAAGAACTAGAAGAATTAGAAGAACAAAGTTACCAACTAGATATTAAATTGAATAAAAAATTGAATAAAAAAATCAAACAAAATAAGGATTTTAATAATAATGAACCAAAATACAAAACAATTTATATTGGAAGAGACCGAAAAATTACTGGCGGAGATTCAGGAAAAACAAATGCCAGATATGAGTTTTCAAAATCTAAACATAGACTCAAAAATTCAAATTTTGGAATCAATAATTTATAAAAGACCATTAAATATTAATGCTTACACTAATATATTGGTTCCCATTACAACTAAAGAAAAATGTGTTCACTGTCATAGAATAGCATCATATATGATTGTAGCCGATGAAAAGAAAAAATTATGTTGGACACATAGTCAAAGTTTAAATTAAGATTTGACTATTAATGTATTGAGTATTAATATATGTTTTATTGGCTAAAAATTGAAAATTGGGTCCTTTCTTATTAGATTTCAATTATAATGAAAAAACTAAAAGGATTAAAAGACTTGCATAATGAATTTGTTGATGTAATAAATCAATTAGATGAAAAATTACAGGACAATTTAAAAAAAATTAAAAAGGAGTATCAAAAAAATGTTACTGAAGAGAAAGTAAGATTACTTATAGCTATTTGCAACGGAGAAGGATTAGATTTTGACCAAATTAAAGGTAAATATCTTAAAGCTAAAGAACTAGCACAATCAAATTATGATCCTCACGTACCCGAAGAAGCTCCTGTTGAAGAAGATTTATTAGATAAAACAGAAATTAATGGAAAAGAATACTATTATGAAAATAAAGAAAAAGGAATGGTTTATGACATGAACTCAAAACCTGTTGGAATTGTTAAGGGGGGTAAAATTATTTTTGTTTAAGTTTACTATTTTTTAATTTATTAACTGAATCATGCGTAATGTTGCTTTTTTTGACCATGAATATTTTTTCATAAAGTTATCCACTAATTGTGAATTGTATTGTTTAGCTTTAAAATCAAAAACAAATTTAGATAAATCATCATAACCTCCAAGTAACTGAGTTCCTTTATTATTTGTTTTACATAAGTATATTTGAGGGAAAGTATCAATTTGAGTTGTTTTATATTCAATTTTATTTGAAGAGTTAATATTAACTATTTGATGTGTGATATTATGTGTAATTAATAAATCTTTTGCAGCTATAGAATATGGACACCCTTCAAGTAATATTGCTTTGACGTAGTAGTCGCTCATTATAGAATAATATATTTAATAATTTTTTTATATTAAAAGTTTTAAAGATTATTTTCTATTTTTCACTAATAAACAAATAAAATGGCAGGAGGATTAATTCAGCTAGTAACAACAGGGATTCAAGATTCCCCAATCATTGGAAACCCTGAGATTACTTTTTTTAAAACAGTATATAGACAACATACAATGTTTTCATTATGTCAAAATGATAGATTTATTGGAAATATGCATTTTGGCAAAGAGGGTTCAAAAGTTATTGAAAAAAATGGAGATTTATTATTTAACCAAACATTTAGACTTGAAATACCTTGGTTTGAAATAATCAAAACCCAAAATGTAAAAGAACTAATAAGAGCAGAATATAATATTAATCAATTGAGCATAGGATTTATGAATCAAAATTGCATCGTTGTTAATTTAAATAACTTGTGGTATATTATTCCAGAAAAATTATTTAAAATAGGAGAATTTGAATATTTATCAAGTGAAATAGAATCAGCAAAAATTCAAAATAAACTATTACCAGAATTTATAACTTCAACTGATTTAGGAAAATCAATGACATTTTATAATATTAAAGAAAGTAAATCATCTCCAATTATTTCACTTTTACGTATTGAGTCAGAATATTGGGAACAGTTTTGGTTAGATTTTATTGATCAAACTCAAAATCCAATTTATTACAATGCTCTTCAAACCTTAACTGGTACATTTAAAAGATTGTATCAGTCATTGAGAAAAAGAATGTTTACTGACTACTATAGATTTAATTCCAATTATAAATATTCTAGTTATTTAACAGTTGATTATTGGGACCCATATAAAGATGATGCCGGTAATTCAAGTAGAAAAAATGAGATTGAAAGATATTTAGAATATGTTGATAATTTTGAAGAAGCAATTAAGTCTAACACATTGTTTGAAATAGATGTTGTTTATAAATATTGTAAGGATAACAATTTAAATTTTGAAAATTATCGTGACTATTATTTGGAGACAACTCCATTAGTATTATTAATGATGTATAAAATGATTTATACAAACAATGATTTACTATTTACATTTTGGAAAAAATATGAAGTTTATGCTGATAATGCATTAAATAAAAGCTCGCCTATTACTAATGTAAATTTTGTTAACGAATGGTCACAAATGTTGTACTACATGCAAAATAAAACATTATCAACCACAAGTTATAATAATATTGTATTTGATGAATTTTACAAAAAATATACAACATGTGAAAAAAACATTATTAATTTATTTGAAACCGTATCTTTTGTCAACTATAAAAATTTTTATGTTAAACTAAAAGTTTTCTTAGCCAGATTTTTATCAATACCAAAATATTGTGTTAATTTTTCTAGTGTTTATCTTCCATATAAATACACAAACATTAATGACTATGTACAAGATGATTACACTGTTCAAGTTGTTAAAGAACAAAACAATTATCCTTATTTAAATACAGATAGTAAAAACTTGGACCCAGTTGAAATGAATAATTTAGTTCCAGTTAATTTAGAATTAGCCTATTGTGTCTTTGCTGAAGATTTGCTTGAAATTGTTAATAAATATACCTTTATTTCTAAACAAGATGTAAGTTTTTTAAGTTTTTGGAAGAATTGTGTTGTAGATTTAGTTTATAAGAATTTTATTGATTCGTATTTAAGAGTAAAACAAAATCCTTCATTGGTTAATTCAGATGATTCCTTAAAATTAACATATTACTATACATTAAATCCGGGAAATATGATAACAAGTAGTTACATTAATAATATGTGGTATGAAATGTTCTATAAAACATCATGGTTAGGTATGTTATCAATTGGTAATAATAATTTTATTAAAATGAAAGAAAATATTTTTAACATTAGAAAAAATTTGCCTAGTGATGTTAATCAAGAACAAAATGGGGATTTTTACAAGTTGGGTATCTCAAATGACTATTCTTATACGTATTATCCATCGTCGATAAATATTGAATTAACAGATAATTTCGGAAAATATAACACAAAAGATATTTTATATGACAGTACAAATAAAAAACTATGTGTTCGATATGATAATTATTATGATGAAAATTTAGTAACTTTGGTTTTGAGAAATAAAACACAAAACAAAAACTTTACATTTAAAAACGTAAAATATGAAACTATGCTAAATGAAAAATTTAGAAGTTGTTTATATCTAACTTTTGAATTGACAGGAGTTGTTGATATAACTTCTGGAGCTAGTTCATTGGTATTTGAACTTTTAGCAAATGATGTGATAACTTTAACAGCAACATATACAAATTATTTACCAATTGTTAATTTTTATGAAGATCAAATACAAACTCCAAAAATTAGTTCAACAAAATTTAAATTGCTCGAAAAAAATTTAGACGGGGAAATTAAATTACTTAAAATATCCGATGGTTTTTTAACTTTAGAAAATGCATCTGATTTAGTAACTTCGAATAAAACAAAATTTATAACAATAAACTACTTAAATTCATCAAATATAGTACCTCCCGATACTTTTAATTTAACTAAATACGATGAAGTAATTGAAGATGAAAAATATTTGTCTGTAGGTACATATGGATATGCAATATCATTTTATACAAGTTCATCTGAATCTGATATTTCAGACATAACTTATATAAATATTCCTGTTGTTGCTGGAAAAAAATCATTTGTGATTGTTTCATCAATACCAATATCGGGAAATAAAAATGTCATTGGTAGAAAAATATATAGAACTCAATTAAATTCAACTAAACTTTTGCTATTAACAACTATTTCAAATAACACATCAACAACTTATAACGATAAAATTAATGATATCAATTTAGGTTTTGAGTATATGGTTGACGAAACCGTAAAAATTAATGAATTGACTTTATTAACAACAACTGTTCAAAAAACAATGTGTCGAGTAGTCGAGTCATCTGGCAAATACAAACTAGTTTTAGATGGAGTTGAAAAAACTGTTGATGATAATAATATTGAAAAAGAAACTGATTTTAAATTTCCAACCGATTACACACAAATTAAAGAAATATACATTGAAGAATTTAATAATCCATATGAACTTATAACAAATGGAAACTTTTCTATTGGTTCAAATGGAACATTAAAGTTAACAAATCCGTTAAATTTTTCAAGTGAGCATTTATATTGGTTAGTTTCAAATGGTAATTTTAAAAATTCAACAAAACTTGTTCCATCAAAAAAGAAGGCATATTATGGTTCTAGTCCAGTTAGTTGGGAATTAGTGCCTGGTTTATCAAGTCCATTTATTCAAGGAAATACATATTTTTATTACATTTGTTTTTATTCCACACAATCAGGTATGGAAGCATTACCAACAACATTAACTGTTAATATGAGTGTATCTAATAGTAATATTCAAATAAATCTTCCAGCAATTATTGACAACAAATACAATTCATGGAAAATTTACCGTAAAAATAATACTGATGGATTTTATTATTTTGTTAAAACAGTAGAAACAATAAACTTTAATATTTATGTGGACACTAGTGCTGATGTTTCATTAACTGTAAAATACGAAGAACCATTTTTCTACATTACAAAACCAATTAACACTCAAACTATTAATAGACCAGATAATTTTATAGTTGATAATTCAACAGAAGCCAAACCAATTGGATTTGTATCTGGAACATATAAATATGAAATAACTTATTTAAATACAACTCCAACAATTGACGAAGAAACTATTCCATCAGTGTCAAAAATATTTGAGATTACAAAGTATAAACCGGTATTAAAATTTACTTTACCTGCTGATTTAAGAATTACAAGTTGGAAAATTTATAGAAGTGACTTAATTCCAATTGGAGCAAATCCAGATAATTACCCGACTAAATTAATCGGGACCAAAAATTTAACTGATGTTCCATTAAGAGAATTTATTGACCCACTTGTAACTCAAACTGCTTCAAATCCTCCAACATCCAACAATAAAAATAGAATTTACAATATATTAAAAGTTCCAATAGCAAATGTAACACCAAATTTAAATAACTTTATTTCTCACTCGACTGATTACGAGCTGATTAACGAAAAAAACTTGTCCGATCTAAGTGATTTTATGTTTAATAAACCTATGGTTATGCTAGTAAATAACACATCTAATCTTCCATTTAATTCTGAGTTTGAAAGTTTACAATCATTAAATTCTCAGTTAATGTATTTTTATAATGTGGGTTTTAAAATTACATCAGGTTCAAGGATAACACTTGATGACTTAAATGTTTCTTATGTGATGCCATTGTCAACCCAACAATTTTTTGTTAAACCAAATAGTGAAAAATATTACAAAATAAATAAAGTAACAAATACATTGGATGAGCAAACAGATTCTGTGGTTCAGAATACTTTTAATCCGGCTTTTGACGAATTTAATATTTCAAGAGAATTTATTAATTCGGGTTATTATTATACTGATATTATCGACCAACTATCAACCAAATACAAGAGTTTTTTAACTGAAAGTATAGATTTTCAAACATCATTTGATATTATTGATAAAACAATAAATGAATATAAAGATGTTTTTAGGTTTATGTTAAATTTTTTTGTAGGTACTACATCTAGTTATAAAAGTTTTTATGGTATATTAACTTATCGTCCATTTGCAGATGTAAGTAGATTAAATAAATTTTTTAATATATTTAAATCAAAAACTCACACAATAGCATTAACTTCATCTGTTCCTGATAGTGATTTTATAAAATACTCACGGAGTGGAATTAGAAACATGAAAAATAATAATTATGAATTAGCCTTTCAAGACTTGGTTACAGTATCTGATACTAATAAATTATCTTTGAAAATTTTATCCCCAGTACATACGAAATTTAAAAGTGAAAATAGATTATCACAAGATTTTCAAGACTGGTTAAGGAACTATGCAAAATATAATAAAGAACATGTTAACTACATTAATAATAACAAAGATTTTCTGTCAATTTTAAATCCAAAATATATTGAAAATAAATTTTTATCAATTAGTGAAATTAAACAAGAAATAAATGACAAATTCTTTGATTATGCGGGTAGTTCTGAAATAAATACATTACTTCCAATTGTTGATAATCAGATTGACAAAATAATTATTCCTGACAAAAACAATAACCAAGTTGAAATAACAAACTTTACCCAAAAACCGTATCAGTTTGTAACAAATGAATATAATACAAATAAAGAACAAAATAATTATATTGATAGAGAACTAGATACAAATAATGTTACCAAATATACAAATAAAAAATTTAATTATGTTGGTATAATGTCACTGGACTCAACTGGTAATTTTAACTTTGAAGACGAATACACTAATGCTTTAACAACTGATAAACAAATTATTTTTGATGATGGAATTGTTAGAAAAGGCATTTACAATACAACAGAAAAAAGACATAGTTTTGCGACATCCTTACCAGAATGTTTAGTTGTTAATCCAATTGAATTAGATACAACTAACATTAAATTAGCAAATCCATCGAATGAAATAATAACAATAAACAAACTTGCAAATAATATTTTTATATATGAGTATAGCATTGATTTTTCAGGTAATTTAAATAATATTTCAGTTGGAGAACATACGCTAATATTAGGTTTAGAAAAAGTACCATGTGTTGTAAAAACAGTCGGATTAACAAACATACAGATGATTACTATTTTCAGTAAAATGATAAGTATTAATGAAAAACAACTAATATTTCAACTATCAGATAATTCATATAAGGTTACTCCTAATATTTCTGTTTGTAAAATTCAAGTGTTTAAAGAAATTAATTATAAGGCGGATTTTAATACAAATTATACTGGGATAATTACTGATTGTTTAATTAAAATTGGAACTGATTATTATACTATGAATTCCCCATATGTTATATCAACAACTGATTCCCAAACATATAATGGGTTTTATTTTACGTTACAATCAACAAATGCTACTATTACCACACCATTATATAGAAAATCAACAAATGCAATTAATGAATCAGATACAACGAAAAATTATATAACAACCAAAGAAATTAAATCATTTATTATCAAAAAAAATCTAGCTTATTCAAATTATTTATCAAAAGAATATTCGAATGAAATAATGATGTTAAATGATGAACATTATTTTATGTTAATAAACCAAACTAAAAAAAGATACTATATTTGCAAAAAGAAAAATGTAAAATTATACGGGATTCCAGGCGGAAATTATCATGTGTGGATTTTACCTCAGACAAAGTTAAATCTTATTCCAATAGACCTATCGTATACTGTAAATACAGCTGTAGGTAACATTCCAGGAACTGGAAATATTACAGGGCTTGAACCAACAAAAATGTATAACTATAGTTTTTACGGGGTTATTAATTTATCAGGCGAAGAATGTTATTATTACTATGAAAATGGAACAAGTATAACAGTGAATAGCCCAGGAGTACAATATTATTCAAATATAAATCAAAGTAGCCAAACTACAATTTATATGATTGATAATGATCTTTTTAATGTACATAATCCTCAATTTATTAAATCATATAAAACTAGAAACTGTAAAGAAAATTTTATAACAAATGTTTTACAAGCTCAATCATCCAATCAATTTAATTTTGATACAAATGAAAATATATCATATAATTCAGTTTTTTCATCAAATACTATTGATGTTAATTCATTAAATTTAACAGAGTGTAAATCATATGGTTCTAATGAAACAATTGTAAATCTAGTGCTGGTAAGAACTGCACCATCAAGACAAATTATCCAACCGGTAATTTTGGCCAAGTATGATAATGTAACAATTCCAATGGTTACATTTACAGCTAACAGCATAAACTACGAAAGTTCTATAATACCACAACAAAAAGCAGCAGGTGTTTTAGGAACAGGATTGGACATAGGAAACATAACTTCAACTGGAAAAATTACTTCACTAGATACAAATCTTTCATGTGTTTTAATAAATCCTAACACTTATAAACTTACACTTAGCTCACTATATGTAGTACCAACATATACCAAGTTTACACATACAAAGTGGTCATTACAGCAAGAAAAAAATGGAAAAACCACAATTTTTTATATTTGGATTGTTTTTGTAGACCCCACCGACCAAACTACTTTTGATGACTTTTTAGCATTAAATACTGATAACTCGATTGCAACAATAAAAGGTTTTCCCCAACCATTAATCGCAAATGCTACTGGAGAAATATCAATTCCAGGCATATTAGGTGTTGGTAAATTTACTTTACAAAATGAAAATATTTTTATCAAAGTTACAAATGATGCAAAATTAAAAATAAACGAAGATAATTATAACATTGGGTACAAATATTATGAATCGGTAAGAAACATTGATATTATTGATAATACTCATAAAGTTAATCCATTAAACTTTTCCGGTGTATTAAATATTAAGCCAGATTTAATTAGTTTTTACTTTCAAAAAAGAGCAATTAGCGAATTTGCACCCACCTCTACAAGCCCTGAAAATAAATTATATCAAGATATTTTGTATATGATGGTTATCAGTACTGATAAAGTAACAAACCAAAGAAAAATAAATATTGAAAGACCATACTTGTATAAAGTTGATGATTTTAGAAAAAAATTACAAGCAGATTACGAAAGGTCTTCATCAATTCTTTTTTATGGAAATCAAAATAGTTCAATGTCAGTTGTAGTATCAATTCAAAATCCAATTTTTGTTAGTAATAACATAACACTTGTAAAGGTTACATCAAGTAAATTTTTAATTACCACATATGATAAATTATACTTGGAAAAAAATGAAGTTATATCGGTTGATTCAAATTATTATTTGGTAAAGGGTTTAAATATTTTTAATGATTGTTATGAATTAGAATTAATTAGTGGAAGTTCAACTAATTTATATGTGAATAGTGGATATTATACTTATGGTATTTACACAGATAAGAAGAATAAAGAATTTGAAATATCAAATCTAAATAATATTATTGAATTTACAAATTCACCAGCAATTAAAACTGGAGAAATTTATTTGGAAAATTCCCAATTGGTTATTGCCCAATCAGACATTAATGAAAATATCAATAATACAAGTTTAAAGGGTAAATTTACTGAACGAGGACAACAAGTTAAATTATTTTATTCAAATAGTAAGTTTTATTTATTTGATAATTTTATTAAAATTAAGAAATTTGACAAAATGGTATACACAGATGAAGTAACAGGGTCAGTGTCAATAATAAATGTTCTTGGAACCCGTGATTATGAAATTTTATTTGCCAATCCACCAAGTCCGGCAGTAACGGATAAATTTTACACCTTTATATTACCTTACCAACCATTTATTTCCGAATATGTAAGCATAGGGTTAACTGGGCAAATATCTTCATCCGAACCAATAGAAAATAACATAACTATAGGTATATCCAATTTTCAAAACACAAATATAATTGACTTGTATTGTTCAACAAATAATAAAATTAATAATTGGGATGGACTACCTGGAAATTATTGGATTTATAAAATTAATACCAATTATAAACAAGAATTTGATAGTTCATTACATATTCCGAAAGCATTTACAAGTACTATTAAAAATCAACATGCAATTTCTATAAATGTGACATATGAAAAAATTATTGTAAATGGTATAAATAATTCAAGATTTAAACTAGATGATCCAGCTTACTTTGTAAAGGGTTTTGTTTGGTTTTTTGCTCAACCAATAAAAGTATTTGGATTGTATTCATATATTAAAAATATTGTGGCAGAAACATCAAATGGTATTACTAATTACTATATTTATATTAAAAACGACACAAACACTTTGTTGGTTGATTTGTCAAATTCAAGTTTGTCAACCATAATGTATATTTCTTGCTCGGTACCAAACTTAGTAAATTATAATTTTTACAACAGATTTAGATATAATTATGCTATTCAGCTTGATAATTACACAATGGATATAGGAACACCAATTGAAGTAGTAAGATGTGCATTAAAATCTGATGAACTTGTTTTCATTGATACAAAAATTAACAATAAAAAAATAGTATTTAAGTATGGTATTTCAATAAAAGAAAATGAAAAAGAAAATGGTATTTTATCGAATGAATATACAAACATATACTTTTATAACTATTGTATGATAAATTTGGATGGTACAATAAATAATTTTGACACTTTAATTGGCACATATTATTTGTTATCAGAAAGAGACCCAGGACAATTTATGAGAGTTCAGTTTGTTAGAATGATTTCTGGTGGTAAAATTAAAAATTATACAAGATACATAGTTCCAGATATTTTTTCATATAATCTAAGCAAGTTTATATCCATAAAACAACATTATGATGGCGAATTTCACTATGCGAATCAACAAATTGTGAAGTCAAAAGTACTTACTGATAAAAACCCAATACCTTTTTCAATTATTAAAAAATATCCAATTAAATTTAAAGGTGTTCCAGTTTTTGCAAATAACCAACATACTTATGAAATTATTTTTACTGGTACACAAATAGTTGACACTAACATTTATGATTATATATATTTTGATGAAAATTTTAATTTACCTATTGAAATAAAAAAATTAATAATTGGATTATCAACTAGGTATTATTTAATTTCAACAGATCCAATATCAAATAACATAACAAATATTTATACTAAAAATACAAATTATCTATTAAGCTCAAAACAAACCACAAAAATATACAAAAACAAAAATTTACAAGATAACACACTAGATTTTTATGTTAATACACAAATTATAAATAAGGAAGAATTTGTTCAAAATCTGTTAATTTCAAAAATAAATCAAGGAGAACCTAGATATAAATTCAAACTAATAGACGGGACACAATATAATTTAAACACCGAAGAGCCGAGTACAATCGAAACTACTTTTTCACGAGTAAAATCAGTTGACAACAATAATAATATAATAATTGGAGAAGACTTGATTGATAATGACTTGGTAGAATTAAATAATGACTACGTTAAAGTTACTTATTATTATGCGGTTAAGGTTGATGTATCCACTGTTTTTGATGAAATACTTTTATTTAATAGTGTAAAGCATTTAAAATTAAAATTAGTTAATTTGTGTTCAATTAAAAAACACAGTATATGTACTCATATAAAACCATGGAACAAATGGGCACTTTTGGCTTCTGCCATTTCTACTGGGACAATAAAATCTTTATTAAATTTACATGCATATATTAGTTGGGCTAATGATTCTGCTCAATTGTCAACATTTAATGATTCATTGGTTTATGGAAATCTAACTAAAAGTGAAGTAGTTTATTTAAAAGAATTTATTACAACAATTAATCAGTCAAATGTTAGACTTCAGAATTATATTGATATGAAAACAAAAATAGAGCCTTTGGTATTTTCATTAATTGAAAATATGTTGGTTGTTCCTGAATTTTATTTAAATGTAGTTGATAGTATTAATGTTATGTTAAAATCATTTGGCTATAATGTGTTATTTGATGGTAACAATATAATTTTTAATAATGATCCGGAACCACCATATATAAATATTGATGGTGAAAATGAAGTAGTTTACTATTTGTTAAATGAATATACATATGACGATACAAATAACATAGTTTACCGAAGCATTAGTACCCATAGTCAAATAGTAAATCAAGTTTCAGATTGGATAAATAAAGTTCAACCAATTACTCAGACACAAGTAGAATTTGGTGTTGGAATAAATAAATTATTGAGATATGTTAAAAAATTAGGAGACGAACTAAAAACTTTACTGGATAATTTTACAAATGACTTAACAGATACTCCAAATTACTATTATATGAATCCAATTAAATTTTTGGTAAGTAAAATATGGGAAAAATATTCAACAACGGGAAATCTGGTTAATTTAGAAAAAGAATTTACTGACAAACTAGTATCATATGTTTCTTATAATTATAATCCATCAAATGCGTATGATTTAATAGCCTATGACTATTTATTTAAAACAGTAAACTATGGCTCAATTGGTTTTGGTGGTTATAAAATACTATCTTATTCAAACATATATACTGATATTAATCCAACTGAAATCACAGAACTAAAGCCTTATACACATGTTCCTGTCATACAAGAAAATGGTTTAATAATAAATCCTATTTATAAATACAAATTAAATTTATTTAGTAATGAAGTTTTAAAAGATAGTAATTATTATTTGGATTTTTTAAATGGAGACAAAATTAATGAAACTATTGATTTGTCAAGTGCTCAATTATATCCAGACCAAATTAATTTTTCATTAAATTATAACATTAAACCATATGATTTTTACACACTGATTCAAGAAAAAAAATACCAAGTTATTTCAACAAAGTATTTGGGTTTTATTTATGAAGTCACGTTTAGTCAACTGGTTAATTTAGAATATGTGGATGAAATATTTTTAAATGGTAATAACATAGCAATTAATGAAAAGGATATTGTAAATCAAATTATTTACTTGAATATACCTGAAATTTCAGTAACAGTTAATGATTTATTTGAATTAAGAAACTATGAACTAATTAAATCATATACAAGAGAAGGAAATAATTTAACTGTTACATTTTTTAATGAATATTTTGCATTTGTACCAGGACAGACATTTATTTTTGCAAATGGTAAACAATATTACTTAAATTTATCAAATGGTAAATATCAAATTCAAACTCTAGACGATAATTTGCCACACGAAATACAAGTAATTACTTGTGTAACACCATTAATAATAGTTCAAAAAGACCAAGTTTTATTTGAATATGAGTTTGATCCTCCAATTTTAGATACAGACTATAGACCAATAAATGACAATTTTATTTTTCCATTAGAATTTAACATTATTGGAAATCCAACAGAATTAGCTCTTAAACAAGACTCATCGCTTCAGACCATAACAATTGTACCAAAACATGTACATACATTTGGAGATAATAAAGTTGTTTTACATTTTACAAATACTCATTATACGTTATTATCTGATTCTAGATATGTATTTGACACAGTAACCCATAAGAAAAAAATTTGTGAAGATTTAGCAAATGAAATTGTTAGTTTAACAAAATCAAATGAATTTTTATATTATGTAAATATTAAATACCCTATGTGTGAAAATATATCAGATACTAAAGCATTTTTATATTATAATATTACTGATGGTAATCCAACTGATTATGTATTTGACATAAAGCCTAATGATGGTATTTTGGAGCCAATATTTTCACATCAAAGTAAGCAATCAATATATTTTTCTCAAACAAATACATCAACATATTTTTCTAATGGGTCTCAGTATTCTGAAGATGAGCTTAAAAAAAATGTTGGGTTTATTCATAAAAACGCTTGGACAATTGAACAAAGTAATTACTTGGTAAAATCTGATTCTATAGAAATAACTATGCCTGATGATTTTGTATTGGTATTGGTTTCTAATATATCTCATTACACATTTAATGGAACAAGAATACCAGAAAGCGATATAAGTAGTTATTCTAATAAATTAGTGTTAAAATGGAAATTTTATTATGGAACACCAACTGGTCCTGTTGAATTATTACAATATTTTATTGAACCTGTTGGAAAAGTATTTAAACCCCTTGCTAATAGAAAATTTATTGCACAATTAGAATATCCTTATCAGTATTTACCAACGGGAAATTTTTATCTTTATCAATATGACTCCGCAGGGTCAAAGTTTGACAACTTTTTATATTTGATTGAAACAACAGAAGACTCTGTTGGTCCAAATGGATTTTTTCAAAGCATACCAGCTGGTACAACAATGACAATTGTTTCAAATAATAATTATTACCAAGTAAAAGTTATTGATAAAGTTCGTTCCGCTAATAAAACATGTTATTTAGTATCATATTCAGATAAACTAGATATTGGCTTATCATATAATTATTTTATGGGTGATTATAAAATTAAACAAGTTGTAAGTATAAAATATTATCAAGACGGACTACAATTTGCTAATTTTTATTCGCAAGATGAGTTAGACAAAATAAGTATTTTTCTTAATGAATCAGTTCATGAATTTTTAATATTAGATGATGAAATTATTTCAGATTCATTTAAATTTTATTTAGTGTCTTATGAAAAAACTAATTTAACCAACTTATTTTATTCAAATGAATTTATACAAAACATAAAAATGAATAAACTTCTCGAGTATAATACCAGTACTGTTGTCACAAAAATTAAACCAGAATGGGGTGATTATTCAAAATTCTTTTCTGCGATTAAGTTATATTTTAACGAACAACTAATAGAAGAATTGAATGAAAACACGTATGCTATTGACAAATATTTATATTCAACTGAGGAGAAACGTAACCAAAAAAATAAAATGTGTGGGATAAAATTTGATGGTAAAAAATGGGTTTTATATTTGCCTTTATTATTTTGGTATGCTGGAAAATCTGGTCTATCAATTCCAACTGTGGCAATGCCAAATACTGAAATAAGAATAAAATATTTTATAAATAATATTGAACAAGCGTTATTAATGGATATTACAAATACAGAAGATACCACATACACATTTACTAAGATACCAGAAATGAGTGTAACGATGATAACAGATTATATATTATTGGATGATATGGAGAGAAAATTATTTGGTAGTTATGCTCATGAATATGTTATAGACCGTTATCAAACATATCCAGAAATAAATATTACCGATGTTGACTCTGTGATAAGGTGTAACTTTAAGGGTTTGATAAAGGATATTCACTTAATTACAAAACCTATCTCAAATAAAAAATTAACTTACTATCCAAAAAAAATAACCAAATATGATGCAAAATATAACCAGTATGTTAAAGTGTATAATTATTATTTGGAATTAGTAATAAATGGAAAATACACATCTAATGAACAAAGAAATTATGCTCTTGATATTGAAATTGTAAGAACAGTATTAAGCAAATACGCGCTATATAAAATATCAACAGATAAATTAGATTTGAATTTTAGTCAAATAAATAGATTAACTGGATTATTTGGTAATTGGGCAAATTGGTCAGATGATATGCTTAAGTATCTAATGTATTTTGAAAATAAATATCTTGGACAAATTACAGACAATAAGAGAAAAGAATATATTTTGGCAATTTATTTAAAACACCAATTTTCAAATGTGGAAGAAACAGACTCAATATCGCCAATTGAATCTTTATGTTTTAAAGCTAACGGAACTTCACTATTTGCTGAAAGAGATTATACATATTTTACGGATGTTATTCCATATCAAAAATTTAAAAATAGTTTACCGGCTGGATATTATACATATACGTTTTCATTATATCCCACAGAAGACCAACATTCTGGTCATTTAAATTTCTCAAATTTCGATGATGCCGTTATTAAAATTAAGTCAAATCCATTGGTAAAATCTGACCCATATGGATTAACCACAATAACAAGAGAATATAACATATTAAGATTTATGAGTGGACATTGTAGTTTAGCTTGGATGTAACAATTTTTAAATTGTAAACTGCAAACCGCCAATACCATTAAAGGTTCTTAATATATTATATTGAATACCATAACATCTAAATGTTACTGGATTTTGATAATTTATAAGTTTATTTAATTTGAATAATATATATGCATCATCAACCTTACTAAAATTTAAACTACCTGAAGGTTGTAAATCAAATGGATTTAATCCAAAGGAATAACAATAAATACCTTTTTCATTTCCTTTAAACTTGTACTGATGTCTTGGTAAATAAGTATAATATTCAACTGAATTAGGTTCCATTCTATTAATTGAATTAATAACCAATGTATTTTTACTAACTATGTTTTCTTCTTTTTCTGTGTATGGGTATGTGGTATAGTTAAAGTCATTATTCATAGTAGAGTTTGAAAGCAAAACACCACGCCAAATTAGCATTTTAACGGGATTTGTTAAAGGCAACTTGTAAGTAACATTAGTTGAATACATAACTTGGTCTGAAATATTTTGCACAATGGGTATTAAATATTCATGTGCACCATGAAGAAAATTTTGTCTTTCGAAATTATCTAAATAAATGTAGTTAACAAGCAAATATGCATTAATTAGAGACGGTTTATTATACCTAAAATAATCTTCATCCTTAACAACAATTGAATTTGGTTTGATATTATTAGATGTATTTGTTAAGTTTCCAGTTAATGAAAGTTCTGGGTCATTTTGAATATTAGGAACAACAAATTTTCCTTTCAATGGGTTGTAATATAATTTTTGACTAATTGGGTCAAAGCTAACAAACTCTCCAATATTTTTTGAATTTTGATAAGTTTGATAAAAAAGTTCTCCTGGTTTAAATATACAAATGTTATCGGATAATGTCATGTAATGACTTGGTGATAATTTATAGCATTTGTCAATATCATTAAATTCAACATGTATTTTAATATCATTATGTGTTAATGCAATAAGTGGTAAGGCTAGCCCAACATCCTGGCAAAACCAAAAAGCCAATGGAATATATAAAATATGTGATTGTTTTGTTTTTGAATATCCTGTTAATTCTGGTATGTTTCCAATTAATTTATTATATCCTGGTTTATGTCCGGTGCTAACGGTAATTTCATTCCAAATATTTAGCCAATCTCCATAATGCCTTTCAATAATTGAACCTGCAATTTCGATTTCTATAAAATTAATTAAAGCTAAACCAATTTTATTAACCCATGCAAATTTTTTGTTTGATGTGGTTTTATTTTCCAGTTGAATATAAGGAAGCTCGACATAAAGCCATGTCATGCCTGCCAAGTCAGCATTTTTCGCAACACTAACTGTACAACGTCTGCCAAAGTCAGGAGTGGTTTTAAAGTATTGAGGGGTCGGTTCAATTGAATAATTTGTGTGTCGTTTGTATGCTTTTTTAAAAAATGTTATTTCTGGTTGAGCAGATAAGTAAAGGTTTTCCTTACCCACCGAAACTAGTAATAAAAGTCCTAATCCCATTATACAATAATTAGAAATTCCATCTTTATATTATTTTAAATTTATATCAATAATAATAATTATTAATATAAGCTAAAAATCAATTAGATAATTAATTTAACCGAGTAAAGAACCAAAGTTAATGGTCTTAGCATCAACATCTAATTTCTTCATTTCGGCTTCAGGGGAAGGAGTTTCCTTGTTAACAGCTTCGGCAATGGATCTGACAATGCTTAATAAATCGTTTTGTTTCTTGGAAACACGGGCAAAATATTTGTTGCGGTTATCAACGAATTCCTTGAGGTGGTCCATAGTTAAGACAGAAGTGTTATCTTTAACACCGTGAACTTCAAGTAATTTAGCATACTTTTCAGTGTATAAGTTAGCCTTGTATAATTTTTCTTCACTCTTCTTAAGACTATCAATTAAAGCAACAATTTTAGCGTTATCGGCTTGACTGATGGCTTTACCGTGTCTCTTAAGTCTTTCAGTGAGAGCTAAGAATTGGTTTTCAATGATGAACCCAGTGTGTTTGGTAACATCAGAAGCTTTTTGTTCTAAGTCTTCAACAACACCACCACCCATAAGGTTAATTCTACCAGTGAAACCAGTTAAACCAGGTAAGCCAAAAGAAAGGCTGACTCTGGCATTAGAATCTTTAATGGCTTGGGATAATTTGTCAATTGAACTGACAGATAAGGTAGAAGCAGCAACACGACCTCTAACACCCATCTTGTGTAATCTGGAACCAGCAAAGGCTTCAGGGTCATTGATTCTAGCGGAATCAACGGCACCAGAATAGTCTTTGTTTAAGATGGCGGGGTTGGAGTTAACTTTACTAACTAACATTCTAAGATAACCAATGAGTTTAGTGTTGGCAGCAATGTTTTTAACAGCAGCATCATCAATGACAGCACCAGTGGTTTTGGCTTGTTCGGTAAGATTGGCTAACCAAGAGTCAACAGACTTGTATTTGAGAAGTCTACGGGAAGCAGTGTTGTCCCAAACTTGTTCCATACCAAATTCAAAAGCGTTAAGAGTTTGGACGGCCATAGCGGGTAACATAGCTTCAACTTCTTTTTCAGCATCGGCCCAAAAGTTGGGTGATTCTAAGTAAGCTTTGCATTTGGTAACATCTTTGCCAGATAAGCATTCACGTAAGTAATCGGCACACTTGTGATCAGTAGTACCAGATACATCTTTTCCATCAGCAAAACCAGTTCCTAAGCATTTAGATTCAATTTTAAGGGAAGCAAAAGCAGGGGAGCCAGCATCAACACGGACTTCTTTGCCAGATGCATCAATGGTGAAAAGTTCAGAACCTCTACGGAAGTAAGATTCACCGGCAGCAGGAGTGGCGTCATCATCAAAGAAACTACTGGGGGCAACAGGAGCGGCAGCAGTAGCAGCATGACCTTCTAACATAGCTCTGAGCCAGTATTTGTCGTATCTGAAACCGAATTCGCGAACTGCGTCATCGGCAGTGGCAGCAGTAGCAGTAGAAAGGGGTTTAAGATCAGAAGATCTAGATGAAACAAGACTGGCAAAACCAGTATAAGTTGCAGATTTAGCACTACCCCATACGGCAGCAGTTCCGGTAATATCTTTACTAGCACCATCAGAAACTTTAAACATTCTCTTAATTAAAGCTTGAACAAAGTTTTTTTCAGAACCAGGTTCGGAAGAACCGGCATTTGCTTGAATAATGGCAAGGGCATCGGAACTAGCAGGTTTGGTAGCACCTAAACGGAATCCAAGGGTTTTAGCAAATGCAGTCCATTCGGAATGAATGGCATCATCATCGGTGTTATCAGGTTTGGCAAAATATTGGTTTTGGAAAGCAGCAGTTTTAATAGTAAGTTCAGGAACAGATCTTCTGTTGAAAGCGTTTCTTAATTCATCAACGAGTAATTTAACACGCATATCGTTGTTTCTTCCAAATAAAGGAACTAATTTAGCATTTTCAGTATTTTTGGACATCAAATATATATAATATACTATAGAAAAAAATTTAATAGATTTTTTTTAAATATTTTTAAAAATAAAATATTTTTATCTTAACTATGATATATTAAAATGTTAAAACAAGAATATTTTGGACTTCCATTATGGGTATGGCTTGTTGTAATTGGGATTATTGGATTTAGTGTTTATCAATCTTGTGAAAAACCATCATGTAAACCTGTAGTAAAAACTGAGGTTAAAGAAAAGTTTGCAAACGAACCAAAACCATCTGATAAACCTATCGTTAAAATACTTAACTTTAATACCGAATGGTGTGGTTGGTCTCGTAAATTTCAACCGGAATGGGATGCTTTTATGGAATATGTAAAAAACCAATCAAACAATTTAACTCATGTTCAAGCATTAGATGTTAAGTGTGATAAGGAATCAAATAAAGACATTTGCGAAGAATATAAAGTACCTGGTTACCCATACGTAATTGTTGAAGTTAATGGTTCCCGTACATCATATGAAGGTGAACGCACTAAAGACGCACTTATTGCTTTTGTTTCTTCTATTTAAAAACTGAATTTTTAAAATCGCCCAGTTCTTTAAATAACCAAATAATTCAGTACCAAAAACTATTTAAACCAATTTTATTTATTATATAATATAAATAGTAGTATGTCAAAAATTGAAATTGACTTTAATAGTTTAAAATACAATTTATACGAAATTCTTAATTTAACTCGAGATGCTGATGACATTAAAATTAGAAAAAGTTTTATGAAATTAATTAAAAACTTTCATCCTGACAAAAATTCAGACCTTGAAGAAGAAATTTACCAACATATTATTTTGTCAAATCAAATTCTTCTAAACAAAGACTCCAGAAAGAAATACGATGAATTTTTAGCAGGTAGAGCCGATACCTTTGTTGAACTTAAAGACAGTTTTAATAAAAATTTAAAAGAAATTGAACAATATTTCCCAGATAAAGATAATTCTATGGCACAATTTACCAGCAAATTTGATGAATTAAATAAAAAACATGGTTATACAGCCGAATCTGATGCCCTTTCTGTTATGGAACGTTTTGAAAAAGCAAAAGAAAAGCGTTCAAACGATGAAATTAAAATAGAAAAAGAAGATATTCGTGATGAAAAAGATTTTAACAGCAAATTTGAATTCAATAAAACTGATGGTAAATTTCGGGACCAAATAGTTGAATTTCATGGCGCACCTGGTGAATTGTCAACTTATGTGGCCGGGGAACACTATACAAGTTTATCTGATATGGATAAGCTTTATCTAGAAGATTCCATTCAATCTAATCGTTATTCAAGTTTAGACCGTGCGTTTACATTACATCCAGTTGTTGCTAATCTAGATGTTAATAAATCTCTTGAAGAAAGAATGAAAGAATATCAATCTCAATCTGATTTATTTAATAGCATGAAACCTACTGATTTTTCCAATAAAAAATTTGATGAATGGTAAAAAATTGATATTATAACTATTTATTAAACCTAAGTTATTAGTTTTAATGAATACTTTACATAAAATTATAATTCCAAGTATATGTGTTGGTTCATTTTTTGCATATGTTAATCGTATGAAAATTTCACAATCATATAGTACCGATAAAAATAGACCTTGAATAATTATTTAAGTTTGTAATGAATCTATTGGTTCAGTTTGAGTAAAAGCATCTTGGTATTTTTTTTTACTTGATTCATTACAAACCTGTTCAACTATTTCCCCGATTATTTCTGAACAAATTTTTCTGGAATATTCGCTAACGAATTTACTTGCGTAAATTTGCCCCAAGTTAATAATTTTTAATTTATTTTCAATTGTTAAGTCAAAATTAATGGCTTCATTTGCATAGTTGTCAATTTGAATTACATTTCCATGTAATATACTATCTTTTAATGTTATAGTATCAGTTACAATACCTAAACATCCTAATACAATTGTGCTAATTGAATCAATCTGGTCTATTGAATTAGCATTTTTAATATATAAACCTAAAGTTGTATCTTTATTGCAGTATTTAATTGGAAAATTATTTGTTACTCCTCCGTCCACATAATATGACCCAGAGTAAAAAACTGGAGTAAAAAAAACTGGAATTGAACACGATATACGCACTGCAGTAATTACGGACATTAGTGGTGTCTTTTCGTAACTGAATTCTTCCTCACAACATTTTGAAAAGTTTGTTCCAATAATTATTAAGTTTTTTTTAGTCACTTGATATAAATTTTTAAAGTTAATGTCTTCAATTCCCATTTTATTTTTAATAAAAGATTTTAATATAAATTCAAATCGCTCTCCATTTGATATTCCATATTTTAAAAAAACATTTTCAACAGAAATATCTAGATCCATCTTTTTAAAGTCAAAGTCAAGTATAAATTCACCAATTTCAACTGGGGAATAACCTATTGAAATTAATAAGGCCATTATGGAACCTGCAGAAGTTCCGACCCAATTTGTAATTTTTTTTATATTAATATATTCACTGTTATTTAAATAATCTATGGCGCCAACAAATGAAAATCCCTTAATGCCACCTCCAGACATGCAGATTGTGTCAATTTCCATCGTAAATTTAATTTAAAAACACGTTTATTCTTTAAATAAAATCTCATTAAAACTAATGGTAAAAGCAGATGATTTAATTAAACAACAAAAAGAAAGAGAAGATAGAAAATATGTTACATTTGAAAAAATATATGATCATGTTGAAAAAAAAATATGTTTTGCAAGCACGGGTAATTTTTATTACACCTGGTATCAAGTTCCAGATATATTAATTGGACTACCAACTTATTCGCGCGAGGACTGTCAAAAGTATTTAATTAACAGACTCGGTAAAAATGGATTTGATACAGAGTTTTTTGAACCAAATATATTATTAATTAAATGGTTTCCAAAAACTAAAACAAAAAAATAAAATCACTTTAATAAATTGTTAATTAACAAAATTTTATTAATTTGATTTGGTCATGTTATTGATTAAATTAAAAAAAAGTAAAATTGAAATGCCAATTAGTATTAAGACAATTGTGTCTCTATTGTCTTCAATTATATCTTGAAAATTTTCAACAAGTTTTGGTCTAAAGTAGTTTCTCATTCTACTATGACACTTTCTACAATTACGTACATGGGTTAAAAAAGAATCACAATCATATAGTTCATCTAAATGATTATCATCATGTTTAACAATAGGTTTTTTATTGTTAGTACTAACAGAAGTATTGTTAAACATCTCGATGTTTTGTTTTTTAGATAAACTATTTGTGTTTGTGGCCTGATTTGTTTCTTGGGGTTGTTGATTTGTGTAATTTTTTTCAACCATATAATTTTTATATTGGTTGCTTATTTGATTACACTTACTACCCCATGCATCTTCTATGGAACAATAGTTCATGTTCTATTGTAAAAAGTTAGATAATAATTTCTAAATTAAAATATAAAATGGAAACAGATTATTTTAATAATTTAATTAAAAATAACTTATTTAAAATATTTTTATTTGGTATTGTTTTGGCCCAAATGATTATCAAACCATTAAGACCAGTTTATTTTTTACTTTTTCTTGTTGTTTTTATAATTTATTTGTCGGTACCTCAAACTGAAAACTTTAGCGAAAGTTCAATAGAAGAAAAAATTAATCAAATTGACCCAACCAAACTTAGTTATTCATACAGATATGATATTATAAAAATAGATGAGCTTGCACATAAGCTAGTTTATTTATGTAATAATTACAAAAATATTAACCAAGCCATTAAATTAAAATTAGTGGATATTTATGGAGAAATTAAAGAAAATGATGAATTAAAAGCATATCTTAAACTAATGAATTTAGTAGATGATAACGGATTACCATTGTTTATTAATGAGGCACCGGATGTTTCATTATTTAATCAAGTAAAAATACTATTAGTTACTTTATCAAAATCTAATTAAAATAATTTAAATTTATTTTTATCTAAATAAATATATAAATGATTTCCGAAATTTTCGACAATAAATACGTAACAACCGGTATTACCATTATACTTGGTTTATATGCTGCACTTTTAGGTCCTAATCTTCCACCATTTGTTCAAAATTTATTTAACAATACCATTTTTAGAATTTGTGTTTTATTTTTAGTTGTTGTTAGTGGCAATAAAGACCCCAAACTTGCCATTATGATTGCAGTAGCATTTGTTTTATCACTTGACTATATTTATGCACAACAAGCTAAAGAAGCATTTAGAAACGTAGAAAGAATGCGTAATGTTTATTAAATAATTTTATAATATTGTTATTTAAGTATTAAAGTATTTAAATAATAATATTGCGTTAAGTTAAAGGAAAGAATCTTAATAATAATATAATGTCAGAGTCAGAAACATCATCAGAAATAAAAGTTAAATATCAAAATGCACATGGGGATAATCTACTTGAAGATAGGTCAAATCTAAAACAATCATCAGATACTGATTATTATTTTGGAATGATTGCAAATCCAAGTAAAATAACTCAAGAACATAAAAAATCAGAGTCAGAATCATCTGAACTCAATCAACTACTCAACAACACCGATACATCAAGTTCATCGAGACGTTCAAGTAGTTCAAGTTCACGTAGAAAATCATCAAGCTCAAGTTCTTCAGAATCAGAAAGAAGAAAAAGTTCTGAATCAAGGGAAAAATACGAAAAAATTAATGTATCTCCTCAAGGACCAACACAATCAGCAATACCAAAATTTACCCCATATGCTTCATCAAATTCTGGTTCCACAAACTTAAATTCTAACGTTCCACCTAGCACCGCTGATATAAAACCAGTTGAAAAGCGTGAACTAACCCAACAAGAAATCCGCCTTAAAAAGATTGAAATGTTAAGGAAGCTTTGTGAAATTAAAGCCAAGGGTTTCCAGCTTTCAAAAGAATATGATTTTAACTCGTCTTTGGAAGAAATGGAATATGAATATGACTTGTTAAGAAGTTTTGCAGATAAAAGAAATGGAGTTAAAATTTTTAAAGGTGGTCTTTTACAAGCAGTATCAGTAATTGAATTTTTAAATGATAAATACGACCCTTTTGAATTTCAATTGACAGGATGGGGTGACCATTTACAAGTCGAGGTTGATTCCTGGGAAGATGTACTCGAAGAAATTTATGAAAAATACAAGGGAACAGGTAAACGTATGGCCCCTGAAATCAGATTATTGTATTTGATGGTCGCATCTGCTTCGGCTTTTCATATGGCTAAAACTAAATCAGCTTCATTGCCTGGTTTAGATGCTGTATTGGCAGCAAATCCTGGATTAGTAAGTAAAATTTTAAACCCAGCTAAAGAAGATAGCTCTCAATTCATGACAGCTCAAGAAATTAATATTGAACGTCAAAGGGAAGAATTAAGAAGAAAAGATGCAGAATCAAAACAACAAATGCAACAACAAATGCAAAGACAAATGCAACAACAACAACAATTAATAAATCAATTACAAAGTCAAATAAAAACCCAAAATGCAGAACCACAACCAGCCAATTCTAAACCACCTGTAACATTGCCTCCAACAATTCCAGCAAGTCAACTTAGACCAAATGTACCTGATGTTAGAGCACCAAGCGAAGTTAAAAATATTTTAAGTAGAATTCATAGTTTACAACCTACCAGCATTAGACACAGTGCAACAGAAACTCAAGATGAAACATCGTCAAACAATGATAGACTTGTTTCTGAATCAAACTTCAGTGAATCAAACCCTAAAAGAAAGGCCGGTAGAAAACCTAAACAATCTGGGATATCAATATTTTAAACATTAATAACAAATTATTATTAGTTATTAATTTTTTAGTTTAATATTTTATCTAAAACTGACACATCAGTTCCGGTTTCTGTTGATTCTGGGATATTCAGCTTTCCAATTTCTTCAACAGTGTTTGTATCAGCACCTAAGGAACTTGTAGTATTAGCATTAGCATTAGCGGATTCAAGTTTTTTAATATTTTCTTCTCGTGCATTAAGCTCGTTTTCTTTAACAATTAATTCAGCTTCTTTATTTTTTAATAATTGGGATTTAATTTTAAGTTTTTCAATAATTTCTTTTATGGTTTCTTTACTTGATTCAACATCAATATTGGAAAATTCTTGGTCTTGGTTGGGATTTGTTACAATTTGTGTGTTATTATCAGAACCTCCATACATAAGCTGATTAATTTTTCCCATTAATTTAACAACTTTGCGAGAAGAATGGGTTTGTATTATTTGGTTAATTTGTTCATTTGATGTATTAGATTGTTTTGCTTGATTAATTAATTCGTTAGCTTCTAAATTAGATAAGGTTTTCATATGGTTATAAATAGTTTTAAACTCATTCTTAGAAATTCCCATTTAATAATATATACTATTAGCTAGATAATTTTATCATAAAATGTGAATTCTTTAAATATTTTTTGTATTAAACTTAAAGAATTATTTACTAGAATAATAATGTCAGAAAATATTCCAAAAAAGAAACGCGGACGAAAGCCAAAAAATTTTAGCATCACACAAGCTAAACTTGAAAATCCTGTTTCAGAAGATTCAGTTAATTCAGAAGATGAAAAAATAATATTTCATCTGCCAATTACTATAGATGAAATTAATGCAAATGACAATCAAGAAATGGGATTGTTTATTAAGTCAGAAAAAGACATAAGAGAAACAAAAAACCCGCTTAAAAAGTCAATAGAAACATCTGACTCTGATTCAACTGAAACACTAAAAACATCTGTTAATAATACTAATGTTATGATGAGTAAATTGGGATTATCAAATCCAGTTAACAAAATTATTACAACAAATATAAATTTTAGTCAAAAAACAAAATGTTGGTGGTGCAGAAATTGTTTTACAACACCAGCTTCTCAACTACCAGAAGACTATTATAACGACACATTTTTTTGCAAGGGTAATTTTTGTAGTTGGAATTGCAAGAAAGCATTTAATATTGATTTAAACGATTCATTAACTTGGAAAAGAGATTCATTAATTAATCTCATGTACTTTAAAACTTATGGACAATATGTGGAAATAGTTCCAGCTCCACATTGGATGTGTTTAGAAGAATATGGCGGTAACTTGTCAATTGATAAATTTAGAGAAAGTTCAGTTGCAAACACTAAGGAATACTTAGTATTACATCCACCACTTATTTCCCGTCAAATGCAAATTGAAGAATCGTATAAAACAAATAAACTAAAAGAAGTTCCAATTGACAAAGTAAATAAAATATACTCGGAAATTGATTCTGAATATGCGATTAAAAGAAACAAACCTATTCAATCCAGTCAATTAAATTTAGAAACAACAATGGGTTTAATAAAGAAAAAGAAATCAAAAGGATTTTAAATTAAGATAAATTAATAATTAACTTGAATTTTATACATAAATTAATAATTAACTTGAATTTTATACAAAGTAATGGAAATATAATTATTTTATATAAAATAAATTTGCTTATTTACTCAGCAATTTGTGCAACACTATCTGGGTTTGTTTGAACAAATACTGAAGACAACCCAAGTACACCAATTTGTTCATTTAAACATTCAATAAACTGATAATGAACTTCTTGTGACGAATCAGCTGAAGAAGTTTCAAAAATAAAGCTTGGTGCTCCCAAATATCTTAGTGAGTATTGGCATTTTACGGTTTGAGATAAACAAGTTTCAAATAACTTTTTTGTGCTAGAAATGCCTTCTTGTGATAAAATTGAAATAATCGAAGTTATTTTTCTAGGAGGCTTTTCAGTTTTCTTTGCAACAAGGCTTTTAATTAAGTTTCGAATTTCGTCTGAAACTTCTCCAACAGCGCACCACTCGTCAATCTTGTCATCAAAGTTTTCCTTAAAATATTGCCAGAGATTTATTGGGTCTTCTTCGCTATCGTCATTAAATTCTCTTCGTTCAGAATCAATAGTATGCACAAGTTTTGTCCATATGTCTGAAAATTTTTCATTTGAAATTGTACAAACAGATGTAATCAAACTTTCTAATAGCTTGTTTTCAGTAAACTGTATCATTAACTTTTCCTGAATTTCAGCAGGAGACAGGTTTTTCTCATCAACGTAATCATCAAGATATGCAATTGACAGTCCAACAATTTTTGCCTTGGTATCAACATTGTCGACACGTGCAACCATTTGTTTATCTAACGGAACAATCTTGTTCCAACTTGATACCTTTCTTTTTTTAGAAGCATCTGAGTAATTCATCATACCGCGATAAGGATACTCGACAAGGTTAGCATCAAAAAAGGAATCTGTTTTTTCGGTAAATACAACGAGAACAAGCTCGCCTTCGGTAGGAGTTATAGTAGAATAATATTGAAATTCGGACATTAATAATATTATACTATTCCAATTAGAATAATATTTTCAATTTTTTTAATCAAGTGTTATACTTCAATTTCAACATCTTGTGTTTTTTTAGATTTGGATTTGGTTTTTGTTTTAACAATAATTCCAGAATCAACCAATTTAGTTTTTTCTGCTTTAACAATAACTTCAGGTTGAACTGGTTTTTCTTTTTTTGGTGATTTAACAAGGTCTAATACATTTGTATAAAAATATGCACCCTGTAAAAATGAGTCAGCTAAATCATCACGCTTTTTAAATGAGTTAAAATGCTTAACCCAATTAACCAAATGTGCTGTTAAGTCCAAACAATATTTAATTCCTAAACTTTTAGTTAATTTATATGCTTTAGTATCGTCAGTACTTTTTGCTTTAACTAATTGTTTTGTGTCACCTTCAGATGCTAATTTAAGTTTATTTGATGGAGACATAAACTTTACTTGAGTTATTTTAGATTGTGTTTGTGCCTTATCAATAATTCCTCTGATTAGGTAATAATCATATAGTGTTGATGCTATTGACTTCATTCTCGGATTTTTGAAAGATGGTTGATTTTCTATAACAACATAATCTGCCTGAAGTAAATTTTTTCTTTTTTCCAACTCCATTATTAAGCCATATTTAACATCATCAAAATTTAAAGTAGTTGAGCTTTTAATTTTAAAGGGTTTTAATGCTGATTGTTTTGCGGTAGTTTTATATATTTGTTTGGCATGGGTGGTACAGTAACATGATTCATTATTTACATACGAACCAGACTTCCCACATGATTTTTCACCTGAAATTTGATATACACAACTTTTTCCTGATTTTTTATCACAAGAAATAAAACACTTGTCAAATGGTTCAACTTCTGTATCTGCTTTTTTACCATGGGTTTTACAATAATAAACAGTATTTCCATTTACTACTTGTGTTAAGCAGGCCTTGGACCCACATGAACATTTACATTCATCTCTATTTGTTAAGTCAATATTGTTCCAATCTAATATATCCCAATTAATGTTTGTGACACCATTTGGATTCGTAAATTTTTTTTGAGTAAGCAAACAATATGATAAGTGAATAACACCAACATCAAACGATAAAATAACTGGAAATTTTTCTTCACTCATGATTTATATTATGTAATTATATATAATATTTTGTGGTTAAACTAATTATTTGAAAATAATGTGAAACCACCTTAAAGAAAAATTGATAAATTAATTTCCAATAATATTTCCATTAGTCTTTTAATGTGCGCAAATCTCGAAATTATAATTGGACCAATGTTTTCAGGCAAGTCAACCGAAATTATTAGAAAAATCAGGTTGTTACAAAAAATAGACAAAAAAGTCCTTGTTGTTAAACCATGCATTGATAATCGGTATACTTCTGACAAAATAACATCACATAACTATGAGTCAGTTGAGTGTATAGTTGTTAATTGTTTAAATGAAATCGATCGAGAACTAATCAAAGCACACGATACAATAGTAATAGATGAAGGTCAATTTTTTTCTGATTTGGTTGAAACAGTAGACTATTGGTTAAAATTTTTTAATATTGATATAATTGTAGCAGGATTAGATGGAGATTTTCAACAGAAACCTATTGGTGAAATTCTTCGGTTAATACCTTTGTCAAACAAATGTGTTAAATTAAATTCACTATGTAATATGTGCAAAGATGGTACAAAAGCTCCTTTTAGTTTTAGACTAGTTCAATCCACAGAAGCAGTTTTAGTTGGTGGTTCTGATAAATATATGCCTTTATGTCGTGCTCATTACAACCAAATGTCTCAAGCTAATTTATCTAATTTACCATATTCGGCCAATTTGGAAAAATGAACAAATGAACATGTTTTAAACATAAGTAAATTTTTTTCCATATAATAATCATTTGTTTGAAAATTTAAAGCAACTAACTGAATGTGTTTATTCCAAAAAGGTTCTGGATCATAATTAAATGACAAGTGACCTAAAATATTGCCAGAAGGATATACTCTGTGAATTTTATTTAACTCTTTATTTATTTTGCTATCAGCAGAGTTATTTGTATAATATTTATCACCTGCATATGAATCAAAAATATTGGCTAATTCATTATCTTCCGGTAAAACTAATTTTTTGCTTGTGGTTAAAATAATTTTATTTAATAAACTACCAATTGGTTCTTGAGAAAAATGTTTTTTCCCATTAAAAACTTTAAATTCCGACCCCAGTAATTTTCCGGCAAATTCCTGAGTCAGTATTTGTTTTATTTGTTTTTTTGTGGAAACATTATTAGTATTTAATTCAATGTCTATCCAAATTGGGTCAGAAGTAGTTTTGGCAAATTTACTTATTATTTGTACACAGTTTTTTAAGTCTAACTGAGTTGTTGTAAATACATCACCAGAATCTAATTTAATTCCATGAACAACAACAGGTTTTAAATCTTCTGGTAAATTTCCAATATTATTTTTTGTAAACACATCTAATTCAATTACACGGGCTCCCATCTCAAGCGCATTAGTTATTGCTTTAGTTGATGCAACATCACCATTTTGGTTACATGGTAAGTATGTATTATGTGATGTATTAATAATAAATTGATTAAATAGTTTAGACGTTAATTCAGGTTTTGCATACTCAACCGGTATTATTCGTTGTACCTGGTGTTTGGGTTGGGAAATTAAACATTTTTCAGTTCTTAACTTATTATTTAAATTAAAATAAAATAATGTTAATTGAATAAATACAAAACTAAAAAATAAAATTCCAATAATAAAAATTCTACTTTTAGTTTCCACTTTTTTTTTCCAAATATAAAATCCCAGTAAAATTATAACCGCGAAAATTTCTAAATTTATAGGGGAATTAATCATAATGTTAAATAATATTAATTACTACTAGAAAATCTTATTTGTTCATTAGTGATTATCATCTAAAACAAAGTTTAACTTGAACAAACTTATCTGGTCATTTTGTGTTAATTTCTTATATAAAGACCATGTTTAATATATAAAAAAATGAAAAATAATACTTAAAGATTTATTTCTCTATATATATAACTAATGTCTATAAAATCAAGATGGGATACTTTCGAGTTTACAGATTACCTCAACGTTGAGGATATTGAGATTAAAAATCTCCCTGCTGGTATCAGCGTATCAACGATGTGTGCATCATGCAAACTTAACACTAGGTTAAATATACCTAATATCGAAAAGTACTTACAATTAAATTCTGACGATATTCTAACAGTTAAAATGAATAAAGAAAGAATGAGAACTTTAATTACCATAAAAAATAAACCAAAAAGAATTAAAAAAGTTGATAACAAATCCAAACAAAAAGATACTTCCAAAAATCATTTTTATAATCAAATTACTGTGGTTGTTCGTGTTGGTCAAGGTCAATGCAAAGATTTAAATGAAACTCCAAAAATTAATATGAAATTATTTAGAAATGGTTCTGTTCAAATGTCTGGATGTAAATCAATCAAAAATATTAACATTGCACTTAATAAACTAATTAGCAAACTTAAGGAAATTAAGGCTAAAATTGAAGATGGTAAAATTTGCGAGAAAGAATTTATTGAAGAATCTGATAAAATTACTGTAAAGGACTTTAAAATTGACATGATTAATTCTAATTACCAAGTTGCAATGCAAATTGATAGAGACAAGTTATATAATCTTTTACTTAAAAAGAAAATTAAAGCATCATACGAACCATGTATTCGTGCTTGTGTAATTATCAAGTATGTGCCTGCCAAAGAGAATGTTGAACAAAAAGAAGTTAGTATTTTTGTTTTTCAAAAAGGCAACATTATTATCACAGGAGCTCGGTCTAAATCACATATTATATCTGCGTATAATTATATGAATGAAATTCTATTGACTCACACTGATGAAATTATTAAAAAAGATGAAAACGAAGAAGAAGAATTAATATTAGATATTTATAAAGACATTATGAAAGATGTTAATATGGGAATTATCAAAGTCTAATAGTTTTTTACAATTAATTAATTAATATAATTTTATATTAATTAAATAAAATGTGAATTTTAATAATCTTCACGAAAGTTAGATTCGATAAAATGTGAATTTTAATAATCTTCACTTTGGGAAAAAACTATTTTTTTACCTTCTCCTATATAAACCGTATGTTCATATTGAGCAGTAAATGCCCCAGAATTTACACAAGCAGGTGGATAACCATGAATTAGTTTATTAGTTTGAAGTTTGTTCAGTTCTAATTTGTAATTATTTATATTGAATAATTCAACATATCTATCAGTAAAAGGTAATGTTTTAAAATTTGCATAAAGTTCTGTTAATAATTTTCCAGTTTCTTTACCTATTTTATTTGGATCAGCTGTTTTATATGTGTCAGGGTTAATTCTGTATAGGTTACATTCAGACTTTTCTTTTACGTTATTTATTCCTGTTGAACCAAAAGTTTCTACTGCATACACACCTTCTTTAAATTTATAGTCAGCAGGCCAATATCCGCGCATATCAACTGTGGGTAAAAATATGCCCCCATGAATAATACCCTTTTTAATATTGTGACCACCTAAGTTATTAATTGCTCGGATAGGATAAGTTTTACCATCTAGTTTTATCTCATATGATTCCATAACTTCTTGAATATTTGCACCCCACTCTGAAATATTTACATCAATACCTATTGTTTTAAGTCCAGCATATGTGGCATCCCGAACAGCTTCTGCTAAGACATCGTACTTACTGTCAAAATAAACAGTATATGCAGAATCTATAATCCATTGGTTTACTTCAACACCAAAATCTATTTTTACAATATCAGATTTACCAAGTGTTTGTGTTGAACCAGGTGCAGGATGAAAATGTGCAGCACATTCATTAATTGCTAATCCAACTGGAAATCCTATTCCCTTGTTTACTGGATTAGCATTAGGTATACTAGCAGTAAGTTCTGTGGTTTTTAGTTCAATTAAGCTTGCAATATCTGTTAGTTTAACTCCTGGTCTTAAATATGGTTGTAAAAATCTTCTTACTTCTTTATGTATTTCTCCTGCTAAAGTTAAAGAACCAATTACATCAGAATCATTCGGGTAAGTTTTCCCAATGGGATGGGAATTAAAAAATGGATTAACACCTTTTAGTTCAGGATAATTATTTTGAAAATCGCCAAAAGCTTTATACATTTTTTGGGTGATATATATCATTTACAAGAGGATTTGTCTTTAAAGTATTTATAAAGTAAGGGTTTACATAATATGATGATGTTTCAATAACTGGTTTACTCATTGAATATACTTTTTCAATAGTATCTCTAGATGTAGTTGGCATTACACTATGGTCAAGTGTTTTATGTGGATGTGGAACATATGAAAATAATATTGGCTCATTAAGTCTCACGTTATCTCTATCAATATATGGTCCATTTAAATCACCTTTTCCATTTGGTGCACGTGAATATGTTGAAATTTCACGACGGTCATCAATACACATGTTATTTGCAGCTTCATGTGAACTTGGAGCTTCAATTTCTCCATGAGCACCTCCAGTATAGTCTTCTAACATTGTAGTTTCTTTGGTAGTTGTTCTCATAGTATCCATCAAGTCTGTATAATTACCCATATTACTGTTACCAACTCTACCTCCAGGTGTTTGGATAATAGTAGTTTGTTTTATTGTTGGTTTTGCAATGTCATTATAGTTTTTAATATAGGTACCGGCTTTATCAGATGCTTTAGTGTGACCAATATACTGGGTGTCTTCTGTTTGTTGTCTTAGGGTTGTTTTAGCGGTGTCAGATAAATCGCGAACATATGTACCTGCTTTATCAGAAGATTTAGTGTGTCCAATATGTTGGGTATTTTCTGTTTGTTGTCTTATGGTAGTTTTAGCGGTGTCAGATAAATCGCGAACATATGTACCTGCTCTATCAGAAGATTTAGTGTGTCCAATATGTTGGGTATTTTCTGTTTGTTGTCTTATGGTGGTTTTAGCGGTGTCAGATAAATCGCGAACATATGAGGCCTCATTAATATTGGAGCTAGCATGACCAATATGGTGAGTATTTTCTGTTTGTTGTCTAATGGTGGCTTTAGCAGTATCTGATAAATCGCGAACATAATGATTTGAACTGTTATCTGAACTTACCATACCTGTGTGATTATTAATTATAGTTGTTTGTTTTATAGTTGGTTTTGCCATATCTCCATTTAATATATTTGTGTGTTTAACTTCACTTGTTGCATTTAAAATTAAGTTATGAGATGTTGATTGACGATGAGTAAGTTTTGCTTCATCTGTGTGATGAATTGAACCTTGTTTAACTTCACCAACAATATTTGATACAATATTATGTGATGTACCGGGACGTTGAGTCATTTTGGCTTCATCAGTATAATATACAGACCCTTGTTTAACTTCACCGGTGGCATTGGAAACAATATTATGAGATGTTCCTGGACGTAAAGTCATTTTAGCTTCATCAGTATAATATACAGACCCTTGTTTAACTTCACCGGTGGCATTTGATACAATGTTGTGTGATGTGTTTGCACGTAAAGTCATTTTAGCTTCATCTGTGTAATGTACAGACCCTTGTTTTATTTCACCTTGAGCATTAAGAGCTACACTATATGATGTTGTTTGACGTTGTGTATTTTTTGCATCATCAGTAAAATAAACTGTTGAGTTTTTAATATTTGAAGTTGGACCCAAAACATCGTGATTATCCATTGTTTGTCTTTTGGTAACAGGTAAAACCATGTCATTTGAAAAAACATAAGATTTTTGTTCTGAACTTGGACCAAGTATGTTATCATTATGAATCATTAATTCGCGAGCAGTAGTTAATGGAATATCATTGTAGTCAATTACATAACCTGATTGTGATGAACCTAACGGGGCTTGATATTCAATATTAGTTGTTACTCTTTGATTTTCATATGCAGTAAATGATTTTGCATTTGTCATAACTGGTTTATTATTTACTGCATTTATCGCATGTGTGTTATCATTTAAATAGTTTTCTCTTTTACTTGGTTCAAAACGAGTTTTACCTTTGTCAGGACCATCGCCCATTTTAGTGTTAACTGCATGACCAGGCTTGTAGTTTTCTTTTTCATTTCTCATTGTTGTTACATTTGTATAAGTTCCTGTTTGTTTAGGAGCATCAACATGTGATTTACTAGGAAGTAAGTCATCAAATTTAGTTTCTCTATGGTCAGGCAATTTAAATTTTGTTAAGTTAGGGTCAGGACCTCTAAATTCTCCTTTTTTAACTGCTTCATTTCTTCTTCCCTCGTAAGTTGTCTTTTGATTAATATCACTACGTAAATCATCGACATTTTTTGGCATAATACGATAAACAGCATGATTTCCTTGTTGATTTTTATCATTAAGACCTGGACGGACACGAACATTTGTTTCAAATGGTGTGTTCCCATAGTTGTTTTTATTAGAAGGTAAAAATCTATTTGAAATAGCATTTGTTATAGCAGGCATACCATGAGTATATGTTAAATCAGCCATGGGTTCAAATAGGTGGTGTTTTTCTTTTTTTGGTGTATAATGTTCAAAAGCACCAGTGAATGTTTCCAGTTTTCTTTGTGTTCTGTCTGAATTAACATCAAAATCCCTTCTGGCAGTATTTGGTGTCATATTGTTATGAACAAAATCTTCTTTACTAACAACATCATAGTGCATATCAGAATGAGCAAATTGAGAATAACCATTTGCAAAATCTAAATTTCTTTGTAACGATGTGTTCATTCCTGATACTGTAGTAAATGCTTCGTTTACTCCAACTGGTGCACTGATATTATCAAAACGTAAGTCATCAAATTGATTAATAAATTCTGGATTTGAACGATTTTGTATTGCTTGTCTTTGTTCAATCACATTCATTTTGCCACTAATATTAGAATTATAAACACCATCTAGTTTTCTTGATGCTTTATTCTGTGCCAATGGACCTAATAAAATACTTGACATATTATTATTAGATACATTTTATTTTTAAACTAAAATACTCGTTATATAATTAAAACACCCATTAGTACTTTTAAATGTCACAAGTTTGTTTAGCTGTAGGAATTTCTTTAGGAAGGGCTTCGCCTTTATCCCAAAAATCTTGAGGACTTAATTTAAATGTGTCTTTTGATTGTAATCTAGAATTTAAACCAATGCGGTCTCCTGATTCTTGAATATGACATTGGGGATTAACATGCAAGTAAGGTTCAAGCATTAAATCAGTTAAACTCATACCACGGTAGTTATCAAGAGGATGGGTAAATCTAGTGTCTTCAGGAGTTAATTGGTTTGAGCAAACTGGTTTATGTTCTAACTTGGCGTTGGCAAGAGGGTTAGATTGTTCATTAGTTTTACCAAGTCTTTGGTTTCTCCATGAAAGTTGTGATTCAGCATCAGCCATGTCCTTAAAACATAAATCCATGGGTTTTTTTACTAAAGAAACATCAGATTTAGCACCAATAGGACCAGTGTATGAATAGCATTGATTGCAGTTTTCAGCAAAAGGGGCATATAATCTGTAATCGCCAGGAGCAGTACTTCTTCCCATTTGGAGGTCGTAAGCTGCGTTGTCGTATTTTATTCTATTGAATGACATTTAGCCTATATTATAAGATAAGATTTTTTTTATAACTTTTTATAAAAATAAATAATAGTAAATGATTTATTTTTTAATTGGAATAAAATTGAATCAATTGGCTTTATTTTTCTCCTTCAGCTTTAGTTTTTAAGGGGCAAAAGTTGATACCAAGATTCTTTTCGTTTAACATATTAGTTTTGGGTTTTTCCAAATTATTAGGGGTAATGTAGTGAATGTTTTCACACATAGCAGCAGGTGAAAAATCAGGTACTTTAAATTCAGTAGCAGGGTTAAACTTTAAGCTGGGGCACAAGGTTCCGGGTCTGTTTAAACCATAAAGTTCATTTTCAACATCAGCGCGGGTACCAAATTCAACAACATTAGTAAAGTCACCAGCAGGGCATTGTTTGCAGTTTTCATATTTGCCTTTGAATAAATTGTATTCTAATGGACTAGTGCTTTCTTTAATTTCAGTAGCATAAGCGCATTTGTCGTAAATTAAGCGATTAGAACTCATATTATATATTAATATATTAGAAAAAAATATTATTTTACAAAAATAACTAAACTTTTATTTTATTTACCCATTGAAGGACAATTATTTGAATTAAACCTTCTGGTATTATTTCTGGTTTAATATAAGATAAATATAATAATTCAGAAAGTTCTTGTTTAAGTTCCTTAGTATTTATACGTATTTTATTTTTTAATATTTTTAAAATTAGAAATTTAACTTCTAAACTTATTATCCAATTAATTTTTAAATTAAATGGTTCCTCTAAAAATGGAACCAAATTATATAACAATATTTCTAAGGGTTTTGATGGACAACCTAATTTAAATGCAAGTATATGGGATAATTCATCTTTTATTATATCAATGTATGTATTTCTTGATTCTGTAGTAAAATTATTAATCATTAAATCCAGTTTAATAATTAATTCCCTAATTGTGATTGGTTTAATTGGAATTGTTGAATTTGTTGGGTTACAAAAACTTATGTCAATTTCATCTTCAGGTTTTATTAAATTAAATATCCAACTCAAATGTTTAATGTTCCAATTGGATACATTAGATGATTCCATTATTTTTTTTTCCAATAATGCAATATCAATATAATTTGTTTTATTAAAATACTTTTTTCCTTCTCTAAATTCCAAATGTTTCTTCATATCTGCACCATATGCTGTTAAAAAGTTAATCATATTTGGGTCCTTTTCTAAGCACGCGTATTCTAGCAATGTATGACCAAATTTATTTGCTTGGTCAATTCCTGCTCCTAATTTAAATGCCTGACGTAGAAAACTCGTATCACCAAATCTAATTGCACAATGCAATGGAGTTAATCCATAGTCATTTATAATACTAAAATCAATATCGCCATATTCATATGACTTTAACTTGTGAATATCACCCATTTCAATTAACTCAAAGAGCTCATTATCAGCGTCAGGGGATTTTACTTTTTTAATATTTGGTTTATCAATTGTTGTTGTTATAGCTTGAGTAATGTACTTGCTACACTCAGTTTCTGTTTCATCAATAATCCCAACTAAATTTTCTGTAACTTTAACATTGGCTTCCTTAAAGTCGTTTAAAATTTTGATACATTGTTTAAAATACTCCAATGATTTTTCTATATCAGATTCATAGTATTTTTTTGCAGTTAAATATGATTTTAAACATTTTAATACTTTTTTATTGTTCGTGTCAATTTCCATTGGTATTTTATCTATTATATTGGTTTGGTTAAATATTTTTAAAATAAACGAAATAATAAATTTTCCATAATAAAAGTAAAAATTGATTTAAATAATCTTTTGTACAAATGATTAATTATTAATTATGAGTAAAATACAAAAACTAATTGACGATGGTAAAATTCCCCCCACATCCACAACTAAACCTTCGAGTGAATCAAAGAAAAAAACAACACAACAAACCAACCAAACTATCCAACCCAACCAACCCAATACAATTTGCCTAGTTAAGAGTAAACAATTTAATTTTGACCCAACTAAACCACTTTTAAAATGGGTTGGTGGTAAAACACAAATTTTAGAAAAATTAATTGGAGATTTTCCTGTAACCATGAGCAATTATCATGAATTTTTTGTGGGCGGTGGTAGTGTTTTGTTTGGATTTTTAGATTTAGTAAACTCGGGTGTTATTAAAGTAAATGGTACAATCAATGCTTATGACTTAAACTCAAATTTAATAAATATGTATACTGTTGTTCAAAATCAACCAGGAAAATTAGCTAAATCAATTAAAAAAATCATTAAACAATACAATGAGATTGAAGATGATGATGAAATTAAAAATAAAAAACCAAAAACATTTGAAGAAGCCATAACATCAAAAGAATCATATTATTATTGGATTAGACAACAATATAACACACAAACAAAATCAAAATCTAAACTATCTGAATCTGATTTGGTTAACAATGCTGCGATGTTTATTTTTCTTAACAAAACATGTTTTCGCGGCCTTTACAGAACTGGTCCAAATGGATTTAATGTCCCGTTTGGTCATTATTCAAATCCAACTATTTTAGACCCAGAACATTTAATCCAGGTTTCTAAGTTGGTTTCAAATGTAAATTTTATACATGGTGATTTTTCACAATCAGCTAAAAATGTTAAGCCGGGTGATTTTGTCTATATGGACCCACCTTATGCTCCAGAAAATGCTACTTCTTTTGTTGGATACACAGATGGCGGTTTTGATTTGGATACTCATATAAAACTATTTACTATTTCAAATGAATTTAAAAAAACTGGCACATTATTTATTATGAGTAATGCTGATGTTAAATTAGTAAGAGATAACTTTCCTGGTTATTTGATTGAATCTATAGAATGTAAACGTTCAATTAATTCAAAAAATCCAGGAGCAAAAACTCAAGAAGTAATTATAAAATCTTTTAAAAGTAATTAAACTAAACAGTTATTTCAACTGGTTTGGACTTGGATTTTGTTTTTATTGGTTTAATTTGTTCGGTATTATTTAGTTTTTCTGGTGAAATATTAAATCCCCATTTATAAATTTGGTCAAAATAGTTTTCATCTGTACCATCAAAAGTTTGAATATTGTTTTCTTTTAGTATTTTATTTAAAATTATCCATTTGAGTTGATTAGATTTGAGTTTATCAATTAAAAATTTGCTTAATGAAAATGCATAATCTATTTGATATTTTTCATCATAATAAAACTCGTATTCTCTTTTTAAACTTGGACCAGCCCATAGCTTTACATCAACACTTCCATCTTTTGATTGATATTTTTTTTCTAATATTTTAATATTGATTAAGTCTTTGTTTTCATTTTTAGTTATTGTTAAAAAGGCTTCATCTGGTTTTCTAATTGCAGATTCTGAATAAAATTGTTCCATATAATATTTAAGTCCATTTTGTTTAACATAAACAAGTTTTTTATTTCCATCAATTTTAACAAAATAATAGTCTGTATTTGTTTCAAATGATTTTTTTTCCCAACCTTTTTTTTCAAGTAATTTTTCAATACTTGTTATTTGTTCATATGCTCCACCATTTAGAACAGTGTTTGCACCACCAGCACCGGTTCCTTTGTTTTTAATAGTTTTTGGAGTTTTGCTGGATAAGGATGATTCCTTAATTTCTTTATCTTTCATTAAAAACTGGAATATATATTAATTTATCAAATAATAAAATCAATTTTTATTATTTGATAATAAACATTTATTTAATAATTAAATTTTATTGTTTTTGTTCTAGCTTCAAAATCTGAAGAATCTTCTCTCATAGTATTTACACTTAGTTGATTTTGTTTTCTGGTTGACTCTCCTCCTCTTGGAATAGGCATAACAATATGAGACGGGTCTTGAAAATTTCTATCCAAATACTGAAATTGATAATCAAAAAATTGTTTTCCTTCTTTAACTTCCTTAAACTCTTTAGTATCGTGACGTGATGCATCACCATATCTAATATCATTTGAAATTTCTAAATTACCAAAACCACGACCAGCTCCAACATCTTTATTAGTGTAATAAAAATCAGACCTGGGATTACAGTTATTAGTCGCCAAGTTATTTTTATAAGGAACATTATAATCATTTGGATTGAATTCATCATTTAGTTTCATTTGTACTTTATCTCTTTTTGTAATTCCTGGAGTTAATAAAACAGTTTCATTGTCAATTACATGGGACTTTTTTTCAGGTAAAATCCAATGTCCGTGAGACCAAACCTCAGGGTCTTCCTTTGAAACAAATTTATTTTTAGCAACTGGTTTATTTTCAGTGTTCTCTGGTGAAATGTGAGAACTTAAAGTAAATCCGGTATTAATGCCTGCATAATTACTCATTAATTAAATAGATATTTTATTATTTAATTAAACTAATTTTGTTTTTAATCATCTAAATTTGTAATTCTTCCTCTGTGATAAACAGGGTCTCTGTACTTTAAACAGTTTTTACCAGTTGATTTACATTCACCACTTCCACCATAACACCAATTAGCAAAGCCAATTTGGTTATTAACAATATTTGTATTTGGCATTGTGTAAAAATTTCTATCGGATATAAATTTCCCCCAAATATCAGATGAATCAGTATGTATGTGAGTTCTAAAAGTTTTTCTTATTAATTGTTTTGAATCTTCATAATCACAAGCTTCTAATCTATTTGGATTACTAATTAAGTCACCAATAGTAAAATTCATAAATGGATTGTCAATTGTTGGTTTTTGACAGGCCTTTACGTTGGCTTTCATTTCAGTCGACATAAAGTTTTCTGTACTACCTAAAAGCCAACTTATTGCAATAATTAAAAGTGAAATTGACAAAAACTTGTTGTCCACTCCAAATAAATAAATTGCACCAGCACTATAAATGGCAAGACGGGCTAATGCATTAATTTTTTGTGTACTTGTTAGTGTATTGGTTGGTAAAAATTGGTCAGGTTCATCAAATAATACCTTTGGATTTTCATACCATAATTCTATCATTATAATTAATAAATATTAGATATTTTTTAATTTATTGTCTTTAATTATTGTATTGGTAAACAAAAATTATATCATATTAAGACAATAAAAAAATTGAATTTGATTTAAATTATACTCATGGGCTATTGAATTTAATGGAAGTTAATAAAATAACAATTAAAAGAATTAATGGAGATTACAAGTTATTTGAAAAGTCTAATCCCGAATATTTTGATGTATTGGCAAATCCTGAAAACATTTTGGAAATTTATTTTTTAATGTATGGACGTGAAGGAACACCTTATGAAGGAGGACAATATATTGGTAAAATTGTTCACAGCCCTGAATATCCTCGTAAAGCTCCTGACTACTATGTGTTAACTCCAAACGGACGCTTTGAAATAAATAAAAAAATTTGTCTTACTAATTCCAGTTATCATCAATCAGACTGGGCTCCAGCTGCATGGAACTTGGTTAGTATTTTAGAAGGATTTAGTTCTGTCTGGCATTCAGAAATTAAAGAAGATAAACATGGTATTAGTCATATTGGTTCAACACCACCTGAACAAATTAAAAAACTTGCAGCCCAATCAGTTGCATTTAACACAGATAGTTTATCAAGTTTGTTTGGAAAATTTCCTAAAGTAAAATCTGCACATAACCCATATGCGAAAAATGCAAAAAAATCTGAGTCAATTTGTGTGTGAAAAAATTGATTTTTGTATTTATTTTAAACTTAACAAATGTATTTAATGTCAACAGTAAAAGAAACAAACTTTACAGATATCAATGTAAAAGAACTATTTGACTTTTCAAAAAAATTACAAGAATATTATTATTCATGTATATTGGAAAAGCAACCTGATACAAATGGAATTTGGAAGTGTGCAAAGTTTAGCAATTTATCTGATGCGGAAAAATACAGAGAAATAAATTTACCAAATGCCGTATTAACTAAAATTGTCCCATATCAATGTTCCAATCCATTCGAATACTTTGAAAATAAAATTGTTTATGATAAAGTAAACTTTCCAGTTGAAATTATTAAAAACCCATGGGTTGTAGAGGAGAAATAATTTCAGACTAGGTTAAAAAAATTGAAATAATTTAATAATTATAACCTATTTATTTATTCCCACTAATGGCGCTATCACATCATATCCAATTAAATTACCAACCTGTTTACACTAGATTTGTCAATTTAAGTTCCGAAGAATGGACTCAAATGGTTAGACAATTTGTTGACAAACTCGCCGAAAAACCAGTTGGGAGGACACTAGTAGACAATCTAATTCGTTTTATTGAATCTGGTTATAAAATACTAATCCAAAATCACGATTATCCCACTTCCCGTACTGTTTTTCCAAAAATTCGCTATGTAAATAAAAAAACTGTGTTAATTGTTGTACCATCGGTTCCGTATTTTACTACAGTTGAAACTGTTGATCCAGAATTATGTAAAGATGTTCAAGATAAATTTTTTATTAATTTGACTGGGGTTTTAGCATTTAATCCAGCAATAGCTAAATTAGATTTTTCGTCTTATAAGTTTTTGTTATCAAGTACTAAACAAACTGGATTTATCAACTTAGCTCATGAATTAATTCATTGTTTGCGCATGTGGGAAGGTATGAATCAAGATGACCCAAATGAAGAGGACAATACAATTTATGGCATTGCAGGCTCTGTACTTGCGTATTATGATGGGCAAAAAAAAATCTACATTTGCGAAAATGCAATTAGACAAGAATGGGGTATGAAACCACGTGTTACACATGACTGTAAGGAAATATTTTGTATGTATGTGCCATCAACCCATTCTCGCTCCTCCCAATATACCAAGCAAAATTATTGGGATTTTGTTTAAACTTGGTTTTTTTATTCGATACCAAAAATATTCTAAAAAGCTATTTAAGGAGATTTTACCATTAAATTGTAATTAAATTATGAATAATAAAAATTACTCATGGGTTGAAAAATACCGACCGGAAAACTTGAGTGAAATCAGTGCACAAACCAATGTTGTAAAATCCTTAAAATCTGCTTTAACTACAAAAAATATTCCACATTTGATATTTTTTGGTCCTTCTGGTTGTGGAAAAACATCAACTATTCTGGCATTGTCAAAAGAATTGTTTGGTTCAGAACATTTTGCTGATAGAATAATTGAATTAAATGCATCTGATGAACGCGGTATTAATGTTATTAGAGAAAAAATTAAAACATATGCAAAACAATCTGTTAAAAACATTAAAGACGCACCACCATGGAAAATTATAATTTTAGATGAAGCAGATACAATGACATCTGATTCACAATTTGCTTTAAGACGCATAATGGAGCAGTATTCGAAAATTACAAGATTTTGTATAATATGTAATTATCACAATAAAATTATTGACCCTATTATATCACGGTGTTCATTATTTAGATTTAAACCTATTGATTCGGATGAAATAATTGCTAAATTAAAACACATTTGTTCCTGTGAAAAATTTAATTGTCCAGATAAATTATTGGAAAAAATTGTCGGAATTTGTAGGGGTGATTTGAGAAAGGCAATTAATTTATTACAAAAATGTTATAATTCATATGGAGATAAAGTAAACTCGGAACTACTTGACGAAATGTCAGGAGTTATTCCATTTGATAAATTTAATAATCTAATGGAATATATTTTTAATAAAGACATAAATAATGTTGATATAACAATTAATGGACTATTTTTACAGGGATATTCAATGGTTAATCAAATAATTAGTTTCCATGATTATATAATTAACTCGAAACTATCAAGTGAAGTCAAGTCAAATATTTTATGTAAAATTGCAGACATAGACCAAAATTTAATTAAGGGTTGTGACGAATATATTCAGTTTATGAAATTGGCTTATCATATAATGGTTACAATTTAAGTAAAACTTAAATCTTAATAACATAATGTGTTGTTACGATTTAATCAAAGATTAAATTCTAATGGCTTTGATGCCGTTACGATTTAATTAAAGATTAAAAAATATTGATAAAATAATATTTAATATTATCAAATATTTGATAATATTAAATGGTATTAAAATATGGAGAAATATATGTACACCATAATCAAAATGAAGAATTTTTTACTAATCATGTTAAACGTTTTTTTGGATGGGAAACATTTGTTGACGAATCATCAAAAATTATAATAACTTATGAAAATTCAGATACAATATTTGATGTAAACGAATATTTAACATCAACAAGTAACAAATCAAGTATTTCAGTTGGTAACCCAGGAATAATAGTAACTGTTCCAGAAACAATAACATTAGCAAATGGAAAAATTGCAAAACATTGTTTACCAACACTAGATGCCAGTGGCGTTTACAAACAGAATTTTAGAGACATTTTTTCCAATTGTTCCAAATACAAAACTGGAAAACCGATTGCTTCTGTATTTAACTGTATTTACAGAGAAGGTTTAAAACAAGTTTTTTCTTTGGTTCGAATTTGTTCATCAGAAGATAACCCAATATTTATTTTTGCATATGATTCTGATTTTATGAGCGAAGCAAATACTGTATATTTTATCAATTGGCTTTTACGCGGAGGAAAAGTTAATGAAAACTAAACTTCAATATTATTCTTGTTATTAGATTTTACTGACAATGTTTTTGGTACATTACGGATATCATCAACTCAACTGAACTGAACTGAAGAAACACCAAGGTTTATTTTTGCATTTGAATCAGACTTTTATCAAATACTGATGTAGTCCATTTAATTAATTTATTTTTTCCCAAAAACTTATAAATCAATATCTGATTCTTCGTTGGTTTTTGTTACTTGGTATTTAACTGGTATGTATTCATTTTTTGAATCTGAAGTTGATGATAAATTTATTGAAACTGTGCCGATAAAACCATCATTCGTATCTAATTCAGAATAATATTTTATAAGAACATATCCTAGCATTTGAATAATTTCAAATAATAATTCAGAATTAACATTTTTACTAATAGTTAAAATCTTATTATTTTTAAGAGATAGTAAAGTATCTGATAAATTTTCATTTGTATTATTTATTAAATTTTTGTTAATATGGTCCATTGCAATTATTTTTAATTTGTCAATATCATTTTTAAGTTGTGATACTTCATTTTCTAATGTTGTTGTTTTACTATTATAAACTTTACACGATTTTTTAATATGTGTGTTTAATTTATAATTTGTTGTGAAATTTGCGAAGATAATGACCATATTTGGTGTGGTTGTTACGGCAATTGCACAAGTTGTGGTGATGATGTTGATAGAGGAGGTAATGGATGGTCATGTGATAAGTGCGAACAATGGTTGTGTGAGAAATGCAGAGGTAGTAAAAAGTGTATGTATTGTGGTAATTATTATTTGTTTTAATTAAATTTCCTCCCAGACAACACAATCAATATAAAAAATTAACCATATAAAGACAATTTAATATTAACATTATAATATGGAAAATTCTGACTCTAATTTTCTTCCATGGGTTGAGAAATATAGACCAAAATCAATTAATGATATTATATCACATGCGCAAAATATTGAAACCATTAAAAAATTATTAATTGGTGGTTCACTACCGCATTTGCTTTTTCATGGAGCTTCAGGAACAGGAAAAACATCAACAATTATGGCATTGGCAAGGGAAATTTACGGAAACAATGTGAGACTAATGGTGATGAAGTTAGATGCATCAGACGACCGCGGTATTAATTCAGTAAGAGAAGACATTAAAGGATTCGCTGAAAAATCCAACATGTTTCATCAGGGTGTTCGCTTAATTATTTTGGATGAAGCAGATTCAATGACATTTGATGCACAATTTGCCCTAAGAAGAATTATTGAAAAATATTCTGCAACTATTCGATTTTGTTTAATTTGTAATTATGAAAACAAGATAATTCCAGCAATCAGGTCCAGATGTGCAAACTTTCGTTTTTCCAATATCGATAATGTTCATATTTGCAATAAATTAAACCAAATTATTTTAGCTGAAAACTTATCTCATGAACCAGATGTAACCGATACTATCGCAACATTAGCAAAAGGAGATTTAAGAAAAGCCATTAATTTACTCCAGTCAATTTCGATGCAAACTAATTTTATTACAAAAGCCCTATGTTACGAAACTGCAGGAATTCCATCAAATAAAGAAATTAAAGAAATCCTAAGTAATTTAATTAACAAGTCAAAGTCTTTTGATTCAAGTTATAAATCTATTAGTAAAATAATTAAAACACAAGGATATTCACTTTCTATTGTTTTAAAAGAATTAATATTGGAATTACTTGCTGATAAACTTGATAGTTCAATGAGTCAAATTATATCTGATTTATCTGATTTAGAAAATATGGTTACAAAGTCAACATTTGGAGACATTTATATAACTTCACTTGTTGGAATATTTAAGAAAAAAAATTGAAAAAACTAATACCTTAGTTATTTAATAATTACCATTTAATGTCCTCTTTTACTACAAATATTAATAATACCACTACCAAGCCTCTTGTTGCTGCCTTTTCTGCAGCTGCAAATGCTTATGCTACCAATAGTTTATGCGATGGTGTTACATGGAATGGTGATATCAATTTCAGCTCACTTGGTGATGACTTTAAGTCAGCTTTACTCGCACTAGACCAAAAGATGGTTTTACCTGAGTCATTGCGTAAGTCAAGAGAACTTGATGAAAAAACTACACAAGTACTTGACAAATACTTTAATAGCTTTACTGCTATTGTTGCTTCATTAGGAGATGTTGACCGTGCTAAAGCATACGGGTTAATGTTTAGGTATCTTTTTTACTTACGTTCAGTTCGTGTTGCTGGAAAAAAATCTCGCCTTCTGTTCTATTACTTGTTTACTAGGCTTTATGCCCGTTTTCCTGCTACCACAGTTGCACTTGTTGAATTAGTGCCGGACTTTGGTTACTTTGGTGACCTCGATGTTTTGATTGATGAAATGGAAGACCATCCTGATGTAGTTAACGCTGCAATTAACGTTTATCTTAAACATTTGGATGCAGACTGTTATACTATTTTTTCTAAACCACTTAGTAAGGTAACAAAGGATGAAGCACAAGAACTTAATAATAAACTCAAGGTAATGAGTACTGAACAAGTTCGTGCTTTTGTTGGTTCTCGACGTTTGTCCCTTGCTGCAAAGTGGTTTAAACGTGAAGGCAAACATAATTCTACACATCGCGATGATATTTTGATTCAAGTTTACTTTCCTAACGGTGGTATTCGTGACCTTAAAAATTCATCAAGTGCAGCAGCACAACAGCTTGCTAAGAAGCGCTTAAATTATTGCCAAATGGTTTTCCGTAATGTCATTACTGCGCTTTCTCAGTGTGTTCTTGTTGGTGAACAAATGATGTGCGAACAAGATGAATCTCATCGTACTTGGGCCGATATTAACCACGAAATCGCGCCTGCCAAGTTTCTTACCAAGTATCGCAAGGCACTTGCTAATGAAGACCTTAAAATACCCGTTTCCGAACATGAACTGGAAACTGGTAATCGATTAGCACTTGATAATGATCGTGTTCAATGCCGAAAGAACTTACTTGCTGCTCTAATCACCGGTAAGCTTAAGGGAGCTGCTCAGGACATTGACCGTTTGAGTAATATTGTGTATAGCCATCTCAAACCTGAACCCTACTCGAACAGTCACAATTCTCGTGTTCACATTGGGTCCACACTTAGTTCTATTGAGCGTGCTGTGATTACTGCCCAGTGGAATGATCTTGTAGCAAAACTAAAGGAAGAGATTGTTGGACTAATCGGGCAAGCACAAACCGAGGCTCTAGCCACAGGAACCCAGTTCCTAGACCCACGTAACGTAATTCCAGTTATTGATACTTCTGGTTCCATGGAAGGTGCAAAGGTACAAGATAAGGCAATCGGTCTTGGTATTCTTGCATCACATCTCAGTAGCATGCCAGGATGTTTAATTAGCTTTTCCGAAAAACCTCAGGTGTTTAATCTAGATATGTCAGGAAAGGCTGATGTCTTTGACCACTTTGTTTCCATTATGAATGGTCCTACTGGACTAAGTACAAACATTGATGCCACATACGACGTTATGCTTGGATTAATGAAGTCTGCTGGTGTTGTAAAAACTGACTTTGCTATGCTATTTTTAACTGACGGACAGTTTGATTCTCAGGTTATTTACTCCGATGCATCAACTCGTCCTTACGGTTATTCCCGTGAGTCAGCTCTTGATAAGTTTGGCAAAACCGCACTTGGTCGTATGGAGGCAAAGTTTACAGCTGCAGGATATTCAATGCCTCGCACTATCTTTTGGAATCTAAACGCCCAGTCTCCTGGATTTCCAGCTTCCGGAGTTACTCGTGGTGTCCAATTGGTTAGTGGCTACTCACAGGCCCTGATGATTCAAGTTTTTACCGGCGACTATGAATATGAGCTTCAGGATGACGGTACTACTAAAGTTTCTGTTGACCCATGGACCGGATTTTACAAGGCAATTACACATGTAGGTTACGACCCCGTTTCCCAAGTAGTTGCAACTGTTGGTGAAGGCTGTCTTGTTCATCTCCGCTGTGCCGAATAAACAAAATATTTTATTTATAAAAACCAAATAAAGTAATATATTATTTAATTTGGATTTTATTTGTTTCCACTATTTTTAATTTTTTTTAGTGGACTTTGTTGTCTTTGTTCCCTTTGATTTAACAACAAGTTTTGTTAATTCTTCGGATACTATTGGTTGGACAGGATCTACAATAACAGGTTCTTCAGGGGCCTTAGCTTGGGTTTTTGTTTTAGTTTGTTTAACAGGCTTAGCTGGTTTTTCTGCTGGAATTGGTTTGGGTTTTGTTGCTTTTATTTTTTTGTTTTTTGTTGGAGTTTGAACAGGTTGTGTAGATTGTGCAAGTTGTTCAGGTTCTTCTTCTGTTTCGCAATCCGAAGTTATTTCTGATTGTTTAACAAATTCAATAATTGAACTCATTTCAATTGGTCTTGGAGGTGAAATAAAAGGTTCTGATTTTGTTTCCTGATTAATCAAAGTGTCAAATGATACAAATGGCATTGGGTATGCGGATGTAACAGATTTTAATTCCGCATTTCTATCCATTAAATATTTATCAAATACAGACTGAAATTCTTCGCATGGTATTGGTTTATCTTCAATTGTCTTGTTAACAAATTCTTCTTTAGGCTTGGGTCCATCTAATGGTTTGCGTACTAAACCATACCAGTAGATACCATCTGATAATCTCTTTTTATTTAATCCCAAATCTTGTAATATAACAGGTAACTGACGTTTAGTATAATTAATAAATGATTCAGAAACTTTTAATTCAGAACTTATAATTTCCCAAATGTTTGTAAACTTAATGCAATGTTCTGGATTAGTATCGATAGTAAAGTATTTTTTAATGAGAAATTTAATTTCATCGATTGACAATTTGGAATCAATAACTTTATCATTTAAAATTTTGTTTAATTTCATCTTAACATCATCAACATTAACAAAAATATCTTCAGTTAGTTTGTGTACTTGTTCATGTACTTCTTTACTAAGGCGTTCTTTTGCTACAAACATAATTTCAGGAAATATTTTTTTAAGTTTATTATTTGAACTCATAAAATCTGCTTTAGAATCAACAACAATAACGTTATTGAATTGATTATTAAAATATATATTATAGTCTCTATGATAATCAAGAATTGATTCCGCAAAATTTTCCAAATACATAAATGTTTCTGTATGTTCATAATCCCCATTATCATTCCCATCAACTTGTCCAAAAAATTCAGAAGAAAAACCTGAAATGTTATTAATATTTCCAGAGTTGTTCACATAAGAACCATCAGTTTCAAACATTTCTGGACTTGTGGGAATTTTTGGTAAAGGAGTTAAAATTTCTCCTGGGTTTCTTGTTGATTGATAAAGTTGTTGTAAGTTAGGAATTTTATTTGTAAAAATATCAGGGGATTTTCCCATGTTTTGGAGCGTACTTGTGAATTTCCATGAACTTCCAAAAATACCCAAGTAATTTATTATTTCATCAAACTTATTAAAATATTCAGTGAACATTTCAGGGTCTATTTCATTTGTTTTTAAAAATGAATTTGGGTTACAAATATAAGTGGATAATAAATTTAAATTATTTCCAACAGGAAAAATTTCCAATTCGTTTGATTCATAATATGTGGTAATGACTTTTTTAAGTTGGTCTTGATTTAAATGTTGGCAATCAGTTACTAATTTAAAGTCTTCATCTATTTTAACCAAATAATTTTTAGTAGATGGTTTGAGGTCAACCGGTAATATTGTTGCTCTTATATCATTATAAACTAAATTATGTTTACCTATTCCACTGGTTTTGGTGTCAATAATATTTGGGTCATATGGAACAAATGGTTCATATTTGATACTTTCTGATATTTCGGGTAATGACTTTAAATTATCATAGATATCATGGTCGGACATTATTTCCTTTTTTAGTTGTAATCCAGCAAATTCTTTTGATAATTTTGAAGCTTGAAAATTATTTGGGTCTGCGCGTAATTGAAAAGATGGTTGATACGTGGTACCAATGTTAATTGGTGGTGTAGGCAATAATGATTTATAGTCATTAGTTGAATATGAACTAACGTTAATTTCTGGTACTGATTTTGTTGCATTCACACCAGAGTCCTCAAATGGGACCCAGGCAGAAACTTTAGCTGAAAGGTCAGGCATAGTGCTCGATAACATCTCTTTATGTAGGTATATACACTACTATACATTTAATGTAATTTTCAAACGCACTTTATTTAAATATTAACAAAGCTATTCCATATGGTATTTCTATATATCCATGTATTAAAAAAATTGAATAAGTCTAATATTACAATAATAAATCCATATATTAATGTCAACTGAAACCAGTGAATATGTTAATGAACTAAAGTCAATTATAACAAAACCCTTCAATGGTCGTGTTATTAGATTAATTAAACATAACGATAATGTATCAGACACGATTATGCATATGGATGTTGATACATTCCCTTTAAAAGTAACTACTGATTTTTCCAAGTATTGTTTTGCGGAATCTGCTCTTGATAATTTTCCAACAAATAAATTTAATATGACAATGTGTTTTAAAAGCAAAACTCCTCAACAAATTGTTGGGGAAATTGCTAACTTAATTGGAACAGAATCAAACTTAGAATTAAAACCAAATTTTTCAGATCCATTTCATATTTATCAAAAACTTGATGAATTTTCAAAAGCACACATTGAATATAAACTACTTGAAAAAAGTTTTAATAAAAGAATTGAGCAAAACAAAACCACACAGTCTAATGATAAAATTCCAAAAGAACTTTTGCTTTCTCCTCAACAAATCTCTCAGTTAGTTATCAATGAGGTAAAACAAGTTAATAGGAATCGCGAATACGCACATTACGTTATTCCTGATGAAACAAATCCATATTCTTTAACAATTAGAATTAAATTTAATCCAGAATCAGAAACCGGAAAAGTTTTCCAACAAATTAATAAGGATTTTGGATATGACTATATGGAAATGAAATTAACTATTGAGCCTAAAACTCACCCTTTTATTCCTCCTAAACTTGAATATGTTAAACCAAAAATTAAGTTACCTTTATTATTATCGTTAATTAATTTGGATGTGCTTAAAATTGAAACTTGGTCACCTACTATTACTTTGGAATACTTTATTACCCATCTTGCAAATCAAATTGAAAAAATTGGAAAAGACTACGTTTGTCCTGATGCTACATCTAATGCTAATCTAAATGTTTCATTTGATGAACTTGAATATGAATTAATTAAACTTGCATCCATTACAAAGGAATCTACAATGGATAAGGTTAATATTGTTATTCCAGTTCCAAAGAAAGCAGCAGGAGAATCAGGTTCTGGATCCAAATATTGGAAATCTGGCACTGGTTATGGTGGTGATGGTCTTAAAGAATGGGATATCAAGGGATATATTAAAGAACAAGAACTTCAAACAAATGAAGTTGCAGGAATTCTTGATCGTATTGGAAAATTAATTTCTGAAGATAATATTGGTATGATTAATGACTCTGTGCTAATGAAATACATGATAAACCAAATTAAGGGGTTTTCAATGCTTGAATTTGAAAAGTCAAAAGTCCTGTACAGGCAAATTTTTAACATTTTAGCCAAGTTAATTGGAAAACCAATGAGTCAAAATGTTATTAACTCAATTAGTATGGGTCTTAAACCAACATGGGATGAACTTGATATGTTGTTTAAATCTTCAAAAGAAGCAATGACAGATGAAACCCTCTTACAGATTTACTGTTTGTCTGACTGGTATGTAAGTAAATACCAAGAACCAGTTAGCGAAATTGTAATTAGTACCGATAACAAAGAAGCATATTGTATTGCTATGAAAAAACTCCAGTTCGGTAATTATGATATTCCTTCTGACCATAGGTTTAATAAGTATCGCGAGCAAAAGCCTTCACAGTCTGCCCTAATGCGCATTTTATCGGAAATTTCATCATTTAAAAAGGATTTACCTTTAAATTGGGAATCAACAATTTGGACTAGAGTACCCAAAAGTAATTTCCATTTATTCTCATTTTTAATTTCAGGTCCTAAAGATACTCCATATGAAAACGGACTATTTGAGTTTCACGCTTATTTACCTTCTGATTATCCAAATACTGTTCCACAAGTCTTAATCCACACAACTGGCGGAGGAAGGGTTCGTTTTAATCCTAACTTGTATGATTCAGGAAAGGTCTGTCTGTCAATTTTAGGAACTTGGTCAGGACAAGCGGGTGAATCTTGGAATCCAAAAACTTCAACCTTTTTACAAGTTATGGTTTCAATTCAATCTCTTATTTTGGTAGAACAACCATACTTTAATGAACCTGGATGGGAACGCGAAATGCACACAGAAAAAGGAAAATTAGCATCAAGCAATTATAGCGAAGAACGTATGCCAAGCACCATTAAATTAGCAATGACTGATATGATTAAAAATCCACCTAAAGGGTTCGAAGAAGTTGTTCGTACTCATTTCCGAATGAAAAAAGATGAAATTGTTAATAGAACACTTATGTGGGAACAAAAGGCAACAAAATATCAACAAGCAATTAAAACTAATCGTGCTGAACTAATTGAACAGCTCGAAAAGCTTTAATTTTAACCAATTTTAATTTATTTATTATTATCTAGTTTCTAGTAATATAATTATATTAAGATGGAATGGGATTTAGTATTAAATGGATCAGAAGAATTTTTTCCTGGTCTTAACAATAAAACATACTATATACTTAAGGTTGACACCGAGGAGAAAATTAAAAAAACAATTAAAATAATAAAGGAATTTACTGAAAATGCAAGCATTTCTACAATTCCACATTATGTTGGAATTGATTTTGAATTCAATAAAGTAAGAAAATCTACTAAAGACGTAGCACTAATGCAAATTAATTTAGAATCCGATGATACTTTAGACGCATATTTATTTGTTTTATATCCTCCTGAATTTTCATCAGAAGATTTGACAATTTTAAAATTACTTATAGCTGAACCTGCAATAATAAAAATTCTTCACGGAGCTGAATCATTAGATGTACCATATATGTTTACTGGACTTTTAGACGACAAAAAGCTAGTTCAAGGTTTGTGTACTAATTTTTACGACACAAAATACTTGTGTGATTATGCGCACATATCTGAAAAAAAACCTGGAAAATGTTCCATATATTATTTATTAACAGAAAATCAAGTTATTACTCAAGAAAAATTAAACGAACTAGAAAGTATTGAAGACACAACTGGACCTATTTATGAAATAACTATTGATATACATAATATGGATCCGGGTATTTTCAAATATTCTTTATATGATGTTATTTATTTACCAGAACTTATCAAAAAGTATATTGGCAAGGGAATTGTTTACCAAAAAATAATTCCTCAAGCAACTAGCCTACTGTATAAAGGCAGAAGAGAAATAGAATCAGAATTAGCAGATTTAGATAAATATGTTGCAAAGTTAAACCAGTATTTTATTTACGATAATAAAAAAGAAATAACCTTACATGAAATTTGGGAATGTTACTTTTATTTTATATCAGATTCTGCAGGTTATTTGGCAGATTTAAAACAAATTCCAAGCTTAAAACGGGTTTTTGAGTCCTTAACAAAACTTGTTATTTATTCATTGGTTGCAGATTTATTTCAAATAAATAAATCCAGACACGAAAGAATATACATTAGACAAAATTATTTTACCAAATATTTTAGCTGGCTTAAAAACTACCCTGATTTAAATTTGGTATTTCAAAACTATAAATTAGTCGTATCGAATGACTTGGATAAAATTATAAAAAGAGTAAGATCCAACAAATAAAATCATTTAGTTTACAGTTACATTGTTCCAGGTCTTTAACCAAAAAAATTGATAAATAATATTTAAGGAAATAATACTCTATATTACTAATGCCAACAACTAAAAACACAGATACTAAAACTACAAAAACTGCTAAGACTACTGGTAAAACTACCACTAGTAAAACAACCACTAGTAAAACCACTAGTAAAACTACTAAAAATGTAGAAACTCCTAAGAAAGAACCTGTAGTTGCAACTGTTGAAACTGTTGTGTCTGATAAAGTTCAAACTCAAACTGATGAAAAACAAAAGAAATCTGTTCGCAAGGCAGGCAGAACCATTCTTGTAAAATCAGTTTCTGGTGCATCAGTCGATGCAAGTATTTTTAATCAACTCACTGGTATGGTTTCTAGTTCTGAAACTAAATCATCTAGTTCTTATTTTTTAACTTTTGATAATGTTACTAATGCAGTTAATGCATTTAGAAAACTTCGAACTGATTCAACTGATTTTAAAGTTAAGTTTAGTTACTACCGGGTTTTCTTCACAATTAACGGTCTTACCGATTCAAGCGATTATAATCAAGTTAAACAATCAATTACCGATTATATTACTGATAAAACCACATCATCTGTACTTTACTGTAAACTTTATCGTAAAGATGATAAATATCTTGGTTGCGGAGATTTTACCATTGACACTATTGATGGTATGAATACTTTACTTGCAAAGGAAGGTGGTCTAAAAGAATTTACTATTGGTCAATTAACTGGTACTTTTTATCGTTACAACGGAAAAAAAGACAAATCTGACCAACAAGCACAAACAACAGCTGATGCTTAATTTTTCAAATTATTGATTTAAAAAATCTTTTTTTATTTATTTAATTAATATATAAATAAAAAAATGTCAGAAACTTCAACTCTTATTAAAAACTATGTGGTATATGTGTTAACTAATACATCTCATAATAAAACATATGTTGGTATAACTAATAAACCGGAAAGAAGAATTAGACAACATAATGGAGAAATAGTTGGTGGTGCTAAATACACTACATCAAATAAGTCCGATGGTCAATGGGTTTTCTATGGTTTTATTAAAAATCTCGATAAAATTACTGCACTTAGTCTTGAAAAAAAAATTAAGATAAGAAGTAAAAAAGTATCAGGTACACCTATTGAAAAAAGAACAAAAGCAATTGCAAGTTTACTTAATGAATACAATGAAGTAAATCAAAGTGATTTAACTTGGGAAATTAATGTTTGAACTAAACTAAACTAAACCAAGTCCATAATTAATTTATAGATTTGGTCAATATGTTCTTCAATTTGAATCAAAATTATTGGAAAACTTTCTGCAAAATCCGCCTTCATTAGTTCTGCAATTTGATATTTCCATTTGGCATTAGACTCATCATTAACTGGTGCATCAACTTGAATAATAAAATCAATAACAAATCCTATAAATTTAATTAATTCAACAGTAAATGCTGGTTCAACTAATAGCCCAGTAAGTATATCATCAGAAAATTTTGATTCAAATGATTTTCTTCTTTTTTCTGGACATAATATACTAAGTCTTTGTCCAATTTCTTTAATCAATGCAAAACATGATAATAGATTCCCATTGGATATATCAGTTGTTAACATTTTTAAATATGTTTTTTTCATTGTGTTTGCTATAACTAACTGCAATTGTGTCCATCCAATTTGAATTTGTTCAAACATTTGTACATAGTTTTCTTCAAGATATTTAATGTTAAAATTTCTGTCAATTTGTTCAATTGAATTAACTATTTGGTTTTTTTGTTTTTCTAATTCTTTAATCATATTGTCTTGTTGCTTTATATCTGCAAATTGGGATTTTTTAACTAGGTCATCTAATTTAATTTTATTTATGTGTGTTGAGCGATAATAATATGATACAACTAATTTCTCAATTGTTCTATCTTTATCCATACGTGACCAATCTAAAAACATAAATTTAAATTCTTTTAAGCTTGTCCAAATATTATTAATATTATTTGATTCTAGTTGGGCGATAACATTACCAGCAATGTGGACAATATGGTTATCAACTGGATGAAAATCATTTTCTGGTCCAATTAATTCTTGTGAATAGTTTCTTACCAAATATGCCGATATTAAAACTCGCGGATTGATTTTAAGTCCCGATTTAAAAGATTCTAAGGTATCGCAAAAATGTTTTGTAATAGCTAATACATCTTTTTTAATTACAATAGTTTTAAAGTCTTCAAAACTAAGAGAAGTACTTAGTTGTCCAAGTTTAATAGTTCTAAATTTTTCTAAATTTTTAATGCAATTATTTAATTTTAATGCAAACTGTATTTTTAATGCAGAATTGTTTGCCTTAAAATCGCTCATATCTATTATATAATAGATTTTTTTCTTAAAATAAAAATTATTCCTTATTTATCTTTTCGTCAGACTTATCAATTCGCCCTTGTTGGGGTTTTCTTAATTCTGTTTCAAAATCAGATGAAAACCCGGGTCTCTTATTAAATTCAGATAAGCTAAACACCCGGTCACCAATCATGTTTATTTCGTTCCTGCCTTTTCTGCCTGTATCTGATTTATTGGATTCTTGGTTTTTCATCCAACTATTATCAACAGAAAACAATGCATCTAATGAATCAGGTAAATTTGAGTTACCAGCAACTGGCTCACTTGACACAGATTCATGTTTTTTAAGCCCGATTATTTTATTATAGTTATTTCTTAATTTTTCATTAATTAAGATAAATAATCCAACTTTTAGTAATTTAATTTCATTAACTTGTTCTTGAGATAGTTTCATCAAGTTGTTAAATTTTGTAATTTTGTTTTCATATGCCATTATTATTTGTTTACTTGATGCAGAAAATGGTATTTCAAACAATTCATAATAATTCATCATTTGGTTTTTTGTTTGGGTAGATTTTTCCATTATTTTACTAAATAAAATTATTCAAATTCAAACTAATAAATATTAATTAACATTTTTTATTATTTATTGAATAAAAATATTCTATACTATTTTAATGACAACAATAGAAGCAAAAAAAGATAAATTATTTGGTAAAATGAAATGGATTTCAAAAAAATATTGGAAACTAGATACATTTGAACGTGAACAAGACGATAAATTTGTTGAAGATGATGCTCAATTAGAAAAAGTTGGTAAAGAAATTTTTGATAATTTTGGTCTTGGAAAATCAAATGTAAAATTATTCGCAGACATTTGTTCAGCTCCAGGTATGTATTCCAAAATTATATTAGACAAATTTGATAAAACTACCGGAATTGGAGTTAGTCTTCCAGTTGAAGAAGGTGGTGTTCCATATAAAATTACTGATCCCAGATACAAAATTTTTTATAAAAATATATTAGATAAAACTTATAAACTTGAACTAGCAGAACCATTAAAGTTAGACTTAGGATTGGCATCATGTGTAAGTTATCAACACGATGCAAAAAATGCATTTTACTTAAACATGCAATTAATTTTAAAAAGTTTAATGTTAATATTTCCTAATTTAAAATCAGAAGGTAACCTAATAATAAATCTAACACTAAAAAATGTTGAGCTTGCATTTAATATTGTTAACACTTTAAGTGGGATGTTTACAAGTTTTAAGTTATGGAAATCCCCAACTGTTTGGGCCACAAAAAACACATTTTATTTTTTTGGGTATGGTTTTAAACAAAATTATTCTCCAGAAATTTTATCAAATATTTTAGAAAAGATAAAATATGAGCACGAACCTATTAATAACCATTTTACTGGTACATCTGGCGAATACGCAAAAATTTATTCCCAAATGAAAAATATTTATGTTGTGAGAATTAAAGCTTGGGAAAAATTAATTGGAGATGCGAAAACAAATTAAATTATTTCACCTAATACAAACTTAAAATCCAATCGGTTTTTAAGTCATTTTTAATTAATAAAGAATTAACAAGATGTGACAAATGTAGTTGTGACATGTTAGATAATTTATCCATTACAGTTAAATCAGAAGAACCGGTAGAACCTCCAATTTGTAACTTACCAACATTATGAGAACATAATCTATGGTAACTGATTCTTAAGTCATGATCAAATAGTTCTATTTTATTTGATGACAAAATATTTTTAAATTTAATTAAATTTATAGATTGGGTCATGTGATAGTTACTATAACATAAGAAAAAAATAATTAAAAAGTTTAAAAAAAAATGAAATTAACATAATTTCATTTAAGAAAACATTATCTAGTAATACATAATGTTGTCAATAAATAACCTAAGTCCAATCAAAACCCTATTCGGTAAAATTTCCGATTCTAACGAATTCGAGGTTATGTTTAATAACTTTCGGTCAGATAACAAGTTATCTATAACAAAGTTTATGAATTTGTTAAATTTTGCCAAGTACCGTTCTGAAAGTCAAAATATGAAACTTACAAATGAAACTACTCTTGATATATCTTATGGGTATTCCAATAATAGCGTTTATCGTGTAACAGTTGAAGGTATTGAAAGAATTAATAAAATTTTAAATTCAATTCATCAAAGAAAAAATCATGTTATTTTTTCTATTTTAACTTCACAGTTTGCAAAATCAGAAGGTTTTACTTTTATGAACAAGATTAAAGACCCAAAAAATATTTATGATTTGGATCAATATGACCTAAGATTTAGATTAAGTCAAGAAGAACCAATTGATAAAAAACAAATGGAAGTTTTAGCAAACTTACAATATTCTGAATCTGATAAAGTTTTCTTTCGTTACAAACAACGTATTAGCTTAATGATTAAGTCTGATGAAAAGGCAGGATCAATTAGACTTGATTTGACAATTATTAAATCATCAACTAATCCCGATAAGTTACAAGATTCAGATAAACAATATGAAGTTGAAATTGAATTTATTCCTGGAAAATCGAAACCATCTGAAGCTATGTTAAATGAAATTAATAAAGAAATTCTAATTGTGAAACAAGTTTTAGAAAACTCTAGTGAAATTATTGGAAAAGAAGAATCAGATAGTGTTATATCAAGTTACAAAAAATTAGTTTTTAATTCACCAAGTGACTCTTCAACTAATTTATATTCTATGCAGCCCATTAGTGCAGAAGTCCAACATATTGTTGATAAAATTCCAAACAAATATTCAATAACCGATAAGGCTGATGGTGAAAAATTTCAGTTATTTGTATTAGATGAAAAAATTTATTTGATATCAAATAATCTTGTTGTTAGAAAAACCCCATATACTGTAAAAGAGTTATCCGGTACACTAATTGAGGGTGAATTAATCCATATTCATTCAAACAATGTGTACTTGTTTATGATGTTTGATTGTATTTTTTATAAAGGTAAAGATATTAGAAATGAAAATATGTTAGCTAACAGATTAAAACTCATAGATGATTTTGTTAGCAAAATGAAAGTTAAGGCTTATAATATTAAACCATTTGAAGGAAAGTTTGACATTGTAAAACAAGAAAAACATTATGAAGATGAAATGGAAAAATTTTACAACAACTTAAATAAATTAATTAAAGAAGCAAAAAAGAACGAAATTATTTTCCATTCAAAAATGTTCATATTTCCAATGGGAGGTGATAATTCTGAAGTTTATTCATTCAGTAATTTGTTATGGACTGGCTGTACTTCTAATCAAAAGGTTGCATGTCCATACTTTTTAGATGGTATAATTTGTACTGGCATTGACCAAAAATACACCCGCGATAAACGAGAACAAAAATATCCAATTTACAAATATAAACCACCTTCTACAAATTCAATTGATGTCTATTTAACATTCCAAAGAAATATGGAAACAGGTGGCTATCTTGAAATTTATGATAATTCAGTTGGTGGGAATATTGGCGGAACTAACAAAATATTCCGTGTTGCTAACTTTTTTGTTGGTGATTTAATAGGAAACAAAGAAGTTCCTGTTCCTTTTATGAAAGAAGAAAACAATCACGAAGCTTTTTTCTTATTAGACCGTGATGAAGTTAGAGATATTGAAGGTAATCTTGTTAATGATGCAACTGTTGTTGAAGTTATTTATGTAAATGATGTTGGTATTCCTCATCAATATAGATGGAAAATTCTTAGAACTCGTTGGGATAAAACTGAATCAGTATTACGTGATAGAAAACGTTATGGTAATTTTAAAGATAATGCGATTAAAGTTTGGAAATCAATGAGAGAAGCAGTTACTATTGATGAAATTAAAAAGCTTTCAAGACCTGAAACATATGCCCAACAACAAAAGCAATTATCAAGTAGAATTGATTCTAAAGTTATTTCATCCGAACGTGCTCAAGATATTTATTATCAAAAGGTAACAAATCTTGGTAAAATTTTCCGTGATTATCATAACTGGATTAAATCAATTATTATTTATTCATATTGTTCTATGGGTAAAGAAAATCGTGACGGAAAAGAGAAAAAGAAATCAGTGCTTGATATTGGTTGTGGTCGAGGTGGTGATATTATGAAAATGTATCACGCACGCGTTGGTGAATTTATTGGTACTGACCCCGATTATGAAGGTTTATTTGGTGCAATTGATTCAGCAACAGTTAGATTAAAAGAAAATATTAAAAAATTTCCTGATTTTACCAAAACAACTTTTATTCATGCAGATGGTTCAGTACCATTAACTGTTGAAGCACAAGAAAAAAAATTACAAGGCATGACGCCTGAAAATAAAAAAGCCATTGAAAAAGTTTTTACTAAAGACAAAAAATTTGACATAATTAATTCACAATTTGCTATTCACTATTTATTTGATACACCTGCTTCAGTTAATAATATTGTAAACACTGTTAAAACATATTTAAAACAAGATGGATATTTAATTTGTACGTTATTTGACCCTAAACAAGTTATGAATTTATTAAATACAAAAGATGCATTTACATCTTGGTATACAGACGAAGAAGGTCAAAGAGGAAAGTTTTTTGAAATTATAAAGAAATTTGATGGAGAACTTAAGGACGAACCTGGTATGGCAATAGATATTCATATGGGTTGGATTAGTCAAGAAGGCAAATATATTACAGAATACTTGGTTACACCAAAATTACTTATTAAATCTATGGAAAAAGCAGGTTGTAAATTAGTTGACACTGACTTATTTGCTAACTTATATAACATTAACCGCGAATGGTTTACTGATGTTATTGACCATGAAGAAAACCCCAAAAATAAAAAATTCTACAAAACAGTTGCCCAATTCTATGGAGATTTAAAGGGTGTTGATAAAGAAAGTAAAATTTGGAATGACTTGTATAGATTTTATGTATTTAAGAAGTTAGACTAATCGAAGTACATTGATTAAGGTGGAATCCAACAAATGTTTAGTTTATAAGTAAAAAAATTGAAATTGATTAATATTATTTAATTAAATCTTAATATTAATGGAAATTCAATCAGAAAGCTCTTATGTTCGTATGTATCACTTGGCTGTTAGCTTAGGTCTATTTAATAGTCCACAAACTGACAGATATGAAAAAGTAACCAATTCAATTCCACTTGTACGTGTAAATAACTGGTTCTTTGGTTCAAATAAATTTGCCGATAATTTTAATTATTTAAATTTAGCAAAAGAAAATATTGTGCACAAAGAATATGGAATTTATTATTTGTCGACAAAAAAATTGGAAAATTATTTGGAATATGTGTGTGAACACATAAAACTTGAATCAACATTTAACTTATGTCCTTATAATTATTATAAATTTATGGAAAATCTTGAAAAAAAAGTTAATATACCAGCTCATTATCAAGTTATGTGTAAAACCATCGATAACTTTTTAAAATATTTAGACAACCTTAACACTTTACAATCTAAAAACATCAGGCATATTTTAACCCCTGGTGCAGAGTCTGGTATTTTAAATAAACTTGAATGCGAGGTTTCAGATGTCTTGGCTTTACCTGGACAACCAAACGAATTTGTTATCAAGTTAGTCAAACCAGGAAAACCCATCTTTTTGCGATTTGCAAGCGGGAAAAATTCCATTGGAAATCCTAATGTATTAGTTTTATCAAATGAACCAGATGAAGAAAATTTTACAAAAGTTTATGATTATATTAATACTCAATTATTAATGGAAACTCCTGAAGAATTTTTAATTTGCAATATTGAAAGAGTTTGTGGTTCACGAGTTTTTGCAGAAATCATGGTTAAGTCTTACTTAGATAAAACCGGATTTGTGTTTTCACTTGAATCTATTAGCTCAGTAATCTTATGGGCTAGTGTTGAGTCAGAAAAAAAATTCACCAGTTATTTTTGTGCGAAATATCCTGGGTGTGTTGAAACTCAAGGGTCAAAACAAATGGTTAATTTTGAAGGAATTAACAAGTTCTTTCTAAATATTTCAGAAGATGATGTTACAAACTTTGATGTTAAAGAGCAAATTAACGAAATGTATTATAATTCAATGTATGAATTAATACATAGCTTTGAACAACTATATAATAAAAGGTTTTAATTAAAATCATCTCAATTTATTTTATTTAAAAAAGTGGAAACAAATTAATAGATTTTTATAATTTAAGGTTTAATTCAATATAAGGGGTAACATAAGAATAGAAAGTGGGAATGTAAATGGAATTCAAGTTATAAACATAGGGATCATACCACCAATAATAAATGGGTTGGTTAACTGGTAAGTAAGATTTGGCTCTACGATAGAAATCATCAGATGAAGCATCCCAATCAGATGAATCAGAATCATCCGAATCGTGTTTGCTGGATTTCTTATGTTTCTTTCCGCCATCTTGGTTAAATTTGGCTTTAAAGTTTTCAAGTCTTGATTTAAAGGAGTCCATAGATTCACCTTCACCTGATACTTTCATGGAATTTACTTTAAAACTAACTTCATTATCAGTTCTTGATTCTTTTACTTCAAAATGATAGTATTTGCCGTCACCTGAAGAACCTTTTTGGATGGTAAAGTGAAATTTAGGAACTGAATTGTTAAAATGTTCAGATAAGTTCTTATAAAAAATATTAGCAGCTTCGTTGGAATTCTTTGCTTTAATTTTAGAATTAAAATTACCTTCAATATGTGGGTTTACTAAAAGATATGTATTAACCATTTTTATATATAATTAATTAGATTTTTTTTAATTTTTTTCAAGATATTTAAACTAAATCTTTTGTTATAAACAATATAAAGAATAATAATTGTTAATAAGTAATAAATGGTATATATTCTTGAACTCAAAACAACACAAGCCGCTGCTATGAAAATTGTAACAGACGCCATAAATTCACTATTAACAGATGCCAATTTCGATTTTTATCCTTACTATATTGAAGAAGGTGAAGACTCTGACGATGAAAGTAAAAATTCAGACACAGAAAACGACTATGAATCTGAGTCGGAGGATTCTGATTCTGATAATTCAGATGATGAATCTGACTCAGATTCAGAGCAATTCATTAAAAAGAAAATAACTAAGAAAAATGAAAAACAAAAGCAAAAAACCAAACCTGTTAAAAAACAAGAACATCAAGAGGAAAAAGCTGATGAAGAAAAGAAAAAAACTATTGGAGGTGTAGTATTAAAAGAAGTAAATAAAACAGGAAAAATTTTAGTTTACATGAGATTAGATGCAGATAAATTTGATGTGTATAAATATAATTATCATAAGAAAAAACTTACTTTGGGTATTGATATTGGAAATTTATTAAAGTGTCTTAAATGTATGAGTCATTTTGACACCATGTCTTGGTTAGTTGACGATGAAGACATCAATAAACTGATTATTGTTTTAGAATCTGTAGAAAGAAAAGAAAAGAAAACATTCAAGTTAAATTTAATGGATATTGAGGAAGAAACATATGACATTACACCAATTCAATTTCCATATTCAATTACATTACCATCACCTGATTTCCATAAATATTGTAAAGATATGTCCGGTTCAACAGAAAAAATTGAAATTAAAGCAACATCTAAAAAACTATTTTTCTCAGGTAAAGGTGAAATTGGTAATGTTGAATTTGAAGTAGGCGAAACAAACGGTGGATTACAAATTGTATCAACAACCTCAAACACTAATGAAATTGTGCAGGGTTTATTTGAACTAAAGTTTTTATTGATTTTTACCAAATGTACTAACTTATGTAATCAAGTTACATTGTTCTTAAAAAATGATTATCCAATTATTGTTACATATCAAATAGCAGCATTGGGTGAAATTAAATTAGTACTTAGTCCAAGTAAGTCTGATTAAAAATTTATTTAATTATTTGATAAATAGTATCAAACAAATTTTAGTTATTTGTTTAATATTATAAAATTATTTAAACTACAAAAGAAGAGGTATTTGAATCGGGCATATGAGCAATATAAATAATATCCATACCCCATTTTTGAAGTATGTGTTCATTTATTAGCTTTAAACTGTTGTTTTTAGATTTTGTATTCCAAATTTTAACCACAGTGTTATTGTTTTTCTTTAAACATATTGACAATCCCATAATTTCACTTGGAATAGTTGGACATAGTTGGTTACATACTAAGTATGTTGATAAGTCCTCCCATAATTCATCAGCCGATTCTTCTTGAACTTTAAAAGACCAACAACCCCCATTTATATTTTTCGGATCTTCCCAAACAGGAGTAACATCTTCTCTCATTAAAAAAAAGTGTTTTGCTGTTACACCACCAGTTTTATCCCAATTATTATAAAATTTCCAAAATTCACTAACAGTTTTAATTTGACTGATTTGTTTAAATCCAGAAACTTTCCAGTTGTCTTTTTCATAGTGAACCCAGATATTCCAATTATATTGTAATTTTGTAGTTAGTGATATTTTTTGTTCAGTATCAAGTTCCATTATTAATTATAAATAAGTTTTCTTTAATTATTTTTTTTATTTTAAAGTTATTGGAACAAAAAATTTTACTTAAAGTTAGATATTTGATATATTATAATGTTTATTAGGAGTTTAATTAGTATTAGGGATTTTTTTGTTAGTAATTTTTTTGTAAGTGTAATCGGATTTAAAAAATCAAATAATTATTTATGGATTGGAAACAATGGAATTATCCAAACTATTTGTTACATCATGTTAATGGTAATTCCTTTATTTATTACAACTTATATAACTAAATTATTTGGTTATGATGTTATTTACAAGTATGATAATATCTATAATATGTCAAATTCTAAATCAAATAAAATAATACCAGTTTTATTAGAATTTAAGGCTTATTCAAGTGAAGAAACGGCATATTTTTGTGATTTAGCAAAACAAATTAAATTTTATAATACATCAATCCCTTTTAATGTATTTGTAGTACTAAATATTCCAAAAATATATGACTCTATAAAAATAAAATATTTAACGAAAGGCACAATTACTGAAAAAAACTTTTTAATTAATGATTATAAAAATCATTTAATTTATAATTTATTTGAAAATTAAAAAATTCTACTTTTAAATATAAATAAAATGAATAAAATTTTGTTGATTATACTGATTGGATTAGTTATTGTATTATTAATTAACAATAACAAATGCGAACCATTTGAAAATGTTTGTAATGAATTACAAACAAATAGTAAAGAACAAATTTTAAAATATAATGAGAATCTAATTACTGAAAGTAAATTTGGACAAAATATAGATATTATCATTAACCCATTTGTTAATTTAAACAAAATAGAACCAGCTATTACAATTGAAGAATATTTGGTTGAAAATAATTTTCCAATTGAGCAGGTTGATCAAGCGGTTTTTTTAATTAAAACAATTATCAACAATAATTGTTTAATGTCTGCATTATCTGAATACGATGTTACACGAAAAACTTTACTAAAAGAAGCTGTTCAAACTTATTTACTTGACAACCTTAAAAATAATTTAATTTGTTTAATTAGTGATAAAAAAGCAATTGAATTAGTTATTCAACAAATTGGTCTTTTAATTGTTAAACCATATGTTGAAATTTGCAGTAAAGAAAAATTTGTTGAATATTGCGAAGCCAATTACACACAAGTACAACAAGAAGTTCAAGATGTTATAGTGCCAAAAATAGTTACTGTTGATTCTCCAGTTGAAACACCAGGAGGAAAAAAGAAAAAAATGTGTAAAGTTGCCAATAAAAAACAAATTGAAAAATTTGCTAACGAACTTTCTGCTACTGCAAATGAAATTAAATCGGGTTCTATGAGTATTCTTGATATTGAAGCTAAAATGTTACCTCTTGTTAGCAACTCGCCCAAATTTATGGATGTTGAATCAATTGATACAATAATTAGAACATTTGACTCTGATAGTTTGGGTCCAGATGTTCAACTATTTTTAAAAGAATTGATGGACTTATATAGGGTAAAATATAACAGAGCACTAAACATTGGTATTAAAGCCGATTTTACAAATTTTGTGTTATTATTAATTGACGAATATAATGGAATAATTGAAGAATTACGCGGAGATAATTTATGTGAAGATGAAGAAGATAGCTCAATTGAAATTGAAAACTTAGTAAATAAATTTAATGGTTATAAGAAAATATATTATATGTTAAAACATTATTATAAAATTGTTGGAGTATATGAATTAATTAACTCTGAAGTTAAAGAAAATGATGTTAAACTTCAAGCAATGTTATGTTGTACTCGTCACGGTGATAAAACTTGCCATAATTTTTCATCTGATATTAAAAATCCTTCATCAATAATATATGGATTTAGTGATTATGGATATGTTAATGCTATGAAATGTGTTCAAGGTTCACCAGAAGCAAAAGCAAATGAAGAAGAACAAAAACTTAAATTAGATGATATACTTAGTTCAAAATATGAATTATGGAAAAATATTTCAAGAGAAAACAAAGTAATAATATTCGGTTCAATTATAAATTTGCTTAAAATTCATGGAATTCAATTAAAATCAATTGACGGAACTCTCGGAGAAATAAGAAAAAATATTAAAAATAGTGGAAACAAAATTAGTTTAGGAGAAGTTACGAAAATTCTTATTGTTAAACCAAGTGATGTTATTAATAGACTTAATATATCAAGCCCTGACTATGATAAATCAATTGAACAAATTGATAAAGCTGAAAATATTGATACCATAAGAAAAATATTAGCAAATTATGGTTTTACAAATGAACAAATTGTGTTTAATTCAAATGTTGTATTTGATATCGCAAAATCAATTAGTAAAGTTATTTTGTTTGCTAAATTCTTATTTAGTAATTTTAATTTTTCAAATAGTGCATCTCATATAGTTAAATTAATGGGTATTGCTAATACAAAGCAAACATTTAATGAAATTTTTGCAGAAACAAACATTGTACCAAGATACTTTACACTTATTCAACAAGCTATTATGACATCAATTCAAAATGGTAAATTTGCAGTTGTTGGTAAATATGACATGAATTCTATTCCTGTAAATGTAATTAATTATATTAAATCTAAACCAACCGATCAAAGCTTAAATTTATGTAATGTTTATGGATTAGCCATAGATAAATTTAGAAAAGATAGAGCAATAACAGTTGGTGATTATAATGATATTGACGAAAGAATGTTTATGTATTGTAATCCAAGTAGTGTAAATATAGATAAAATAACACCTGCTAACATTCCAATTAATGAATCAAAAGGTTTAAATGTTCTTGAAAGAACACATCCCGACTACCCTACATACGTGGTTGAACATAATAAAGCAACCAAAAATAATATGGGTTCTGAAATTGTTTCAGATAACATTTTATATAACTTTATTAAAAATACTTATAACTAAATTTAATTAATTGAATTAATTGAATTAACTTAAACAAATATTTTTCATTATATATAATGGAACTATTAAATTTTTTATTATATACAATAGCCTTTTCACAGTTATCATATTCTAGTTTTTTTGACTTTTGTGTTGGTAATTGGTTTTTAAAATATACATATTATGTTAAGCCTGAATATGGACATAATACATTAGACATTACATGTTTTGTCATGAGTGCTATTCATATTAGTCTACATTTGATGGTATATTATTTATGGATATTTATTCAATATTGTAAAACTATTTCATCAACAAACTATGTAATTAAACAATATAATTGGGCAAATGAAAAATACATTGGATATAGATCAAAACTTGTATTTTATGGGATTTTACGTCCAATTGGTTTTGTTTTTAAAAAAATGTTTTTAACTGAACAAAATAAAACCAATGAACAAGAATTTGTTCATTTAGTTCAAAACCTTAAAATTAAAGTATCTAATTCAACTAATGTAAAACCTTTAATTGCCAATAGAGAACTAAAAACTAATGAAGAAATTACTGGTTTTTTAAATAAGTTTTTAAAAGAAAAAAAAACTTAAATGCTAAAATAATATGGTAATTCTATTTAATTAAAAATTAATTAATTTTAATTAATCAGATTTAAAAATAAAAATTCAGGTGTTATTATATATATGGGAGATAATCCAGTTTTTAAAGCATTATATTTTAGGCCAAAAATGGTAAAGGTCGAAAAAAACATGTCAATTCCTGGTCAGTGGTCTGAATCAGCAAAATCAGTTGCAGTTGTAGAAGACCCTGAAAATATCAATGAAGAAGAAGTTGGAGTTGTTAGTAGAGAACAAAAAATAATTAACTTACCGCAACCCCCGCAGCCACCCCAACCACCAGAAGAACCTGTTGATGTATATGACCCAACACAAGTTTTAAGTTTTCATACATCAACCAATCAAACTTTAGGAGATCCTTTCTATAGATTAGATCCAGTGCGTGCGTATACGCTTTTTGATAAGGATTTTTTAAGTTCTTTTTTATTTAGAACAATGTTTAAGTATGATTCTGATGGTAATTTATTACCAGATTTGTCAGAAAATTATGGCATCCCAACCGATAATTTTAAAACATGGAAATTTACAATTAGACAACAATGTTTTTTTGAAGATGGAAATGAAATTAAACCATCTGACATTGCATATGGTATTTCGAGAAGATTTGCAATTTCTGATATTAAAGACCTTGAATTAGAGTCAGCCTATTACCCAATTTTTGTTCTTGATATAGCAAAAGATAATAATGGTATCGGTTATAAGGGTCCTTATGATAGAACTGGCGGATATCAATTTAGACAAACCCTATTTAATAATGCTGTTAAATTCGATGACTTAGATAGGACAATTACATTTGCCCTTAAAAAACCAGTTTATGATTTTAGAGACATGCTTACTTGGTTTTGTTTTAGTACACCAGTTCCAGTTGGTTCTGGGCTACCAGATGGGTCTGACATAGATTTTAAACCTGTTTCATCTGGTCCATATAAAATAAATGAGGCATTATCATCAAGTTACTTAACTTCTACAAGTCAACTATTTTCTGATGCTAATTCAAAACCAAAAAGATACTCGAAAATAGTTTTAGAAAGAAATTTAAAGTGGAATTTTGCAAGTGATCCTGTTAGAAGAGGGAAAAATTATCAAAATATAATTGAGATATATTTTGGTCAAAGTCCATTAATTTTAAAAAATTTAGTTTTATATAATTCAAACCCTAATGCTGTTATTCTTGATTCTGTTCCGCAAAATATATTTAATTCTGATGGTACACCTATTCCTGCATTTTCAAATAGAACAATTAATTTTAATAATGGCTTTGTCAATTATCTTGGAGTTAATTGTAATTTAATAACTTCAAATGAAATAAGACAAGCAATTTATTATGTTATTGATCCACAAGCTTTTATTAATGCTAGAGCATTATCCAGAGGCATTACTGTTCCTGCACTTTATGCTGGACAAGCAGACACACCAATTGCTCAATGGCAATATGATTATGTACCTGCTCAACTTAGAACACGTCCAAATATCCAATACGCAATATCTCTAATGAATTCTGCAAAAGTTAAAAATCCAGGAAATTATAATTACGTTACTTCTGCAAATGGAATCACACTAACTTTACCGAATCTAAATGAATCAGATAGATCATTTATTCAAACTTGGATAAATAATTTTGCATTAATTGGAATTAAATTAAATATTTCATACGTTTCAAATTATTATATGACATTAATAAATAGAGAAAAAACAGAAAACTTAACTGAACTTACATATTTTACTTGGTCGCCTGATTGGGACAGTGCTTCAAATGTTTTTTATCCAATTTTTGTAAATGATGATATCAGTCCAATTCATTTAGTTGTAAATCAAAATGATTCTGACTATGGAAATTTTATAAATTTACTTAATGAAACTGCTGCATTAGAATCACAATCTAGTAGAAAAACTGGTTGGCAAAATATTCAAAATATATTAATGGATGAAATGTGGGTTATTCCTTTTTGTATAAATAACCAACAAATTGCATTTGGATCAAAAATTCGAGGTATTAAACAAAAATTTCAAACTATATCATATAGTGAAATTTATATCTTAAAATAATCAGTTAAAGTTAGCAAAATGTTTTTATTATAACGAGTTTTTCTTTATATTAAAAAAATTGAATTAAAAATAATATCTAAAAAAAGAATATATATATTAATAATGACATCAAATATTCAAAAGGAAATAGATAAATTAATAGAACTTCATTTTAATCAACCAAAGGTCCTTTATGAACATTTATTTGCATCATACCACCAATTTGTTGGAGAAATAATTCCTTATTCACTTATTCAAGAGCAAAACTACTTTTATGAAAGTGTTGATAAAGAACTTATTTACTTGCATGGATTTAAATGTTCAAACATTAGAATTAAACCTTCTACCTTTGAGAATGATAACGAAATTAAGTTCCCATCAGATGCCAGAAAAAATCATTTAAACTATTTTGCTACTGTGGTTGCAGATGTTCAACAATTTGTTGAAAAAGTTGATTCCATAACAGGCAACAAAACTATCAAATCAATTGGTGATGTAGAAAAAGAAACGCCTGTTGCAAATATTCCAATTATGGTTAAATCAGCTTTTTGTTCCACCCATATTAAAAAAGATTTAAAAGGAGAATGCAGAATTGACCCAGGTGGATACTTTATTGTTAATGGTGCTGAAAAAATTGTTATGTCTATGGAAAAAATGGTTGATAATAAAATTTTAGTTTTCACTAAAAAAGACCCTTCTTTTGACACTGGTCTTATTTATACCGCTCAAATTAACTCAAGACGTAATGATTGGTCTGATAATTTACAAATCTTAACTATCAAAAATAGAAAAGATGGTGTGTTTACTGTCAGTACCAGTTCACAACTAGTTGATATTCCATTATTTATTCTCATGCGCGCTCTTGGTGTTGAAGAAGACCAAAGAATTATTAGTTACATCACTTATGATTTATCCGACACTAAAATGCTTAATTTGGTACGTCCAAGTACTGTCAGTTCTACCGATGAAGAAGGTAATCAGATTCGTACCAAAGAAGAAGCAATTAGATATTTAATTGGTAAGCTTAAAAGAAATAAACGAATTTCACAATCTGATGAAAAATTAGCTGAAATACAAAAGAAAATGTATTTGGAAAAAATACTTAGACAAGACTTGCTTCCTCATTTAGGTGAAGACATTACAAAGAAAATTGTGTTCTTGGGTGCTATGGCAAACAGACTTGTTAATGTTATGCTTGGACGCCAAGAAGTAGATGACCGTGACGCATTACAAAACAAACGTATTGAACCACCTGGTATTCTTCTTGGACAATTATTCAGACAAAACTGGAAAAAAATGTTAAATGAAATTGGAAAACATTTTAAAAAGAAGAACCAATCTGATGAAAGCCCTATTAATGTTGTTGGTCAAATTAAACCATCTATTATTGAGCAAGGTTTAAAAACAGCTCTAGCAACTGGTATTTGGGGTATGAATAAAACCAAAAAAGGTGTTGCTCAATCTTTACAACGTTTAAGTTGGGTTCAAGGTATTAGTTATTTAAGACGTATTCTTGCCCCTTCTATGGACGAATCAACCGCTAAAGTTACTTCCATCCGTCAAGTTAACAATAACCAATCGCAAATGTTATGTCCCGTTGAGACACCCGAAGGAGGCAAGATTGGTATTGTAAAAAGTTTAGCTATGATGAGTTCAGTTGCAAGTCAAAATGCTACTCAAGCAGATGTTATTAAAAGTATTTTGAAAACAAACAAAAACATTAAACATCCTTATGATATTGATCCGTTAACTATGAGTTCTTGGGTTAAAATTATGTTAAATGGTGATTGGATTGGTGTTTGTAAAATTACTATGGCACAAGAAATTTATGATATGTTAAAGAAAAAACGTCGTGAAAATGTTATTGACAAACATACATCTATTTGTTTTGATTATAAAAGTAAGGAAATTAGATGCTATTTTGACGGTGGTCGTTTAATTAGACCAGTACTTATTGTTAATAACAATAATTTAAATATAACACCAGAAGTTTCTAGTGAATTGGTCAAAGAAATGAGTCAAGTAGACAAAACAAAATCATGGAAAAGAATTTTAACAAAGTTTCCTAATCTTATTGAATATGAAGATATTGAATCTCTCAATCATTTGCTTGTTGCAGAAGGAGAACATAGATTAGAAGAAGCTAAAGATGCAGCAAAACGTAAAGTCGAATATACTGATGCCACTAAAATTAACCGTTATGGTGATTATAGATGGGTAAACTATACTCATTGTGATTTTCATGCTTGGGTGATGATGGGTACTGTTGTTGCTAATGTACCTTTCTCCAATCATAACTATGCAAATCGTAATATTATTCACTTTTCACAAGCCAAACAATCAATCGGGGTTTACTTAACCTCTTTTAAAGACCGTATGGATATTTCACAAGTATTATGGCATCCACAAATTCCACTTGTTACCACACAAGCCATGAAATATAACGGATGTATGGATTTACCATATGGTGAGAATGCTATTGTTGCTGTAGCATCGTATAATGGTTTTAATCAAGAAGATAGTATCATCATGAATGAAACTGCTATTCAACGTGGTATTTTTAGAGCTGATACATTAAAGAAATACCACAGTGAAATTTTAAAGAACCCTTCAACATCCCAAGATGATATTTTTACTAAACCTGACCGTAACAAAGTCACTGGTATGAAACAAGGAAATTACGACAAGTTAAATGATAAAGGTTTTGCACCAGAAGAAACAATTATTGATAATGAAGATATTATTATTGGTAAAATTTCACCTATCCAACCAACTGGAAATAATAACAAGGTTTACAAAGACAGTTCTGAAATTTTCAAAACTAATGTTCAAGGTGTCATTGACCGTGTTCATACAGGAGTTTATAATGCGGAAGGCTATGAAATGTATAATGTCAGAGTTCGTATGGAACGTAAACCAATTTCCGGCGATAAAATGACAACTAGACATGGTCAGAAGGGTACCATCGGTATCACATATCCTCAAAAAGATATGCCTTTTACTGAATCCGGTATTATTCCTGATTTAATATTGAACCCTCACGGTTATCCATCTCGTATGAGTTTAGGACACTTTATTGAATGTCTTGCTTCTAAGGAAGCGGCAGAAACGGGTCACTTTGTTGATGGTACTCCATTTAACAATTACGATATTTCCCAATTACCAGAAGCATTAAAGAAACTCGGATATAGTCCTTATGGTACTGAAAAAATGTACTGTGGGCTAACCGGGAGACAAATGGATGTGGAAATATTTATTGGACCAGTATTTAATATCCGTTTGAAACACATGGTTTTAGATAAGGTACATGGTCGTGCTCGTGGTCCTAAACAAGCACTTACTAGACAACCTCTAGAAGGCAGATCACGTGATGGTGGTCTTAAGATTGGAGAGATAAACAATTTGTCTCAGCTGTTATTGACAAAGATAATGGCTAGTCGATGTGTAATCGGCAACATTTCCAAATTGCGGGAAAATCCTATGATTATTGTAGTACCACTTATTTATTGTTAATCCAATAAATAAGGACCAGGGTTAATCACCCTTACCAATGGTAAAAAGCTACAAAATTTAAGGACAATCCGCAGCCAAGGCTCTGCAAGAGCAAGGTTCAACGACTAAATGGAAGTGGGTCTTACAGATGAAAATCTGTTGGGCTTAAGATATAGTCTAGTCCCACCAGTAATGGTGTCTGTGACAAGGGGAATTAAACATTACACCAGTACAATGTAAAATGTACTGTGAATAATTCAACGAATTACAGGACTTAACAGTTTGTTAGGTGGTAGTAACGGGAAAAAGATGCCATGGTCGCTCACGGCATGGCTCAGTTCTTAAAAGAACGTTTAATGGAAACATCAGATATTTCCAAAGTATATGTATGTGATGAATGTGGTATGTTTGCATCCAAAGTTATTGATAAAGATTATTACAGATGCAAAGGTTGTCACAATTCAACCAGAATTTCAGCTGTAGTTATTCCACATGCATGCAAATTGCTATTCCAAGAATTGACATCGGTTAATATTCTCCCCAGAATTAGAACCGAACGTTCAATTCATGGCGACGAAGCATAAAATTAATTTAAAATATTGATATTTTATTATATTAAAAATATATTAGCTTTAATATAATGGAAACTGAAAGTACAATGAAAAATTTAACAAATACCAAATATACTATTAAATTGTATAAAGTTGGTGGTTGTGTACGCGATGAACTACTTGGAGTTAAATCGAAAGATATTGATTATTCGGTTGTTATTGAAAACAATTCCGATGGTAATAATAAAACTAACCCACTCAGTGTGGAAGAAGGATTAGACTTGCTGGAAAAGCACTTGGGTGCTAACCAATACCATGTGTTTCTTAAAACCCCTGATACTTTTACTTTTAGAGCCAAACATATTCCAACAGGTGAAATAGCAGATTTTGTTCTAGCTCGTCATGAAATTGGTTATGACCAATCCAGTAGAAAGCCACATGTTACACTTGGTACTTTGGAACAAGACTTAGCCCGTAGAGACTTTACAATTAATTCAATGGCACAAGATGAATTCGGTAATTTAATTGATTTGTTTCATGGACAAGCAGATTTGGAAACTCGAGTACTTAGAACACCACTTGACCCAGTTGTTACAATGTTGGATGACCCTCTTAGGTTATTTCGGGCTCTTAGATTTTCCATCACTAAAAACCTACAATTGGATCCAAGCTTATGGGTCGCATTTGCTAATCCAGATGTTTATACAAAATTATGGCAAGTTGTTTCAGCTGAAAGAATAAGAGAAGAATTACACAAAATGTTTTCATACAACACAAGTGCTAGTTTGGCATTATTAGTTCAATTTAGTCAAGAAATTAGTCCAGTTTATCCAACTTTTTTATCAGATTTATTTGGTCGGACCGGGTTATGGCTTAAACCAACAAATGAAAAAGTTAAAAAATAACAATTTAATTTAAACCTAACATTTCTCTTATTTTCATTAATTTATAGTAGTATCTATCACGTTTGTTAATTATTTTTTCAATATATGCTGGTTGTGATTGATAAAGATATCTTTCATACATTCTTTTACTTTGTTCTCTTTCAGCTGGACTAAGATTTGTATTGGCAGCTCTTGCTTTAAATGTTTGTGCATATGAGGCCCAGTTTACTGAATTTGATAAGTAACCATTTTGTATTTCAAGACCTTTTTCGCACGCATACATTTCAAATTCAAGTGAAGTAAATGTTTGAACTTCTAAATTTGTTTTCATGTCCTCGGTAGAATAAAATGAATCAAAATATTCTTTATAATTTTTATATCCCATTTTAATTAGCGCAGTATAAAACATTGATGTTTCTGGGTCGGAATCTTCAAATGATTCAACATAAATTGTCATGTCAATCATAGTAATACCATCAATTAAAAATGTAATTAAACCATTGGAATTATTCATTTGGATGGTTCTACCTGGTAATATTGCTTTAAGTCCTTCGTAGAAATTTTGGACATTAAACTCCATTTCTTCTTGACTCGTTACTAAAAATAAATCTAAATCAGATGTGATATCACCATTAGATATGTTGTTTTTCCACATGTGGTATTTAATTGATGAACCACCCTTAATATGAACGTATCGGTTTTCTCCAAAAAGTTGTCCAAATTCTGTTTCTATACTATTGAATTCAATACAATAATTTATCAAGTCCATAAATAAAAGTTCAAATAAATTTCCACCTTTTTGTTTTTTAAGTCTTAGGTACTTTTTTTTATAAATGAGATATTTTTTGTAGTAAATGTCAATATCACGATTAGAATTTCTATTGTTTAAAGTCATTATATTATTAAAGATAAAAGTAATATTTATTAATATTTTATAATATAAATAAAAATTCTTTATAAAATATATTTTCTATGTTATTTTAGATGGGTATAAATTTTAAAGCGTCATTTAATAAGTTTTTATACTTGATGTGTAAATTTTTGTGTTGTGGTAATTATAAATATCATTGTAATATTTGTGGTTATCCAACAAATGAAATAAATAAACTACATGCACATGAATTACAAGCCCATTCTGCTATAATTAAAAAATATCTTGTTGAATATACGGATTTTAACGAAATGTACTAATTATCCCCATCTTCACCGTCTTTAACTCGATGTTTTGTTCTTTTTAAAGTTACGCGTTCTACAGTAGGTCTTGACTTAATAATTTTATCTGTAATATCTAAAGCTTTGGTACCATCGCCTAGAATTTCAGTTAAAGCTTTATGAATTGTTTCTTTCTTTAATGGTGCTTGTGTTTTAGATACATTTCTACGTAATTTTCCATCAGGAACATCAATCATTTTTTCATCTACTTGTTGCAAATAGTTTAAAATAAATTCTTCCTTTTGTTTTTTCTCTTGAATGAGCTTTTTGTTTTGTTCGCGCAATTCTCTAATTTTGTCATCAACTGCTAAATATTTTTTTACATTATCCACAAATTCTGGAGAAACTTTCTTTTTCTCTTGTTTGTTTTCTGATTCTGACATTTTATTATAATATAAAAGAAATTTTTTCTTTATTTATATTATAATAATTTTCCAATTAAAATGATAAACAATAAACACCAACGATAATCAAAATAACACCAAGCATTCCATATTTGGTAATATTTTCTTTTAATAAAAAGTATGATAATCCAACAGTAAAAATTGGAGCAGAGTTTACCAATGCCGACACAATGTAACTATCATGATCATTAATTAAATTATAATAAATTACGTTGGGAACAAATGATAATAAGATAGATAAAGCTCCAATTATTAATGTATCACGCATGCTAACAGCTTTTATATCTGATTTAATCTGGTCCCAATAGTACCAAGTATAACCAATAACTGCTAGGGCAAAAAATATATTATTAATAATAAATGTTATTTTAGTGTCAATTTTACTCATAATCATTTTATAAAACACAGGGGAAATACCCCAAAACAATGACACCAACATTGAATAAAATATTAAATCCATATTAATAAAGTTGAGAAAATTTCCTTTTAAAAATTTAGTTAAATAAAGTTTTTAATGGGAATAGTTTTTATATCAATTTGTGAGGAATTTAATTAATTAGCAAAAAAAGCCAACAAGTATCTACATCCCAAATCTAAAAACTAATTAAAATTTTATCAAAAACATGAATTTATCATTATAGTCAATTAAAATTATTAGAAAATAAAAAAATTGATTTTTAAATAATATTCAATAGTAAATATGTTATTTAAAATATTGGAAACTAAATGAGTAAATGTGTTATTTGTAATAAAAGAGCCAGTTTTAATTTACCTGGTATAAAACCTGCTAAATATTGTGCAGCCCATAAAAAAGAAAATATGGTTGATGTTATGAATCCTAAATGTATTTATGAAGCCTGTACAAAAGTCCCAACCTATAATATGCCTGGTATTACAAAAGCAATTTATTGTAATGCCCATAAATTAGATGGGATGGTAAATGTTAAAGATAAAGCCTGTGCTGAACCCAATTGTAATAAAATTCCATTATATAATAAACCTGGGGAAAAAATGGGTTTGTATTGTATGGAACATATTAAACCTGGAATGATTGATGTCAGACATAAAAAATGTAAAGAACCTGGATGTACTACCAGGCCAATTTATAACTTTCCAACAGAAGTTGTTCCGGTTTATTGTACTGAACATAAAAAACCAAACATGATTAATGTTGTCGATTTCAAATGTTTATTTGCTGGGTGTGAGTCAATTCCTAACTTTAATAATCCTGGTGAATCTAAAGGTATTTATTGTAAGACCCATAAAAAACCTGGTATGGTTGATGTTAAAAATTACAAATGTGAATTTGTTGGATGTACTAAACAACCTGCATTTGGCCTAGTTGAAGGTAACCCAACCCATTGTGCAGAACATAAGAAACCAAATATGTCAAATATTAAAACAAAAAAATGTTCTGAACCTGAATGTAATATTGTACCAAATTTTAATTTTCCTGGAGAAATTGCTGGAATTTATTGTGATACGCACAAAAAACCAAATATGATAAATGTTAAGAAAAACTTTTGTGCTAGTGATAATTGTTTAAAAGCAGCGTGTTTTAATCTTCCCGGACAATCTAAGGGATTATATTGTTTTGAACACAAAACAAATTGCATGATTAACGTAGTTACCGAAAAATGTGCTGATCCTGGTTGTGAAACATGTCCAAGTTTTAATTATTCTGGTGAAACAAAGCGTTTATATTGTTTTGAACATAAATTGGCTGGAATGATTTCTATTTCTGGAAAAATGTGTGTACAATGTGATAAACGTGCAAGTTTTAATAATTCAAATGAAAAAAAACCTTTGTACTGTTTTGAGCATAAAAAGCCCAATATGATAAATGTTTTAATAAAACAATGTCAACATGAAAAATGCAAAGAACATGCCTTATATGGGTTCGAAAATAAAAAAGCTCAATTCTGTTATACCCATAAACTTGCATCCATGATTAATTTGGAATTGTTTAATAAATGTGCAGTTCTGGAATGCGACTGTGAATATGAATTTATTGTTGATAATACAAAATACTGTGTATCTCATTGTCCAGACTCTAAATTAAAAGAAAAGAAATTATGCAAGTATTGTGACATTAAAGAAAATTCTAAATGGGTCTGTTCCAATTGTAACAAGGTTAAAAACAAAAAAGAATGGGCTATTGTTCGTTATTTAAGAAAAACAATTGATACTCAATTTGAGTATAATTCAAGTAAAATGCTTCAGGGATGTAGTAAAAAACGACCTGATATATATTTTGAATTAGCTACACACTGTGTAATTGTTGAAGTTGATGAACACCAACATAACACTTATTCGGATTCTTGCGAATGTGCCAGAATAAATGAAATAGTTGGTGGTATTGGAGGAAAACCAATTATAATTATCCGTTATAATCCTGATAGCTTTAAAAACAAAGGTAAAAAACTTGATTCGCCAATCGCGACCAGACTTGATTTGTTAGTAAAAACCATTAAAAAACAGTTAGCTAAACATCCAACCAAGTTTTCCGTTAAACTAATCCAGCTGTTTTATGACGACGATTATGAAGAATATTGTCCGGTTAAAAAAGAAGATATCACAAAATTGGTTGCCGTTTAATTTATCTACTAAAAAATTATTATTTTATAGTGGATAATATTTAATGATTTTTTCCCAATGGTTTCACATCTAAAAATTAGCAAAGATTTTTGAGGTTAAAATCTGGTTCATATGTGCTGTTATTCCATGGACTGACAGTAAATTTAGGGTTAGCAATAGTACCACGGATGTCATAAGAAGCATTTTTAAGGGATTGGCCAACAGTGTTAACACCAATGACATAACGTTCAGTGTTAATTAATTTATCGTCATTAACGTTGTATTTGGCTTGAGAGAAATCAGTGTCAAACCATTGAGAATTAATTTCCTTAGGTAAGAAATCTTTAGCATCATATTTCTTTAAGTTATTGTTATTCATGGGAACTTCATCAGGACGAGCTTGTTGAGGAATTGGACGTTGGAATGCACTATCAAGGTCAGCACCAGTTTCATAAACGTCATTAGCTTCAAAATCAAACATTGATTGTTCAGCTTCGGATTTAGCTTCAGCTCTAGTTTCTGGTCTGGTTTCTGCTTCAGCAAGAATTTGACGAAGAACTTCAGGTTGAACTTCAGCTACTGCCATACGAGCAGGTGATGCGGGCATTGGTTGGGGTAATGCTTCTTCAGCAGATTCCATGTTAGCTCGAATTTCTTGTCTAATTTCAGGTAAGGCAGAAAGTTCTTGTCTGATTGCAGCCTTTACTTCTGCATCGGCAAAACCTTCACTTACGGGCTTGGGCTTAGTTAAGTAATAAATTAAAAAACCCAAAGCTACTAATAATAAAACTGTGGAAAGTTGATTATCCTTAAGCATATTAGATATATTTAATCTTAGAAAAAATTTATAGATTTTAAATATTTATTTGAAACTAATTAAATGGTTTTACCCATTAATTAGGTAAAATAATTTTCTACATCAGGTTCAAATTCATCTGATGACTCTGAATTAAATACATATTTATTTTTTATTATTATTTTTTTTATTATACTATTTTTTTGCTTGTGCAAATCTTTTAATTGGGTATTTAATACCTGGATTTTTATAACATCCCCTTCTTCTATATTATTTATTGATACTTCATGGTTATCTTCATTAAAAACCTTAAAATTAACAGACCCTTTTATAATTTCCCCAGCATATGAGTTGCCGTCAGCATCATTAATAATAAACAAGTTATTTTCTATTTTAATTTGTTTTATTTTAATTTTGTTTTTGTCCATGTCCAATATAATATTTAATAAATGTGTTAAATCTTTATATCAGGCAAATAATTTAAATAAAAAAAGTGGAAAATAAAACTAGGAAAATTGATTTTTAAAACTAATATTAGACAACTTCCTATACTATCAAATGACCAGTAAGTATAAATTAAGTAAAGTAACCGAAAAAATACATCCTGGGTGGGAAGATTTTTTTAAGGCAAATACAACTGAACTTGAACATATTTTAAATCAAGTAAATGAATCGGCTAAAACCAATGAAATTTTTCCTATTCCATCACAGTTATTTCGTACTCTTTTTTATTTCCCACCAGAAGAAACAAAACTTGTAATTCTAGGTCAAGATCCCTACATTGGTTCTGAAGTACATGAAGAAAAAAAAGTACCTCAAGCTTGTGGAATGTCATTTAGTGTACCCAAATGTCATAAAATTGTACCTCCTTCACTTAAAAATATTTATAAAGAAATTTCAAATTGTTATTCCAATTATCAAATTCCAACCCATGGGTTCTTAAAACGTTGGATAAGAAAAGAACACATTCTTTTGCTAAATTCGGCTTTAACTGTAATTGAAAAAAAATCTAATTCACACCAAGCATTATGGGGGGACTTTACTGATAAACTAATAAAATATATTAGTGATACCAGCCCACATACTGTATTTTTACTGATGGGAAATTTTGCTATTGGAAAATCCAAATTAATTGATAAATCAAAACACAAAATATTTACTACTGTACACCCATCACCATTATCAGCATCTAATGGTTTTTTTGGTTCAGGTGTTTTTAAAAGCATTGACGATTATTTCATATCCAAAAATATCGAACCTATAAATTGGAACCCATAACGCAAATTTTATTAGTTTAAAATATTAAAAATAAAATATTAATTTATTTAATGGACGAATACGATGTTATAATTATAGGTTCTGGACCAGCAGGATATACCGCTGGTATATATTCAGCAAGAGCAAATTTACGAACAATTATTTTAGAAGGAAAAAATCCAGGAGGTCAATTAATGACAACGACAACTGTAGAAAACTTTCCTGGATTTGAATCAATTGACGGTTTCGAACTTATTGAGCGCATGAAAATACAAGCGGAAAAAGCCGGATGTAAAACCAGTCAGGTCCAGGTCGTTAAATTAGAAAAACACCCAAGCCATTTTATTGTTACCGACGAAACAAATAAAATATATAAATCACCAAGCATTATTTTGGCAATGGGTGCGTATCCTAATAAGCTAAATTTTATTAATTCTGATAAATACTGGAATAGAGGTATTAGTTCTTGTGCTGTATGTGACGGTGCACTCCCAATGTTTCGCAAACAAACTATTGTTGTTGTAGGTGGTGGTGATAGTGCAATGGAAGAAGCTTTGTTTTTATCAAGATTTGCCTCAAAAGTTATAATTTTAGTTAGGTCTGATAAATTAAAGGCATCTAAAGCCATGATTAAAAAAGTAGAGTCAAACGATAAAATTAAAATTAGATATAATAATGAAGTTATTGAAGCTCATGGTGCGTCTGTTGTTTCTGAAAAACAAAAGCCACAGGGTGCGTCTGTTGTTTCGGGTAATAACCAAGATGATTTATTAGAATCCATAATAATTCTTGACAATAAAACAAATGAAAAGAAAAAAATCCATTGTGCAGGATTATTTTATGCAATTGGACATACTCCAAATTCTAAATTAGTTTCAGACATGGTTAATTTAAAATCAAATGGTTACATAAACAAAGAACCTGGTACATCTAAAACAAATATTCCTGGTATATTTGTAGCAGGTGATGTTTCTGATGATAATTATAGACAGGCAATTACTGCAGCTGCATCAGGGTGTGTTGCCGCTATAGATTGTACAAGATACTTAGAAAGTATAAATTTATAATTTAATTATAAAAGAAAAAAATCTATAACTTTGTATATAAAATTATGTCTGAAGAAATTTACAAAGATAAATATCTAAAGTACAAAGCAAAATATCTTGAACTTAAAAAATACGAGCAACAAGGTGGTCTTTTAGATAGCGGATTTGGTTTAGTTTTTACTTCTAAAGAAAATGCTGATAAACTTAGAAAAGCAATTTTAGGCGGTAAAATTAATGGAAGAGGTGATATTGCTGATTTATTAGATAGACAAGCCTATATCGTTTTTGATGGAAAGAAACCTGCTGAACTATTAGAAAGCACCACTAGAATTATGAAAGAAAAAATGGCTGCCGCATATAAAGTAACCACTGATGTTGCCTCTAAAACAGCTAGTGCAACCATAAATATGGCATCTAAAGCTGCTACTGCAACTGCCGATGCTGCATTAAATCAATATAACAAATACAAAGACCAAAAAGAAAAAGAAGCTGCAGAAAAAGCTGCTTATGAAGAATTTAAAACAAGACGCTCAAATGCTTCAATTACGGGTGCAGCAACACTTGTTGGTGGTGCAGGAGATTTGCCTTTAACCATTCCAACCTTTGAAAATAAAACTTTTGACCGTGCTAGCCCAGCTCATAAGCAACATATGATTTCCCAAGTCGCTAAAGCTCTTGGTATTCAAATAAATGATGTTCAAATGGTATCAATCAAATTCAAAATGCTTGGTAAACCCGAATTAAGAGATTAAATTCAAATTTAATCACATCACATTTAAACTTAATCTGCCTGCTTTAAATAAGTAAAATATTGAAATTTAAATAAACTATATAAAGAGATATTAACTCTATAAATAGCTTATGAAAAATATAGAAAAATACCTGGATATGAGTGATGAACAACTCGACAATCTCTTAATGGGAGTCGATCTGGATAAAAAACCAGAAGTTCAATCTACAAAGTCTGTTTGCAAAAATTGCAAAAGTCCAAATTTGGTAATTGATAATTCCAAAGGACATATGGTATGTACTGACTGTGCTGTTATTAATGAAGAGTACTTGGATGAAAATCCAGAAATTTCAAATAATGATGGTGAAGGTAGTAATAATTCACGTTATGGAGCTCCTTCGAGCTTCTTTTTTCCAAAATCTTCTCTTGGTACAAAAATTGTTTCCAAAGGATATAATCGCATCAGTTTGTTACAAAAACAAGGCCAAATGCCTTACAAAGAAAAAAGTCTTATGGATGTGTTAGAAACTATTCAACTCAAATGTAAAAAATATGGCATCACTCAGTCAATTATTGATAGTGCAAAAATTCTCTACAAAAAAGTTTCTGAATCAGTTCATGCTAAAGGAAAACGCAAAGGCAAAAGCATAATAATGCGTTGTATTAACAGACGTAGTATGATTGCCGCCTGTCTTTTTCATGCATGTAAATTACAAAAAGAAACACGTAGTCCTAAAGAAATTGCCGATATTTATGACTTGGAAATTAAACATGTTAACCGTGGCTGTAGAAAATTTTGTGATATTATAGATGCAAATACTCTATTTTATCAAATTAAAAGTTCACAATCTTCAGATTTTATTGAACGTTTTGCTAAAAAATTAAACATTGACAAACAATATATAAATATTAGTAAAGATGTTTCAAACAATATACATAAACTTGATTTGGCATCTACACATGAACCACCTTCTGTTGCTGCCGGATGTATTTTATTAGTAACCCAATATTATAATATTCAAATTAATAAAAAACAAATTTCTGATATTTTTGGTATTAGTGATGTAACTATAAGTAAAACATTTAGAAAGATTTGGCCATATCATAAAATAGTCTTATCTAATAAAATAACTGATTTAATACTTGAAAAGAAAAACTCAGTAGCTAAATCAAATACTGACATTAATAAATCTAATTTAATCATAAACCAAGAATCTGGTCCTGATTCTGAAGAAAAAAAAGCAACTAAAAAATCGACTAAATCTGTAAAATCACAATGCATTGATAATGAAGATTCAGATGAAGATTCTGAATATAATTCTGATGATGAAGACTATGAGTCTGACTCTGATACTGATAATGATTCTGCTGAAGAATCCGAATCTGATACTGATTCCAAACATAAAAAAGAAATAAATGTTTAATTTAAAAATTTGCTTTTAATTTATTTAAATTCCTTATCGAGTTTTAAATAAATGATATTTTACATTCTTAGTTTTCCATAGTTACCAATTCATCAGCAATATCAATATATGATAAAACATTAATAACTTGGTATTTTTCTTTTTCCTCTTTTGTTAATGGTTCAAATAATGTATCAAATAGTTTTAGTTGGAATTCAGCTTTTTTAATGTCTTGAGGAAACTTAGTTTTTATGTTAAACATTTTATTGCGTTTTCTTGTTTTAACAATCCATTCTGCGTATTCCAAATAAAATTTCTTTTCCACTATTTTTGGTTTTATAAAATTAATAACTATTATTTTATAACCTAATAATTCAGCAATTTGAACAATCTTGTGTCTATCAGATTGAAGTCTAACATCTTCCAATACATAAATATCAGGGTTTTTAAAAATATTTGACTCTGTTAATTGGTCCACTAAATATTTGGCTTTTAATGGACTCATACCATCTTCAATAAACTCAGTAATTGAATCTTCATAACACATGTGGTTTATTTGTTTGTCACAATGTGTTTTTTGTAATTTATAATGATAGCTGGTTTTTCCTGAACTTGGATAACCCTGAATAATGTAAAAAATTTTATTGGACGTGGATTTTGTCTGCATTAAATAATAGTTAATAAACAAATAATTATAATATATATCAATTTTTATACTTTCCAAATAACAAATTTAATTAAAAAAACTAATAGTAGAAATACCCAGGTATTGGACAAATCTGATAATCCAGTTTACTAGAGCTAGATTTTTTAAGTTCACTAATTATCTGTTCTATTTGTTTTTCTAATTTTGCAATTTGGTCTGTAGAATTTGTTTTATTACCAAGCTCAATATATTTTTGATATAATATTAATAAATCTTCATTATTTCTGCTCATTTATTATTTAATAAATTTATTGGATAATTAAATAATAAATCAATTTTATTTAAACTAATTTAACTGAAATCAAAATCAACGTGCTAACCTAGATGAGATTTAACTGAAATCAAAATCAACCACCACAGGCCAGTGGTCTGAATTATATGTGTTACAATATTGGGTGTAACCATGATATGGAAATACATTTGAAATTCTTTTATATAGATTTGGTGAAACTAAAATATGGTCAATCATTGACAAATCAGATTGGTCTTGTTTACAATTTGTATTTTCATCCCACCACTCAGTATAACGTTCCGATTGGGAAATTAGCTGAGATACTGGAATCAAATTATATTTGCCAACCAAAGTACCGGCATTACCTTTTAAAATTTCCAAAACCTGAGAAATTGGTTTATGCAAATTAATATCTAAAACCTCTCCATCGTAATCATTAAAATCACCTAATACAATTATTTCGTATCCTTCACTGTATAAAGATTCAATTGTTTCTTGTAATACTAACGCTTGTGCTTCTCGGCTAGCACAACGGGAAGGGTCTGTTGGATAAGCAAGCAAATGTGCACCAACAATAGCAACAGGAGTTTTATTAATATTTAGGGTTGTCCAATAATGTTTTGAGACACCTGATGTACCCGGTGCTCCAGTATATCCACAAGTTGACCCAGCAATAGGATAACTTGCTCTATTGTCATTTCTTAGTAAATTTGTTACTGGATCAATTTTTGTTAGCACACCAACATTTTGACCTGTTGATGAATCTGAACCTGCAATTAAATAAGGGTTGTAAGCGGAAGTTGTTAATGATTTAAGCATATTTAATTCGTCACAACCTTCTATTTCGCAAAAGTTAATATAATCTCCATCCAATTCATTAAGAACATTTGTAACCCAGTTTAAATGAGTATTAGCTTCAGTTTGATTAGCCCATGTACATGAGGAACCTGGGCATCCATTATATTGGTCGATAAACAACCATTCCACATTATATTGGACCAAACGAAATCTATTGACATCTAACCTTCTATCTGCAGGAACAGTTGGTGCTATAGGACATTGACTGTCTGTAGATGTTGCATCAAGTGTACTAGAAAGCACAATAAGAGGTAAAAGTAAATAAGATAAATAGTGTAATAGTTTCATTAAAATATACTAGAATTTTAATTTTTATATAATAATTAAATCAAATTTTTCTCCAATAAATTATATGGAAAATAAACAAGACTTTTATATTAAATATCTCAAATATAAAATTAAATATAATACACTTAAAAAACAAACAAACATAAAACAAATGCACGGGGGGTTTGATTTAATTTTGGTACAAATTACCCAGCTAAACAATTTTATCGATCTAATAAATAATTCTATTAAAAAAAGTGGAGAAAAAAATACAGAAATTGTCGGTTTGTGTGCGCAATTGGAAAAATACTTAGTTGAGCAGGATATTCCTATTGGGTTAAAATTTAACCCATATATTTCCAGTGAACTAGAAGAAAGTTTGTCTCAGTTAAAACAAATTGGAACATATGACATTTTAACTAAATTATATGAGAAAAGAAAGCATATTTATTCAATGGACGAAACAAACTATTTTAAAATTTTAGACTGGATAATTGAACAAGAAAATATTTCTAGTGTAAAAGATGTGGAAAAATTATTTAGTTCTTTAATATTAGGTACTAATAAAAATTATGTAATTTATTACATGGTTTTACTAAGATTTTTAATTACTAAAAAAATCCAATTATCAGTATTAGAAAATTATTCTCCAATATTATCCTGGTATGGTTTAAAATCTTGTTTAGCAACAGGGATTAATTTAGATGACTATTTGCCATTGGTTTTGAATTTAATTTGTGATTATATTAATGCATTTCCAATTAAAAAAGCTTTGTTAATCAAAAAACCATCAGATTTTGAACCCGATTGGAAACAAAAACAAAAACTTTTACAATTGGAAGCGGAAGAAATACCAAATACTCAAATGGTTAAATTTGATACAAAAAATAAAATATTTCAATATGAATCTGGTGAAATTAAATCAATGGATAAAATAAATTGGGAAGACTTGATTAAAATTTTATTTAATTTATTCAGAATTTATATACCAAAAACTAAACCAGAATTTGAACAAAAAACAGATAATTCTGAGGAAAAATCTATAGTATTGTAATAAATTAATTATGGAAGATAATATTCAAAAAATTTATGGGCTTATTGGTTATGGACTATTAGCTTATATGCATTATCACCACAAGTCACATAACTCATCACTAATTATGTATGGATATATTGCATTAACGCTTGGATTTATTCCTTGGTTTTTAAATTCAGAAATTAAACATACAGATAATAAATCCCAATTAGAAAAAGAAGAAAAATTTGAAGCTTATTTAGAAAAAATAGGTCATAGCTTAATTTCCGCTTACTATGCAACCCATTTAATGAACGAGTTTGACTTTCATAGTTTTTTAGGACTTGTTGGTAATTTATTAATTCTTACCAAATACAAAAAACAAGCCATTATTGTATTAATTGGATATTATTTATTATCTATTATGCAATCACATGGTAGTATAGGTTCATTGTCCTTAATATTATTTTATTATTATCAACTTGAAAAATTATAAATTAAATTATAGTTATTAAACTATTATTTAATTCTTTGTTAATTCTAATTAAAACTTTAAATTAAAATTTCATCAATAATTTCGTCAATATACTCAAAATATTTTACTTGAAAATTCTCATCAATTAAAGTTGGATATTTGGTTTTAATTTCATCTAAATCTTTTGCATTTTCTTTTGGTACAAAAACCAATTTAACTCCAGCTTTTTTAGCTCCAATTAATTTAAAATTAAGGCCACCAATTTTTGTTATTCTCCCAGTCAATTCAATTTCTCCGGTCATTGCAACATCATTTCTAATTGGTTTGGATAAAATACGTGAAATAAATGCACTTGTAAATGCACAACCTGCACTTGGTCCGTCTTTTGGTGTTGATGTACTTGGTGCATGTACATGGAATCCATGTGCAAATCTTTCCATTAAATAATCGTCAAGATTAGTAATATATGTATACTTTTTCAAGTTTCTTCTTATATAATCAATTGCCGCAGTTAATGAACAATGAACTGATTCTTTCATAACATCTCCCTGTTTACCGGTTAATTTAATTTCGTAGTTTGACGAATTTGGTGCAAAATTATTAAATATTTGAATGGGAATAATTCCTCCATCACCAGATGCGGTTGCGTAAAGACCATTTATAATACCTACTGAAGATTTATCATGAATTACTGTATTATCATGTTTTGGTTTATCTAAAATTCTTAAAATAACATCCTTTGTAATGGTTTTAATATTACCGGAGCTAAATTCTGCACGCTTATAAATTTTATCCAAATTCAATGTTAAAAATATTTGTTCTATCTTTCTCTTAATTGAACGAACACCAGCTTCATTGGTATAATTTTCTATAATAAATTCAATCAAGTCATCTGAAATATTAGTCCATGGTTCAGATTTCAATCCAACAGATTCTGCTATTTCTGGGATAATAAATTCTTTTACAATTTTCTTTTTATCATTAGTAGTATATGCACTTACTTCAATTTGTTTTAATCTATCAAGTAAAATTGGGTCAACAAGATTTGCATCATTATAAGAAAAAATCATAATTACTTTGTCCAATGGAAAATCCACGCCTTGAAAAAATCTATCTTGAAAAGTTTTATTCATATTTGGATCAGTCAAGTGAATTAAAATACTAGTAATTTCATTAATTGCACCATGTTTTGAACAGGCTTTATCTAACTCGTCAAAATATAATATACATCTTGGTTTTCCCATTTCAACCATTTTCTTAATAATTAAACCTGGTTGGGAACCTGAATAAGTATAACCATGACCATGTAATATTTCACCATCATTTTGACCACCTAATGTAATTTCAGCAAATGGAATATTAAGTGCTTTACTTACTGATTTTGCTAATAGAGTTTTACCAACACCAGGTGGTCCAACCAGACCAAAACTTGTTCCCTGACTTGTGGGATTACTTATCCATTTACCAATAGTTTGCAACAAACCTTTTTTAGCTTCTTCATGCCCATAAGATAATTTCATTAATTTATTTTCAATATCAACTAGATAATCGGTTGATTTTTCGGCATTTTGACTAATTGATTGAAAAAATGCATCATCTTGTCCTGATGGCCAAGGATAATTTAATATATGCTTAACAAATGTTAGTTGTTTGTAATATTCGTTATTAAATGATTTCATTTCTTCTATTTTTTCCAAAGTTAGTGATTTAACTGATGGAGGAATATTTTTATTTGTTATTAATTGTTTCTTAAAATCAATATCGTCAACAGTCAAGGATTTTAATTTATCCATTTCTGCTTTAAGAGAATTCGTTGATTTCTTAATTTTTACCATTAAATAATATGGTAATCTTTGAGATAACAAGTTATAAATTTGTGGACTATTTGTTTTCTTTTCTTTTGTTAAACCTAATAACAATCCAGCTATGTCTGCGTTATCGGCCGAACCTAAAAGTAACAAGAAAATATATTCATACATTGATTTAATTTCAGAACCTTTTGATATAAAATCTTTCATTATATTTACAAAACTAGAAGAAGTAACTTCCATATACTTTTGGTAAGCTAACTCAATTATAACAACATATTCTTTTGGTTCCAAACAATAAATATTACCTAAATAATCATATCTAATAAATTTTTTTGAAAACTTTGAATCTATTGAATATTTATTTAATTCTCCACTTATTTTTCCTTTTAATTTATGTAACACTGGATAATTAAGCTGGGATGATTTTACAAAACAAGATAATGAGTCGTTAATAAAATATCCTTCTATTTTTAAATATTCATTTTCTTCATTAACATTTTTAATCCATAATTCTCTATTTAATTCAAGTAAATCAGTTGGAGAAAATTTGTTTGGTATGCGCCAATAATATTCTTCAGTATGAGATGACACATAATAAAAATTTGTTTTTACAGGAATAAATACTTTTGATATTTCCCCAACAACTATTTTTTGACTTTGTGATAATTCAAATTTATCATTAAAAATTTCAAGTAACCCAGATAAATTATCATAACCAACCTCTGCTATTATATTCTTAATTTCATATTCTTGATCATTTAACGGAATATCATCAGGTTTATCTTTAATAATTGGTAATAGTTTCTCAAATAAATAATCATCAGCAATATCTGTCTGGAAAAGAGAAATAAAGTCATGTATTTTTGTATCCAAGTTTGTTTTTGATTCAAGCTTATTCATTATGTAGGAATTGTATGATGTATTCAAATTTTTTGATAAAATAAATAAATTGCCTAACATTTGGTTTTTAAATGAATGTTCAATATATCCCCCAACATAAAGATTATCTATATGTTTTTCAAGTTTTACTACAACATCTGTTAAATATCTATACCTATGTTGTAAAAAACTTAACTTGAAATTTTTTATTTTAGAACTTGTATCTAAATTGCTCATTATCAAACTTAAGATTTAAAATATAAACCTGGATAAAATATTCGTTTATTTTATTGGAATCTATAAGGAGACTATTTTAGTACTTAAACGAATTTGTTTGTATTTAAAAAACAAACAAACGCACTTAAAAGAATTAATAGTGTGTTTGATTTAAAAAAATAATCTTATATAAGAGTATATAATAAAATGCCTGCTAAAAACACTAACTCTAAACAAACTACTAAAACTGTTGCCGCTCCTGCACCTGTTGTTGCTGAAACCACTACTGCTCAAAAAGGTGGTAAGAAAGTAGCTGCTAAAGTCGAAGCTGCACCTGCTCCTGTTGCTCCTGTTGTTGAAGCCACTCCTGCCAAAACCCAAAAGGGTGGTAAGAAAACTGCTGCTCCTGCAGTTGAAACTCCTGCAGTTGAAGCTGCTCCTGCTAAAACCCAAAAAGGGGGCAAGAAAACTGCTACTCCCGTTGTTGAAACTCCTGTAGCACCTGTTGAAGCCACTCCCGCCAAGACCCAAAAAGGTGGTAAGAAAGCTGCCGCAACTACTCCTGTTGTTGAAGCTGCCCCTGTAGCTACTGCTGCTGTTGGTGGTGCTAAAACTAAGAAAGTAGCTGCTAAGAAAGTTGTTGAAACTACCGAAGCCACCGAAGCCGAAGAAACTGGTGACCGCAGAATCCGTAGTTTCAAAGTTAGACTCCCTGGTAGCGAAGAATTCGAAGGTCGCTTCACTGGTTTAACTCCTTACCAAGCTGCTAACAAAGCTCTCAGTAAATATTTCCGCGAAACTGAAAAACCCCTTGCTGAAATCACCTTCAGTATTTGCGAATCTACTCGTAAATCAAGAAAAGCCACTTACACCTATGTTGGTAGACGTCAAAAACTTGATACTCCTGTTACCTACAAAATTCAAGATGGTCGTGAAATCGTAAAGAACTTCAAGAACTCTCTTAAGAAGGTCAAGAAATCCGAATCTGCTACTGAATCCGCTTAAGTGCAAATTTTTACCAATTCCAATAATTAAATAATAGTTTTTTCTAATTATTATTTAATTTGTTTAACATTAAAAAAATTGAACTGAATTTACATTATTTTAACATAATTACCAGTAAAACCAATGGAATCAAATATATATACAAAATCAAACGTGAAATTTCACGAATATAACATGCATCTATATGTGGAAAATATTGTTCAAGTTAATGTACCAAAAATTATTAATTATAACACTAACAAAATGATTATGCAAATGGAAAAAATACCGGGAATGTCTGTGGCTGATTTTTATGGAGAATCGGTCGACTCTGTTCCTGACTGGGTTATTGAGCAAATAAGACAAATTGTTACCACATTAAAATCACATAATATAATTTTTCCGGATATTACAGGATACAATTTTATAATTGGGCCTAATGACACAATATATATTATTGACTTTGAACATGCTAGGTTTGGGTTTTGCCCAGAACATTCGGATGATTTTGTCAACCAGTTTATCAGTGGGGTCAAATCTTGGAATCCGGATTTTGCATAAGCGGAAAAATTTACAAAATAAAAAATTGAATAATAAGTTTCTTATTTTAAATAATTATATATCCAATGACCAGTTTTAATAAATTATATGATATGGTATTATTTCACTATCCTTGTCAAGATGGGCTGTGCTCAGCATGGGTTGTACATAAGTATCATCGTGAAAATAACATTGATATTGAATTATATCCTGTTTCACATGGAAAAACCATTGATATAAATATGCTTAAAAATAAAAAAATTATTATGTGTGATTATTCACCTTCGGTTGAAGTATTAGAACAAATTGAACAAGTTGCACAATCCGTTACAATTTTGGACCATCATGTAACAGCAAAAAATGCACTGGAAACAAAACCATATGCTATATTTAATATGGAAAAATCAGGTGCAGGAATAACTTGGGAGTATTTTTATCCAGATGTGCCAGTACCGGAATTTATTCAAATGGTTCAAGACCGTGACCTATGGAAATGGGAAATATCAGGTTCTAAAGAATTTACTGCAGGATTATTTACAATTTGTGCTACAATTGATTCTAATAATTTTCCTGAGTTATTTAACATTTTTACACAAATGCATACAGAACCAACAAAAGTACAATTTTATAAGGACCTAGGTAAAATTATGTCTACTATAACAGATAATAAAGCCAAAGCACTTGGTGATGACCATATGGGAACAGTTAGCAACTTTGTTTTCCAATCCAAAACCTATCGAGTATGTGTGGTAAATTGTTTTCCAGACATAACATCTGAAGCCGGTAATTATATTAGCAAATCTGATCAAATTGACTTTGCAGTATTATGGAGACATCACAATCCAACTGGTGAATTTTATGTTAGTTTGCGTTCAACTGGTGATATAGATGTAAGTATAATTGCAAAAATATTTGGTGGTGGAGGTCATCCAAATGCAGCTGGGTTCAATACCAAAGTATTTCCCCCAACACTTTTTGCACCTGTATTCGGACAAAAATTCAATAACCAACCATAGTCTAATTCAATTAAGCCCAATTAATAAATGTTGTCATTATATATTTAATACCTGATTCTGGTGCAAGACCTGCATGAGGATAACAAAAATTTGCTGGAAACATAAGTAATTTTCCACTTTCTGATTTTATTTTAATTTCATTTCCTGAAACTTTAATTGCGGTTTCTCCACCTTTTTCAACATCAGACAAATACATAATAACTGCAACAATTCTTTTTGATGTTTTAAGAGAGGAAATATCTGTATGGTAATTAAAAAATTCTTTTCCATTATTTAAATATCTTTTTATTCTAAATCTTTCAAATGAAAAATTACCTCCAATCTCATAAGTTTGACAGTATTGATCAAAAATCATTTTAATTGAGTTTGCGAATGGAGTTTCCAATTTTTCTGGTAAATACATTTCATCACAGTTTTTAAATGTTAAATCTAGTGTTTTATCATCACCAAAATTTCCTTTAAAATGCTTATTTAAACACAATTCAAAATATTTAATTAACATATCACATACTGACTTTGATAAAAACCGGTTATTAATATATATATAATCCATTATTATATATTAATAATTTTATTTGTAATTTAAACTTTGTTTATATTTTTTATCTAAATCCAAGCTTGTATCATTATATCATCTTTAATATCAATTAAAGCTTCATAATGGCTTGTATCATTATATCATCTTTAATATCAATTAAAGCTTCATAATGTAAGCGAGTACATAGTACGGAGGCATATTGTTATGTGGTTCATTACCTCCAGCACCTGCGGTATCTGGACAAGCTTCTCCACCAAAATTACCAGGTTCATTACCATCTGCTGTGTCAAATTTTCGATATGCGTTAACATTAGCACAAAATTTATGAGTATGGGTTGGTAATTCACCAACTGATAATTGATGAATTTGGTTACCACCTGACCCTCCAAGTTGATTATAATCAATTCCAGGTACTTTACCATCTTTACCACCTCTGGGATCCCAACCTAAAATAAATCTTCCGCGTAAATCAGGTGTTTCTGCTTCACCATTACATAATGCCCATCCAGCGGGTGGTGTTGTGCCAGACCATGCAACAATAGTACCTTTTAGCATTAAATTAAAATTTCCTCCAATATTTTGAGTTCCATCTGGACTGGTAAGTAAATTAAGTCCATTAGACCAATTAACGTTACCATCACGTTGTACACGGGAAATCCACAAACCACCTCTTTCATCGTTTGGAGCATGAAATATCCATTGATCTTTTTCAACATTTCCAAGTCTAAAATTTCCATATTGAGCTGTTAATTCACCTTCAGTTAATAAATTTCCTTTAACGGTTAAATTACCAGGTACAGTTAATCCACCTGCTTGTAATTGTGTTGCTACATCTGATAAATTTTTAATAGCATTAACATCAACCAAGTAAGTTTCATAAATTAGCTGTTTAACTCTATCTTCTGTTAATGGTCCAACATCTGTCATTGGTTCAGTTGTTTTATTCCAGTAAAGATTAAAAAACAGTATCCCGATAACAATAAATATTTCTAAATTATATTTTCCAAGTTTAATGTCTTCAATTAATCCCATTATATTATTTGTAAGAAAAAATCATTTTATTACAATTAATTTAAATATTAAACTCTTTTGGTTTTATTATTTTTTTAACTTTGTTATTTGCATAAGTTCCATATAACTCTCCTCGTGTACCATTAGAATTTTTACAATAAACATTTGACCCGTCTAAAATATATTGTTTGGATTTAATAGTTATTTCGGATACATTGCATTCTTCAGTATCTGAATCTGATTCATCTGAACTTAATTCTGAATCCGATGAATCAGAATCTCCCGGTATAGCCTTTACAAGGCGTATACGTTCCTTTGGAACTATAATTTGATGACTGTATGGGGGTTTCTGTTTCATCCAAATTGGTTTTTCTTCGTCTGGTAACTCATCAATTAAATCATCAAAACCTCTCGGTTTATCACCAATATAATAATCATTTTCAGCTTCTTTTCTTATTTGTTTTAAGTTTTTCCAAGTTTCTTTTACCATATCTTTATTATTATAACTAATTAAATTAATATCAGTATAGTATCTTTTAATAAATTTATTATTTTTGTACATTTCATTTTTAAGATAAGTTATTTTTTCATTGTATTTTGTTTTTTGTTCATTTGTAAACTTTGAGTTTGATGCCAATTTTTCCAAATTATTTAAATATGATGTTAGTACGTTGTCGTATAAATCAAATTTATTTGTTTTAACAATTGTATTAGTTTTTTCATCAATTACAGAAGCGTGTTTGTCATTAATTGCTGTAACACAATATGAGTGATTTTCAGGAATTGATTTATTAAAATTAACTTTTTCAATTAAACATGTTAAACTATTTAATCCCTGATTTAAAATATCAGTTTGTTCGTCAAATGTTAGGTGATTAATTGTACTTGCTGTTGGTGCATTAACTACATATTGAATATTAGTATTATTTGTTATATTGTTATTTGTAATGTTTGGCTTTTGTTCAAGAATTTGAACTTTTTCATTTAACATTTTAACTTGTTCTGCTAAATTTTTATCAAATTCTTCCTTATTTTTATTATCAAATTTAATTTTGCATTTTTGTTCATGTTTCCATCTACTTTGTTTACATGAATACACCCCTTTACAATATCTACAAACATTTATATCTATTTTTTCAGGTTGATTATCATTACTATGATGTTTTTTATTGTGTAACCATAACCCTGTGTTTGATTTATAGTTTTTATTACAAGTATCACAAGAATAAGTCATATTATTAAATAAAATAAACATTTCTTTATCCATATTTTAATAATAAAATAAAATAGTAAATATATTTTGATTTACCGTATTTTATTAGACTTAATTAATTTTTTTAATAATAATAGTATTAATAATAACAAACCAAATAAGATAAACAACAATAAATAAAATAAATAATAATAAAGTAAATATTTTAATGTTTATTATTTTTAATACAACAATAAAAATAATTTTGATTTCCCCATTATTTAGGTGAATTTTTGGAAAAATTTCGCGCGTGAATTTAGGTCAATAATACATTATTAATTGGGTCCTTATTCATTCTATTATCTATTTGGTCAATGTTTACCAACTAATAAATAATAACAGCTAATGTATATCGGTAAATAAATATATATTTACCTATTTTATTAATAGTAAACCATTAGGCAACATTTAATGTTATTAATAAACATACAATAAATTGTTTACTATATTATGGTTAATTTAATAACTGAATTAGTACACATTAATTATTTATTATTAATTTAGTAAATATATTTATTAATAGTAAACCATAAAAAAACTACTCGCGCGCGCGCGTATGCATTATAGTAAGCATTAAAATATTTACCATTATTACTTTAGTAAATATATATTTATTTACCGATATACATTAGCTGTTATTATTTATTAGTTGGTAAACATTGACCAAATAGATAATAGAATGAATAAGGCCCCAATTAATAATGTAATATTGACTCAAATTCACGCGCGAAATTTTTCTAAAAATTCACCTAAATAATGGGGAAATCAAAATTATTTTTATTGTATTTTAGTTTTATGTGGGTATTATCCGTTATACATCAATTTCATTATCAAAGTCATTTCCAACTGCGAGAAAATCAATAGCTGAATCGAATACATCAGTAAAAAATCCAATAGGTTTATCAACAGGTAATATAAATCTATCTCGATTGGCAACAGCTTGATATGGTTTAAGCTTATTTAAAACCATTTGTTCAACCACACTCATATTTTCTGTTGTTAAACACGACCTATAGTAAATAACGATGTGTTCACAAGTTTTATTATATGTGCTTAATCTCACGGTTAAATTACCAGCCTTTCCAACAATATATGTTAGGTTTTTTGCATGTGCATCAGTTGTAATCAAGTACACAACATTTTTTTGTGGATAATTAGTTCTTGGTTGTTTTTTAACAAAACTGTTTGTTAAGATATTAATTTTTCCATTTGCTAATTGACAGTTTTTAACAAGATTATTGTTTATTTGAAGAAGATTTGTTAATAACAAACAAGACTGGACAAGAAATTCCGGACTAATCCATTGAGCAAGTATTAATGTTAAATTTGGATGAAGCCATGTAATATTATTTTCCTTATAGTAAAAGCAAATTGGTTCATTAACATTTGGTTCATTAACATTTGGATAATTATTGGTTAGTTCGTATATTATTGCTTGTGTTTCCGGTAAATTTAACCATTCGGTGATATCATTAGAAAAATGCTCACAAATTAAAGTTCCATTAAAATAGTTATTTTTACCAGAAGCAATAAAGATTGTATTATTTATGTTTATTTTATAAGGTCCTGATAATTCCCATGATAAGATATTATTATTAATATTGGAGTTAGAATTATTATTTTGTTCTAATAATTTAGCAATTGTTAAATCTTTATCGGATAATTTATTTGTAAAAGTTTCAATTAATTGTTTATTTATTTGAACTGAATTATCTGGTAATGTTACTTTATTTTTAATAATTTGAGTTTTTGGCTGTTGACTAACTGTTTCTTCAAGTTTTTTAATTTTATTTGTTAAGTCTATAAATTGCTCTGTAATTTTATTTTTTTTTTGTAGTTTTTTAGTATTAGTAACTTTACACTTTTGCATATGCATCCATTTTGATTGTCTTGTATTATATCCTTTAGTACAATAATCACAACTATATTTTTTTGGAATATTTTTATTATTGTCATCTGGATGATATTTTTTATTGTGTTTAAATAAGCCATTTCTTGTTTTATAAACTAGATTACATGTTTCACACTTATATTTATTTTCCATTTGTTACATTTGAATTTTATTAGTAAATTATAATTTTGTATGGTAATAATCCTTAGCTAGTATAAATGTCTTCACACATAGTATTTAGTACACTTAAATAGTTTTTTAATTTGATGATAAACACTTTACACTCTAATAATTTATATATATCAACAGGCAATAAACATATAAAATAAAATAATATATATTTGTGTTCTGAATTGTTTTTGTAATATTAAAGTTTATTTAAAAAAAATATGTAAGATTAAAAGAATTAAATTATGTATTAGTAATTTTCTTTTTAATTGAACCAATTGCTTTACCAGGGTTAAGTCCTTTTGGACATGTTTTAGTACAATTCATAATAGTGTGACAACGATATAGTTTGAATGGGTCATCTAATTGTTTTAATCTTTCATTAGTAATTTCATCACGTGAATCTTCAATCCATCTATAAGCTTGCATAAGTACTGCTGGTCCTAAATATTTATCAGCATTCCACCAATAAGATGGACAAGATGTTGAACAACAAGCACAAAGAATACACTCATACATTCCATCTAATTTTTTACGTTCTACTTGTGTTTGTAGTATTTCACCCATTTCAATATTGTGTGTGGTATGTAACCATGGTTTAATAGATTTATATTGTTCATAAAAGTTAGATAAATCAGTAACTAAATCTTTTATAACATACATATGAGGCAGTGGATTTATTTTACAGCTTGTATCTGAGTTTTTATCAATATATGTTAAACATGCAAGTGTATTTTTTCCATCAATATTCATGGCACAACTACCACATATTCCTTCGCGACATGAACGCCGAAAAGTTAAAGTTGTGTCAATTTCATCTTTAATTTTTACGAGAGCATCAAGAACCATTGGTCCGCATTTGTTAACATCTACATAATAAGTTGATACATATGGTTTTTGTCTGGTTTCTGGATTCCAACGATAAATCTTAAATTGCTTAAGACCAACTGGTTTTTTAATAAATTGTTTAAACATTAAGTTAATATTCATTTGATTAATAGTGGTTTTTTTCAATATTTTCAAATTATTTAATTATTTAATAAAACCATTAGTTGATATTATTAAAAATATTAAAATATTGTGTGTAAACAACCCTTAGCTAGTATAAATGTCTTCACATCTAGCGTTTAGTACACTTAAATAGTGTTTCCAATCGATGACAAACACTTCAGAATCTAAATTAAGATTTTCTAAATTTTCATTAATTAAATTTATTAATAATTGATTTTTTTCAGCCCCTAAATCAATTGTTCCGGTCTCTATTTCAGTTTTCAAGTACAAACACAAGTTATTTACTTCTTGTTTATAATCTTTGGTGTCTTCAACTTGTTCATCGTCTGTTTCTAGTTCTTCAAGTAATTTTAATTTATCATTAACATAGTCCATAGTTACGGTATTATATTCTAGTTCCACAAGTACTGGGGAAAGAAACGGTTCCCATTCAGGATTTTTAACTAATAAAACTTTAATTCGTGCATTTAATTCTTGTTTGCATTCTTGAAAAAACATTTTTTCAACTTGGTCCATTGATTCATCAGGTGCATCCAAATTATTTGATGTTGCTGTACCAATTAATCCAAAATTATCTTGGAGATATTTAATTGTTTCAACCAATTGTAAATTACACATGGATTCAAGCTGTTCTTCAATTGTTTCAAACTTTTCTAACATGGATTTTTTATCGGATTCATCCATTTTATCATTAATTGATAAATTAACAAGAGCATTTTCAATATGGGCTCTAATAGTATAAATATTTTGCGCTCGTAACAATTCTGCTTCATCAGTATCTGCCAAACTAGTAGCTTGTGCAATAATATTTTCTAATTCTTCTGAACTTATAGATGGGATATCTTTTATAATAATACTGGTTTCAACTCCAGATTTTCTATCGGATACAATAACGTTAATTATTGAACTTAAATCAATTTTAAATGCAATTTCAATAATTGGAACTCCACCAGCAGTTACTTTATCAAAAATAAATTCCCCTATTAAAAAATTTTTATTGGCTATTGGTCTTTCCCCTTGATATACTTTTACTTTAATTGAGGTTTCCCCTGGTGTATCTGTGGTATACTTTTGACTCCGTTTAACTGGAAGTGGTGTATTTTTAGGTACAATAATAGAATACGACCCATCAGCTAATTCAACACCAAGAGATAAAGGAAGCACATCCATTAAAACTACATCATCATTAGCAACAAATTTATTTTCAATAATTCCGGAATAAAATCCCGCCCCTTCAGCAACAACTGACTCTAAATTGGGATGAATCCAAGGGGTTTTTTCGGTTTGTTTTGAAATTGTTTCTTGTAATACAGGAATTCTACTTGTACCACCAACTAAAATAACATAATTAATATCCGGGTAGTTTAAAACAATTTCCCCTAAAGTATTTTCCACTTTTTGAATTAATCCATTTGCCATATTATTAAATTTAGTTTGAGTTAACAGGTAAGGAAAAGTGTGTTCAGGTATTATATTTTTAATGTTGGTTTCGTAAATGTCCAAATATGTTAATTTTTCTTTTATTTTTTGTGCTTGTTTCCATAAGACAGTATCATTTAAATTTGTTTCTTTTCCAGTAAAATGTCCAGTTCGTAAGATGTCATCAACAATTAATTGAGTAAAGTTATTTCCACCTAAATCATTTAATCCTTCGCTATGTACAACTTCAAAAAATAAGTCTGATTTTTGTAAAATAGTAAAGTCCATAGTTCCTCCGCCGGTATCAATAACTAATATTAATTCATCAGAACTTGATGAATGAGATAGTCCGTAAGCTAATGCTGCAGCACTAGGTTCATTAATAATTCTGATTACTTGAAAACCTACCGCACCAAAAGCACTTTTAATAATTTCTCGTTGATTATCATTAAAGTTAGAAGGCACTGTAATAACTGTTTTTATAACAAAATTTCCTGACAATTTTAGTGATTTAACAATCAACCCATACAAATGGGTAAAAAATACCACGAGTAATTCGTTATGGGTATATTTGATATCATCATTATCAAAAACAAATTCTTTATTTTCTCCAATTGATATTTTAAAACTGTGAATTTGATTATCACACCCAATTGGAATATAGTTTCCACAATATAATTTTCCATTAGATTTTGCAATTTTAGAGGGAATTGTTTTAAAAACTCCATCGGATAATGTTACTGCTTTGTTATTAACAAAATGAGAAATAACGGTATTAGTTGTACCAAAGTCTATACCTACTAAAATTTCATTAATAATATCCATTAATATATTATTAAAAAAAATTTATTGTTTAAACGTGTTATCAAGTTTTTTAATTTAACTTAACTTTTCCTTTTCCGTTCATTAAACCAACTATTTGTCCTGGACCATTGGAGACAATGTTATAAATTTCACTTGTTTCTAAATCTCTTAAATAATAAGTAGACTTGTACATTATTAATTCATAACCATTTATATCTTCCCAATTATCAACATTAAATTGTTCTTCAACAGGTTCTTCATCGATAACCTTTTTGGACTTTTTTGATTTCTTTTCTTTAACTGGTTCTTCAACCGGTTCTTCAACTGGTTCTTCGACAGCCAATTCTTCAACTGGTT
>JACCDT010092564.1_pt1 | contig 278754 bp, 226 predicted proteins | sample 7446291 | NCBI WGS metagenome assembly JACCDT01 (sample SAMN15323446, study PRJNA562643) | freshwater metagenome | isolation source: river surface water | place: USA:Blue River Watershed | collected 2017-08-17 | reverse complement strand
CTTTATATCCAAAAGTTCTTTATATCCAAAAGTTCTTTATATCCAAAAGTTCTTTATATCCAAAAGTTCTTTATATCCAAAAGTTCTTTATATCCAAAAGTTCTTTATATCAAATTGTATTTGATATAAATGGTACATGGTACATGGTACATGATATGTGTTTATGGTTGTTGGGGGCCGATATTGCCGATGAGATCCAAATACATCACTTTTTCGAAGTAATTTGAGAGTTTTATGGGATTATTATTGCTTATATCATATTGATAAATCACATCATATAGATTGAGTACAGGATTTTGGCAGAAAGTGAGTGTAATGAAGAAGGCTACAAAATCGGGATTTGAAATCAATATTTGACACAACCGTGTATTGAAGAATAAGAAGTTGATCATATTTGGATTTTTATATACAAAGTAGAAGAGTATTTCCGGATATGTTGTAAGGAGAGATACGAGTGATCCATTGAAGAGTAAGAAGAGTTTATAAATATTGTAATTATAATTTTGACTCGTTAATGTTTGTAATGTCCCATTTTTGAGCAAAAGTTGATTCACCGCAGCATTTGATCCAAATCCATTGGTAAAACCCAAAATATTCGGATTATTATTCACATATTGTGGCAACTTCTGATAATAGAATTTATATAAATCGATAATCGGATTTGCCGAACTTTGAATCGTACTTGTATCAATGATTCCATATCGCGAATCTGCTTCTATATTTACATTTTGTGTCAATTGATACAAGAAGATCAAATTGGAAATATTATCTCCATAATAGAATTTATAAAAATCAATCATCTTCGGATTCTGACTCATAAAGTTCAATATATTCGGATTCAGATTGATATAATCAATCATATTTGGATAATTATTCATTAACGAAATCATACTTCCACGTTTCAATATCGACGTGTAATATATATTTCCATTATACTGTTGATGGATGATTGACCCGATCGTCGGATGTGTATCCAAAAAATTCTTCATCCACAATGGTGGCACAAAATATTCAGCATTCAAATAGGCCATCAGCGACGTCCCCATATACATTTCCAATAGATCCATATATACATTCGTGATATTTGGATTCGTCGTGATCAAATCGACATAATCGCGATTACATACTTTCGCATTATATAAAAAGATCGTAAGTGCGGGATGATGATACAAGAAGTTGATCAAATTCGGGTTCTCATAGATCACATTGATGAGTCCCGTATGGGTGTATAATAGATTTACCAATGTTGGGAAGTTGTTCAATTCAATAAAGTAGAAGTTAAATATGTAATTTTGCGACACCAGCTGATTCAATATCGGATAGTTTGTAAGTAATGGCACCAAATTCGTATTTTCTGGATTGATGGGGACTCCACTTCCCAATCCACCATTTACCAAATTCGGATTCAAATAGTACTTCAAAATGAGATCATTCATACACACATTTGTTATATTTGTTGTCGGATCCGTACATTGGTTAAAAAGGTTGCGGAATCGCGTATTTGTTGCGATGATGGAGAGCTGACCTTCCCCAAAGTAAAAGTCGAGCATACCCGGATTGTTATATAAGAAGAGAAGAATGTTCATATTCATATTTTCAATTGGAACAAAGATACCCGAATGCGTAATAAATCGCGATATGCTTCCATACACCGTATTGTAATAAAATACACGTTCATATATATCATTATTGTATGTTTGATTCATCAATTGATTCATCGACTTCACATAACTCATATGATCCGTCAGCTTCTCCATTTCATAAATCATCGTATTCACATGTGAATAGATATAGAGAACGTGTGAATGATCTCCATATGAATTCTTTGATAAGTATGGAATTAAATCCACATTTTTGAGTGATATATCCATCATATATGGATATGTATAACATGTGTTTGTATATAGATTCTGGAATAAGAGTGTATTGATCATCGCATCATAATAGATATTATTATACTGATTCTTCTGGTAAAAGAGTACATATAAGAGCGGATTGCTTTGTAATAACATATTCAATTCATATGAGATGACAAGCGAATTATCACCCAAATAAGTGGTGATATAATTGGATAATAACGCGGATGTATTATATTGATTGATGGTATCATATATATTGAGCATTACATTTGTTATATTGGGGATATTGATGAAAATGGGGATCTTATTTGGATTATTATTTAAATAGGTGGTTAAATCGGGATAGTATACAAGGAAGTTGATGAGATTTGGATTTTGATATACGAGATTATAAAAGAGCGACTTGGAATTCTCAATAAAGATGGAGATGACGCGATTTGTGTAATCAAAGAGTTGTAATGTATAAATACTATCATTATACTTCTGATTGATCAGTTCATACAATTCCGGATTCGTATTAATCACCGTTTGGCTATTCAAATATGCTAATTCCGTGGGAATATAAATCGTTCGATTCAAACGCATCCTGAAATCCGCATATTCAACACGGTTCACATCATCGATGTATGCGTATATATCTTTTTGGGGATTTGTAAGGATCGGAATCTTCAAAAATCGATAAAGCGGTGTGAAAGGTGTACTATTCGATACAATCACCGGTGTGAGCAAATATGTACATATATCCAAATTGTGTGTCAAAAATGTCATCACATTCGGATTCTTCGCAATAATCTCGGTGATCATATTCGGATAATCACTCATACTATATACCAAATTATTCACATATATCGCATATTCACGCATCGCATACTCCACCAATTGTGCCAAGGAAGGGTGTTTCATAATCGCGTCGTAATAGAGATTCACCATATAGTAATCTTGTTGAGGAACCGCCGGAGAGAGCGAACCACGTTGTGCGGGACTTACGATTGCGTTATTATATTGACAATTCATTAAATTGAGAATCTCATTTTGTGGACGTGTCAAGAGAGCACGAATCGACGGATCTAAGTATGATTCAAGGGCAGTACTTAATACCACATTTACCAAATTGTACTTCACATCAAGTATATTCGGATTTGTGGTAAAGATGGAGATTGCCGATGGATTATCGAGTAAATATTGGATCATACGGACATTATTGCTCAAAAAGAGGATGATATTTGGATTGGATGCCATTTGTGTGATGAAGAGTGGATTATTTTGGATACAATATAAGATGAATTTGATATAAATCGGATTCGATTGGATGGATGTATAATAAATCATATCATTGTAATTTTGTAAAAGAATACTCTTCATACTTGCCGATTTTGAAACAATTTGATACATATTATAAGGATGCGAAATATTTGGATTTGTATAATAGATCGATGGTGTACTATGCGCATATAGCTTGTATAAATCCGTAATACAAATCGAGATGATATTATTAAAGATGAAGAGCTCCACAAAATCATAATTCTCTTTCAGTTTGAGCGCAAACTCCGGATTTTGATACAAAAAAGTAAGTAAATGCGGATTATATGATACAGCCGTTAAGAAACTCGATGAAACATAATTCTTCCGTATATATCCCAATAGATTGATCACATAATCATTCTTTAATCCAGGTATGGTTGCCACCGATTGATAAAAGGCGCGATAAAAGGTATCCTCATTATATGGGATTTGAACAATTTGTGTAATCAAACCAAAGGAATATGTTAAGGGAGGGAGAATAAACTCTTGCGCACGACTTGCGCCATATCCCAAATACGCCGTATTCACATACTTCCACAATTGTGTTGTTCCATCTTGATATAAACGATTCATACTATATAAATAATCTTCATTTGTAATTGCCACATTTGGATATGTCGGATTCTTCCCCGTAGAGTACGTTATAAACTCCGTTCGCACTTCAACATCATTCAGCTTCTCCACCATATACAAGCTATATGATAAGAGATTGATGATATTTGGATTTTCGTAAATAAGTGTTATGAATGATGGGTAATTTGTCAAAAGATCAACAAGTTGAGGAACATTATACAAATTGTTATAATACATATAATCATTGTAATTTTGCTGAACAATCGATTTCAAGAGCGGATATGCCGTCAATAAGTTATTGAGTGGCACCGTACCATATGAAGGGAATGGTTCAGCCGGCGACAAGAAGGGAGCCAACGACGGAACCGTTTGGATAAGTGCGTATAAGTTCGTGTATGGATAATTATTCGCATTTGGGGCAGCCCATGTTCCAAAGAGTGGTAAGAAATCATTTATATATTTGGTCTCATTATTGTATAATTCGAGAACAAGATTTGGATTCTTGCCGAAGAAGGTGATGATATTGGGGTTTCGTTTGATGATATCGTTTACAATAGAAGGAGTGTAATATGCGTACTTTTCAATAAGAAGTACGATATTTTTATTTTGATTCATATATTTATAATAAATGAAGTGATTATACGGTTGGGATACCAAACTTTGTATAAGTGGGTGATTCAGAAGAAGTTGATCATAATCCGTATTTAAATAAACACGCAAATAGGTGAAACCTACCATTTCAATGAGATTGTTGGACGCAATATTGATACCGACAATGTTGATATATGCGATAAAATCATTCACATTCGAGTAAATGGCGGCTACAAGATCCGGATACATACAGAAGAAGTTGATCATTGTTGGATTGCTATAAATGAGAGGCATAAGAGCGGCGTACTCATCTGTATTTTTGAGAAGAAGTGATACCACATTGGGATGATTGTATAGATTTCGATAGTAAATGTATTGATTGTAATTTTGAGAAACGATCGATTTCAACTTTGCGTCATTATTCAAAAGTGTCGTCAAATCCGGTGTTGTATATGATGGCAAAGATGGTGGCGATGGGTTCAAATATGTATTCACTTCCATATAAAGTCCAATATTTGTGTAAATGCGATCGATAAATGAAATATTCATAAAACGAACACAATTGTCATAAGAAAGCACATTTGTCAAATATGGCGCCAACGTGAAATATGTACTCAAAAAGAGAAGTATATGCGGATTATTATCCAAAAGTGTGAAAATATTTTTAAATGGCACCGGCAATACAGTCGTGAAGATTGTATATACATAATTGATGAAATCATATATCCCATTATTTTCATGAAGCGCATTAAAGTATAGATCATGTGTATAGCTCTGACCGATATATGCGCGAATATTCGCATACAAAGGTGATGATACCAAAAGTGGCATATTTGTAATGGTCAAATACGGATTCAATGTAGCATTTGCTTGATAAATGGTATATAAATTCACACACATCGGGTTTGTACTCGGCAAGAGTGAAATAAAGAGTGCGACCATGGGAGGATTTATTGTCAAATAATCAACAAGCGACATCACACCACTCGATATGGGATTTGCGCAATTCTTGGATAAGAAGGTGATCACATTTGGATTGATTAAAACGGCATTGACCAACGATGGATAGATGGTGAGAAGATTTGTCAAATTCGCATTCTTATAAAGATGATCATAATATATATTTATTTCATCATTTCCGATATACTTTTGTGAAAGGAGCTCTGCCAAGTTGGGATATGTGCTCATCAATGTATCAAGTGCCGGATTTGTATACGCAATATTTTGAGGTACATATACATTCATATATGGCGCATATATTGGATCACTTGTTAGCATATTATATAGATTTACATATGGATTTGTGATATATGCCAAGGATAAGAAGTTGGAGAAGAAGATGCCATTGAGTGAGCACTCTTCAAGAAGTGCTGGATTTTTGTGTAAAAGCAAGAGTATATTCGGATTTGCCGAGATTTTATTAAGTATTACGCTATTTGAAACATACACACTATTTGATAATAAGAGTTCATATAATGTGGGATTACTATATATGGCATTTCGATAAATGGCGTTATTGTATGGTTGATCAACAAGTGTTTGGATTGATGGCGCAAGGTTGGGATAAATGACAAAACGTGATAAGTAAGGTGAAATGAGTGGCTTTGTTAAGATGAGTGTTTCGATATTTTGATAAGGTATATTCATTTGGAAAAGGGATGAGAATTCCAAAAAGTGATTCGGTACGTCGATAAAATGTTGTAATAAATACGGATTATTGATCAAAAAGGGAATCACATGTGGATTATTTGGAATCACATTTACCAAAAAATTGAGATACGGATAATCACCCACCATGATAAAGTATAAAAGAAGATCACGCTTTGGCAAGTACGCGGAAGTTAATGAGTACTCATACATTTTATTTGTATACATTTGTTGGAAGATCTTCCGGATATTGATATATGATACCAACATGTTATTATAGTACGCATTCTCATGTGCAACTGTGATAAGTTGTTTCGGATAGTACGCATTCTCAAAGTACGTAGGATTCGGATTGGAGTATGGTATGACCATTTCATAAATATCGGTAGCTGGGTCATCAATGCGTGGATCGCTGATGATATCTTTATAGTATGATTGTATGTATGTATTCAAGAATCCGAGATCACTTTGTGCCAAATAACCGATAATATTTGGGTTTTTGAGGATCTTATCCAAAATGATATTCGGCAATCCGGGATTGCTCAAATTGATGTAAATGAAATCGACAAGTGATTGTTGTATGGAAAGTGCGCGGAAGTATGTGTTATTCATTTGATAATTGAGTTGATTCACAGTGGGATTTGCGATACTCATTTGATTGGTAAATTGTAAAACGAGCGTCTTAAAATCGGTATATGTATCTAAAAGGACATAAAGCGATCGATTCAAGAGTGATTGGAACGTCGCAGCATCATTTGTGCTCAAATTATCATAATCACCAATCAATGTATATAAGTTATACATCGGATTGTCAATATTGGGAATGGAAAGGAAGAGTTCAATCGCATACGGAAAGGATTCAAAATATCGCGTCAATCGTGGGTTATTGCCCAAAAAGGTGATGATGTTTGGATTCTTATAAATCGCATATAAAAGGTTGAAATTATTTGAAATGAGTGATACGATCGATGGATAGGTGATCAAATAAGTATAGTATATATTTAAATTGTAATTTTGGTTAATCAACGATTGAAGAGATGCGTATGTTTCGAGCAAAGAGGTGAGCATCGGATTTGTACCAATTCCACTATTTACACCTACCACACGAGGTGATTGGTTCAATTGTTGTATAATATTTTGATTTTGTGTATATGTTCCATAATAAATGACCAATTGATATAAATCGAGTATCGGTGAGTCCAAACCAGGAAGAGTCATGAAGTTCTCTAATATCGATCGATTTTGTGTAAAGTAGGTGATCAAATTGGGGTTATCATATAAGAAATTGATGAAATTGGGATTTCCATAAATCACATTTGAAACAAGGTTGATGGAAGATACATTCTGAATTGTGTAGTAAATGAATTCAAGTATGGGTAAATGTTTGAGTGTCAAGATGTATATATATGGTATATTGGGAAGTAAGTTATAGGGTTGATTGACGCATTCGCGAAGTAGTGTATATGTATTTAAGAGAGTTTCATAGAGCACATAGGTATATTCCAAATTCGTCTCCATTTTCCCCACATTTGAGATTTGTAAAAAAGATGCTACATACTCGCTTTTGGTAAGCATATATGAAACGAGTTTAGGATGATTTGCCAAAAAGTTGATCAAATTGGGATTGGTGTATATATATTGTAAAAGGGTTGTACTATTTGTAATGAGTGATACCAAATCCGGATAGTAGTACAGATTGAGATAATACATATTATCGATATAGTTGAGTGAAATGATATTATTTAAAATGGTATTATTGGTTAACAATGCGGTTAATGCGCTGGTACTGCCAATATTACTACTCAATCCTCCGTGGATCAGATCTTTATTTAAATAAATGGATAGATCAAAGGGTGTTGTGTAGGTTTGAACGATTTTGGTGAGATCACTTGTGGCAATGTTGATATTTGGCATGTGGATGAATTGAATATATGCGGCTTCATTTGAGGTGATATATTGGGTGAAATCGAGATTGTGATAAAGGAAGAGGATGATATTTGCGTTGGATGCGATAAAATCGATGATGTTTGGTAATGTACGCGTTTTACTCAAATTCTCACCATAGTAAATCAAGTATGAAACATAGCTATTTTGTAAAGCATTGTAATAAATATTCTTATTTTGAGTACCATATAAAACATTGTATGTTTGATCTATAATGGATTGAATGGTTGCGGATGAATTCGTTTGAGATAGAAGAATTGCCGGTGTATTCAAATAAGGTGCCAAGGTGGTTTGAAGAAGAGTATCATACAGATTTGTTTGAGGATTGAAGAGGTTTGCGTTGGAAGTGAGAAGAGAGATTTCACTTAAATTCTTATTTAAATAAACAACCAATTTTGGATTATATGCCAAAAAGTTGAGAATAAGCGGATTTTGATACATGAGATTTAATAGATCACGTCCATTTTTCTCATTTGCCAATAAGAGTGAAACCAAATAATCATTGTAATAGAGAGATTTATAATACATATTTTCATTGTAATTTTGTGAAACAAGTGCGTTCATTTGCGGTTCCAATTCTAATAATAGTGATAAATCACTCTTCGTACCAATATACGATTGGGTACCGCTCTTGGGTAATTGTGAATTTAAGAGATTTATGCTCAATGTGATATTCAAATCCGAATTGATATAATCTGTGATGAGTGATGTTATATTTGCTGTCGGATCGGTCATGTTTGAAATATGTAAGATATTCACAATATTGTATGTATCATCTTCCAAATATTCGAGATTCAATTGTTCTGTAAGCTTTGGATTTTGCGCCATGAAGTTGATGAAATTTGGATTGCGACGTACGATTTCCATACTATTTGGTATGGTGAGTCCGAGTGCGTTATAAAGGAAGAGTGAAACGTGAAAGACGCTGAATGATTGTTGGAAGAGATAATCGTTATAAAATTGTGGAACGCTATTTTCAAAGTAATTGATATTTAAGATTGTCGATATGGAATCGATATTTCCATATAAGTGGGATCGCACAATCACTTCATATATATTTGTGCTCATCAAATGAATTTCTGGTAATTGTAAAAAGATATCGATCTTCTCACTACTTTGTAAAAGTATACCACATAACTTCGGATTGGATGCCAAGAAGTTGAGTATATTCGGATTTTGAAGAATGTATGGATCAAATTGCGTTCCATATGTTGTCATGAGTGAAACCAAATCCGGATTTTTATAAAGATCAATATAATATACATTTTCCATATAATTCTGTGTATTTGCATACATCTCGATGATCACATTATTCTCAATCAACCCAGTTAATGAAGGTGTAGTACCAATTGTACTATTTAAACCAACAGATACTTGGGTGAGATAGGTGGTTAAATAAGGGAGATTATTCTTTACAAGTGTGTCGATGTTTGTGAGTGGAAGATCAAGACCTTCCAATGCGATAAATGCGTTGAAACTGCTCGTATTGGATAAGAAGAATGTGGTTAAATCCGGATTATTGTTGAAGAAGTTGAGTATATTTGGATTTTTGTATATTTTGGAAAGTAGCATTTGAGAAGACGAAATGGTGGTGATCGTCGATTTTGTAGATAAGAGTTGTACGAGATTATCTTGATTGTATAAATCGAGATAGTATATATTTGAATTATAATTCTGTTGAATCAACGCATTCAACTTCGGATTTGCATCCAAAAGCGCACTAAGGGCACTCTTTGTACCAATTGTACTATAAATACCCGTTAAACTCTCATTCAAAAGTGGCGCAAATGCCGGTAAATAGGCTACCACATAATCATACAGATTTGTAATCGGATCCAATATGCCATTATTTGTCAAAAAGATCGTCAAATCCGCAGGTGTCGCATAGAGGTGATCCAGAAAGAGTGGATTGAAATCGAGGAAAGCCAATATGTTATTATTATATTCTGTTGTAGCAATGCGTAAGGATTCGACGGAAGATAAGAGTTCTACCAATTTGGGTTGTTGATAAAGGTATGTGTAATATACATTTTGATTGTAATTTTGGGTAATCAGTGCGTTTATATTCTCAAACTGATCAAGAAGTGTAATCAATGATGGCGTACTTCCAACATTGCTATTTAATCCAATGGGAATTTGAGATAAGTATGGTTTCAAATAGCTCAATTGAGAAACAACGGTATTGTAAATATTGGTAATCGGATAGATCAAATCGGCCAAAGATACAAATCGTTGAAGATCGACGATATTTGTATTTAAGTAAGATACAAGATTGGGGTTCATGGCCAAGAAGAGGAGTAAGTTTGCGTTATACTCGATCAAATCGATGAGTGTGGGATTTGTATATAAAATAGATGTGTATAAGAGATCAATCAATTTTGTGGAATTGCGATATGCGTAATAATAGAGATTTCGGTTATATGCTTGACCAAAGAGCATTTCGAAAATGCGGTAATTGTCAAAAATGAATTGATCCAAACCATTGATATAAATGGAGTAATTTGTATTTGCATTAAAGAGATCATATAGATTGGTGGATGGGAGATTGATACCAGGAAGGGATTTTAATATACTGATTTCATTGGTAAATGCGTTCAAATAGTTGACAAGATTTGGATTATTCGTCAAGAATACGAGAAGATTTGGATTTTGATAAATGGTTTCTAAGATCGAATACTCCGTATATGAGAGTAGTTGAATGATATTGGGAGCTTTGACGTGATATAAGTAGAATGTCTCTTTCTCACTCAGTGCGAAATTATAATTATACGTTTGATATACCAATTCATTTAAAATCGGATTTTGATTCAATAAGATCAAAAGATCATTTGTATATGTTATATCCATATCCACGTGTACATTCCAATAATTCGTATCATATGCGATCATTTCCAATGCGATGGGATCTTCATTCGTCTCAAAGAATTGAGTTGTGAAAGTTGTGAGATTGGTGATGGGAAGTTGAATTGCTTCGGAAGATATATAGGATCCAAAAGTGGAAGGGTGATAGATCAAATATTGTTGAAGTGCGTTTTCATAAAAGAGATAATTGATCAAATTGGGATTCTTCGCACATATGGCGAAAAGATCAGGTACAAATATGGTTTCGTAATAAAAGGCGATCATCTTCATGATCATCGTGAATGGATCTCTGTAATGATATAAAGTGTGATCGATGGATACACCATCTTGGGGGATGAGCTTATGTGCGTAGAATTCATGTAAATAGAACTGATTTTTGAGTATATGTAAAATATCAAAATTTTGAATATATAATTCATTATAACTGATCACATACGATCCGTACACATCTTTATTTTCCATCATCAATGTGTATAAATTTGTTGCCGGTGCGTCCAATCCAGTGAGCATCGTGAATGCGTTGAGCAATGTTGTATCTTGAAGAAGTGCGATGATCAAATTTGGATTGATGGCCAAGAAGAGGAGTATATTTGGATTTAAATAGATTTTATTTAATAATGCCGGCGAAGATGCAAATAGTTGAACCAAATATTTATTTTGGAAAAGTGCGTTATAGTATTGATTTTCATTATACAATTGATTGAGCAATACGTCCAACTTCGGATTTGTATTGATCAGATTTGTCAATTCCGTTGTTGTACCCGTATCATAAATGTTATATGAAATATTCGTAAGAGATGCGGTAAGTGTAGCATTGCCAATCTTTTGAACAAATGTATATTGATTTGTGAGTGGATCACCCACCGTGTATGTGTATACGAAAGGGACGAGAGTGCTATATGTGTAAGTGAAGTATGTGTATATATAGGATGTGATGAAAACGTTTGTATTTGTGGTATTTAAGCGTGTATCATTGGAGAGAAGATTTAAGAAGTTTGGATTTTTGTGAAAAAAGTTCAATATATTTGGATTGGTAGATATGATATTTTCGAGATTGGGTAGTAATGGCGAAAACTTTTGGAAAATGCGCGTGTAAAAGTAGATGAAAGAGATGATTTGACGATTTGCAAAATCGCGATTATAGATTTGTTGATTATACAATTGACAATAGAAAGTTTTCAAAATCGCATAAGATGGATTTGTTAATGTATGTTTGAAGTAATTTTTGGTATATGTATATAAGATGATTGCCGTATTTTGCGAATATGGACGATTCATATCATTATATAAAAGTATATCATTCAAATCATTCTTCGGCGCTTGTGTATCCAAATTATTCAAAAAGTAATAAATATCGGATGCGTTTGAAATAAAGTATGTTGTTAATTCATCATTAAACGCAAAGAAGCAGATCATATTTGCGTTGAATGAGAAGGCATTGAATACAATGCTCAATGGGAAAGCTTTGATGAAATTCTGGAATGCCGTACTTTGATATATAAGTGTTTGATACATACGATCATTATAATATTGCTCCAAAAGATTGGTAAAAATGGGGTATTTGCTTACCAAATTACTCACAAAATTACCCAACTCATATGAGATGACATTATATGGATTGTAGTAAGACGAGTATATATAGAATTCCACGTTAGTCAATAGTGAAGTGATATTTTGTGTTAAGCGATATGCCATACTATTCAGATTTTGCCAAAAGGTGGATATATTTGTATAATCTTCATATAAAGACGTATTTCGATGATATGCCATGATTTGGGGGTTTTTGAATAAGAAGTTGAATATATTCGGATTTGTGCTCAATAGTGAAAATATATTTGGAAGTGTGATCAAGAAGAATTTATCATACACATATTGAAGATAATCACATAAATCATCCAAAGATATGCTCTTCTCATACACATTCAGATTGTTTGTATTGATATTATAATCTTGTGTTAAAAGAGTAGATAAAATAGGAATGTATGTTCCACCATATATCACGCAATTTTTGAGCATATGATATTTAAAAGGTACATTCTTCAAATGAGTAAGCATGGATGGAACATCGAAGAATGCGTGTAAGTAATCAACACGAGTGGTATCATATTGAAGATAATCGAGTAGATTATTGAAGCCGAAGTAAATCAATAGTGATGGATTCTTATAAATCATGGGTAAAATGACGGTTGATGTTTGACTCTTATAAAAGAGGTACATCAAATCCACATTTTTATAAAGTGCTTCAAAATATATATTTTGATTATACGGTTGATTGATCAGAACTCCCAGAAGTGTTCCATTTAAGATTTGATACAAAATCGATTTATTCTGAATATATACATTTAGCGATGGCGCATAATCATTGATCTCATCAAATAAGTTGACACATGGTTTATCCAAATTTGCGATCGATAAGAAGATCGCCAAATCCGTCGGATTTGTGTAAAGTGCGTTTGTCAAATCGACATAATATGCCAAAAAGTTGACAAGATTTGGATTCTTCGCAATCACATTTTGTAAATCGACGGAACTGTTGATCAAATCATTAAGTGTGCGATTGTTATACAAATGTTTATAATACATATTTTGATTATAATTTTGATATATAATATTCGAGAGAGTGTTGATATCATTCACACCACTTCCCACAGTTCCAATATTGCTCACATTTGCGCTATATGCGGGAGAACTCTCCAAAAACTCGGCTACAAGTGGATCTGCGAAAACGAAATCATACAAGTTGAGTGTCGATGGATTGGGTGAAGAAGCAATATAATCGAGCAACGGTTTAAGATGATCAATACTTTTCACATAATGATACACAAGTCGTGGATTTTTATAGAAGAAACATAAGAGATTCGGACAAACAACAATCGCACCATACACAATATGAACACTCCATGAAAGAGAGTTATATTTGGAAATTGCCAAGTTGATCATATCAATTGTGTACTCATTTTGAAGCGAATAGTAGTAAATATTGGAGTTGTACGGTTGATGAATGAGCGTGTTTAATTCACCATATTCGGAAAGGAGTTTTTTCAATTTCAATGAATAAATGGCAAGTTGTGCTACATCTTCACTTCCAATATTGATATTTGTAATATTTGTATTGAATGTAGGATATACGCTTGTAATTGTATAATCGAGTGTATATGCGCTCTTAAATTGAGTGAAGAGAACATACAGATCACAAATAGGATTTGATATATCAAGATTTGTGGAATAAATGGTGTATGAGTAAGAAAGGAGAAGTTTGTAGTATGCACGATTGGATGGATTTTGGAAGAAGGATATGATCTCATGGTTGTAATTGAGGAAGTTGATGATATGTGGATTGGATTCGAGAATGGAAATGAAGTACGGGAATGTATTATCTTCATAATGAAGTTGAAGTGTATAAAAGATGAATGAAATGATCGTTGCGTCAAGTTTGTATAGTTGAAAACGTGAAATATTCAAATACTCTTGGATATATAGATTTTGGAATTGTGGAAAGCGATCCAAAAATGTAGATATATACTCATTTACATATATATTCAATGACGTTTGTTCATATATTTCTTCCAGATTTGATAAGATCTTTTCCACATTTGGAGTGGATATAAAGATCAAATATTTGGCATCATCGTTCCATATTTGATACGCAAGTGTGGGATGATGATATAAGAAGAGGATTATATTTGGATTTTGGTAAAGTATGCGTGTAAATGCGGGATCATTGATATATTTGAGTAGAATATCTTGAAGAATCTTCGATCCATAAATCGCTTCATAATATAGATTTTTGTTATAATCGGCTTTTACAAGTGTTTGGATCTTGGGATAGGTGAGTAATAATTCAATATTTTCAGAAAGATAAACACGTGTATGATTCATCACTTTCGGATCGTACATGGCACTTGTATAGGTTGCCACAAACGGATATACATCCATTTCGAGTTGTGAAACCAGCACACTGTACCCTTCTGAAATACCATATGATTTGAATGCGTCATACAGATTTGTATAAGGATCCGTTATGGAAGGTAAGTTTAAAAGTTGACGAAGTAGTAGTCGAATTGCCGGATCGTTCGATTGTAAATAGTTGCGTGCGTGTTTGTATTGTGCGAAGAAGTTGAATAAATTCGGGTTGGTAGTAGCGATATCCAAAATATGTGGGTATGGATAGAAAGGTTGAGTCGGATTTATTTTATTATGATATACATACTCTTCAATTGCGTAGTAAATGAATTGGATCAATTCGTTTTGTTGAAGATGATCTTTATCCTTCTCATCATATGCGTTCTCGACGTCCAAATTTACAGAAAAGGATGTACAATTATGTTGATATATATTGCGATATGTTTGATTCGACATGTAAATATATGGCTGTGATAGTATGGCATGTATATTCTTATTATTCTCGATCATACTCTTGTACGTGTTCATATAAATATAAAGTGGGTGATTGAGTAAAAGTTGGAAGATGTCGATATAAGGTTGATCAATGATCGTCAATGAAGATAAAGTAGAGATATTTGACGGATTTGCGATGAGTGTGTCTACAAGATGTTGATTTTGATAAAAGAAGTGAAGAAATAGCGGATTCTTCTCGATGATTGGTACGAATTGTGGGAATGTATTGATAAAAGATACAATATTTGTATTATTATTGTTATATAAATGGTAATAAAAGAGATTATAATTGTAATTGGATGTACATAAGGTGTTGAGGGTGGGATAACGTTGGAGGAGATCCAACACTTCTGGATTATTGCCGATTCCGCTATAAGGGCCACTAATGGGTAAATTTGTATTCAAATATTGGGATACTTTGAATGGTTGATCCGGATATGTGGCAGTGCTATATGCGATGGTAAGTGCGACGAGATCGGTGGTGGGTAGAGTGGCACTATTATTTTGGAATTGGATGAAACCGTAAAAGTCGAGAGGTGCGGATTTGAAGTAAAAGAGGAGTAAATAATGGTTGGATAAGAAGGTGAGGATATTTGGATTTTGTGAAATCAGGTCGATGATGTTTATGGGCATCGCTTGTTGATCTAAAAAGTATGTGGTAAAATGAATGAAAAGATCTGAATTTTTGTAAAGGTTGTGATAAATATTTTGCCCATTGTTATAATTCGATGGTATATAAAGTGGATCGGCGACACCTTCATAAATATCATAATTTTGATGAATAAGTGTATATATTTTCGATCCATCTTGGAAGAAGGTGTTATAGGAAGATTCGAGGTAAGATGCGTACGAAGTGCCATTTTCAATATCATATTGAAAGATAATATCATTGATATCATAATAAGGTATGCTAATATTTGGGAAATTGAGGAATATCAGAAGGTTCGTTTCATTACAGCATATAAAGTCGACAAGAAAACGCGGGTTTTTGGATAAGTAGTTGATGATGTTTGGATTGGCATATATGGTATTTAAGAGTAAGTTGTAAGTATCGACGGTGAAGTAATTGGGTATAATGGTATTTGTATTCTTATCGTAATATACGTTAGTTAACATGTCGAGTAAAATGCGGTTATAGTAGAGTTTATTGTAATAGGTGTTAAATGTATAATTTTGATTAAAAAGATAGAAGAAGCTCACATCATTATTATAGAGACCTAAAATGGAACTCGATCCATTTCCGATCACATTCGTGATGCCATTTGTGGGTTGAGGATTGGGATCGGCATTCAGGAGGTATGAGAGATTTTTGATGGAAAGGAAAGGCGAGGCAAAGGAGTTATAAAGATCGGTCATTGGATTTTTGATATTGTATGTTTCAGAACCTTTGAATATAAGGAAATCGTAGAGGACTTTTGTGTTTGTACTCAAATATTCGGTCAAATTGGGATTATCATAGAAGAAGGCGAGAAGATTGGGATTAAAATTGATGATATCGGTGATGATATTGGGGAAACCTTCGTAAATGGGTGTGATTAAATTGAGATTATATTGAGAAATGGCGAATGTAAGAAGTGTGATAATGCGTGTATCATTGAATATGTTTGTATAAAGTTGATCATTATAATTTTGATGAATTACAATATTGAGTGAAGGGTAATTATTCAAGAGAGATATCTTTTGGAGATCAAATGAATCGATTTGTGTGAAAATCGGATAAAGAAGGGTACTCTCTAAATACGGACGAAGAGTAGTGGTCTCTAAGATGGTTGTTAGGTTATGATTGATGTCGTTGATTCCGGGAAGGTTGAGAAAGAGTTGGGCATCGGAGAAGTCGAAATTGAAATCATAGGTGAGATTTGTATAGTAGCCGAGGAGATTGAGGATATTTGGATTTACGGGATCGATATCATTGAGAATGATGGTATAGAGAAGTGCGGGATATACAAGGAGAAGATTTACCAAATTAGCGTTATTGAAGAGATAATTATAATAAATCTCGTACATGTAATTTTGATTTACCAAGTAGTTGAGAAGGGGATAACTGGATAGTAGTTTGGTGATATTGGGTGTAGTACCGAATATGCTTGTATGAATTTGTATAATGCCATTTTCGGGGCAATTTTGTGATAATGTTGGTGATAAATAAGTTGATAAGGAAGGGTATCGTGATTTGATGAAGCAAAAGATATCGGTTTTGGGGTTGGATGGGATATCGATGAATCCGAAATCATCATTGATGAAGTCGACGGTTAAGAAGTCGGTGTAGGTTATGAGGTTGGATGGATTGGAAAAGTAGGTCATCAAATTTGGGTTTTGTGCGAAGAAAAGGAGGATATTTGGATTTTTATAAATGATTTGATTGACGAAGTGTGGGGTGGATATAGCGCTTACGCTGTAATTGATGAAATTCACGACAATATAATCATTGAGCGCATTTTGTGTTCGAATGGCGCGATCATAAATATTTACATCATAAATGGAGTTATACTTCTGACTTACTAAATTTTGAAGTACGGGATATGTGTTAATTAAAATCGTAGCAGGATCACTCATCTTTATCTTTTATCTTTTATCTTTTATTTCTTCTCTTGTAAAAAAACTTATATATAATTTGATTTATATATACCTATGATAAAAGTATATTTTTTCTAAGAAGATAAAACTCGCTCTTTTTTTTGTATTTATAATATAGAAGTATAGAATATAAATCGATTCTCTTTTATCTATGATGCGATTTCAAGTAGAAAATTTTGAGCAAGTGAATCCAGCATCTGGTACGATCACACAATTTCAAAATGGTCGCATTACACATACGGAGTTGGAGAAGAAGGGTGATTTCCCCCTTTTTGATCAAACGACGAAACCAATTGTTCAGAAGAATTTTCAACAAGAAATGTTGTATGGTATTCAGGAAACATCTCAATTGAATCATCTCTTCTTTTCACGCAAGAATCTGGATCTCATTCAAGATATGATTCGTTATCGGGTGTATATGAAGAGCAATCAAAAGTATGTAATCAGTCGTCAATCAAACACGGAAGTTCAGATTGTAATGCGTTCGATTTATTTACAACAATCAACGAATTTACCCACAAATATCAAAGAGCAAATTCAATATTTGAATAATTTAGTAGCCGATTGGTGTGTGGAGAAGATCATTCCGGAAGTGGAGCAACATATAGGATATATAAGAGATATTTCATACTATCCGAATCCGATTGATTTGCCAAAAAATATGTCTCAAAAAGGAAGTCGATCACTCCGTTCGGTCACAACCACTTTTTAACGATTTTGCCTTTCTTATCAAATAAAAATCGAAATCTAATATAGATAAAGTATATAACGATAAAATGTCTGTTATTCTGAATATTTTCGCTTCGATTGGTTTACTTGCCATCATGGTTGTCATCATCTACTATATATGGAAGTATATCGATAAGATGAATAAAGATGCCGCTTTGATGAAAGAGCGCCCTTCACCCACATATATGGAACAAGTCGGTTTGAAGTGCCCCGATTATTGGATGTATATGGGTGTGGATGGTAATGGAAATTATATTTGTAAGGACACTCAGGGCTTGATGAAGGCGTATGGTAAAGATGGTGATAGCAAATGTGTGAATTCGAGTGGTCAAGTTGTATTTCCTAAGTTTGATTCGAAAGTTTCGTGGGCAGATATGAAGAATGAAGATAAGATCACCTTTACTGCTTCCAAAGTGGGAAGCGGATATTCGCGAAGTGAATGGATCAAGAAGTGCGGCCCCAATGTGGGTTCGGGTGTTTCGACGCGCGCGGTGTGGTCTGGTTTAGAGAAATTCTGAAAGAAACCGCTTCGGGCTACGAAGTAGCTGGCCCTTCGGGCTCTTTCGAACTTCCCGCGTTAGGGGGAGAATCCCCTAACAACCCCATAATAAATTATTTATATATAAAATCATTATTTATATATAAAATCATTATGTTTTCCGGACATTGTATTCTGAACAGAAGAAGAGAAAGAAGAATTGAAACATATACTACCTTGTTGGTAGCAGGGAATGGTATTCTCTCCTCTTTTTCAGAGGTAATGTTCGGGGCAAAATATAGTAAAATCATAAAATCATCCCCAACCTTATCTTAAAGAATGTTTTATATACATATACAATATGTGATAAATGGTTTTATTCCATTTTTTTGATGAAGATTATGAAGAAGAGATTAATCAAAAATCAACGCGTATAAATGCGCGTATAAATGAGAGTAGAAATACTACGGATGAGTGTAAAGTAATTTCGCGTTTATCGGATTTTAAGATATATGAGAAGCATGTACATGAGGCGAAGAAATGGTTTCAAGAGTATGGCAATCCGGAAACGCGTAATAAGATACCGCAAATCCTATTGATTATGGGGAAGAAGGGATGCGGAAAATCCCTTTTGGCCAAATTGTTATTGAAGGAGTATCAATATGATGAGAAGGAGATTATATGTGAAGATCAATTTACAAAAAAACAAACAATGGAAATGATTAAGAATGCGTTTCTTTATAAAAATGTGAATGAGTATGAGAAGGATGCGCGACAATATGGATTTATTTTTGATGATATTGAATTGATGCTTGAATTGGGTGATAATGTCATCTTTAATGAGTTGATGTGTATGGTGAAGAGCAGCAAACGTTTAGATTTAAAACGTGAAAAAGAGAGTGATCCCAATTATAAACCAAAAAAGTCAAAATCGAAATCAAAATCAAAGAGTGGCGATGGTGATGACCAATCGGCATCAAAGAAGGAAGACGATCACCTATTATACAACCCGATTGTATGTACATGTAATTATACAAATGATAAGAAGATGAATGAATTGCGAAAAATATGTAAGGTGATCGATTTAAATGCGCCATGTGATGCAGAGTGTGATGTGGTGCTCGATTATTACACACATGAATATCAAATTCAACCGGTGGAGAAGAGTTTGCGAAGAGAAATATATGAATATTGTGAGTATGATTTGCGTAAGATTGGACATTGTGTGAATGAAATACGGAAATTTAATGATTTTAAGAAGAGCACAAGTGGTGTGATTACCAAAAAGGCGTTTCAAAAGTATAAAATCATTTATGGAAAAGTGGATATCAATTGTCAATTGAATGAAGCAACCATGCGTGTCTTTAAAACCCCATTATCCATCGGAGAGATTGAAGTATTGTACTCTTTGGATACATTGTTGATCCCGCTGATGATACATCATAATTTATTGAATTATATTTCAAAGAGTACGGTACGTGGTGCGGGTGTCAGTGCCACTGCCAGTCCCACTGATTTTGCGACGAAATTTGAGGTGTATGAGAAGTGTATGGAGAGTTTATGTTTTTATGATAAAACGCAAACGTATATTTATAAAAATCGAGATTGGGATATGTTGCCATCTTTGACGGCGATTGAATCGCTTTATGTTCCGAATATGTATTTACAAAAGTTGGAGTTGCGCGATTTCAAGATTGAATTCACAAATATTTTAAATAAGATTTCGCAATTGGAAGTGAATCGAAAGATGGTTCAAAATGCCCACTTTTCCGTAAATCGGATGATTGTTGACGATGATGAATTGATATATCTTATTGAAATGTTCTTAAACTACTTACAAATTGATCGATCCATATGTGAAGATGTGGATGAGGAGGGAGTGGGGGCGGTTGTGGCAAAGAGTAAGAAGCAAATCATTCCTCCAAATAAAGATTATGAATTATCTTTATATAAAAAGATGATTCAAATTATGAATAAATATAATATCGATATGAAATCCTTAGAAATGATATTGAAGATTGAGAAGTTGAATATTTTTGAAAATAAAAATCCAAAACGCCTTTCGTCGCGTGTGAAAGAGGAGTTAGAGTACTTTGTGACGGCTCAATCGATCGCAATTGATGAGGATGATTAAGATCAAGATTCAATCTTCGCGGGATTATAAATCACAGATCGGCCTTTGCGATCGATATTCACTTCGGGATAGCATATTGCACAATATCCATCCTTATCTTCACATTGGCAATTCGATAATGGTTTGTATGTATTATCGCGTTTCAAACATAGTTTATTTACATGCGACGGAACAAGACCACGTGGTGTACAAATATCATTTAATCCATATACGGGATATAAGTAATCTTCACCATCAGGGACTTGTGAAGAGAGTTGATCGGGTGTTGGCATGGGTTGTAAATGTTCGAATGAATTATTGTAAAAGTAGAGATAGGTTAAAATGAAGATAGAGATGATGATCAAAATTGCGCTGAAGTAGAATCCAAAACACGTGAATTGATTCTTCTTATCTAAAAGTTCAAACATCTTTTATTTTATCTTTATGTTTTATATCAAGTATACTACTAATGAATGATACTTTTTCTATGATTTAGCGAATATTGCACATACTCTCAGCTTTCTCATAAGGTAGCATAAAAGGGGTTGAGTCCGGATTGATCACTTCGAATGTGCTATTATACAGATTATCCACAATCGGTAAAGGAGAATGTATGTCTTCACTCTTCTTTTCAGGCACATTCACGCTCTTCACCTCCTCCATCTTCTTCTCATCCATATTTAGTTCCTTCTTTCCTTCAAATCCTTCTTGAATCATCGATACACAGAGAGCATTCAGTTGATTCAATTCGCTCTTATTGATCATCATTTCAGCAATGAGCGAAATAAGCATATTCACAACAATAATCGTCAAAATGGGAATGACAAGTTGGAGCATATACGAATTGGATGAGCACTTCATGTATACGCAAATGCCATAAACGACGATGGCGGCGATGAGTGAGATTGGGAAGCTAAACGCATAAAGCGGGTTTTGATAGAGTAAATAACTCTTTACAACATTTACGCATAATTGATCCATCTTATTTATATTCTATATTATCAACATATAAATATTATAAAAAATATGATTTTTATGATTATACACTCACTTTCACACACTCACTTTCACATGTTTCGTCGCATATTGTTGAATCCAGAGCGGATTTGGCCATTGTAAAGGAGGATAATGAATATCAGAAGCACTACAAATACAGGAGGCCAAATATTGAAGTATCCTAAGTCATTCAAATTGGAGTAAATCGAATACTCCACATATTGCGACATATTTGACGCCGTTGTTTCAAATGTGGGCATCACATAACGGATCATGATCACAAATAAATATGCCGTAATCAGACCTACAAGAATGACAAGAACGGGGTGTAAAGAGGGTATACTCTTTAATAGGATCACACATACAAAGATCACAACAATTAGCGAAATCGCATAAGTGAGTGTAAATTTGAGATCACTCTCTTCCATCTTCTTTTGATATATATACTAATTAGTATATATATATTTTTTGAATAATATGTTGATTTTGATTTTGATTTAAGAGTAAAAAGAGTAATCATTGGCCTTCGTTTCCGTCTTATTTTCATACATTTGTATCCGTTTCTCATAATCTTGAATCATATTTTCATGTAATTCCTTTAAGGTCGCAATTTCGGCATCCCGTTTTTTCAACTCTTGTGTAATCTTCTCAAACTTCTCGATGGATGCTCCCAAACGATCCACCTGTTTTTGAAGTCCATGTATCATATGAAATGATGATTCACAAATTTGCCCAATTTGTAATATGTACGCAAGCATTTCATTCTGTTTTTCAAGTATCTCCTCTTCTCCTGCTCCCGCACCCGCTCCTGCTCCAGCACCACCTCCACACTCTAATTTACGACGTTTGATGTGTTCCATTTTGTTATATATTTCATCTTTCATATATATTCTTTATATTCAATTTCTTCTTATGATTTTGATTTTGATTGTAATTATGACGACTCCCTGCTCATGTCGCAGCAGATTTCTGTTCCTCTTTCACATTCGGGACGAATGAGAGGAACCAAGAAGGATATTTTGAAATGAAGGTTGATAATGTGAATTTGTTTTTTTATGATACGGTTTGAAATATAGATCAATATATGTTTGAATCTTCATATATTCACTCTTATATCCTATATCATTGGAAAGGAGTACGAAGTAAATCGGACATGGATATATAATTTTATGATGATAATAATCAAAGAAGCGCGCTCTGTACTTATCAATACGTTTGATAAATCGCAAATACTTCGATTTTGATTTCATATACTCATATCCGCGATATTCTCCATACTCTTCATTGGATACCCATGCCGGGATGGTGATAAAGAATACAAGTGGGACTTTATTTTGTGTACGATCTAAACACTCTTCAAAGTAGAGTGCCATTTCATAAATGGTGCTCTCAAAAAAAGGTGGATTCGCTACATATAATCCGCGATAAGGCATCATTCCATAAAAATTGCCATTACTCAAAAAGTACTTCTCGACATCATAAAAGATCGAGTTATATTGCGTATATTGTGTATTGAGTGCTGAACCGAAGAGTTCATAATCAAATCCGAACTCTTTGCGTAATCGTTGATAAAATTCAGGAGCACATGCGAGTTGTTCCATTTTAATATCCATCGTTTCATAACGGATCAAAAGAGCCGCAAAGAGTTCCTCAAATGTATCTTTCTTAAATGCGATTTGATTTCGCATACAATATAGTTTATATTGATTTGTTAATTTTTTATATAAATAGCTATGAATCGATATATGAATTGTACTCCCATTTTTAATATCAAATGTGAGAGATAAGAAATCTTTTGTTCGATTTGAATGCGATGGTAAAAATTGGATCTTTACTTGATACTCTTTCTCAAAATCCGGATTTTTGGAAAAGGCTTCAATCCGCTTGACCATCTCATTCATTCGTGCGCAAATGTTGAATTTTGTTAAATACTCCTCATAATCCGTTTTTGATAATTGTAAATTGTGAAATGTGTTAAATGTATTCGATGTATTTATATCATGATCATATGGGATCATTGGATCACGCACATGATCTTTCGGTATTTTCAAATCGGAATAAACAATACTCTTGATCATAGCCATTCCATCAAATGATTCAATACCTTTGCTCTTAAAGAATTGGCGAATCTCTTCTGCCAATTTGCGCACTTCATAATAGCGATATAATTCAACACTTACACTATGCATTTTCTCTTCTGTAATCGTTGGTGTATATGTGTAATCATACATGTCATTCTGAATATGGATCATACTCTTCTTTGAAATACTTCTTGATTTTGATTTTGATTTTGATTTTGATTTGGAAGAATCCATTTTATTCTATTCTATTTTAACATAATATGAAAAATAGAAGAAGATAAGAAAAACAAAAAATGATGAGCTCATGTGAAAGCAGTTTGACCAAATCCACCCATAATGCGAAGTATGTTATAGGAGACACCCCACATATAACAATTAAACCTCTGATTTACCGGAAAGGTTTCAAAGATTTTAATCAGTATTTGTTGATTATCGAGTATTGACATATTTTGTGTTCCCGAAGGTTGATGCGACTCCGGATTTAGCGCAAAAGAGAGCACATAAATCCCTTGGCCACCTTTTCCACTATGATACTTATAAGGCATCACGTTTTGATAAAATGCGGCTTCCATCTGTTCCATACGATCATGATTGTTAAATATTGGTTTAGCCGACTCCATAATTTGATAATAGTTGTTAAAGTACGTTTGAAGCACTTGGGGTGGCAAACGATTCACATTCTGATCTTTCACCGAGTTGAGAAGAGCATTGAAATTCGATTTGATATATAAGAGCTCATCTTCATAATAGTTGGAGTACCCATAATATGGCAACTGGGATTGATAATAACGCAAACTATCCGCATCTTCAAGTGCCGTGAAATTATACCAATCATTTGTCAAATCAAGATCATCTCGCGTAATCACCCAGAAGAGCTCTTTTACGGGATGCGCAAATGTCGTATCGAGGAAGTTATTTCCCAATTTGAGGCCTTGGAAAAGGAGGAATTGTGTTTGGGTGATCAAATATTCATGTGTCTTCTTTGCGAAAATATTCCGTTCATCATCTCCTAAATAAATATAATTTGCCAATAAGTATGTATTTGATTGCCAATTTCCTTGGGTAAAGTAATAAAAGATATTTGTATAATCATATCCCAAGGATAGGAGGAACTCACGAATAAAGTTATTTAGATCACTATTTGGATAATCTCCAAACATTCGCTTTGGTGAAATAAGCGGATATCCAATGCGGATCAGCTCATTCAAAGGTGTGAAGGTAACATCAATCCATAATTCGCAATTTTGAAGGGCGACCAATGGGATTGATAATCCGGAATTTTTACAAAACCAAAATTGTAAAGGAATGTATAGACGACGCGCCGGAATCGCAATATTCGTTTGTGTAATATCATCTTGAAGATTCTGTCCCGTATTATACATATAGGACTCACCACCCACACAGCGCAAGAATTTCGCCTTTTGATCATCCGGAAGTGTCAGATCCGTATAAATTTTCAGAAAATCACCACGCTGTGTATCCAACACATTTCCATCCACGCGAATCGAGATCTCTTTGATAATCTTTGTACCCACCTCCTCCACCCACGCAAAGGGAATCTGATTGTTGGTGAAAATCGCCGGAAGATCATATACCAAATACACGTCGTGAAGCAAATCTCCATTTCGGTCAATCTTACAACTCGTCTTTGTATCTTGAAGGGGTGTAAGCGAAGGGATCACATTAAAGTAGAGCGATATATACTCCATACCAAATGGTGTACTTTGACGATATACCGATTTAAAGTGCGAAATGCGCGGATCTCCATATGTACGATAATCATCTGTGGGAAGATCATTGATACTATTGATTTGGGGAACACCCGTTAAGTAAATATCCTGCGCACCACGTTGGACAAGTTGTAATTCACCACTGCCCATCTTTCTCTTTCTCCTTTATATCAAAAAATGATTCTATTTATATAGATATACTCTATCTTTTATATTTATATAAATTATCTCTTTATATCGATAATCATATTTTCCTTTATATCAAAAAGTGGATTGGAAAGAAGAAAGGCGAGTGAAAAATAAATTTCTAATCCTATAAATAGAAATATAGAATATATCATTTGTGTGAAATGGAGTATGTCATTCCATCAAGTAATGCTCTAAATCCAAATAAAGAGACAATCTATTTAACATCCAATATCAGTGATGATATTATATGGTACAATCGTTATAACTATGTTTTAATGAATGAGATTCACATCCGCAATGGTGCGACATTACGTATTGAGCCTGGTACGATCATTTATGCCAATAGTGTAGAGCTTTCCAATGAGTCATCTATTCCATCGATTGTGGTTGAGATGGGTTCAAAGATCATTTCAAATGGCACCAAAGAACATCCAATCATCTTCACTTCGATCATCCCCTTAGAAGAGATTTTCGAAACAAATAAGTACACACAAAAGTATGTTTACTCCAATGGTTTGGGGCCTTTTGGTGAATATTGGAATGGCATCACCATATCCGGTTCCAACTTAACAAATAGCCCTGTAGAAGAGAATACGAAGTTGGGAACCGTTTATATGCCGTATGGTGGAACAAATGAAGAGTCTTATCATTTTGATCTCACCTATACAAATATTTACTTTGCGGGTATCAATCGTTTTGAGTCCAACTCGCTCACCATCGGTGCTCCCAGTTATCGTGATAAATTATGTAATTGCGAAATCCTTTTTGGTCAAACGAGTTGTTTAGTCATTTATGGTGGAAGTTTGATGGTGAATAACAATGTTTTAGGTTTCACCTACTCCGTGGGATGTGTTGGTTTGACAAATGGTGCCCAAGTTTACTTTGTGAAGAACTTCTTTATTGAAGGTTTGGACAATATTGACCCCGAATATTTGAGCACTGACAGTTTAAATAGCATCATTCTTGCGACAACGATTCAAAATGAAGGGGATGATATCAATCGTCGCTCCATCATCTTTGCCAACAATAACACTTTCTTATCTTTAACCTATACAACCAACTATATCACCCTTCTTGATGAAGCGCGTTTATACACGGTGAATAATCTTTATATTGGAAATTGTATTAATGTGTATAACTTGCTCAATGCGACAAATGCGGCGGGTGGTATCTTAACCATTTCGAATGAGTTGCCTCTTACATACACCGATAATTACATTTATTTGGGTCCTTGTACATACAGCCATATCAATGGTGTCTACTATGCGGGGCCGACGATTGATATCAATATTCCCAATGAATCGTCGCAAACGCTGCGCCACATTGAGTTCTTATTCTATGGTGTGGATCAGTGTAAATTGGTGGAAGGTAAATTCTTGGATGTCATTCCGAATATTGTATCAGATGTGTATCACAACAGTACGTCAAATAATGATTATTTAAATAATCACTTGGTGCCACTGATTAGCAACATTTATTGGAGCAAACTGCCGGAAACGGATAGCTATTTGCGTTTCAAGACACCTTCATATGCGTGCGGTGTGATTCAAAATGAACTTGACTTGAAGAATTGGAACTTCGGCTTCTTCGCCCACTTGGTGCGTTATCCTCATTATTGCCCATTCTATGTCCCATCTTATTGGTGCTCTTTTGTTCAAATGACGGAGAATACATCGTATTATCATTATATCTACTCACAACAAAACAATCACCATGTAAACAATTATCATCCTCATCCTCATATGTCCCATCCTCACAGTGTGTCTAACCCTACTACATGTGTACCCGCACCCAAATCGGTGTGTTCTAAATCCACTTCGAAGAAGAGTGTTGACTGTGAATCATCCTCAGATTCCGAATCGGAATCATCATGCTCCTCATCATCCTCTTCTTCCTCGGATGAATCGACCAAACATAAATCGAAGTCAAAGTCGAAATCAAAATCAAAGAAACATACATATTCATATTGTAAAAAGTGTAAAGTGGAATATAAAGGCTCTCATTGCGCAAAGTGCGCATCCAAGAAGAGCAAATCGAAATCGAAATCGAAAAAAGAGGGATCGAATATACTCAATCACGGATTGCTCCTCTCCAATATGGTACTCATGGGAATGAGCCTCCTCGAAGAGACCGACTAAAACTTTGATATTGTAATATTTTGATATAAAGAACTTTTTCCTTTATATCAAATGTTTATTAAAAATTATCTATATTTTTATGTTTAATATGTTTAATATGTACTCTATGAAGATTTTCGTGTTTAAGCGGATTCCAGAGCAGCAACGCGAGCAGCCAGAGCATCATTCTCCGCCTTCAGCTCCTTGACAGCGTTGATCAGAACGCAAGCAATCTCCGAGTAGCGGACAGTGAGGTAATCCTCCTCGTTCTTGGGGACATCCACCAGCTCGGGCAGAGCAGCCAGAGTCTCTTGGGCAATCACACCGACCTTGCGAGGCGAGTTCTCAGCATCCGAGGTGTAGTTGTAGTACACACCGCGCATTTGGAGGACGCGTTGGAGCGAGTTGTCGATCGTCTCCACGTTCTTCTTGATGCGAGCATCCGAAGGGGTTGACCACGATTGCGAGTTCGAGGCGGTCAGTTTCAGACCCAGCGAACCATCATGGATATAGAAGTCGTTGTCGCCGCTCTTGTAGCCCATCTCCCACACATATTGGCCTTCACGGACGAACGCCAGCGACGACTTGCCAGCCGAGGTTTGAGCATCGTTGGTAGTGATGGTCACAACCGAGAATTGGTTGTCATCATACACACCCGACATACCGAAGTGAGCATCGGTGTTCACACGGAAACCATAAGTGGCATCCTTGGTGGTCACGACGTTGCCACCCACCACCATATCCAGAGTGTGGACAGTGTCCGACACAGTGACGTTCGACGAAGCAGCCACGTTGCCCACCAGAGTCGAGAGACCAGAAACGCGGAGGTTGGGGAAGTTGCCGTTGGCGACGTTGGCAACATCCACCACGTGACCATTGTAGTCGGTGATGTAGATATTACCGTTGGCGCCCATAGCCACCGAACCGACCACCGAACCAGCAGCCTCGAATTCCAGACCCACACCAGCGTAGTTCAGACCACCCTTGTTGAGGGTGATGACAGCATCATTCACGGTGGTGTTGGTGGTAGTGACCTGAGTGGTCGAACCTTGAATGACGATCTTGTCATTCGCATTACCGATGTAGATCGTTTGAGCACCGGTGGAAGTGGGGGCACCGATGTAGATGTTTGCCGAGTTGATATCACCCATGATCAGATCACCACCCATATTGTATTGAATGGCCGTGCGCAGCTTGTCAATCTCCGTGTACAGCAGCGACGAGCTGATGTTGGCAGTGGTCAGGTTGAGGATATCCGAGATGTCCTTCGACACAATGTTGTGAGCAGTCAGGGTACCCACAACCTCAGCATCATTGCTCATGGTAACATCACCGGTCAGGGTCGAAGTACCCGAAACAGCCAGAGTGGAGGAAAGAGTGGTAGCACCCGTCACACCCAGAGTACCAGCAATGGTGACATCATCACCCATAGCAACAGCGCCCGTCAGGGTCGAAGCACCACCCACCGAGAAGGTGGTGGCAACATCCATAGTGCCATAAGTACCGGTTTCAGCATCCACCAGGTGGTATGAGAGGATATTACCAGCGGCAAGGTTGCCGTCAATGCGCAGGTTGCCACCAATCTCAGCATCTTGGTACACCTTGATGGTGCCCACAGTCATGCTGTCCACATACAGTTGTTGGATTGTGGCATTCTCCGCATTGAGGTTGCCCATATCAGCCGTCTCAGGAACGGAGATCGACTCGGTCACATAGAGACGAGCCACTTGGAGGTTGCCCCACACATTACCATTGTCGAAAGTACCCAGCTCAGCATCCACCAGGTGATATGAAAGGATATTGCCGGCGGCAAGGTTGCCCTCAATCACAAGGTTGCCACCAATCGAAGCATCGTTGTAGATCTTGATGGTACCGCAAGTGATCGACTCGGCTTCCAGATTGCCGAAAGTGGCACCCGACGACGAATACATTTCACCAATCAGGAAGATGTTGCCAACGCTCAGGTTGCCAGCGATGTTTCCGCTGTTGGCAGCAACAACATCACCCGTCAGAGTTTGCTCGACGCTGAAGTTGGCAGCAGTCAGATTGCCCGTCACAGTCAGCTCACCACCCACATTCACATTCGACGAGAAAGTCGAAGCACCCGTCACACCCAGAGTGCCAGCCACAGTAGCATTGTTGCTCATCGACACAGCACCAGTCAGAGTCGAAGTACCACCCACCGACAGATTGTTGCTCAGAGTGGTAGAACCCGTCACACCCAGAGTACCACCCACAGTGGCACTGTTGGTCATGGTGACCGAGCCAGTCAGGGTAGAAGCACCCGTCACAGCCAGAGTACCACCCACGCTGGCATTGTTGCTCATCGTAACAGCGCCGGTCAGAGTTGATGAACCCGTCACGGCCAGCGATGACGAAAGAGTGGTAGCACCCGTCACATCCAGAGTACCGCCCACCGAGGTAGCACCCACAATGTTGGCAACACCAGCAACATCGAACGAACCACCCACAGTGGTTGAGCCAGTCACGCCCAGAGTACCACCCACAGTGGTAGCTCCGGTCACATCCAGGGTCGAGCCTACGGTGGCAGCACCCACAACACCAAGAGTAGCAGTATTGGTATCACCCGAAACATACAGATCCGCATACACACCCACATCATCGTTGAAAGTGGAAACACCTTGAACAGTCAGCGACGACGAAAGAGTAGAAGCACCAGTGACGCCCAGAGTCGACGAAAGAGTAGTAGCACCTGTCACGCCCAGAGTGCCGGCAACCGTGGCGTTGTTGCCCATTGATACAGCACCCGTCAGGGTCGAAGTACCCGCAACCGACAGGTTGTTTTGGGCAGTCACAGCGCCAGTAAGGGTCGAAGTACCACCCACCGACAGATTGTTGCTGAGAGTAGCAGCACCCGACACACCCAGAGTCGATTGGAGGTAAGTAGCACCCGACACAGTAGCAGTACCACCCACCGAGAGGTTGTTGCTCAGAGTGGTAGCACCCACAACACCCAGAGTACCAGCAATGTTGGCATTGCTACCCATGGTAACAGCACCGCTCAGAGTGGAAGCACCCGACACGTTCAGCTTGGGGAAGTTGCCTTGGGCAACATTGCCGAAGTCCACCACGTTGTTCAGATCGGTAGCAACAAGGTTGCCGTTGGCAGCGACCTTAATCGACGCATAGGCAACATTGTTGTCCAGAATCTCGAAACCAGCACCAATCGCCGAAGCAGCATCACCCTTGTTCAGAGAAATCACCGCATCCATCACCTCGGTGTTGGTGGTTTGGATCGAAGTAAGGCTACCGGCAATGAAAACACTGTCCGAAGCGCTACCGATGTAGATCTTTTGGCTCGAGTTGCCGTTGGGGGTACCGATGTAAATATCACCCACACTTTGGCCATCCTCGAAAGTGCTCTTATCACCGATATGGATATCATTGCCCGTGCGGACAATCACATCGCGCATGGTGCTCACATGGGTGTAGAGAGCGGTGGTGCCAATGTTGGCAGTCACCAGACCGGTAATGTCCGTAATGTTGGACGATTCCAGGTTGTTGATGTGAGCACCACCCGAAATCACAACATCACCGAAAGTACCGGTCTCAGCATCCACCAGGTGGTATGAGACGATATTACCAGCAGCCAGATTACCATCCACGCGCAGGTTGCCACCAATCTCAGCATCTTGGAAGATCTTGATGCTACCGCAAGTGATCGTGTTGGCATACAGATCATCCACAGTAGCAGTCTCAGCAGTCACGCTCGTCACATTCGACTCAGGAGCAATGATCGAGTTGGTGATGATCAGATCATACACCGTCGCAGTAGCAGAAACACTCAGATTCGCGAAAGTACCGGTCTCGGCATCCACGAGGTGGTACGACACGATATTACCGGCAGCCAGATTACCATCCACGCGCAGGTTGCCACCAATCTCAGCATCTTGGTACACCTTGATGGTACCCACAGTCAGCGATTGAGCCTCAATATTACCGAAAGAAGCAGCCTTGGTCGAGATGATATCACCATCCAGCAGAATATTGCCCACTTGGAGATTACCAAACACATGACCATTACCAAAAGTACCGGTCTCAGCATCCACCAGGTGGTATGAAACGATATTACCAGCAGCCAGATTACCATCCACGCGCAGGTTGCCACCAATCTCCGCATCTTGGTACACCTTGATGGTGCCCACAGTCAGCGATTGAGCCTCGATATTACCGAATTGAGCAGCCTTGGTCGAGATGATATCACCATCCAGCAGGATATTGCCCACTTGGAGGTTGCCCGAAACACGGCCGTTGTCAAAAGTACCCGTAGTGGCATCCACCAGGTGGTACGACACGATATTACCAGCGGCCAGATTACCATCCACACGCAGGTTTCCACCAATCTCAGCATCTTGGTAGATCTTAATGCTACCGCAAGTGATCTCACCCGATACATTCAGCGATTCAAGCGAAGCAGTAGTAGCAGTAACGCTATCCGAAGTGGTCGAAGGAGCATTAATCGAGTTCACCACAACAAGGTCATACACAGTAGCAGTAGCAGAAACAGTCATATTACCATAAGTACCGGTCTCGGCATCTACAAGGTGGTATGAAAGAATATTACCAGCGGCAAGGTTGCCGTCAATCACCAGATTACCACCAATCGAAGCATCGTTATAGATCTTGATAGTACCGCAAGTAATCGACTCAGCCTCAATATTACCGAAAGTAGCACCCGACGACGAGAACATCTCACCTTGGAGGTGAATGTTGCCCACCGACAGATTACCAATAACATTCGCAGTTGAAGCATCCATATGACCCAGCACGTTCAGGCTATCCACAGTGGTAGCCTTGGCGGTCAGATCACCGATCGACGATGATTTCGCAGCGGGGACATAGAGACCGTTGTTGGCGCGCAGCAGATCAGCTATGTTCGCTGAACCACCCACTTCCAGATTACCAGCGGTAACGAGGCTACCACCGGTAATGGTCGAAGTGGAAGTGATGGTCTTGCTCGAAATGAGCGAATCGGTTACGGAGACCACATTGGCGCTCACTTGGGAGAATTCGGAACCGCTAAGGGTTACCGTTTTGAGATTGGCAAGAGAAGGACGTGAAACAGACATTTTGAATTGGGTGATTTATACTCTTAATCAACATTTTTTTTTCGGTTTTTAAATTTATAAACGTATAAAAATATATATACATCTATACATTCAAATTCAAATCCAAATATACATTTATAAATAAAATGTTTATTTATAAATAACCATGATTACACCATAAAGTGATCAAGATGGAGATCATATTTTACTTTCTAAACGTTCTACTTTCACCTTTAATTCCTTAATACTATTGATCAACAGCGGGATGAGATCCGTATATCTTACCGTCATCGGTTTATCCGGATTGACATTTAAATCCACTGCTTCGGGTAAAATATCATACACCTCTTGGGCAATGACACCGACTCGTCGATCCATTTCATCCTTATCTTCCTTATATTTAAAGTAAACACCATTTATGTGATCCACTTTTTCCAATGAATCCTCTATATACTCGATATTCTTCTTAAATCGGCGATCGGATGTTGTACTAAATGACGTTGAATTGGGAGCAAGGCGAAGACCAATCCCTCCATCGTGAATATACAAACTATTATCTTCATCTTCTGTCGCATATCCAAAGTACCAACCATATGAAGATTCTTTAATAAGCGATAGTGTTTCCTTATCTGCTCCCTTCGGTGATGTGATTGTGAGTACACTCTCTGACATCGGAGTATAAGTTCCATAAACTCCTATATGTGTAAACCCATTTACTAAGAATTTATAATACTCATCCGTATTTGTAATATTACCTCCGTCCACATTGATATTCTCCATTTCTACATTTGCGATCGTCATACCATTATTGCCAAATTGCGCTCCATTAATCTCATTCACATACAGTTTGTTCACATAACCCGTATTTGATTCCAATGTATAAATTCTTCCTAAAATCGAATGGAGAAGATCGATATTTCCATTTCCGATAAAAGCATTCGTTATATTGCCATTTGTGATATTTCCATTCTCTATATTACCATATACCACATTGCTATTCACCAAATTCATATTCAAGATCACCGCATTCGCACTTGTTAAAGTATCCAAAATGTTCACATTGGGCGTCGCGATCGCATCAATGTGTAAGTTTAAGATATTTGCGTCATGAATCGTCGCATTTTGAATATATGTATTCGTGATATTCGCATTTGTAATATTACCATTAAATACATTTGTACTCGATATATTACAATCCGCAATATTCGCAAAGTACGTATACGATGTCTTTATATTTGCATAATCTCCATATAACTTATTTACACTCACATTATCCACATTTAAAAACTTATACTTTCCCGAATTCGACTCAATGTCAAGTGTATACACTTCACGTGTATCCACCACATTGGACTTCACCAAACTACTACACATAATATTGATATTACCATTGATCGTTGTGAGTTGATTGATATTACCACACTCAGAAACGAGACTCTTATTGATAATATTTGTGAGTGTTGATTGATACGCGATCATCTGATTTGTACATAGCACCTGACTCTGAATCACATTACCACAAATTTGTTGAAATGTTCCTTTTTGATTATATATTTGATTCGTATTCAATACGTCGATCGCACAATTGGCCGATTGAAAATTGTAAATGATACCATTGGATACAACACCATAATTGATCACCCGGAGATTATTCACCGATAGATTGCCAAGTTGCGTCTCAATGGGAGCTATATTCACAACCGGTACAACGGTGTTTTTCACATTGAGAAGATCACTCTCTAAACTCTTGCCATAGAAGAAGTTCGTGTCTAACTGAACATTTAGCTGATTTGTGGATATAATATTGCCACCGAATACATTATTCCCACGAATCGCCGCATTACCCGTGTTAATCACGTTCTTATTCTTAATAAAAGACATATTTATATATATTTACTTCTTAAATATTCAATTTTCAATTTTCAATTTTGAATCTAAATAGAAAAAACCTATATATATCACATAATTTTTTCGCAAAATTTAACCTTACTTTCCGCGAAATATAAATTTTACTTCTATTTCACTCAACTCCTAAAAAATAAATATGAAATATATTTTATTATCTCATCTTCCTATAAAATACATATTACGCATACTTCTTCTTCTTCGATTTCCAAAAGGTTTCAAAGTCCGCCTCTTCCACATCCATCATTTCTACTCCTATATACTCTTTATCCACTCCTATATAAAATCCCAACTTGTCATATGACTCCTTATTTTTTATCTTCTCTTCATATACAATTTGTTTGCTCAAAAAATGATTGATACTCATCATCTTCCTAAATATATCCGATCCCTTATGTTCAATTTTATTAAAATATTTCGTTTGAAAGAGCTTCTGACTCAATCGATCTTCCATCACATACGGACGCCGTTGTCCCCATATACTCTTCTTACACTTTCGCATAAAGTACCCTTCCAATAGCGATTTCGCTTCTAAATATTTGAACTTCCTTAATTGCGTATGATCAAAATTCATCCGATTGTTCACAATATCCAAAATATGATAATAATCATCTCGACTCTTGTATATCCTTATATCCAATATTACTTCCTCATTACAATACTCATCTTCACGACTTTTCAATACTTCAATTCGATGTTGTCCATCAATGATATCATATACATATTGCTCACTCTCCTCATCATAATACTTACCCAATATGATCGGATCACTTTGCGTAATATCAAACTTGGAAAAGTGTTGAAGTCGCTCTTCATTGATAAGGCGATTATCATCATTGTAAAGGATCACATGTGTATGAATCCCATATAAAATATACTTCACACGCACCTTCGCAAAGTAGCGACACTCATGTATTTGGAATTTTTCCACATGATCCATATATTGCTCAAATCCACACATCGCATTTTCCTCCCCATCCTCCTCTTCCTCTCCATCCTCTACTTCCTCTTCTTCCTCTCTCTTATATACTACCTTCTTGGTTCCTCGAAGAGGAACAGAAGGTAGAAGGGAGTCGTCTTCTTTCTCTTCATCTTCTTTTTGAACGTGTTCCGGAAGTATGGGAGATGGAGAAGGAGTCGTAGAAGTAGAATCTTTATGCTTCTTTTGAAATAGAAATGAAAAGTTTTCAAGCATTCTTTTATGTATTCATATTCTTCTCTTATATCTTCTTTATATCAAAAAATAAAAATAAAAGTAAAAAAGAGAAAGATCTATCAAATGGAAAAAGTGAATTCGATCACCTATCAAGTGAAGAAGTGAAGAAATGAAGAAGTGAATAAGATAAAAAGAGAAATGGAGAAGTACGCCAATGTGGATAATTTGGACACATCCACTCTATATGATGACGCAATCCACAATCGCAAGATTTGCGGATCCATTGCTTACAAAGAATCCACCGATATTGAATCAATCGGTGGTCATGGTGTTCAGCGCATCTATGTTGAGCAGAATTCGATCATTCCATCCCAACTTGTTGAGAAGTATCGCGGATTTGTGATCGATTTATGTAATTCTGAATGTTATGATCTCATCAAGAAGAAGATGGCAAATGTCGCAGATCATGATGATTTATTATCATCTTCATTCTGTGTATTTGCTATATTATTGCTATTTGGTACTATCACTATGATCGTTCCGCATATCGCTTTCGCCCCATTCTTCTTTCTCGCCATCTTCGGAACGATCACTGTACATAGCATATTTGATGTAGATTTAAATTTAGATATGGATGATTCGAAATATGTGGAGTGTTATATTCCGAATGAGAAGAAGTACAATGCCATATCCATGGAGTTGCGCCGCAAATATAAGATGGTTCCCAAGAAGAATGAACTCCTCTATATGTATCGTCTTCTCCAATCCTCCCAAATCGTTTCGAAAAATGAGATCTTAGAAGAATTCCTTATCACCAAGAAGATGCGGAGCACATCCGGTGTTATCGTTGTATCCGTGATTATGCCACCCGATACATTCTCCTGTTCATATAACTGTTCATATTGCCCAAACGATCCGCGCTATTCGCGTTCGTACTATCATGGTGAGCCGACGGTAATGCGAGGAAAGAGGAATGAGTTCAAGGCATTTGAGCAGTTTCGGGAGCGGATTCATTCGTATGTGATCAATGGGCACGAGGTGGATAAGATTGAGTGTATTATCTTGGGTGGAACATTCTCATGTTATCAACCCAAAGTTGCCGAGGAATTTATCACGGGTCTCTATTACGCAGCAAATACTGCTTTTGATAATCCGGCATCACTCCGTTTGATGAAGAGCATGGAAGAGGAGCAGTTGATCAATGAGTCAGCGCATTGCCGTATTATTGGGATGACCATTGAAACGCGCCCTGATAAGATTACCAAATATGAGCTCAGTCGCTTTCGTAAATATGGAATTACACGCATTCAAATGGGTGTTCAACATACAGATGATGAAGTTCTTGAAAAGAATAATCGCGAATGTACCACCGCCATAGTTAAGGAAGCGCTACGACTTGCCAAAGATGAGTGTTTCAAGGTAGATATTCATTTGATGCCCGATTTGCCCTATTCGTCGCCACAGAAGGATGAGGCTATGTTTCATACTGTGCTCACGGATCAGGCACTTCAAGCCGATCAGTGGAAGATCTATCCGACATGTGTTCTCGAATTTACCGAGATTAAGAAGTGGTATGATGCTGGAACATACAAACCTTATGCGGAGACGGATTATGAACGGTTTTTGGAGATCCTTGTAAATGTAATGCGCCAACTGCCTCCATGGATTCGCGTCAATCGCGTTCAGCGTGATTTCCCGAGCACATATATTGAAGGCGGCAATAAGGTGGCCAATTTGCGCCAAGTATTGGATGATAAGTTAGCCGAAGCATCATCCAGTACACAAGAGATCCGAACAATGGAAGTCCGACATCACACAAAAAATATCCATCGCGCTCGTTTGGTTCGATGTGATTATGAAGGACAAGATGGAAAAGAGATCTTTCTATCCTTCAAGTCTTGCTCATGTGGTACCCATTGCGTATCCTATGAGATGTATAAGATCAAGGCACGCGCATGCGCACTCTTGGGACTCTCCAAGCCGTACTTTTATGGATGCGGAAAGGAGGATGTGATCTATGGATTTTTGCGACTTCGCATTTCCACACACTCCGGCGAAAATGCTTTCCACGCTCTTCAAAAGAAAGGATTGATTCGCGAACTTCATGTATATGGAAATGTTGTACCCGTATACTCCAAAGATGCTTCAAATCAAATGAAATCACAACATTACGGATTTGGTAAGCGATTGATGGCGGCCGCGGAGGAGATCGTACGTAGCGAATCACCGTCTTTTGATGGAATGGCGGTCATTTCGGGAGTGGGTGTGCGCAATTATTACCGGAAGTTGGGATATGATATTCCGGTAAATATGGATTTTGAAAAGCACGGAAATATGTTGATCAAATACTTCTCCACTGGGACTCGAAGAGTCCGTGGAGAAGCAGCGCAAGTCGTCTTCTCTATTGGGAAGCTTTAATTCTCACCATCACTGATGACATTCTCTTCATTTGATCTTTTATTTTTTTCATTTAACTCATTGATTTTATTATAAATAAACTCTTCATAAGAACCTGATTTATGATTCATTTGTAAATAGTACGGATTAGGTGCCAACTCATACTTATTTTGTTGATGCTCTTGAATAATCGCTTTTAGATCATCCTTCTCATCATCATCCACGCCAAAGAACATCATCATCATAAATGAAATCTTATGGAATGGAACAGCATCCTCTATGTGCTCCATCAACTCCTTCGTACTCTCCTCTTCTTCCTCCTCTTCTTCACCTTCCTCTTCTTCCTCTTCTTCCTCCTCTTCTTGATCTTCCTCCTCTTCTTCACCTTCCTCTTCTTCACCCTCTTCTTCCTTTTCACCCTCTTCTTCTTCCTCTTCTTCCTCTTCTTCACTCTCTTCTTCTCCCTCTTCTTCTTCCGATTCATTCAATGCGCAACAATCACATTCTGATTCTTCTACTACTACACATTCTGCTTCTTCGCTTTCCACATCTTCCTTCTTTTTAAAGATAGAAGCTAACATCTCTTTCTCTTCATTCGAAAAATCAGGATCGTTGAGAAGATCTTGTAAAAGAGACGGAATCTTTATGTTTATATCTTCTGCTTCCGCATCCACATCTTCTTCCTCTTCTTCATCTTCCTCACTTGTTGAAGAATCAGATGATGATAAGTCAGAATCGCGATCATTATCAAAATTGGGTTTTAAGAAAGCGTCTTGATGTGTTTGGTAGAAAGGCTCATCCACTTTTACGAAAATGGCGGGTTCTAAGAAGAAACTTACAAGATAGATCGAGTATTCATCTTCTCCATACTTCTCTTTGAAGAGTTGTACCAGTTCTTCGAATCGTTCATCCGATGGAGTTGATTCTTTAAGTTGCGCGATTTTCGCATCGATTGCTCGATGTAAATCGGTTGAATAAACCATTCTTATATTTATATAAATATGAAATATGAAATATATAATGTATCCTTATATATAAAGATTTCAAAAGAAACGAGATTTATATCTCCGTTTTATTCTCGTAAAATATTTCACACTTTTCAAATAGAATATATCCAAAAAGTATGTGTAGTATTAATCATGACTTAAAAGCGATCTTCATTCATGTTCACAAAACCGGTGGATCCTATGTAGCATCTGTACTTAAAGAGTACTATGGTTTCGAAACGTACTACTTAAAACGCCCCGATCACGATACCTTTTGTTTGAATCGCCGAAAGAACCCTCATCAGAAAAATTATGAAAATCGCGTTCATGGTGTGTACATGTATTATAAAACATCACCACATTTAAATGCGAAGATGAATATGACACCCGCAAAATGGGATTCTTACTATAAATTCACTTTTATACGTAATCCATATGATCGCATTATATCCGGATGGAATCATATGAGCAAAAAGGTCCCCTTCCCCCAATATGTAAAAATGGGAGATGTTGTATCTGATATGGAGTATATTCATGTATTTATGAGTCAAATGAAACATATTATGAATGAACGTGGTGAACTCGTTGTTCAATTTATCGGTAGATTTGAAGAGTTAGAAGAAGATCTCGATAAAGTACTCGATCATTTAAAGATATATTATCGCATTCATAATCCATATCAACGTGTCAACTCGCGCGCACATGCCCACTATTCGGTATACTATGATCAACCTTCACTTGATATAGTAAATCGAATTATTAAAGATGACTTGCGCGTATTCTCTCATATGTACTCAAAGTGCGAAACAATCGATCAACTTAAAGGAATTTCAAATACGCTTGTGAGTAAGAGAGAAGTGATAGAGGCAACACGTGAGGATGAGGATGAGGATGAGGATGAAAATGAGATTCAGTATATATATCCCGTATATAATGAAAAGGAGTCAAGTAAAATTGAAAGTATGATTATGATGAACGACGCTTTACAAAATATGATTGAAACTCTCAATGGATCCAATTAAAATTGGGCAACTGAGTATAGATTGTCTCCGGCATACATCGCATTTTGATCAGAGAGCTTCGGCTTTTCACAGTTCTGATTATAAATCATGCTCTTCTCCTCCTCTTCCGAATAGTAATTCGTTAAGTGGATTGCTGATTTTGTTTGATTTTGAGATGTTTGATTTTGAGATGTTTGACTTTGATTTTGAATTGTTTGATTTTGACTTTGAGTTGTTTGATTTTGAGATGTTTGATTTTGAATTGTTTGATTTTGAGTTTTTGTTTCTTCTGCGTTCTTAAAACCGAAGAGTGATTTTATTTCATTCCAAAGAGTGGATGTAGGAATATATTCCGAACTTGAAACGTGCGACTCTTCCTCATATGGTGATGATTTCGTTGAAGTAGAAGATGAAGATGTTGACGAATTGGGATGAGGGATATTATTCTTCTTTTCATAATTTTGATCTAAATACTCTTTGACGCGTTTATCTTTGAGCAAAAGTTCAATATCATCTGTATTCATGATAATGAACTCATTAATATTCTTGATCTCTTTGCGATATTTGAGATCGTTCGGTATTTCCGGGCACGTTGGGCACTTTTCCACAACAGGACACTCTTTTGGTTTCGGGATTTCACTCTTCTTGATATAATCATTCAGATCAATATTGGGACATGCCGGAATCTTACTCTTATGGATATAATCCGTCATATTTGGACAAGGTGGCACCGAACTCTTCAATACATACTTCTCCATATCCGGATGTTCTAAAATATCACATGTTTTACATATTTCACCATGTGTTTTGATCAGATCATCGCGAACACACTTCTTCTCCTCCTCATCCTTCTTACTACACTTTTCCGATTTAGGTTTCTCTTTCTCTTCATGATCATGATCATGTTCATGATAACGTTTGCTAAGTGAAGTGCGTTCGTAATCATCGCTCACACCCCATCCGTACTTTGAGGATGCGCCACCGGAAATATCGAAATCACTCGATTTGCTATAATGTTCCATATATGGTGAAGGTGGGACAGCCTTGGTGCGCATGAAGAGTGAATCGGGTATTTTATGCTTCTCGGCAATGTATAAACCAAAAATAAGAGCAATCAGCAGAAAGATCGCTACCCAAATAAGAAGATCATATGTACTCTTCATCTTCTTTTTATAAATAAATCTCAAAAATAGATACTACTACTATTATATATTATTTTATATGTACTCTTCTTCTTTTTATCAACTCTTCTTTCATAAAAAGTATTACACACATAAAATATATTTGTTTCACTTTACATTGCTATGGATGAAAAGTTTCACTTTACATTGCAACCCCAGCATGGGATCTTATCTTTGCGAATATAATTCTTAAAATCAGGATGATCCTCAATCTTATACCGTGTTATATCACAATACTCATCCGGTGATTCAAAATAATCACGCACATGAATCGACGGACGATGATTCTTATTCTCCGGTTTCCAAGCAACACACTTCGGGTCTAAGTCATGATTGATCCGGCAATAGTACGAAACCGCCTTCTTACATTTATCATTCAACCCAAGGTCTTCCACATACTTCTTATTCCAATCCACATTTCCACATCCTACCATATTACACGGGTTATTCTTCTCAATGATAAATGGGCATGTATTTGAATATTTGCGCCCTTCATCTTCTGTCAAGATAACGGGAAGATCGCAATCGGGGAAGTTCAACTTGTAAATATATCTCACTTTCGCCTTATCATTTCCGTATAACTTCTCGCCATGATATCCGAGTTTATTATGATAATATGAATCTTTGGGAATAAAGATGTAATAATCATCTCCTTTCTTATACGAAGTTGGGCAATCACTCGGTTTCACTTCCGTCTTCTTCTCACAACTCTCCTTCTTTACATTTGTATACACTTGTTTCGTACTCTGGAACGATCGATAAAAATCATCTTTCATACTTCCATCATCGTCGGTACCACCTGTGGAAGTACCTGTTGTAGCGCTTCCACTCCAACTTTTGGGAATGATATAATCGAATAAAGTGGGTTTGTTTGCGGGAACACGTTTGGTCGCATCCATCAAATAGGCACGCAACTCTTTATGCTCGCTTTCTAAAAGTACATAATTGTGTGTCATACAATCATATACTTTCATCTTCATATATTGCGTAGGATTGATGATGAAAGAGCTCTGTTCAAAGTATAAAGTGGGACAATTGTCGATGCGCAGCAATGGGACGGCATCTTGATAGAAGATGAGTGAGTGTAAATCATTATTAAATCCAATCGATAAGAGTGTTTTATTTGAAAGGATGAGTGGTGCCTGTGAAATCTTCGTAATATCATTACAACGAAGCGACACCACATTTTTCGGAGATACATTTATTGAAATCACTGTCTTCCCCGCACTTTGAATCGATATGATCGGATCGTCTGTTTCTGACTCTTCTTGACCACTTGCTGTATTCTGTTCAATCGATGTCAAAAGGTTGATCATAAACATGGGTGATGTTCCAAAGAGCATCTTTCCATTTGCTTGTGTAGCGACGTTGTTGTACATATTGATAAAGCCGGCAGATGTATCTACGGTGGCGCGATTTTTGAGCACATAATTGTTTCCTAATGTTCCTAAATCCCGTAATGAGATGACACCATTTTCGGTATAAAATCCGGAAATAAAAGAGGTGAGACCATTTGTGAAGACGAAATCAGGAATGTCGGTCAATACTTTATAAAGATTCAAATTGGCATAATAAATCTTCTTCGCAATCAGTTCCGAAGCATAATTGATATATATGTTCATATTCTGCTTCACTTGATTTGAAGCCGAAAATTGATAGCGTACAAGAGTCCACTTCTCCCCCGATGATAGCGTCGTTTCGCGATCGATCTTATAGCTTACTACCGGCAACTCATTTGTACCCATATTTGTCAAAATGCGGACTCGTAATAATCGCCCATAATCGGGGGTAGTACTTATCGGGTTTTCAAGGTATATCCACATCATCAATACATAGGTGCTATTTGCGGAAACGGGTTGGATGATCTCATAAAAGGTGAGATCACTGGTGTCCTCTTGTTGTAAAACGTATTTACTGGATGGTGATGGGTTTGCCTTCTCAATGATCTTATTTGATCCGGATTGATCGGTATATCCACCTACATCCTTTCCATTTGCGAAATCGCCGTTAGGAATAATATTCTTATAATTTTGGTAATTTATATCGGTAAAGTGTTCGCTCACTTTGGCGTTTAAATTTGGTTCTAAACCAAATGATATTTCACTCTTATAAAGTACATGATAGATATAGTAAACTGTAATGTATAAAATGACAATTAAGAGAAATAAAAATAGATAATTTTTTATACTCTTCATCTTATCTTATTTTATCTTATTTTATCTTATTTTATAAATACTCTATTTATATAATAATATTATTTATAATATTTATTATAAGATCACAACCTTTTTGGTTCCTCTCATTCGTCCCGAATGTGAAAGAGGAACAGAAGGTAGCAGCGCAAGTCGTCCTCCTTAGCTGGTCTTCGACCAGCAGGAGGTTCGCTTGAAAAGTCGTCAACTCTGTGGATCCGAAGGATCCCAACAGAGTTGCAGCGCAAGTCGTCAACTCTTCGTTCTCTTTATGTTTATGTTTATCTTCCCGATCGGTAAGCGGCAAATGGATAATTGATATCCAGTGGGCAAACAGGGCATGAAGATGAGCGAGGATTGTTGTACATGCGATTTACACGGTTTTGATCCATCAACACATAATCACTATCACGGTCGATGCGACTTCTCCAATAATCACCTTTTGGTTTACGGGCAGTGCGATAATTGTACGCTTGGCGATTCGATTTAGGCGTGGGTTTCTTTAAACAATTATCCATATTATATTTGCTCGAAGTGGGATAGCCATTTACGCGAACTTTATCATCCCCATCATTGAATACATTCACATTCACTTGGGGTTGTTTCGCCAATAATCCCGTAAGAAGGCTCGACGCAAGCGGGATGAGCGCACCCATATTTCCCATGTCAAATTGTACACTTCCTCCGGTGTAGCCACTTCCTCCGGTGTAGCCACTCTCCGCTCCTGTTGTGGAGGCAGCGGCTGTATATCCACGTTCCGAGGATTCCGATTCTGTATAACCGGTAAATCCGGTTTCAGGTGCTACAACAACCACTTCGGAGGATCCAGTATATCCAGTATATCCACTTGTGGGCTCAACGAATCCATAATCCGCATATCCGGTAAAGGCGGTGAAACCGGTGAAACCAGTTGATGAATCGGTCGATGATCCGGTGTATCCACCATAAACGGGATCTGGTGGAGGAGGCGTGGGATCCACATAAGCTACGGGAATCTCCTTCACAGCATCTACGGGAGCACTAACAACGGTGGTGGTGGAAGGGGTGATTTGCTTCTGTTGGAAGATGGAAGTGTCAATGGACGTGGTGGGTTTGGTTTGGAATTTGGAGGGAATGGAAATATGTTCGAGAAGATCTTGGTAATGTTCCATAAATTCGGGATAGAATACGGAGAAGAGTTTGAGTGTTCCTAAATAAATGATGAAGAAAGCAGTGATATAAGCGACATACTTATGTTTTGCGATCGCTTTCACATATTTACTCAAACGATTGACAAGGATGAAAGATAGAAGAGCACTTAGTAAAATGGCAACAAAATATAAAGCGTATTTCGAGTACATTTTATCATATATATTCTATATTATAAAATGATAAAAAATATCATCGATATGTTTTTTTATCATTTCAATAAAAGAGATAAATAAAAGTAAATGTTAAAGTAGAGATTACCTATATAATAGAATATAAGATGGCATTGAAAGAAAAGAGATCCGATCCATTGAATAAAATACTCACTCGTACACATGAGAAAGAGTGTAATGGTAAAAATAAACCATGTAATGTTGCGGAAAGTAAGAGTAAGATACGCGCTATGTATAAAGATATGTATGATGATGTATCGACGATATATGAATTAAAGTACGCGGATTTCGAAATCGATGAAAAGAAGAAGAACATAAAGTGTATTCATCCTATGTTTCAACACACACAACGCGGAATGATCGTCTTTTATGCCCCTTGGTGTAAACATTGTAATCAAATGTATGATGATTTGGTCGAAATATCCATCAATTATATGAATATCTTTCCCATAGGTGTAGTGAATATAGAGGATATTAAAAATAAGAATGATCACTTGTCGGCACAAGCAAAGGTGATGAAATATCCGACGATGAAGATTGTAAATCGTGATCTTTATTTAGAAGATTACAATAATGATATGTCCAAAGATAATATTGTATACTTTATTAATATGAATTTGTAAGCAGCTCATTCGTCCGGAATGTGAAAGAATACTTTTTTCTTTTTCTTTTTCATAGAACGCTTTTTCTTTTTTTAAGAAAAAGGTTAGAAGATGCTAGTGTACCATTCTAAAAACTGTTTTGGTGTTTTGAGATTTTTAAATTTGGAGCAAGTGATCAATTTGGAAAGTGTGTTTCTCCAAAAGCGATCTGGGTATAATTTACAAAAGCATATAAAGAATGTATAAAACCGATCATACTCTTCAAGAGACAAATCCAATTTCAAATATTGAGGTAGCGCATGATTCATAAAAAAGAAGATTGCGCGATGATCGGTGCGCTTATGTAATTCAAGTGCTCTCTTATATGAAATCTTCGGTTTTCCTAACTCTTCATTTACAATATTATGTAATTCATATACATATCTCTTTATACTTTCACGATTGATTTCACGCTCTTCAATCGTATAGGTGTGATGGAAATAATCGATATAATGCGATTTACACACCGCACATGGAATAAGTTCCGAAAATGTGTGATAAAATAAGTAGTAGCATTTGCGATCTTCCGGTTTGATCTCTTTATTCATTCCGATACTAAATGCGTGTAATATATGCCACGCCTTCGGGCCCCATACAGACCTTCCCGCATATGTGCGCTTCTTCTCGATGCTCATATTTTAATATTTTAATATTTCAAAAATGCGTTCTATAAAACGTGAAGAAAAAAATAGAGCATATAATTCTTTATAGAAAAATATATCTATTATATAGAATATGGTATTTCGGTTCGAAAAATGGAGAATGATCGAAAATATAATTTAGCATACTTATTTCACAAATGTACACTCTTATATATCCATTTACAAAAAGATTCAAAAAGAGCGCTTTTACAGAATATCCAATCCTTTATTCAAAAAATAAGTAATGAAACCGACAAAGAGAAGATCATCTCTCTTTTTATCTCTTATTTAGAGAAGATCACTTCCGGATTTATGATTCAACATATTCATATGGAAGATTCGAAAAAGAGACTTCTTCTAAATGAAATCGAAATCAAATGCCACGCATATGCGCGATCTACACAGCAGCATATTGAAGAACAAGAGGAAGAGGAAGAGGAAGAGGAAGAGGAAGAGAAAGATGTGGATACAAAAGAGAAAGAGAAAGAAAAAGATGTGGATGAGAAGAGAAAACCAGAAAATATGGATAAACGGGTAGAGCATTTGGCGCAAATCACATCAAAGATCACACATCATATTGATGGAAAGATGCTTCAACTTCATGATGAGTTAAATCGTTTTTTTGAGATGAAATTCCAAATTTTACAGCAAGATGTTTCCAAGAGTGTAGATCAAGAGAAGATGAAATTACATATATTACATAAAGATGTTTCCAAGAGTGTGAATGAAGAGAAGATGAAATTAGAGATGGATATTCATAAACAAATGGAGAAGCAAAATTCATATATCGATTTTGTTTCCCAAAAGATCAAAGATGAGATCGAACGTTATCAAGAGAAGTATGTTTCCGATAATTACGGGAAAGTTCGCGACGAGATCCGTGATAAGATCCTTTATGACTTAGAAGGTGTTATGAAGAGCGAGATTTCACAAAAAGTGGAGAAGTTAACCCATATACTCAATAAGAATCTCGAAATATCACTCCAAAATGCCACACAACATTCACACGATTCCATTGAAGATTTTGTTTCCAATAAAATCCACGAATATGAATGTTTGATCCAAAATACCCCCTATCTTCTCAAATATGATAAATTGACTCATCAAATTCATCTTTTACATGGCGAAAAGAGCATATCCTCCATTACACTTCCTATGATTACTGGAGCGCAAGGTGTTGCGGGAGCGCCCGGAACAACTCCGAAATTTAAAAAGTTGGATATTACACCCGATGGCTACTTATCCGTCATTGTGGAAGATCATAAAGGGAGTTATGAATTAAAATCATCAAATCGGATTCCATCTGGAACACAGCCACAAGCACAAGCACAGCCACAAGTCCAAGTCCAAAAGAGTGTAGAAACGATTACAAAATCTGTTCATGATTTACATTTTGATAAAGCACATGTGATGCGTCTTGATTCGAATTATAATCAAACACTCATCATCTTGAAATCCCTTGCCATTGGTGAGAATTCACGCGCGTTGCGTCCCAATTCGATCGCCGTGGGTGGAGCTACATGTTTCCAAGAGAATTCTCTGGCGATCGGCAATAAGAGCCAAACATTGGCTAAAAATAATATCGCACTTTATGGTTCGACAAGTGGTGAGAATGCTTTCGCCTATGCTGCTCAAAATGTACCATCCAATCAATTCGTAGTGGGATCCGTTGTAGAAGAAGAGAGCAAGAAATATAATATTCAGAAGATCGTTCTCTCGGCAGAGCAGATTCAACTCAATTCGAAACAAATTGTGCTGAGCGCATATGATGAGAAGATTCGCAATTTAGAGGCCAAGATCGCCGCATTGGAACGGTCGATATCTTCACCCAATCAACATCCGCATAAAGATATACCACCATCTTCCACATTTGCTTCGATCTTCCCGTCTACGTTTGTTCAAGATAAATTCTTTTAACTTTAACTTTAACTTTAACTTTTATATTTTTATTTCAAACGTTTTATTTCGTATATCCTACAAAATAAAAAGTGATTCGTTCTGCTCGAAACTCTCTTTTCTCCATCATAAAAGAAGAAACAACATGACGCAATTCGTTCCGAATGCGATCAATCCGCACGAAGTGCCAGGATTGAAAGATTTGAAAGAGATTTATGGAAGTGCGATCGGCACCTTCATTGCGGAAATCACTACTCTTCCGATTTGTACCATAAAAACCGTTTATCAAAATCATTCATCCTTCACCATTCCCCAAACGATTCATCATATATATCACTCTTATGGCCAACATCCGAGCATTCGCGGGTTCTTCCAAGCCTCATCTCCAGCAATCATTTCGCAAATTGTTTCCACATCTTCCAAATATAGCGCATATCAATACATAAAAGCGTATCGAGGAATCACGGATAAAGCGGATTTATTGAATAATTCGATCAACGGGATCGCGGGTGGATTGATTGGAAGTGTCATCACCCATCCGTTCGATTTATGGAAGAACTTCTCCCAACGAAACGCATCTTTCATCTTACATTTGAAGGAATCGCGAACCAAAGGAGTCGCAAATTTTATCAAATATGGTTTATATCAAGGATACACCGGGTCGATTGCGAAGAATGTGGTATTATATGCGTCCCTCTTCCCACTCTTGGATTTCTATCAGAGCAAAACATCGCACTTTTGGCTCGCATCCTTGGGAACCACGCTCAGTGTGAGCCTTCTCATTCAACCCTTTGATTATTATAAAGTCGTCAAAATGGGGGCATCCAAAATTCATATAAGGAATCTTTCGCGCGGATTTAGCTTATTACTCGCACGATCCATACCCCACTTGTGGATCACTATGAGTATCACACAGATTTTTACAAATTGATATAAAGGAAATATGATAAATATATACATATGCCAAATTTTTACTTCTATAAGAAGGCGCAAATGGGTAGTAGTGAGAAGAATAGGGGAGATTTTAATTTTTACTATGGATTTCTTTTGGGATATATTTTTGGAACCATTCCATGGATCTTTTATATCAATCGATATCATATTTCTTATATTTTTTCTAAATATAAAGTATAATACGAATCAAATAAAATGGCTGGTAATGTGTTAACTGTCCTCGACCGCAAAGTCGGCGAAGTGAAGACTTGGGAACTCTACGTGGGTTTCGTTCTCCTCCAAATTCTGATCGGTGTGGTGATCTACCTGATCGTCGCCGTTTTCGACCTTGCCGGCATCAATGGCACTCTGGGCGCCATTGTGCGCCAACTGGGCATGGTTCTCCAAGCGCAATCACCCCAAAAGTGGGCTTCACCCATTATGGCGGAAGTGAAGGAAGGGAAACTCTTCTAAGTGGGAAACCGCTTCGGGCTACGAAGTAGCTGGCCCTTTGGGCTCTTATGAACTCCTCAGCTAAATCATATATTTCATATTACGATTTATATAAAAGATCATTTTATATAATTCTGTATCATCAATATTTATAAGAATAGATATAGAGGAATTTAATAAATTTATTTATTCATCTTATTTACAGCATTTGCGATGACTCTATAATAAGGTAAAGCACCCCACATCATAGACGTCATGGTTTTCGTCTCATTTGTGAATGCCTCTGGATTTACGAGAACTCCACTTTTATTTCCTTTGATAATTGCGACAGAATGATTTAAGTACGTTCGGAATGCGGTGATTTGATTATAATTTGAACGACTTATCATGTGCAAAGCATTTGCGATCGCACGGATTTGATTTTCATCCGATAATTGATTAAAACCATCCATCTTTATAACTACATCCATATACTTCTCTAATTCACTCTTATTTTTACCGTTCTTATTATTACTCATCTTTTGTGATTTTTTGTTTATCTACTCTTTTCACATATAAAATAATCATTTTATATATTTTTACTAAATATCTATAAACTATAAACTCTTTACAAAGAGCAATGTTTAGGCACATCCACCGATCTCCATAGGGCGACGCGACACATCCGGCTCAATCGTCGTTTGGAGCCAAGGGCTCACTTGGACTTGGGGATTCGGGGGCTCCGAGCGCAGTTGGAGGTTAGCATTGCGCAGGGTTTGGCCAACCGTGTTGATACCAATATGGTATCCCGCTTGGAGGAAGTTCTTGCCATCCAGAGTTCCTTGACCTTCGGGGTTCACACTTGCCCAAGTGGAAGACTTATCTTGGGGAAGGAGATCTTGGGCGCTCAGTTGATCACCACCCATACCCATGATTTGGGCATTGCGGATATCACGTTCCACAGGGTTCTCACGATTGGCGGTCATCATCTCCATTTGATCGGGATCCACTTGGGTGGGTTGATCGACTTGGGAGATATCCTCGTTCTCATACATCTCGACGGGCTCGGCGGTTTCATCAGCGTCGGCATCATCACCTGATTCGAAACCCTCTTTACGTGTATAGTTTTTATAAATTTGGTATACAACATAAATTACGGCAACCACAAGGAGTAGCATCAACACATTTTTAAGAGTACTATTTGAGGTGAGGTTGAATTTAAACATTTTTTGAATTTTGTATTCCTATACTATTAAATAATAAAAAAATAATACTATTTTCACTCTTCTTCTCTTTTACACTTCTTCTCTTTTACTCTTTAACTTTTGAAATTCTTTATTTTTTATTTTAAACTCTTAAAATAAAAGATTCTTATTTAAAATCCATACTCTTCTAAAAAAAAGTTTTGGATCTATTTCAAATGCTTGCCATGAAATGTAAATACTTTCTTAACTCTCTTCGAACCACTCGATTTTATACTCTGCTCTTCTACACTCTTCTTTCTATGCCGAACGTCTTCTACCTTCTTAGGCGCCAGGAAGTCGTTATCTTCCTCTTCTTCTTGCCCCACGTGGGGCAACACGTGCTCCTGAATATGTTCTTCCTCTTGAACCTGTTCAACACGTTGAATCTCTTCTACTTTCTCTTCCTGAACATGTTCAACACATTCAACATGTTCAACACGTTCAACATGTTCAACACGTTCAACATCTTCTACTTTCTCTTCTTGAACATGTTCAACACGTTCAACACGTTCAACATAGTCAAGATGTTCCACCTCTTCTACTTTCTCTTCCGGAACATGTTCAACATGTTTCTCTTCGGGTTGATGAATGCGACTGATAATTGTTTCGATCATATCGCGCTCTTCTTCTAATATTCTAAAATCGCTTAAATACCACTCTTCCGTAAATACTTCGCGACTCCACCTCAATCCCTTAAAGTATGTATCCACCGAAATATACACCTCATGATTTGATTCAACAATCTTCTCTAATGTATCGATTTGACGATTTAACTCCTTATCTTCCTTATCTATAATCATTTTCATATAAATAACTCCCTTCTGTTCATCAATCGGATAACGGGTCATCGAATCAAGTGTATAAATATCCCACTTTTTACCATACCAATTTTTCGAATTCTTCATCAAAATCTCTTTGCTATACTCATCCATATTGCGCACATTACGAATGAATTCCTCGATCTTCTCATCCACATCCAGATCTTGATCAAGTTGAACAATCAAATAATTCTTATTTTTAAATTCATGCTTCGCTTTTAACACCTTCAAATAAGGAGAAGAGATGGAATACTTCCTTCCATTATACGAAACATAAATATACTTATCTTCTAAAACAAACTGAGACTCCATCTTCGAAATGTGAAATGTGAAATTTGAAAATAAAATCTCTCTTCTATTTTATTTTTCTATAAAATTATATTTCATAAAACGCATTACACACACACTTATGCTTTCACTGTGATTTTGCGCACATTGAGGATAATACCGATCTTATGTTTCCGATTTCCACTCTCTATCGTATCCGGATGATTCCTATAATCAAAGACACCAAACCACTCTAATTTGGCAATCCCAAATGACTTCTCCGGTATATCATAAAGTGTCTTTAAATATTGATCACTCTTATTCTCATACTCCACTTGTGTAATCGCCCGTCCTTTCATCTCCTTAATTCGACACTCAATAATATCTGGTATTCCGCTCTTCTTACGTATTACACTCTTTAACTCCCCTTCTTGAACATCAAACTTCTCACATACATACTTCTCAATCTTCTCAATAATCTTCTTTAAATGTACATATTGCGTATTCATCTTTCCATCCTCCGGATACTCTAAACGACACATTACACGCCCATACTCATGATCAATCCCAAAAGGGATATACATTACAGGTGTTGTAAAGGCAAATATTTCTCCATTATGTAAAACACGATATAAATGCTCCTCTTCTTCCAAATATTCAATTTGCGACTTCTCTAACTTCATTTTTTCTTTATCTTTTATTTGCTATCTATAAATGCGAAATGGCGACGATCAAAAAAGTAAATAAAACAAATACGCGTACTCTTCCTATATAATCGATCAAAAAAAGATAGAAGAAATATACGAGCTATGCGAATATATAAACAACTCGCTTAGCTGACCGGAGGTCAGCAGCGATCTGCTGCGACATGACCAGGGAGTCGTCATATACGAGCTATGCTATGATGAGTTATGTGAGTTCAATTTGATTAAAAAATATAGATATGAAAAATAAAGATTAAGAAAAGGATTATGAATTGTGAATATGAATGATAAAATAAAAAGATCATTTGTTCAAGAATCAATTGAACTCTTTATCAATGAAGTGAAGAAAGATGACACACAAAAGAAGATAAAAACATATATTATAGAACCATCCTTCTCCTTTATTTTCGATCGCCTTTATCCATATATTCTCTTAACTTCATTCATCTTTATACTCCTCCTCATTTTAACCATCCTCATTCTATTCTTCCTATTGCGAAATAAATTATAATCCCGACATGCCAAAATATTATCTCACTTCACATTAGAAATAAATCACTTTTCACTTTCATCATGGGCTGCGAATCCACTTGCTCGGCATTAGAAACATCTCAACTTCTCCAAGGTGGCGCAAAGAAGAAGCGTCCACTCAACGCTTGGATGGTTCTCCTTCTTCGCCTTAAAAAGGAGAATCCCGATAAGTCCCTCAAAGAGGTGATGAAGATCGCCAAGAAAGAGTACGCGAAGACCAAGGGTACCACTGCCACCGAGAAGAAGAAGACCACTACTTCGAAGTCAAAGAAGAAGTAAAGGATGAATATAGAAAATTATAATAAAATCTATATAAGAGTACAAAATCCCAAAATAGTCGAAAATGTTTCTTCGAATTGTATCTATGGGAACGGTGATCAATTCACGCTACATTCAATCCATTTCTCATTCTTCTCCAAATACATATGTTATTCGAGTTTTGGAAAACAATATTTATGGAACAATGCTTTTGGGATCCGGAGGAGTAGAATCGCGAAATACAGAAATTCAAGTATCAAAAGATCAGAATCCGGATGATTATGCGTATATTTCAAAATGGATCGATCAACATCTATTTAAGTAATACTCTCTTTTTTACAACATTTTTATTTTTTACAAAATAAAAAATCGAAAAAATTGATTTGAATTCGATTAATATAGAGGAATTGAATAAAAAGATTTATAAAACATAAAACGTAAAATATGGTCTTTCGCTATATTGAGAATGATATTGACGCACGATGTCTGTATGACATCTTTACGTCAACGATCACCAAGTATAAGGATGCGAATTTGTCGGATGAAGAGCTCTTTCGACGCATTGAAGATGAGTATTATATTCAACATGTTGTTCAAGATGTGATCAATCAAATCAAGATGGATGATGACGATACCGATTTTACCCTTACGTATCACGATTATGATGGAAATGACGGTTATGATAACTAAATCATTTAGCATTAACATATATTCAAAAATACCATTTTTATAAAAGTATTTTTTATAAAAACAAACAAAAACAAACAAAAACAAATAAAACCACACCAAACAAAACAAATATCGATTTATCTATGATTTATTGATCTAAGTAAGATATATATGATTTTGCAATCTTCTTATAATCTTTCTTCTCTTTTGCCGATTTACGTTGATAAAAGACGACCATTCGCGCCGTCGCATAAATGCGTTTTAGTTTAACTGCGTGTTTCGCTATAAATTCCCCATACAACGCATCCCAGATTTCACACCATTTATCATTTGAATGTGAATGTGAACATTTATAATCACTCATATTGCGTATATAATTGCTTGACGAGAAGTATGGGCGCGTCATCATCTTTCCACCATCGGCATATTGACTCATTCCATACACATTGGGTGTCATCACCCACTCATACGCATCGATCGTCCACTCCATAAAGATCTTAAAAACATCATGTGGATTCGTCTTTAATAAGAAGAACACATTTCCAAGTACCATCAACCGTTGTATATGATGTACATATCCATACTTTCGGATGGTTTGAATCGCATCATCCACCGGGGGAATCTTCGTACTTCCGCGCCAAAAGTGGGTATATGGAAGTGGTCGCGTATGTTTCATCGCATTCATCCCGGCGATCATCTTATAATAATCGAGTATGCTCATATCTGGGTTTCCATATTTGGTCGCATAAATCGCATATACATAATTTCTCCACCCAATCACTTGGCGAATAAAACCCTCATATGCGGGAAGCGGTACGCGATCTTTCCACTTGGCCACAATGGCGAGCACTTCGCGATCGGTGATTAAACCGATATTCATCATGGGGGAAAGGACAGAGTGAAAAAGGAATTCGGAATGGGCAATCTTTGCGTCTTGCGAAATGATCGCGTCTTCATAAAGGCCAAAGTGGGCAAATCGCTTTTTACAGAAATCGACACACCACGCGGCGGCATCTTCATGGGTGATCGGATAAAGGGCAGCAACCTCTTCATCAAGTAATCCTTCATTCTTAGGGAAGTATTTTCGCACATAGGCACATGCTTCATTCATATATTTGGATTTGGATCTGGATTTGGATGGAAGCGGTGGAATGGCCGGTGCGTTGGTGCCATAAGGTTTCCGATTTTCCGCGTCAAATGACCACTTCCCACCGACGGGATCGCCACTCTTCGTGATGAGTATATCAAGTTTTCGCCGCATATATTTATAAAAATTCATGAAGTTGAAACGCTTTCCATTCACATAATAGATGGAAAGATTCTCATATGCCTCGTCGCGGGTAATCGCGAAATTTTGTGAAGCAAGTAGTTGAACACCATATGAAGTTAGAAGGAGTTCCAACGAGTGATCATTGGGGTCATATGCGTCAATGCGATCATGTTTTTTTGCCAAATTTTCATAAAATGTGTGATTTACCTTATGGAATTCGACATAAGTGATCTTCGTTTTTCCGCGTACACTCTTCTTGATATAATCATGATAATACTTCATGGATGCGCGATGATAGGCCAATTTCAGTTTATGAAAGGCATAATCGGTAAAGTATCGCGGCTCTTCGATAAGATAGATATGATTGTAAGATCGCACGAGATCATGCTCTTTAAATAAATGAATGGGAAAAAGGAGGAGTGCGGCACTCATTGATCGCTTTAAACGTATCTACTTTATCTACTTTTATTTTTTGTTTCTCTTTTTGATTTTGATTTTGATTTTGAAAAAGACGATATAGATCTTTCTTTTCTGAATAAAGAGTAGGAACTCGAAAACATTTATTTGAAATTGAAAATGATGCTTTTATGTAATGATCTATTACATAAAACGTATTATGAAGCGATGTTTCACATTCAAGAGTATAATCGAGTAATGGAAGAAGATGGATCACCCAACAAGAAAGTAAGTCTCATCATTTCGCAAGTAAATGAAAATAAGAAGTTCGTAAAGCACGTTTCGATGAAATCATTCTTCTATATTCATTTATATACACACAATCCGGAAATGAGCCGGCGTTTAAACCGCATTTTACAATGCCCATATGAAGGAGATCGCCGCCATGAAACCGCGAAGTATTTAGAGGAAGTGATGCGTGATCCCGAGAACACAAAAGAGTTCATCATCACACATATTTATCAAGTATAATATTTAAGTTTATGAGTTTTTTTGGGGGTGGGGGGTGTTTTTTCTTTTTTTTTCTTTTTAGGGTGGTTATGGAAGGTGTAAAAGGGGTCTCCTCATCATCGTCATTCTCACTCACACAGCACATCACTCACACAGGGATCAACACACAGGTGTCAACACCTACCAGTGGGCATTTTTACGCCGTAGGTGAACCGACTCGATAAAGGCAGCATACTCCTCGCCATGGCTACGGATGTACTCATCATGCGAACCGTCAAGAGCCCACGCAGCCCAGTAGGCCACGACGGACAGATTAAAGTGAACCGACTCGTCAAGCGCACGGCAGAAGAGGTAGCGGACATCCGCAGGCTCACCACGAAGGTGGGCATAGGGACAATCCCCCATCTTTACGTAGGGCAACGCCGCAATCGTAGCACGCAGAGCGACAACGGAAGGCATGTCAGCACCAGCAAGGAGATCCTCGCGAGTAGGCTCCTCGGGCTCGGGGAAAAGGGTACGGCGTACAGCCGCATCAGCTCCGCCAGCAGCCTCATCAGCCAGAACAATCGCCTCGTCATGAGACGGGGGAATGTAAGCAGGGAGCTCGGGAATGGGGATCGCGAGACCCGAATAGGTCTTAGGAGCAGACTCCTCAGCAGGGTTTTGTCCACGGACACGCTTCAGAAGAGGCGCACCAGGAGGCGCACCAGCAGTAGCGGTCTTAGCAGGAGTGTTCATCTTTTTAAATAGAATATCAACCTTATTGATAATCTGTATATTTTTATCAAAAATTTAAAATGATTTTAACCGTCATTTTTTTATATAATATTTTGAAAATATTATATCTAAAAAAATGTTTCTTTGATCATTTTTTTAGATATAATATTTTCAAAATATTGTATCTAAAAAATGCTTCTTTGATCATTTTTAACGTTTACGTGTAAAGTGAACTTCCAATCAGAATATCTATATTTTATAAGTGTTTTGGGCTTAGAGCCTCTTTATGTTTTTGGGGGTATAGATTTTTTCTGGGTTTTTCTTTTTATAGTACTCACTCACTTACTCACTCACTCGCAAACATCGTCCAGTTTCTACTGGTTCTCCTCGGGGAAGAGCTCACGCTCCACCGGCACAGTCGCCTCAGCCACGGGTGCGGCCTCGGCAGCAACAGGTGCCGGTGCGGGCGCAGCCACAGGAGTCGCCAAACCGGAATAGGTCAGAGGAGCAGGCTCCTCAACGGGGCCTTCTCCGCGGACACGTACCAAGCGAGGCGCAGCAGGCGGTACACCCGTACGGAATGCCTCGTAGTAGGCAGCGATCACATCATGTGTCGTAATCGACTTACCACTGTTATTCAGAGTGGAACTCCGAGTCAAGGCCATGGAGTCCGTATGGCGATTGCGCATGAAAGGCATCACGTCATCGATCCAAACAGGGGTACCCATCGCACTACGTGCCATGTATTCCACAGTCTCATGATCGTCGTCCTCATTGCGATGGAACGCATTGTTGGGAGGATATGTGCGGATAAACTCGATGAGCCGTCCGACTTCCTCAGGTGAAAGCGTGTGAAGAACGTTGCCGCCCATCGTGGAAATCACCATTGAACCGTCGGGGTTAAAGATCACATGCTTGTTTTGGCGGAGAGCCTCCACAATCCTAGGATCCTCATCAAAATCGTTGACAGGGTTCATTCTTTTTTGTATTATATTTCATGAAAGCAGCACTCTATCTATATGAGAATAAATGTGTCAATTTTTTGACTTATTTACGTTCATTTTCCACAAGTGCGTAGAGATGCTTTATTTGAGCATAACATACTTCATGTTGGCTTGGATTCGAAATCGCCGTATTCAGCAATTCAGCAATCCGCCAAAAATGGGGGTTGATCTTATTCAGCGTATCTAAAAAGTCATATAGCTCACTCTTCGGGATCAATGTACCCATCAAGTTAATAGTATTTTCGGTTTCCATCTTGCTTTTTGTATATTTCAATATATACATTTATCAAAAAAAAGAATGATCTTTCTTTCATTTTTTTATTTCTTTATTTCTTTATTTACGTTCATCGATTTTGATATTTTGGTTTATATTCTAGATTTGTATTCTGGATTTGTATATTTCACATAGAAATCCAGATAGATTCACAAAGTGAATCTATCTGGATTTATATGCGGAGCCTAGAAATCAAGATAAGGTACAGAATGTACCTTATCTTGATTTATACATGTCCATAATCTCTTGACGTAAAGCCGATCCGTACTCCACTACCGGTTTGGGGTATTCGACATTTGGGTATTTATCACACACATCTCCCCATTGATGTATTTCCGAAGCAGGCAGATCCTTCAACTCCGGTATCCAGCGTTTGATATACGACACATCTTTATCAAATTTCTCGCTTTGTGTCCATGGATTCATAATCCGGTAATACTCCCCTTTATTCTCCCCCGTCGACGCCGACCATTGCCAATTTCCATTGTTTACCGGAGCATTGATATCCACCAACTTTCGCGAAAAGTACTCCTCTCCCCAACGCCAATCAATCCCCAAAATCTTCACCAAAATACCCGATGTGATCAATCGCGCACGATTATGCATATATCCCGTCGCATTCATTTCACGCATTCCCGCATCCACCGCCGGAAAACCCGTGCGTCCTTCACACCATGCCTCAAAGAGCGATTTCTTATTTTTCCACTTAATATCATCATACTCCGGCCACATGTTCTTATTCTTTCCTTTGTAATTGATCACATGAGGAAAGTGATATCCGACGTAATACCAAAACTCGCGCCATAAAAGCTGATCATTCAAACCGGATTTCCGCCCCAATGTATCGGCAATCTTCCAGAAACATTCACGAATAGAGACGCATCCAAAGTTGATATATGCGGATAAGTGTGTAGTCGATTTCGAGAGCACATTTCGCTCATCTTCATACTTCTTGAAATCACCCATTTTGGAAAGTTTCTTTAAGCCCTCTTTGCGGCCTCCACGAAAGGCGATCGACTCATTTGATACATATAACTTCTCGATCTCTTCGCGATCTACACTATATTTAAAATTATCTTTCTTAAAACTCATGCACTTCTTCACCACTTGCGCATGTGAGCACTTTACGGGTTTGGGAATATCGAATTTGTAGGCATTATTCTTAAATGGTGTAAATTTCGTATATGGTTTTCCATCAGCCTTCAAAAAGGTGTTCATCGGCATCAATAAGTAATCTTCAAACTCATTGTGAAAAGCGACACCCACGCTGTCGCAATAATCACGTATGGTACTGTCTCGGTCGATCGCATAAGGAGTATAATCTTTATTTGTAAAGATGGCGTCATACTCATACTCTTTGCGCAACTCTTTGAGGGCTTTCACATTATCAGCTTGAAGAATAAGAAGACCATGGGGTAAGAGTGCGTTTAATTCATAAAGGGATTCAACTAAAAATTGGAAAGCATTGTCGGAAAAGTAAGGGTTTTCACTTTTGCGCGATTGTTCCGGGGTAAAGATGAAAACCGGCAATACACTTTCCGATTTCTTTAAACACTCCATAAATCCAAGATTGTCATCCAAACGATAATCACGGCGGAAAAGAAAGATCGATTTTGCCATTTTCTCTTTTATTTCTCTCTCTCTTTTATACTTTTATATACTCTATATTTAGAAGTATATAAAAAGAATATATGAATCGTTCTTCAAATCGCACGAAAGATATTATTCAACAGATCAAAAAGGTATTGCGTAATCGTAATCGTATACCACGTCGTGGAATCATATTGAGCTCAAATGATGAGTATATCAAACGTTTATCTCGGAAAGTTGGAAATGAAAAGGAGAGTGTATTGCCACCGGAAGCATACACCATTTATTTACAATTTGTAAAACCCCGAAAATTATCAAATGAAAATGAGAATGAGAATTTGAATCGTAGTGGATATACCGAAGTGAATAATAACAATAACAATTCTCGTTTAAATAAAACGCTCTTGGCAACACCTCGCACAACCACACCGACAACACCTCCTCGCTCTACGCCACGGTCAGCTCCACCCACCATTTTGGCAACGCCACTAAATAATAATCGATCACACAGAACACCTATGCTTCCATCCACCGTTTTAGCAACACCGCTAAATAACAATCGATCAGCTCCATCCACCGTTTTAGCAACACCGCTAAATAATAATGGATCGAGGAGCATACCCAGAAGTACGAAACGACTATTCAATAATTATGCAAACGCTTCTTCATCAAGATCATCATCTCGATCAAGTAATCCTCGAAAAAAGAGATAAAGAATAAAGAATAAAAATCATCTACTTCATCATTTTCGCCAACTCCGCCTCATAAATGCGCTTCCGCAGCTTCGTGGTGCTCCATCCATGACTCGCCCGATCATGAAAGTGTATCGGTGCGGGTAAGTCATATCCCGTGAATTGCTTTCCTATATAATCATCTCCTAAAATGCGCAGATCCGCATTGAGGGCAGAAAGTCCATCATATAGCTCGCGCTCTGTTGTGTAAATAAAGATTTTATCTACATACTTTGACGCTTCCACCAAGATCTTTCGCTCTTCAAAAGATAAGATCGGCTTATTCTTCTCCGGACGATCCACCGTTGGATCCGTTTGTAAAAAGGCGACCATCAAATCACAACGCTCTTTGCCATCTTTGAGCATGAGTGTGTGTCCAGCATGGAGAAGGTCGAAACACGATGCGGTGGTACATATCTTCTTATTTGCGTGCTCAGCGCGATATGCGCGAATCTCTTCAATCGATGATGATGTGAACATTCTTATATACTCCTTCAAATGATCTTTTTTATCATACTTTTACGAAGCGAAGAAATACTCACTTTTATCCATTTTGATATAAAGGAATTGCGATCAATATATAAATATATATCTTTTATCTTTTATCTTTTATCTTTCACACATTTGAAGAGAAAATGCTACCATGTCGCAAGTGTCATGCGAAGTGTGAACCTTCGGAATTACACAGTATATGTTCGAAATCGGAGAATCATGAGATTTGGTGTAATTCATGTATCATTGCCGCGCTGGGAATAAAGAGTACGGTAGAAGTGAGTTGCCGTCTGTGTAAATCAACATCGATCCTCCAAGGAGACGTCGCACAAGTGGTGGAGAAACATCAAACATATACATATATGGATGGTGAGATTCACGGAAAGGGTATCGAAAAGAGATTTAAGGTGAAGATCGATGATTATACATACGAAGATCGGAAATCCGTTGCTGATTATGATCGCGGCCGCATTCATGGTCTTTATACCGAATATGATGATCGCGGAAATAAAATCATTGAAGCGCGTTATCAATATGGCGTGCTTCATGGTATTTCTAAAAAGTATGCGAAATCCAACGTGATCGCATCGATGGAAGAGTATGTGGAAGGGAAGCTTCATGGGATTCAAAGTTATTATCGAAATGGTAAGATTGATCACGAGATCACCTATACAGATGGTGTCAAAAATGGTGCTTATACATACTATTGCCCCATTACAGATGCCATTTCGCGAATTGATCAATATAAAGATGATCAAATGGTGGAATCGATAACCTATTATATATCACATCGTACGAAAGAGTCGCAAGCATCGTATAAGGATGGAAAACTTCATGGTTTTATGATCAAATATGATAAAGAGGAGAATGTGATTTCATCCATGGAATATAAAGATGGACTTCCGTACAATGGGAAGTATATTCGCATGGAAGACCAAGAGCGTGTAGAAGAGTTTTATAAAGATGGAATGATTGAAGGAACGGCGTGTATATATTTGGATAAAACGGATCAACTAATCCGTAAAATCCCCTATGTGGATGGAAAGATCACAGGCATTGTGGAAGAGTATGATATGTATGGAAATATTCTTTCATCCACGGAGTATAAAGATGGAAAGATGAATGGAGAGCGTCATGAGTATGTGTATAAACGCGCGCTTCAATCCTTTTCACTTGTGGGAAAGCCAAAAGAGGAGACGCGCAAAGAGGAGATCTTCATGAACTTTAAAGAGAGAGAGAAGATGATCCATGATTCTGTGGAATATTGTGATAAACATGATCATCTATTCAGCACTAAACGCGGAATGGGATCATATGCATATATCAATGAGTTATCTTATGATGCTTTATCTCAATTAGATGAGCAATTTAAGACGAATGAAGCGGAGAATGCGTGTATGATGGATGGGGATGGTGTCGATCTATTTCTACAACGGAAATTGGAAAGTAAGAATCTATAAAGCGGCTTTTATCTTATATTTATAATCATATTTTATCTATATGATTATTTTATCTATATGATTATTTTATCTATATGATTATATTTTAGATTACGGATCATGTATTTACACAAATATTTCGAACTCCATGTTGATCTGACCTTCTGTGGTGAAAGGTTGCCATGATGAACTATGAATATTAAATGTGTTCGTATTATTATTCGTGAAAGCGACGCGGAATGTAGTCGACGAGTATGGAATGATATATCCTCCATGGGTTGACCAATTTGCCGGTTGAACAATACCACCGGTCATCGAGATCAAATATGGCGCCATGGCAGATACGGATGGCGACCAGAGTGCTCCGGTATAAGTGGGGTTGTATCCCGATGCGGTATTGAACGTGATCCCGGTGGGAAGTGTGTACAAATAATCACCACTACCCGCAGTGCCAGCAGCCCATCCAAGACGATAGCAAAGGCGGCGTTTATCACCAATCGATCGATAGTTGATCTGATTCATAGTGCGAGTACCCAGTGTAGGGGCGGATGTGGTGGCGGATACGGTGATGCTATTTTGGAAAGTTGTAGGTGTGTTAAACGAAACGACAGAATTATTTTGGTATATATTTCCCGTAAAGTATAAGTTGGTCGTATCGAGACGCGAAATACCGGATGTGAGGTAATTTTGCGAAAGGAGTGTCATATTTCCCATAGTGTAAGAGTAGAGGTTGGTACAATCATACAATAGAACTTGTAATGAAGATACCGCACTGTTCGATATATTCACATTACCTAAATCGCATCGGATGAAGTAGATGACACCCGCAAATGTATTGGGGATGGTGATCGATGTTGCGAATGAGCACTCTTCAAAGATGATGAAATTTGTTGTGCTACCTGTAAATGTGAAACCACCCTCAAACATCATCTTATGGAAGTAATGGCGACCCAGCGTCCCAGCAATCGTCGTCATACCCTTCACTTGTAATCCCGTGATCTTGATACGCGTTGATGAAGCACCACTGATTTGAATACCACGGCTTCCCGGCAACATCGCCATGACAGGCAGCTCTGTGAGAGTTGTGCCACCGGGTATGGGACCGATTAAGCCGATATTGATGCGACCATTGATGAGGAGATCGGTGCCACCATAGCTACCTGAACCGATATAGACGATAATGCCTTGGGCAGCGCCGGAGGCATCAAGGGCGACTTGAATGTCGCGATTATTATCGTTGGCATAGTACGAGTTTGTGTACAGAAGACGTTCATATTTATCAGGTGCGTCAGAAATGTTCGAAATCGCACTAAACAGATTTCCATTTTGATATATATTTCCATTATTTATATTGATATTTCCGATCATATCAAGGGCATACTGCGCATCAGGGATCTTGCCAATACCAATGCGATTTTGATTTCCTAAAAGATAGAGACTACTTGTTCCCACTTTGATATTGCCATCCACATATAGATTTCCACTCACATTTCCACTCCCAATCACACTCAACGTATATTGGGGATTATTTGTACCAATACCCACGTTTCCAAGATTATAATAGATCTTTTGTCCATTTTCCGACCAAACAGATTCTCCTGTAGCACCCGTATAACCCGTGTATCCCGTATAACCTTGTGCTCCTGTATAACCCGTAGGCCCCGTAGCACCGGTGAGCGATGCGCTTCCAGCAGCACCTGTGTAGCCGGTATATCCTGTATAACCGGTGGGACAGTTGATTTGAACGGGACGGCATGATCCATCTTTATTTGGATACACATAGTAGATCGGGTTGCGATTACAACTCATTTTCTTTTTTTCTTCTTTCTATAATGATCAAGTATATTTTTTAACATTTGATCATCAAACATATTTTCATAAAAAAACGATTTTATTTATTTGGGTACATACACGGATTTGATCACAAAGGCGATCATCAGAATAAAGAGCAAAACTACCAGCCAATAAATCGTCGTATTATCCGTCAAGAAATCATTCACCTTCTCCATCGTACTCTTCTTCGCAACTTTCCGTTTGATCACGCGCTTTGGGCGCTCTTCCACACCTTCATCACTATCCTCATCCTTGATACGAATTGCCGGTGTCGGTCTACCCATATGAGCTTGCTGTTGTTGTTGATATTGAGGTGGCGGGAGCATTGGTACCATCATTTGCGCCGGAACAGCAGGGAAAGTGGGCATTGGCTCCGCATAAGGTGGTTCAAAAGACCACATGCCCATGCCAGATGAAGGGTTCTGGTAATTCATGCCATATTGGGGCATGGTGAAAGGGTTGTTGGGGGAGAACTGTTGGGCATAACCACCACCCATACCTTGTGTCTTTGCCTTATATGCGGCATCTTCGATTTTGGATGAGCTCATACGGGGATCAACGCGAAGTTGAACACCGGTATTTGTGTACACTTGAACAGGAAATTGATCATTGCTATGGTTGATCGACATCGCATAAGGGTTTGTTGTGCTTGTATAACCGGAATTACCGATATATTTATATGTGCTCTCACGACTTCCTACAAATGTTTCTACATTGGAGGGTTGAACAGTATATCCGCCATTGGGATAATGGGATTGAATCATCGGATTGAAATCACCGGCACCTACGGAAGGATATGTTTGATTCATGGGATTTGGGTTGGAATATTGATTTTGAATAGGGACATCATAATAACCGGGATTAAAAACAGGAGCAGCTGGTTGTTGTTGAGGATATGAATAAGACATATTAAAATGATCAATCTTCTAATATTTAAATATATAAAAATTTCTATTTGATTTTAAAAAAAGAGATATTCTCAATTTGCGCGTGAATATAAAGATTTGAAACGAAAAGAGTGTAAGAAAATATAAGAATGGAAAAAGAAAAGATCGAATCTTATTTCTCTTTTTTGAAGAGTTATAAAAGAAGTAATAAAGATATACTCTTCTTTGAAAATGAAGATCAATATTTTATCTTCTCATATACTTCACTCGAATCCATTTCAAAACTTCTCCGTATCGAAGAAGTGAAGAGAAAGAATTACTCTTATATTCAATTCGCTATCAAAGGTTCACGCAAATATATCGACATTCTCAATATTCACGATTATCATGTTCATATAATCCGTAGTAATGGTGCGGAAATAACAAAATATGAAGCCAAATCGATGATTGAGATCTATTTTGACTATGTTTCCGAGTATGAAGCGAAGTACGGAAAAGAGACCCTTGTACTCATCCAAGTCGGCGGATTCTTTGAATTCTATGGTGTCGACAACGAGTCGGAGAAGATTGGAAATGCCCGCGTCATCGCCGATATGCTCAATATCACCCTTTCACGTCGTGATAAGAGCATATTGGAAAATAGCCGGAAGAATGCCCTCATGGCCGGATTTCCCATTGCAAATATCCGCAAATATCTCCAAGTACTGATTCAACAATCATACACCGTCGTACTGATTGAGCACACTTCACCGGCACCTGATCCCCTTCGAGATATTACACATATTTACAGTCCATCTACCTATATTGATGACATTTATGGGGCACATGATGGAAATATGTTTGTATCGATCTATATGAGTGAGCATAAGGGAGTTTACTCTTGTGGGATGAGTGCGATTGATGTTTCTACGGGTACTTCGCATGTGTATCATGTGGATTCGGGATTTGGGATGGATAAACAAGCACTGCTTGAAGATGTTTATCGATTTATTGAGAATTTTAATCCAAAAGAGATCCTCTTCACATCTTTCAATCTCACCTCCTTCTCAAAGGAAGAGATCAATAAACTCTTCGGTTCATCCCATCGCGTCCTTCATAATGATTATAATCAATTGGATGAATCGTATCTCAAAGTGAGCTACTTGAACTCCGTTTTAGAGAAAGTGTATAAACATCACGGCATCCTTTCGGGGATTGAGTACGTACATCTCGAAAAGTATCCGGATACAGTCGTTTCATTTGTGAGTGGCATTCAATGGGTATATGATCATGATCCATTTATTATTGAGAAGATCCAGATTCCCCAAATATATGAGTATCATAAACATTTAATCCTTTATCATAATGCTGCCTATCAGCTCAATTTGATCCACACACATAAAGAGGATACCAAATATAAATCCCTTTATGATATTATTCAAAAAACATCCACACCCATGGGGCGGCGGAAGTTGAAGTATGATCTACTTAATCCCATCACCAATATTGATCGATTGAATCGCTCATATGAGAAGATCGCAAAAATGGCCGATTATAAGTATATTGAAGGGCAACTGAGTGCGCTGGTGGATATGGAACGATATCATCGGAAAATGGTATTAAAGATGCTTCATCCCCAAGAGTTCTCTTCTCTCTACTATACGTATATTACTGTTTCGCAATTGATGGAGTATGATGGAATCGACTTAAATGATTATGATATAACGATTCAAGATAAGGAAGATATGAAGTCTCTTTTGAAGTATATTGAGCAAAATGTGGATGTGAAGGAGATGGGGAAGTATAATTTGAATGATATTACGAGTTCTTTCTTTCAGCATGGTGTTTCGAAAAAAGTGGATGATCTTCAAGCAAAGATCCATACGATTGAAACGTATATGAATTCTGAGTGTACATTTCTAAATGATGAGATCAAGAAGCGCGAGCCTTCATGTGATAGTGCTGTAAAGATTGAAGAAACGGGTGGAGTCTTCTATATGAGCACTACGAAACGACGGAGTGAACTTCTTTCCAAAGAAACGGCATCAAAGTATCAGATCATCAAAGGTACAGGAAGTAATGTGCGAATTACGAGTGATCTATTTATTCAACAATCCGATTTGTTGATCGCACATCGTGAAATGATGAAGAGTATGATCAAGAGTACATATATACAATTCAAAGAGGAACTTCTACTTCAATATGGGCGGATTATGGATAAAATATGTACGTTTATTGCCGATTTGGACGTGATCAAAAGCCATAAGAAGTGCGCACTTTTGTATGGTTATGTACGGCCTTCAATTATACCAAATGAAAATCGTTCCTATATAAATGTGAAAGGATTGCGCCATCCGATCATCGAAGTGATTGAAGATAGTAAAGCATATATATCGAATGATATTTCGATTGGAAATACGGAAATCGGTTTTCTGTTGTATGGTGTGAATGGCGTTGGTAAATCGTCGCTGGGTAAAGCGCTCGGGATAGCAATCATCATGGCACAAATGGGTATGTATGTTCCATGTAAAGAGCTCACATATTATCCTTATACGAAGATCTTTACGCGCATTAATGGAGATGATAATATATTCAAAGGGATGTCATCGTTTGTGGTGGAGATGAATGAATTGCGATCGATTTTGAAGTATGCAAATGAGCGGTCGATTGTGTTGGGAGATGAAGTGTGTAAAGGGACGGAGGAGACGTCGGCTCTCTCGATTGTTGCGTCGACGATTCAGCGCTTTTCGCAAAAGCGGATTTCCTTCATCTTGGCAACACACTTCCATAAATTATATGATCTTCTTCAAAACGGAAAAACACAGATTTCCGGTGTTTCCTTTAAACATTTGAGCATTGAGATTGATAAGAAGAGCCGTGGCATCATTTATGGGCGGAAGTTGATGGATGGAATGGGTAGCACGAATTATGGATTGGATATTGCGCGTTTTATTTTGGAAGATGAGGATTTTATGGTACAAGCGAAGTCGATTCGTGATGAGATCTTGGAGATTGAAGATAAGATTGTGAGCCCAAATGTTTCCAATTATCATAAAGATATGTATGTTCATGAGTGTGTGATATGTGGAAAGACGGCGATTTCGACTCAATTGGATACACATCATATTATTGAACAACATGAATTTGATGAATATAAGATGAAAGATGGGATTCAAAAAGATGCCAGGCATAATCTGGTTGTGCTATGTAAAGAGCATCATGATGCCGTTCATCACGGAAATTTGAGGATTCATGGATATAAAATGGGTGTACATGGACGGATTCTCGATTATGAATTCGTGGAACACGTTGAAGAGAAGATCGAATTTGTTCAACACGTTCAACATATTGAAGAAGAGAAGAAAGAACCCGAAGCAAAGAAGAAGAGTGTTCATAAAAAGTATGATTCATCGATTGTAAAATCGGTGATAACATTGGGTGAAGAGTATAAAGATCAATTGAATCAAATCAAAATTGTACAAAGTATGATCAATCAACAGACTCAAATTGTCATTCCCACAGCAACGATCAAAAAGATGATCAGTGGGAATTATTGATCTCTGTTTTTATTTGTAGAAGATCATTTATACATGATCTCTTTATTTTTATTTTTATTATATGTAATAAAAATAGAGTATATTTATATCTGAATTTCAATGGCGCTTTGTCAATATAAAGACGTTTTAGGTCGTCCCAAAGAGGGGTTTCATCGTCCCCGCTTTATGGGATTTGCCGCATATGACCTCTTTGGCACTCTTGCCATTGCCGCAATCATCGCAATCTTCTTTTATCGAAAAACACTTCTTATCTCTTTTATTGTTATATCGATCATCCTCCTTCTTTTGGGGATTTTTCTACATAAACTCTTCTGTGTCGAAACGACACTCAATAAAATGATCTTCGGCTAAGCGCTTAATCATCATTAAGCGTCAAATAAAATGATCTTCGCTTAATCCGCATTAAGCGTCAGTTGCTTGATAATATCGTCCGCATGGAGCTCGGCAAGGGACGAATTGCGGTTATTGCGACTGCGCGACGATGACGAGGAGGACGCCGATTTGACGGGTTGAGTGGGAGCCGAGCTCATCATGCGCTGTTGTTGAGCAGCCGCGGGGGGAGCGGGAGGTGCCGTAGCACGTTCTTCAACGACTTCCACACCGTCAAGCATTTGCTTCACTTGATTCATCTCCTCTTTCAGAGTTTGAACTTCGGTAAGTAGAATGGCAACAAGCGTAGTGAGCTTATTATGACTTACCGCAAGTTCATTCAGTTTCGAACGGGTTGCTTGGATCGCTTTGGCTTCCATCTTCTCTTTTTAAATCTCTTATCTCCTTAATCTTTCTATATTTTTTGAAGGATTCAAACGAACCCTTTTTCTTTTTCTTTTTTTCAAAAAGAAAAAGCGTTCTTCGAAGATAGAGAAAAAGAAAAAGAAAAAAGAAAAAAGAAAAAGAAGAAACGTTCTTCGAAGATAGAGAAAATAGAAAAAGAAGAAACGTTCTTCGAAGATAGAGGAAAAGAAAAAGAAAAAAGAAGAAAATGTATTTCACATATAAAATGATATAATATATATATGAAATCAGAAAAAGTGAAATCGCTTTGATCATAAAAGAATTATATTCTATATCATTAGTACATTTGACCCAAAGATGATCATTCCGATTCGTTGTTTTACCTGTGGTAAAGTTGTTGCCCATCTCTGGGAACCTTATCAAAAGCGCGTCCAAGAGATCGCCCTTTCCCATAAGAGTGAAGATGATAATCAACAGTATCGTTTTGTAAATGTTGAAACATTACGGCAAAAGACAGAAGAGGGGAAAGTATTGGATGAACTCGGTGTTCACCGCTACTGTTGTCGGCGCATGCTTATGTGTAATGTCGATTTAATGGATAAGATTTAATATCCCTTGTATTCTATATCATTTTATATTTATTTTTCCATGTTATGTATAAATTTTTATATATAACATATAAAAAATCAAAAAAGTGATTTTGATTTTAGAAGAGTTGAGCATATGTAAGAGTAGAATATAAAATGTCTCAATCTGTCGAACCCCAGTTTAAGAGTGCCATTAAGGAGTGGTACAAGTGCGAATTGGAAGAGAAGAACTTGAAGGCGAAGCTGAATGACATCAAGAAGAATAAAGATGGTGTCGAAACGATCATTATTGAATACATGAAGAGCCACAATATTGAAGATAAGGATATTCATATTGGTGAACATGTTCTCAAATATACCGAAACGAAGAGCACCGAAGGAATCACCAAGAAGCTCATTTTGGAACGTCTTACCGAATATTTCCAGGGGAATCAAGAGGAAGCCGCAAAGCTTACTGAATTTATCTACGCAAACCGGAGCTCGACGGTGAAGGGAGGGATTAAACTCAAATGAAGGGAACCGCTTCGACCCTCCCGCGTTAGGGGTAAACCCCTAACAACCCCATAAATATATTTTATGAAACAAATAAATTCCTCTATATCCAAATCATAAATATCAAATTCCTCTATATCCAAATCATAAATATCAAATTCCTCTATATCCAAATCATAAATATCAAATTCCTCTATATCCAAATCATAAACAAATTATATAAATATTTCTATATACGTTTATATATAGAAATATTTATATAATTTGTTTATATACATATATGACTTTTTATAAGAGATAAGTATAACGTGTTTCATTATCATTAAAAATGACAAGTGATGAAGAGTATAGGAAGATCAAGAAGTGGGTTGCGATCAACAAACATGTAATTGAAGATATATATCAGCACTTTTTGTACATATGTAATGAAAAGTATCAATTAGATATATATCCTTCCAAGTATTTATATAATGATCTATGTATCTACTTTTATCATACATTGCGCGATGATTCCGGGTCTGTTTTATATGATGATTGTGATCGGATATCGGATCAAATATAAGCGTTTCTTTTTCGATAAAAGAATCATATATACTATATAGTATATATGAACCACACTTTACAATAAAATGAGAAAAAATCAACATATGAATATGAATTTGTCCTCCTTCACGTGTGAAAGGTTCGCGGAGACGTCAAATGTGAAGATTGTAAATGATCGCATATCAAATATAATCTCTACCCAAGAGCTCTCCCAAAAAGAGATAATCCATTCAATCGTTCAAGATGAGTTTGATATTTGTTATTCAAACACCATTTCTGATGCGAAAGCCGATTTTGAAGATGATCTATACCATATCTTCGGCTTACAACTGACTTCCAAACATAATGGTCAACCCGGTTCTCAATTACTTCAAATTATGAAAAAACACTCATGCCATTATGATACGATCAAACAAGATGTACATCGCAATAAATCACACTTCATCGAATCTTATTACTACAAATAGGATCGTTTTGTCTTTTATATTTTATTATTCTCATTTGATGGTAATCGTTTATATTCACGTGTAGTACGTGATGCGTTTCCGAAAGCACCTGATAATAATTCAATATTCAACGGTGAATCCCCCGAATTTTCATAAAGATTCATTTTACATAAAATGGGTATAATACCAATCATCAAAGATTGAATCGTAATAAAGACAGGTGCCATAATTGCCGCACCCTTCGTCCCTTTGCCACTATCCGGTTCACTCGATTCCGCCAAACCGATACACAATAAGATCATCACAACAAGTCCAATGATTGCGAAGATGATATGTGTGGTTAAGATTGTGTCGCTATGAAGAAGGGATACAAAGAGGTTCCATATAAATGCGACAGTAAGGATGATATACGCAACGATGAGGAGGATATATCCAGAGTACGTGTGTAAAAGAACACGGCGATCGGTGTGCGAATCATTATACTTTTTAACAGAGAAGAAGTAGATGATTTGAACTAAACCAAAGATAAAGATGAGTAGCGAAAGGAACATAAATGTATAAAAGATCGATGTACCATAAAAGAATTCATTTATTTTGCGTACATATTGGGGATATGATCTATAGGTATAAGTGGTGATCGCAAAGAAGGCAACAAAGATGATGATGAAGAGGACATATAGAGATATGCCGAGTTTTCTCTTTAATGTTTGAAAGGTGTTATTTCTTTTTGAATGAAGTGAAGAGGAAGATGATTCTTCCTCCTCTTGAAATAAAATAGAACGCAATCTGGATGTCATCTTATGGAACTCTTTTTAGAATAGTACTATTTAACATATAGAAATAAAAATCAAAAATTCGATATAATCATTCATAAAAGATCGATATAATCATTCATAAAAGATCGATCATAATCATAGAAAGAAGTATTTTAATAAATTAAGATTAAATATTAAGATTAAATATTAAGATTAAATATTAAGATTAAATATTATCATTATACATAAAAGATGGAATTTTGGGTATACTTTATGGGGTCATTATATATGATCAGTTCACTCTTTCGATTTTCCAAAATGTACTCCACATATATATTTCGGGATCGTGCGCGACAACAGCGAATAGAAGAGATGATCTACTCCACATTACATAGTTCAACACTTCTCCTCTTATCCGGATGTGCTCTTCAAGAGAATATATGTTCAACCCAACTTCAAGATCATGGGCGGATTTCAGAGATGATGAAGTTCGCAACTGCCTTCTCACTATCCTACTTTTCAATGGATCTGATTCAATGTATTTCAAAATTAAATATGATCTTCATATTACATCACATATGTGCGATTCATCTTCTTTATATGAGTAGCCAAAAATTCAATCGCGTACATGAAGGATCCTTTGTAATGGCTTACTTATTTCTTCTCGAATGGAATACTCCACTCATGAATTTGGGCACACTCTTAAAGATGATGAAATTTGATTACTATGTATACGGATCCGTTTGGGTATTACATTTAATCTCTTATACTCTCTGTCGCCTGATTATGATCCCATATATCACATACTACTATTATCACCACTACGGGATCGACTATTACCAACTTCCGAATTTGGCGATCATTTATGGAGGATCTTGTTATTGGGCGTATAAACAATTATGTGGTATTCAAAAACGGGTTTTATGGAAAGAAAAAGAGAAAGGAGAAAGGAGAAAGAGTGATTTATAAATAGGATTATATCATACAAATGAATAACAAATGAATAACAAATGAATATTTTTATTTGATTTTTGATTTTTGATTTTGTATTTTTTACGCACTCAAAATGCGCAGTACATCGTCAATCGTCTCATGATACATACAGAAGTTAGACACTTGCGCCATCGAATAATAATCATCGCGGATCTGTGCGATCTCATGCGCATAATTTTCTGTGAGCTGATCCACCGGGATATCATAAAAGTAAGAAATATACTCTACGATGATCTTGTGTGATGGACGCTTCAACTCAATGTGAATATCCATGCGCCCAGGGCGCTTTAATGCGGAATCAATCCGCTCGGGATAATTGGACGTCATAATAATAATACGACCCGGGTGCTCTCCAATACCATCAAATACATTCAATATGTTCGAAAGAGTGAGTTTATCATCATCCTTCGAAAAGTTGTGCGCACCTGATTCGGTCTTAGTGTTGCTCTTCATAATCGCATGAGCAAGGCGGTCAATGGAAGATGCGCTGGCATCTTCATCTTCGTTATCGGAATTGGTCGCACTCCGTTCAAGAACGGCTGAGCAAACGCAATCTATATCTTCGAAAACATAGATACGCTTCGAAATATTCTTCTTGTTTATCTCTTGGGTAGAGAAGATCATCTCCAATTCGCGCGCACTCTTAATGCGATTCAAATCGATCACAACGATCGAATATCCGGTATATTGGGCGATCGCCTTAATGGTCGAGGTCTTTCCACCACCCGGCGTTCCATAAAGGAAGATGCCGAGATGATGAGGTAAACCTTGTTTCGCCCACTTTTCGGGGTGGTGAATGAAATCATCCACACGCTTCGTCAGCTTTTCACGGCCTTCAAAGAAGACATTCTCGAATTTACGGTTTGTGTGAAACACTTGCTCGTCAAATTCAGGAACAATCTTTCCATCGTAAAGGCTACATCCACGAAGCGTAAAGAGATACTGTTGATCCTTCGTCTTCGCTTCCTTGTACTGTTCATAATCGTTGATACGATCCTGAATGAACGCTTTCAACTGAACCATGTTTCCACCCTTGATAAAGAGCTTCATCGTATGGGTAATTGAATCGCTCTTGGCATTATCACCCGTTTCGGACGTTGAGCCTGAACCGGAGGAGGCAGATCCCTTCTCCTGTGTACTCTTTTGAATATCACAGAAGCAGTAGATCTCCGTTGCACCATCTTTATGGAGCAGGAAAGGTTCCTTGGTACACGGGAGGTATACAGGAGATGATGCCATCGCCTTACGGAACTTCTCCACCATTTTATTCTCTTCGTCAAATAACATCGATTTATCTTGATCGCAAACTGCGTCAAAAACATCGGTCTCACTTAGAGATTGGATGCGTAGATCATTTGTGTCTTGCTTCTTTTGAATAAAATGTAGAATCGCCAAAAAGGCGCGGCTGTAATCCATCTTATCTTTCATACGTTTTCCATATAAGAGGACAGGCACCATTTTAGCAACAAAGGAAATCTCCGGATGCTCAGGTTCCTTACGCATATACGTAAAGAGCTTCTGCGCCATCGATACCACATCAAACTTGGTATTATACCAGTTGATCAACGCCATTACAGCGGTTAAGACCATGGTACGTAAATACATATCGATGATCAGATTACCTGTGGTAAAATTACCAAGGATGCTGTTCATGAGAATCGTTTCGGACATCGTAAATCGATATGTGTTTTTAAGATATTTATATGGATCATTTAACGATTTGTATGGATTGAGAAAGTAAATTTTTATTTTTTTATGTTATGTTCTATTTATCTTTTTGTATGTTGTTTCTATTTTACGTTCTTCGTTCTTCTCTTTTCTATACTCTTCTTTTTTTACAAAGTGCGATAAAAAAAGAGAAAATAATCTTCTTCTAAAATAGAGGTTTCTGCTTTTTTATTTAGGAGTAGAAGTAGAATAAGAAATGTCCCGCAATATATATAGTAGTTTAGATGATGCGTTTCAGCCATTAAATCCACAACAACAGAAACAGTATATTGATCAACAGAAGAGTCGTGTACAGCAAGAGGAGCAAACAAAGCGTATGTGGGCAAAGTGCGAAGATCGCGATTTTTCGGATATTTATAATCGTATGAGTCAAGGGCAATCATTGCCGCCTTATTGTACCAAAGAGAATGATCAATTCAAAGAATTCCAAAGAAAAAGTAATGAAGATCGCGAATCGTATTTGCGCAATATGAACTCCACGCCACGCCCTCAAATATCGAATGATTACCAAAATATGGAATTAGGGATGTACCATTTACGGCACTCGGAAGAAGATCGCCAAGCATTGGTGAAAGTTCCGAATAGTCAAAAGGCATTTTTACAAAAGCGACTTATGGAACTCGAAGCTGAACTCAAAAAATATCAATTTTTACTCCGCACCTTTGATGAAGAACGTACCCCCAAACTGACCAACTCTCCATATTCAGAAGATACGATTGAAAGTTTTAGCAATATTGAACCTTCCCGAAAGAGTGGGAGTGGGAGCAGTGGCGATGATATCATCGATTTGATCGTCCTTTTAGCCATCGGATTGCTCATCATCTTTGTTCTCGATTCTGTATTCAAAATGGGTGTTCATCGTACAAAAAAATAAAAACAAAAACGCACACAAATCACATAAAAGATAAAGAGTTCTCTATTTTCAATTGAATATAAAGAACTTATGATACCATTTTTTCTTAAAATTGCCGTGGTAAATGGAGAGTTGGTTTATTGGAGAAGCTATCAAAAAGCATATTTCGATGTGCGGGTGTATGAGCTTGTGGAGCGTTCTGATATTGTGGTCGAGAGAAGGATGGAGCGGATGCCATCATACGATTAAAAGTAGATGTTTCGCGATATGTTTCTTTGGGTGTTTCATATGAAGGAAGAGCAAGGCGCGATTGTGGCGGGGGTGGAGGCGGCGGTGTTGATTGTTTGGCATTGTATAAATAATTCCCCGCACCTTGGAAATTCTCAATCGGGCGATATTCAATCATCGGTGCGGTGGCGGCGGGTGCTTTTGGTTTATGAGTGGGTAAATCGGTAATGCGAAGATTTGGCTTAGGGACATTCCAACAAATGAAGATAAGAAATGGATCAACATACTTGGCACTGAAACCTTTTTCATGTAAGTTATTTAAGACGAAAATGACACAATCTTTCATATTATATAAGGGTGTTCCATAAATGTACTCGGGAACTTCATAAAAACAGTAGCTCTCTTCATTGATGGCGCACTGCTTGATCTTTTTGTATACTTTCCCTAAAATCGATTTATAAATATGAAGACGTCGTAAATCTTTTTCACGCTGTTTATTGTGAATATCACTCACACTAAATGTAAAATCATTATCATCTAAATCCTCATACTTCCCATAGTAATCCACATAATCAATATCCATCTTTGATCAAAATTCTATCTATATAGAGAGATTTTTTTTATATTTACCAAACTTTTCGTTTTAACGTGATTGACACTTTCTTCATTATAAATAAGAAGATGGTGAAGTACGAAGAATTGGTAATTAGCAGCGGAGGTGTGTATATCGTCCACTTCATCGGCGCATTACGCGCTCTCCATTCATATTTTCCCGTTGATTGCTTTAAATATTACACCGGATGCTCCGCTGGTGCGATATTATGTCTACTTCTTGTATGTGGATATGATGTGGAAGAATTATATGATATAGTCCTTAAAACAGATATTACAGAGTATCAAGATTTGAAGATCGCACATTTTCTCGAATCCTATGGATTTGATCATGGTGAAAAAGTTGGTGAACTCTTTAAAACACTCTTAAAAGCAAAAGGATTCCATGAACATATCACCTTTTTAGAACTCTTTGAATATACACACAAGGTACTTACCATTTCCGTATCCAATATTACAAAAGAGTGCGCGGAGTACCATAATATCTTCTCCACACCTTACGCAAAGGTGATCGATAGCGTTCTTATGTCAATGAATATACCTATACTCTTCAAACCCATTCGACGTACAATCACTTATATGGGACAATTACAAGAAAATCACTATTATGTCGACGGTGCCATCTTCGATCCATTCCCATGGCGCGTGATGAAACGGGTAATGCCACATAAAAAGTTGGGTATCTTTCATTATCGTCAACGAAATGAAGGAAATGATTCGGCACATATGATGGAGTCATTTCAATCGTACTTTTTACATCTATTATCAATGGTGGAACGTGATATGATGCGCGAGAAGTATAAACATATCAAAGATAAACAGATCTTCTATATCGATGATCCGAATATTCATATGATTGATTTTCAAATGAGTGCGGAGATGAAACGTGTATATATGAAAGATACCGAAAGAAAGTTTGAACTCTTCTATCTTGCCAAAGAGCGCACTCATTACTTATCCCAAAAGTACTTTAACTTGTGGCATTTTAAAATGAAAATGAAAAGGAAAGAGATGAAATAATGAATGATCAAATCATCGATGTACTCTACTCTTTACTACGCAAGTATTGAAGGAAACCGGTTTTGGAGCGATCACCATCATACTCCTCATACTCCGCCTTCTTGCCTACTTGGGGCATACCAGCCTTGTAATAGCGGATCGTGGGGAAACCGCTAATTCCCTCTTGCTTCACCAGTGCCGCATGTTTGGCGTTCTCCGCGTCAATCATAACAATTTGGATCTTTCCTTTGTACTCAGCCAGCGCCTCTTCCAGGAAGGGCTTGGTGCGCTTACAATGACCGCACCAATCGGCATAGTACATCACAAAGGCGGGGGCGGTGCCATCTTCGAAACCTTCGATCATGAAGGAAGTGCGGAGGTTGCCCAAGTGGGCACGCATACCAAAACCCATAGTTAGGTTAGCGGCACGGAAAATGGAAAGGATCACAATGAGGATAATAACGATCGTGACGATTGAAATGAGAGGATTGGCTAAATATTTGAGCATTTTATTTTATTTGACTCTTATACTCTTACTCGATAAAATAATTCTCTTCGACTTTTTCTTATTTTCCATCTCTTCTTTCTCTTTTATCTTTGTTAAAAATAGAAAATATATTTCACGTTTGATAAAAATGGCAAGAAAAAGCGTCCGCGCTCCCAGAAGATCATCTACCAAATCATCTGAGCCCACATCCTCGATGCCAGCAACCGGCATCTTCGGCCACCTTCACACCGGAAGTATTATTCAATGCGATGCGAAAGATAATTCGTTCTTCTGTATGCTAAGCAAAGGATTCTCCGCGATCATGATGATTCTTACATTGATCATCATATTCTATTTTATTTATATTTTTGCAAAAATGTATATGGGAAGTGGAAAGAGAAGATAATGGGTCTGCGTTATGGTTGATTGAAAAAGATGGTCTCTATTAAATAGTAATGGTTTTCTATATTTTATGAAAATATTTGTATCAAAACAGAAGATGGATAAGAACGTTATACTTTTTATTCTATTTATTATTCTTCTCTTTTTTGTTTCGAATGATCCCAAATTTAATAAAATCTTCCAAAAAGGCGTCATCAAAATCATATTCATCTTCTCACTTGTATATATGTACTATTTAAAGATAAATGTTGCCATCATTCTTGGCCTCTTCTTCATCTTCATACTCTTTTATACAAACTTAGGAAAGAAACTCCAAAAGAATAAACATATCAAACGGATTCTAAAAGTATGTACACCACTCTTCGAATTTATCGAAGATACCATACAAATGATCTATGAAGATGGTGATGATAATGAAAGTGAGGAAGCAAGCGTAAAAAGCACAAAAAGATATCAACAACAACAAATAGAGACGAAGAGTGAAGAAGAGATCAATGATAGCGATTTTGATATTTTAGATGAAATCCGTAATGATATGGCCATACCACAACTGAAATCAAAGGATGAAGAAGAAGAAGAACAATCATCACCCATTCATGAAGAAACACATATTGAAGATTCGGATGGGATCGTGGAACCGGATGTGGTATTAGATCGCAATCAAGTAAAGGAGTTATATCAGCAATTCATTTCTGTCAAAAATGATTTAGAAAATATCAATGAATAAATGATAAAAGATAAAAGATAAAATATTTCTTCATTATGAATAGGATAGATGATTTATATATAAAATATGATGGATAAATTGTTTACAGCGCTGATTATGTTGGCGATGAATATTGGAGGGCGTTTTATTGTGATGGATTTACCACAATCGATTGATCAAATATTTACATCATCAGCGATTATGCGCAGTTTTGTCATCTTTGCCCTCTTCTTCTCCGCAACACAAGATATACGATATTCCATTATCTTCACATTAATCTTTATTATTGTAATGAAATATTTACTCAATTGTGATAGTGAATTCTGCCTCTTAAATAAAGAAGATTTTAAGAGTCAGAGTCAAAGTGAAGATAAGGAAGACGGATCAAAAAAGATTCGTGAAGAAGATTATATCAAAGCAAAACGAATCGTTGAATCATATATTGATCAAACATATCATAAATTGGCTTAGTAAGTAAGCGCATAAATTATCCGAAAAGTAAAAATGTTTCTACTTTTTGAATTTTCTTTTCTATTTTCTATTTTCTATTTTCTATTTTCTATTTTCTATTTTGAGTTTTGGATTGCGTGAAAATAAAGGAATTAAAATAAAAGGATAGAATAAAGTAAGATTTATATTTTAAATTCAAATTCAAATTCAAAAATGATGTTTGATGTAAGCAACGGTGGAAATTTTAAGAGTGAATCTTTCATGGCTCCCAAGTTTTCGAAGAGTAATGATGATTTTAGCGTCAAGATCGGTTCCGGAAATAGCGCTTTTAAGAGCGAGAAGATAGGAAGTAATATGAAACCCGTATTTGCGAATAGCTCTTCCGGAAGCATTCGCATTCCCGAAAATAAGAAGATGCCCATTAAACCTAAGTTCATGCCCTCCTCATCTTCTTCCTCCTTCTCGCCCAAAGTGCCCGTCGACAGCTTCTCCGCATTTTCCAACGGCAGTCAAAGTGGCAGTGGTAGCGAAGATGGAGGTAGCGATGACGATGGCGATTCCGAGATGAATAGCGGCGGTGGTAGCGGCAGTGATGAAGAGGAGGATGATGCCACACCTCGTTCTCGTAGCACCTCTTATACTTCGGGGTCGGGATCTGGTTCATATGCGAGTGGGAGTGGCAGTGGTAGCGAATATAGCTCCGGAAGTGATGAGTCGAGTGAGTATGAGAGTGGCAGCGAAGAGAGTGGAAGTGAAGAAGGAAGTGAGGAGGGTAGCGAAGAGTCGAAGGATGAGCGTGAGATGACGTATGAAGAGATTCAAAGGGAGAAGCAGAACCTCCTCTTCGAATTAGAGCGCCTTCACAAATCGGGTTTCGCCCCATCCAAGCGCTATTCCATGGCATCTTCATATGATGAGATGAAGTATGAGCGCGATCGTCTGAAACGCATGCGTGATGTGGAGCGTTCGATTAAGTTTAGTAGGAAGATGCTTCTCGGTTTTGCCGGTGGTGTCGAATTCCTCAACGACAAGTTCAATCCGGCTGATCTCAAACTGAAAGGTTGGTCAGAAAACGTCATGGAGAATATTACCGATTATGATGAAGTATTTGAAGAGCTTCATGACAAATATGCGGATTCCGTAAAGATGCCCGCGGAACTGAAACTGGTAATGATGGTTTCAGGTAGCGCTTTCATGTTCCATTTGACAAACTCCTTCATGAAGAGCGCCACACCTGATCTCCGCGATGTCCTTCGCAATAACCCGGATATTATGGCGAATATCAATGCGGCGGCGGCAAAGGATATGGGTGCTAAGATTGATCAAACCTATGGGCGCAATAACCCGGTGGCAAATATGATGAAAGGAGGTATTGATATGAAACAGCGCCAAATGAGCGGTCCCGCAAATGTGGATGATCTTTTAGGAGAGCTGAATAGTGATGATGCTTCGGTAGGTAAGATTAAGAGCTTCGGTAGCCGTAATGCACCCAAAAAGAAAGGTGGTTTCTCCCTTTCTCTCTAAACGAAATAAATAGAGTAAATGTTTTCATGTGATTGATTTTAACAAAGATGATTTTGTTAAAATGACGTCTTTTCAAGCGAACCTCCTGCTCACCTTTCACGTGTTAACACGTTAAAGGGAGCCAAGGAGGACGATTTTGATATTTTGAGATTTTATCTTATGGAGATAAGAGATAAATATGATCGGAAATAAAGGCACATGTTTCTTCTTTTTCAATCTTTACTTTCTTTACTTCTTTTTTTACGTTTTCAATTTCTATTTTTGGAGGTGCTTCCAAGGAGTACCCTTTGCGGATCTTCTCTTCCATTTGAAGAAATCGGATCAAGTCAGGGTCTATATTCTTTATCTTTTTATCAAAATCAGGATGATTCGAATACGAAAATATTTGAATCTCTTCCAATACTTCTTTCATACTCTTCAATACTTCCATTTTCAAAATTAAATCAAATCACTACTCTAAGAGTGGATATATTTTTTATATTCCCAAATAAGTGAGCCACGAGGCAAACGTGAGCCATGCCACCAGCGCGATCATCAAATACGCATACTTCACTTTCATCTTCATCAATTGATATGTCATGACGTAATATACCAGTGTGATCAGTATGATATAGATGAAAGAAGGGAGTGGAAGGCACACATTTCGGAAGATCACATTCCAAAGATTGAGACCAATAAATGCCGCAATCATAAAGAGTGAGTATTTCGATGTAATCGAATGGTTTTGTAAGAATTGATAGTACACAAAACCGATGATCAAGTAAAGGATCGGCCATACTGTAAAGAACACATAAGGTGGTGGTGTCCAATCCATCATCTTATCAACGTTTCCACATGCGCTCTTCGTATTTTTCACAAAAAGGTTCATTCCCATTCCAATGATGAGTGGGAGCAAGATGATCCAACGCGAAACCGCCATATTTTATATACTATTTCGTGATATAAAATATAAGATAAAATCGAACACTTTATTTAATTCGCACGTTCTTTATCAAAAATGGGTGCGAAGTGTTGTGTCATGATACGTTCAGGTGTGTAATCTTTATACATATTCCAATCACCACTCTTATTCCACACTGTCAAATCCTTGAAATTCCGAAATATGTGCGCCAAATGTAGATCATTCGCATAAATGATCGCCTTCTCTTTCAAAATCATCAAATGTTCAATATCTCCACACGTCGATGTGATGACGGGTTTATTCATAATCGAAAATTCCGCAACCGCCAATCCAAACGTTTCCCCATCTTTACGCGCATGAATCATCGCATCACACGTATTGATAAATTTCACTTTATACGTTTGATCATCACAATAGGGCAAATGAATGATGTGTGGATGATCATGGCAAAATGGCTCCGTATTCATAAAAAGAAAGTAAATCGGTACATTATCAACATCACGATCACATTCAAATATAACTTTGGTAATCGCATGATGAACCATCGGTATATTGAATTGATCACGCGCACCATGTCTTCCAAAGACGATCGCATTTTCAGGGATTCCTAGTGATGCTCTCAGATTTTCCGTAATTCCGCGCTCTTCCTTACTAAACGGTATCATATACGGAATGACCGGAACATGTGGGGTATTGAATCGCAAATTGAGGAATTGCGAAATCGACGCATAATAATCACCTTCACATCCTGTTGTATTAAAGACGGCGTGTTTTATCGTTTTACAATTTCCCCATAATTCCGGATTATCAAACATATAAAGTGGATCATAGGTGCCAAATAATTGCGTATAGAAGAAATCAAGATTATACGTTTCAATTACATTGCGCATTTCACGCATATGATTAATCTCAATCACCTCAAAACGCGACGCAAAGCGATCATAATCAACCCGCATTGTCGGAAAGTGGATCTCCGAACCTAACGCGCGTTGCGCCTCTTTCGTAAAGGCAATGATGTAGGATTTATTCCCCAATATGCGCTCATTTCCGTCCGCATAATCAAATATCGCTCGCTCCACGCCACGACCCGTAAAGTGGCGCATGAAAAATCCAACATGCTTCAACTCTGCTGGCTCGATCATTCGGAACGAATGATCGATCGCAGAGTAGCAGGGAGTCGTCATTTTTGTTAAAGAAGCATATTTATATATATCACCGATTTCCTTTATATTCAATCAAAAAGATCTGAATCACTCTTTTCGTTTGCGGGGCTTCTTTTCGGGCTTTTGGAGAACGCGTTTGAGAACATAAATGCCTTGAAGGAAGCTATCGGCTAAATCATCGCGCTTCTTATGACTTTGAAAGAATTCTGTATATTCAGGGGATTGTGCTTTCAAAAAGTACATCGCATGCGCAATTGCCAACTTCTTCTTATCTCCATACGCAAGCGATGATCCACCACTTTGCGTCGTTGCGTCGATGACCGTATTTGCCTTCTCTTGAGCATCCTTCTCTTCCATAATCTTCGCATACTTCACTTCATACTCTTCATCTTCGCTATCCAATGCGTCGATTTGATCATTGTAATATAAGAGAGATTTTTCTTCTCCTTTACTCTTTTTAGAAACGCGCTTCTTCTTTTTCAATTCTTCAAATGTGATCTCGGGACCATCATACACTTTCAATTTATTGGATGCCGAACAGAAATCCACACCTTTCACTTTATGAAGTGTTTCGCTCATATCGGGTTGTTGAATAATGATCCCATCCGTAATACCATAAAAGAGAAAGTATGAGTAAAGGATCATTTGAATCGATTTCATTTGCGGATTCTTCAATACAGGTTGGTTTTCAATAAAGACATAATCAACCGTCAATAATTCGGGGATTTGATTCAACTTGATCGGAATGTTCTGAAATAAAAGCGTCCGATTCTTCTTTTGCGCTTCATTATCCACCAAATTCACAATATCCCACTTCACAATCTTGATCTCCTTCGTCTCATCATCTTGCTCCAAAATACAATAGCTCAGATTATAAATACCCACATCCCATGAACATATACGCATCTCTTATAACTCTCTATCTTTCTATTTATATATATTTATATATAAATAAACTCTTCTATATTATCTTTTTATCCTTTCATAAAGAAAAAACGAAAAGATTGGATTACATTTAATCGGTGCAATCGCAATCGCTATTCTTCACATTCAGGTAGCCGTTGGGGTAGAAACGGCGATCGGTGTAAGGATAGTAGTAGCAAGTCAGATAGTTGTAATCCGAGCAAAAGCGACGGCGCCAATAACCATACATGGTGTAAGGATCACCGCAGCCGGTACTTTGACCGGGAAGGCGGGTAGCAGGTTCGCGACCGGGGTTGGTGTAGATAGAGCCTTGGGCTACGCAAGCATAAGGAGTGGACATCTTTTTTTCTGTATTATACTATATACTTAGAATTATTTTTTATTCATTCCTAAATAAATAAAAGATCAAAAAGAAGAAGATTCAAAAAGAAGAAAGAAGGGAAGGAAGGCGGAAGGCGGAAGAGAGGCGGAAGGGAGATCGCTATTCATCCGAGTCATGTTTGACGGTGATATTCATGAATGTTTGGATAGTCGACTTTTCCGCAATCAACGGCTTTGTACGCGTCAATTTAAGCTTCGTTTGTGTACTATTCAATATATTCTCATTGACGGAGCGATTCTTCGGGTTGAGATTCTCTTCAATCTTGGGAATGATCGAAATGAGCGGCGGTTTGACAACTTGGAATCCGCGATCTTGTTTCATACAATGATCCCTAAACTCTTCAATCGTCAAGTAGCCCCCAAACATCTTCAACGATTCACGCGGCGGCGCCATATCGATCTTCACAAAGTGTGTTCCATACAACTTCTTATACATCAAGTTGAGAAGTGTATAACGCTCCCACACCAAATGATCATTCTTACTAAAATTGTAAGATGCCGCACAATTAAACGTACAGAAACAACCCGACACATAAAACTTATCACGTCTTAAATACTCCGGCAAACAGCACGGAGGTCCTTCAAATGGATGACAACACCACCAACAGTGAATATTTGTTTGATCCGGCCACTCTTGATACATATTCGCATTCATGAATTCCACCATGATATTCTTTAAGTTCTTCTTATTCATCTTATTCGTATGCTCTTGAATAATATCACCCTCAATATGCGACGATTCCATAAACGGGTTCGCCTTTACCGTATTGATCGTATACGTCTCATCCAACTCTTTCAGCGACGTTCCAACACCGATATGATCCTCACGATGAGATGGGTATGTAGCCGCAACAACACCGGCGGCTTCCTTCTTTGGATTCGGGATTTGAGTGATATAATTGGTCAGCTTAAACTCCTTAAACTCCTTTACCTTCTTGTCAAACTCATCATTCACATCAACCGCACAACCCTCATCTTCGTCGAAACGGATGGTATAATCCTTCTTCTCAATTACCGTGCTCTTCAAGATCTCATCATACGAAGAGGATGGTTCGGTTTCATGTTGATCCTCCTCCTCTCCACACGAAACCGTACCATCAATGGAGTAAGTGGCGATCGGTTGTTTCGAATAGTTATACGCACTGGGATGATTGGATTGGTTCACATCACTACTCTTTATAGGAAGATGAAGAATCAATGTTTCACTCTTCGCATCCTCCAAATTCGCATCTTTGATATCATATGTAGGACTCGTCGCCTCCGTAGATGCGGGGGATTTACGCGATGTTGCCTTCTTCTTCGGAGCAGCGCGCTTCTTCTTCTCAGGAACATGTTCAACAACTTCCTCTTGAACAACAGGTTCAACAACAGGTTGAACGGGTTCAACGGGTTCAACGATCACGCTCTTCTTACTCTTTTTGGGAAGAGGCATTTCTTCGTATACTACTTCTTTTTTTGTTCGATTCCTTTATATCCACTTTTTTATATATAAAAATAAAAATATGATTTAAGATTAGAAGTATTTATATATAAAAATGTCTGTACCACCTACAAATCCAAACTATGTAAATGGTCTATTTAAAAATAATAATATCAAAAAGGTTTTAAAAACTGAAACAGTAAATAATTCAAAGAGAAATGCTTTTAAAGCTATCGTTCGAGCATTTATAGCAAGTGGAGATGAGTATAAACTTCAAATGAATGCGATGTACTTCATGGATCCCCGCTTTACACAAAAGTATTTTGAAGTCTACTCATCCTATTTGATGCTCATGTCAACAGTCGATGAGATAAAACGTTTTATCGAAGCAAACCGGGATATTTTATTATCTGTTTCAAATATCAAAGAGAATCTTGCGAAAGTGAACGGGTTATCATTTCAAGAATTACCTTATGAATTTAAAAGTGATATTACCAAGATTTTCCCATCAGGAAACAGTACATCTCCGCCTCCACCAGCTGACAAAGCATTTACCGCATATGTGAAGAATAGTGGTTTGGTTGAATTTGTTGGGAAGCCGTCTCAAAATCAAACACTCTTTGAGGTGATTGTTTCGAAGTATATCAAAGATAAACGGGTAAAAAACGGCCTTATGAAAATGATTAAGCAATATAATCAATTTAAACATAAGATCTTTTCACTATTAAAGATGGATGATGACAAGTATGGATATGGATTATTGGCCTATGGGTTCTTATTTTCGTATGATAACGCATCAATATTACGGGAAGGAGATGATGTAAATATCTTTTTGAATAAAGGGTTGTATAATCTGGGAGATACGTATGTGGATGTGGAGGAGACGTCGAAAGCGATGAATACGATGATTTTTCATTTAGGAAGTGAGATGAATCGATGGATCGATTATTTCCATAATCAGAATCATAAGGATATTACGTTTTATGAACTTCTACTGAGAGCACTTGAAATGGATCTGTGCGGATTACGCTTCTTCTTATATTATGTTAATCCAAAGTATTTGAAATTCTTCTTAAAGGAAAAAGCAAAGATTGATCAATCATATCACACATTCTTGGAATCATATGCGATGAATCGCGATTCTATCAGTGGTGTTAGCGAAGATATGCCTATATTTAAAAATGCGTTCCAAAATACAAATGGGTTATTCAAGCCTTTCGGAATCGAATTGTAAAACGCAATCGATCTTTATCTTTGTTCTTTATCTTTGTAAAAAATATATATAAAGAGTAGTGATCTTTCTATATTTTATATTTTAAAAATGTCAAGTAAATGTCAAAATATAAATCAAATACGAAATCCATTTATTCGTGAATGCAATTTATTGAATCCGTTGAGTGATAATACGATAATATATACACCTACTATTACTATGAATAATGATGATACACTTGATCTATTAAGTTTATCTCAAATTACAGGTGAGAATGAGAATGCTAAGAAAAATAGGATCAAATCCAAATTCAAGAAGGACATATTGCCGTACATGATGCGTGCGTATAAGGATGCGTTTAACAAGTATAATCAAACAAATGATCATATTATGAGTATTCTTTATCTTTCGAATCGTTATAAACAATTCGCAGAGTTCAATTTGGATGAAAAATTAGATCCATCTCTGAAAGATCTGAATGGTGCGATCGAACGTTCATATGGCGAGAAGCAGCAGAGCATCAATATATCAAATATTGATAACCTTCAAAAGATATTGAATGAATCGGAGACGAAATATTTCGAGAAGAATAAGGCGTATAAGGATCAATTGGCGAAACTGATGGCATCTTTTAATAGTCAGTATATTCCAAATTTTAGGGCGTTTTATGATTTCCAAATCAATAACCTCCAAACACAACTGAACCAACTGAATGAGTACAAAGCATTTTTGACAGATATGATCAGCAAATCAAATCGATCAAATAGAGAAAAATATGAGATTGAGATGAAGAAGATGTATACAAAGATGATGGTATTTTTACCATCTTCTATCTTATCTCAATTGGCATTTCGTTTTGATGAATTCGAAAGTAAAGGTTTTATTTTGTCAGGGCAAGCACAAATGACATCTGATAATTTTTTGACAAATATGATATCAAATATTCAAAATCAAATTGAGCAGTATAAAAAATTGAAAACGGTTGTATTGAAAGGAAAAGAGGAAGAGTTCCGCGCGATTTCGGAAAGTTTGAATGAAATCCGACGCATGGAAGAGAATGAACGCGAAACGTTTAAAGAATTACAGAAAGTACGGAACTCTTCTACCGCAAATGAAGAGTATGAGAAGCGATTGGCGAAACAGTATACGAATTATGATAATATTGTTCAAAAGAAGTTGGAGTTTTATCGTGATTTTGTCATTCCGAATGGCGAATTTAACTTGACCAATATTAAAAGTGGCGCAACATATATATTTAGTAATTTATCAGATATTACTAATGATGTGTTTAATGGTGGAGCAAAAATAAGCAAATTATTAGATAAATTTAGAGAGAAGAAATCAAAATTATACTTACCTTCCACATTCCCATTTGATAAACTATTTCAAGTTGTTAAAAAAGAAATAGTAGAACAACAACAACCACAACAACAACAACCACAATCACAACTTAAACCTTTTAAAAATATATTCAACTATTTGCGCAAAGTGAATGAGAAGGATGGTATCAAAGATGAAGAGATCAATGAAATGCGTGATGACGACTTGTTAAAATTGCGTGAGTTTATGTCAGAAGTGCGCAAAAGTTTAGAAAATGAACTTGAACGCTTAAAAGCGCAAATCGATGAGTATGTATCGTTGAAACTCGACGCAGAAAGTGAGCTTGAAATTTTGAAAGAGGATGATGAGCGTTCTCAACAAAGACTCAAAAATAGACAAGGTGAAATCAACTCATTAAGGAGTGATAAATCACGATTGGAATCAGCGATTAGTGATCTTAAAAGAGATATCAAACGTTTAAGAGATCAATTAACACAAAAACAATTATTATATAGTATATCAAATAAAAATGAATTTTCAGAGCTTGAAACAAGTCATCGAAGACAAAATGATATTCGTCTTTTATTAAATTTATATAAAAAATATGCGGATTTAAAAGGTAAAACAATAAATGAATATATTGGTAAATCAGGAGATTTATCTAATTATATTGATTCATTATCAAATAAAATACCTTACAAAGAAGATCCACAAGTTACTAAAAAATTAATGAATGATACTCAGATTGATTTATTACCAAGTGAAGTGATTAAATCGATGGATGATTCAATAAACGCAACCAAATCAGCCCAAACAGCAGCCCAAGCAGCCCAAACAGCCCAAACAGCCATAAATAAATACGAATCTTTATATTTGTCTAAAATTAATTCTATAAATACATTAATTCAATTATATAATAACGTTTTTTCTAGTACTAATCCTTCTACAGTAAATTTAAACAATGTGATCGCAGCATATGAAACAGAACGTAAAAAAATAAATAATATTACATCTTTTGATGATATTCTCATTTCTTATAAAGATATAATTAAAGAGATAAAAAAATATTTTGAACCATATAAACGTGTATTTTTTATATCTACTAAAAATAAAATGATAACAAAAGAAGAAGATGTAAATAAATTTTTTGATGAAATAAATACATATTTAGAAAATTTTTTTACAAATACTTCACAATCATTTAAATATAATAAAAATAAAAATATAACATTACAATCATATCTTGATACATTAAAAGAATATATACTAAATAAATATAAATCATATCAAAAATTATATATAGAAGTTTTAGGTACAGACGTAACAAGTGATAGTGGTTATTCATCATTTTTAAATGATATAAAGGTTATATTTTCAACAATTGTACTTCCATTCGAAAACAATGAAACTGAAAAAGAAGTGAAAGAAAAAGAACTGAAAGAGGTAATCGACCGTCTCAATGAGCTAACTCGATCTCCCGAAGAGATAAAAGAGATCATGAATGCCAAGAGCGGATATGTCAAACGCATACTTACCATTCTTACAAAGTTTCAAGGCATTGTCAAAAATAAAGAAACTGTCAATATGGAAATCAGTTTCTATATGGAAAATCTCGAATCACTCCTTAACGACTCGTACTTACATCTCATTCAACGCGAAAAGACCCGAAAGAAGCTGAGTAAGAAGAGCGAAATTTCGAGCCCCCTTTACGAACGATTCATCAATGACCCACTCTACAAAATCATTGAGAAGATCGTGAAATTGCGCACATTTGGACAGAAAGAACCACAACAAGGAGATGCGAATTATAATATAAAGATAAAAGAATATGAAGCAAATAAAAAGTCAGATGAGAAGAAGATTGTGGAAATTCGGCGTATGATTGCCATTTATTTGAAGACGCGTTTGAAAGACATTCCCCAATCGTCAAACAATTCGAAAGAATCATTACGATCCAAACAACACACACTGAGCACAATCGGTTCACTCTTCAAAGGTCAAAAAGTTGGCAACATGAATATCCCCACAAATATTAATGTGTCATCTTTAACTGCTCAAATCACCAATGAAGAGAATTTAAATAAAATGCTTAAATACGCAAACGCATATCGACGCGGAGAGAAGATCAATATGACCGGTGTTGAAAACCTCGCATCCAAATATAGCCATCTTATACCCCAAAATGGCGGTGCAAATGGTGGCAATCTTACCCAACCTGTCAATTCAGCAACACCATTACCTGCCCAACCCGTGAACTCCACTACTCCGTCTCCTCCTCAAGAAGTGGTTGTAAATAAAAGTGCGAAAAATGAAAGTGCGAAAAATGAGAGTGAAAAGAATAAGAGTGTGAAGAGTGCGAAGAGTGAGAGTGTAAAGAATGTTCCATTCAATATTGTGAGTGAAATGTTTATGGATTCGATATATAAGATTGGAAAGGAACGAACGGATTTCATTCGCGCATTTGAGCTCTATCTTTTGAAACAAGCACAACAACAATTCTATATAGCCTCTTTTTCTGATTCAACCGGTGAGGATAAAATGACCAATTTGAGTACAAACATACGAGATATGATCAAAAAGAATGTAATCGACGAAGTTGAAAATGAACTTACCAAATTCACATCACGCGGTGCTTCCTCCAATAAATTGATCAATATCTTCTTTATTAACAAATACTTATATATGGAGATTATTCTCATCTACTTTATCATCTACTTGCGCTAAATAAGAGTACGAGTAATAGTACGAGTAAGAGTACGAGTAAGAGTACGAATACATTCCATTTTATAAATAGAGATTGCTATTTATACACCTTTTGACATTTAAAACGCCGACTTTTAAATTTTTTAATAAAATATTTTATTTATTAAAGTTAAATATAAAGAATATTTATATAGTTATAGATATAAAATGTCTGATAGTAAAGAAGAAATTGAAAAACTTCAAGAAGAAAATAAAAAACTTAAAGAAGAAAATAATATTTTAAAAGAACATTTAAAAAAATATACAGCACCTAAAAGAGCTCATAAATATTACGAAAAACATAAAGAAGAAATTAAAAAATATTATGAAGATCATAAAGAAGAAATTAAAAAATATAAAGAAGAATATCATAAAAATCATAAACTTGACCCTACAAAAAAAGCTGAATATAATAAAGAATATTATAAGAAAAAAAAAGAAGAAAAGCAAAAACAACTAATTTCAGAAAATCTATAAAGTCAAAATATTAAGGAAAACAATTAAGTTTCTTTTTGCGTTTAAAAACCTTAAAATAATATCTAACGAAATATTAGAAATGGCAAAAACAAAAAAGAAGAAACAAAACAAGGAAAAAGATAAACATCTTTTTTCTACTTATCATAGTGGAGATTTTACAACCATTAAAACAAGTTTAAGATCACTTTTAATTAATTATGAAAAAAATGCACCCATTTTTGAAAATTTAGTTAAAGAGTGTAATGAAATTACAATAAGAGTTTATCAATTTATACGTCTATATTTACTTTATTGTTATGAACGTAATTTAGAATTTCCTGAATTAAACAAAGATATAATCCTTTATTTTATCCGTGCTTGTGGAACACGAGATAATAGAGGTAAAAAATCTAAAAATAGTAATTTTGAAAATGAATTAAATACTTTTTATGAAAATGAATTTGCTCCTCTTATCGATAAACCTAAATTTGATTTAAGAAATAAGAGTTATATTACTCCGTATATAGCAAAACAAATAAATACAGCATTTTATAATAATCTTAAAGAGCATTTTATTACTCGTATTCGTCATTTTATGAATATGATTAAACCAGATTACATACCTGATGATGATTTTTATAAATTAAAAAATTATATATTAAGTAATAAAAAAGATGAAATAAAAGAAGAGTATAAAGAGTGGTCTAATCATATTTTTAATTATTATTTACCTACTATTGAACTTAAAGAAAATAATGATAAAACAAATTTATATGGTTATGATGTTAAAGTAAATCCATTGAAATACTTAAAATATACAATTAAAATGAATGAAACATTAGAAAATATAAATATTGATATTGAAAATTCAGATTTAAGTAGTCAAGATAAGAATAAATTAAAGAAAAAGTTATTTCAACCAATACCTTTAAGAAATAGTTTAATACCATCTTATTTAACATTTGATACATATGGAATATTATCTATATTTGGTGAAAAAGGAAGTAGCACGAATGAAAATAAAAATATTGAAAACAGAAATAAGATTTTAGGATCTATTTTTAATATGAATCATAAAATATTTAATAAAAAAGATTATATAATGAAAAGTTTTCAAACAGATGGAGTAGGAGTTTCTATATGCTTACAAAAAGAAGGAAGTAAAAAGAGTGCTAACGAAGCAGAAGAAGATGAAAATTCATTTAATGAAATAGATGATTTATATTTAGATGAATTAAATGACGATGAATTAAAAGTATGTCAAAGTAAAAAATTAGTTTCAGTAGATCCCGGAAAGGCAACTTTGGTTTATATGATGGATAATGAAGGGAATCAATTGAAATATGGATGTAAGCAACGTGAAATTGAAAGCTATAGATTACGTATGAATAGAATTATGAAGTATGAAAAGAAGAAAAATAAAATTCAAGAATTTGAAAGTATTTTATCTGATTCTACGTGTAAAACAGTAAATTATTTAAGGTTCAAGGAATATATAAAAATAAAAACTCAAGTAAATGACTTAACACGATATTTTTATAAAAATATAAAATATAGAAAGCAAAATTGGAGAACATGGATTTATCAACGAAAAAGTGAAGATCAATTTATTCAACGTATTGAAGAAGTATTTTGTAATAAAATCAGACCTAAACAAAATACAAGAAGAGAAAGAAAAAGATGCAAAACAGAAATGATAGAATCCAATAAAGAAATATTAAATAAATCTGATTTACTTATATGTTATGGTAATTGGAGTAATAATAAACAAATGAAATATTTAATGCCTACAAAAGGTGTAGGACTACGTCGTTTAATTTCAAAACATTATCAAGTTTTATTAGTAGATGAATTTAAGAGTTCAAAATTATGTAATACTTGTCATAATGAATTAAGTAATCATATTATTAAGAAAGAAGGATCCCAAGGGATGGATAAAAGTATAAAAAAACACCGTTTATTAGTATGTAAATGTTGTAATCCTTGTAAATTTAAATTAAGAATAAAAGCAACATCCGTTATAACAAACAATGGTTCAGAAAACAAAAATATTGTTTTTATAAATCGTGATGTAAATGCTTGTTTAAATATTTTAGATTTATCAAATGAATATATATTTAAAAAATCAAGAAATACTGATTTTTGTAGAGAAAACAAAAATAAAAGTATAAATGATGAAATTAAATATATTGAAGTTAAAGATAAATCAAAAATAACAAAAAATAAAAATTAAGTAAGTTAGATGCCATTTCTAAAAATGGAATTAGTCTAACGATTGAGTAATCGTAAGATACTCTATTGTTTTTTAGGTTAAAACCAAACATCTTTTAATATTTAAAATTCTTATTTTTTTATAAAAAAAAGTCGGCGTTTAAAATATCAAAAGGTGTAAAAAGATCCGAAAAATCGATTTTCCATATTCAATATAAAGGATTTCACTCGTTTCAAATCGTTATAAAGAGTCTTTGATAAAGAGAGAAAGCACAAAGAGAAGAAGTAAAGATGACCCTCCAACTCTTTATCGGCCCGATGTATGCTGGGAAATCCTCCGAATTGATTCGCCAAATTCAACGCTATGAGATCCTCAACAAAAACGTCCTTGTCATCAATCACTCCATCAATAATCGCTACGGTTCCAATAAAATCACCACCCATACAAAGATCACCTATGACGATTGTATCATCCTCTCCAAGCTGGGAGATCTTTTCGAAAATCCGGAGTATAAGAGTCGCTTTGAAGCCGCGCACGTGATCGTGATTGAAGAGCTCCAATTCTTTGGCGACGCATATGATCAAATCGTCGATTGGTGCGACAATCGCGGAAAGCATGTGATTGCCGGTGGGCTCGATGGCGATTTCCGCCGCGCACCATTTGGCGACGTATTGCGGCTCATTCCACATGCTGAAAAGGTGGTGAAGCTGAGTGCGCTGTGTAAACTGTGCGCAAATGCTTCGGAAGCGGTGGCGGCGAATTTCACAATGCGGATCACAAAGGATGATTCCCAAACATTGGTGGGGAGCGATGACGTGTATGAAGCCGTTTGTCGCAAACACTTCTTAGAAAATGAGCGGAAAGGACGCTCATAAGGCAGGAATTTATGATGGTGATATCAATCCACTCTTCTGTTTAGGTTTAGGTGTAGATGTAGCATAGATTTTGAGTAAAATCTTCTTCTTTTCTTGAAAAATCGATTTGGATAAACGATTTTTGGTCTTTTCTAATTGTTGATTGATTTCACGAAGTTCGCATATGGATTGCGATGTACGCAAAATAATTTGATCCATCTTATATCTTACTTACTTATTTATAGAATCATTCTTATCTTTCTATCAAGATTTTATTTTTCGTTGAATAAAAAATAAAAAGTGATTTCATATTTCTCCTCTTTCACATTTCCGCATATCACTTCTTATATCATATCATATATACATGAAACAAACATCCCTCTTCTCCTTCATATCCCGGAATGGAACAAATCCACCACAGCGTGAAGGTGAAGGTACCAAGAAGGTAGCAGAGCCGCCGCAACCATCATTTACGAAAACGCACTTTTATCTTCATTGGTTGGATAAGAAGCCGAAGGCTCACGCGCACTTTCGCGAAGATCTCCCCAAACTCTGTAATTTTAAAAAGACCTTCCAATGGAAGAGCACAAATCCACATTGTCGCATTGATCAAACAATTACATTATGTGGATATTTTGAACACATGCGAAACGTGGATCCGAACGATAAGAATACCTTTTCGCATCTTTATAAACTCGATCGCGAAAAGAAGTATCGAAATGTCGGATATTTAAAATCCTTATTACAAAAAGCAATCCGCCGCAAAGATGTTCACATTGCCGTCAAATGCGCATTTCACTATATGACACTTGATATCGAAGATTTCCTTCGCCGACTTCCCATCATCATGATCGAAGATACGGCGATTCATGATGTCTTTCCTACACTCATTTGGCTGATGATCGCGTCCACCATGAAAGAGTTCAAATTTGAAAAGCGGATTTATGAATATTTGATGGGAACCGTTTATGTGATCGCGGGAATACCCATATACCGGCCATTGCCCCAAACCCCGCTACCACCTCCGCATATTGAGTGGAACAAGAGCGATATCACATGTGCCATTGCGTTGCGAATCGCGTATGGTGGTATGGCGTGTGATGTATGTATGATGGAACATTGTATTGATGGGATTGTGGCAAATAATATCACATCGATTCATATTCCGGAAGTGCGCCCCATCTTATTGGAAAGCATTTCACATTTACAACTTTCGGAGTGGATTTTGGAGGCGATTGACTTTCATTGCGCACCTCAAATCATCGAATATATGAAAGATGAATACCCTCAGTATAGCGAAGAGTATATCAAAGGATTGATTTGGCACTATTCGAGCAAAATCAATATGCGAACAAAACATAGCGTTGAAGCAAAGTATAAGTTGGACGATTGGAATAAGATAAAAGCATATTTGCGACGGGTTCAGTATTATTTGCTCGAAGAGAACTACTAGTGGGGAACCGTCTTGCGGTTCCCCACATCCCCTCCCCGCTATAAAATCAAGTTCTCTATATCCAAATCAAATATATCAATCTTCAAAATAGGTAATCTATCTTTTTATTGAATATAAACAAAATTCACATCATAAAAAAATTCAGCACACTCTTTTATAATACGTTTTTGGAAATTCTCATTATACATCTTGCTTAATACTTTTGTAAGCTCTCTATTTTTGATAACTTCTTTCATATTATTTATATCAATATTTTCTGTGGACTCATCTATATTGATTTTATTTTTATAAATCATCTCGGCAAATAATTCACATACATCTTGTAGAATAATCATTTGAAGCTTTTGAGCACAGTTCACTTTATTGAGAATCCATTCGCCATCATGTAAATAATACCACTTACCATTTTTATACTTAAATTGATCATTATACTTCTCATATATGAGAAGAGCTACATCATATGCTGTTATATTCTTCTCGGGAATCATTCTTCATGTACTATTACTATAATGATATATAATCATTTCTTTAAGTCTATACTTCTTTGTATTTATTGACAATATTTTTATATTTAATCGAAACGTTTTTATTTCCGCGTTTGATCATAATCCCATCATTTGCGAGTCGAACGCGTTGACCCATATATTTAAATTCTTTTTGTTTACCTCCCTTTTCACGAATCACAAACACAATAAACTTTTGATTTGAATTGTTCAATTTTGACATTCGAGCAAGACGTGAAAAAGCCTTCTTTGCCGCTTGTTTAGGGCTCTTCCCTGTATACTCGCCATATGTTTGCCCCGTTTCCGGGAAATCTACCAATTCATACTTCTTCATCTTCGAATCTACCTTCATTTTCACATTTGAACTTGTTTTTATATTTGAAGTTGAATTCACTTTTATATTTGAAGTTGAATTTGTTTTTACTTTTGTTTGATTTGGAGTTGTTTGATTCACATTTGATTTCACTTTTATATTTGAAGTTGAATTCACTTTTATATTTGTTTGATTTAGATTTGTTTGATTCACTTGATATAATGTTTCATCGGGCAATTGCGACAATTGAGATAATGAAACCTCTTGATTCTTTTGATTCATTTGATTCATCTTATATATATACACTATTCTATATATATAAAAATTTGATATAAAAGCGGTTTTTATATTTTCAGATCTGTTTCATAAAGTTATGGAAGAATGAAACGATCGTCATCCCTTGATTCTTTTTGAATCAAACAAAAACACACTTCTATTTTAAAAAAAATGGCTTCATGAAGATTCGCCTAAATCTCGATTTCGAGATTTATTCGTCCCCCAAGGAGATTCGCCTAAATCTCGAAATCGAGATTTAGTCGTCCTCATAAAGCGAAGAGGAAGCCTCGCCTCATCCTCCCACTTGTTTCTTCTTCTTTGAAGTGGTGGACTTCTTCTTGGAAGTGGTCGATTTCTTCTTCTTCTCAACCGGCTTCTTCTTCTGAGCAGAAGTGGAAGTGCGCGATTTTAAGATTGCTGCTACCTCTTTTTGTAAAGTAGAGAGTGTGAGTTTGCGAGTCATGATAAGTGATTCTTCTATATATACCTTATAAAATTCAATAAATCTATCCATTTTATAATATTTTATTTATTTATATTTGTTTATAAGAATCACGAAGCACAATAAAACTTCTTATAGCCAAAGTATGCCATCGCACAGAGGATCAGAAAGATCACTACATACATAACATAGCGCATATACGACGGAGAAGCAATGGGTTGAAAGGTTTCTACTGGTTTCGCGGAATCATCCTCATGAGAATCATCCTCTAAAACACACATGTCGCCATCGCATTTTAGCTTCTTGCCATCTTCATTCTCATATGTTTCGACAACACCTGAGGAGTTCATGGCAACCACGCGGTCGGCTTCTTGATCATCTTCGCTCATCATCCATGATGGCTGGTGTTCATTCTCTTGATACAGTTCCATATTCTTCTTCTATACTTTATATAGTCCTTTTATTCTTTCAAATAAAACGAAGCATATTTTATCTCCTTTTTACTTTTTACTTTCTACTTTTTGATTTTGATTTTGGTTTTGAGTTTGTCGTTTTTGAATCTCTTTTACGGATAAAACATTCTTCTTCTTCTTAAAGATCGCCAATTCATAACCTCCTACAATTTGTGTACAAATCGGCTCAATATGGATCTTCTCAAATCCATTACGCAATATCATCTGATACACTTCATCTTTCGGCAAAAAGTAAAACATTGTCGTTTTAATACGCTTCTTTCCATCTTTCGTCGTGAATTTATCAAAATAAAGTGTCAAGCGCTCACTCTTCTCATCATCACCCTTTATATCCTTCTTCCCATCTCCATCGATGTCGACACCATCTCCCACATCCGGTACATACCAACAATCATGCGAAAAGTGATCCAAATAGGTGAATCCATGAACAAGTCCTAAATGATCGATGTAGGTTGTGCTATAATAACGCGATGCGAGTTGTAATTCATTCTTATCATACACGGGAACCACTAAAATCCCTTCATCCTTCAACCAACGATTCGCATTTTGAAGAATACGTTCCATATCCTGTTCATGATTCATATAAAGGGTTCGTTCATCAATCATATAGAGATCATATATAGGCGATGAATCAAAGAGTTTCGGGTCGGCCAAATTCCCTCTTATATACTTGATATTCGGATACAAACCTTCCGCCTTCTTCAACATATGTTTCGAGAAATCGACACCATATACCACACTCTTCGGGTTGTGCTCTTTCCACTTGTGGCATAACTTCCCTACACCACATCCGCCAATGAGAATGGATGATTGCGATTCCGATTTCAATGTAGGACAATGTTTGATCACCACTTTCATATCGCGATCGATATCATGGAAATCGTGATAAGCGATATCATATAAATCGACGTACTCCTTATCATATATATCATCATTCTTCTTATTATACTCATTCATCACATACTCGATGGAGTAGTCGAGTTTATCATCAAAATGTTCAAGTCCAACATCATCGGGTAAAGAGGTGGCTCGACGGATTGTGCGATAAAGATAATAGAATATCAAAATCAAGATCACATAAAAGAGAATCTTATATATCGAATCTTTCATAAGCAACATATAACCCATTTTATTCTTATCTTACTCCTTCTTTCATTACTATCTTTAATTTTGATATTATTTCACATCTTTAACCTTTCACGCGTATTACTTTCATATTAAATATCTTCTATGTAAATATACGATATATAGAGGAAATCCGCGATATATATAAATATCAATATCAATATCACCTTTCTATAAAAAGATGAGTATGAACGAATTTGAGAAGAAGACGTATACGACCGACGAGATCGAATCGATTGTACGTAATATCATCGCATATGCGCAAAAATCGGATGTTTCCAAAGCGCGCCGCGAGAATATCGATATGTATAAACAACATATGATGGCGAAGTATGGTGAGTTTCACTATAATTGCCCAACACTCTTCTTTATGATTATTGAGAATCCTTCTGGATTCCCTATGTATCGGCTGAATGAGATGCTTAATATGCGCAGAAAGATTGAGTCGAAAGAGATGAGTGGTGAAGATGCCGATAAAACTCTCGGACAGAAGTATTTTGATGAGTTCGCCGGTAAGTATAATTTTAAGTGAAATGCCCTTTTATTCATTGAATAAATCGAGTTATATAAAGTCTATTTCTTATAAAGCGTATTTCTTTGATCAAAATGTTGAAAGAAAGAGGAGTAAAAAAGAATATTGATCTTAAATAGAGGATTGATCTTTTCTTTTTGAAAGATGAAGATCGAAGGAAGACGCCATATATGGATTTATATTACAATAACTCTTCTTTTTGTGATTGTTATTTATCTTCTATATAAAAAGTATCAACATAATCTTCGGAAAGAGAGTATTTTACAAAAGTTGAATATGAATACGGGATTCATGAGCATGGAGCGTTTTAATAATATCGATAATATCGAAAATATAAAATCGAATGTGGATTATCAACTCTACGTAAGCAATACGCGCGATTCATATAATCTTCTAAACCGCGATTTAAACTTAAAGTGGAGTGTGAATATGGAGAGTAATATGATTGAGCATATGGCAAGTGGAAGTGGTGGAAGTATGGAGGATCTCTTTCCCGATTTGAATAAAAACGCTTTTTCAATGTCGCCAACTCAAAGTGATAAAGATCTTCTTGTCAAATCCGAATTGGAGATTGAGCCCGTTCGCATTCCCGATTCGATCCGAAACATGGACACACGCCCTGATGAACAGAAGGAGCTCGATAGCCTTCTTGGAGATATGAATGTGTATCTCTATTTATTAAAGAAGAGCATTTTGGCCGATTTGGATCAAAAGCGCGATATCAAAAATAATCAAAAGATCTCCCTTTACTACTCCCTTTTCCAAGATACCTATAAACGCGGTGAAGTATCATCCAAAACATATAGTTCCGCAAAGTTAACACCCGGTTATGATTCCGATGCCGCGCTTGATAAGAAGGTTGCCACCATGATGAACGCAGGAAAGTCAATGATACCCATATATAACGATATCTTAAATAAGAAGGGGGATCAACGCGCAAATCTCGAAAAGATCTATATACCCACTCCGGCAAATATCGGAAGCGAAGATGAGGATGAAGTGAAAGATCCCGTCATGGTACTCCGCGAATTTGCCGACACATTGAGTGATATGTATGATAGTTTAAATAATATCATCGCCCCTTATTATAACTTCGTCTTCGAAATGAATCTCGCACCTTATCCACGCGATGATGAGAGCCAAGATCCTAACTCACCTGAAAATAAGAGCGGCGCGGTGCTCATATCTTCATACGCAAATGAGATGGTATCTTTTATTTCATCTTATAATGATTTGATGATCAATTATATTGTGAATGAAGATGTATATATGAAATTAAAAGATACGAAGAGTTTGCTCACTATGCCAAATATATCGACCGAAAATAATCGCACTCTCCAAAATTTAATCAATACCAAAGTGATCGATGACACGCAAATTCGCGGATTCGATGGAGCCGTTCAATCCATAACCATCATTTATAATTACTTCTCCACATTATATAATATTTCCAAATCAAGTGTTCAATCCGAAGAAATCGATGTTGAACGGATATTAAATATCCTCAACGGAACAATGACTTTTGATGGAAAAGATCGGTATAAACTCTTCAAGAAGTTTGACCCACCTGTGGATGAAGATACTTACACATATGCTATCCAAAACGCGATCACAAAGGCAGAACTCGTCTTTAAATCACCTGTGGAAAGTTTCACCACCGAAAAGTCCGTTCCACCTGTTCTCAATAAAGCAAACGTGAGTAAGGCAAAGAAGAAGTTGGATGAGAAGATAGCTGCAGCGGCGGCCGCAGCTGCGGCAGCAGCAGCAAAAGCCGCTTCTCAGGCAGCAGCCGTTGTGGCAAAAGGCGCAACACAAGCGGCAAATGTGGTGGCGAAAGAGACTACCAAAGCCGCAAATGTGGTGGCAAAAGAGACGACCCAAGCAGCAAATGTGGTGGCAAAAGGATCCGTAGAAGTGGCACAAGATGTCGCAAAGGGAACGACACAAGCGGCAAATGTGGTGGCGAAAGAGACGACACAAGCGGTAAATCAAATCGGAAAAGGAACTGCAGATGTGGCAAAGAAAGCGGGGGATTCAATGAAGAAAGCTGGAAAGAGTATCAAAAAAGCATTTAAGTTTTAAGTTTTAGATTTTATATTCTTATAAATCCATCATTTAGAAGAATAAATAATCATTAAGGTTTCTCATAAAGTGTGAGAATATTTTCTCCAATACATACTTTCATAATTAATGGGCACATCATACTTTTTACACCATGTATACGCATTCTCCACTTGGGATCGCAATATCTTCTCATAATCCTCCTTCTCAATCATCGACGTTGGGTTATTTTTCGCAATTTGAATCGTACTCTTTAAATACTTCTTTTGATGTTCAATATACTCTTTATTATAATCATATAAAGCGTGTACAAGATACGATGGCACGCGTATCTTCTCAATATCGATAAATTGATCCTCTCTATTTTCAGATGCCATTTGATTCCATACTTCAATTTGTTTCAATAAGTGCTCTTTATAGAATGCGCTCATATTATCCAAAAAGTGTAAACACACAATATACTTCTCCGAATTTGCTGGACGGCTTGTTTCCGGTTTATAAATATACACACGCTCAAAATGGCGATTTAACAATTCCACCATCTTCACCATTGAAACACTAAATAGATCAAATACTTTACACACAAACGATCCCCCTTTGATCAATATATTGAGTGCGATCGCTATTTCCGAATAAATGATTTGCGTTGAATTCAACTCTTGACCATTGAAATCCGCCGAATAGTCAAATCCACCATCCGCCGACACAATATGCGCGCGACGCGTTTTAAATTTACTCACATACTCACACACATCCTCATATATATACAAATTGCCATAATTCACCTCTATTTCCGTTTGATTTCCAAATACTTTCTTAATCTTCACCCAATCAGGTATATGTTCATTATGCGGTTTCAATGTAATCCCCACAAATTGATCTCCACACTTTTCCTCACATCCGGATTTACTTCTTATATATTTGATATAATTCGCGGTTGCCTCCATGAATCCTCCGGGGCCTTCGGCTAAGTGAGCACAATGAAAGGATGTGTTTATGGGAAATTGTGAAAAAATGGGAAAGTTGTGATAGATCTCCCACATTTTGAAGTAAGATCGACTTAATGGAATATATTTGCTTATACTATCATTCTTTCGCTTTCGATGATACGTCGTATAGATCAACTCATAGGGATTTCCTACCTTCTTCATCTTATCCCATACTTCATGATTGTTTAACTTATCAATCTCCGTCTTCTCTTTACTTATTTCTTCATAAAATGTTCGATACAAAAGTGATTGTCGCTTATTTCGCCATACTAAATGTAATAAATCCCATTCCATAATGAATCCTTCACTTTCATCTCCACTGGGACTCGAAGAGTCCGTGGAGAAGCAGCGCAAGTCGTCAACTCTGTTGGGATCCTTCGAATCCACAGAGTTGCAGCGCAAGTCGTCATCTTTCGGAATCAAAAAAGCAGTATGCTCCATTTCTCCTTCAATAAATAGATATATTTAATATTTTAATATTTTGTTTTAATACTTTGATTTATAAATCATTCATTATATTTATAAATCATAATAATTACGATCTTTAACCGCTCACTTTCGCACTGTTGTACGCTTCTTTACTCGTTTGGCTCCTCCTCCTACTACTTCTTGTTGAACATCTTGTTGTACTTCTTCTTTTGTCTCCTCCTCCTCTTTGATCGCAACTTGGGCTACTAAATGCGCAGTGCTCTCGTCAAGAACTTCCACTTCTGGGGTGGCGCTCTTCTTTTCGCGTTTCACTTGATCTTCGAGCATATGAACTAACTTTTTAAAGAGTGCGTCCGATGTATTACTCACCTTCTTATACACAAAAGCATTGTTTAAGAAACTGAATCGTTGTTCCTCTTCACTCATCTTCTTTGCCGATTCCAAATTCTTCTGATCATTCATACTCTTATGCCCCTCATCATGCTCACTCTTCAATAGCTCCTCATAATATTGCGAAAAGGGCTTTACCATCACCTTCGTAAATCCATACTCCTCCAAAATGGCATCCAAATAGTTGAAATTCACCAAATATTCACTATGAACATTCCCAATACTCTTCACAAAAACATCAATTTGCTTTCCAAAATTCGCCTTTGACGCATCAAAACTCATCCGCTTCGTGATAAACTTCTTCTCAATCTTCCATAGCGTTTCTCCCGAAAAGGTCTTTCCCTCAATCTGATTCGCACCTTTCATCATCTGATGTACTCGCTCACCATCAAAACAGGTTCCAATAAAGAAACCACCAATCTTTAAACTATCATTCACATTTTGTAAGAATGAACGAAGGCGCACTTCATTCTCAAAGAAGTAGTGGATCGCAAATTGTACATTCACCACATCAAACGCATACTTCGTCGGAATGAACTTCGCGATTTGCATCTTATCCGACTCCGTTATACCCGCATCTTGATTAGGGAAGATCAGTTTCCCCGCATCACCGCGAACATAATACGCCTTCGGTTTCGGTGCCGCCAAAACACGATCATAATACTTTTGCGCAAATTTGATATTCTCCAAGTCAAAGTCCATCCCCACTACCTCCTTATACTTCGCCGCTTTAATCCGTTTGATATCCACACCTTTTCCACAACACATATCAAAGATCTTCCCACTTGCCGTCGTACTTTCCGCCAGTTTACTCGGACTCACACTCATAAAGAGCGACGTTTTAATATGATGATTATGGAAATTCTGATAAGGTAAGCGATCACCATTCACATTTTCATTCCCAATATTCGCATAGTACGATGGCGCATTTACAGCTCCATCACCGCGCTCATCCAGTGGGATATTCTTGCCAGTAGTGATCATCTCCTCCGTGATGGGGTATTGAAGCGAACGGAAGATGTCATTTGCCGTATTGTCCAAATTGCCAAACACATCACGTCCACTCTTATAAGATGTCGTCTTATCATGACGAACACGATACGGAACCCATTGGAAACCCTTTTCAAGCGTTTGATCAAATCCAAGCTCCACGATCGTATCATCCTTCATCTCCTCTTGTTCACCACTCAATGGATCCGTACAGATCATCTTATCATTCTCATCTAAGAAGATATATGCCGTATTGTATGCCTCCGCACCCGTTTCGTCCAATCCATACGGATTGAAGAGCGCCTTCACCTTCTTACCCACCATGCGACGCTGCTTCTCATCATACACTTGCTTAAATGTACTCACGAAAAGACGGATCTTCTTATACTGCTTCACCGTCGTATCGATCTTACCATCTTCGCGAAGAACCGAGTGTAAATAAGGGAATTTCATCTCACCTCCCGTACTACTCTTCACAACCGAGATCAAAAAGTCGATTGTATTGAGCATCTCGGGCTTCCACTTCAATAGTGAGTACCAACTACCCGTCTTCATCGGATAATACTCATACATCGGGGTAAAGATCATACCGTCGACAAAGAAGGGTTGATTCATCCGATCTTTCCAGAGCTCATGTGCCTTTTCGAAAATATCAGCACCATCCGGCACTTGGGAGACTTTATACTCTTTACGCACAATATCAACAATCTCATCCATCCGCTTTGTACGCGATGAAGATCGAATGAATTGATCCAAATAGTGCGATCGCGAATAAAGGCGCTCCTCTTTATACGTATTGAAATATTGGCGACGGCGAATGTCATTTCCGCGATCAAATAACATATCATACGCATATAAAACATACTTACCCGTACTATTCTCCTTTAAATACTCACCTTCGATGATTGAATTCGCATACTTCTCATCCTTCAAACCAGTGTCGATCACGTGATTATTCACATCAATTAAATAAATATTTCCATGAACCTCGGGATTCGATGATTGTGCCACAAAACAACACACACGGAGACCATCGGCCTTTAAGGATACCGTATAATGATTATAAATATTGATCTTTGTACTCTTGATCACATTAAAACGATGCATCGTCACTGGATTCGCAAAGATCGTCTCGGGCTTCATCTTATTTGCCGACTCATCCCGATACGTACGGATCAGCGCATAATACGATTGTAAGATTTGATTACGCATACTTTGTTTCAAAATATACTCACTATCATGAATGATCGAAAGGATCGTATGAAGATGCTCGAAAAGCTTATTACACACTTCCTCGGGAGTAATCGTATTTTTGGAGGTGGTCTCCTTATTACCAATATACTCAATCTCCACCTCATATGTGTGCTCCGCTTTTAACACATTTGCCTCACGGAATGTTTTTCCACTACCGCTCTTTACCATCGTCAGATCGATCGAGAAGAGGCGATCCGGTGTAATAATGCTATAACGATTTTTAAGACGGAAGTATTTGAGCTGTTTTTCCGCATTTTCATTTGTGAAATTCTTCTTATTCTTCTCATAAATCTCCTCTTTGGGGATCTCATCATTTAGCGAAACACGGAGTTGATAATCTTGAATATCCAATTGATCCAAACGCTTCTTCTCCATAATCTCATATTGAATATTCGATAAACGATTCTCCAACCAATACTTCTTCACCTCCGATGTACTCTCAATTGTCAAACGCGTGCGCTCGCCAACAGTAGTGCGGTTATTCCCTTCAAACGTGATATATACATCAAGGGATGAACTCATTGTATAATCACAACCGAGACCATCATTCTCTTTGCGGAATGTATAATACTCGAATATATTTTTAAAATTCTTCTCATCGATCTTTATGGAATCTCCCCAAAAACGGACTTCAAGTTCCATACTTGGCGCATCATTCGCACGCTCAATGTAGGATTTTACTTGATCAAACGATGATTTATCGATTTCCATAATGAAGAATAAATGATTTTTATAATATCAATACTATATTTATATTATATTATTTTATGTTCTTTATATTATCTTTTTTATCTTTATGCTTTATGCTTTATACTTCACAAAAAGGCATCAAATCCGCAACCAACTCACCTTTCAACTTATAGATCTCATTCTTCGTCTTCTCCGAACGCTTCTTTATCGAAATACCAACCTCTTCACACATTTGGCGAAGCTCTTCCATCTTCGCCTTCTCCACAACACTCTTCTTATACTTCTTCTCCTCTACTACCTTCTCCTCTACTACCTCAATAGATACTTGTTCTGCCTCACGTGCTGCCTCACGTGCTGCCTCAGTTTCACATGATGGCTCAGGCTCTTGTATCACGGGAGATAAGAATGTGGCCAAATTTGTATCTGTGGTAGAAGTTTGAGTTGACGATGGTGTTGATCCGAAATGCTTATATAGTCCGATCATTCGCTCACGATCTTCGGGATTGTCATAATTAAAGATCGAATCTTTGGCTCCTTCTCCATTCTTGATCACCGGATAAAAAACACCATGATCATAGATCATGACACCGAGAGGATTGAGGATCGTATATTGATTCTTATAATGGAATACCTTCGATTTGGCAAAGTCCACCTCTTTATTCTGGATATTGAGAATGATTAGACTCATGTTCATCATATCCGCCGTATATTGAATAAATGTGTCAAAGATCTCATAATCACTCTTACCAGCAAGTGCTTGATTGAGTGCCAGTTGAATATTCCCACGTTTCATATTCCGATTTTTCACATAATTGAACTCATAGTATCGATCCTTCCCAATCAATTCTTCATCCAACTTCTTAATCCACTGTGAGAAGATATACACCTTATCTGTGTATGGTTGAAGCAGAAAGTCCGTTTGGAGAATCGCAAAGAGAGAATCGAGAAAACGGAATGAAATCGATTGGTTGCTCTTACTATGAATATACGTCGTTGAGAAGATACCACCACCCAAAACCTTTCGCACCGAATCATATAGATTGATCATGCGAGGAGCACTTTCACTCTCCTGGGACACAGTCCCAGCCACAACCACTATATCATCCATCATCTTTTTATATGCGACTTCATCTTCAATCTGTAATATGTCATACTCTTCGTAGAACGATTTCGGAAGAGGTTGCTGCTTCACTCGAAGCGAAGAGATGATATTGTCGACGGATAACATATTCTTCTTCTTACATCTCTTTATCGATTAACCCTTTATAATCAAATAAAAATCAATTTCTCTTTATTTGATTCACTTTTTCATAAAAATGATTTATAAAAAAGATCATATTTATTTTCTACTTATACTTACTTCTTCACTTATCTTCACTATATGATTTGTGTTGATTATATTTTAGTGGATTCTGTTCTTTTGGTTCTTTAAAAGAGTTGATCAATTTTGCCATATTTCCATGGTACTTATTCTTCTTTCGTTTGAGTGAGATTTTACTCGGATCGATCTCTTCGGGTTTCATATCTTTTAAATATTCATTGATCTTATCATTCATCACCTTCTCGTGATTCTCTTGAAACTCATACTCTTTATAAATCGTTTTATTCATTTCAAAATTATTCACTACAATTTTGGATGAATTCCCTAAAAGATTCTTACTCTCCATAAGTCTCATATCATCTTGGATAAACTGATCTCGCTTTCGTTGAATATATTCGATATAATTTATAATATGATCAAGTGTGTTATCTTTCACATTATTTAAATTGATAAAAATCCCATTATTATTCTCCGAATAAGGGATATGCTCATCCAAAAGCATCTTAAAGATCTCAATATGCTCATCCTTTGACAATTGCTTGATCGATTCGATCAACTTGCGCTTCTTATAATACGTTTCCTCCTTTATTCGACCAGAAGAGAAGAGATAATCTATCCGATTTTCATCTCGATCTTCTAAATCAAATGAACCTGAAACCTCCTCACTTTGAACGAAATCAAATAGACTCATATTTTTATTTAATATATAAAAATATATTATCATTTAAGCAAAAGCGCACATTTATAACTCCTTTATATAATGAATTGGATATAGAGGGTTGGGAGGATCCTCCCAGCTAATTCGTTCCGAATGTGCCCCCCTCCTATAATATATATTTGATTTGGATATAGAGAACTTTATATAATGGATTGGATATAGAGAACTTTATATAATGGATTGGATATAGAGAACTTTATATATTTGATTTGGATATAGAGAACTTTATATAATGGATTGGATATAGAGAACTTTATATAATGGATTGGATATAGAGAACTTTATATATTTGGGGTTGTTAGGGGAGAATCCCCTAACGCGGAGGTAGAGTAGGAACCTTAGGTTCCTACTCGTTGTCGCTCGCTTCATCCTCCTCATCCGGTGGCATAGAGACATCATCTTCGAAATCCTCCTCTTCTTCACTACTCTCTTCACCATCCTTCTCGTTGGGATCCTTCATATTAAACTCTTCATTTGCTTGCGATATCTCACTATCCGTATCTGATAATTCGATCTCTTCCTCATCGGACACCTCCTTCTCCTCTTCTTCTTCCTCCTCTTCTTCTTCTTCACTCTCTTCATCACTCATCTCACCCGATGAGCGTGGAGCACGGATCTCGCCCGCACCACCACCCTCTTCATCATCAAGTGTGGTAATGAAAGCAGAACTCTTCTTCTCTTCGACACTCTTATTTCCGGAAGAGATCATCTTTCCGATAACGCGGATCTCTTTGCTATAAGGATAGAAGCGCGATTTCAACACTTCGATGCGGATCTTATCACCTTGCTTCATCTTATTGAGTTTCGCCAAATCATCAGAATCTGTATGGATCTCCTTGGGAACAATGATTTGCATAGGACCCAGTGTACCGCTCACACACATCGCATTATAGGAAGCGATGACAAATTCAATCTCATTTCCAGCCACCGGATTACATACTTGTGCCTTGAATAAAACGTTGTATGTAATCTCACCCGTAAAGTGCGATCCATAAAGAAGACCAGCACTCTTCTTCACAATCTCGATGCTATTTTGTTGAATATATCCTTCATGGACACACTTGCCTTCATACTCATTCTTTAAATATTTCAATATATACTCGTCGATTCGGGTAGTAAGATGCTTCGGCTCCACAATCACTTTCTTGACAATTAGGGTTTCAAAGTAAATATTCTCAATATTTGATAATGCGGTTGCCGGTGCTGATGCTGATTCTACCTCCATTTTAAAAACGAGTCTATATAATATTGAATTATATATTCTATATTATATTCTATTATATTATTTTTTATATCCACTTGTTTCAACATTCCAAACTTTCACTTTTTTTATTTTATCCATTTTTTCATTTTCCTCTTCTATATAAAGAGATTTCGACATAAACTATTAGGAAAAAAGTAATATTTTTTTTATATTCATAATATAAAATACCTTTTTCATTTTGATTTTAATTCTGATCTTGTTCTTCATCTTCTCCAAATCGAAAATGGCAGCATATGCGACGTCCATAAAGTACAATGAGTATGATTATCATATCTCAAACTTCGATGATAAAATCTACTTTGATCATAAAAATCGGATCAATGATATAGAAGATGCGAAATTCGACGATAAGATCGATAATTTTTACAACTTTCTTCATTTATATAAGAAGATCGAAGAGGAAGATTTGAAGAAACAAACCCCCTTTTTGAATCATCATAAAACAAAGAAGCAAGGAGGTGGATTAAATCAATCGGGATACTCATACCATGTTTCAAATTTCGTGAATCAAACCGGATCGAAAGATAAGGATCGGGAGCGAAAGCAAAAGGTGTGGAATTCACATATCCCGAGTAGCACAGATCAGAAATTACATACACTCATTGACTCATATTTAAATAAGATCAGTGATGAATCCTATAAGAAGATTAGTATCGAATTCATGAATGAACTGATCAAAGTACAAGATCTATTTTACTTCGATATTATCACCAAAAAGATCATCGATAAGTGTGTGATGGATAATAAATACCAACACCTCTATATTCAATTGTGTAATAAAATATGGACAAATCGGCAAATTCATTATAATTTGGCGACCATTCATGAGAGTGATAAGAAGTATACATGGACGCATAAGTATGAGATTGATGACAAGAGAGTATATGGTCCATTTGCCACGGAAATGGATGCGAAGATGAATATCTTTTATGAACTGAACTTCAAGAAGTACTTCATGAATTATCTTCAAGATCTCTTTCTTCACAAGAATGTAAACTTCTCACATATTGAGAATGATGACGAATTCTTCTTACACAAACGCCAATTCATGGTGATCATTGAGATCTTAGGTATTATGTATATGGAACGATTTATGCCCGTGGATATTCTTCATATTGTGATTATGAAGCTCTTTCATATGAATGATATGAATATGGATATTCAATCGATCGAAATTGATGGTATATTACAAATCTTCAAATTGATGAATAAATATAAAGAACGATATCAAATTACGGATTATTTCAAACTCCCCATTTTTGACGAATATTTCAACTATATCACTCAAATTGAACAATTGGCATCCTTCAATATGCGCACCAAATACTTCTTGTGCGATTGTAAAGATATTCTCAAAGGACGACGGATCGCTTCTACTCCGTCTTTGGGGACACTTGAAACCAAGGTAGAGAAGGTGGAAGAGGAAACACCTGTTTCTGTATATGAGGCGATGATCGCAGCTAAGGGGAAGGGTGAATTAAAAGCATATTATAAGAACGCAAAGAGTGATACTATCCGTGAAGATATACTGTATGAAATGATCTATCGTTATTGCGAGTCGAATATGAAGGATGAGGCGTACGAAGTGTGCATGAATGATATTTTCGATATACACTCTTCATCGATCATTAAATCAGCAATTCAGAAGATCATAATGAATATGAGCGATATTATTCTCGATATTCCAGATGCCGAAAAACTCCTCAAATCATTCGTTCAATATACAGACGGATTCCATCTATTCGATAAATCAACCATCGATTCATGGAACGAATTGATCGAAACACAAATGAATATCATCAATAGCGATGATTTCTTCTAAATCTAAATCGAAGATCACGATTTTTACAAATCAATGGATTTATAAAAAAATAATAAAAAAATAATAAAAAAATAATAAAAAAATAATAAAAATAATTTTGATTTTGATATTTAATTTTTATCACGTAAATCGCGATATCGCATTTTGATGGATGCGAAATCTTCAATATTTGGATTCATCATCGGTATATCTTTTATTTCATTCAATCCAATAAACATATTTTCACGCGCATCATTTTTGTATTTATCAAGTGTCGAGATGATTTTTGTTAAATACTTATCTCTACTTCGAAACATACTACTATTTGCCGTATACACAAATCGGCGCTCATCCACATTATACTCTTTATGTATTGTATCATGTTTGTAATGACCTAAAAGTATGCGATAATAATTGGATATATAATCATAGTACTTTTTTGCTTCATCATCTTGTTTGTTTATCAATTGTTGAAATGATTGGTTTAATTTATCGAGTATCAAATAACCAGCTTTATCCGACGTCATTTTACATAATTCATTATCTGTATAGACGATCGCTTCATTATTGATAAAAAAGATATTTTGATTCTTCTTATTCTCCATAATTACGCGTAAAAAGTTATGATATATAAAGAAATCTTTCTTCTCATAAAAATTATTTTTTATGTGGCTTATATCATAACGATCATGAATGAAATCTTTTATTTGAAAATTATACACATTTGTATTATTGTTGTTATTATTATTTTGTATATTTACTTTATTACTATTATCTACATATGTATTCATAATGTTCTGATTAATCGACTCTCTTTGTTGAATCATTTTATTCTCATTCTTATTCTTCTCAAAAATCTCTTTCTCTTTCTGCTTTCGGACACATGCTTTGCTATTTTGTAAATGGCGTTTCAAGTTGCCTTTATTGCTAAAAGATTCATCACATTTATAACAATAGTATATATTACTCATTTCACTTTCACTCTCATTCTCATTTTTATTTGGATCTTCTTCGACTTTTTTAAAATGATCCACTGTACTATTCATATTTGATTTATATTTTGACATTATATCTAAATACGAAGATGTAAATATATCTTTTAATCGATCATTATTCAAAATTAAATCCGAAATATTCTCTATTTTACTTTTTGATAGATTATCTGTATTTATACTACTCAATCCTGACGACTTGCGCTGCTTCTCCACGGACTCTTCGAGTCCCAGTGGAGATGACACTTCATGCGGATTGATCGCTTTAAACGTTCTCATTGGTTCATTATTCGTCCCAAATGAACATGATGTTAGCGGAGACGTTATTTCATTTGATCTTCCCTCATGTATGTCATATAACAGAGATTCGCTCGTTTGATCTTGAAGAGATCCATAATGTACCCCAGAAGAGTCGTTTTCTGAAGGTTCGCGCAGATTTGTTGAATTGCGAAAATTTGAATGAATCATATTCTTCTTTTCACAATAATGCGTGATAATATATATATAATCTTGTTTTGATAAGTTTGATATATCAAATGTAAATATATATTGACGCCGACTCAACTTTTTACAATCTTCATAATTATACATGGTTGATGAATTACATTTACGAGTTCTCTTAAAATGACGTATTAAATCACTTAATGACTCGGTAGTGTAATCAATACAATGATAACATATATACATTTTTTAAAATATACTCTATATGAACAATATACAAATATTCTTTATAATAAACGTAAAAATAAAAACAAATAAAAACAAATAAAAACAAATAAAAACAAATAAAAAGTAAAAAATAAAAAATAAAGAAAATAAAAGAAATAATTCCTATATATTTTTTATCTTTTTTCTCCCGAATTGGAATTTTCCATGGAATTTGCCTTTTTTGATTAAAAATAAATATTTTTCATATGGAAAATTCCATGGAAAATTCCATGGAATTTTCCTATGTTATTTTTAATTAAAAAGTCAAACCAGTGTCAGTAATAACTAAATAAAAATAAATATATACTATATTACCATAATTTAAAAGATCAAATATATCTTCTCTTCTTTTTCTTCTTTTTCTTCTTTATCCCGAATTGGAAGATTAGAGAATTCAGAAAAATATATTGGCAAAAATGTTTGGGATTTCCATTTCGTTGAGGAACAAAAATATTTTCGGACTTATTTTTCTGAATTCTCTAATCTTCCAATTCGGGATAAAGAAGAAAAAGAGGAGAATTATGAATATATACCATAAATATAAAATTATAATATTCTTTTATTTTATATATACCATTTGTCGTAATATTTTAATTATTTTATTTATACATATGACATAGGAATTTTTATAAAAATAAAAAGTGCATAGGAAAATTCCATGGAAAATTCCATGGAAAATTCCAATTTGGGAGAAAAAAGATAAATATTACCATATAATTACATATTTAAGATTATTTTATATCATTATTACCATATATACATTGTAATAATTTGTTATTTTTTATTTTTTAAAGAAATATATTTATGGGTTTACGTGTTTATCTATTTTGATTGATAGGATTCTGCGTTGGATAAATACGAACTTTCTTCTGGATCTGTATTCACATTATGTGGGTGAACATCTTGCTCACTGTTATTGAGCGAAGGAGGAATCATATCATTATGTCCTTCGAAAAAGGAGGATGTTTCTTGGCGGTGATCAAATTCATCATATCCATGTGAATTCATACTCTGATAATAATCTGTAGTATAATAACAATTCTCTGGATATAATGGCACATATTTGCGACACATCGAGATGAACCAATCTTTCTCGCGTTCATACTCGGATCCCATCTTTCGCCCTTTCTCAAAATAAACGACTTTTGTTCCAAAGTGGATGCCACAATATATGACCGGAATATTTAACCTTCGCGATATATGATAAAAACCAGATCGTATATTTTCCACTCGTCTACGCGTTCCTTCCGGCGCAATACATAACATATAATTATCTTTATCCTTTAATTCATGAACCACACGATCAACCACATTTTGCCCATGAACAGATTGGCCGCCCACAGGTATGATATGTGTATATGGGAAGAGATGAGCGCAAACCTCGTTTGCCGGTGTGCCAAACTCTTCTTTCATCATAAAGTAAATAGGATGCCGTTTTTTAAAGTATGCGTGATAGATCATCGAACATATGACAAAATCATAAATCGACGTATGACTCATCACTACCACACATTTATTTGGTATATGTTTGATTGAATCATGATTGATTTTAAATCCCATGAAGTCAAGAGCACATAGCGAAACGTATGAAATGAACTCTTCGAAATATGCTTTACATGTATGATACGCCTGAATCATCAAAAAGAGCGCAAAGATAAGTGTATAAAACATTTGATCATCTACTTTATCTTTATATATAATCTTTATATATAATCTTTATATATAAACAAAGAAAGAGATAAGAATTACGTGTTATATATTTTTATCTTTATCATATATTAGAATATGAAAGATCCGTATCCTTATACCAATCATACAATGTCCGTCGCATCATCAAGCCCGCTTTATGTAGTGAATGTATTTGGATACAAATATGGATCAAATACATTTCGCATAAAACGTGATATAAACTCATCAAGTTTCGATCTTTCCAAGAAGTATGCGATTGTATCATTATGTTATGAAGATCGCAAAAGAGTGAAAGTGATCGCACCTATTTATAATATTATGATTGAAGATGTATTTATTCATTATCAAATATTTCAAGAAGAACGTGAAAGTGAAAGTAAGAGTGAAAATGACGACTCCCTGCTCATGTCGCAGCAGATTTCTGTTCCTGTTCGAGGAACTAAGAAGGTTGAGATTATATATATCGAAGATTCTGCCGAATTGTGCCATTTCATAAAACGAGATTTTAACTTAGAAGATCATTATGAATTTCCACAATTTATCATTGAATATTCGCATATAATGATGCCTCATATATCTCATTTAATAAAAGAGAAGGAAGAGTATAAAGAAGTTTTGCGCATGATTGGAAAGGAGAAAGAAGAGGTCGACAAAGTAATTCATAAAAACTTCAAAAAGTTAAACCTCCTCACACATGATGAAAATACACTTCAAAAAGAACTTCAATCCATTTATAAGAAGATCCTCTATTGAACCTTCTTTCCATTTACAAGCAACTTTCTCGATGTATAATTGTGATGCGCCCGAAGTTGATCATCCCGATTTCGCAAATACGCATTCCGCTCCTCCTCTTCACGCTTCTGATTCTCCTCATATGCTCGATATATACGCTCACTCTCTGGATCCATCATATAAGAAACACGGGATCGCTCATTCTCTAACTCTTGAAGATTCCGATAATCCTTCCGCGACTGTACCTTAGCCGGATCAATCAACACATTATCCTCAAAATACGCTTGTTTGATATCCGTATACTTACCATGCGCACTAAAATTCGATGTTTGACCAATTTGCGCACACGAAACACGACTCGAACTATCATACGCATCCGGCAAAATAGGATCTTTGTTTCCACCACCTCCCTTCTTCCTCTTCATCTCATCAAAGTGCGCATTAAAGATCTCCTTATTCATATTTGCATTAAATATCTTCTTCTCATCTTCGCCTTCTCCATCATCCCCCAAACCACTCTTTAATATATCCCCATATCCACTCTTCTCATGCTCCTCTTCCACCTTATACTTCTCAAATAAAGAATTAAATTTCTTTATATCAAAATGATTCTGATTCACATCCATAATATCACCTTTTCCATCGTCCTCTGTGCCCATATAATCGCGAATGTTTGTCTCTTTATAATGCTTTGGTTTACGAGGCGCACTCTTCTTTTGAAACCGTTCCGCAATCTTATTCCCTAAATCATATTTGGGATCGTTCTTTACCATCACGAATGATGCTTCATCATCCACATCATCATTGTCCACATGATTCTTCTTAGATTGTGCGTAATCTTCAGCACGTTTTAATAAATAAATATATGATTGAGTGATTACTTCAAAGTGCTCCGCATGTTCTTTCCCGGCTTTGTCCGGATGATACTTCAATGCCATCTTTTTATATGCTTTTCGGATATTTGATATTTCCAAATCGCCTTCTGTTAAACCCAGAATCTCATATGGATTGTAATTCTCCTCAAATTTACGGATCTCTTGTTGTAATTTTTCACGCTTCCTTTCCATATAACTCTTGAATTTTGATCGACGATCCTTCTCATGCTTCTCAAAATCCTCCTCTTCCTTCTGATAATTTTTGCGATACTCCTCAATGCGATCGTGAAAATTATGCTTCTGTAATTCAATATTCGGCAATGGGCGCTCTATCAACGTATCCAATGTACGATCATCATACATATATGAAGCAGAAGATGTCGGGTATGCCATGATTTGGTTATGTTGAGGTTGCTGATGATTATGGAATTGTTGAACCATCTCCTCCGTCGGTCTGTGAATACGATTCGGAAATTGCGGAAACGCATGCGGTGGCGGACGATTTACATATTGCGCTTGTGGTTGAACATGCGGTGGTTGAACATATGGTTGTTGTTGTTGAATATATGAATTTTGTACTTGTTGTGGTTGAACATATGGATTTTGTACTTGTTGTGGTTGAACATATGGATTTTGTTGTTGTTGAATATATGGTTGTTGTGGTTGAATATATGGATTTTGTTTTTGTTGTTGTTGAATATATGGTTGTTGTGGTTGAATATATGGATTTTGTTTTTGTTGAACATATGGTTTTTGTACTTGTTGTGATTGAATATGTGGTTTCTTTTGTTGAGCATATTGTGGCTGAGCTTGCTGGCGACTTCCCGCTACCTTCTTTTGTGTCCGGGTAGATGGTTTCTCTTGCTCATCTTCATAATCGGATGATACATTTCCCATCTTACATAAATTCTCTGAATATAAGAATCTTTTTTTTTATATGAAAGAAACGAATCATCGAATAATTTATGATTCAAAAATAAAAACAAATTAAATGATCTTCATTCGGATCCGTTCATGAAGCATATACTTCTTCGGAAAGAGATAGAGCGTACAATCGCGCTTCTCATAAAGCGTATTCTCCTCTTCTTCTTGGCAAACTTTCTTTAACACAAACTCATAATCTGGAAAGTACACTTTAACCATACAATTCGATCGATCAATAATATATCCACTTGTCGTAATCTCGTACTCTTCCTTATCCACATGCTGAAAGACCAAATCGATCACCTTCGATCGATTCTGATACTTGCGAAATCGTCTATTCATCTCATTCATCCAATCTATCTTTGGAAGCGGTGCCTCATGCGGCAATGTACCCGTATATAGCCCATGAATATACATATCACAAAAGCGGCGAATCGGGGATGTGTAATGGGTATAACAATCCACCCTTAAAGATGCGTGCTCATTTGCCATCGAATCCACCGGATTATAAAACTGATATAGCGCTGCACTCGACTCATACACACTCATAAACTTCGCCAGTCTTTCATCCATCTCAGTAAGCGGTTTCTGTGATTCGGTTTGTGGCCGTGGCTGTACTCTCAGGATCACACGATCACCAAATTGTTCAACGCACGCACGTGCCATAGTAGAATTCGCGAAGATCATCCATTGCTCTACCCATTCATGACTATCGGAAATGACACTCTTTTTAAAGAAGGATCGTGAAAGATCAAAGAATCGATGAAGCATCTCCTCCTTCTTACTTGTAGGCTCTTTCCCCAAAATCGCATCCACCGAATCATAATCATAATTTTTCATCACATACACAACCTCCACACCAATCTTCTGATCCAATACGCGTCCATCTGGATGAATCGTATAGATGATGGAAAGGGCATACTTATTTTGCTTTTCACGCAATGATCCCAAATTCCGAGAGTACTCTTTCGGAATCATATCAATATTCTTCTTTTCCATATAGAGCGTCGAAACACGCTCCATAAACTGCTCATAATAGGTCGCATCTTTCTCAAAATACTTCCACACATACGATATATGTACACCCACTTCATAGCATCCATCTTCACACATGCGAAAGTGGAATCCATCGTCAATATCCTCACATCCAATGGGATCAATTGTGAATATCTGATATTTTGCTTGCGCCTTTTGGATCGAAGCATGGAGCTTCTCATCGCGTGCCAACTTCTCTTTCTGGACTTTCAACTCTTTGATATGATGGATATTACACACATAGCGCAAATATAAATACTCCGCATCCTTATTTCCAACATTTCCAATATACTCAATCACTTGACCCATCGGCTTATCCGCAAACTCACCCACATATTGAATATATACATACTTTTTGTGTATTTCATTCTCATACTTCGATGGAACATAGAAATCCGGATACGACGGATCATGCGGCTTACAAAGATAAATGATCTTATCCTTGTATATGCCATACTTCGTCTTACTATCACACAGAAGAACACCCGCAATCTTTGTATTTAACTCCATTATAAGAAACCTACGGGCTACGAAGTAGCTGGCCTTTGGGCTCTTATGAACTTCCCTTTAATCTAAGATCTCTTTATTTGAGATCCCTTTAATCTAAGATCTCTTTATTTGAGATCCCTTTAATCTAAGATATCTTTATTTGAGATCCCTTTAATCTAAGATCTCTTTAATCTAATATCCCTTTCATATAATATCTCTTTATTTGAATGAGCTTCTTCTACCACTCTACATTCACTTTTTATACTCTTTTTATCAAATCATTATTTGATAAATTATATGGTTTTATTTTTTTTACACGATTCTGATATTTAATGCTTTGAGCTCTTATGACTCTTCGAAGTGCGCACGGTGGCATCATCCGTCTGAGCATGAGAAGAGCTGCTCTTCTTGGAACTCTTCACCGTCGCATCATCATTCGCATTTTCGCGTTTAGGAGGCACAGGAGGCATTCCACTCATCATATGCTCTTGAAGAGATACCATCCGTTCGAAGCACTTCGCAATACGGTGAATGTCATTCTTGATATGTTCCAGATGCTTCGTATTCTCCGAAATGGCCGCCGTATTGTCGCAAAGGAGATCAATATATTGGACAATATTATTTCCGTTCTCATCTTCCAGAAGCGTACACATACCCTTGTAGAACTCATTATTCGAAAGGTCAATGTTCACCTCCGAACCGTCCTCATCATCCTCCTCCCCTTCACTCGACGATCCCTCCGAACCTCCTGAACCCGATTGCGACGAACGCTCCGACAGCGACTTCACCTCCTCATCATTGTGCGAATCTGACGACATTTTATATTCGGTGCTTGTATCTATCTCTTATTGTTGAAAGTTCTTTATATTCAATCGATATTTGAAACGGAAGAAGAGTAGGAGTAGAATGAAAATGAGAAGAATACTTGCCAAAACATAATAGAAGATATTCTCAATCTTTGAAGAGATGATCCTTTTTATTTTTTGATAAACAGATCCACATTCATATATATTCTCAGGTTTATATATACTCTCTTCATTTACAGGTTTATATATACTCTCTTCATTTACAGGTTTATATATACTCTCTTCATTTACAGGTTTATATATACTCTCTTCATTTGTGGAATTATGTATCGTTTCTTCATTTGTGGGATTATATATTTCATCCACTTCGGTAGCATCATCCCACTCAATCTTTTCACGATGTATTTGAATCATTGTTTATATAATTATATAAAAAAATTATGTAGATAAAACGAATTTATGAAGTATAATACTCCATATATATTTTGATATAATAGGTGATGATCGCAACAATGATAAAGAGAGCAGCAAGCATGATAAATTTCCGTTGGCGCTCTTTTCCATCATCTCCCATTTGAAACAAATGGGGTTTAAAGAAGAATAAGAGGAATATCAAAAGCGCATAAAGGAGCACCAAATGTTTAAATTCGAGTTCCATCTTCCATTCTAATATATCTTTTTATTTTTTTATCTAAAAATAATCATATATATTAGATACGCTTTATTCATAATTTACAATTTACAAAATATGCTCTTCAATAAAAAATTCCCCAAAATAAACAAGATCTCGATGTGTTTCATTTCATTCATGATCTTGATGATCATTCTTCTCTATATTTTATATAAAAAGAGTGATCGAGAAGATTATATCAATTATTTTTTGCCCTATTACAATCAAGAGAGTAATGATGCCTACGACTTCTATAAAATGAATCGCGATCAATATAATCAAACCAAAAAGAGCTTCATCACACAACCACTCTCCATCGGTATCGATGAGAAGAGCGGCACCGATGCCTTTATCAAACAACTCGGTTCCATGCTCGTGGCAAAGAGTTTCATTCAAAATGTGATCTATATGCTTGCCAAAACAGAATATGATCTTATGTTTCAATGTAATAATCGGAAAGTCGATATTGTCAATTGCGCAAATCCACTCATATCCTCCACCTACGGTTTGACGAATTTGCGATTTATATGTAATACAAATAAGATGTATTTATATATACTTTCCAAAGAGATCGAATCACTTCGCGATTTAGCAAAACACGTGGGGCGCGGGCGCAATTGTGTAATCTCCATCGATTATCCGAATAGCGTGGCACATCTCTTCTGTAAGGATCTGATGACAACACTTGGGTATTCGGAAGATCGCGGTGATTACAGCATACGCTTTGGTGGCGACTTTTTTGAAACACCGGCAAATGCGTATAAGATGGCGATCATGGCGCTCCCATTTCACCCCAAGGAGTTCGAGAAGCGCTGTTGTACTGGAAATATTTTCTTCTTACCCTTTGAATTGGAGAATGAAACGAAAACAAATGTATTCTTCACGAAAAATTTCTATTATATTCGCGATATTTATGATCTAAATGATATTTGCCCATCCTATTTGCCCAAAAAGTACGGCGGAAAGACATATACACGCTTTTCCGCACAAATCCCGATTGTATCCTATTATAACACATTGATATGTCATGATCGTGTAAGTGATGATATGATCTATCAAATATTGCGAACCTTTTATGAAAATATTGGACTCTTTAATCAATTACCCGTTTTTCATAAAACACCATTATACAAAACACAACTGAACGCGGGGCCACAAAACGCCATTCCCATCAATAATGGCGCAAAACGCTTCTTTGTAGAAAAGGGATATATTACCATGGAATCGAATGAATCGTGTAAATATTTGGTAGGTGTGGAAGCATGTAATTTTGCGAGCTTAGAGAAGCACGGATTTACGGAAAATGGAAAAGAACTGGATGCGATCTTCAGGTTTCATTAAGTATTATTTATAAATATTTTGATATAAAAAATCACACATTTTAGTCATTCTTAATTACGAATATTTGTTTATGGTTTATGGTTTGTCTACAATATGGGCAACTTCTTTTGCGTTGAATCCAATCTTTAATACAATCTTTACAAAATTGATGATTACATGATGTGATCATCGTAGATTGATTTTCTAAACAAATCGAACAATCTTCGGTCGTTTCTACATTTTTAGAGTTATTTGTATCCAAATCAACATTATCTATAATCAACGCTCGAATATATTCGGGTAAATATTCAATTAAATGATCCGGAATAGCATCCGGTTCAATGGATTGATTATATGACTCGCTAATGAAATATAATTCTTGAACAGTTGAAGGAATAACACCGACTGAAAGTGGTTGATTAAAACCACGCCCAAATTGTAAAATTCGTACACTTTGTGGGATCATACCTTCTGTTAATAGTTGATTAAAAGAGTTTCCAAAATATAGTTCTTCTACTCCATCTGGTATGGTACCAACTTCGAGTGGTTGATTAAAATCCCCTGCAAGTGTTAATTTCGATACACTGTTTGGAATTACACCAACCGCGATTGGTTGATTAAAAACGTCTTGAAACATTAAATGGGATACACTATTCGGAATAACACCCACCGCGATTGGTTGATTAAAATCTCCTTGAAACATTAAATGGGATACACTATTGGGAATCGCTCCAATTTCAAATGGCTGATTAAAAGTACCGTAAAACGTTAAATGTGATACACTGTTTGGAATCACACCAACCGCGATTGGTTGATTAAAAACGTCTTGAAACATTAAATGTTGAATACCATTGGGAATAATACCCACTGTTAATGGTATATTAAAACCATAACTAAAAAGTAGTTTTGTTATATGATTCGGAATATCTCCTGCTTTTATTGATTTACGATATTTAATATTTGTTTTTATTAAATCACGTAAAAAATCATAAAGTGAGAATGGATCATTCGTAATTTCTAAAGCTTGATCTTGATCATTTACGCTATCTTCAAACTCAAAATCGAATTTACGTGTGAAAATGAGCTTAATCATTGTACGTAAGTTATATTTGTACACTATATAATATAATATCATATCATCAATAAATCATTTTTTTTATAATAAAATAACGTAAATGTAGAAATGAGTGGAGGAAATCCAGGTGCCATATCCGTCTTTCATGAAATATACAAATGATCTATTTGATTTAATTGAGAAGATGCGTAAACATAATATCGTCGAGTCCCATATTTGGGTCTTATACAAAGATCATCATAAAAATATAGATCTATTTGTTAAATATATTTCAAGATCTGGAATAAAATAAATATTTAATATTGAATGGTTGGTGTGGAAATGTTTGCCGGAGCATCATCCCAAACGGATTCAAATGGGCCATTTGATCGATCTTCAATATATTTTTGATACTCATACTCTGTAATTGATATGCTCTTTTTTATATTAAAGATAATATGCGCAACACACTCGTGTGTACTTTTATTATATGTTATCTTGAGCACTTTTATTTTTACACCATGTGGAACAATATGTTCTAAATTAGCATAACTTTCGATATATTTTTTACTTTTCGAAATCGCAGCATCAATCTCTTTACTTGAAACGTTATTTCTCTTTTTACGATTTAGATCCTTCTTATCAAAAAGATAGAAATCCGAAAAGATTAATTTTGCTTTCTGTTTGTTTTTGATCTCTTTGGAAGACCCGAATATATTTCCCATTCTTTTTCTTTTATCGATGCTCTATATGGATAAAAGATAATTTAATAAATTGCGATCACTTTTTGATTACTTTTATCTTATTTTGTTGATTCGGATAAACCCGGGTGTGAAGTTGATTCTCATGATTCGCCCGCTCTTCAATATCACCTTCAAACGCATAATCGGGATCTTTCTGATCATCACAACATGTATCCAACTTCGTCGATGCCCTCCACCCACTACTATTTCCACAATTATAACACATCGGTTTATACTCTGGATGCGGTACATAATAGTGATATCCAATCGGTATCATATTTACCGGAAGCTCACACTGTCCATTTGCCAAACACTTTCCACGCTTATTCGGATAATTCTTATTTTTTCCAAAATATGGACACTCACTGTCGCTTTTACATGGTTTATCGAAGATCCCTTTCGGTTTGACGCGGCCATAGAAGTCAAAGGGTGCTTCACACTGTTGGCGCGACAAGTAGGGTAAGATGATATTACTCTTTGTCGTTGGGTTCAAATACACATTGAAATCCGTATTAAAGCACGCATACGCCTCTTTCAGATCAAATTGTTTCATATACTCTTTTCGCTGAGCAACCTCTTTATCCACACTTCGGGCATAATCCGGATCATCATGGCGATAATTATCATTTAACATATAGTACTTTTGCGATGAAGCTCGTAATCCAACCGATTCATTCATCAAATATTGTGAACTCTCATTTGCCCCAATATACGTCGCATTGTAAATGCGATATTCGCTCTTATATACATATCCTTGATAGAAGATGGTGGGTGTGAAGACGTCATTTTCGCGGAATATCACCACTTTGATCGTATATACTTTTCGGGAAGGATCGCGCTTATGATAGCGGATCGATTGAATCATATACTTATAAATATAAAAGTTTGTTTTTCCAAAAGTGATGAGATCGATGGGTGAAAGGAGTTGCGTTTGCTTCTCATTAATACGTTTGATCAATATTTCATTCAAACGATTCACATCTTCAATTGGACTTGATATCTTATCATAAGGGAGTTTATTCTTTTGTGTGGGATTGAACTCTTTGGCACGATGAATCCATGTGCGCTTATTCAACGCACTAAGATCATACTTCAACTCAAACTCATAATCGATCGGCGATCCGTTCAACGGATCTTTGAGGGATTCGTCGTACTCTGATTCTATCTCTTCGGGAAATGGAGCGTTGGAATCATTAATTAACGAGATGAGTTGGCTATAATCGATCAACCCACGGGTGCTCTTTTCCGCTGTGAAAGGAGCTTTGTTGTAGGCCATATTTCGATCTAAGGGGATATCTTCCAAGAAATCGGTATTCTGTTCATTGGGGAACTCTTTCCAATACTTGTCGCAATTATTATTCGATACGCCATCTTGGGGAGGATATGTCAAATCAACGGCGGTTGTATTTTCTGCGCCAAATGCGTTGGTAGATGGGATTTTATTACAATATGTTTCTCTTCTTGATTTATAGAAAAAGTAAATGAGAAGAAGAAGCAGAAAAGAAGTGAAAATCAAGATCAAATTGGGTTTATATAAAAATCGACTCTTCATCATATAAAAATGAAATCAAATCAATAAATAGCATCTACTTTATATCTTTATTATTTTCTACTCTGTTGGCTCGTCAACTTCTCTCTTTTGTATTTTTTTATGTTTTGTGAAAGAGGAGAAGATAAAAGATAAAAGATAAAAGATGCGTGTATAAAATATTTCTCTTACGCTTTATTAGAATAGCGTTGTAAAAATAAAATATGGGAAAGGAGAAAGATCATAAATCAAAGAAGAAGAGCAAAAAGAGCCACTCTCGCAAACGCTCCTCTTCCACATCCTCCTCTTCTTCTTCTTCATCATCTGACCACGAATATGATCACCATGGTTCTTTCACCAATGATATCATCAATAGTGGAAGTGTAAAACATTTCAGTCGCACCACATGTGTTCGTTGCTCTTCCTATTGCCATGATTGCTCCAACTGCTACTGCCACTGCTGCTGTTTGCGCAAAAAGTACATTTTAACACGCGAGTATATCGGATACACCGGTTATACAGGTCCCACTGGCTATCGAGGACCCACTGGATACACCGGGTATGATGGGCGCACCGGTGATACTGGCGCACAAGGTGAAACAGGTTATACCGGATACACCGGTGAACAAGGTATTCCCGGAGAAGCCTTTGAAACCGGCGCAACCGGATACACGGGTTATACAGGTGATACGGGATACACAGGATATACGGGATACACGGGTGATACGGGATACACGGGGTATACAGGTGCTGGTTGGGCATTAGGTGAGGGGGCACCTGATTTTATTGGAAATAATTTAGGAGATATTTATTTGGACACCATCACAAATACATATTATGTTTGGAACGGTGCCATTTGGACGGAGCGCGGAAACTTACAAGGTGCGACGGGTCTCATAGGAGAGACAGGCTACACCGGCTACACGGGTGCTGGAGCGGGTGGAACGGGTGATCAATCATTTATCTTATTTTCATCTCAAAACGCAACATCTGATGGCGATTATATTGGCCAAGGAGCGGGATCGGATACTCTTCAACGTTCTCAATTGGTAATTCCACAAGCGGGAACGATCACGACGATGTATTTTAGCACACGTGGTCAAACCGATACGGTTGTCGTAACGGCGACTCTCAATCAAAATGGATCAAATACACCTTTTATCGCATCTATTCCGATTGGTCAAAGCAATGGCGTTGCTACTGGAAGTGTTGCTGTGGTTGCGGGTGATCTGATCACTATTCAAGTGAATCGCGGATTCTCACTGGGATGTACGATCTCGGTTGTATTCGCCAAAGCGTAGGGAACCGTCTTGCGGCTCATTCTACGAATGAGCTGGAACTTCGTTCTCCCTACGACCCTCCCCGCTACAGATAGAAGTATTTATATATAAAATCATTTATTTATATATAAAAATCACAATTGCTCCCCGGACAATGTATTCTGAAATAGATGAGAGATCTTTGAATCAAAAATTGAACCATATTTCTCTCTTCTTTTTCAGAAGAATATGTTCGGGGCAAAACCATCCCGATAAATGCGTTTATTTATTGATAAATGCGTTTATTTATATAGAGAATTTATTATATTTGATTTGGATATAGAGGGTTGGGGCTCATGAGCAGGATCCTCCCAGCTAATTCGTTCCGAATTTAGCCCCAGCCAGAACCTTCGGTTCCAGCACATTCGGAACGAATGTGCCCCTCCTATAATATACGTTTGATTTGGATATAGAGAACTTTATATATTTGATTTGGATATAGAGGGGTTGTTAGGGGGAGAATCCCCTAACGCGGAGGTAGAGTAGGAACCTTAGGTTCCTACTGGATATAGAGAACTTTATATATTTGATTTGGATATAGAGGGGTTGTTAGGGGAGAATCCCCTAACGCGGAGGTAGAGTAGGAGAACGAAAAGAAATTCTAACATGATCTCTTCTTTGAGAATGCTTCTTGTAATATATCTTTCAAATAGTACTTTCCTTCATGGCTGTTTGAGAGGAGTTCTTCTTTGGACAACTCTTTGAACCAATCGGGATATCCGGGTGCCGTATTATACAACGGAAAGAAGTATCGCTCTTTACTACACGTCTTCACATCATATGGTTTCATAATATTATTTAATTTATTCCCTTGATGATCATACTCTTGACATGTGGAAGGCAAATGTAAATAATCCCAATCTTTACCCATTTGTGATATACACTTTTTGAGACCCACTTTTCCAATCTCATGATATTCAAACTCCGTTTTGCGATCAATCACTTCCGATGCATGATCCTTCACACACTTCATAAAACGCGTTTTCGGTTTACTCATCATCAACCAATTCGTCGGATCATACTTTCCATTCGGATTCGCATGACACGATTGTCTGCTTCGTCCACAACCAAAACCCATATAATCCTTATCGCTATTCATCAACTTTTGATACAGTGGACATAAACAACGTGTGATGATAATATCGGCATCTACCCAAACACCTCCATACTTCTCCAATAGCGCATAGCGATAATAATCCGTCTTGTGAGGGATCGAAAGGTGTGCGATTTTTTCCATATCTACATCGGGCAAGTACCGTTTTATGGTTGATTCATTTAACTGAATGATATCGAAACACTTTCCACAATTATGGACGATCGAATCATAACATAAATCAATATATCCGGGCTTCTTCTTTCCCGGAAGTGTTTCCCAATAACACCATATTTTCGGCTTCTCTTCAAATCTTTCTATACTCGTTCTTCGCATAAGCACAAGAGCAACACATACGAATACTAAAAGAATAAATAGAAGTAGAAGATATGTTTTTCTATTTATTCTTTTATGGATTTTCAATTTCATTCTATGTTTGATCAAAAACGCAACTTCTACAATGATGAAATATATTATTCTTCCTTTCGGAAGAACAATGATGAAATATATTATTCTTCGCTTCGGAAGATCGCGAAACATTGATCTTTTGAAAAGATATTCATATACTCAAAGAATTCAAAGATGGAATGACGCAATTTGTTTTCTGTACAATAATTATGATAATGCGCAAAAAGAATAAGTAAAAAGAGGATAATTGCAAAAATATATACTTTATTTTTTTGTATCATGATCATTTTTCACAAATAAGAATTGAATTAAATGAAATCTACTCTATCTTATACATTGAATTTTATTTTTATTTATTTATCACTCTTCACATAAAATTGATGATAACAATTCATCAAATAGCTCTTTCGTAATTAGCGAACGCTTATGTGGCACATACACTTCATGTAAAAAATCATAGAAGATCGCATATTGATCCGCACTTATGTAGATATGTTCCTTTTCACAATGTACATATTCATCCAATATAGAAGATATCGTATTTCTACGATTTACATCCAAAATGATATATACAAGGCGCGAACGCAATAGCGCAAGCTTTTCACGGCGCTTTGATCGAAGTTCTTCCAAAATCGAAAGATGAAGAATCTCTTCCATCATCGCATCTTCTTCCATATGAAACGCTTCAATACTCGCTTTAACCGCGCGTTCCAATTCAGGATCATGCTCTTCATAAGGAATATCAATTAATCGTTCATTCCGTACTTCGTCAGGAATGCGAACTTGATCTTGTTCGTCATCACTCATATAATAATCACTCATTCTATGGTTTTGATATGTGCTCTCTTTGGATCATAAAAGATTCAGGTTTAGAAATCACTTTTTCTATTTTGTAAAAAAGAAAATAGAAAGAAAATAAAAAGAAAATAAAAATGGAATTAACAAAGAGACATTTGTTTGGATGATTTGAAGAGATTCGCCTTCTTCTCCATGATCTCTTGATAATTTTGATTATGTTTTACAATATCTTGTCTATTTAAGAACCAATAGAAGTGAGAATCCGTATAATGAATCCGTCCATAGGAGTATAAGATGAAATCGGCAATGCGGTCTTCCTTAAAGTAATCATATAAAATCGCCAATGGCTTAAAGACAAAGAGATCCGGATAGCAATTTTCAAAACACGTTTTATAGATCATTAAGAGATGTAATCGCTCTTCCGCATTGGCGCAATTCATAAACCCAAATTGCGCACACACTTGCTCAAATGGCGGAATACGACGCATCTTTGTATAGTACACCAACACAAACGTTTGATCATCAAAGAAATTATAAGCAAGCGTTTTGTAAATAAGAACTCGCTCTTCCGTTGTCAAATACTTATCCCATATATCTTCCGTAATATTTTCAAACCGAGATGGTGTTCCCGATAAATAAGAAGTGATCGTTGGTTGACGCGTTAGTGCCATCATTATCTTCTCTTTACTCTATATCTCTTCTTTCATACTTCGCTTTTATATTCAAGTCAAAAATCAAAATCAAAAATGAAATATAAAGAGTATGATATCAAAAGATAGAATGAATACATGAATATAAGTACGTTCAAAAAATGAACAAAAAGATCCTTTATATCCCTCCCGAAAAGAGTGATGGATGTTGTGAATATAAGCTTAAATTGATCTTTGAAATTGAAGAAGTGCGGCAACGGAAACTCACTAAAAGTGCGAGTCAAATGAAGTATCGACTTTATCAAGGAAATGGAAAAGCGATTTATATCATCGGTGTATCAGATCGCGGAGATGTGGAAGGGATCACGCGTGAAGAATTGGAAACATCTGTTCAATTTTTGAAAGATGTATGTGCGTATATTGACGCACGTATTTATAAAGAGCGCGTTTATGAAGGAACAAATGGATTTATCGGAACTTTCCGGATCGAATGGTGCGATCCATATAAAGTTAAAGAATCCGAGTATGAAGACAACACATGGTTCGAAAGATAAATATCGAAATATAGATTTGGTAAAAATAAAAAATCGAATGATAAGATATAGATCATTCAAAAAATGGAAGGTGAAAATAAAAAAATGAACGCTTCACCCAAAAAGGAGGAGCGCCGCTTCAAATTATCAGAACCCCTCATCAAATTTAAGGAGTCGAAGGGTCAAGTGATTGCTGCCAAAAACCCCCATGGCATGTATAGCGATAGCATCCCACTGAGCGCGGCTCGTAAGTGCTATCGCCGTATTGCGCGTTCGCTTCAACTCGAAGCGGAGAAGTCGGGAAAGCCGATTTCCAAAGTGAATCAACGCGTCGTCTTCTGCCTCCTCGAATTGGGAAATCGCGGCGTCGAAATCGATCGCTTCTACTACGTCGGCAACAACAAGCTGACCAAACCACTCACCAAATTCGTTGGTCATAACATCACTACTGGAAAGAATAAGACGATCACCACTCATGTAAAGCCCGATGTGAAGGCGCTTACGGAGGCGGAGTATATCTCGATGACCAAGGGTGGAAAGAATAAGTCGGCATCGAAGCCGAAGTCGAAGTCGAAGTCGAAATCTAAGTCCGCATCAAAGGCGAAGAGTGGTGAGTTTGTGAATATGATCCCCGAAGCACAAGTGGGTGTCCCCGTACTCAACAAGTAAAGAGGAAGAGATAAAGAGGTTGAAGATCTTTTTTTATATAATCTATACAATAGAAGATATTCTATTTTATTTTTAGAAAGGAAGATGGATTTAGATGGGTTTACCAAATATTATCAAAAAGGTGTATATCCCAAATGTAATCGTTTATATGTAATTGGCGATATTCACGGAGATCTAAAAGCATTCATTTACTCACTGCGTTTAGCCAACGTGATCGATAAAGGCCTGAATTGGACAGGTGGAAACGCCCATGTAGTCCAAATTGGCGATATTTTTGATCGCAAGCCACGTGGTGATGTGTATAATGATGAAGATAGTGAATTCAAAATATGCGCACTCATCCTCAAATTACAATACCAATCCTACAAAGCAGGAGGTGGTTTTCATTGTATCTTAGGAAATCATGAATTGATGAATGTAATGGGTATTCATGATTATGTTTCACATGAAGGGATGAATCACTTTATCCGGAATCAAACGTCGCGAAGTGAGTACTTAAAACCGGGATCCAAATTTGCGAAGTATATGGCATGTACATGGAACCCGATTGTAAAGATCGGTGATTGGGTATTTTGTCATGGAGGTATTTCACCCAAAGTATCCGCAAAATATAAGATCGAAGATGTGAATCTGATTATGCGCGATTATTTATACGGAAATCGGGAGCATGAGAAGCGCGATTACTTTAAACATCTCTTTTTAGGAAATCAAAGTGTTCTATGGAATCGCGATTATTCCACCAATCATGCATCTCAGTCCCATAATCGGTATAAAGTAGAAGAAACATTACGCCATTTAAATGCGAAACATATGGTTGTTGGACATACAATTCAGAGCAACGGAATTGTAGGAAGATATAATGGATCGGTTTGGAATGTGGATACGGGTATGTCGGAAGCGTTTGGATTGCGAAAGAGTCCGAAAGAGCGAATTCAAGTTTTATATGTGGAAAAGAATGTGCTTCCCAAAATTCTCAAATATGAAGGATAAGGATGAAAGTGCGTTTGATTTTGATTTTTGATTTTTTGAAAAGATGATCCAAAATAAAATCATAATATAAGATAGAAGAAATTAAAATGTTCAATTCCGAAAAGTTCAATTTCAAATATGAAGGGTATGAACTCTCCGAGCGTAAATTCAAACGCAATGAAGAGACTCTCATGAAGACCTTCAAGTCGATCAAGAGCGACTTCGAGACACTCAACAAGAAGGCCAAAGGCAAGACCTTCACCGCCAGCATCTTCGGCAAGAAGCCCATGACCACCAACGAGGCGACTCGCCATACCGAACTTGGCAAAGTATCTTCGTACATGAATGATTATGGCGAAGTGAAGAATGCGCTGAGCAGTGCTATGAGCGCTGTGATGAAGAACTTCGCGATTGGTCAATACAAAGTTCTCAACTCGCATATCAAGGGCTTTGATGAGGCAATTACTCTGATGGAAAAGCTGAAGAAGACCGTTTCGGGCAGCGCCAGCGGTGGCGCCAAGAAGCGCAAGATGAAGCGTAGCGTTTCCAAGAAGAAGAGCGATCTTAAAAAGAAGTCAAAGTCCAAGTCAAAGAAGAGCTCTAAGTCAAAGAAGGTTTCGAAGAAGTAAAGATGTCGAATAGCGATCTTTTTTATTAAGATAATATAGTGAAATCTATATATTATCAATTATCAAATATGTCTCAACCTGAGTGCGGTTTTTCCATATGTCGCATGAATGGACGATATGTCTTCTTATTTAAAAAATACGGAAATTCATATAGCGTCGAACTCAAAATGCTACCCGCCACCAAAAATAGCCGTTATACCACCATCCAAACATACACCGTGTCTGAAAGTGATTTAGAGAATTTTATAAATACGACAGTCGCAAGTTATAGCCAATAGTGTAAAAAGAAATCCTAAAAATGTATTCTTACATATATATTATTATGTAAGAATGTTGTAAGAATCAAATGATTATACAATGATATTTTCGCTATTTTCGGCAAAGACGCACTTGACAAGCAAATCTTCCATTTCGCAAATGCGTAAGCTTTCTCGCATCTTCACATACTTCGCCATTTCCGCCTCCGGGCTCAAATAAATATCCTTATACTCAAACTCCTTCAAATACTTCGCACGCAGCGCAAACGCACCCAACACACAATCATTCTTCATATAACGCTTCAAACACACATTGTAGAACTTAAAGAAAGCATCACATGTGCTCTCATTCTTCACCACCATATCGATCAGATGATTTGACACGCAATGATAGCGCCCCGTCATCTTGATAATCATATCATCATCTTGGATATCAAAGGCCTTCATCACCGCTTTAATATCATACATCTCCGCATATCCCTTATGATAATAATTGTGCTGATTGTAATTTGTATAAAGGATCGACACATTATGTTTCTCTTGGAATACATTCAAATATGTATTTCCGGAACCATTATTCTCCACAATAATCACTTTGATTTGCGGATAGGCAGAAAGGATGCTCAGATTTCGCATAATCGCACTCATGTATCGCTCTTTACGAAGCTCATCACTACGCTCCGCTTGCTTCTGCTCTTCCTTTAAATACTTATTCACAACACTCGTCGTGATCACAAAGTAGATCATCTTTCGGGGGGCGATTTGAAAAATATGTATATTTATATATTACGCAAAAGTTCTCTAAGTTCCACCTCCTCGTTTAACGTGTTAGAGGGATTCTCCCCTAACAACCCCTCTATATCCAAATCATAAATCAGAATTTCCTTTATGTCCAAATCATAAATATCAAAATTCCCCGAACATTTTCTTCTGAAAAAAGAGGAGAAAACATTCAATCAAGAATTGATATATATCTTTCTCAATTATTTCAGAAAACATTGTCCGGGGATCAATATGATTGTTATATATAATAATTTATTTATAAATACTTTTATTTATAAATACTTTTATTTATAGCGGGAAGTTTGAAAGAAACCGAAGCGGTTTCTTTCGAGGAGGGTCGAAGGGAACCTTAGGTTCCCTTCACCATTTGACCTCCATATTGATCTTCTTATACTTTACCGAGCCATAGTAGTAATCATCATTTTGGTTCAACTTCTGTGCCAACGTTGCGCTGGGGTCGATCATGCGGAATTGGATCACCGCATTTTGAAGTATATCATTTTGGAAGTTTTGGAAGGTTCCATACTCCTCCATATTTCCGACAATCACTACCCACCCTTGTCGCGTTGTATTCTCATGATAATAATTCTGATTTTTATCCATCTTCAACACCGCCGAAGCATACACAGCAATATACGCATCATCCTTTCGCCCAAAGATCCAATTTTTATTCTGAATCACTTGGTGAAACTCCTCACGATTCATATACAAATATACCACCAGATCCAAATTCGCAAGTTTCGCACTACTTTTGATCAAATCATACGGCTGATACATCATCAACATCACATTTGCCGTTTGACGAATGGCCGGCATGTGCGAATTACCAATCGCTTCATTCAATTCACCCAGCGACGTGATCTTTCCCGCTTGTGTAAATACAGGCGCTCCCGAAACATTCGCAATCCATGGCAACTGCTGCGCACCCATCTTTCCTCGATTGTAATTTTCAAGAGCAGTGAGGGTATAATTCCCACGATTGTACAAATGATAGTGTATATTTGTTAGATCCGAAGCATCCGTAAAAGCGCGCAATCTCTCTACCGATGATTTGAGCGCTTTCGTCGGGAAAAGGCGCAAAATCGTATCATACGGCTCCAATTTAAAATGACTATGTTGAGATAAATCAAACTTCTCCATCAAATCGAGTGTGTCATCCACATACGCATTGAAATAATTCCCCGCACTCCATTGAAAGAGCGTCTTCTCATCACGATTCAACCCTTTGTAAATCTTATCGAAATTCACATTCGAGAGAGTATAAGTCTTCTCATATCCAACGCCTTTCGTAATGAGCGTATCTATATTAACCGGAATATATGAAGAAGTACTTATAAAAGCACCCAGTGGCGAAAGGCCACTCTCCTTGTTATAACCGACGAAAAGGTACATCATCTTATTGAAATTGTTATTAACAGAAGAGGTTTTATAACGATCATACGTGCGTGTCGATGCGCAAAATGTACTTCCATCAAGCGCATGAACCTCCATAAATTGAGACACACATATATCGATACAATCATGACTTATGGAGGCAAGTGTAGGTGCGAAATCATATAGATTGAGAAGGGCGCTCAATGTGTATGCGTTATACACTTGCGAAAAGGATTCATAAAAGAAGTACTTCGATTTCGTCTCCAAAAATGTCGTAAGTAATTTGACACATTGCGCATTTTGGCGACCATTCAACTGATCCCATAAATACCAAGAAGATAAATAACAGATCATGTGATTCTCACTCCAATAACACTGAGATGTCTCACCACGGGTTAGCCAAAATTGCGTGTCCTTAAAAAGATCCGAGACGGCGCGAAATACTTCGTCATATTGGAAATGGGCACAGGATTTCAAGAGATATAAGAGACGGGTGAAGAAGATCATCTGGAAATCCACGTTGCTCTTACTCTTCGCACTTTCTGCGCGATAGGTTTGATATGCGCGGTTCAGAAGCGCGGCATTCAAAGGCTGCTGTGCGCCTTTCGATGCTTGAAGCAAAAGCGCATATGGATCATCATTTTGAAGATTCTTCTCCATATACTTATTCTTGCGATCATAAAAGGTTTGCATGGCGAAAAAGACGAGTGAGTATATATTTAAAAGAGGTATATTAATCTCTCTTTCGAAAAAAGTAATCAAATCAAATCAACATGATCATCCATATATTCTATTTTTAATTTTTAATTGTGTTATTTTTAATTTTGTGTTTTGTTATTTTTAATTTTTCGATTTAACATAAAAGATATATCGTTTTTGGGATCCTTCATACAAGAGCTCTTTCTGAACAGGTTTTCCATATATATCTGTTTCTTCTTGATAAACAAAGAAGTTCCGCCCATAATCGATGGGAAACTTATCCGACTTTTTGATAATGCCGAGTTTAATCCCGCGTTTTCGATCATACTGTCCCCAAATGAGGATGCGAAGAGCGTGATAAATGCGTTTACATTGAGTCGGTGTTAAATCACCCACTTTGGTGAAAGGATCTACTTTGGCTAACCAAAGGGCATCGGCGCGTAAATAATTCCCGATACCGGAAATGTAAGTTTGATTCATCAACGCATTTCCGATCGGTTTTTCCGATGTATGAGAAAGCGCTTCATAAAAGAGTGAATAGGTGGTTGATGGATCTAACATGTCGATGCCAAGTTTATTCAATTTGTGGTCAAGCTCCTCACGGGAAGTGAAGACCGAGACTGTCCCAAAACTGAGTTGATCATAAAAGTAGAGGCTACCGTGTGAAAAGCGGAATTCAATGTTCAAATGGCGCAATGAACGAGTTTGATAGCTTTCATATTTGCTATCTTTCATATAACGTTTACCATCTAAACCGTGAATGTAATCCGTAGAGTTGGTAGGACGGAAGAACCAACCACCGGTTAAACCGAGAGTGAAACCGAGAAACATATTATTCTCGAAAGAGATGTACATGAATTTACCTTTGGAGTCTACATCTTTGACACGCAGCGGGAGTTTGGATCGAAAAGACGCATACTTCGAAAATGGCTGATGCTTTTTATAGCGACCACCCAAAATATGAATCGATTGTAAAATGGATTTTTTAATTTTACGATGTATAAAATCACGATATTGGCGAACCTCGATCACTTCAGGCATATTTCTTCTATATCTTCTTTATATAATATTCTTATTTTTTTGATATAAAGGAAATTTCTATTTTGTAAATTGTCATTTTTAGGGTGATCTTAGAGGAGTTTCAACATTATAGAGTAGGAGAGGCGGTTCTCTCCTACATTATACAACAGTGGCCGAGCGGTCTTTAAGGCGCCTTATTTAAGCTAAGGTTGGGAAACCAATCGTCGGTTCGAATCCGACCTGTTGTAACCATCATTTTTAAATAGTTTTTAAAAATGATGATTTGTTCGGCATTTTTCCAATATAATTTTAAATCTCAAAAAATAGATTTTTATATATTTTTAAAAGATTTTTATCTATATTAAAATCGATATAGAAGAGAATCATTTAAAATATTTAATAAACTCTATCTAAAATGATCCCATTTCAGCATTCTGTTGCTTCGCATGTAAAAGCAAATAAATATTGGAGTAAATCTAATATTGACGCAAATGGTGATTTTATAAGACCAGAAACCGTTCGTAAATCATCTAAAGAATTATACAAATTTGACTGTGATGTATGTAATCATACATTTATAACACAGCCACGATATGCTACGCATACTACTCAGCCAAAATGGTGCCAATATTGTTCAGGAAGTATTATTTGTGATAATCCATCATGTCAAATGTGTTTTGAACGTTCATTTGCTTCCCATGAAAAATCACAATATATTGATCCAAGTTGTACCATAAATCCCCGTTCAGTATTTTGTGGAGCAAATATAGTATTTTTATTTATTTGCCCAAATCCAAAGTGTAAACATATATTTGAAAAGAATTTATGCGATGTAAAACATGGATATTTTTGTCCATATTGTCCAAATAGTGGTAAGAAGATGTTATGTGATGATCATAATTGTCAGATTTGTTTTAAGAATTCATTTGCGTCTCAACCAGAAGCTGAATTTTGGAGTACAAAAAATACAATATCACCTCGTAAAGTGACGAGGGCTTCCTCTTCTGTTAAATATTGGTTCAATTGCGCAAGATGTGAAAATGAGTTTCAAATGTCGCCATGTCATATTTCATCCAATAAAAAATGGTGTCCATATTGTAAAAATAAGACAGAGTTGAAATTATACGATACATTAAAGATCCATTATCCAAATCTGGAAGCCCAATTTTACGCAAATTGGTGCCGTCATACGACTCGAAATACATATCTCCCATTTGATTTTGTTCTCGAAGAGCAAAAAATTATTATTGAACTTGACGGAGAACAACATTTTGTCCAAGTTGGAAAGTGGAAATCACCACAAGATCAACAGAAGAATGATCTATATAAGATGAAGTGTGCGAATGAGCAAAAATACTCCGTTATTCGAATTTCGCAACAAGATGTATATGAAGATCGTATTAAATGGCTTGATATTCTAAAATCGAGTATTGAAGAGATTGTTCAAAGTCAAACAGTTCAAAACCAATTTATCTCGTTGGATGAAGATAAGTATAAACCTTTCATGATTTAGATTCATTCACCCAACTTCATCATAAAGAGATTTATTATATAAGATATAATAAACATATATGATGGAAGAGTATATCTTTTACGTTTTGCCGGCTCTCAAAGAGCATGAAACACAGAAGAAATGTTATCATCAAGACGTTGAACCCGATCATTTAGACGATTTTATATGTAAAACAAATATGGAAGCCGATTTTCGTAATAAAGAATTATGTGATCGATGTGCCTTTTATACTCGCTTTTGGTATGATCATATGATTCTGGAAAAGCGCACATATACATTTCATCAAAAATCCAAATTCAGATTCAATCCGTCTGATATATCTTCCATTTTTCCAAATATTAAGATCCACGATTATGATTCTATTTATTATGTGGATATTGCCAAAGTAGAGAACGCATATCAACAACTTTCCCAAAAACGAGCCTATATACTACGTGATATAGAAACATATGATCATATGATTGAACTATTTCAATATATACTCAACATGAACGAAAAATATCATATACATATCTTTTTTGAAGAATTACGATAAAACTCGAAAATAAAAATAGAATCTTACAATAATACGATTCTATTCCAATGAATCCAACAAACCATATTTCAGAACCAAGGATTGAACAGAAGATCCTTTGGATCACCTTAGAGTACTTTTCCGAGTATGACTTCTTAACGAAGAACGATTTTTTATTCATAACAGAACATATTGACATATGTTTCAAATATTATGATATGCTTCATCATGAGTATATCCTCTTTCTTCCAAAATCGCAATTTTACATCACAAAGTATGTTCCATCTTGTATTCCTTATTTTACCAAAAAATCCGGATCAGCCACGTTAAAAGAAACATTGGAGAGTTCACATATAACAGTGATTGAATATGAACAATTGAGTGTATTTCAATACTTTCTCGATTTGATCAATCGATTTCACAAGAAGCATCCATGTAATGATTTTATGGAGAATTATATTGTAAAGATCGGTGAACTTCTCGCTTCTCAAAATCAAAATCAAAAGTATGATTCTTATTTATGGAGTCATGCCAAATCGAAAGAGTACTACTTTTATGAAAACCTCTTCTTACCCAATGTATTATACAAGAAGATCCAATTATCCAAAATTGTTCAATTCATCTCTCTCGAACATTACGCATACAAGAAGAATGAGTATATGCTCCGCTCATTTTCACAAATTGCCGAAGAACTCGGTGCCATCAAGATCCATATAAAACATCATTACATCAATGATGATGAACGCATTTCAAAATTGGGCATCACCACAAATCATCGTTTACATAGAAAACATGATCAAAAGGAGGAGCATGAAATGGAGTTTAACTTTGCGTACTCGGATCATAATTACATCAATTTAAATGAGTTTTTATTGAAGAACAAGATCTTAAATGAGAACAAATTTTTATTGAGTAAAGAGGATTTTGAGAGCAATCTTGAATTGAAATATTTGATCTCCGCACGTTGTAAGAATTTTATTGAAAAGTATTACACACAATTCAAATCATCCACCCTCAATAGCAAAGAGATCCATATTCTTTGTACCTTACAAGAGTTCCAAATCAACATTGAGAATATCAATATCATTTCCGAACATATTGAAACCACATTGAAGATCGACTTTCTCAATGTACTTGATCATATTTCTCTTATTGATGGTGGCAATCTATTTCCACTGAAAGAGGGATACATTTATTTGAAACAGATCTTAGGTCAAGAAGGAGATTATTGTAAATATATTTACTTCTTAAAAGCGCATTTACACGCAGTACAGAACAAATATGCCTATTTGAGCTATGATTATGAATATATCGATAGCATCATGAAAATATATCATCAATGTATCGAATTGAACTTTCATGAAGCCGAATTTGCGGAGTATATTACACATTATTGGAAGAATAACCGCGAATGGTACCATTTTACCTTATTACGTGATATGATCCTTCTTGGAAATGATAATGCGGATGATAAAATTCACTTTGTATCTTTTCAATATATGAGTATTTTTAAAGAGAAGTATGCGATGTTGCGAAAGATGGAAACATTCTTATACTCCATGATCGATCCATTGATCGATATATATATTTCAAAGAGTATGAATGATGAGGAGGAGGATGCGAATTCGGATCATGAGAAAGAGCGCGAACAAATGGAGTGTAAAAAGCGGATTTTGGCAACACGATCGGATCGTGAAAGTAGTAGTACCGAAGATGATCATGAAGACGGGAATGATGATAAAGAGGCCATTATGGCGCTTATTACACGACCGACAGTTTATGTGGATTTATATACGGAGATTCGAAATAAGATATTCGGATATCAATTTTTGGATGATGATGTTGAGAAGAAATCGTGCTTTATGGATTTGTACTTTAAGTATGTTCAATATATCAAAAATAAGAGTGTGATTCCAACAGTGCCAGTGCCATATGAGGAGGAGAAGAAGCAGCTCCTCTTTTCGAATCATCTCTTTAAAGAACGATTAAAGAAGAATCAATTTCAAAAGCGGATTGTGGATCTCATTTTGAAAGGGGTGAAAGGATCATTTTATTATGAGCATGGGATGAGCAATAATATCACAAATCAAGAAACACTTAAAGAGACGATTTTGAATGTGATTTACTATTACTTTAAAGATGAGATCTACGCATTACAAGAGTTAGTATGTGATTTTATCTATGTTAAAAAACACGCATTTATCGATATTCCGTTCTTTATCGATCATATTATTCATCTTTTATGTTCAGTGGAAGATTATACTATTTCTCCTTTCATTTTGAAGAGTATATTTGAAAAGAAGAGTATTGAAACACATCGAAATAAAAAAAATGAGACAAAACCAATCTCAAAGAAGAAGAAGCATATTCGAAAGAATCCGTCTTTTATGATTCAATTACAATCGGTTCAAGAGCAGAAGAAGGTAGAATCTATACGACATCCGTGGCTTTCCTCAAATGAGAAAGGGGAGCAAGAGGTTCGCTTTAGACGGCAAAAACGGCGAATGATCAAAAAACGAACTTTCACACATGCGAATTTACATGATTCCATTCAAATGTATATGGATGATAACACTTCACCCATTCTTATGAATGATGATCAGAAAGAGATGAGTATTCTTGATCAAACAAAGATGATATTTTCCAAATGGTTATTCAAACATTTCGAGGATAGCCATATGATTGAAAAAGAGATTGAGAAGATTCCAATTCAGCATTTACTAACCAATTATCGAAAACACCGCATTTTCTTCACGTATAGTGATTATCAAAAGATGATTGTAAATATAAAAAACGAATATAAAGACGTATCAAATAAAGAAGTAGAGTTAAATAGGTAGATAGGAGAATGATCGATCGTCATCAACCGCATATTTCAACGGTGATTCACGATATTGAAGATTTTGGGAATTATTCGTTTCCTTCATGGCGGATTTTAAAAGATATAAAGATTTTAGAGGAAAATCATATTTCATATGAGTACTCATTTGATCCCATCTATAAAGATAAAGATCATCCATGTTTAAGAAAAATCATGGAAGATCAAAAGATATCACTTCAACTACTTTTTCCATATACATATGTGAATCGTGATGGTGATGGCGATGATATATTCGAAACCACTTATCATATATATCTCTTTATATCCAATTTATATCCGTTTCAATCCCCGATTATTATGATCGATCCATTGAACTCATGTGATCGGATGTATCGTGTCCAAGATGGATTGGAAGCCACACCGATCTTTTATCTATATCCACATATATGCTCGTTTATCACACATGCGACGCATCGATATGAATTGATGGACATACGTGAATATGTGGAAGATTGCGTCAATGGAAAATCGTTTTTAGCAAAGATGGAACATATGTATAAATATCAAGTCGATATATATAATGCGTATAAACTCGCCGTTGAAGCGATTCATCTCAAATTAGAATGATTTAATATTATATATTTAATATCAAAATAATAAATATAATATCAAAAGAATATATATAAAGATAAAAATGATTTTATCTTTATTTGATATAGAGTTTTGGTGATAAAGAGTAGAGAAAGATTATAAAATGGAAAAGCGAAAACTGATACTGAAGCGAGTTGCGGGAGTTGCGGAAAGTGCTGCTTCCAAATACATTGGAAAACGTGGATATATTCTTCGTAAAAGTGCGCTGAGTGAAGAGCAGATCCATGAGTTGAAGACCGATTTACATGTGAAACCAAATGTGATGGGTGATTATGGTGCCGAAGCCGAGCCGTATGATGTATTTCTTGAAAATGAGAATAAGATATACGTGCCGAAGTTTTATGGGATTGAGAAGTTTGGAAATGTACCCGCAACGGAGAATTTGACGCCACCTGGCAAAGATATCGACGTCGAGTTTAATCTCGAACTTCGTCCTGAACAGAAGCTACCTGCGGAGAAGGTGATGAGTGCGTATCATAATACGGGAGGTGGCATTCTTTCTCTCTATTGTGGCGCGGGAAAGACGATTTTGGCACTTTACTTTATTTCCCAATTGAAGAAGAAGACGATGGTGATTGTTCACAAGGAGTTTTTGATGAATCAGTGGAAAGAGCGCATTGAGTTTGCTCTTCCAAAGGCGAAGATTGGCATCATTCAAGGGACAAAGTGTGATACAGATTGTGATATTGTGATTGCGATGCTCCAAACCCTTTCCATGAAACAATTCCCCCGAGATACATTTGATGATATCGGACATGTGATTATCGATGAGTGCCATCGTATTCCATCGAAGGTCTTTTCGCGTGCGCTCTTTAAGATCAATAGTCCCTATATGCTTGGTCTCTCGGCAACACCGATCCGCAAAGATGGATTGACGAAGGTGCTCAAATGGTTTATTGGTGATATCATCTATTCGCTCAAAGCGCGCAAAGAGCGGACGATTGTGGAGGTGGAGCGACTGATGTGTGAAAGTGAGTTGGATGATTATAATAAGGAGATCACGGGATATAATGGAAATGTACAAATCGCAACGATGATCAACAATATATGTGGATATTACAAGCGCACCTTCATGTATATGAAGCGTGTGGTGGCGGAGTTGAACAAACATGAGTCGCGCCAAATCTTGATCTTATCGGATCGCAAACAGCACTTATTGGATATGGAGAAGTGTGCGATTCATATGGGGATCACGTCGATCGGCTATTACGTGGGTGGGATGAAAGAGAAGGATTTGAAGAAGAGTGAGAGTTGCCGTCTTCTTTTGGGAACATTTCCGATGGCAAATGAAGGCCTGGATATCAAATCGCTCAATGGATTGGTGATTGCTTCTCCGAAGAGTGATATCATTCAAACGGTGGGGCGCATTTTGCGGCAAAAACATGCGATCAATCCGCTCATTTTGGATATTGTGGATCAATTCTCTGTATTCCAGAATCAAGCGAAGAAGCGGTTTGAGTTCTTCCGGAAGAATAAGTATCAGATCAAGGATATACATATTAACATCGATGATGATCATGGCGGAGTGATCCTTAAACAGAAGGAGTATAAACATCATTTGGGTGCTGATGAGGAGAGCAGTGAGGAAGAGGAGATGGCGGAAGATAGTAGTGATGAAGGCGAGGAGGCGACTCCTCAATTTGGAGATATGGGTTTTGGCAAGGATTTTGAGAAGAAGAAGCGTGTATATAAGAAGAAGGTGGTGAAGGTAGAAGAGAAGAAGAAGAGCCAAGAGGATATTGTCAATTCTATTTTGTCCAATTGGGGATGGCCTGGATCTTCTTAAATGAAAAATAAATGTAAAATCGATATAATGAGTAAAGAATATAAAGATAAGAATATAAAGATAATATAGTTTATCATCTTTATTTAATTACATTTTCAAAAATGGCATCCCAAGTGGATCAATTTTTCACGCATTTTCAAAATATGATGGATCATGAAGCGAAGATGTATGATCCGCACTCTTCGCAAATCATTGATAGCATGGAAGTGCTCTCCTTTTCGTTGATGCTTCATTCATACATGGGTTTTTATATCTTCCTTTTTCAACAACCATTTATATCAATGATGATTTATCAAGCATTTGCCTATGGTCTCTCTTATTCGCTCTTTGGATATCACTTCTTTCAATTCATCTTTCATCCATTCTTTCGCAAACATATGAAAGATATTGTACTTCCGCAAATGCTTTACACACTCTTTCACCTTTATATACTCTTTCAACCCTACCCACTTTATATCACACTCTTGATGAATGTATGTATGTATCAAATGAGTGGATCATACTTTCATATGTGTGAACATATTGAATCAAAGCGGATACGAAGTGTGATGAATATACTCATTTACTTCCTCAAATTTTTCTATCTCAAAATGAGCTCCCTCATGATTCAAGATTAAGCGTCCTTCTTGATCGCTTTAAGCGTCCTCATCCACATCGGCATCATCCAGAGCTCCGGTGGTATTGGGATATCCAGATGATTGAGGGAAACCGTAATTGAACCAATAGTTGGGAGAGAGGTAAGATTGACCCTTGCCGGCACCGGATCCGAGATCGGTAATAGGTGCCTTCTCCGAAGGTCCCATCTTACAAATGAGGTCGAGTTCGAAAGGATCGATGGCGTAGTTGTAGTAGCGGAAGCGCGACATAAAGCCGTTGAATCCCCCGAAATTATTGATATAAAGATCGCCATCATTAATCTTGGGAACACTTGAAAGCTTTTGGCGCTTCTTCAAATTACAATTCACATAAATATCGACACTATTTCCGATCAGTACAATCGAAATGTGAACCCACTTATTCAGAGGAAGGTTGCCAATATCACATGTTTCATACACATTCTTATATGTATTGAAGCGGATATTCATTTTATTTGTATTCGGATATAACCAAACACCGGGAGATTGAAGCAGTGGGAAGTTGCGCTTTCCATTTGCCGTTCCAACATACATATCATTGCTACCTTTGTGGAAAATGTGCTTGAATTCGAGTTTATCGGTAATGGTAGCACTTACACTTGCGGATGCCTCCTCATCGCCTACATCAACGTTCACATCACAATCGATATTTGTAGTATGTGAAACAAAGTTGCTATCTTTGAGGTAGATCCAGAAACTGTATGTGTACTCTGTGCCATATTTGCCATCCGAAGGACGAGGGAGTTTATAACCTTCTATACGAGTAGGGGTTGTTCCATCGATTGTGTTATTGATGAGCATTGGTGAATTGTTAATGAAATTATTATAACCACGGATGGTAGTGTATAAATAGATTAAAATAAGAATTCCTATAATCAAAAAGATGATCACGCTTCCTGTAAGAAAGGAAGAGGAGGATCCGGCATTGTTTGTACGAAAATTATTATTTGCCATCTTGAATTGATATCTTCTATATTATGATAATATTATCTTTTTTATCTTTTTGTAAAAAAAAGTTTTACAAAAATCTTCATTTCATTTCAAGTTTATATTTCATTTCATTTTTTATTTTTTAAAGTGTTAAAAGAGATCTTCACTTTTACTTTCACCTTTCACGATTTACTTCTTCTCATCGATCTTGGCACCATTGGAGTACGAAAGGAGGCTATTATTTTCGAAGAGTGAAATCTTGTAAAGCGTGTTTCCTATGGGGCCTTGGTTGTAAATCGTCGAAACCTCATTTGGCGTAATCGCACGTGTGAAGTATTGAGTGCGTCCAATCTTACCATAAAATCCGGGATTGTTATTTTCACCATATGTAATCCACATCGGATCATCCGTAATAATGGGAATACCACGCAGCGCCGTGGAACGCTCTAACTTACCGTTAATGTACACATCGACGCTGCGATTGTTGAGAATATAGCAAATGTGAACCCACTTCATCAACGGGATATCTTGGATGTCGCTCTTCTCGGGGGTGGTGCCGCTGTATGTAGTGCTCGTGCTGATTCCTAAGGTGTTTGTCTCGGGATAGAGGAAGATTTGAGGGCATACGGTTTTGCCATCATTGCCGGAGATGACAGCGCCTTTCTCATCTTTGACGGGATTGCCCTTCCAAACAATATGCTTGGGAGCACCGTAGTTGTAATTATAATCATTCACATAGATCCATGTGCTCACGGTGTGGGCAAGACCGGCTTTGATTTGGGGGAGTTCAATGGGGGCGCGGGCGACGAAGGCATCGAGCTCGCCGTTGATGATGACGGGGGAATCTTCGCTCACTTCGCGGGATTTTTTGATGTAATTATAAACAAGATAGACGACAAATGCGACAAGAGCCACAATCAGGATCATCGAGAAGATGTTTTGAATTTCACCGCCGGATGAACCATTTCCATTTCTATTTGAATTCATCTTTCTTTCTTATATATTTCTATTATACCCATAGAAAAATATATTCACACTTCAAAACAAATCTCAAAACTCAAAATCAAAATCAAAAATGAAAAGTAAGAAATCAATTTTGATCTCCTTCCAATGTTGCGACTTCGGTACTCTCCACTTTGCTCATTTGATCATCTTGGAATGATTTCACTTCATCTTCATAAATGTGTATCGAATCTTCAATTTGCGTAGGTGTTAAATTATATTCATAATAAGATAAGTATGCTAAATAACCATCAAACCCCGTTTCATATCCATCATCATCTCCGCCTTCTTCCTCTTGCATCCCACTTGCTGAGAATTGGGATAGGGCATAATCGGAGGTGATGTAGAGGGAGTAATCATTCATCGATATGGGTGATTGTAAGAGCGCATATGAGACTTCGAGTTTTCCATCTTTATAAATGGATGCCGAATTGGGTGTACATTGAATAAGAATATGTATCCATTGATTCATCTCTATATTGGGCAACTCTACTGACTCCTTTTGATTTGTTCCATTTTGGAAGATGAACGCAAGTGTTTGTCCGTCGGGCTTAATCCAAACACCGGGTGCTTGAATCAAATTTGCCATATCATCACCGCTCTCTAATTTCGACCCACGATAAAATACAGACTTCCACTCATTTTCACGATAAATGCTCTGAGAATCCGTTGGTTTATTTAAATAGATCCAAAAAGAGTAAGAGTATAAACCCGTCGTTCTTTCACGGGGAATCTTCTCAAATGAAATCATTTCATGTTTTCGCATAGCATCATACGCCTTCTTCTTCTTAATCTTTGTACTCTCAAATACTGTTCCCGCCAATGTGATCTCATACTTCTTCCGATTATAAATGATCAACCCTAAGAAGATGAGCCCAACAATCCCAACATATGGATTCATTAAAAAGAGAATGAATGACGCAAAGAGCGATAAAGCGATCGATATATATAAGTGGAAGCGATAGATTAAATAGTAATATAAGAGTAAACCAATGATGACCAAATATCCTGCCTTTATTGAAAATGGCGAATCATCCCACTTCTTCTGGAAAGCTTCGAAGAAGGAGAGAGTACTAATCAGTGCGATCATTGTTTCATTGCTGATCATATTTCGCTGGGATGCTACATAATTATTATTTTTCATACTCTTTGTATGATTCTTATTTTTAGCATTGGACTTATGTATCTTCTTATTTTCATTTGATTCATTTGAATCATTTTCATTTCTGTTAAATAAGAAGGAGATGTTATTCTCATTCTCATTATTATTCTTATTCTTTCTACTCATCGATCAAAATGAAATCGTACTACTACTTTTTCTCTATATTTTATTTTGATTTGAGTGATATCGATGTAAAATATCATAAATCGATATATTTGCATTATCACTATATTTCAAATAATCCATCACATGTGGGAAGCTAATACTTAATATCGCAAGTAGTACCGCAAACACTTTCACGATTGTATAGATATAACTATTGGCAATGATCGTCTCATAATAAATATACATATAAATGATCATGCCAAAGATGAAGAGAAATAGAAGAATCGCCCTTAAATTCATTTTATCAATATATTGAATCTCTACTCTTCATTCTTATTTTTCTTTCTATTTTTTATTTTCTTTATGTAAATTCTTTTCCGTACATATATACACCTTTGAGTGATCCATTTGACTTGCGATCTCCCGGTTTACAAAAGTAATATGTACTCGGGTCATTGGGTCCCAATGGTGTCCCACTTACACACTTTCCGTCCGAGTTCTCATTATAACATATACCACAATTTGTATTTGATAAACATCCATTCCGATCGGAAATGCGTTCACTCTTCGGATCATTATACTTCCCACATGGATCCGCCGAAGCAGCACACTCTTCCTTGGAAGCATATGGCATGATATATTGATTCGTGATCTGATCAATCCCGCATATATTTGCCATAATTTGGCCATCATGTGATGCTGCGGAAAATTCTTTACATACGCCGCCAAGATTACAATAAAATTTTGGATTTGAATTTGGATTTGGATTTGGATTTGGATTTGGATTTGAATTGCTGCTCATACATTCTGCTTTGGATCGTAAATGGCACTTTTGGGGGCAACAATCACGTGAGTTGGGAAATTGAAGTCGCGCATCATCCTTTTGTGAAACACATTCACATTGCTCATTTTGAACATTGTACGCACAATAGGAGTCTTTGGGACATGGGGATGATTGATAATGCTCACGATGATAAAAGCGATATACGATCAATAGCAAGAATAAGAGAGAGAGTAGGATGATGATTATATATTGGATCATCTTATATGAAAGAAATATTATCTAAAATAAAGATAGATAATAAAAAGAAAGATGCTCGAATTACTCACAATGATGTCCGCGATGCAAAGTTCGCTGGAACAAAAATCAAACGAACATTATGAAAATCATAAATCGGATCCCAATTTTGTTGAAGGCGACATCCACCGCATCCCCACTTCATGGATCATCCTCTCTCTTCTCATTGGGATTGGTACCGCATATCTCGCATATAGTTGTAATTATAATGAAACACCCGCAACCCGCCTTGTGATCACGCTCTTTGCGTTCTTCTTCAGTGGCATTTATTTGGTTTACTATTTCATTATTTATATTCTTCTCAATAAGAAGTGTAATGGAAAAGATATTTCAGACGTGATCAAAAATCTACGCAAGTAAATCACTAAGCTTCTTTTCAATTTCCGCCGGATATACATAATGATATAATTTTTTATACACATGGACATATGATAATGTATTTACATATGGCATAGGAAGATCATGATTCTTCTTTAAAACGGATTCGATAAAATCACGACGCATATGATACACTTGATCCAATTCACCATGCTCGCGACTGATCACAATCGGCACTTTTACTTTTGATTTCGCATTTGATTTTGTTTTTGAATTCGATTTACTTTTCACTTTTGATTTCACTTTTGATTTCGCATTTGAATTCACTTTTGATTTCGCATTTGTTTTTGATTTACTCATACTCTTTACTTTTGTTTTTGAATGTGGTTTATTTATATCCATTCTTTAAAAATTGTACTACTATTTGATGATATTTTTTATTCCTTCTCTTATATGAATTTGAGGAGCTTCTCCGAAACGAAGTGATATGCGATAATGCTAATCATACCGATAAAGAGCAGATTCATAAAATCATCATTAAAGAGCTCACGTGTTAAACCAAAGAGGATAGGTTTCGATCCATTATAGGAGAGTGAGCACAAAATGTGGAATACAATCAATATCACTAAAAATTTATAAATCGACCGTATTGTCTCCTTATACTCCTCTTCTACATCCAAATGAACTTCATAAAGTGCCATTTTTGATTTGTAAAAATATGATCGATTATCTATTATAAAAAGATATAATAAAATTCGCGTTTTATCTACCACTTTTTTTTCATCCTTATTGATAAATCAATATTCATTTTATTTATCAATATAAAGAGATTTTAAAGAAAGAAGAATAGAAAGAAAGATGGCATCTTTGATTGAATCATTCATGGCATCTTCCGAAGCGGTGGATGAAACGGTTGACACAAAGCATGATCATGAACTGAACGTTTCGGAACGTATGTTTTTGATGAATAAACATTTGGATGAACAGATCTTATATGAATCGTTGAATAGTTTAATGAATGTGAATCGACATTCACGCATTCATCACTTAACAAATGCGCAAAAAGTACAGTTAAATGATTATGTATTTCAAGATATTGAACTTCTCTGTGATCATTACGGAAATGAATCGAAGAGCATCTTCTCTGTACTCGATCAATGCGAAACCCAAAGTGGCCGCGTCATCCTAAAAGAGCTCATTCTTCATCCCATTTGCGACGTATCCATCTTAGAAGAGCGGCAAAAGATGATTCAAATGATCGGCAAGCACGCGCCACAGATTCGCGGATTCATTCATTCCATGAAGTCGATTGAAAAGGAAATGTTATGGTTTTATAATGAGAAGAATATGCATCACATCGATATGATGAATGATTTCTTATACTTCAATTATGATTTCATACCCATTGTCGACGTGAATGGCATTTTAAATGGAAATGAGAAAGCGCTCTTAATTACCAATATTTATAAGATCTTTATCGCACCGGCGCTTACCGTCATCACCCCACTCATCTCTCTTATACTACCCATCATCCTCTTCTTTTGGTTTCAACGAAAAACGGGGATTAAGCTGAATACATCAATGATCTATCAGCTCTTTATGAAGATCATTTTTGGCGCGGATTCCTTTAAGCTCCTTTTTAAGAATCCTACGAAAGCGGTGATTGCGAATTTATGTACAAAGGCGCTTTATGTCTTCTTATACTTCCAAAATATATACTATTCGATTCAGAACGCGCGGAACACAAACAAGATCATTGATACGATTCATGTGCGACTTAATTATATGAAGTCATATATTCAGAAAATGTATCAATTGATCGAATATTCAAAGAAGCATCATTTAGATCAACATTTTGATGCGACGATTATGATCTCTCTTGAAAAGTGCGACAAGTGGATTCAAACATACTATCAACTCTTTGATCACTCCATCTTTGAGAGTGAACCATCGCTCTTTAATCACAAAGGGCGGATCTTGTACACTTACCGCCATTTTAACCAAATCAAACATGATTTCATTCACCTCTTCCACTTTGTTGGCATGTTTGACGCATACCACTCATTGAGCAAAATCATCGCGTCAAGTTCGCCGACGAATCCATACTCCTTTACAGAATTTATGAGTGTGGATAAGGATATGGATAATAAGTCAGTAGTACCTCATATTTCATTTGAGTCGATTTGGCATCCATATTTGATCAAAGATACGAAACTCAATTCATTAAATATTGGAAAGAATCATATTTTGATCACGGGGCCGAATGCCGCGGGTAAATCAACATTTATCAAAGCGGTGATCGTCAATATTCTGATGAGTCAAACATTAGGCATCTCTTCGGCGATGCGCTTTGTGATGACGCCATTTAAGATGATCGAAACGTATTTACAAATACCTGACGCAAAGGGTGTTGCATCCCTCTTTGAGGCGGAGATGATTCGAAGCAAACTCTATATTGATAAGTTAAAGAAGATGCGCGAAGATCATTTCAGTTTTATTGTACTCGATGAGATCTTTTCAAGTACCAACTATATGGAAGGTTTCTCAGGGGCATATGCGATATTAAAGAAGATCGCCTCTTTCCCAAATACGATATCAATGACAACAACGCATTATAGCGATTTGGAACATTTAGAGAAACATACGGAAAATATCAAAAATTATCACTTTGAGATTGATCGCAACCCGGAAACACAAGAGATCATCTTTAATTATCAGTTGAAGAGCGGAGTGTCGCGCACCTATATCGCACTCGAATTATTAAGGAATAACGGATTCGATGAAGATCTCATTCAAGACGCACTTGCCATTCGCAAACAGATTCATGTTCAATTAAAAACAGAAGATGTTAAAGATGAAGAGGTCAAAGCGGAAGAGATTGAACATGTCCCAGAAGAGATCGAAGATGAAGAGGTAGAATCCGAAGAGATCAAAGTGGAAGAAGTTAAAGTGGAATTCGAAGAAGTTAAAGATGAAGAGGTCAAAAATGAAGAGATCAAAATGGAAGAGATCAAAGTGGAAGAAGTTAAAGTGAAATCCGAAGAGGTTAAAGTGGAAGAAGTAGAAAAACCGCGTGGCAAAGGAAAGAGAAGGAGTAAGAAGTGAGTGATTCGTTTATATTATATATGAAATATATAGGTTTATTTTAGATATCAAAAATGGATGTAAATATGCTCTCAAATTATATGTTTGGAATTCTTGTCATACTCTTGATCATTGTGATCATTGTGATGTATTACTTATGGAATGAAACAAAGAAGAATAAGAATGAAATATCCATTTTACAAAGTGATATGAACGCCTTACGCGAAGGGTTCGATCAATCTTCAAAGAAGATTGAGGAGCTTGAGAGCTTCGATCAACCTCAATCTCCCAAGAAGAGTGTTTCCAAAATGAGCCAACAGAATATTCTGGAACATCTTATGGGAAATATGAACGGATTCAACATATCCGACTTTATGCGAAGTGGTGAAGAAGATGAGGAAACCGAGTATGAATCTTCCGATGAAGAGGAATCAGAGGAAGAGGAATCTGAGGAAGAGGCATCAGAGGAAGAGGCATCTGGTGAAGAGGCATCCGATGAAGAAGAGGAATCTGGTGAAGAGGAATCAGATCATGTGGAAGAAGAGTCTTATGAAACGGTATCTGAGGATGAAGAAGAAGAGGCATCACATGAGGTGGATGAGGTAGAAGAGGAAGTTCATGAGGAAGAGGTAGAAGAGGAAGTTCATGAGGAAGAGGTAGAAGAGGAAGTTCATGAGGTAGAAGCGGTGGAGGAGGTAAAACCAGTGGAAGAGGAGAGTAAGATCATTCTGATGGAGGAGGTAGATTTAGGAAAGAAGCCGATTCAAGCGGCTTCCAATTTTGAGGAAGGGCATGTGGAGCGTGGAGGAGATAAACGGATGTATGTGGTTGCGTTGAATAAGAAGGGAGTGAAGTATTGGAAGGTTTCGAAATAAAATATTTCTCTTTAATAGAGAGAATCATCTTTAACAATGAACCGCACGGTAAATAATAAATTTAAAACATCACCTGCGATTATGAATGATGGCCGTTCATTTACGGATTATCGCCCTGCTTGTTATGTGGATAGTATGATCGCCAATAATAATAAAATAAGCGGATCCAATGAGTATCGTGAATTTTTGATTCAAAATGGTCTTCATTTAATGCGTGTAAATGATATGTATATTGAAGATAAGATGGAACACCGCAATTGTAATCAAACGAGCAAACCGGGAAGTGAATTTGCCAAAGTATGCCAAATCAATAGCTCGACGATGAGTTGTTTGGATACGGATCCTCGTAAAACGGGGATCTTGATCTCATCTGGTGAGCAACAGCAACAAGTGAGCGGATTTGATAAATCCGATCTTCGTTTTCAATCACTTTAAGAGAAGAGTGATAATCATATATCAAAATAAAAAGTGATCTTTTATTTTGATTATAAAGAAATGCGAAAGTAAAAAGAGTAAATAAGAAGACGAAAAATGCTTATTGATGATTTTCGCAAGTTGGAAGAGAGTTCCCATGATTCTTCTGAATCGGCTCTTTCGATATTCTTTTACAAAAAGTCGATCGAAACAATCATCTCCACATGCGACGATCTCCTTTCAAAGGCAAAGAAGATCGAAAACCCGATCAAGCGGAATAAGTTGAGCAATCACTACTATTTATTGAAGAAACATATCGAAAGTTTGGCAGAAGAAGAAGAGCAGAAATTATGCGTTCTCTTCTTTATTTATGGAGAGAATCTCTACGAATATCGATTGAATAAACGCGAATGCGCCGTGATCGAAGAGTATAAACTCCGCGATTATATGCTCTATTGCGATGTACAATTTAAAATCGATTACTTTCGAGATCTCTTTGACAACTTTACATTCTACTACGCCATCAAAAGTGGAACCACCATCAAAATGTATAATGAACATAAAGAGAAAGAAGTGTGTGGCCAAAAGAACCCACTCGAATATATTCGTAAAACATGTGGATATAAAGGAAAAATTGTAGTGTATGGGGGATTACCGAAGGGTATTCCCGCATTATCGGGAAATGATGTGATATTTTTGGAAAAGGAGAATTATGGTAAATATGAGCTATGTGAAATAATGAAACGGGAAGAGATGAAGGAGAATCATCGGATTCTTCAAGAACGACTTGAAGATTTGAAACATGAGAAGAAGATGGATCTTTTTGTATTTGGTAAACTTAAATTTGAAATCAAAGATGCGATCGAATCATACGCTCTCAAAGAACTCTTCATTCAAAAAGAGAAGTACGAGAAGTTGCGCTCATGGATCGATCATGACGCATTCAACTTTGCCGTATACTTCATCGAGAAGATCGAACCCGGTGATGCGGGTGATATGTTTATACAAAATTATAATGGAGTGATGGGTATCAGATACTTCTAATCCATATTTCGGAAATATTGAATAATCTTGAAAATTCCGCTTTTACGATGACGAAAGTAATCCACCTTTTCCGCATTTTCCGGCTCAGTGATCCACTTCTTAATATCATCGATCTTCGCCTTCATCGTTGTAATCAACTCTTCCCGAAGTACCTTTGTAAAGTACGACTTCTCAATTTGTGTGATCTTGTGAATATGACCATGAATACATAGCTGAATTACCTCCTCTTTTGTAGGAAGCACTCCTTTCTTTATCAATATATCCTTCGCCTTTGGTATTTGCTTCTTCTTTGCATCCGCTTCGGCTTGAGCCTCTGCTTGCGCCTTCTCCTGTTCACACAGTTTTAGAAGCTCTGGATCTTTCTCCACAAACTGATTCAACATATACATGTTAAGATCATTCTTCTTTTTATATATCTTTGATTCCATTTTTTGAATTAAAAATGAATATATATATCTTTTCTATTAAAGTTCTCTATATTCAAATCTTTTTTTTTTTAAAACATTCACGGAAATATTCTTTTTCTTCATCTTTATTAGAGGAAGATGGTTTCATATAATTGTACTCAAAAGGGTTCTCTATTCGATGGAAATAATAAAAGTTATCGCAATTTGAAAGATAGTGATCTACCCATTTATCAAAAGATCGCATATATCTATTTTTTAGGACATGGTCAATGTACGGATGAGGATTCACGACGTGTAGAGATTGAAGAAAATATGATTTTATTTAAGAAAGGGAATCAGGAAGTTCGTATAACACAACAACTTTTTGATCGTTTAACATCCATCTATCCATTTTATACCATGAAACAACTTTCATTTATTTCCCAATTTTATATAAATAGGAATGTAAACAAAAATATAAATTCACTCTTTGTACGTATTGGTCTAAATCGCGCAAATCGCAATGCGCTCATATCACGATCAAGTAAAGATATCGGAGCATCTCTCTTTGGTATCTTTAATTTTGCAAATACTTCCGGTCGAAATGCGCGTACAGTAGATGCTTTTCGCTATATTTATGAAAAGATAATGAGTCAAATCCCTCACTCCAACAATGCGGATATGCGTTGGAAGGCGATCATTTTGGCACTCCTTTATGCGGTACCAAATGATGATATGCGCATTCCTGGTATATATGTACGATTTGTGCCAGGTGCTATGGCTACAGGTGGATTTTTGCCAAATGTATCTGTTGTCAAATATTATCCCAAAATGGATGAATTCTTTGGAAATGATTATGATTCATTTTCACTGATTCAAAAGAAAGAAGGTTTGATTTCTCAAATTCGCGAAGTTCAAGATATCGATCATATACTCTCAGTATACGCCAAACATTCACTCGGATTATACTCATCCGAAATGTTGGATTATATTCAACACACATTTGGTATTTCAAATATGACGGCCAACGTTTACTTCTCCATTGCCAAAGCGAAGAGTGGAAATATGAATGGGCGAAAAACGGTGAATATACGAAAAAATTCAAATAAAAACGTGATGAATCGCGTCGATCCCACATTACACAATCTATTCACCTTCTTCTTAGGTCATACAAAAAGCCAAATTACATCAACCATCTTCCGCGCCGTCGGGATGGAGAATCCTCGTAAAATATCACTTGTTTATGGCACGGATGATGATGTGGAACCGACATATGTTTCTTTTTATCAAGATCGCACGCATTTCATCTCACTTCCTTATAAAACAATATTACAAATCGCATCTTATGGGATCGTTCATCTATCCTACTCTCAACTTGAAATGATCTATCACATTTTATATCGTTCGGAAGATGCGATGCCATATGTGCTCTTTTTGGATGAGAATCTTGTGAAATACACACTCTTATATACACTCATCTTTGTTCAAAATAGCACATTCCGGGACGTACTTTTAAAGCTGAAAAGATGCGCACTTCAAATACCCGGATTCCGCGAAGATATACAAATCCCAAATATGAATAAAGGGGTTCGACAATATATGATGGGTGCTGCGCGCATTGTAGCACAAGTTGCGATTGATTATGTTGGAATACCGGGAGTTCGTGTGAATCGTGGAGACGAGGAGAAGACGCAAGACGAGAAGATCTTTTCACAAATTCTCACCTTTGCCCAATTCATGTCCCTCGAATGCTCCAAAGAGATCGATCTTTTATGTATTTTTAAAGCGTATGAAACAATATGCTCCTCCTCTCCTTCTTGTACTTCATCCGAAATACAGAAGAGTTATGTGATCTTATGTGATTTTTCAAAGATCTTTGTTCGACTAATAAATGCGTATGATGCGCAAAATCATATTTTGATACCCAATCAAAATAGAAATAGAAGTAGAAATGAAAATAGAAGTAGAAATAACTCTTTGTGTCAAGAGAGTTCACGAATCCGTCGAATTTGTAAAAAAGGCGAACGCACAAATCTGGGATCTTTGGCGGAGAATTAAACATTCTCTTCATAGATCACTTCCGAAACGATCGATACAGAAAAGTTCGAGAAGTAAATCGTGCCAAAATTGCGATTTCCATAAAGATCCACACCTTCCAACGCACACTTTGTTTCCGTTGGCACACTTACTTTCACACACATACTCATACTATCATTCTCAATACATGGGTCAAAACGGATTTCGCGATTTAAATGTATCACCCCATTCACCTTGTCAATCTTGATCGGCACATTTACACTATGGCATGTATTATTCGCATACCATACGGGCTCACATAAATCGAAATACGGAACATTTGGATTCATATGATCCATCACAATCTTGGATGCGAAGTTAATATTGCGTTGACTATGAAACTCAATATTTAGATCAAGATTCACAAACGGATAGTATACATCGCAACCCTTCTGAACCATACCCAAAATATACGGATTCTTTTCACAAAAGAGCGTCTTCATATTCTCCTCCAATAACGTTTGATTATGTGCCTGAATCGCCGGATCATGCGCACAAATATCCGGCATTTTGATAATCGGTTTCGTTTGAAATATATTCCATGCCAACTTCGTCAACTTGATCCCCACAACACGCTTTCCAACAACGCTCTCATATCCTACTGGTGTAGAGATGCCCGCGGGAATGTAATGGGTCGGGAAAGGAGCAGGTGGAGCATCATGATGGTCTCGATTTTTATAATACTTCACTTTATAATCATTTACCAAATTCGGCTCAATGCGTGTATTATTTTCACGCGTTCCTGGATATAAGTAGAATGTATCAAATGGTACAGATTCAAGGTGATCATGCGCATGCGCACAAGGATCATAATATTTATTTACTGAAATCGCAAAATCACTGCTTGTATGTCCCTTTTCACAATACTCCGGAATAATCATCTTCTTTAACCCAAAGAAGTTCTTCAACGCACGCTCTTCCATATAAATCGCCTCTCCACGGGGCCCACGAGCACCCGTATAGCCGGTATAACCCGTATATCCTGTATAGCCCGTATATCCCGTATAGCCGATAAGACCGCGACAACCCATGGGACCCGCAGGCCCCGTCGGCCCCGTAGCTCCCGTTTCCGTTGCCCAACCTGGAATGCCTTGTGGACCCGTGTACCCTGTATATCCAGTATAACCTGTACTTCCATCTAAACCACAGTATGTATACACGGGAAGCGTGGAAGAGGAGGATATTTGGTTATTGTATAAAACATTTAAACGGTTCTTATTTTCAGACATATTCTATATTCTATGATGGAAATACCCTATTCACTATCTTTATCTTCTATATTTTTTATTTCTTTTCTTTTGTTTTGTTTTGTAATGATCTTACTCTCTTCTATATCAATCGAAATGAACTTAAAGGATATATGAATATATGAAATATAGTTTCACATATTTAATTTTTGAAAAAGATGGTGTCTAAAAATATCATCTTATCGATGAAGAAGGAGGATGAGCATAAGAAGGATATATTTCTTCGTGCTCTTGCGGCTTTGTTGAAGAAATTCGAATATAGCGTTTCTACTCGCAAAGATGAGAGTGGAGAAGGTGAGTTTGATCTCACGGCCGACATTACGTGTTGGTTTACTCGTGATGGAAAACTCGTTTATACGGATCCAAATGAGATCGGCAAGTATTTGAAGAATGTGGATGATGCGACGAATTATCGCTCCAATACATACAATAATTTCATTTCAAATGTGAATATCAATCATATTGCGTTTGATGCGTCGCATGGGATGAAGTATAATTTGAAGCGTGTATATGAAAAGATTTGTAAAATGGACGAAGATGCGAAAGATCCTCTTTTTGAAGATGTTTTCAAACTTTGCGCAAATTATGAAGGATCGACACTGACGATTCGCATTACAACGGAGTCGGAATTGGAAGATGAGCGAGTCGCAATGGAAATATCGCGTGGTGCGTCGAAGGAGGAGTGTAGGCGCCGCGAATATCCGGAAAATAAGGTGGTGAAGATCTATCAGTTGGATGTTGAGAAGGAAGAGAATAGAAGAGAGTTCCAACAGAAACTGTACAAAATATTAATGAAACATAAATATTATGTGAATCACATTTCCGAAGTGTGTGATTTTTCAAAGTGGCGCAGTTCAAAGAGTGGAAATAATCTATATATTATGAAACAGCTCAAATATTACTTTGATGATATGATCGATGAAGAGCAAAAACGTATTCAACTCTTCCTGGTTCATCGCAACACACCTTTTTGCGATTTTACTCGTTATGATGAGTGTGCTGGTATGGGTTATGGAAAAGATGAGTTTATCATCGCACGTGAAGTAGCCGGAAAAGAAGAATCCACCTTTTATATGAAACTCTTTGATCTCTTTATTGAGTATGATATCATTATGGAGATTAAGTGATTACTTCTTCTTCTTTACAATTTGATTCTCTTTATTCACAACACCCACAAGGATTGGCGTACCCGATTGCGTTGATTTATAATCATATACATGATCATCTGTTTGATCCACGGCGAAGAGTTTGATCTTCTTGCTATCGACCTTTGCGGGTACCTTTGCGGGATCGCGGTATAAATAGAATTGGTTGGAACTATCTCTCAAATAGACTTTGCCATCATAATAGTAAAGGGTCGAATATTCGCGCTTCACGGTTTTGGTTTCCGCTGAAACAGAGTATGAAGATATAAGATCTTTCTTTAACGATGGCATATAAGCGAAACCTTTGGCATCACTTCCAAAGGTGAAACATTTGTATGTTCCTTTCAAATAAGGAGCGTTTAACATACAATCAATTGCGGCTTCTTTGAGGCACTGTTCCAACTCATCAATCACACCTTGTTTTTTCAACGATATATCCTCAATATGTTCATCTGTGGATATCTTTTCACGCGTTGTCAGCATCTGATCCTTTGTAAGGGAGGAGAAGTAGCGGAAAACCTCGACGTTGCGCTCTTCTGGTTTCAGAGCAATATGTGATCTATAACGAACACCGCGACCAATCACTTGGCGAATGCGCACTTGATTCCAATAAGGTTCCATGATATGGACTTGGCGAATATTCTTCAAATTGAGACCTTCCGCACCTGCGGATGTAGCCATAATGATCTTAATATCTTTGCCATACTTATTTTCCGGATTCGTGAAAACACGCAACAGTTCTGTGCGGCGCGCTTCATCTTCCGTTCCCGAATAAATCGCATATTTGGGTAGATCATTATTGCTTCCATAAGGGGCGAAACCGTTATATTTGAGCACTTTCGCAAAGATCTCCACACCTTCTACGGAGCGGAAGTTGGAGTAAACGAAGACGAGACCCGGAGATGCTTGGATATTTTCTAACATTACTTTCATCTTTGGTGAAAGTTTATCGAGACCTTGTGGCCCCGCACGGAAGTAAACTTCACCGCGTTCGTCTAATTTGGCAAGGGCTTCTTGAATGCGCTCTTTGTAATCATCTTCCACTTCACCCTCTTCATTTGCCCGATTTTCCGCTGCGATCATCTTTGCCAAATTCTGCGTATTCTCCCGCTTTGGTTTTCCATAATCATCCACAGAAACGACGAATGACGGATCCGGGTATGGACGGTGAACTTCTTCGGGGAAGACGAAGTTGGAAGCTTGGCGCGAAAAGACGCGGAAAGTGCTCTTGGTACCACCCAGCTTCTTCTTGCGACGCTTTCCTTGTGTGGCATTGGATCCTTTTTCGGTTTTTCGCTCCTTTTCGCGCAATATTTCATAAATCTTAAATTGATAATCACTCATCTTCACTTTATAATAATCGCGCGAAATCTTTTGCGGAATATCCTCTTGCGCCGTATAGTACGAAACTAAACCCATAATACGACGCTTAAAAATATTCGCATTCTTCAACTTCAAACCCGTCGCAACTTCATCCACAAAGTACTCATAAAAGGCCTCTCCCTCATTTTCCGTCGGAAAGAGAGGCACATTCAACTTCTCCAAATACTTCAAATCAATATTGAGTGCCGCGCACTTCTGGACAAGTGCGTCGCATGCTCCTTTATATCGTTCATCATAATGATGAATCGTGAAGTGAACTTCAAGAGATTTATTCACTTTGTTAAACTCCAAATAGTCGACATATGGACTATCACGAAGCTCAGGCATGATTTGATCAAACTCCCAGCGATTTCCATACTCCGTACCCACATTATTGATGCGGAAATAAGAGAGTTCAATGTATCCACGGAGTACGTTGAAGAGGACGGCCAATTCGAAGGGGTCATTGATGGCGGGACTGCCGGTAAGGGCGATGATCTTGGCATTCTTCGCGTTCATCAAATAATCATAGATCTCCTTTCCATGTTTACTACTTCCCATAATTCCCGAAACCATCTTTGATACTAAATTGTGTGTTTCTTCAATAATGATCACTTTGTTATCAAACCCACCGATCGCACGGATTTGATCGGGTGTGTTGCTCGCATTGAAAGAGACGAACGAATATTTATCATAAATCGACTTTGGATTCGAATTATACTCCGGATTGCCGATCGCCATCAAACCGTCTTGAATAAAGTTGGGCTTCAATGACGCTGGACTCAGGAAGACGATGTTTCGCTGCGATTTCAAATTCTCCGAAATGAAGATCGACGAAAGCGTATTGTGCGACACTGTAAGATCGCCCATCAAATATCGCGAATTCTTATCAAGTGTGAAACCATAATATTCATCTTCATTCACATATTGAATCTCAAACATATACTTCAAATCCACTTCCTCATTTTCCAATCGATACTTCTTCGAACATATGAGTGATAAATCACCATTGATATGAATGAACTTATGGGCATAATAGTGTGAAACGAAACCCACGGATCGCGCAACAAAGAGAATATCTTCGATCAATTGTGGTCTATACGCAGAGTTTATCACTATGTCGCGATTATCATAGTCAAATGTGGCATGATCTAAGATACCACCCAACAGTTTGAGGCGATTTACCAATGACCCGCACTTGTACACGTGCTCAATATGACTCTTCTGTTCCGTAATCAAACGACTTCCATACTCATATGGATCCATCATATCCAAATCGAGATCAATATGTGGGAAATCCACGGGTACGCGATAGAGATAGTACTGGGTTTGTTCACGGAATGGGAGAGAGATGTACTCGGCAACACTCATTTCGGTAATCATTTCGGATCCTTCTTCCTTTAAACATAGTATGTGCGCCTCATTCACAACAAACTCGCCGCCATTATAACGAACACGATACATTTTATCCACACCATGCGCCAAAGATAAGACGCAACGCGGTGTTGAATCATCACCCATTAGCTGATCCATTTCTACAATATCTTCGACACGTTTGATTGTGCCATCAAACATCAATATGGGAGTACCCTTTGCGTGGCACTTTCCGGAGCCGAGACCATGATATAAGAGGATACCGCGATAAGGGGAGTTTTTACCCATATAGTCGCGCAAGAATTGCTGGTGTTTGAGGGGCTTTGGCTTCTGTCCGGGAACAATATTTTCACCTTTGGTATCTTGGCGGTATTTCATGAATGTTTGGGCGACCCACATGGGGAACTCCTTTTTATTGGGAAGGATCCACTCTAAGGGCTCAACGCGATTCTTGGCGGCACTTGTATTTTCATTGATCAGCTCATTAATACGGGAAAGCAACTTCTTCTCGGCCTTCTTTGAAGCCAAAACGAACTTCCTACCAGTTCCACTTGCTCTTTTTGTAGAACTCTTACTTTTCGTTTCATTTACTACGCGAACACTCTTACTCTTACTCTTACTCTTATTTCCACTCTTATTTTCATTCACAGGTACCAGACTCTCGGTTGCGACCGATTTGGAAGCAAGGCGGAATTTACTCTTACTCTTGCTTTTACTTTTACTGATATTTTTGGAATTTGTTTTTTGATTTAATTTTGAATTTGAATTTGAATTTACCATACTTTCAAAATAGAGTATACTATTTATATATTCTATTTTATATTTGATTTTCAAAAAGAGAGAAATGGAACCTAAAATTGCGTTTCACGGAACTCTTTGATATGTTGAAAGTAGAAAGCAAAGTGAGGATGACTCTTCAATAAGAGCTTCACAATACGATCCCAATCATCATAATAAATATAATGTTTCTTTATACTCTCCATCATGCCTTGCCCCTCCTCTTTCCGAAAAGGCTTCGTAAATTGGAAGTGATAAATATCACAATCCGCAAAAGAACGCGTCTTATTCTTACGACACGCAAAGTGGCGATCAAAGTGAAGATTTGACCACTCTGGATATACCGAATAAAAGATGAGCAACTCATCCACTCCACGAATAAAGTACAAATTACTAAAATACTTCTCATAATCCGCAACAAACATCATATGTTTATGATAATAGTACTTATTTGGCTTCACTAAGAAGAAAGCACCATGAATGCCCACTTTCGTATCTTGGAATTCACGATCCCCCAAGAATGTACTCTTCTCAAACGTTGTAAATACATCATCAATATTATTCTCTAAGTAGGAAGATGCGTCCAAATACATCACCTTTTCAAACATATTCAACCCGAGCACTTGTCCTTTGGTGACGTAATATAAAATGTTGCTATAATTCACACTATTTGTGAAATGATACGGAGAAGGGGAGTAATGATTCACTTTTAAAAGATCCACACCGATCACATAATCATATAATTCCAAAAGGTTGGTAATCGCTTCATGGGATACGCCATTAAAATATTCGATTTTTTGATTTTTGATCACTTTATAGCTCTTATCTTGAACCATACATACAGATGGATATTTATGTTTTAATAATTTGATATTCTTTCCTAAAACAAGTGCGGATGGAATATATGTTTCATTTATGAAAACGGAGGTGACATACGCATACTTGGTGTGCGGATTGTTATATAACTTACTTTTATATACGCGGAAATTGGGCTTAAAGAGATCACGATCGCTGAGTTTCTTCACATCTTTGTCCAATTTGCGCATATAATCCTCAATCTTTAAATAAGATTCTAACGTTAACTCTTTTATATCCACCTTATTCATCTTCTTATTTTGTTATTTTGTTATTTAAACTTGAATATGTAATATCATTCACTACTTTATAAATACTTTTTATTTTTTATTTTTCTTTTCATAAAATAGGATCTTTCTTTTTTATTTTCGACTTATTTGATCTTCTCAATGAAAGAATCATCGAAGAAACATATTCAATATAGTGTAATTATTCCTATACCACAATTGGAAGAGTATATTCAAACCTATCGATTTCAGTATGATTTCTTCGCAAAACGCGGTATTCCCACACATATGACACTCTTATTCCTTTTTGATAAAGATATATATCTTAAAAATCGGGAAAAATTTCATAAGGTTTTAGGATTGGCACTCAAATCGTTCGCAAAGAAGAAGATGGTGGTAGATCACTTTTATCAAACACCCAATATGTTCTCTCTTGGATTGAATAAAGAGTGTGAAATGTACTTTCAAAAGAAACAAGAGCAAATCATGAAATATTTGGACATCGATATGAAAGCAGACGCCCCACATATTACACTCTTCACACAAAGAGGATCAAAAGCGGGATTTCAAAAAATACCACAAATCAAGGAAGAATTGACGAAACATTTACCAGTACAGTTTATGGTAGATCGCATATGGCTACTCGAAATTAATACACGCGAAAACATCGCAACACTCGTCCACGAATTTAAGTGATCTATACGGAAAAAGATAATTGATCTTTATAAAGATGGATTATAAAGATTTGATTATAATGTTTATATTTATTTTTTAATATTGAATTTTAAAGAAAACGCTTATCTTTTTTCTTTTTCTCTATCTACGAAGAACGCTTTTTCTTTTTTCAAAAAGAAAAAGGGTTCCTTACTGGACGTACGCATTTGTAATTCCATACTGCTTCAACGCCTCCTTTGCCGCATGTTGTTCCGCATCCCGTTTATTCTTTTGAATACCACTTCCAATCATCTTTCCTTCTGTATCATAAACAAGAATATGGAATCGTCGTGTAATGATATTATTTTCACCCACAACATTGATCACCTCCTTCAACTCATATCGTGGCAACTTACCCCCGAAATTCTTATGGAAGTAGCGCATCAACTGATCCTTATAATTATCATCATGAATGATCAATTGGGTAATATCAATATACTTTTCCATCATATTCACAATAAATGTATAACACTTATCGAAACCCACGGATTTATCATCCTTCCCGAAATCACACATCATCGCACCAATAAAACCTTCGAACGCGTCTTCCATGATCGTATTATTCCGCCGTCCATTACATACAATCTCAATATGCTTCGACATGATCACGAATTTGTCGAAACGAAGAGCAAATGCTAACTTACAAAGCGTCTCCGTCTTCACTAACTTCGACCGCAACTTCGTCAAGAAGCCCTCTTGCTGACTCTTATACCGGTTATAGAGATAATGTGCCATCACGGCTTGTAAAATACCATCACCAAGCCACTCATACGATTCCGATGATTCCGGTTGGAGAGGAAGGATCGCCGGATTCTTGACACGATCCTCCTCATCAAGTCTGCCATAAAACTTCTCATTCTTATAAAGATCATCGTTATTTTTACAATACGAATTGTGGACAAATGCCTTTTGCCATAATCCAATGTCGGAGATCTCATCGGTAATACCACCGCGCTTCAACATATTCTGAATATTCTCTTTGGATACATATATATTCGATTCATTGTAAATCGGATATACGCTCTTCTCAGTAATGATCTTCTCCAACATTCTTTCTCTTCTTCTCTGTTTTTTAACTCTTACTTTTATAAAGATACAATCTCTCTATATTCACCTTCTTTATCACTTTTTCATTTATGTATATCAAATTCTTTTTCTTATACCATATATTTTTGGAAGATCACCAACACTTGCTCTTGGTTCACGGTTTTGATCATATATTGGAACGCATCCGGAATGGTAAAGAAGCCAACCGAGTAGACGCAATCCGAATTCGCATCACTCATCACATAACTCTTCGCCTCATACTCCGTCGCATCACGTGTGCTCACACTCTTCACACTCATTTCAAACTTTTCGCAATCGGCGGTGCTAAGGGCTGCGGAAACAGCATAATCACCAAACGCGCCATTTCCCGTTTCGCTCAAATAACGGAACACAACGAGCTTCTTCACACTCATGTAATTGAAGAGCTCACTCATGGAAGAGAGGATAAGTTCACTCATTTTCGTTATATATAGAGGTATTTAATACTTTATGATGATATATTTTTGATCTTTTCGAAAATTTTATACTTCTCTTTATATTTGATATTAAAGGTTTTTATCTATATAAAAAGAGAAATCATTTGATATAATATAATATAATGAGTTATTTTATCAAAATCGATAATCGCGAAAAGGCATTTATCGACTTTATGACCAAAGATGGCTATGCGTTTGACGTGGAACCTCTTGATGTTGGCGATATACAATTTGTCGATCGTGTATCGAAGATCCCTTTTATCATCATTGAGCGGAAAACATATGCCGACCTTGAAGCATCCATCAAAGATGGTCGATATAAAGAGCAGAAAGAGCGGATGTTGAAGGCATACCCTTACAAAGTGCGAAAGATCCTTCTTCTCGAAGGGGATCCATCCAAATTCCGGATGGGTAAAAAAACACTTAATAGTGTGATCGTCAATTCGATGATCCGCGATCATATTTCCGTATACTGCTGTCGGGATTTCGCGGAGCTTTGCGGGCTTCTTGAAACGATCATTTTTAATTTACCGAAGTATATCGATGAACTGATCAAAACGGTTTGCGTGGTGAATGAAGTGGCGGCGTTTGAGAATGAATTGTCAGCATATACCCACTCCGTCAAAGTGGCAAAGAAGGAGAATAATACCCCCAAAATATGCTTCCGCAACATGCTATGCCAAATCAATGGGATCAGCAATAGCATTGCCGATGCGATTGTTGAGAAGTATGGTCATTTATACGGATTTATTGAGATGTTGAAGACGGCACATGGAGAAGATTATGCGAAGATGAGCGCGGAGATTGGAGAACTCAAATATGGAAAGGGAAATGGACGCAAAATCGGCGTAATCGGCACCTATATTGTATCACAAATCTTCGGTGTTCAAATTCCTATGGATGAGAAGAGTAGCACAAAGAAGAGTGCGAACGCAAAATCAAAAAGTGATTATATCCATATATTCACAGATGAGTAAGATTTATATTTTATGATGTATGATTTATTTTGAAATCAAATTTGAATTCAAATAAAAAGAGTACTTTATATTTCTCTCTACATATATGGTATATATTTCTCTCTACATATATGGTATATATTTCGGGAAATCGCTTTCATAGAGTGAGACACGATACTTTTCGGATTGTCCTTTGATGATCACTTCATCTCCATCACCGAGTGGTTGATTCTTATACTTTGTCATAAGAGGCACTTTGATTTGACTATTCTGTCCCACTGCTGTATAATACTTATAACTATCCGAATTGGGATACTCCTTCATACCGAAGAGAGGCAAGTATGTGTTATGATCCGATTGAACTTTGTAGATCACACCCAGCTGTTGGGGCATACCCCGCGGGCCCCGTGTGGTAATATGTACGGGAGCAATGGGGGCTTCGGAAATGTCAAGGGGCATCATTGGATTGGGAATGGGGATCTCCGTTCCACCCAACGTGGGTGCCATGCGACGACCACCACTCATCACTTGGAAAGGTAGATTGTTGGAAGGGTACCAGTTTTGGTCATAAAAGTAATCACTGCGGTAAGGGAAGCGGAGGGGATTCCAAAAGCGATCTATCGAATTCACTTCTCGTGGATCACGGTGTATAGGCGAACTCTCTTCCCGCTTTTCGATGATGATCGGCTGTGGTTGCGGGACGAATTGTTCGGCTTTCTTCTCGACAATGTTTTCATTTCTCTTCTCAATAAAGCGATGATAGATTACGAATCCGATGGCGATAATAAGTAAGATAAGAAGAATCGTTTGTGTTCGCTTCGTAAATCTCTTCATCTCTCTTTTACTCTTTTACTACATTCACTTTCGATATTTTTCCATCAAGATAAAGGAAATTCATATTCGCAGTTGGATATAAAGGAAATTCATATTCGCAGTTGGATATAAAGGAAATTCATATTCGCATTTGGATTTATAGAGGGAAGTTCGAAAGAGTTCAAAGCGGTTTCTTTCCTACTGGATATAAAGGAATTGTGCGATTATATATATAATTCTTTTTTTATAAGATGGAGCGCTTCTCCGGCACATATGAAAATTATAAAATCCACATTTCATATGAGGATAATGTGATCACATTTAACATTGAGAATACGCGTGTAGAGCGTTGTTATCGCCTTATTATTCCTCAGGAGTTGTATATGAAGAAGTACTTTCCACGTGATTCGAATATTTCAAACATGAAGAGTGCGTTCCACTTTTGCCAACGCTGTGTGGAGAAGAAGGAAGGATATCAAATCCATATTTTCGAAACACCGATTTATGTGGATCTCAAATTGGATCATCATGAGCTCATTTTGAAATTTCAAGGAAGTGTGGATGGATATTATGATCTCTTCTTCCATCTTCAAATGAATGAACATGTGCTCACGTTTGAAGAGCGGATGGAGAAGATGATGGCAAAGATGGCAGGTGTGTATGAGGAGAAGATTGATATTTTGGAAAAGGAGGTGGATGAACTTAGGAGCATGCTCCGCAAACGCAAAAGTAGCAGCATCGATTTATGCGAAGTGGAGAAGGAGAATATTCAGATCCAATGCGAAAAGATCCCACTCGAATGCGTCGAGAAAGAATTAGGAGAGAACGATAAAAACTTCTTTTATCGCGCATGGCTCTCTTCTTCAAAGGAATCTGTGGTGATGAGTCGAAAGGAGTTTGTGTATGAGTACGATGTGATCTTTTCAAATTTGCCACAATATGAAGGATTGTATGCGGAATTTTTGAATGATCCACATGAAGAGTTGTGCGAAGTTCGATATGAAGGTGGGTATGAAATATATAAGACAAATAAAGGAAGGATCTTCGCGATTTCACCCGAAAATGCGTATATTGAATAAAATGTGTTCTATGGGTTTTTATAAAAATGAATGAAACGGAAAGGAAAAAAAATAAAAGGTATAATTAGTATACGCGTTTATTTGAAATAAGATGTCGGCTCAAAGTTTTACTTCCGCTTCAACATCAATTAAAGAATCAGAATATATTAAAATAAATACAAATGAAAAAATTAGTAATTTTATTAAAGATATTATTTATATATTAACAAATAAAAAAATTACTAATTTAAATGATATATTAAAAAATAAAAAAATAAATCAAGAAAAATTTATAACTATTTATCCTAAAAATAATGATGAAAATAATTATGAAAATACTATTAGTAATGAAAATATCAATATAGCTACTATAATATTTACCAAAATAGATAATCTTTTAACATCATCTAATAAATCATCTATTATAAATGAAATTGTAAATGAAATTGTAAATGAAATTGTAAAAATAAAAAATAAAAAAATAAAACAACGATTTGATACAATTAAGGTAAAATATATGCGACAACCCCCATCTACAGGCGCAGCCCCAACCCATGTCTCATCCCCAGCACCAGCCCCAGCCCCAGTCCGCCCACCCCAAGCCGCAGCCACAGGCGCAGCCCGCCCACCCCAAGCCGCAGCCACAGGCGCAGCCCCAGTCCCAGCCTCAGCCCCAGCACCAGCCCCAGCAGCTACTCCCGCCACCAGTGAAAACAAAAAGCTCATTTATCGTCTTGCGCTTCTTTTGAAAACACTTGTGGGTGAAGGTAAGCAAACACAATTAACAAAAGCATATAATACTGCGGCAAATCCATCACAACAGCCCGCTTCATTAGATGCGATCTTTAAACCACAAACCGGAGCAGGTAAATCAAAGAGTAAGAGTAAGAAGAGTAAGAGTAAATCGAAAAAGAAGGATACAAAGAGAAGATCGATTTCGTAAGAATCCTTTTTGGTTAGCATTTTCTAAAATAGAAGCTATTTTAGAAAAATATAAGAGAGTATAGTAGAAGTTATCATAAAAGAATGAGCACAACACACAACGAACTTCTTCAACTGATCAAGACGTTGGAAACGTATGTACTCAATGACGCACAATTGCGAGAAGTGTATAATAAGAATAAAAATAATAATAAGAGTTTTAGAGCTTCATTGAAATTGATTGGAAGTCGATCACAATCATATCCATTTATATCCAACCAAGAAAAATCAGCTCTATTAGCTAAAATTCAAAAAGTAAATTCAAAATATAAAAATGGTACAAATCCTAATAATTTAACAAAAGATGACAGAAATTTATTAAAAAAGATTTTGCGTCATGAAATGTATATACTTCTCAAAAATTCACCTATACCAAATGAATCCACTAATTCTTTCTTAAATAACTTCAAACCCAAACCTTAATCTTTCACGCAAATATGGCATGAATCAATCTCTCTTTGTGGTAATTGAATCTCCACTTCTGGTGTTTCGATATAATTATATCCATAATCCAAAATATCCACCGCCACCACCTTTCCATCTTTATCCACCACACACTTCGCACTTGCCCCATGACCGCGGCCTCCATGGATCTTCACATACGGCGGATCCTTCTCATCATATCCATTCCCACCATCCACCACAGTGATCTTCGCCAAATGGCCGTTGCGAATGGTGGCTACGGAGCGGGCGGCCTTGCCATCCTTGCCACATGTGAGATTCGACCCGGTTAGCACCGAGGCGGACTTCATACCCTCCGGGCAGCGATTTGGGTGGAGCTCAAAGTAGGGGAGTTCCTTTGGTTGATTCTCTTTCAAGGCTTTATTCTCACCAACCTTCTCCTGTTCACTTATCTTGATCTCTTTTTCATCGCTATCTTTCTCTTGATCTTGATCTTGCGATTGATCTTTATATTTACTAAATAGATCATTGATCAGATCATACTTACTTGTTGGCTTTGTGGTTTTTCTCTTTTCATCATCTTGATCATGTGTACCTGTTCCAATAAATGATTCAACATAGTATTGTGTGCGAATAAAGAGAAAGAGCGCAAAGAAGAATAGAAGAAGAAGCGCAAAAAGGATCTTCTTATTTTTTATTTTTTTCAAAAGAAACGAAATATATGAAACCATTTTAATAACACTTCTACTTATATCTCATATTTTTCATAATATATATTTATAAAAATTATTTTTATAAAATAAAATAAAATTCATTCATCTTTTTGAAAAAGTGATTTTGCGCGTGGATATAAAAGAAACTTGCTTATAAAGAGTATAAGTCCCCCAAACTGCTTATCATATTCAAATATGTCGGGATTTAGCAAGCACAACGATTGGTTCATCATTGAGGGCACGATCGGTGCCGGTAAGTCCACCATGTGTAAGATGCTCGGAAATGCGCTCAACGACACCGTCGAGGTGATCCAAGAGCCAGTGGATAAGTGGCGGAATACCATTGATGATGCGAGTGGACGGAATATTCTCCAAAACTTCTATGAAGACCAACATCGCTGGTCTTACTCTTTCCAAACCTTCACATTCCTCACGCGCATGGAGGATATGATGACAAAGCCCCAGCAAAAGCCCATCCGCTTTGTAGAGCGCTCAGTTTATACAGATAAGTTCGTCTTTGCGAAGTCTCTCACGGATATGGGAAAGATGAGCCGTTTGGAGTGGAATATGTACAATGATTGGTGGAATTGGCTCTCCAAGGAGTGTTTCGATAAGATCTCGCACCCGCGGGGATTCATCTATCTGCGCACGGAGCCCGAGACGGCCTATCAGCGTATGTTGAAGCGGGAGCGGAGTGAGGAGAAGTGTGTGCCGATCGATTACTTGAAGATCAACGTTCAGTATCACGATGATTGGCTCCTTTCGGATGAGTTTAAGGATCGCGTCTTGGTGATCGATGTAAATGAGGATTTCGAGAGCAATGTGGCGGAGTTTGAGCGCGTAAAGGGACTTATTATGGAGTTTGTGGAGAAGCAGAAGAGGTCAGAAAGCATGGCATCAATCCCTTCTGTTGCGCTTTCGAATGAACTGTGTGAATTCTTTGAAGTACCTTACCCGACTCTAATGAGCACAACAGATGCGGTTCTTCGCGTGGTGAAGTACACATGGGATAACCATCTGACAGATGGAGCAGATGATCGCAAGTTTATTCCAGATGAGAAGCTTCGCAAGATCTTCTCCATTGAATCTGAAAATCAAACCCAGATTTCATATCATGAGGTCGAGAAGTATATGAAGAGGCACTTTATGGATCTCACTCTTCGCACCGAACGTCCTACGCCAAACATCGTTCTCACTCCGTTTAATACGAGCGCGTAATTACTTATATAATCATGACGACTTCCTGCTACTCTGCGCTCGATCTTTAGATCGAGCCAAGCGAGTTGTACATAATACCATCTTCATAAAATATCAATTCTAAAATATAAAATCTTATATTTTATTCTATATTATCATTTTCAAATATAAATATAAATGTGTTTACTTCTTTGATCCCGCACCACCCATCAATTTCGCCAGTGAATCCGATCCTCCATCACCGCCATCCATATTCAATCCTTTAAAGAGATCCATCACCTTCTTTCCTTCATTCAAAACAGGGTTGAGAGATTGTACGGTATCTTTCAATATATTGATGGTATCGATCAGTTCATACGTCTCTTTTTGCGCCTTCTTCAAAGGATCCGGTTTAATCTCGTCGTGCTTCATTGCCGATGTATCAATCCCCACTGGCTCATTATCCGCTAAATCATCCTCTTTGATCTCGATTTTTCCTTTAAGACGATCCGTGTACTTTTCGAGTTTAGAAGTGTCGATGCTACTTGCTCCGGATTCGCTCTGGGCTTGGAACTTCTTTACCAGCGCATCGAGCTCATCACGAAGCGCATCTTTCTTCACTTCATTCGCATCCTTATCCATATCTACATTTTCGGTTTCATCTTCTGATGTGAAAGATTCGCGAAGTATCATCTTCTTTGTTTGGCGTACCATATATAATACAATCCCGGCAACGATCAAATAGATAAAGAGTATAATCGTGCCGTATTTGAACGTCGTGTGAAGATTCTTAAAGATTAAGAAACATAAGAGATAAATAAGTACACTGTTTAATAGAATCACTGCGTATACATTGTGTACGATATAAACATTCAAAATCATAAGCGCAATAAGTGCGATAAGCACATTTTGATTTAAATCTCCAACTTTTGCCATCTTCTATCTTCTAATTATAAAAAAGATAAAAATATCATATCCAATATATCATATCAAAATTTAACACTTCGAATAAGGCCATATGAGCATAGGCCTACAATGAGCGCCTTTGCTACATTTCCCATTATGTTTGTTTCATATGTATAATTGTTTAAACGGAAGAGTGGTATATATTGCGTGATCAGTTTGTTGAACTGTTGATTGAAGAGAAAGAGGGTCATGATCATTACAAAGATCACAATGCGCAACTCATTCAAGATCTTCTTCCAAAGCGGATTGCGCGTTTCCACCTCTTCCATCTCTTCATACTCTTCCTCTTCATAATCCGCTTGCGCCTGCGCCGCCGCAGCAGCAGCGGCCGCCTTTTGCGCCTCAATGTGGGATATCGGATTCATATAGCGCATATTTTCGATTTGCGCGTTCATATTGCGATTCTCCATTTCGTGTTCCATCATTGGGATCTCGGGATTGATGGGTGGCAAATCTCCTTCATATCCGCTGTTGGGTGAAACATTGATATTGATATTGTTTAATTTGTCTAATATGGAGTTGGCAACATCGGGATCGGTATCTACGATTTGACCACCGCCAGAGGTATAATCGTTTTGCTGAATTGGCGTAGACATGTCCATTTTTATTTGATTGAATTCTAATCTAAGATAGATAATCTCTCTTTATCTTAAACGTATGATATTTGAAAACAAAAAACAAAAAGAGAAAAGAGAAAAAGTATCGTATGATAAAATAGATATTTCTTTCTGTATACATCAAAAGATGGAAGATCTAAAATCGATTTGGAGCAAACTCTACTTTCTTCTCTTTACATCAATATTATTATTAAGCATATACTTCTTCTACTTCCAACACCCATTTTATGATGCGTTTATACGATCCATCTTCCAAGGTGATATCAAGAAAGAGCATATACGTCTCCTCTTCTACTCATTTATCGCATTCTATGTATCTTATATGATCGTTTATCCATATTGTAAAATTCGCGTTTATCACATTGTGAATAAAGTATATGATGAATCATATCCTGAACGAAAACTCTATGATACACTTCACGCGATTATACCTTATCACGAGTATAGCAAGTATCTTCGTGAAATATTTTTGGCATTGATTGTCATTGGTGTATTTATTTACTTTATGTATAATCGAAAGATCGAGTTTGCCTATTCGCTCCTCTTCTTATATAGTGCCATCATTGTTCTTCGCTCATGTATTTTCAATCTGACCCTTTTGCCAAAGTCGAATGATGAGTGTTCGCATAACACCTTCTTCAGCAGTTGTAATGATCTCCTCTTCTCGGGACATACTTCGAAATTACTGATGTTACTCCTTCTTGCCGATTATTACAACATTATGCCGAATTCTATGTCGAATCTCTTTTATGCCCTCTTTGCGGGGATGATCTTCTTTATCTTATCGTCGCGGGATCATTATACGATCGATATACTCTTTGCGATATTTGTGGTCTTCTTCCTCTTTTATCTTTATTATGGAAAGATCGATTTGCGATAAATAATCGCAATCTATGATAGAAATAATTTATATACCGAATTTCTACTATCTATCACATATGAAGATGCCAAGAAGATTTTCCAAACCACGCGCCCTCTTTACAGATGGATATAACTCACTATGGCACTTTCTATTTGGCATATGTGGCTTCTTCTATTATCCAACGATCCCGCTTTTTCTTCTATATCAATTATGGAACCCATTTGAGAAGAATCTATTTATTGATATATTTGAATTTCTTTGTGGATTCATATGTGCCGCTCTCTTATGGCCTCATTTCTATTTCATTTATTGAATTTATCTAATTCATATCATCGATTGTTTGATCCGTACATTGCGTATTTGTGGAAACAAGACGATAACACTTCCCGCCTTCCTTATACACCTTCTCCGAAATATCGCGCTCTTTGGGTGCGTTAATAATTACACATTTGCGACCATAACATGCGGAGCGGAAGAGGAGGCCAACGGCGAATCCCCATAAGGCACCCAAAAAGATCTTATATTGTGGATGTTTTTTGATAATCTCTTTGATCATAATGATTACGAATCTACTAATCATTATCAATATAAAAATACGAATTTCGTTCTTTACGCTTCAATGAAATCAAGAATTCGCTTCACAAGATGTTTCGCTCTTCTTGTATAAATCAAGAATTCGCTTCACATTTTGTTTCGCTCTTCTTGTACTTATAACATTGATCCGAATCTTTGCGTCTGAAAACGAGATCTTGGTGATTATCGAGTGTGATCTCTTTTACCACAATGCGTCGTTTTGGAGCAAATACATGAACCACAAGAAGGGTGATAAAGAGGGCAATAAAGAACCACAATGGTGATATATAATCCGTAAATTGTATCATCTTTTATACTATCTACTCTTTCTCAATATAAATAAAACCGTTATCCTCAAAAATCAAATACCGGATCATTTGCGATCTTACTTCCCAATAAATAACCCGCATAATTGGAACACTCATAATGAATTCCACCATAAATGCGTGAAACACCCGCTTCAATCGCCATATCATCCCATGTATGATATACCATTTGAACCGCCTTTGTAGGATATGCCACCGGTGTATTTACCGTCGATGTTTGCGGAAAGATGGTGAAGCAATGGAGTGCCAAACCGCCATCTTCGCGATTGAGTGGATTGTCAAAGAGTGGCGACATATAAGGTGTGAAGTGTTTGGGTATGGTCAAATCGAGTTGAATCAAACTATTTCCCACAAGTCTCTTCATAATCGCCGCACCTACAGATGAGAATGTGGAGTGTCCTGAAATGAAATCAGGAAAAGGAGGAGACATGAAGTCATCGGGTTGATAAGGTTTCCAAAGGGCACCAGAAACACCCTTTCCAAAGTAGTAATCAAACGTCTCATTTCCCAAGTAGTAGCGGATGGTTTGTATGGGACGTGCTTGTAAATGAGCGAGCTTTACACCCCACACGGCAATGGATGTTTGGAAGAGGGCACTATTGAGGGTGATGAAGTGATGGGCTTGTTTGACGTGATCACCGCTATGATATTTGCGGAAGTAGGCGCATAAGAAGAGGTTCCAAAATCCGGGAGGTGTGATGGTATTTTTGCCACCAGCCCAGAATTCGGCCACACACATCTCCTTATCTCCAAGCCGGAGCGATACATCAAATGTATTTCGCACTTCGCGTTCAAAATCCACTTGATTCAAAAAACGATTTACAAACGCATGATACTCCTCCATAGTCGCTTCATCCACAAATCCGCGAACAGATCCCCATTGTGGTGTCAAATACTTTGTCGCACTACTACTTACCAGCGGCGTCCACTTCAACGGTTCCGCATAGGTGGAGAAGTCAATCACCGCATTTGGATCAATGGCGCGATCTCCATTGGGTAAGGATGAAAGTTGGATATTTGCAGTGGCCGATCCGTCGGTGCTACGTGAAGAGAGATAATGGAGAATGGAAAAGTGTATATATTGTAAGAAGGATTTAAGTTGCGGATTTGTTTTGAACTGTATATACTTCGCATTTTGAAAGAGATCACTTGATGCCAAAAAGTTTGTAATCACCGAAGAATTGTTAAAGTTTGGTATCATCATCTCAGTCAAACCCACCTCCGCAGCATATGTATAAATATGAGCCATGCGTGAGCGAGGGAGTATGAAGAGGGATTTGCGATAACCATCAAATGGCGTGAAGTTGCGATCGAAGTATGTGTGATTGTTGTATAAAATGGAACTAATCAAAAATAGATTGCGACTTGTGTATGTGGGGCCGATCGACTTTTCAGCTGTTGCTTCTAAACACGCTTCAATCACACGATAGATCATCTTTCTTATTCTTCTTCTATCTTATACGAAATAATATATTTCATATAACCGACAAAATAAAATAGTTATCACAAGAAGAGGTCTTAGAAGAATTTCTTCACATAAGAGGTCTTAGAGGAATTTCTTCACAGAAGAGGTCTTAGAGGAATTCGAGAACCGGTTTTTGTAGTATATAATTTTTCATGAGATCTTCATGATTATTTATATCGTGATTATATGATTTAAGTACTTCCGAATATTTTTTTTGAGCACTCATGTATAGATAGCTCTTTTCGATCCATGTAAGCCAATGTTCGACGTCTTCGATGGGTATGAGGTTCTCTTTTGCGATATTGGAGATGATATCAATTGATGGCATTTTATATCCGGCTTCTTTGAATAGAATGATGAGTTGCTCTTTGAATGATTGGGATATATGAGTACGAATCTTGCTATATATGGCTGCGCGCTCTTCGTGTAATATGTTTAATTGAATGGCATATGTGGCGAGTTCTTCTTCACTCTTTGTGATCTTCTCATGATACATATTTTCCATATGATCGATATCATCCAACTGTTTGCGGAAAGTGATATATGCGCTCTTCCACTTTTGAAATGCGGCTTTATCTTCTTCATTTGTCATCGAGTGATTCTTTACCAATGAAACGATTTGAAAGAGCGTATTGTGAATCTCTTGTTCCAACATATCCTTATAATGATATAAATCAACAACAACCGAAGGTGTGATCTTGATTTGGGAACCTTTTGCTTTATCAATGAGGATCATCTTGCCATCTTCGAAGCGCTTGGTATATGCGGATGGCTTCTTCTTTCGACTACGCTTCTCATAATAGGTCTTCAAATAAGTAAGATACTCGTTATATGTTTTATCATTCATCTTTGAATCTTGATACTCAAACATACCAGATATATTGGCATTCACATGCTTCGCACTCTTCTTCTTTGAATTTGAAAGGAACGCGTTGATATTGATTAAACCCGTATTCACACTCTCCAAAACGTGATTGATCGCTTGAACCGCATTTGTTTGCGCCACCGGCTCAACCACCACCTCTTCCTCTCCTTCACCATTATCTTCGCTTACACTTTCAATCTCACCTTCACCTTCACTTTCTGGTTCACCTTCACTTTCAACATCACTTTCTGGTTCAGTCTCACCTTCTGGCTCAACCTCACCTTCTGATTCACTTTCGCTTTCTGGTTCAGCCTCACCATTATCTTCGCTTACACTTTCTGGCTCACTTTCGCTTTCATTCCCACCACCTTTGATTTCTACATCAAATGCTTCATTTGCGATCTCTTCGGGTGTTGATGGTTTCTTATTTGTAAAAATATTGAATAAAAAAGACATTTTGTTTATATAAATAGAACTTTATATATAAATATATGACTATCTCTAAGATATAAGAATATTTTTTATCATTGATATTTACTTCTTCTTACTTGTTGTCGTCTTCTTCTTACTCGATGAGGCTGACTTCTTACTTGACGATGTTTTCTTCGTCTTACTGGATGAGGCTGACTTCTTCTTGCTGGATGTAGTCTTCTTCTTGCCACCTACCATATCGATGACACCTTTACTGCGTTCGACAAGACCGCTGGCAACCATAAAAGTCTTTCCGTCAGGAGTGGGGCGACCGAAGAGGTAGGATTGCATAGCTTCACCCAGATCGATGGAGTAAGGAGGAGGAGCCATCTTCGCACCAGGCTCTACCCAACCAGGAGACGATTGAACGCGAAGGGGAATGCGACTTCCGCTAAGTGATTCAGGGAGAGCCGTACGTTTCGTAGACATAATGGATGACGGATGATGATGTTTCTTCTATTATGAATATATATAATTATTTTATTTTTCCCTCATTTCGGGTTGGATCACGGCATTCCTTATTTGGAAAGCATGGAGTCCGCTCTCTTTGATTGGAAGATCATTCTCTTTCTTCTTTTGTGATTCTTTGTTTACTCGTTCTTCTTCTTTCTCTTTCATCATGCGATCGCGTTTTTCAAGATATTTATAAAATACAATGAGTAAACCAAATCCAATGATAAATAAGAAGAAGAAGAGTAAATGAACAGAATTCACTTCTCGTTTGATCTTCAGCTCTTGAACGCGATTCTTCTTTACATACTTTTGAATTAAATCGAGATTTACATACTTTTTATATTGAACCATTTTATCTTTTATCTCTTCTTCTACTTTATCTCTTCTAATTTTTTATATGATTTATTTTTTTGCGTTCTCCCTTCACATAGAAAAAATCATATAAAGATAGATTCCAAAAAAGAAAATAGAATGGTAAAATCCAGTCGTGTTTCCCCTGATCAACGTGTTCATGTCCAAGTCGAATATCGCAATTCTCTCTATGAGATGGATGTGAACGCACATGATACAGTACATACAATGTTATATGATCTATATCATTCCATCCTTAAAGATGCGTGCTCCTTCTCACTTATGGAGAAGATTCTACATCGCATACGATTTGAAACGCGCTCCTATCAAGTGTGGATCAAAAAGGAAGATTCGTTTATACAAGTGAATCCATCATCACTCGTAAAGAACGCATATTATAAATTCGAATGATAAAGTAAGAATAGCAAAAGCAAAACATGTTTATCCAAATCAAAATTTATAACAAAATATTTTCATTTGAATATGATTTGTACCCATGTTATTCACTACATCATCTAATGATCGCTTTTTATGAATCACGGCTTAAACCTAAAGAGTACACGGGTTTTGGAAGTATGGAGAAGTATTTGATTGAAAAGATGTTATACAGCAAAAAGTACACTTTATACAATCTTGATCATATTGAAATTTCCAAAGATTCGATGATGATCCTAAAAAATGACGACTCCCTGCTCTTCTACTGTATCGAATTTGAATATACATCTACATTTCAAATGATCGTCCATGAGATCATCCCGTTTATGACCATTTTATACATCACACTCTTTGTAGTCGCGCGATTGGATATGTACTTATCTTATATGAATATATATTGTCGCGCTTTTGAAGATTATTATATATTGATCTTATATTTGACACTCGCCTTCCTTATGATAAATATGATTTATGGTTCTACGGAACTTCTCTATTTTGTATATGATCAATTGAGTGAACATATAAACGAGTTTATAGCGATATAAGTGGAAAAATTATATATATATTATAAATAGTGATTCATTCGAATTTTTATTCAAAAAGAACGATTTTAAAATGATGATAGATATAAAAGTAGGTAATGAACTGTATACAAATAAAACATCATCTCGATATGTATCCTTTCATCGTGCTATATCCACCGTTTATCCTAAATATCAACCACGCGACTTTATGATCTATCATAAATCACGCCTTTATCAACATCGCGATCCATTATGTAAAATCCCAGGAAACCGCATTGAAATTGAGCTCATCCCACGTATGAAAGGTGGAGCAAAGAGTGCCACCTCTTCGGGAATGTTCTACTTTATCCTCTTTTTAATCACACTCAGTCCCATTTACTTCATGTATGTAGGTATCGTTCCATTAAAAGCCTTCTTATCACGACGGATCTTGACCACAGCGCTGGAACCACTTGGAAAATATTTGGTGTGTGTTTTGGGAAAGAAAACCCTCTTTAATCGCATTTTATTAAGTACATCGATCATCAAGTACTTCATCTTTATACTTGCGGTATTCATCACCTTCACCCTTCCATTCATTGTGCTCTGTGTATTGATGAGCGCGCTAATGAAGAAGAATGGATTTGATAGCCCGGCAAAGTTGGAGAAACCCGTAAATGCGGGTTATACAACAGGTGTGATCTTTACACTTATTCATATGTTGATATACTTTGGCTACCGTTGGTTCGATTACTTTGCGGACTTCTTCATTTCACTTTGTAATAAGAGCTACTATACGCGAATGATCTTTGTTCCACCGTTGGAGGCGATGAAGCGCGCATTCAATAATATCAAAGGAACGGGTGCGATGATCGCAACGATGGGATATGCGGCGGATGTCAAGGTAATTACAGGGGCGATTGGTGGAGCAGCAAGTTCGTTAGAAGGGGTAATGCGAATGATGATTGAACAAGGATGTGAAACGGTGGGTGTGGATGAGGTGGTTGCGAAGTTTAAGAAAGGATTGGCGGAGTTGAAGAGTACAGATTTGTCGAAGTTTGAGATCAAAGGCCGGGATCGCAAAGCCTTCTGTTTCGATTTCAACGAATATTTAGACGAAAATGATTTGGAAAAGCTCTGCGTAGCAACGGGAAATGAGCAATGTTGTACACCATCCGTCTTTTATAAGATCGCAGCGGGTATGTATGATGCGATTTCGGGAAGCAGCACTTTTGCGGAGTTGATTAAGAAAGGAGCGGCTATGTTGGGTGTAATGGGACATATCATCACGGCAAATATTGCGTTCTTTGAAGAGGCAATGGAACGAAATGAAGAAACGGATGATGCGATTTACTTATTGGAACGGCAATTTATGATCAAAGACCATGAAGAGAAGACGCAGAAAGGAGATGTGATCTATGAGTCGCAATTGGATGCGAAGATGGCAGAGTATCGCGCAATGGGTCATAAAGTTCAAGTATTATATGACGATAAGTTTAAGAATTATAAAGAACATATTGTGGGTGTACTCAATGTAAAACGCCGCGTATCCTTTGACGAAATGCGCAATAAAATCAATGAACTGAAACGGATGCTCAATGATTATAATGCGTCCTATAATGATGATGATGTAATTGTGAAGTATGTATTTAAACCATACTTTATTTCCAATGTATGTGAAGCACTCAATGGAGTACGAGCAACACGCGACTTCTCTGCGGACATTCAAGGTCTCGATAATGCTGTGGATATATTGAGATCGGGTATGTTTACGGGACGATGGATGATCGTATTCTATTTGATTACCTATTTGGTGTTGGTTATATTGGGCTTCTTCAAAGTCTACTAAGTAGGAACCTAAGGTTCCTACTCTACCTCCTCGAAAGGAACCTACGGTTCCCTTCAACCCTCCATTTTATATATAAATTCATATATTCATATATTTATATATAAATTCATATATTCATATATTTATATATAAATTAATACATAAAATCACATTGTTCCCCGGACAATATGTTCTGAAATATATTCGAAATAAATGGAATCAAGAATTGAAACATATGCTTCGAATCGATTTTCAGAACGCAATGTTCGGGGCAAAACGTCTTGAATTTTCCGATCGCTGATATGTTCATCAACCATAAAAAAAATGAGTCTCTATATTAGATTTTATGTTTTTTTGTTTATTATATTTTGATCATGAGTGATTCAAAGAAGAAGAACGTGGGAGATAAATCATTTAGTTTAAATAAAGATGACTATCGATGGTCGATGATATTGCGTGTCATTACATTTCTCTTTAAATATGCCATCTTTTTATCAATCTTCATCGCCTTTTTGGTGGTATTGAGAGCGACTGATTTGAATAATGAGTATTTAACACAAAATGTGATGATCCGTCCGCTTTTCCAATTTTTGCGATCATGTAATTTCTTTAAAGCAAATTATAGTGATTTATCGGTGGAGCTCTTCTTTAAAAGTACGATGATCTTCATCTATACGATCCTCTTCCTCCTCTTATTAAAGGATATGATGAAATCGCACTTATATGAGAATCTATTCTCTACCGTACAATTAAATGAGAATAATAATCCAACAAAGAACCCACTGATGGTTTCAAAGATCAAAGATAGCCCAAGTAATGATATGTACTCATATGTGATCAAAATATATAGTGGTCTCATCTTCTTATTGGCCTATCCATTTATCGTTCTCTATTTGATCCGCTGTTATGATGTACAGAATAATATTTTGACGCAACTTGCGGTTGTTTCGATCCTCTTTGTACCGATTATTTATTATGTGGGGACACATTTGGTTTCGATGAAGGCGATTTATAAGACGGATGATATACTCAATTATGGAAAGAAGTATATGGAAGAGAAGGATTATCCATTTATCGATGCGTTGCGCGAAAAGTTCAATCGCCACTTTGATCAAATCCTCTTTGTCCCACTACTCATCCTCCTTATTACCATCCTTTACTTCTTTATGTATTATGAACTCAATTTCGAAAATAACCAAATGATGATCTATGGTCTTATCTTGTTGATAGGTATACCTGTACTATTGCTTGTGTTTAATTATAATGTTTTATTCAGTTGTTATACACCCGATAATCAGTGCGGCATCTTCCGAAATGGACAGATCAAATATGAAGTGTATCATGAAGGGATCAGGAGCTATTATGACGCGCTTGTAAAATATAATTACTCATGCTTCCCCAAATAAGAAAATTCGTTTGAATATAAAAGAAAAAAACGTATATAAATACATATACTCAATTCGTTTGATATAGCATAGTATAATATAATAGAACATGTGTGGTATTTTTGCGTTTTTGCGTGGCGGTACTCAGCAAGTAAAGGAAGCCGATTTGGTCGCATGTGCGGAGAAGATTCAGCATCGGGGCCCGGATAGTACTGTGTACAAGTGGATCACTCCGGATCTCTTCTTTGGTTTCCATCGTTTAGCGATAAATGGGCTGAATCCTGAGTCGAATCAGCCGATGAGCCACAATGGCTATCATATGATCTGTAATGGGGAGATTTTCAATTATAAGGAGTTGATTGCGAAGTATGGTCTTGAATCCGTTTATCGCAGCAATAGTGATTGTGAGATTATCTTACATCTGATTGAGCGTGTTGGCTTGGATGCGTGTTGTAATGAACTGGATGGCGAGTACGCATTTGTCGTATATGATGAACGCGAAAAGAATCTGATGATTGCGCGGGATCAACTGGGAATCCGCTCCCTCTTCTGGATATATGATCGTGAGGTGAATAGTAGTGTTGCGGTGTGTAGCGAGGCGAAGGGACTGATCGGATTGGGTACGAAGATCCATCAATTCCCTGTAAATACGTGCTGGGATATGAAGTCGAATGAGTATCGCCCGATTTATGATCTCTTCCTTCCTTTCACGATGGATGATGAGGAGACAATGATTCGGAAAGTGCGTGAAAAGCTGGAAAATGCGGTGAAGAAACGGATGATGTCGGAGCGAAATATATGTTGTCTACTTAGCGGTGGATTGGACAGCTCATTGATTGTGGGTATTTTAAATAAAGAGATGAAACGTCTGAATAGTAATGCGAAACTGAATGTGTATTCCATTGGTATGGAAGGGAGCGTGGATGTCAAGTACGCAAAGATATGCGCCGATGATTTAAAGATAAATCATCATGTATATACACCTACCGAAGAGGAGTTCTTAGCGGCGTTGGAAGATACAATTTATAGAATCGAATCATGGGATACAACCTCGGTAAGAGCGAGTACAGCAAATCAACTGATATGTAAATATATTCGTGAACATAGTGAAGATGTGGTTGTTTATTTGGGAGATGTGAGTGATGAAATATGGGCATCATATCGTTCGTATGGATTATGTAAAGATGATAAGCGTTTTTATGAAGAGAATGTAAAGATGCTTAAAAATATCCAATATTTTGATGTGCTGCGTAGTGATAAATCAATATCAACACATGGTTGTGAAGCACGAGTGCCTTTTGGTGATGTCGATTTTGTGAAGTATGTGATGTCGATTCCACCCAAATATAAGATGTTTGATAAAGAGAAGATCGAAAAGTATATATTACGCAAAGCGTTTGATGATGAGGAGCATCGTGTAATATGTAAAGATGTGCTATGGCGCGCTAAAGAAGCCATGAGTGACGGCATATCCCACAAAGATAAATCATGGTTTGAAATGATCCAAGAGTTTGTTGATAAAAAATATACAAATGAAGAGTATGAAATGAAACGGCAAAAGTATACAGTAAATATGCCATATGATAAAGAGTCTCTCTATTATCGGGAAATCTTTGAAAAGTATTATCCAGATCAAGGGCATACTATACCCTATTTTTGGCGTCATGTTTTTAGCAAAAATATAGATCCGAGCGCTCGTCTTCTCGAAAATTATTAAAAAATAAAGTGATTTTGTTTATAAATCTGTAGATATAAAGAGATGCGCATGGAAATAAATCATAGAATAAGCGTTATTTTATGATTGTAATTAAAAATGAATGATTGGAAGGATTATGAGCATTTCGTTGTAAAGTATCATCAAGATACATATCAACACATCACGTATCATTGGTCAGCTATTCCGGAAGAGATCTTATATGAGTGTGGTTTTATCAATGATACGAATAAGATACGATTACAAAGAAAGCGTGATAAAGAGGAGGGTATAACGAATTCGATCCAAGAGTATGGATTAGATGGTATTATCAAAGATGAGAATGGCATTTATCATGGATTACAAGCGAAGTGTTATGATGGAAGATCCTATTTGAAGGCATCGGATATAGGAACATTTTTGAGTGTTCTCTTTTTACGCATGAAATCAAAAAATCCACTTTCGAAAGGATATTTATATCACACGTGTAAATTAGAATCCAATTTACGGGATGATATTGCGATCAATGAGAATAAAGATATTATTCAAATACATACACCATCTTTGATGTGTTATAACAATCCTGAAATTCAAACAGAATGTAAAAAAGAGGGTGAAGTATTGCGGTATTATCAAAAAGATGCGATTCAAAAGATGAATGAGCCATGGAGTTCGATGAAACAATTGATTCAAATGCCATGTGGAACAGGTAAATCCGTTGTGATCGCGAATTATCTCAAAAACCAAAATTATGATCATATTTATATCTTCTCGCCATTGCGAGTACTTGCGAAGCAGAATTTATATAATATGGGTAAATATATGGATGATTATGAGAAGATATTGGTGGATTCAGATAAAGATGGCACTCGTTCGATAGAAGAGATCCGCAAAAAGATGGTGAAGAAGTGTATTCTATCTTCCACCTATGACTCTGTTTTGGATGTAATTGATAAAATTGCGGATCATTCGAAAAACTCCATTGTTATTGTGGACGAAGCACATAACCTATATGATGATTTGGTAAATATATTAAATAAGTTTCAAAAGGTGGTTCTTCTAACGGCAACTCCTTCAAAGAAGATGAAAGAGATTCTTCAATGTAATACATTATATGAGTACAAGATGGATAAAGCGATTGAGGATAAATATATATGTGATTACCGTATTTATGTACCATATTTGGAAGATTGTGAAGATAATATACCTGTGGAATTTTCAATGTATGAAAAAGAGGTAGTTGCGAAAGTGATGTATTTGATCAATAGTATGTTGATGAAAGGTTGTCGACGAGCAATTGTTTATTTGAAATCGGTGGACGAGTGTATAACCTTTAATAATATATTCAAACATGTGATGGAAGAGTATCATTATTTGCCCTATTGGTGTGGACGAATAAACAAGGATACAAATGATAAAGAGCGGACAGAATGTTTGGATGAATTTCAAAAAGAGAAGGTGCGAAGTGATACTTTACATATATTGAGTAGTGTTCGTATTCTGGATGAAGGCGTGGATATTATAAAGTGTGATTCTGTATTTATTTGCGGAGGAAATCATTCGGGAAATGAAATTCGAACATTACAGCGGATGTGCCGGGCAAATCGATTGGATTCGATGAATCCGAATAAAATCGCACATTGTTTTATGTGGTGTAATCAATGGAGCGAATCATTGACGCTTATTCATAATATGAAAGAGTTGGATCATAAATTTATCGGAAAAGTGAGTCATATTGGTGTGAATTATACGAGAAATTGTGTGAAAGAAGTATATGAAAAGATCAAAATAGCAAATGAAGAGATCAAACAATATATTCAAATAAAATGTATCGATGTAAATGAGAGTCAAATGAATCGGGCAATCCAACTTGTGGAAAGGGCGAAATTACGAGCTGAGAAAGGATTGAACTTGATGCCAAAGTCATATGTCAATTGGAGAGAGAAGAGTGAAGAGATTCAACAAGAGAATCGTGATAACCAAACAATCGCGGATTGGAGGAAAGCAGTAAATGGTAAAAAAGACAAACATATATCATCTGATGTTAAAGAGTATTTAGACAAAGAATTGAAAGGATGGACAACATTGATCAATTATGAAGAAGAAGCATATAAAGAAGCATTGGCGATCGTTCAGAGATTAAAAGTGGATGAGTACGGAGAGAAAATACATCCTATCAATCGACGTAATGTTTCTAAGAAATATAATTCACCCGAAGAAGAACAAGAAACAAAAGATGCGATCAAATTAGCCTATTGGGCTCGTGCGTTAAAAAAAGATGAATCAACTGTAATAAATAGAGCGATATGTTATCCAAAAGTGAAAGAATTATTAGATCAAGAATTACCTGGATGGAATTTGGTAAGAGATATCAATCAATCTCATATTGAAAAGTGTAAGATGGTTGTAGAAAATAGTAAAAAAAGAGTATTAGAAGGATTGAATCGATATCCGATAAAATTTCATATCAGAGAAGATGAAATTGTACATGAAGAGGATAAAGTAAAATTATCAAAAGAAGAGTATGAGAAAAAAGTGAAGAATTATAAGATGAAGAAAATAGAATCAGATGATAGTGTTCAATTATCACAATGGAGAAATGCATATCTCCATTTACAAAAAGGGATTGAATTTTATATCACAAATGAGAAAAGACAATATTATATATGTCCAGATGAGGTAGTTCAAATGTTAAATGACCAATTTCCAAATTGGAATATTGAGAATAAAGATGAAATCGAAGAATTAGAAAAAGTGATGAAAATCGTGGAACGATGTAATGAACGAGTTTCGAAAAATAAGAGTTGTTTACCTAAATTTAAGAATAGTATAAAAATTGAAGATCGAACAGAAGAGCAAATACAAGAAGCATCGGACGCAAATAAGTTATCATTAATTCGGAAAGGATATATACAATATCAAACTGGTAAAGTGAGTGAAAAAGAGAGAAAATATAAATGTTATCAAAGTGTTATCGATTATTTGAATGAAAAAATTCCAGGATGGAATGAAGAGAAAAAAATAGAAGATAATAAAGAGCAAGAAGAAAAACAGATGAAAAGTATTATTGAAATAATAAACCGTTGTAATGAACGGAAAGAAAAAGGATTAAACCTACTTCCAAAATATAATAAAACAGAAGGATTGGATGCTGAAAAGTTAAATTCATTAGCCAAAGGTAAGAACTTTTTGTATAAGAGTGTGCGAAAATATTTAGATGAAAATCTTAAAGGTTGGGATAAAAAGTGATTTAAGTAAAGAGTTAAAGTGATTTTTTATAAAATAAAATATTATTTTATAATTATGAAATATAACTAAACATATTTTTGTTTTTACTTCTTGGTAGTCTTCTTACCATCCGATTTTTTGAAAAGTTTGAAGACCCCCTTTTTCGGTTTGAAACCAGCTTTCTCAAGGCGCTTCTCCTTTTTGGCGCGGTTGCTCATCTTCACACTGACAATGCGACCATGCTTGTTATATTTCAGGTCTTTCTTGGTAAGCCCACCACTGGTACGAAGGCTTTTTCCCCTTAGGACTGCTAAACGGCTTCCAACAATCGTTTCAAAACCCAGCTTTTTAGCGCTTAAACGTTTCTTGCCACCGTCCATTTTTTCGATTTCGATTTTTTCTTTTCTATACTTTTAGTTTAGAAAATAATTTTATAGATACATAAAATTTTTTATAGATAGATAAAAAATAAAGATATATATAATTTTATATTGATACATAATAGATATTTATGAAATCATTTTATAGAAAATAAGAATGTCTTATAGTCAACGCAACTGTCGAACATTTCAAAATTACAACAATTACGCATCGACGCAACAATTCATTCTTCCAAATGTATGTCGTCAAAATCAATGTATTCAAACGCAACGCTGCGCTTTTGAAACCGCTCAATATAATCAACAGCGCATCTATACGCTAATGACACGTAATCCAGAACTCTTTCCTATTGTTTCTACCACTCAGTGTGTCGGCCTCAATGATGTACAAAAACGCCAATATAGCAATATGTGGTGGCGTCGTCTTGGATCACAAATGACCACGGGGGCAAATTGGCAAGGATTTGGTGCTACTGCGATCACCGGATCCGACGTTCGCTACCAATGAAAGGAACCTAAGGTTCCTTTCGAACCTCCTCGTCAGGGGGATTCTCCCCCTAACAACCCCCCTAAATAACACATATTTGATTATACATATTTGATTATACATATTTGATCTCTACGCAACGCCTTGAAATCCAACAAGAATCCACTCATCTTTATTTGAAATATGATAAGAGTATGTCTTATAAATATGTGTTCCTGGTTTGTAAATATATTCTATCGAAGTGCTTCCCATGCCTTCTGTGCTATCTTGAAAAATATACGAAATATTATGTTTTTCAAAGTATGATATCGCATTTACCACCTTCATCCCGATCACATACATCGGATTAAATCGATCATCCACCTTTGTTTGAATCAACGATGGATTCTCAATATCTTCGTGATATGATCGCATCATCTTCTCTTTTTAAAATACTTTCTATTATACTCTTTATGATAGAAATCCTTTAAGCTCGTTAAAGCTCATGCGACGAATGAAAATTGTATTTTTAAGGAACCAATTTGTATTTCGATACTTTATCGCGTGGTGATATTCCATTCCAGTTTGCCTTATACTTATATAAATCAAGAACTTCATAATACTCCGTAATACGTGGTACACCATTATAAATGCGTCGCGGCCCCGTGCCCTTTACACCTTTCACTGCACCTGTGAATGGTTGATCTTCATTCTCCACTTTGAATAAGAAATCCTCCGTTGATACACATCCACACTTCAATTGATACACCTCTTCCTCTTTGGGAAGGTTGCTCGATCGCTTTGAGAGTAATATTTGCGGATTTTCAAAGAAGAACGCATGGCGATATACTCCCAAATTCATCGACGGAAAGTGCGTAAGTGCGCGATTCTTTCGAAGTGTTGGAACAAATCTCGACAATTTTGCGAGAAATTGCGCTCCCAACTCACATGTATCATGAAGATAAAACCAATATTCGGGTATTACCATATTTCGTGTAATCAATCCGATCTCTTCGATCAACGCGATAAATGCCGTATAATCGACACTATTATGTTGAACCTCTAATTTATAATACTTTTCGCATTTGGTGAATTGTACATGCGGGCTATTTCCCACGACGACAAGGATATCTTCGGCAAGTACGGAATCGGGAAACGAGGCGATCAATTTGGGAAAGGTAATTTCAAAATTGAGTGTATTTGAATTAATTAAAAATTTTAGTTTATTTTCGAACATTTTTTTGTTTCACTCTTATAATATAACATATTATTCTATTTCCACTCTTTAAACTCATACACAAAAGATGAATAAACTCGAATATTATCAACACATCCATCACACACACCTTTTAAATCCACCAATCACTCCTTACACCATTATCGAATCACTTCGCAAAGATCAACCATTCGTCTTTGTCAAATATGGCGATGGTGAAGTAGAGTGTATCCAAAAGATCAACAATCAAAATTGTGCCATCAATCAAAATTGTGCCATCAATCAAAATTGTGTCAACAATCAAAATTGTGACGGTGATGTGTACTTTCCGGCATTGGGTGCTGAATTGATCGAGGCATTTCTCTACTTTGTGGATCATCAAATACCCATAGGGAAGTGGCACTTTTCACGTGAAATTGACGTATTATGTCAAATCTATTGGTCTCGTAAACCGCATATTACAAAACTGATCCCATTTACGAATTATCATTTACTTATGAATGATAAATCCAATTTAGAAAATCGTTCTTTATACGCACTTGCTCACTTTATTAAACGCGAATTACCGTCATATTTTATCAAAATCGTCATCTCCAATGAAGCAAATCGCCTTCTTGAAACACTCTTCTCCGCTCACGCATTCATCTCTACTCCTCCACGCTCTCTCTATATCGAAATCGATCGCATATGCGCTGAATTATACGCGATCATGGATCAATATCCAAATCATCATATACTCTTGATCACCAGTTGCGGATTGAGTGCGAAGGTAATTATATATCGTGCTCTTTTATATACCGCATCAAAAGGTATAGTGCGTATGAGTGCGCTCGATTATGGTTCATCTTTCGATCTTCTATGTAAAAAGTATATTACACGCACCTATCAGCGCGAATACACCTATGAAGAGTTATACGCCTATTATCAAGATCTTTTGGATCAAGGATCAAGTGTATAAATCGCTTTCAATTCCCAATTCGCTTTGTATTTGTAAAAGTCCAATGCTTCAAAGTACTCCGTAATGCGCAATATTTTCGATTCAGGATAGATCTTCTCGGGAGCACTTACCCACGTACGATCTTTCGAAGTCGCCGGCACAAACGCATGTTGAAATGGATACCAAGATCCTTCACCCATTTCCATAAAGAAGATGAAATCTTCATACTTAACGCCAAATCGTTTCAGATGTTGAACCTCCTCATCACTTGGATGATTCGATGAACGCAATTTTAAAATGCGATCTTTGTGATTTAAAAGGAAGATATATTTATAGAGACCAATATTCATACTCTTCGAATGCGTTAACGGTTTACAATGATCATTTAGATCTTTGATCCCTTCTGAAAGCCGATATGCAAAGGTCGCACCCACTTCACATGTATCGTGAAGATAGAACCAGTAGTCGGGAAGTTGAAATCCATGATCCACCAGTGAATAAACGTGTTCAATCACGCCGATGAGCGCCGTAAAATCAATACTATTATGTTGAACGCCCAATTCATAAAAGTGTTCGCGCTTTTCAATGTAAATATGGGATGAACCGCCAAAAACAACAAGTATATCCTCACACACAATATGATTTTCCCTTAGCGAATCGATCAACTTATTCAAAATATGACGATTCTTTTGATTCGAATTGATCACATATTTGATCTTTACCATCTTTGCTTTTTCGCAATCTCTCTATATTAACTTTTTCCATTTACTCTTTATATCCATACAAAATAGATGATAATATTTGTGAAGGTGAGATTCGATGGAGTGGCGGTTGTGATGTAAATAAATAAGCGGTAAATACTTACATACGTTGAACATCTTCTCTTTTACTCTTCTATATTTCGATTATATTTATATACTTTATTCGAAATACAAAAACACAAAAACACAAAAACACAAAAACACAAAAATACAAAAACACAAAAATACAAAAACACAAAAACACAAAAACACAAAAATACAAAAACACAAAAATACAAAAATACAAAAACACAAAAACGATGATTATATCTTTATGAATGAAATATGTTTCTCGTCTACAAGTTTCTCAATCTTCGCAAAGTGTTCCGCCCATGATGACGCGATCACATCATCGCTATATGGTTCATATAAATCGATGAATTCGTCAAATTTGGGAGGACGTAAAATGAGCATATACTCATCTTTCAATCGTTTGCGAAGTGTACCGTGATCTTTATATAAATATTTGATCTTTAAGAAGTTCTGATCAAATGAATGACTTGTGATCAATTGCGATATATATGGGTCATTTACCAATGTTGTGTTATTCAACGATGTCAAAATATTCTCTACTTCTAAACCATCATGAATCTCATTTTTGATCTTTCCTTTATACTCCATGATCGAAACCCGCTCTTCTTTATATCCCGTTCCCTCTTTGAAATATTGATGATACAAACTCGCGCCCACATCATTTTGTAAATCCATATATTTCGTATACATGATCTCACCTTTATAAAGTGAGAAGATATACTTATACTTTTTATGTGTGATTGTTGGTATAAAGAGTGGATAAAATGTGAAGAGTTTCGAAATCGATCGCGAATGTTCAATATCTTTCATATATTTGTTAATGAGGATCTGTTTCTCTTTGAAGATTTTGGAAACGACCAATTCAGCCGGCTTCGATATTTGAAAAAGGCGGATAAACCGATTTCGCACAACATTTGGTATTAAAAGAAGATCATTCTCACCTCCCATATGCGGGAAGTAGTGTATTCCGGCTTTTAACGTATAAATCGTATTTTGATACTTCACCTCAATATCACAATCGGCAATGATCTTCTTTTCATATAAAGAGATTTCGATATCATCACTTGCCGGAATTTCTACAAATGTATAATCGGGGATCACCGTGCTATCATATACGATATAACCAAATAAAGAGGTCATGGCTAAAAGAAACAGAAGATAAATATATATGTAGATGATATATATTTATATAAAAGTAAACGCTATATGATTTTAATTTAATATGACCAGCGATTTCCGCAATTGAGACAGTTGACAAATGTGGTCATCGGTTCATCATTACACCGGACTTGAAGTTGGTAATATGAGCAATCGTTCTTCTTACACTTGGAGCATGTGTATGTGGTTGTCCGAACGCCCACATGGCGATTGTAGATGAACTCGTCGGTAGCACTCTGTTTGTCGATGTACTTCTTCCAATGATCTTTGTGAATCTCTTGGGGAGTGAGATGGGCAATTTGGCTCAAATCAAATTCGTGTTTTAGGATGCTTTGAAGGAATTTCTCATTATGTACATATGATGTGGGATCCATATTCAAAATGAGGGTGTGGCACTTATTCATATAAATCCGCTTAAAGAAGCGATTTTCCATATTTTCGAGAATTCCTTTGATCTTTGCTTGTTCAACGGTGTAATCATATACGGACTTTTCAATCGTTGCGCGATCCTCTTCATTTGGAATGAAAGGTGTAAGAAGTTGAAGAAAGATTTGCCGACTTGCCATCTTCTCCGTTTTTCTGATCTTATTATTTCTTTATCTTCTATATAGAAACAAGTTTCTCTCTTTCTCTTTATTCCAAATCGATTTTTTCATTTTATGAATGAAATAAGCTGATCTATGGAAGGATTGAGTGAATAAAAATAGAAGTATAGAATAGATAAGAGATAAGATAAAGGATGATTCATTTAAATATTTTTATTAATGCGGTCATTATTATTGGGATTCTTCATTTATTGATCGTTCATTTTGATCGTGAAAAACGTGGCCATCCATCATCCGATCTCTTTATGCGCACCAAAGCACATAAATCGGATAACTCCATGCCACCTTTTGGTGATCGTCGATCATCCAAGAGAGAACACTTTTCACAAAACGCCGATTTAGAATATTTATCGGTACAAGATCCTGAACCGGAACCAAAGCAGAAGATCAATACGATCACGCCGAGTAATACGTATGATGCGATGGATTATTTGAACAAACCGAATTTCGATTCAAACGTTTTGGATTATACCAAATTCTATAAGATCAATCAACCATCTACTCCCACAACCAACCCATCCACTCCTAAGAATTCACCTTTGATCCCATCTACGACTCCACTTCCATCGATTATCTCTCCGCGCCCATTGGATGCGGTGGCAAATAGTGGCAAAGTGCCATCGCGCCCAAGTCGCCAACTTCCCGATCGTTGGGAGTATGCGAATGAATTGCCGATGAATGGTGGTATGTTTGGTTCAATCGTTGGATTAGATAGCATGTCTATGTATGAGAGTCTCTCTCCCTATGATGGAGGTTCGATCCATTTGAAGAAGTGTGGAGAAGAGGTTGTGGCACGCATACCACACAATGATTTGCGCAAACCAATTGTTGTAAATTGAAGATAATCGAAATATCAATCGCGAAATTATATCATTCGCTATATTGATTTTTAACTCTCTCCACAAAATATGTATCAAATGTTCCAATATTTTTAAGACTTGTATTTTCACGTTTTTCAAATATAAACCGAGGCTTCTCATTGGAAGTTAAAGAAGAAGAGTCTTCAAATGATCTTTTTACAATTTCATAAACTTCATGACTAATATGAATTTTATTCGGATGTGATGTACTCTCTAAACGAGAAGCAAAGTTTACACTATTTCCAATTACACAAAGTCGTGGTATATCTACACCTAATATCCCAATCGCGACAGATCCAATATGAATTCCAATGCGAATATTTATCTTCTCACCATTTTTCAATAATATTGAATTTGAAATATGAATAAGATCATCCGCAAAACATATCATATCTTGAATATAATTCTCTTTTGAATAATTTTTTGATAAATCACCAACTACAATATATGAATCACCGATTGTTTCAATCTTTTGGACTGATTTATATTTGCGCAACGCATGATCAAATTTTGTATAAATATCATTTAATAAATCATATAAAATCTTCTCTGATAATTGATAGGAAATATCTGCGTAATTTACAATATCTGTAAATAAAATACATATATCATTATGTTGTTGATACCGATTTATATTTGTTAGTAAATATTTATCGTCTAAATCATATGGTAATATCTTTTTCAATAATTCAATCTTCGCAATTGTATACTCATTATTATTATGAGGTAGTATACTCTTTATTGAATCAGATATATAATGAATTGTGTGATTACATTGATGTGTTATATCATTCTCATCTTTATATTTATAAATTGTGGATAATAATGTAGATATTAAATGAAACGATTGTAAATCCATTTTATTTCCAATCTCAATTCGCTGTTCTTCTAAATCATAAATCAAACTCATTGACATAAATTTCGCAATTAAATCAGCCATTGTGTAATAAAGTGTAGATGTATCATATGATACAAGATTACATATCCATAAAGTATTGATAAAACCGAACATCAACCATATAGATATATAAATACGTGTGTATTTATAATATGATAATTTATATAAATGATAGATAAAGTATGATTGAGATATATAAGAGAAGAGATAAAAGTATAGATAGTATGGATGATCCATCCAAGGAATTGTGAAAAGATGAATGATTGTGGGGATGATATGAAATTGTGGTTTGATATCTATGAAATTGAGTTTATTTATTTTTGCCAACATAGATAACATAGCAGGTGTTGTAAATAACCACATCAAAACACGTCGTGTATACTCTTCGCGTTGATATAAGTTGGTTTTCAAATAAAATGTAGATGTGTATTTGAGATAAATGATAGCAATATATATATTCTCAAAAAGTTTATAAGATCTGTATTTTAGAAGAATAAAGAATAAAAAGGATGCGTATAAACAAAATTTAAAATGATTGAGCGATTTTATAATATCGATATGATCAAGTAATATATCATCTCTTATCGGAAAAAGATAGCCATTGAATATATCATGAATCGCAAAATATAAGATCGCACTTAAAAAATAATAAATCATCTTTATTATTTTATAGGATAAAAACTCTATATCAACATTATACTTTCTACACTTTAAGCACTCTTATTTGCCTCTTCATCCATTTTACGACGCATCCAAGGATCCATGCTCTCCAATCCACTCATTTGCTTCGAAGCAGCATCCGGTTCATCGACACCCGCAGCAGCTGTCGCGTCGGACTTTTCAAGGAAATCCGCAGATTTCACACTCTCTTCCGCAGCCGCCGCATCGGCCGCATCCACCATCGCACGGAGAGACTCCACATTCTTCTTACTATCATCCGCATTGTGAAGATGTGATCCTGAAACGCCGGCTTCGGCAAGCTTCTTGCGCTTCTCCTCATTCTCCTTACGAATGCGCTCCAGCTTCTCACGCTTCACCTCCTCATAGTGATCATCACGCTGTTGAATATTCTCCTTATACTTCTTCACCAGCTCATTCAGAGCACCCTCCGTGTACTCTTGCTCGGCAACACCATCGGCACTGGGATCCCAAGGAAGCCAATAGCCCACTTGACCCACAAAGACGTGGAAGGCGGGGTCGCGACGTTGAAGGACTTGGGCACGCACCTTCGCTTCGCGCTCGGTTTCATACACACCGCGCACCTTCAAACCGCGCGTGGTAGTGTGGAAGTCATTCTTCTCGGCAAATTGGGCTTCCAGATCTTCATCACGGGTATACTTCCAATCTTCATAGAGCTCTTGGACGACTTGATAGGAAGCATCTTTCGAAATGCGTTCATAGGCGTTCTTTGCGACGTGATCACCCGAAGTGCCCTCTTTGAAGAGGTATTCAAGGAATTTGGAAACTTTAAACACTTCCTTATTTTTGAGCACTTTCTCGGGAGAGATGAAAGAGAGACACACGTAATTTTGGCCGCGGACGGGCGAATCGGCTTCAAGGAAATCTTCGACAGGTGCTGACATATTTTTTGAGACTAATAATCTCTTCGATTTTTTTTACGATTTTTAAACTCACTCTTTTTGCGTTTTTAAAGTCGCTTCTTCTCTCTTTTAGATTGATTCCCTTTATATTCAAACCTCCTAAAATCGAAAACTCAAAAATCAAAAATCACATTTCAACAAATCGGAATATAAAGGAAAAGGAGTTTATATATATAAAACCTTATTTTTAGTAAAAAAAAAATCGAAATTAAAAGTATAGAACGAAAAACAAAATGGACGCTATGGAAATTGTGATGATGATTGTGAAATACCTGATTGAAGGTATTGCCGTGGGTGCCGCCGCTTACGCCGTGGGCTACAAGAAGCTGAAGATGGCCGATATTGTGATCATCGGTATCACCGCTGCTGTTGTCCTGGTGATCCTCGACACCTTCTCCGCCCAAATCGGTGATAGCACTCGTCTGGGTGCCGGTGTTGCCCTCGGTGCCAAGATTGTGGGTGGTATCCCCATGGTAGCTCTGTAAAGAGTTTACTCCTATATATTTATATTCGTATTCATATTTCATAAATAATCATTTATGAAAGAGTAAAGTATATAAAAAGATCGTATCTAAAAAAGAAAAGAGAAACAAAAAATATGCGTATTCATTATCTCTCGGATCTTCATTTAGAGTTTTATGATCTCACCAAGATCCCCCGACTTGTGAATCAAATCGTTCCACAAAGTCCAATATGTGTCTTAGCGGGTGATATCGGATATCTTCATAAGAGCACATATGCCGCATTTCTTCGTGGCATATACCCAAAATTTGATCATATCTTTCTCATCCATGGTAATCATGAATATTATGAAGAAGGAAAAACCGAGCAACATATTCACACAAAAAATGGTGAAATCATTGCGTCGATCGATCCGGAAAATCAGAAGATCCACTTTCTTGATAATTCACACTATGATCTACCCAATACAAATATCCGTTTTATCGGATCCGTTTTATGGAGCAAGATCACACAACCCGAATGTGTAAGCAACGACTTCGAGATGATAACTGGAATCTCTGTTGAATCATACAATGCGAAACATGAAAGGTGCCGCGCTTATATCAAGAGCGCTCTTCAAGAAGCAATTGCGGAAAATAAAGCGGTAGTTATGATCACACACTATTTGCCATCTTACACATTAAACCATCCAAAGTATGCGAAATATCATCGATATCATCAATGTTTCTCATCACATTCGGATGATCTCATATGTGATCCGGTGAAGTTATGGATATTCGGTCATACACATACACCCATACAAACATATATTCATGATATACCATGTGTGGCAAATCCGATCGGATACAAAGGGGAACAAATCAATCCAAATTGGAATGCTTTTATTGATATATCGGATTTTTGGATATAGAGGATTTTTGGATATAGAGGATTTTTGGATATAGAGGATTTTTGGAATAAAAAAGTTCCTTTCCTTTCACTCGATTTTTTCGAAATTTCCGGATTTTCGTGAATATGAAACATTCAATTCATCATCGAATACAATATTAATCCGCCCATTTTTACATTGATACTTTTCGATCAATTCGCCTTCTTCATTCCATACTTGGAGCAACCCGTTAATCTTTCCACCGATCGGTCCGCATTGACACTCCAAAAAGAGGAGTGATGTTTTATAAAAGAGTTGATATGTTCCAACGATACTTCCACGTTTGTAATAACATCGTACTTTGATAAACTCATTTGGGTAATACTCTTCAAATAAACCATGAAACACACCATCTTCATACTCAATACGCTGTTTTAAACACCCATGAATATCATAATCTTCAAAGAGACCATGATATTTGTTATTTTTCGTATGAAATCGCTGTTGAATCAACCCATTTGGTTGCCATAACTGTACCAGACCTTCGGGAACGTCATCTTTATAAAATACCTCTTGACGCTTTACACCATCCGGATAATAGTATGTATATACTCCATTCTTAATAAGTGTATTGCGACATATTGGACATGAAACCTCCTTTATTAAGCGACAACAATTCTCTTTCCAATTATCATGACATGTGCGACATAAATAATGACTTCGCGACGCTTTACATAAAAAGACTACGTCCGATTCACTCTTATATTCGCCAAAACATATCACACACTCATAATGCGATGGTTTCTCTTCAATAAATGTCTTCTCTTTCTCAGGAGCGTGCTTGGCAGGCTGCTCTTCCTTTACAAGCTGAATGATGGAAGCGCTTTGTATAATTTGATCCATATTCTACTCAAATTCCATTCTATCACTATTTTATATTCTTTTTTTCAATTCATTACGAAAAAAGTAAAAACACAAAAACAAAAATCAAACAAAAAACAAAAAAAACAAAAAAACAAAAAAACAAAAAAACAAAAAAATAAAATCAAACAAAAAAGAATATAAAGGAATCTATGATAAAGACGTCTAAAGCGATCAATTTGCACGAAGTGCCAGAATTGAGAAGTGATATAAAGAGAAGATATTAAAAATGCGTGAATTGCGCATTGTTGTGTTAGGAAATGTAGATGCGGGTAAGAGCTCTCTTACCGGTGTACTTACCAAACATATCTATGATGACGGCAAAGGATATGCCCGATCACTTGTTGCCCAATTTTCACATGAAGCAACAAGTGGTAAAACATCTTCGGTATCCCAGAATTTTGCCAAAGATGGTGATGGTCGCATCATCGTATATATCGATTTGGCAGGCCACGAGAAGTACTTAAAGACAACACTTCATGGGATGACGGGATATTATCCCGATTATGGCATGGTTGTGATCGGCGCAAATATGGGGATCACACATATCACAAAAGAACATATGAATGCGGCCATGTCTCTCAATATACCATTCATGGTGGTGATTACAAAAGTGGATATTACACCGCCTCACATTTTGGAACGAACAAAGGCGCAATTGGAGGAGTTCATTACGCGTCGATATAAACATAAGAAGCTCATATATATGAATGATGAAAATGTCGATCAATTGGAGCATATTCGCAAACACATTCCTATCTTCACAGTATCGAATAAAGTGGGGACACATATTGATCAATTACGGAAGTATATAAGTCATGTATATCAATTCTTCGAAACACATCATAAATTATCTTTTCATATGATGGACGAGATGAAGAGTACAAACATCTTCGCGATCGATTACATTTATCAGGTAAATGGAGTAGGAACTGTACTTTCCGGAAAAGTGTGTAATGGACTCTTTAAGAAAGGAGATATGGTGTATATCGGCCCGATCCATGGAGTGTGGCATCCAGTGAGTATCCGATCCTTTCATGATAATTTTCAGCAAAATGTGGATCAATTGGAAATGGATGAAAGTGGATGTATCGCAATCAAGTATAGTGCGAAACAGGTGGATTTGAAACGACTTGTTTATCGGAAAGGGTTATATGTGATGAGCAGTGAAATATGTAAGAAGTTCACAACCTATGAGTTTGAGGCAGATGTCCGGATTATGAGTACACATGCGACGACAATATCGCGGAATTATCAACCAATCATCAATTGTAATAAGATTGTACAATGCGCGAAGATTGTGGATATGTTTGATAAAGAGCATATTATGGCAGGAGATATGTGTAGGATAAAATTCCGCTTTATGTATCGACCAGAGTTTATTCAAGAAGAGGATCGTTTTATCTTTCGCGAAGGAGATACACGCGGAATCGGTATCATTCGGAAGGTGTGCGCATAAGATGTTGATATAAAATATTATCATAAAATAGTAATCTTTTATTTTATGATATCATGAGTGTAAATGCGTCTGTACCAGTACCGATCGAAGTTGCGGTACTTGATAGTATTCAAAAAGAACAGTTTAAGGTTCTACTGGATGATGGAACGCAAATCGCACCGGGTGATTTACAAAAGTACCGAATTACATTAAATGGAAATGTGGTCGATTTTAAATTCGTAAAGTGGAATCAATTTCAATATTTCATCCCCTTTGATCAGTATGATTTTGAAAAGTATGATATCCAAATCTTCAATTTACAAAATTTACGGGCAAATATAGATAAGTGCGCCGTTCAATTGAACGATGGACGAAAGTATCATATCAAACAATTTATCATCAATATCGATCTTTTAAATAAAAATGCGACACAAACATTCGTCCCCACCATCACCTCTTCGGGAAAGATTGTCGCAAAGAGCAATGCGATAAAACCCATTCCTTTACAAGAAGAGGAGGAAGAACGTGGACAAAGAAGCAAAGAGAGAGAAGTTGACCGTGAAACAGAAAATAAAGCACGTGAAACATCGATTGAAATGAGTGAAGATTTATCCAAAGTAAAAGTGAATGATCTGATATGGTATTTAAAACAAAAGTCAAACAATCGAAAATTAGATGAAGTACGCACAAAAGATTTTGAAGCTCAACTCGAATCCTATGATACCAACTTTCTATATGAATCGATCTTTCTCAACCCGTCCAACTATTCCAGTAGCGCCATTGCCATACTTTTATGTTTGGCACCCTTCTTCTATACATATCCCCGCTTTTATAAAGCATCCTCCGTTCATATTATCATCGGAGTGATTGGTATCTTAATGTGTATGAATATCATTCAATCAAAGTATGGAGTTCTTTTAAAGAGTAAACAGTTGGCAAATATATATATCGGATGTGTGATCCTCTTCTTCTTGGTATTCTTTATACTCTTGAATAAGTTGAATCATTTGGTACTCTTCTTCCTAAGTGGTGCGATCGTCTTTATGGCAATGAATTATATATTACGCATTCTCATTAGTGATCCCAAACGCGGATTTGGCATGAAACGGCTTGCATATAATACAAATAATATCACTTTCACACCTTTCAATCCGCGAATTGAGAAGATTTGCGATGAAGTGCGAAGACGATATACCTTAAATATGGGATCCAAAGAGTTATATATGTACTTCACTTCTTATGAATTGGATGAGAAGAGCAAATCCTTCACCACCACGGAATTCGTTTGTAATATCGTTCAACCCATCTTGGGTGTCATTGTATTATATTTAATGGGTGGGATTCTCAATAAAGCGAAAGATTATACCCTCTTAAAGAGTGATGCGCAATTGCTGGAAGAATCCCTTCTCAAAGCACAAAATCCCAATTTGGTATTTGAAGAGAGCAAATATGCGTATTACACATCTCCACTTCTCGGATTTACGGAAGAGAGTGTAAAGGTCTTTACAAATCAGTACAATTACTTTTTGCCAAAAGAGTTAAATGTACATTATGTCATGGAAGCGATTATGGATGAAGTGAAAGATAAGATCATCAAACCAAAGAGTGCGCATCTATACGAGAAGAATATGTTGAATGAGAAGGTTGTGAAGAATCTGGATAAACATATGCGGCGATTCTTGCGCTTTATTGAAGATGAGTATTTACCCGTAGCGATCATGGAAGAGAATGGGAAAGATATGAAGATTCAAACATTGCGAAAAGATAATCGCTATAATCTATTTGATGGAACGTATAATAAAGTTCATGATGTACTTGATCGCAAAGAGTTGATTGAAATCAATATGAGTGATATTGAAGCGTATTATGCGGAGTATGGATTAAATGAGAATGAAATGAAGAAGATGCGAGACGTATGTAAAGATTATATATATCTCAAATTACAAGATCCACAAACCTTTATGAAACGGTTGAATGAATCTTTTTATGATTTCATGTGTATGAAAGCATTCGGTAAAAAAGAGTATGATCGCCTTAAGAACACTCTCCACTCATATCAAGTCGAAATGGAAGCATATATGAAGAATATCCAAGATGCTCAACAAAAAATCTCCGAAATCCAATCCACACTTCAACTTCTCACCGAATCGGATAACCGTCGCACCACATATACCACCCAATATGAGAACGCTGTTGCGAATTATCAAGAGATTTTTAAGACATATGAATCAATCAAAGGTGAACATACGGCAATTCAGTCGCGATTTGATGGTGTACGTGCTCAATATGAGCCGGCGATTCAGAAGACTGAAGATCAGCTTAAATCGTATATTCAAAATTTGCGTGTACATTTGAAACCGAATCTCTTTATCACCTTGATTCAATATATTGAAGAGAATAATCAAACCGTCGATTTAGATGCACGAAACTCGGCAATGGATAGCATTAAATATAAGTTTAAAGACATTTATGATTTCATCACCAACGAAGAACTATTTGATGAGAATGAACAAACCACTCTTATCCATATCATTGAAGATAAAGTGCAGAATCTCTTCAACGCGATTTATGAGAGATCCATACCATATGATCGCAATAATATTCTTTTAGGAAACATCACACCCGAATCCGTCAAACGCATCGGAAATCGCATTTTGACATATATTCTCCAACCCATGGCAAGTTGGATCCTTCTGGGAAAGATTGTGGGAAGCGCATGGTATGGAGGAAAGATGGCAACAAGTGATATTCAGAAGAATTATACGGAAATCGCACGTAATTTCGAGTATGGTGGCCACTTCCATAGCATATGGAATATATGTAGTATGGGCATTGATCGCTATTATCACGAGAATAAGATGAATGAACATCGCGAACATTTGGTGAAGAAGATAGAAGATATGAACGCAATGACACGAATACTTCATTATGTGGGATCGGCACTCTTCTTCATCTTATTTATGGTGCTTTTGAATGCGTATAACAATATGGTATTTGGGATGGGTATGTATCCATTATGGACGAACTTACCGGGAGTGATTGTACTTCTTCTCTTATTGATCATCATTTATTTTATGCGAAAGTGAAAGTGAATGTATATTTTTTAATGATCGTGAAACATATTTTATCTAAATAATGAGTAGATAAGATCTTTTTTATTTTTGATTAAAGAGAAGATGAGTTTCTTTCCAGCGTTAACGTCGAATGTAAAAGATAAATATGGCACAAAACGCATTTCCGTGAATAATAATACGGATTCGGAGAATCCAACATCGTATACACAAGGTGTACCTTCACTCATCCCGGTCGCATACTATCCGAACAAAGTTGTCGATGGATTGAATGCGAAGAATCTGGATATCACAAAGATTGTTGGAAATATCAATAACGCATGCTCTTCTACAACACATAGATATAGTGGAGTTGCCGTTGTTAGTCCGACAAGTGGTAATATTTCAACCGCACCAACCAGTTTCAAAAGTACAAATCCTGACTTACGACTTGAAATCGAAAAATTAAGTATAAATATGGATGATTATGTGAAAGATGTAAATCAACCACCTATTTTGAGAGAGCTCCCCAATATATTAATTTTGAATGGATATGTATACAAGGGAACATATGATTATAATTCCGGAAATGTTGCCGGAAATGTTGATGTATATACACATTATCAAGATAAAGCTGTTTCAATGGCAACTGGTAAATTTGAAAACGCGAATAACCGTTTAAAACATCCTGTTATTTATGCAAAACGAGTCAGTGCTATGTCATCCAACGATCAGTACAATGCGTGTCAAGCGGTTATTGCGCGCACACGCACATATGACGTGAGCAAAATGACAGAAAGTGGTGGATTCTATGGTTTAAAAGACATTTTTGTCAAATTGCGCTCACTTCGTTATGTACTTTTGATTATATTAATCTTATCTGTCTATCTTCTTGTGAACGCCACACTTGCTTCCGCCGATTTAGGAATGAATATCGCATCTCTCATCGCAAATCGCTCTTCTCCATCCGCCACCTTCTTGATCGGCGCACTTTTAGGTATTCTCATTCCTGCCATCATTTCCGCCATCATGGCACGTCAACAAATCGAATCGACCAATGCCAAATATGGGACATATGATATTTCCAACTCTCCATATGGTGAGAAAGTGGATATCAATAAGAAGAAGGAATCAAATGACATATCCCTTGTGATCGGTCTCATCTTAATCGCATTCATCTGTATTATGATCATCTATGCCACACTCCGCAGTAAGAGTACGTCGACCAGTATGAAAGTGGGTATAACGATCGGTATGTTTATCCTTTTAACAATCATTCTCTTCTTGCTCTTCTATTGGGCACCCATTGTGAGCTATGCGAATGATGAGAGTATTGATAAAACATATACCATTCATCGCGCACTCAAAGTATGGTTGAAAGGCGAGGATCAAAGTGATATTTCCGAACTCACCTCCAACTTACATATCGACCGCTTCTTACGCAGATACTTTGCCATATATGCGGTGATCGCACTTCTCGTTGCTGCCTTCTATATTGTCCAACCGAGTTCGATGGGCACGCCGTCGATCTTAGAGGGATTTATGGCGAGCTTTGCGATTATTGCCTTACCCATACTCTGGATCTTCAATTGGATGGTGGGAATAAAACTATTCGTTATCTACCCGATGGTATTGATGATGGTGCGTTATTTGAGATATGGTCTATATTTCCTGTTGCGGATGATGTACGCAAATGATGCGCGAATGACGCATATGAAGGCGGAGTTTGACAAACCGGAGAACTATATGGCACCTTGGGATATGTTAGGATTAACGATATTTAAGTATATATTGAAGCTGAATGGTGGTCGCGCACTCTATTCGGAACTCTTTATGGATGGAAAGGATGGACAGAAGGATATTACAAAGAATAGTTATACGACGGGTCATTTGCTTCGCGTGGGAATGAAGAGCGGTAATATGTTAAGTTCAGAACATCATTCGGCGACATTTATTCTTACGATTTTGATTGTGATCCTTCTTATTTTTGGTGTAATTGGATCGAAGAATGTTTTCTAATCATCGAATGAATCGAAGAATTTTTTCATAAAATATGAGTATTTATATTTTATCTAAATAATGAGTAGTAGATAAAATATGAGTTTTTTTCCAAATTTAAGTCCATATGTGGATGATGTGTATGAGAGCACAAATATTGGAAAGAATAATGAAGGCGGAAGTGCGAAAGATAAGCTGAATTCGAACGTTCCACCTTTGCCATACACAGGATACTATCCGGATGAACAAGTTCCGGACTTTCCAAATAAGAGCTCACATATTCGCAACATCAATGAAGTATGTGCGAAAACGTCATGGGCGTGTAAATATGACGGGATCAAAATAGGCTCAGATGGAGCTCTACATGACGCATCCAATATGAAATTATTATTAAAACAACAATTTGGATCAAAGATGGATATGTCATTTCTTGATTCTATACCCGAATCAGATATTTTATGTCAACTCCCCAATATCATGATCATGATGGGTTATAAATATGATAGTACTGATACATCTGTATCAGGATATCACGGATATAAAAAGACGGATGAACCAAATATTTATTTAAAAGTGAATTCTTCTGCATCAAGCGCACCCATGGATCAAACGTTCTTCAATGCGTGTCAAACGTTGATGACCCGAACCCGTTTATATGAAAGTGGTGATTTAAAGAAAGGTGGTTTCTTCGGTATGAAAGACCTTTTTGTCAAATTCGCTTCCCTTCGCCCCATTCTCATTCTCGTTCTTCTCATCACCATCTATCTTCTTGTTCAAGGAACACTCTCTTCCTTTGATCTCGTCTTCAATATCGCATCGATTGCCGCAAACCGCAGCATTCCCACATGGCCATTCCTCGCATTTGTCGGCGTAGGTATGACAATTATGCTAATCATCGCGTCTGTTTCTGCGACACAACAAATCGAAAAGTCGAATACCAAATTCGGCTCATATGATATTTCACGATCCCCTTATGGTGAACAAGTGAGCAACACAAATAATACAAAAGGAAGTGATAAAGCATTAACCGTAGGTATGATGATCATGATCTATGTAATTATCTTCTTTATGTACGCCATTCTTCGTAAACGAAGCATCACCCTTTCCATGAAAATCGGTATATCGTCGATTGGTCTCCTCCTCTTAACATGTGTCGTCTTCCTCCTCTTCTATTGGATCCCCATCCTTTCACTTGGCAATGATAATAATGATGATGTTGCTTATGGCATTTCGCGCCCATTGAAAGTGTGGTTAAGTGGGGAAAATCGGGAAGAGGTGGGGCAATTAACATCGAATAAATTCATCGATCTCTATTTACAACGCTTCTTTGCGATCTTTGCCATATTCATTCTTATCATCACACTCTTCTATATTTCGCGTGCGGGTAAACCCGTTATCTCATGGCATGAACAGATCTTAGAAGGAATTATGGTAAGTTGTGCCATCCTTGCTCTTCCCATCTTATGGATCTTTAATTGGTATGTAGGTATGAAATTCTTTATGGTATATCCGATGATACTCTTGATGGTACGCTATTTGCGCTATCCGCTCTATTATATTGCGCGCGGATATTATATGAATAGTCCCGACGCACAACGAGCAAATCCGGGATTAAGGGCAGAGTTTGATAAACCGGAGAATTATTCACCATCCTGGGATCTACTCGGTTTGACGGTATATAAAACGTTTATTAAGATGATGGGGAATAAATCGATATATTCAGATCTCTTTGTCGATCCGGCAAATGGATATAAGAATATTTCGAGCAACAGTTATGTGACGGGTCATTATATGAAGTTGTTGATGCGTAGAGGATCGAGCACAAGTTCTTCGTATGGACATCACATCGCAACAAGTGTGATTACACTGATTGTACTCATCTTTATTCTATTTGGCGTGATCGGAAAAGAGAATCTGGCATAATATAATTTCGATCTATTCTGTTATTTTGTTATTCTGTTATTTTGTTATTTTTATATTTTCTAAATATAGAAATACTGGTTTTATATTTAGATAAAGATGATAATGAATTGCCCGACTGAATATGTGCTGTATATGGTTCTTATATTGTTGATTGCGATTGGTGTTTATATGTATCTTTCAAAGAATGGAAGCGAACATTTCAGCATGTACAAACGCAATCCATATGAGTATTATGAAACAGGAGGATCACCACTCAACTTTTACGAATTCCCTATATATCGTAAACCGTATATGTATCCTCAACAATTTTATAAGTCGTACCCTATACCACATTTATCGCATTACGAAGACGCTTTAACAGCACATTAAAGATAATACATTCGCGTTTTTTAAATACACTCTTTATAAAAATCATTTTTTATAAATAATTCTTTTATAAAATCTATTTCCAATAAAATGTATTTTTATAAGGAGGGATTGTTAAGGGAACCTTGGTTCCCTTGACGCGGAGGTTTGGCTGGAGAACGAAATTCCAGCTCAATGAGCCCTTAGGTTCCAACCTATATGGATTTGATAAATTTCCATCCCAACTTTTCGCAAATCTTCTTCCACACCATTTCTGTGTGATATAGTTTTTCGCGATCTTTGAGAAGTGGGAAGTGTTTTTTGAAATCATCTAACTCCAATAATTCAAAGAATTTGTGTAATACATATGAATAGTTGAGTAGATTTTTGCGATCATTGGGGCAAACCTCCATAAAAGGTCCTTGGATCTCTTTAAACATAAGCCGCAATTTATCCTCCAAATCTTTGGAAAGTTGAGGAGGTGGAACACCGTTGATCTTGTATAATATATGAGCAACGTGATCCGTATATTTTGTCAAACCATTCTTCTTTAAATATTTCTTGATCTTATCGGTGGTTAAATCTTGAAGATTCTTAATCCGCTCTTTCTTAATCTCTCCCAAAATGGTATTGAACACATCTTCGGGGATCTCGGTGGACTCCTTTGCTTGGAATTGTGCGAGAAGTTCATTGAAGTGATTAATGCGTTTATAGGAGAAGAAGACGGCTTCGAGAGGTGGATCTTTGAAGGAAGGCTTCTCCGATTCGATCAGCACTTGTTGTTCTAAACCACACTTATCACAAATTTGAAGACCATCCGATAGGTAAAGGAGCATTTCAACATCACAATTTGTACAACGATAAATGCTTGTGTCAAATTTGAGTTTGGGTGTATAATTCTTATCAACTTTGCGCAAATATTCATCAAGGAGCTCTTTCTTATTCATCACACATTCCGAGTTTACGAAATCGGTGATCTTCGTAGACGCATACGCGCTATTTTTGGCACTCTTACTTGTTCGTTCTGTCGAATGCCCCTTCTCCTTCTCTTTAAAAATGTTTACATTAAATGTATGAGGGGACATGTCATTCAATAGATCTTTGATATCTACTCTCTTCTCATGCTCCTCCTCGGATTGGCGATTTTCCGCAACTTCCGAAGAAGGTTGGATAAATGCGTGTAATGTTAAATCGGATGCGGACTCTTTTTCATTCTCATTCTCTTCATTGATCGGATTGGAAATGAAAAATGGGTCATGATCATCGGAAGGAATTTGATGTTTGGTATGTTCAATACTGTCAAAATAATTGTTTAATATATTTCCGGCATCCATGAAGTAGTTATGTTCTTCTTCGCGATTTTCGATGGAAGCGATCATCTTTTGAAATTCTTCGATCTCTTCGCGCATCTTATTCTTCTTAATGACAAGTTCGATATTCATCTTATCTTCGGAAACAAGGTTGCGTAATTCTTTATACTCCTTCATCATCTTCTTCAATTGCTTCCTCTTTTCTGGAAGAGACTTTTGTAAGGATTGAAAATATTGAATCATCGAATTATGCTTTGCCTCAATCGTCATATTCGATAGATCATTCGGGTCATTCTTATGATTATGTTTATTGGACGATTTGAATCGTAAAACCATCTTTTATATACAGCCGCGCACACAACTCTTTTTTTATACATATTTTATATATAAAAAATTTCCTTTATATTCAAAGAATAAAAGAGTAAATGAATGAATTTCTCTTTAAGAGGCATATGCCCAATAGAATCCATTATGAGTTGATTTATTTGCGATCGCTTTTTTAAGACTATCGCGAGACATTTTGAATTTAAGCTGAACCTCTTTAATCGTTGTATATGTTGCTAAAATTTCTTTTGTAAATGGGTGGATTTGTTGTATTGCTTTTGATCCAGAAATGTTCTTCTCTACATCAGGAATAACTCCACCATTTTGAATAAAACTATCTTTAAGTTCTTCTGAACAATCATCATAAAATTTCCAATAATGACCTTGACAAATTGAATCTCTTTTCAAAGCATTACATAATGAAGCAGGTGATTTAAGGTTCATATCATTCGCAGCATCTTTTTGAGATGAATACACTTCTAAGATTTTATTTTTATGAATGTTTAACCGAGCAACTATATCACGTCGCGATGTCCAAATGACTTCTGTTGGAGGAATATCATATGGCTTATCTTCAACATCACGATTTATTAGATTCCATCTATATCCGCAATATACATAATTACCTTTTGAAGCAGCCCTAAGAGTAGCATCTGAGAAATTATCAATTTTATGTTCATCTCTGAAAGAGCGAACTGTTTCGATAATAGAATCAAACGTTTTAATATAGGCAAGTGTTTCGGGATCATATAGTTGAACTTTCGGACTTTTTGTATTTGTATAATTTTTTGAAAAGAGCAGCGCTTGAATATTTTCAATATTCATATCTTCTTTTGCGTCTTCATCTTGATCATCCTCTTCATCTTTTTGATGATTTAAAGTTGTATCAATATTTATTTTAGATGATACAATAGGGAGAGATGGATCTTCTTTTTGTTCGGATGAAGTATTTAATAAATAATCAATCTTTTTGATTTCAAGATCAATGATCTTCTCTTTTAAAATATGATCTCTTTTGTTTTCTTCTTCTTGAAGCTCTAACTTTTTAAGCTCGATCATATATGTATTCTCACCATCCAAATATCGGTATTTGTGTTGGTTCTGTTGGATAATATTTAATAACTTTGTATATGTTTCATCATTAAATTTAAATACTTCTTGTGAATTTGTGTTTTTAAAGTTTTTTACATTGAGTTTTGATATCTCTTTGTGATTATGGAGAAATTGTTCAAAATTTTTATTATTATTACACTTTATAAGTTTTAGTATCGTAAATTCTCCAAATTTTTTCAGTAAACTTGAACTTCTCGTTTTAATATCATCTGACCATCCAATTTTAACATAAAATGATCCATCATCATCTTTACCTACTTTTCCCAAATATACTACGTTTAGTTTATCGAATGATTCAATAAGAGCTTCATGATTCTTCTGCTCTTCAATCTTTTTAATCAATGCTTGATCAATCTCATTATTTGTAGACAATTCATATCTGCCAGTTTTGCGAATCTCTTCAACAATATCGAATATCCAATCTTGAAAGGTAGTTGCGATCTTCTTATTTGAACGTGCGATTAATTTATATAAACCGCGCTCTGTTAAAAATATAGCGTTTTGAACACCACCAGTTGTTTTAATTGGATAAAATCCTCGTTCTTTATCTGTATAATCTTGAATGATACACCTAATATTTTTAATACCCAATATATTTGCTATATCCGAAGCTAAAAATAAAGGTTTATCCACAGTTCCTTGAATCAATACATCGTATTCACCTGTATCAAGCTTAAATATTCTTAAAATATCCATTTTTTGTACTTTTAGGTACTTATAATTTATAATGTTGAAACTCCTCTATATTCACAAAAATAGATAAGGGTGTCGCGGAAGTAGGTTTCGCATACGCCCCTATTTTAAGGGTGTCGGAAAAAGTGAATTTCACCAACTTCGTTTGTAAGAGTGTATAGATTTGATATTACAAACCGTCATTCGTGGTATCTTTAAGGGTATATTATCAGAATACCCTTTTAATATATCTTTTTAAAAAAACATATAAATACTATATTGGAATATCCATTATTTTTTAGGAGCTTTTATTATTTTAATAAAATATCCAACAAAATACCGTATAAAAAGGGTATATAACTGGGAGTCGTATCCTTTTTGTAAAAATGCGAAAGGGTATAACCGCATAGGAAGCAAAATGATCGATTATTTCGTATAAATTATAAAAAAGAAATCAAAGAAAATATTATAGAAAAAAACGTATACTCGAAATGGAAGATTATAAAATATCATTACGAGAAATACAACGCATGATCTTCGTAAGTAATGCTTTAAATGATGGTTGGACTGTGCGACGTGTTGGTGTGGAAAAGTATGAATTTACGAAAGATCGCGAAACATATGAAAAAGACATTTCAAATCACGCATCATTAGACGACTTTTTGAAAAATAATTTTTCATTTGATCGATTTCTCAAAGGGAAACGTGATAAGAAGTAGTTTCATATATATGATCTGCTCATTCGGAACGAATGACCCAAGGAGGATATATTTGATAGATTCGATATAAAAAAGTATAGGAAATACTATTTTTTGAAATATATAGGAAAAAAATATTTGTATAGGAACTTTCTATTTTCCACTTTTTCAAAAAAGTATAGGAAATCGATTCCAAAATCCGGATTTTGGAGAAAATGGACTTAAAGAGATAAATCGAATATATTAGGAAGTGTGAAATATGTACTTTTTTATTTTTTTCGAGTATATATAAAAAATCAAATGTGCGTAAAGGTATCTATTTTTATGATTATTGGATGATAATAAGATGATATGAGTATATATGTTCTTTTTTAAAATATAAAAAGAGACGTTTTGATGCGTTCTCTTTTTTAAAATATGCGATTTTTAAAAATGCGTTGTGAGTTTATTTTTCCAAAATTTTTTTCTAAGCATATAGTATATAACAAAAAAACAGCAAAATGACTGGTGGTCTTATGCAACTCGTCGCTTACGGCGCTCAGGATGTTTACCTGACTGGTAATCCCCAAATCACGTACTTCAAGGCGGTCTATCGTCGCCACACCAATTTCAGCATGGAGGCGATTGAGCAAGTGTTCAACGGCCAAGCTGACTTCGGCAAGAAGGTGACTTGCACCATCTCGCGCAACGGTGATCTGATCCACCGCATGTACCTGCAAGTGACCCTGCCCCGTGTGGAGGCCACCACTTCGTCGGCTTTCTTCCGCTGGGTGAACTATGTTGGCCACATGCTGATCAAGTCGGTTGAGGTTCAAATCGGTGGTCAACGTATTGACAAGCAATACGGTGATTGGCTGACCATCTGGAACGAGCTGTCGCTCCAACCCGGTCTGCGCGCTGGTTATGACAACATGGTGGGCAACACCGTGGCTCTGACTGGCACTGGTCTGAGCTCGACTGAGGCCACCACTCTGTATGTGCCCCTGCAATTCTGGTTCTGCCGCAACGTGGGTCTGGCTCTGCCTCTGATTGCTCTGCAATACCACGAGGTGAAGATTGAGCTGGACATCCGCCCCAAGGCTGAGCTCTATGTGTCCACCTCGGGCTCGCTGTCGGCTTGCGGCGTTTCGACCAACGGTCTGGATGCTTTCTGCGTGCCTTCGCTGGAGTATGCTTCGCTCTACATTGATTATATCTATCTGGACACAGACGAGCGCCGCCGTTTCGCGCAAACCTCGCACGAGTACCTGATTGAGCAGCTCCAATTCACGGGTGATGAGTCGACTGTGAACACCAACGTGAAGGTGAAGCTGAACTTCAACCACCCCGTGAAGGAGCTGATCTGGGTTGTTCAACGTGATGACGTTGTGAAGCTGGGCTACAACCAATGGAACAACTACACTGATGACTTCGATGCTGATGCTGGTGTGGGCACTGTTGCTGGCGGTCTGCCCAACGCTGCCAACCTGGTCTTCTCGAACGTGGAGGGTCGTACCAACGTCTTCCCCTTCGTCGGTGTGGGTGCTCTGGATGCTGCTTACCTGGCTCAACTGGGCGATGCTGGTGTGGATGTTTCGGCTCTGGCTGGCGTCGGCAACACCACTGCTCAAGTGCGTTCCATGTCCCTGCCTGTTGGCCCCGGTCCCAACGCCAACAACCTGGCTCCCACTGATTTCGGTGCTTTCACCACTGCTGGTGATTACTCTGACCATGCTGGTTTCGGCCCCGTCAACGCTGGCCGCAACCCCACTGTCCGTGCTAAGCTCCAACTCAACGGTCATGACCGCTTCCAAGAGCGTCTGGGTTCGTACTTCAACCTTGTCCAACCCTACCAACACCACACCAACATTCCCCCCACCGGTATCAACGTGTACTCGTTTGCTCTGTACCCTGAGCAACACCAACCCAGCGGTACTTGCAACTTCTCGCGTATCGACAATGCTACTCTCCAACTGCAACTTACTCCTAAGGCTGCTCTGGGTAGCAAGATCCGCGTTTACGCTGTGAACTACAACGTGCTGCGTATCATCAGTGGCATGGGAGGCCTTGCTTACAGCAACTAAACGAATTCTACACCATATTATGGTATGGATACTTTTCTAAAAAAAAATATAAAAACTCATGGTTATAAAATGTTTAATCGAAAAATTTTACATTTTAGCATATACACGATTTTATAATATTATAAAAAAATAATATTATATAAAACTTGTTGGGAATACGTCAATAGTGATGTAGCAGCGGAGATGATTATTTTTTATGTACAATATCCAAATACTCATCATATGTAATCGGAGATGAAGATGTAAACATGCCTTTTGTTAATTGTGTTCGATATCCCCATAAATTTTTTACCATATCATGTGATACATGTTTATTGAGCTCTTCGGAAAACTTCTTCGCGATTCTTGTTGAATTTATCTTTTTATTTTCGATCATCTCATTATTTATCTGTTTCTTCTTCCATAAGAGAATAGCGATCATCTCATCGAATGTTAATATCGATCTAGCAAAAAATGCGTCTATCTTTTTCATCTCAACTCTGCTGGCTCGATCATTCGTTCCGAATGATCGAGCGCAGAGTAGCAGGGAGTCGTCAAGTTTCTCTTCCAGACTTTCTGAATCGGTTTCATCACTTGAACTGTTTGAAGATGTTAACGACATTTTTTCATACTCTTCAATATGTTTCATCTCTTCATCATAACTCTTTTGAGCTTCTTCCATTAACTTCTTCTTAAAATCAGGATGTGATTGTGGGAGTATATTTTCCATAAAAATTCCTGTAATTATATTGCGGTCAATCTTCATTTTAGTTGCGATCTCTATTTTTGATATCTTCTTCTGATCACATGCTTCTTTATATGAAAGAATTTCATGTATCTTCTCATCCGTTAAACCGCCTTTTTCTCTTTTTTTCAATGTAGCACTTAGAGATATTTTGTATCGATGTTCTACGCTTCGAATTTTACCATAATTCGTGTTTTTTACTCCTCTCTTCTGTTCTTTTTGTAATTGCTTTGTTTCAACAATTGTATTCATCTCTTTTTGCTTCGTCTCTTGAATGCTTTCAATAACTTTTGATTTTAAGAACGCGACCATATTCACCTTATCAATATCGATATAATAGTCCATATCTGTATGCTTATTCGACTTCATTGTTAAAGCATAATCACGTAATTTATTCATATCTCTCTTTTTATTCGCATACTCTTTATATATTTTCATCAAAAGATCATATTGATATCTCTTCACAATCATCGTATTTTTACATATATCGTAAAATGCTTCGAGTAGTATTTTTTTGTTCATCGATATCACACTATCGGATACTCTTATCGATTTTAAAGAGATCGCTTTTTTCGTCTTCAAAGATAGTTCTTTTATCATAAAGATCTGTAAATGACTCACAAAGTTTGGAACATACTTTTGAGCGATTGATAAGCAAGACATAATAGTTGTACCTTTCATTACATTTTGATAATTGATCGATATACAACCTTCAGCATCAAAAATACCACATATATAGTTCCAATTAATACGATCCATATATTGATCGTCTTCTGTCTTCCTCTCATTTGAACGCTTCAAAGAGTCAATTATTTTCTGTTTCTCATCACTCATTAACTTATTATTATAATCCAAATATTGAATGCCATATAAGATCCTTTCTACCTTCAAAATAGATGTCTCTTTTAACACATTCAGAATTTTTCTACAATCTTCGCCACATATTTTCAATGAATACTCATCACGATTATTCTCGCGATATTCTCGAACATATTTAAAAATAGTTCCACCATACTTTCGCTGAATTTGTAGAAGCACATTTAGTACACATTGACTAAAAGTAATATGTAGACACCCAGATGATATATATATGCTTCCATCTCCATCAAAAAATCCTGCTAAATACGACGGGTGAATATATACTTCTTTGAAAAGATCTTTTTCTACCTCGACTTTAACCTCTTCCAATAACTTATCTTTATTTTCATAATAATAGATCCGGTTCTTTTCACGTTTAATAGATACCCATGTATTATCTTTCATCTTCTCAAACTGTATTTGTCGTGCTTGTTGATTTATCTTCTCACTCTTTGTATAATCATACAACTCGAACTTGATCTTTACACGATGTGTTTCCATCAAATAATTCCATCGTTTAATTGCCCACCTATCTTTCCACCACATCACAATATCATCAAACTCGCGTATCTTATCATTAAACTCAAATTTATTTTTATTTCCAATCAAAAAGTCTTTCGAATCATCACTTGTATATCCAAAATAGATCCCTCGTTTTAATCCATGATCCAAAATATTCATATTGATCTTCAATATTCTACAACATGCTGTTATTTTACGCATTGTAGATGATGTCATCTTTTGGCACTTTTCATACTCTTCATAGTGAAACTTCTTCATAAATGTATTTATATCCTCCTTCAAATCAGTAGGTATATGACATGTTCCATATCCACTTGTCATCCCGATATATTTTATCTCATTCATTCGATCGTATTGAATACTCTTTCCATAGAGTGATTCTGTTATAACAGCAGCATAATATCGATGATATCTGCGATAATACTCCATCACAACTTCTTTGCTAAAAACAGAAGCAACCAATAATTTTCCAACATTTAAGTTGTACGCGACAGGCTGTAATCCCACACAACATGATATATTTACAATATGATTCAATCGGATCGAATATTTATCTTCAATCACATCTTCATCTCGATGATATCCTGGCATTTTGAAATTCTTAACCTTATCTGTCTTTATTTTATCAAGATTTTTATTTGTCTCTTTCCATTTTAGTAATTCAATCTTCTCTTCATATGTTTTATTCTTCTTCTTCTCGAACGTTTTTATCTCTTCACACGTATATTTCTTCCATCCAATATAAATATCTCGATCCTCTTTTGTTATAATATCATTCGATAATCCAACAATCCCTATATATTTATTCGTACAACGATCTTTTACCATATACTTAAACAATGTGAATGAATCAGACGCAATTGCGGAGCTTGTTGTAAGTTTATAATAATTCCATTGAAGCAGTAATTCAGGAGTATTACAAAAAACAATCTCTAAATTGAGACGATCTATAAAATTCTCTGAAAAATCGCTATAAATATCATTCCGGAATGATTCTTTCTTTGTTTCATATAGCTCCATGTTATCATAAATTTCGTCTTTCTTCAAAGATTGAAGAAGACCTTTTAGCTCTTTATCCTCTGAATTTAATACATTCTTATCATACCATGTTTCAATTCGAGTCTTTAAGATTTTATACTCTTGATTGTATTCAATCTCATCAAAAACGAAATTATATGCTTCCATATTTGTTTATTCAATTCTATCTCTATTTTATTCGTAGAGTCGAATCTATTTTTATTTCTCAAAAAAATCATTTTTTTCTTTTTATATATTTTATTATTTTTTAAATAATAAAATAATCTTTTTATATACATATGATTATCGCCGTATAAGCAGTTCTTGATTGACGATTTGATTGAGAGGATGATCTTTCTTAATAAACATCATATCCGTTTGCATATGAAAACCATTGATATAATGGCATTCAAAAATATCAAATGGCACATATCCAATCGAATCCATAAATTGTATATGCGCCAAAAATGATGGCACCCCTTCATTATATACACCAAATAACGGAATCTCCAATAGTATAAATGACGATTTTGATAAGAGTTTTGTTGCGCCTTTCAAAATGGGGATTTCGGCACCTTGGCAATCGATTTTGATAAAGATCTCCGAATATTTCGTAAGATCCATCTTTTCACATACTTTATTTAACGTCGTCATTTCACGTTCAATCACTTCACAATCTTCAAAGTGAAACGTCTTCTCTCGAAAGATTGAATCCCCTGTATTCTTCTGTTGATACCACTTCACCCTTTTCCCATCTTCATCACCTAATAAAAGTTTATGAACCTTTATTCTTTCATTCTCATCATATCTCTCTAATTCAGCATAGTCAATCGCTTCAAATAAGTGGAAATCCGCATCTTCAAAAATAGAGAGAAGAATATGTGTCCAATTCCCGTGGTGTGCTCCTATATCCAATACCAAATCCGGAACATATTTACGCATCATTTTCAAATCGTAAATCTTCTGAAACATATTAAATACCATCTTTCTTTTCGATTATCTACTCTTTGTAATGTGATTTTTATCCATTTCAAACGTAAGAAGATTAAAAGTACAAAAGTAAAAAAATATAAAAGGATATAGAGAGATTTATTCAAAAGAGTGTATATGGATAAAATGATTTCGCTCTATTTGATCAACCCGATTTCCAAAATTTGGATTCATCAACACACATTCTTAAAGATTGTTCCCTATGTAAGTCATGCCGACTTTATCATCTTTGAAACAAATGGCGATCCCATCCAATCGATCCAAAAGATCAAAACCCAAATTCACCCCACACATCACCATAAGATCATTTATATCCTCTCCGGTGATCAAAATAGTCATATTGATGACCGTTGTGTGTGGTACACATGTGCGATCAAGCCAACCGGTTTGGAGCGCTATCAACGCCAAATTTTCGTGACAAATCCGGCGATCTTTCGGTACTCCAATCCGTCGCGAATTCCCGATCTATCCAAACCGCGAAAGACAGATATTTATTTCAAAGGATCGATATGGAAGGGTATGCGAACGGATATGAAAGAAGCGCTTGAAATTTATCCAAATACGGTGATTGAAGATTACTCTTCGTATTGGGATTGGCGTTTTGAGAAAGATCGGACACAAGCAGAGATTGAAGCAAAGGCGTTTGAGTTGTATGACACGTTAACTTCGGTGAAACTTTCACTATGCCCCAAGGGCAATGGGAATAGTTCGATGCGCATTATCGAATCGATCGCGTGTGGAGCCGTTCCTGTGTTAATCAATGATTTTTCGGCACCTTTCGGCTTCGACTATTCAAAATTCTGCTTGGTATTTGATACATCTGTAGATAGTTATGAATATATGTATGAGAAGTGTATGGAGTTGATTCATGATGAAGAGCGTTATAAACTGTATCAAAAGCGTGGATATGATTTTTATCGAAATGTGGTATTGTGTGATTTTGTGTCTCGTGATTTTGAAGATTACCGAGATGTGAATACAGTATGTTATGGATTCTCCACGTTTATCGCATATGATCTGTTGACGAAGTATTTGGGGGATTATAAAGATCGCTTTTATGATTTTCAGATTTGATTAAATAAGTAGAGTGAGTATTTATTTTTCATATATGTATATATATGAAAAAAAAATATAAGAGTCATAAAAATTGATTTTTTCGAATCGATATAAAAGAATATTGTGAAAGAGTGTGAGAAGAATGACGACTCCATCAAAGTTTAATGTAAAAAAGAAGAAGAGTCAATTAGGACAATTTTATACGACTCATTATGAGTATATTTTCAAATCATTTGCGATTCCAGAAAATATTTCAAAGATTATTGAACCCTTTGCCGGAAATGGTGATTTAGTCAAATACATACAATCATTCGAAAAATCATATGAAATCGTTTGTTATGATCTGGATCCAAAGAAGGATTTTATCCAAATGCGTGATACATTAAAAGATCCACCTGATTATAAAGACGCATATGTTATCACCAATCCGCCATATTTAGCTCGAAATAAGTGTGCTCATAAAGAGTTATTCGACAAGTATGATACAAATGATCTTTATAAATGTTTTATGGAAAGTTTGATAAAGAGTGATGTTTTAGGAGGAATGGTTATTGTGCCATTAAACTTCTTCTCATCGATGCGAAAAGGCGATATCGATCTACGACGCCGTTTTGTCGCATCATTCTCAATATTACATGTCAATATTTTTGAAGAACGTGTATTTGATGATACATCATATACGGTGTGCTCTTTTCAATTCAAACGGAAAACGGAAGGAAATACAAGTATGATTTGTGCTTCGATATATCCTTCTAAGTCGGAGATTCAATTTGAGTTGAATGAAGAGAATGATTATACGATCGGAGGTGAGATCTATCATCTCAAACAGAGTAAAATCTATAAAGTAGAACGAGCTACGAAAAATAATAAGAAGAGCCCTTATATTACCTCTATTTTGGTGAAGTGTATCGATGATAACGCAAATAATAAGATTCAATTGAAGATTGTAGATGAGAAAGATCGCTATATTGATACAACGCCCGAACTTTCAGCGCGCTCTTACGCAACGTTGGTGATTGAACCTAAATTGAGTAAAGAGGATGAAGAAACACTTGTTGATATGTTTAATGAGTACTTAGAGGAAAAACGAACGAAGTATCATTCGCTCTTTTTAACAAATTATAGGGAGAGTAATAGCATTGCTCGAAAACGTATCTCTTTCACATTGGTCTTTGAAATATGCTCTTATATATTGTCTGAAATGAAAGGGTAATTCTCAATAATATGCTCTTGAAATTCAATATGATTCACAATCAGAATTTGATTTTGCTCTTTATACTTCTCTTTTAATTTTTTCACTTTATGGTGATTATCACCATCAATAAGAATGATGAGTGTTTCATCATCCTCCTTGGCTCCCCCAAAGGGGAGCAGGAGGTTCGCGGAGACGTCATTCTTTCTCTTCGTATACCAATCGATAAGTACTTCAGCCTCTTTGAATACATTATCTTGATGGCCACCGCTACCAAAGACTACTTTTGCGAAGATCCAACCTTTCATCTTTCCATATACTATTCCATCAAATGATTTAAGCCGTTTATCAAATTTATCTGACTTTTCGAGAATTTCACCATCGATCGTTCCTCGATATTTATCAACCGAAAGTTTTTCAATGATAATCCCATATTTTTGCGATGTATGATTACACGTTTCTAATTGAATTTTTTCATCAAGTGATCCTTGACGTGTACTATTTTTAGAGATTCTTCCAGATAAAATGTGATTGAGAATCTTATGTTGAATACACTCTTGAAGAAGAGTTTCAAGAGATATATCAAGTTCAGTCAAAATCTTATCCACCTCTTTTTTATTCGTATGTTTTTCAAACTCTTTCATATCATGATGGAGTATAGATTCATATACGTGTCGATTATTTTCAAATTGGCGATTTTCACGCAATTTCAAAAAATCAATCGTAATGATTTCAGCTCTCTTTGGAGAAGGTAGCAGGGAGTCGTCATCTTTGATTGATAGATTTTGAAAGAGTATTTCTACGTTTTGGGGTACTTGTGAGTCGTTATCCATTTTCTTCTATTCTCTGATACGATTCTAAAATAAAGAGGAATCACAAAAATCATTTTTTATATTTCATTTATAAATAAATCACTCTTTAATCATAATAAATAATACGTTTATTTATTATATTCTATTCTATTTTATAAAAATCTATGTTATTTTTCTATTCTAATAAATCACAATTGGTGATGGTGATTACGCGCGTTTTGCTTTGATCGCAGTGATTTGCGTTTTAAGCTCCTTCACCTCCTTGGAAGCGCCTTTCAGTGCTTGAATGAGAAGAGGCGTAATCTCTTGATAACGAACGGTAAGTGGGTCTTCACTCTTCTCCGGAACATCCACCACTTCGGGCAAGATCTCTTTCAACTCTTGGGCAATGAAACCCACCTTGCGTTGTGATCCTTCCGCATCACTCAAATAGTTGTAATAAACACCGCGACCTTTCATCACGCGTTCCATTGCCTCGTGCTCATCCAGTGTTTCGATATGTTTCTTAAAGCGTTCATCCGACACCGATGACCACGATTGCGAGTTTGCCGCAGTAAGGCGAACACCCACATTACCATCATAGATGACGAAATCATTCGACGCATTATCATAACCCATATTCCAAACATACGATCCTTCCTTCACAATCGAAATACAAGGATCGGGGTTCACATTTGAAGTCGTAATGTTGAATACACCGAAGTTATTCTCATCATACGATCCCTTCGAGCCAAAGTGCGCGCTACCTTTCACGCGGAGATCATATGTGGCATCACGTGTCGAAATATTTGCATTATCAAGCATCACATCTTTGGTAATAAGTGTGTTTGTCGTCGTCAGGTTTCCACCATGAAGTTCAATCGCATGAGTGTTGACGGATGCGGATACAACACCATTTGTGATTGTCGCATTGGTACCGTTGAAATCATAGAATGCGACGTTGGCGCATTGGATGGCTGAGAGGACGCTCATATCGACGGTTTCAAGTGCCGAAGTCGTGAGTGAGCTCGTTGAAGTGCTCGCGGAAACGATCACATTACCTGAAACGGCTGATGTACCAGCAACCGCCACAGCACTGCTTGTGTGGATTGATGAAACCGCAAGCGTTGCCGAGGTGGTGTTGGATGCCGTAGCAGTGGAAGTGGTCATGGCGCCGCTATTCTCGTATGTTTGAGCGGTGATATGATTGGCGTTGTATAGCGACTTTTGTACAGTGGCGACATTGGCGCTCATATTTTGAGATGTGAGAACAGCACCATTGACGTTCATATTTGCGAAATTACCGTCCGCAATATAAGTGAGTGAGTACACATTTCCGGACGCATCGTTAAAGATGAATTTGCCATTTGCGTCAAGGGTGAGTGAACCACTTACGGCACCTTCGAACTCTACACCCGCACCTGAATATGATGACCCACCATGGTTGATCACAATCGTTGCGTCCTTCACATTCGTATCTGTTGTGAAAACGTTGGCAACATCACCGCCAATGTAGATTGTATCAAGAGCACTGCCAATATAGATGGTTTGTGCTATGGCTCCGGGACCTCCAATATAGATGTTTCCGGCGACATAGTTGCCGAGATAGAGATTATCTTGGGCATCTTTGCTCAGAACTTCGCGGAGTTTATCGATCGATGAGTAGAGTTTTGAAGATGAAATATTACCCGCATGTAGGTCAAGAATATCTTGAAGCGATGATGATTTGATATTATTGCTGCGCACTGTATCCTTAATCGTCAGATTACCCGCTTCGGTACGGGGCATGGTGAATGTACCCGAAACGTTGCTACTGATGAACATATTATCTGTTGCGATCACATACTCCGCGCTCAGATTGCTCGTCATATTTCCGTTGCGTGCGTAAATGTTGCCCGAAACATATGCGTCATTCTGTACACCCACGTTCTTGACTTCGGCGCTTCCATCCACCGTCAGGTTCACCGTCGAAACACCGTTATTCGAAGTGAGATTTGTGGTATAGATGATATTATCGCGAATGTTCGACTCATTGGCGCCGTCGAGTACATGGATCATGCTCGTGTTATTGAGGGTGCTGATATTTTGAATGGAAACATTGCTGGTTGAAGCGACGAAAGATGAAGCAAAGAGTGTTTGGTCGACGCTCAGATTGCCTGGTTTGAAATCTTGGCCACTTGCGAAGGATATATAATTGCGATTTACGGAAATATTTCCGACCACAAGTTGACCCGTCAAATTCGTATTACGGAATGACGAGAGGTTGCGCAGCGTGGTGATCGAAACGCGATCTCCGTAATTGGGGTTAATGATCAAATTGCCCACATTGATATTTGCTGCCGTCGTATTACCCGTCGCCAATGTCGTGGGATTAGGTAGCAGCGAAAGGTTGGGGGCATAGAGGGAATCAAGTGAGAAGAGGTTGTTTACAGTACCATTTGCGAAGGAGAGGAGGTTGGTAACTGTCGCACTTCCGGTGAAAATATCTTTCGATGAGCTCGTCTTTGCCGTAGGGTCAACATAAACCAGTACTTCACTATAAATGGGTATTTGAACTTCCGTATACACTGGGAGTAGTGCCTTACCATACACGGGTTGTAAAACATCTTCATAAACGGGTTCCACAATATCTTGGTATACAGGAGTGTATATATAGGATGTGACGGGAATTACCATTTCTTGATAAATGGGTGTGATCACCTCTTGGTAAATGGGTGTAATACGCTCTTCAATAATGGGAGTAAGGATCTCTTCATATTGGGGCAGTAATATGGTACCATAAATGGGAGTGATCACCTCTGTGTAGATGGGAGTAGTGATGGTGGTGTAAATAGGTACATTCGATGTTTGGTAAATGGGAGTGTATATGGTTTGGTAAACATCTTCGACAATGTTGCTATAAATAGGAGTGGGAACCGCGGTGTAAATGGGAACTATTTCCTCACCATAAATGGGGAATTGTTGAGTTTCATATACGGGGACGATCACATTTCCGTAAACGGGTGTAGTTACCTCGGTGTATTGGGGAATTTGGATGAAACCGTATTCGGGGACAAGGACGTTTCCATACACCGGTATTTCTACATTGCCATAGACGGGAATGTAGCCTTGACCATATACAGGGACGATCACATTGCCATAAATGGGAGTGATCACTTCTCCATACACGGGGACTAACACATTTGCATAAATGGGTTCATACACAACTCCGTATTCGGGGACGACTAAGTTGCCATAAATAGGGGTAATAATATTTCCGTACTCGGGAATGGTGATATTTCCGTAAATGGGAGACGCAACATTACCGATAATGGGAGATAGAAGATCGGCATATAATGGCATGGTTAGGTTGAAGTTGGAAGTGATGATATTGGATGATATCGAAATATTGGAAGTGTTGTACGCATCTGATACTTTGATATTTCCGTAAATCGCACTATTGGAGTAGTCATACTTGGGGATCACGACGTTGCCATAGAGCGAGGTGATGATGTTGCCGTATACACCGGTGAGCACATTGCCGTATTGAGGAACCACAACATTTCCGTAAACAGGTGTTAATACGTTGCCATATTGAGGGACGGAAACGTTGCCATATACAGGAGTGGATACGGAAACGTTGGCAAGGGAGAATTGAATTTGGTTGGTGTGGGAGAGGATGGCGGCATTTCCAGTAGAATCTTCACCGAAGCAGAAGAGTTCGTTGAGTGATTGAGCCCAAACGAAATTCTTCCAAGTATATGCGGCATCGGTGGGAGGGTAGGTCATTGACCAATTAATACCATCCGTCGAAGTAAGCAGTACGTTATCATATGCGCTATCCGTGCTCGTTACGTAGAACATACCGAGATCTTCCACCCAAACAACATTCTTCCAATTTTGGTAATCATAGCTCACGTCGCACACAGTCCAGTTGATGCCGTCCGGTGAGCGGATAATACGATTACCGAGATGATTATTACCAACCGCAACGAAGAGTGAAAGCTTGGGTGACCAAGCGATCGACATCACATTGTTGCTATCCACATTGGTAGAACGAGAAGTCCAGTTCACACCGTTAGTGGAGGTCATAATGGAATTGTTATCACCCGACGTGCCTTCGATGTAATCATAGATGGTTTGTAATTCAGTATTATTTAATAATCGATCATACACAAAGAGTGAATCATATAAACCTGTGAAACGTTGTGAAGTTGTATTTACTATAAGTCCTATACCTGCCATTAGACCCAGATAATTGATTGTATTTGTACGATTTGTAAGTGCTGCGGAAATGGTAGTACTATTTGCTAATATTCCGTCAACATAAATTTCAGCAGTGCTTCCATTATTTGCAGCAGTGGTTACAGTAATGGTATACCAAGTGTTAAATGAGAAGGTAGATGATGTATTTAAGTTACAAATTTGTGTTCCATCCGTAGTTGTTGAACCACCATTGAAGATAACAAAGTTGAAATAACCTTTTGCGTGGTTTGTATTATTTGTATAATTCGTTGTAACAGAATCAGGATAAAAGGATAATGCCATCATATTAAACGCATAAGTTGCAGCATTTGTTGTTAACCATATAGGATAACGAGAAACGCTACCCATATCTGTAATATATACTTTTGTGACAAGCGTGAACCCACCATTTGTTGACATATTAAGTGCGAGTGAAGGTATACTTATAAAATCTGAATTTACACCAGTTCGAATAGATGAAAATTTAATATAAGGTTTGTTCTTATAACCACCTGAAGAGTAATATTGAGGACCAGTACCAGTCACCGATGTATATGTACTAAATGAGGTAATACGTGTTTCATCCGCCACAACAGTCATATCATTTGCCACACCTGCTACTTTGTTATTCGTAACACTATATGATGTAGATGGTTTTGTATAAGTTAAAGCACCAACCGCACATAAGAGTGGGAGAGTGGGAGACCAAGCGAGTGATTTCCATTGGTTATTGGGGGTAGTACGGAGAGTCCAAGAAATGCCATCCGGTGATGTCATAACGCGATTGCTGCTACCCGATGACGCAACCGCAACAAAGAGGCTCAATTCGGATACCCAAATAACCTTCTCCCAATTGTTATCAGCAGGAGAAGTGCGATATATCCAATTTGATCCATCCGATGAGGTCATAATACGATTTCCACTACCGGAAGAGGCTACAGCACAGAAGAGATTAAGTGAAGAAGAGTAGGCAACCGATTTCCAATTATTGGATAAATATGCTCCGATTGTAGTTGTGATTAAACTGTCTCCGGATACATTTGCGTAGCTATCTTGAATTAAGTTAACAGTACCATTACCCAGACCAGTGTATGTGTTGAGTGAAGGAGACCATGCCAATGCGTTGATATTACCAAGTTTATTTGTGGTATTTAAAGTGAAATTACGATAATTATGTAAAACAGGTGAAGAGAATGTTAATACTTTATTTGATAGAGTGCTTCCGCTTGTAGCACATATTTGACCTAACTCAGGAGCCCATGATATAGCATAATAGCCTTTAGTGGTGGTACTATCATAGGTAATTCCCGACCAATTGACACCATCTGTGGATGTAAGTAATTGTCCTAAATTACGAGAACAAGCTAAGAATCGACCCAACTCTTTCGCCCAAATGACATTATTCAACGAAATATTACCAAATGATGATGTATCACGACTCGTCCAATTAATGCCATCTGGTGAAGTCATTAAAAGATAATTAGCATATATACCATTATATATAGCATTTGTAGAACTCGCACTACCTACAGCAACAAATAACGATAGTTCAGGAGACCAACATACCGAACTCCATATATTAACCGGTGTTGTGCGTAAAGTCCAATTAATACCATCTGAAGAGGTCATTACACATTTGTTTGAATTTTCTCCGAGAGTCATACCTGCCACAGCTACAAAAATACCTAACTGAGGAGACCAGCAAACAGATTGCCACGAATAATCTTTTCCAGTTGTATTTCGATTTGTCCATGTGATACCATTAGGTGATGTCATGACACGATTTCCAATACCTGTTTCTGATACTACTACGAAAAGCGAAAGTTCATCAGACCAACATATAGATGTCCACTGATTCCCAGATGACACATTTGTTACAGTCCAACTTGTACCGTTTGTTGAACGTACTATTTGAGCACCATGTCCGACAGCAACAAACATAGATAATGCTTCAGACCAACAAATGTTAGTTAATTCCATACCAGATAATCCTGTAGAACGTATAGCCCACGATGTTCCATTAGAAGATGTTGCAATTTCACTTTTTCCGCTTATACCACAAGCACCAAAGAGTTTTAATTTAGGAGACCATGTAATACTATTTGTTGTACTAATATTTCCATAAAAACCACTTGTATAACTAAATGATGAAATATTGCCAGAAAGTTCATCACCAATATATGTATTTCCAGAAATCATACTATTTGTACTCATCAGTGTGGAAATATTACCATTGCTATTTTTACCAACACCGTATAATTCACCCAATGTAGGAGACCAAGCTAATGAATTCCAAGAGTATGATACATCTGTTGGAGGATATGTCAATAACCAATTAATACCATTTGATGAGGTAGCAATCACATTATCTAATGTTGAACCCGTAGAGGTAACATAGAATTTGGAGATCTCAGGAGCCCAAATCACACTATTCCAAGAAAAGTCGTTATAATTTGTATTACGAGTTGTCCAAGTGATACCATCTGGTGATGTCATGATGCGGTTATTTGTACCCGTCGAAGCAACCGCACAGAAGAGGGACAATGAAGGCGACCAAGCGATTGAGTTCCAAGTATTATCCGCAGGCGAAGTGCGGATTGTCCAAGTGATGCCATCCGAGGAGGTCATTACACGATTACCTGTACCCGATGAAGCAACTGCGCAAAGACGGCTAATCGATGGAGCCCAAGTTACAGATGTCCAATTGTTATCCGCAGCCGAAGTGCGCAATGTCCATGTGCTTCCATTAGGAGAAGTCATCACACGATTTCCTGTACCCGAAGAAGCAACCGCAACAAAGAGACTCAATTCGGGTGCCCAGCATACTGATGTCCAATTGTTATCAGCTGGTGTTGAAATAGGCGTCCAATTCGTACCATCCGGTGATGTCATGACCCGATATCCAGTACCGGTTGAGGCAACTGCGCAGTAAAGATTGAGGGATGGAGACCAAGCTAATGAAGTCCAATTTTTATCATACAAGTTTCGCGAAACAGTCGTTTGATCCGTCCAAGTAGAACCATTTGGACTTGAAACAATTACATTGGATGAACCACTACCTACACCCACAAAGAGGTTTCCTGACCAATCATATGCGTTCATATTGTTCAGTATATTGAATGTATTCACCGTAGATAGAGAGAAGTTGCGACTATCAATAAACGCACCTGTCGTATGTGTTAAAATGCGATTCGATGTTGTCGTTAAAGATGAGACCGCACATACTCTTCCTAATTCAGGCGCCCATGTGATCGCGCTAAATGTATTAAATGTAGTAGGTATTGAGTACCAATCAATCGCATTTTGCGAAACCATCATTACATTATTCGTATCTTCACATACGACATAGAAGCGCTTGATATCACCCGCCCATGTAATCGACGACCACGCATAATTTGCCGCAGACTTACGGCTCGTCCAAGTTATACCGTCAGGTGATGTCATCACACGATTATTTGTACCACTATTCGCCACAGCTACAAAGAGGTTCAATTCGGGAGCCCAGCACACCGAAGTCCAAGCATTTGACGACGCCGCAGCATAGCGAGTCCAAGTCGTACCATTTGAAGAAATCATTACATGACCACCTGTTGAAGAAACCGCAACGAAGAGCGAAAGCTGAGGAGACCAGCAAACGGATGACCAACTACCACCATTGTATGAATCACGAATTGTCCATGTGATACCATCCGAAGAGGTCATTACTAATTGTGCGGCATTTACAGGAGATACATTCGTTGCAACCGCAACAAAGAGAGAAAGCTGAGGAGACCAGCAAACGGATGACCAGCTATTATTCACAATGGATGTTTGTGCTGTCCAGTTCATACCATCGGTAGATGTATTTACGCGATTATTCGAACCAGATGATGCAACAGTTACAAAAAGCCCTAATTTTGAAGACCAGCAAACCGAAGTAATCGTATTTGAGTTTGGAGCAACACGACCTAACCAAGTAGTACCACTATTTCGAGTGGAAGTCATTATCGTTTGTGTTGATGCGAATGAAGCAACTGCTACAAATGTGAGTAATTCAGGAGCCCAACATACCGATCTAAAATTGCGATTGTATGAGGGAGTTGTGTATGTGAAATTTCGTAAATTGGTAATGCTACCCGTTTCTACCAAGCGCATCGATTTGTGCGCGTTGGCAACATTATTCACCGCGCAGAATGTTCCTATCGCAGGTGCCCATGCCGCTCCATAGAAATCACCACTGATCGAACCCGTATTGAGTGAATACCAATCTACACCATTTGCGCTATACACCGCATAAGACGTTCCGCTCGCAGCAGCAACGGCAATAAAAATCGAGTAATCGGGTACCCATACCACATAATTGTATCCCTGATTCTCCGGATTGTTGCGCAAAGTCCAATTGATACCATTTGGTGATGTCATAATGCTGCTCGTCGATGTGGTGCGACCTACTGCGCAGAAGAGACCCAGTTTGGGCGACCATGCTACCGAGTACCAGCGTTTATAAATACCCGAGTCGCGCAATGTCCAAGTGATCGCATCAGGGGAGGTCATTACATTGTTTGTTGTCGATCCACCTCCATTTTGAGCACCCGCAACCGCAACAAAGAGGTTCAGTTCCGGAGACCATGTTACGCCTTGCCATTCAAAGTTGTTTGGTGTTGTACGAGATGTCCATGTGATACCATCCGGCGAAGTCATCACCGCCGAGTTGGTTGCCGCACCTGTCCAAGCCACCGCAACAAAGAGTGATTTCTCCTTCGACCAAATCACATTGTACCAAGAACCCGATGGACAAGTGCGTGCCGTCCAGTTGATGCCATCTGGACTGGTTGCTACACGTCCACTTGCTATGGCAACAAAGAGACCCAATTCCGCCGACCAACATATCGATGTCCAGAGTGTATCCGCCGTGCTGACGCGTTGCGTCCATGTGCTACCATCAGGTGATGTAAGGAAGAAGTAGCCAGTGGGGCCATTGTAGGCGGTTGCCGCAAAGAGCGCCAATTCAGGAGACCAAGCTACCGAGTAGAGTTGTTGTGTAATATTTGCCGATGTGAACGCATTTGAAATCAAATTGCCAGAGATTACATTTCCATCATACACCTTTGCGCTTACCGTTGATGTGATATTTCCAACAATACCAGTTGTTATGATATTACCCACAATCACATTTTCCGTAATCACATTACCCACAATCACATTTGCTGTCGTATTTCCGATAATCACATTTTCTGTTAGTATATTACCAATTAATATGTTAGATGAAATAATATTACCGAGGAAGTAATTTGTTTCAATTACATTTCCAGAAGCAGGTGAAGATACAACAGAAGCTGTCGCATACATTACAGTACTTGCTGTTGTTGAAGTACTTACTATACATAATCTACCTAATTTAGGTGCCCATGTAATACCATAAATCTCACCTGTCATTAAATTACTATTACTTAATGTACTCCAATTAACACCATCTTTACTGTAAATCGCAGCATAACTTCCTCCAGATGTTACAGCTACAAACATGGATTGCTCAGGGATCCATATAATCGTATTATAAGACATATTCGGAGTAGTTCTTGATGTCCAATTAATACCATCCGTTGATGTCATTACACTATTGGTTGAACTAGTACGAGCCACCGCAGCAAAGATACCCAATGTTGGCGACCAAGCTACATAATACCAACGATAAGCAGCCGCACCAGTTCGCATTGTCCAGTTAATAGCATCGGGGGAGGTCATTACGCAACTTGTTACAAATTGTGAAGAAGCAGTCGCACCAGATACAGCTACAAATAAGTTTAATGATGGAGAATAAGTAACTGACATCCATTGATTGTTATTCGGTGTAGTTTGAGCAGTCCAAGTGATACCATCCGGTGAAGTCATTACAGCTTTATTTGTCGGAGCATATGCCCAAGCAACTGATACAAATAACGATTTTTCTTTCACCCAGATTACATTATACCAAGCACCCGTAGGACAAGAACGAGCAGTCCAATTTATACCATCTGGACTTGTAGCTACACGGTTTTGGGCAACCATTACAAATAATCCAGTTTCCGCTGACCAACATACAGACTGCCAATTTGCATCGGCAGTACTATTTCGCTGTGTCCAAGTGATACCATCCGGAGATGTTGCAACAAATTTACCAGATGGTCCATTATAAGCACCCGCTACAAACAAATTCAACTCTTCACTCCAACATACGGATGATAATTGTTGTGAAAAGTTTGCTGTAAAGAAGGTGCTTGCCGCAATGTTGCTCGAACTATTTGCGGAATAAGGGAGCGAAACCGTACCGATATTCTTGCTCACCACAATATTGCCATTCAGATTTCCGCTGGTTAAATCTCCCCAAATCGATGATACAGAAACAGGTGTAATCGCCACCGAAGAGAGGGTCAGATTGCTGATATTCAGATTCGCATTACCCGCTCCCACAATATTTCCCGTCACGCCCGTAGTATACGTATTACCGATCACCACATTTGGTACCACTATATTTCCGATTATCACATTTTCCGTAATCACATTACCAATCACCACATTGGGAACCACTGTATTTCCCACAATTACATTGGAGAGTTCAATATTACCCACAACGACACTTTGATACACATTTCCCACAATGCCATTGCCCACCGTATTGCCAACCACTAATGTTTGTTCAATATTACCAATGACAATATTACCCAAAATATTACCCACTACAATATTTGCCGTAATATTGCCCACTACAACATTTGCGTACACATTACCGACGATCACATTGGCAAGTTCATATCCACTGATCACATTTGCCGTCACATTTCCAACGATCACATTTGCCACAGTGTTGCCAATCAGTACTTCTTCTTCATATGTTCCGATGATCACATTTGCGGTGGTATTGCCAGTGATCACATTCTCTACAGTATATCCGGAGATCACTTGTGTGGTGGTTTGACCCACAAACACTTGGCTCTCAGTATTACCGACGATCACGTTTGATTCGGTGTATCCGGTGATGATGTTGGAAGATATATTTCCGGTGATCACATTCGATGAAATATTTCCGACAATGCCGATCACTTCGATATTTCCAACAAGAATGTTGGATGAAATATTGCCAACAACAACATTTGCGACGGTGTTGCCGATTTCAAGGAAAGTAGAGAGATTACCCACAATCAAATTGGCCGTTGTATTGCTTACAATGATCTCGGTTAAAATATTACCCAAATAAATATTACCCACCACCACTTCACCCACCTTCACATTTGCGAGCACATTACCGACAACCACATCTTGAACCACATTACCCGAAATGATGTTTGCCGTTGTATATCCCGTGATCACATTGCTGGTAATATAGGAGTTGAGATTTGCCATATCAATGTTGCCACCTGCGGAATTGGAGGAGATGAATGCGATGGTAGTATTGTTCAGATTCATATCAACGGCTTGAAGCGTATTCACATCCACATTTGCGTTGAAGATAAATTCGCCACTACCCGTCAGTCTATTGGACGTCAGTACATTCGATTCCACATTACCTGTGGTAGTAATACGACGGAGCGCATTGTACGAACCGGCTTCCACGCGTCCGGCGTTGAGGTTTCCCATCTTGGCACTTTGGTTGATAAAGAGCGCATCAGCATACACCGCATTACCCGAAACGGTGTTGCTATTGAATACGCGACGATTGATATTCGCAGCATTCGTAATATTTACATTGGTTGCGATGGCACTATTGGTGGTAAGGATCAGATTACCATTTGTATTGATATCATTCGTGGTGTGGTTATATTGGGAAGATACATAAAGAGTATCACTTATATTGACAGCATTGCTATTAAGAAGGGAGATCCCGTCAACAGATGCGAAAAGAGTGGTGACGTTCAGATCATCTTCGAAAACACCATTTATCACATCCGCAAAACGACGAACGATCTTATGTTCAGCTGTGCTCTCATCCATCACCTCTGCCGTTCCTGCCATGGTGATCTCCGCAGGGGTCAAGTACGCAAGAGTGCTTCCAGATGCGTTCTTTTGCGAAATGGCTCCTTGATTCGTTTCATTCTCCACCGTCATCGCATTCGACGCAAGCGTGGTGATCGTGCTCACACCATCCATATCTACTTGATTCGAAAAGGACGCGCTATTATTGACAATGGAGAAGCCAGTACCCAGAAGATTCGAAGTGGTCATATTGTTGGTAATATTTCCATCCTTCGCAATCACGTTTTCACGATTCTCGACATCGGATGCTTGAAGGGTATTGCTCGCAACGATGTTGCTTTGGAGAGCGCCATACACATCGACGTTTTTACTAAATGTGCCGTTGCCATTGCTAAGGGAGATCGAAGGAAGGGTATAGCTATTGGCATACATATAGGATGAAACGTTTAGGTTGCGAAGGAGCACGTTTTGGACATTGGCGACTTGACCATTTTGTCCACTCAGCGAAGAGAGGCTCATCAGATTACCCCGAAGGGTGTTGATGACAGCGCTATTGCCACTACCAGTGATGGTACCTTTTGCGATGGTAAGGTGCGTACTCTCCAAACCGGCGGACTCGATACCGGTATTGGTGAATAGGGAGTGGCTCACGTCGAGATTGCTCTCGCTCATGGTTTGGAAGGTGTGGGTAGCGTTGGGAGCTACGGCGTAGACATTCGATGGGACTTGATAATTGTTGAGTGTAATCACATCGGAAGCGATATTTGCGATCGCGGACGGATTACGATTTGAGTCAGTACGAATTGACATTTTAAAAGGTCTCTTTTTAATATTAATATATATTAAAATTATGATTTCTAAAAAATAAAAATAGATTCACACATATCAAACGCACGTCTTAACGTTTCACTTACTTTTCGCGAAAATAAAAGTGAATTATATTTACGCGAAGAGTGCCACCTCCTTTTTGAGTGAGCGGATCTCATGAATGATCTCCTTCATCGCATTAAGCAAAATGGGTGTAAGCTCTTGGTAGCGCACCGTATATGCCTTCTCTTCATTCTCAGGGACATCAACCAGTTCGGGAATCGCGGCAAGCACTTCTTGGGCAATCACACCTACCTTGCGTTGCGACCCTTCGGCATCGCTATTATAGTTGTAGTAAACACCACGGATCTTCTCAATCTTCTCTAAGCATCCATCGATTTCGCTCACATTCTTCTTGAAACGAGCATCCGATACGGATGACCACGATTGCGAATTCGTAGCAGTCAGTTTCACACCCACTCCACCATCATAAATATAGAAGTCATTGCTATTCTCTTGGTAGCCCATTTGCCATACATAATTATTCTCTTTCACAAAAGAGATGGCGCTCGGGGCGCTATTACCATCCGTCGTAATCGTCACAATACCAAACTTATTTTGATCATAATGACCATCCACACCAAAGTGCGTGTAGCCATTCACTTTGAGGGTGTAGTTGCTATCAAGTGTGGAAAGATTACCGCCATCGACATAAAGATCCTTCGAAATAAGGGTACCCGTAGTAGTCAGATTACCGCCATTCAGTTGGATCGATTGTGTGTCGATTGATTGGGAAGTGAGGGCATTGGAGAGGGTCATGCTGTTGCCGCTCACATTTGCGGATGCGTTAATCACATTGCTTGTAAGGGTATCACTGACGGTAAGGTTGCCATTTACCGTGGCATTTGCGGACACATTGAGGCTTTGAGTGGTCAGATTTTGTGCCACACTCATATTGTCCGAAGTCATGGAGGAGGATACATTCAGGGTGGTGATATTCGCGGTAGTGGTGGTCAGATTGGTGCTGGTTAATCCGGAAGCTACGGCAAGGGTCGCGGTGGAAATATTGGAAGATACATCAAGGGATGCCGAAGTGATCTTTTCGGCCACATGTGCGTTATTCACGCTCAGGTTGCCATAGGTGGTAATGGATCCAACGGCGGTGATATTTCCGGAAGCATTGATTTGGGGGAAGTTGCCATCGGCAATATTGGCTAAATCATAAATGCGACCCGAAACATCGGTAAAGATGAATTTGCCGAGATTGTTGAGGATCATCGATGCCGCAGTGGTGCCATTATTCTCAATCAGAAGACCGCTACCCGCTACGGAAACACCTCCTTTATTAAGGGTAAGCGTCTTGTCGCTAAATTGGGTATTGGTGGACATCACATTGGTGATCGAGCCTTGTATGATGACGGTATCATTGGTGCTACCGATGTGGATCTTTTGGCTGGTGGTTGAAGGACTACCGATGTAGATATTTCCGAGTACTTGGTCGCCGAGGTAGAGGTTGTCGGCGGCATCGCGGGAAAGGAGATAGTTGAGTGTGGAAATGTTGCCATAAAGTGAGGAAGAGCCAATGTTGGACTGTTTGAGATCAAGTATATCTTGAATATTGCTACTCTCAATCTTATTGGCCGTAAGGGTGCCTGAAACATTCAGGTTTGCTGTTTCAATATTGCCATTCATTGTGGCGCCATTTGCGATCACTACATTGGGGGCATAGATCGCGTAGGTGACGATCAGATTTGCGGTAGATACATTCGAAGTGAAGATACCATTTTGTGCTTCTACATTTGCCGAAGATACAAGATTGCCATTTTGTACATTGAGTGAGCCGACATTCATGCTTCCCGATGCCGCAAGTGTATTCACATTCATATTCACCGCATTCACCAAACCCGTCGTAATCGCATTGCCCGAAATAACCGTGCGACCAGCATTGAAGTTGAGAGTGCCATTCACATTTGCGTCCGAGAAGCTCACCGTCGTTGCGTTGAGTGTATTCACCGTCGCGGTTTGAGTGGACAAATTGCCGCTTACCGAAACATTGCCATTCAGTCTGCTTTCACCATTCACTTGGAGATTACCACCCACCGTAAGGTTGCCACTCACCGTTCCCGATCCAGCATTGATATTACCCGTCGTGATAATACCGCCATTATTGCGAATGAAGAGGGAAGAGCCTATCAGATTGCCCGCATTAATATCGCCTTCGGTGGTTAAACCGGTGGTGCCGAGATTGAGGCCTTTGGTGGCGACGTTGCCAAGGAGGGTGAGGTTGGCACCGGTGATGATGTTGCCGGCGGCAATGTTGGAGGTGATGAACATATTGAGAGCATTGATATTACCCGCATTCAGATTACCTGAAATATTGGCATTATTAATGTTCGCAACATTGGATGAGAGAGTGTATGTTGTAGAGAAATCACCATTGACGATCAGTTTATTGGTGATCACATTACCTGCCGACACATTACCGGTCGTCGAGATGGTACCCGAGCCGGTATTGAGGGAAGAGGAGATGACAGTGGATGTGACGGTAACGAAACCGGTGGTATTCATATTTCCGCTACCCAGATCCACCACATTTGCGCTCAGATTGGTGGTGATAATATTGGCACCCACTCGCAGATTCGTCGAGTTGATATTTCCCGCATTCACATTACCAACATTCATGTTGCCACTGGTGATAATATTCGCATTATTGGCATTGATACCATTTACATTGAGAGTATTATTCACAGTAAGTGTGTTGATATTACCGAAATTGGCGTTAAAGCGACCTTGGTTGAGATGGATATCACCGGTTGTCATGGTGAGTTGACCCATTGTGACGGTACCGGCAACAGTGAGTGTATTTCCTACATTCATATTGAGCGAAGTAAGGTTGCCATTCACATTCATCTTAGAAGTGGTCAGATTACCACCGACGATCGATGTACTATCCACGCCGTTGGTGACGATAAGATTGCCATTTACCGTTTGGTTATTCACCGTGAGCGATGACACGCTTGCGTTCGCAATATTGGCATTATTCATGGCAACATTTGCGGTAAAGGTGATACCTGAATCGATGAAATAGGCACCATTGGTGAAGAGATTCTTCACACCCAGATTTCCGGACACATTTGCGTTCTTGGTATTGAGCGCGTTGGACACGGTCAGGTTGCTGGTAGTAATCGCTCCGGTGGAAATGGTGCCCACATTGGCGGAGTTTGCGGAAATGTTGGAGGAGAAGGTACCGTTGCCATTCATGAAGGTGATGCCATTCAGATACATGTTGGTGGACACAAGGGAGCTGGTAATGTTCGCATTTGTGGCGGAAAGGTTATTCACATTTGCGATACTTCCGTTATTCATATCGATGGCATTGAAGAAACCTTGTGAAGCGGAGATGGAAGCATTGGAGGTGAGGGTACCGGAAACGGTCAGATTCGCGATTTGGGCACTTTCGGAAACAAGAATATTGGAGGAGTAAATATTTGCCGAAGTGATCAGTTTGGAGTTGATAATATTTCCGACACTGATATTTCCTAATGCTACTTTGCTATTACCAGTGATGGTATTTAGCGATATAATATTCGAAACGGTGAGTGTACTCTGTTCGACACCACTCAGAGTCACCAATTTCAGGTTGTTGGGGTTGATGGTTACACGAGACATTTAAAGAGGTATATTTTAATCTTTCCATATATTTTTTTTAACATTTACGGAAAAAAAAATAATCACATATATGATCATATATTTTTCTGGAAAAATAAACGAACATATATTTTTTTGACAAAAAACAAAAAGTAAAAATAGAAATACAAAAATAGAAAATACAAAATACAAAAATAGAAGATTACTCTTACTCTTTAAGTGATTGAACTTCTTCTTTCAGATCTTTATAGAGATCATACAATTCCTTAATACTATTGAGAAGTACGGGTGTTAGTTCGCTATATCTCACTGTCATTGGATCTTCTGGGCGAGAAGGTAAATCAACCAATTCGGGGAATTGTGCGTGTACTTCTTGTGCGATCACTCCGATTTTGCGTGGCGCGGATTCATCTTCGACGGTATAATTATAATACACACCATTCATTTGATAAACCCGTTCTAAGCATCCATCGATCACCTCTATATTCTTCTTAAACCGTCGATCTGAAACAGATGACCATGATTGAGCATTTGTTGCGGTGAGTTTCAGACCCATTGATCCATCATGAATATAAAAATCATTTGTGCCGTCTGATTTATATCCCATTTGCCAAGCATAGTGATCTTTGCGAACAAATGCCATTCCATGTACATTCGATGCGTCATCCGTCGTTATCGTAACAACTCCTAACTTATTCACATCATAATCATTGCTTAAACCCAAGTGTAAGAAGCCGTTCATGCGAACATCATAATTTTGATCCATGGTGGTGATCGCATTTCCGGCAACAAGATTTCCATGAACATTCAGATTTCCATTTGTGAGTGTGGCAATATTTGCGGTAAGGGCATTTAAATCCACTAAATTGAGCGTTTGTTGAATAGGTGCTTGGACATTACCATCCGTGCGTTTGACATCGAGTTGACCGGATGATCCGATGACAAGTTCGGTACCCACACTCTTTCCGGAAACAGATGCGGCAAGTGGGGTGAGCGAAATGAGCGAAAATTCACTCTTATTTACGAGTGAGCGCGCTTTGCGATTGGCGGTTGACATATTGGACGATTTGGTTCTTTAATCTATATCCTTATACTTTTTATCATTCCTTAAAAAATAAAAAAATAAAAAACATATTACCATATGTGGTAAGATATTTTATCCGAAAAATAAAAATACTTATTTTTATAGAAAAATAATATTCTATTTTTATTTTATTCATCTCTGAGTTCGATGCTCTTATTTTGGACAAAGCATTGGGTATAATGTTTCCAATTCTCGCTTCGGCAATGTACACACGTACTATTTCGTGAAAGCCATATTTCCATACACTCTTTATGAATATGTTTCTTACAATCCGGGCAATTGAGTCGATTTCCACTCGAAGCTTCAATTTCATCGAAACAAATGGGGCACTCTTCCTCATTTACCGGTCGAGTGCTATTCAAATAAGAGTTGCGATCGAGAATGACCTTACGAATGATCAGCTTATCATCAATCGTTTGGCATGTATCTTTCATACGATTCTTCTCAATATTCAGCATAATTACATCGCGTTGAGCGCTCATTTTATTCATAATCATTTGAACTTCATCCTTATTGAGTCGATGATTGCGGAAAAAATCTGCAGTTACATATCCAACCACACGACACATGATGAAAGAAATATGTTTACACACTGTATCATCGGTACTACTCTTAAAACGATGCGCGGGGCAATCACAATTGAAGATCTTCTTAGAAGAATCATATACGTCGGGATTATAAAGATCCACTTGATAACTTTCACGAACGCCTTTCTTATTGAGTGTTCCCATCACGGTGAATGATCCCATAAGAGCTCGTTCACGAGCTGACGACTTGCGCTGCTTCTCAACGGACTCGAAGAGTCCCAGTTGAGAAGTGTTGGATCGCGTATTCTCTTCAAAATTCACAAAGTACATTTGATCCTCCATGCTACGGCGCTTAACACGCTCCAAAATATCAATTTGCTTCTGATTCGTAAGACGTTTGATCACATCATTGATCGAAAGCGAAACATTTGCGACTTGGGGCACGTGTGGCACAGGTGGCACGTGTGCGGGTACAGGTGCGGGAGCTGGCACAGCCGCAGGTACAGGTGCTGGCGCGGGAGCTTTCTGTTTCCGCGTATATTCGCGCTTCTTCTTCGGTTCCTCTTTCATTTGACGACTTCCTGCTACCTCTTCTTTCATTTGAGGTTGAGGTTGAGGTTGAGGTTGAGAAGCACCAGCGGTAGCAAGTATATAATCATCCAGCTTCTTCTTATACTCCTCTTCCAGTTGCTTCTTCTGTTCTTCAAATTTCATGCGGCGCTCCTCTTCAATCTCCTCCTCTTTGCGCCGATTGATCGCCCGGATATCGTCAATTTCATCCAGAATGCTCTTAAAATGTTGAATATGTTTCTTTGTCTCCATTTCATAATAGTAGAGTTTGTAATTGGGAATTTCCCAAACTCCCTCTTTACCCTTCTTTAAAATCTCTTCAAGGAGAGCTACATCATAGTACGGATCGCATGGATCCTCATCGGGAAAAGGTTTGCTCATCTTTCTACTTTTATAGATCACAATTCCTCTATAATCAAATAATACTCTATATCAAAACTTTATGTTCTATATCAAAAAAAATAAAAATAAATATTACAAAAATAAAATTGATATAGAGAATAGAAAAAAATGATTCGATATATGACTGAAGAGAGAGTGTAGCGGATGATAGTACTCAATATCAAAAAGATGGGAGGTTATACTTTATCGATTTATAATCATGACGAAATCTCTGAGAAGATTGATGAAGTGCTCGAATTTATTCAGTGGATCATTCCCGATGAGAATTTCGACGAAAATGATTTCACAAAATTGTATGGATCATATGCTCTTTATAAAAATATCTATATGTACTATGAAGGATCACATTTGATCGCAGTTGCGTCATGTAATTTTTATTATGATCCACATCGTGAAGATGAAGTGATCATCTATCTCATGGTCATCGCAGTACACCCTGATTATCAGAATAGTGGGGTGGGAAGTCGATTTTTAAATCATATTTTAGATATGAATAATCAGTCGAATATATGGATCAAGATTCATAAAACAAATCACCAATCCCAGCGCTTTTTCAAAAAGAATATGTTTGAAAAAGTGAGTAAAAAAGAGGTTCCATGCGTGATCAACCCATCCTACCGCAAACCATATGACATGTATGTTCATTACAAATCAGATCGAAATGCCTTTTGATTTATTTATGATTCTTCTATATATTGAATTTCCATTAATGATTCCAAATAAATATATAAATCCATATCATTTTTTTGAATATACTCCACACATTTCGGCGTCATATGACAAATGTATGATGATGAGGATGATGATATTTTTTCCCGATATGTGAGAATTTGACATAATGCGCGGACTCTTCCACAAACACCATAATAATCTTTACTGGTACTATCTTTTCGGCGCTTTCCATTTGGATGATGCATATGCCATTCAAAAGATAAAACTTCACTCTTCGTCTTAAATCCGGATATGTAGAATGCGAGTGTCCAATCTTGATATTTATGAGTTGCCTTTGCCCCACCTTTTAGAATCCCATTATGTTGATTTAAACGACGCGTGAAATCATTTGTAATTCCAACATATGTATTTTGATACGCATGGGTAATCATATAACATATATACTCCATCTTATACCTCTTCTTATGATTCTATACTCTATATTCTATTTTTATTTTTATGATATTATAAAAATCATACATATATAACACTTATTTCCACTCTTGCGAGCTTATTTCCATATTACACATGCTTTCCCACCCCTTGCGGGGTTTCGATAATTTTTGAGCTTGTGATATACCAGGCTTGCGCCAAGCACATCACATGCCTAATCAATCATATAAGAAAATAAAAATCAGATCTTTTTAACTGTCAATTTTTATTTAGTTTTACGTAAGCAAAACTAAATAAAAATTGCTCGATTCTTTAAATCGTCAATTTTTCTTTAAAAATAACGTAAATCAAAAAATCTATAAAATAAGATGATTTTATGAACGTATATAAAAAGATGATTTCTCTCTTCGTTTGAAAATGATCGTTCTTCCATAGAACGTAAAAAGAAGAGATGGACGAGCTCGTCGCCTTTTGGGCATCCCATCCCCACTTGTGGTTTGATGCTTCCCATGAAGATGACATCATGATCACCGCGAAGTTTGAGCATCTTCTTGATTTGCCATGTGATGCGTTGGAAGATTATCCGAAGATCCTCTTATACGATCAAATTGCCCGGCATGTGTGTCGTGTTCGTAAGGCGGATCATGCTCCTTACTTTGAGTGCGCATTTGAGGTTGCCCAAAAGATTATTGAGAGAGATGGAGCATTGGACATGTACTCTCATGTCGAACGGGTCTTTATCCTCTTGGTGTATCGCCATACATTTCAAATCCCGTATATTGAGAAAGTGATTGAATTGGTTCAAACGTGGATGATGGAATCAGACAATTCTGTGCCTATTTACCGGCGATTTTATCAAGCATCGCTTCAATCTCTTGCGAAGTTGAAGAATCGCGAAGATCTACTTTATTACGGTATTGCGAAATATCATGATTCGGAGATCGATTCCATTTTGGATCGCGAAAAGTCTCCAAAGATAAAGGACTTCATGGCACTTGATCACAAAGCATTATTGGATCGCATATGTGATGATCCGTTATACACCCATTTTGAAGAGCAAATCCGCCTTTTACCCCATGAAACGATTGGTGTTTCTATTTCCGGAGGTGTGGATTCAATGGTATGTATGGTCTTATTATGCGCATTTCTGAATAAACATCAACATCAGAGTGCTGGTGCTGTTGCCTTTACGGTCAATTATGGGAATCGCTGTGATCAAGATATCGAAATTGAGATGACGCATCGGGTCATTCGTGCTTTCGGCAATATAAAGCATTATGTCCGCAAGATAACAGAGATAAAACGCACCCAGGATCATAATCGCGAATTATACGAAGATTTAACCCGAAACATCCGCTTTGATTGTTATAAAATTGTGGCTAGTGGAGCACCCTTTATTTTGGGACATAATCGCGATGATGCGTTGGAAAATATTGTAAGCAATATCAAAAAAGAACGATCATATCAAAATCTATTTGGTATGAATCCGGTGGGAAATGAGAAGGGAGTGCCGTTGTGGCGACCACTCCTTTCCATATGGAAGAGCGATATCATCGCATTTGCCCAAAAGTATGGCATCCCCTTTGTGTATGACTCTACGCCATCATGGAGTGAGCGAGGAAAGATGCGCGACATATTATTCCCCTTTCTCAATCAGTTTGACCCTCGCATTTTGGACGGTTTATATACACTTGCCACCAATTATAAAGAAATATATCGCGTTTATGAATCCTCGCTACCACATATCACATTTGAAGAGACCCGTGCGATTGTGGAAGATAAAAAGGTTTACTTTGAGGATTATATGAAGCGCATTTTACAACAAATTTGCGGCCATTATAGTCTTTACCCTGTGCGGAATAAATCAATATGCCATCTTCTTCAAACTTTGAAATCCGGTTCCACTCACCGGATCAGTGTGAGCAAACAGATCATCGCTATTCGAGAAGCAGAACGAAATCAGATCATCTTCATGATCCACCACGCAAACACCGTTTATACGCTTCGAGAAACTCTTCACACGGTTTGTAATCAAACCCCGTGAGTTGAGGGTTTTCTTCCAAACATTTGCCAAATTGCGTCAGCTCCGCATCACAGCGCCCGCGCTCTTTTGTCCTCAAATCTTTATGATCATAATAATCTTTCATAATCATCCCGGTAAAGAGTACTCCACCAATCATTGCGGGTGAAGAGATCGCCCTTCGCGGAAGCAAATATTTGTCAATTAATACGTGATTTATATACATTCTTATCACTTTTCCAATCAATAATTATCTATAATACTTAATACCTAAAAAACCTTTATATTCAATATATATTCAAAATATCAAACATACTTTCCACATTATTTTATTTTATTTTTGATATAGAGGACTTTTTGTAAAATAAAATAGATAATTACATATAAAATGAGTGATCACGAAAATGGCAATGGCGAAGAGGACGATTTCTTTAAGAATCAGAAGCGGATTTATGAGGAAGAGTTGGACGAGCTTTTGAATGAAATGGAGAGTGAAAATCCATCAATGAAAGATTATCATGACTTTATGAAACAATCGTCATCCGAGTATATGATGTATAGTACAATGGATCTGATGAAGTCGATGAATATTTTCCGCGAACTGCGTGAGCTCTTTGCGAATTTGAGTGATTGGGATCGCATTACCCTCTACTATGCGTATGAGCTGATGCAGCGGAATATGCAAATGTGTTATAAACTGGGTTTATATTTATTTAAAATGAAGAGTGAAGAGTTTGTCGGTCAGATCATCTATTGGGGACTTCTCCTCTTTTGTATGGCAAATGTACAAACCGCCTATTCCTATTTGATCTATCGGGTGTATCGTATTGATCGCGATTTTGCGCGCCGTTTACATGAACATATGAAAGAGCAATTCGTCTTCTTTGAGAATCCCGAAGATATGAATGGAACATTCAATGACGCCGCGATACCCAATCGTTTGAGTCGTTATGGATCTTAATTTACTTTTTATTTTTTGTTTATTTTTGCTTTGAGAAGTGTGCGTTCGCGTGGTAAGGGGTGATGATGGATCAAATATGTGAGGAGTTTATCTTGATAATCGGCCATCTTCTTATATTTCCGCGTTTCACGTGAATGTTGAATTAAGAAGAGAATGCGTTGAAGATCACTATAACGTAAATTGGTATTGCTCTTTATAGCATTTACTTTTTCTACCATATTTGAAATATCTGTGCGTTTGATCTTCTTTTCGCAATTCGCGCTTGCTCCTTGAAGTGCGATCGCAAGTGCTTGTTTGGGATTAGTGATCTTCTTCTTTCGGATGATGAGCGCACCGCGTTCATAGAGCTTCATCGTCTTCTGAATGCTCTGCTTTTTACACGTTTCATACGCACTTTCCGATGCTGGCATGTAAAAAAAGAATAATCAAATATATCTATCTATATATTTGATATTATGTTTTATGATTTTTATAAAGTATTTTCTATTTTATATTTGAATAAATCAAAATAGAGAATGATTCGATTTCACTTTGCCGACTTCTTGTTGGACTCCTTCTTCTCGCATTCGCGAACAAGACGATTCTTCCGCACAATGTCGCACAGTTCATCCTTTGACGCCTTCGAAGGGAAGTCGATTTCGTGATACGTAAGCACCTCCTTCATGGAGGCGATTGTAGCCTTAATCGGCTTCTCCTTAGCATCATCATCATCATCCTTCTTGGATGCCTCCTTCTTGGGAGCGCGAACCTTCTTTGGCTTCTTCTCAGATTCCGACTCATCGGAATCACTCTTACTCTTGGCACTCTTCTTTCCACCAGATGTGGTACGACGTGAGGCCATTTCGGCATCAATACGCTTGATCTGTTCGATCAAGTTCTGCTTCGCCTCAACCAACTGCTTCTCGGTATACGTATTCAGAGAGTTGCTCATGATGAATAGAATGTATATGTTTGATATTCAAATATACATTCAAAATATGATCATTCATCTTTAAAAATCATTTTTTATTTTACTTATTTACGTTCATGGATTTGAAGCTCATTCTTGTGCCATTAATCCACTTATGTAATTGAGTAATTGCTTACGTTTGGTTTCATCTTTGGAGAGTATTTCAATCAGTGTATTCTTTCCATTATTTACGTTCACGTTTAATAATCCACCTAAGGGGGAAGTAGGCTTGGGTTTGGGTTTGGGATGAGGAGATGACTTATTGCCATTATTAGCACTTGAAGTTGCAGTTGCCATAGCTCCACTTAATGGAGTAGCGGGAGAGGCAGTTTGTGAAGTTGCCAAAAGCCCACTTAATGGGCTTGTAGCGGCGGGAGCAGGAGCAGGTGTGGGAGCAACGGCAGCAGCGGGAGCATGAGCAAGAGGATTTACAGTAGTAGAAGCAACATGAGTTGGCTTTGTTTGTTTTTTTGTCCATCCGATTGCCAATACAATACCATAAATAGCACCTCCAATAATAACACAACCAAGAATAGCAGCTATAATTACAGCGAGCCATTTCAATGCTTCCATCGGATTTGAAGTTGCTTTTTTAACTCTACGTTTTCTCTGTGATTCCTCTTTTTGTCGTTGTGCTTTAAGTTTGGGTGTACGGATGAAAACTGGTATTAAGAAGAGTATGATAATCACAATATATATACCAAATGTTGATAAATAATTCTGCCAGTGTTTACCAAATGGCATAATTGATGCTACCCATGGTATTCCGAAAAGACTAATTATACCACCCAGTATATAAAATGTCGATGCGATAGAGATATATATTTCAGATGAAGATATTGAATATAATACGCATCCAATTACCAAACATACAAGACTAATCGGAGCAAGAACCCATAAATTTTCACTAAATGGAGAGAATAATGAGAATATATTATCTCCATTGCCACTTCCACTTCCACTTAACGATAATGTTATATTTTCAAATATATTGGATATATTGGATATGTTAGGTATAAATCCAATTAGAATGATTAATAACAAAAAGAAGATGATACCCATATATCCGCCGTTCATCTTATTAAAAACATCTTCTGTTTCCAAATTGAATGAATAATTGCCTGATAAAATTGCCGGAAAGATGATAAAGAATATAAATACAAACAACATAAACAATCCATCATAACCAATACTTGATTTACCACCGCCACTCTGCTTATTGCCACCATACATCTCATAGGTTAAATCCGGTTTAATCGTTTCCAAACATTCCTCGATATTCGTATCTTCGCTCTTAAAGATCATTTGTGTAAATGCGCGGATCAATGGGCTTATATGGAAGAATTGATCAAATGATGCTAATTTTGATTCATCTAATTGACTTGTTGATGTTGATGTTGTTATTGTTCTATCAATAGACGTTTTAAACCATCTTTGAATTACCATAGAACCTAATGATAAATAGGTAAAAACGAGAATCGCCACATTGAGTCCAATAAAATCTTTTGATTTTGTCAAAAGAGCATCGCTAAAATTATTTACTGTACCAATCATCACAATAAAAAATGTTAATACGATCGTAATCAGTACGAAGAGTGTATTTAATCCTTTGGATACAATATACAACTTTGATGACCATCCTTCTAAAAATTTAACATTATCAAGTATACGTAGATTCATTTTTGAATCCAATAATGTATGAATAAATGAATCATCCACATTTACATCTGCGTTTAAATCACCTTTTTCTAAATAATCACGATACGACAAGTATACATTTGCCGAGAGTACGAAAAGAATATTCATGATAATATTTATATACATCTTCAATGTTGTATTTTCCACAAGTTGATCAACTGGTTCATCATTTTGATTCGACGCTTTCTCAATCACATCCGTGCTCTTCTCCATTTCTACATTTGGTATGGGGTCGTTATTACTCTTCTTCACTTCATCACTCTTTTTCTCATCTCCTTCATTATCACTCTTCTCCACTTCAAAAGGCTCATCTCCATCTTCGCTTATGGTGGTATTCTCATTTTCCATCGATTCCCGTCGTTCGGTTTGATAGTCCTCTTTGTAAAAGATCACCAATCCGCGTTTGTTATTCTCATATGCTTGTAATGCCGTTTTATACTCTCCATACATCTTCTGAGGCATCAGTTTTTGCCGCAAGTTATTCAATACTTTTGCCGATATACCCATCGGTTTCTGGAATATCCGATAACAAACACTCTTTGAGTGATCATATGTATATTCGTAAAAAGAGCGTTCACCAATGGGTGGAAGAAAGTTCGATAATTGAACCGGATTGGGTGGGCTATTGATTTCGCGTTTGCTCGAAAATTCGGGTAAAGATTGGCTCATTCCAAAAAGAGCATCCGTCAATTTATAAAAGAGTAATTCGGATCCACTTTTCGGTTCCGATGCGCTATTCGCGAATATACATAATACCATATATCGCTTCTTCCCATCTTTCCCGCTTTTCGAAAAGATGAGTCCAAATTCCGCATCATAGATCACACTCTCAATCTTATGAAAAGATGGAGTCATCACAAACATCTTCTCAAATTCATAGGTGCTAAACTCCGCATGATCATCATCATCAAACGCCTTTCGGATATTACACTTTGCGGCATTTCCGCTCACACCTTCCCGCTTATTCAGTACCATCACCTTTCCGTGATTTGTCATATTTGCGAAATTCACCTCATGGCATCCGTCAATCTCTTGACCGCATCGTTTAACACATAAATTCACATCACCTTGAATGTGTGTGTTTTGTATTTGATTTTTAAATATTTCATTTATAATGGAGTCTTCTGTCGTGATATCGAGAATACTTTTACTCGGACTCGCACTCATTTTGCTTTTTGCTTTTGAATATAAATGAGGAAAACTCAATCCACTATAATAATGTAATACTTTATTTTTCGAATTTATTCGAACAAATCGTTACATGTTTACAAAATTATTCTTTCTATACATTAGTACTTATTGTGATTTACATATAAATATAAACAAAAAGATGAATATCCTTTATCTTCTTATTTTGGTCATTTTATGTGGATATATTTTTGGTGTGGTTGTCGTATCTGTGATCAAAAATAATCTTCGCATCGAGCCATTTACGCAAGAAGAAGAGAGCCCATCCCATAAATACAAGAGCGATCTTAACAAAATATTCGAAAAAGAAGAGAGTTTAGAGAAAGAGAAGAGTTTCGAGAAAGAAGAAGAAGAACCCACTTATGTATCTCTTCTTCAAAAGAGCATTGAAAAGAAGAAGGCTAAAAAGAGCGATGATGCGGATGAAATTGTGATCAAAAAGAAGGAGTATATCGTTGAGAATTTGGAAAATGAGCGCCGCCCCGATGGTTATTCACAACATGAACCCGGTGTGAGTGTTTGGAATTTCGATTATGAAAAGCACGACCAGATCAAAAATATATGTTTTAAAGATCATGAACATGGAAAGAATTGCCCATATGGACACACCAACTATGCCGATCCGCGCACCATGTCAGTTGTAGAGAAGCGCACTTTCACACTCAGTTATCCCCCCAATATGACACTTCAAGATTATGTAAATTGGCTATATGCGTTTGTAGGTCGTGAAGATCAGTTGCCATATAATCATCTCAAATATTTAGAACAAATCAAACGTGGTATCCCACTTATTCAAGAAGATGGTGTATGTCCACCATCGGCAAAGTACTTCCCACCCGTCGATGCGGAGAAGTACTTCCAAAATATGTATGATGCGAAGACCAAAGAGATTGCGTTTGCGTCTCCTTTGAATTCAACGACTTCGGTGCTTTTAGGGGCGAATTATGATCAATATAGCGAATTTTCACAAAATACGGATTTGTATGGGTTATCGGGAAAGATTGTAAATCCGGATATACCTTATAAGAAGACAGCGGAAAGTGTGGATAATGTCATCATACCCAAGAATGGAAATGATTTAGAGATTACGGCAAAATATAAACCATATTATGTGAAGAAGAGTGAAGCTTGATCTTTTTATTGTATTTTTATTTTATATTTTTATTTTTATGTTGAATAAAAAAATAAAATGATCAAATGTTTTATTTTATATTGAATAAAAAATAAAATGATCAAATGTAGAAGAGATAAGATAAAATAGAAGAGATACGATTAAAAAAGATATACATAAGATGAATTTGGAATTATTTGATGTTTCACTTCGGGATGGATTACAAGATATGGAACAAATCTATTCACTCGACTCCAAAATCGATCTATTTAAGCAAATCATATCAAAAAGTGGGTATATGATTCGCGATTATGAGATTGGTAGTTTCGCATCAAGTCGTCGCGTTCCTCAGATGAATCAAAGTGATGAATTATATACATATCTTGTAAAAGAGTATCCACGCAAGAATTTCTATCTTCTTATTTTTGGAACACATGGTTTCACACGCGCTTCATCACTCACTCCATTCCCACATCTCTCATTTATCACATCGTATTGCGAAATCTTTATTCAACAAAATATAAATCGCACATGTGAAGAGTCGATCGCGTTTATTGAATCCTCTTTCCACCAAATCGATCATTTAAATCATCCGGATCATTTAATCAAAACAAAAGTGTATATTTCCGCATTTTGCGGATCCCCGCATACACCTTACGATTTCGCCAAATTGAAATCGATCATCCATCGATTAGCCAAATCGGCACCATTGATTTCATTATGTGATACATATGGGCTCTTAACGCCATCATTATGTGTTCAAATATTAGAAGATATAAAACAATCAAAGATAATCATGCTTTCGGATCTTTCATTTCACATACACAAGAATGAACACTTTCGTGAAATCATTCAGATTGTTCGATCTTATGGGATTTATAAGTTTGATGTATCTCATATCGAAGGGGGTGGATGTGTCATTATTGAAAAATGTACTCCAACATCACTACAAAATCTTCATATACGTGATCTTGATCTTGATCATGATTAAATGAGTGTAAATATTTTGGGAGCATATGGATTTGGGAAGAGTGTTTGATAAATACGCGTGTTGATCTTCTTTTGATACTTTTTATATACAAGTAATAAAAATACTTCAAATTTGTATATATGTTTCATCTTGGCAATGAGTTCGCGACTATTGTAAATATGCGGATCTTTATTTCGAACATATTTATTTAACTCTTCATTTTGATACATACGCTTTTCCATCAGATCCAGAATCCGATTTAAATCTTCTTTCGTATACATTTGATTTTGATTTTCATTTTCATTTTCACTCTTCTTCTTATTTGAATTTTTGTTTGTGTTATTGAATTTCGCCCGTAATATAAATTTGTTAAGTGCTTCATATTCCGAAAGTTTCAACTCATGAATCGAAAAGTATGTCGGACGTGTAATATTGATACTCTTATTTTGATTCATCCGCAATTGCGACACATTATTTTGGAATGTATTTGAAATATACACATAATACGGATAACTCAATAAAGATTGATAATTTGAAACAAATTCACTCTTCGTGCGGCTCATGCGCACCAATTTTGCTTTCACATTTGAATTCGCAAAAACATCCATATATATTTGTTCGATCACCGATTTCGCTTCTACGCCAAAGATAGAGATACACATTTCATTTGTGATTGTATATAAATCGATATCTTTTCTACTCTTTTTCGTTTTCGTTTCAGTTATATAATTTGCCAAATTGCGTATGATCTTTGGATCGCGTAGTACGCGGAAGAAGTGATAGAATATATTCATAAAATGATGTATACTGCGTGGTTTCGTATAATAATGTAATGCCAATTTCGCAAAAGCGAGTATCATTCCTTTTTGATAAATAAACTCTTCATATAGATATATTGCGTTTTGTTGAATCTCCATTTTAATCTGCTCTTCGGTCGCCGTTGGATTTGTTTTTCGCACTTCTTTGATATGTTTTTTCAATTCATCTTTATCATATAATTTCGGATTATGTGTAATATAGAAAGATTGAATCAATAAAAGGAGTATCAAAAGTGTGTTCTTTTGTGATATTACATTTGCTTCCACTTCACGATATGATTGATACGGATAGTTGCTCAATGTGAGTAATGTATCCTCTTTTTGAAGAAGTGCTTTAAACTTTTCGATACCGATTTTCGATTCATCACTCTTGATATCATTCATGCCCAAAAGATAGCGCATTTCATCTTTGATATCTTCGGTCATCTTTGCCGTCTTCTTCAATGGAAAGATGATCTTCAAACCTTTCAAAAGCGCTTTCATTTGAAATCCATTTACGGGAATTTCGAGTTCAAATTTCGTTGTGGCAATATTGATCATCTTATCCATATTTGCTATACTCAATTGGTCTAAAATATGGAGCAATTTAGGAATAAGTTTTACATCAATCGCATTTGTCATCTTCCCTTCATTCATCGCCTTTTTCACCATTTTGATTTGATCTTTCACAAAGGATTCAATCGAATCATACATTTCATCACTCAGTTCCATTAATATGCTACATATATCTTTGATCATATATAATCCATCCATCGAATTCCCATTCATCATTTCGGATATAAAAGAGACATTTATATTTGCTCCAAATGATTTGGCAAAGTTGGATAGAAAACGTTGAATGTCGGATTCATCACGCATATAGATAAAACGTGAAATGCGTTTTAGATCACGCAATTTCAACGTTTTCATATCTTTGAACTCTTCGAATCCAGACTTTTGAACACTCTTTAAAACCATATCCAACATCACAGGTTTGAATAGATCAAATATTTTTGAAACATCTTTAATCTTATCAAATTCGGAAGATTGAGCCATATTCATACCGGATTGGTCTGACATTTTACCCATATTCATTCCAGATTGACCAGCCAATTGGCTCATAGATGACATAGATGAGAGTTGACCCATATTCATTCCTGATTGACCAGCCATAGATGAAAGTTGTTTCATATTCATTCCAGATTGACCAGCCATTTGAGTCAGTTGTTTCATATTCATTCCAGATTTGCCTGCCATAGATGACATTTGACCCATGTTCATTCCAGATTGACCAGCCATTTGAGTCAATTGACCCATATTCATTCCAGATTGACCAGCTATCGATGAAAGTTGTTTCATATTCATTCCAGATTGGCCAGCCATTTGAGTCAATTGACCCATATTCATTCCGGATTGGCCAGCCATTTGAGTCAATTGACCCATATTCATTCCGGATTTACCAGCCATTTGAGTCAATTGACCCATATTCATTCCGGATTTGCCAGCCATTTGAGTCAATTGACCCATATTCATTCCGGATTTGCCAGCCATTTGAGTCAATTGACTCAAATTTATTTGGGGTTGAGCCATTTTCGACTTACTATCTTTATATGATATTTTATATTTTAACCGTTCATGGGATGGAAGTGTAAAGATGGATATAAAAAGAGGGGTACATTTAATATTTCGCGATCGAGATCGATATACTTATTCATACAATTCTTATATTTATAAATCCGAAGTCGATTTGTGCGCATTGGATTCTCTTGATCACATCTATTTTCAATGGAGTGCTCATGATTCATATTCTGTTCGATTTGTTTCGCATGATTGATAAATGTTTCCAAGGAGGATGGATTTTGAAAGCGGATAATGCGATAGATCAAAAGTATCAATAAAAATAAGAGTATATGGATCTTCCAATCGATCATCTTCACAAATATATAAGTAATCTATAAATATATATACTATCTATTTACTAAATGAGAAATTAAATAAAATATGTGATTCATGAGTAGAATCGAAAAGAGATGGCTACATTTTACACAGGTAAGAACTTCACTGGTCGGGCGACTTCATATAGTAATCGTACCACAAATATGGGTGTGAATAACGCCCAAATATCCTCTATCAAACTTACCTCATCTTCATATGTTGTTGTATATGATGGCACGAACCTTTCGGGAAATAGTATGGTTGTGTGTGAAGATATCAATGATCTTGCCTTATATGGATTTGACAAGAAGATCCGTTCCATCATCTTTTATAGTATGCCCACATTTGCGAATATATATTACTCTTCATACGATGCGTGCTCTTCATTCAATGCGATTGATGCGAATAATAATGTTTTCAGTTGTAGTGGTTTCTTCATTACGGCAAATGGGTATCTTGCCACTGCGGCGCATTGCGTCTTATCCGATGTATACAATACCGAAACAAAGCGATATGATCCATTTTCCGAATTCCATGTATCCGTATCGAATGTGAATGGTATATATGGTGTGAATAAAGTTCTCCCTGGTCGTTTGGTCGGTTATGATGTCGTTTCCGATGTTGCGCTTTTGAAAGTGGATGGATTGACGAGTCAGCAATTCATGCGTTGGGGAAAATCGCGCCAAACACCCATTGGTTCACGCGTATTCGTATTGGGCAATCCCGCCGGTGTAGACGAGGACTCATTTGCCACCGGGATTGTTCGTGATAATCGCTATGCGGGTGAATTCCCCGTCTTCTATATCGAGTCGATCTTGACGGACGCAACGATCATTGGTGGCAATTCTGGGGGGCCTTTGATCAATGCGGTCGGTCAAGTGATCGGTTTATCAAACTATGGGATTGGGGCTTCCAATCAGCTGGGTGGTGGTGTTGCCCAACATGTTGCCGAGCCGATCATTAACCGACTAATGGCATATGATGTCGCGGGGCGACCGGTGCGAAGTGGCTATGTGGCGGCGAATTCATCACTGGTGATCCCTTCATCATCGGCACATCCATTTATCTTCAATGATGGATCATACATTTATGGTGCGTTGGGATGTGTTTTATCTCAAATTCCGAGATGGATTGTTTCATATGCGGGTCTTCCGTTATATCGGGGTGGAATGGTTATGTTTGTAAATCCGGAATCGAATTTGGCACAATATGTGGAGTTAGATGATATCATTGTTTCGATAGATCAACAAGAGATTGGTTTGTTTAAAAATCAGATCAATCCTCACTCTGTTTTGTGTAATAAACTACCATTCCAAACAGTAGTAATTCAATATTATAAATATAGTGAAGCATATACGGTTTTACATACACAAACGATCACGTTAACTCGCCAACCCAATTCCATATCTTTTGGCAGTGTAACGATGATTGATCCCGATGTTTCTGCCACTTCTGTGAAACCAAATGTGGCAGAAGTAAAAGATATGATGGTTGCGAAATATAAGAGTGATGAATTTATTGGAAAGATCCAAAAGATTTCCGCACTCCCACTCACGCATAATATACCTTTCATCAAAAATCATCTTTGAATTTGATATTTTTGAATTTGATATTTTTGAATTTGATAGTTTGATAAAAATGGTATTTCACTTTTATCAAACATAGAAATAGAAATAAAACAAAAGTTTGCTATATTCATGTTTATTTGTTCTTTGATTTCGTTTTTTCGCTCTTCTTTTTGAGATGAATAGCAACGGATATGGGGGTGATCGTATTGAAGATCTTTTTGAAAAGTGTGTATGTATGTTCCGATGATTTCTTCTTCTTTTCGAGTGTATGATAAAAGCTAACAAATAATTTCTTTAATAAACGCATGAATCCGCGCGCAATAAAACTCTCCTTTTCCAACGGTTCGACCGCTTCCTGTATTTTACTCTTCTTTTTGGTTGTGGCACCACCATCCATAGCCGGTGGGTTCAAAAAGATCGATTCCAACTCTTTATAAATGGCATGACCTCCGATCATCTCTTTGATCTTCATTTCACATTTCACAACATCTTTTCCAAAAATCTGACTTCCGTTTGATCCTCCGCCGTTTAATAAATGTAATCGCTTATTTCGCACCGCAAAGTAATGTAAAAGCAAAAGGGATGCGATCGCAATCAAATGGGTCGTTCCAAGAGGTCGTAATATTTGCGAATAGACAAACATACCATTTCCTACTCCACCCCCTCCGCTCATCATTTTACTCTTCTTATTTCCATATTGAATCGCATAACTGTGGCCAAAGATAAACAGAATAATAGCAATGATATTATTTGTGTTCATTCGTTTCGAATGTGCGAAGATCGGAGATACCGCACGTATGCCACTAAATTGTGTAATCAAGTCAGGTGCGGCTCCTCCTCCACTCATCATAAAGAGTGCTTTTAAACTCTTCAAATCCACCTTCTCGCCACAGCCACAATCTTCTTTTTTACTTTTACTCTTTGCTCCGCCTTGATATAATTCTCCTTTGAATACAGGAGCGCAACGAGAACCATATGCCATCCGCCCCATCATTCCTCCTACGGTGCGTTGTGGAGTAAAGGCGACACCTACATATCCACCACCACTCATCACTGCGGCTTTTCCTCCACCACCGCTCATGGATGCGGGTTGGAGTTTTAACGCACCTGCGCGTTGAGTGGGATCCATCAAGTCTTTTGTAAAATCCATATTTGATAAAAGATTACTAATCATAAGTGAGAAAAAAGTGTTCATTATATGATTTTATATATAAAAATGTTTATATATATGGTATAAAATATATTTTAACGTATTAAATCAAATCTCTTCATCTTCCATATTGTCGATGATGATCTTCACTTTATTGATATGATAGAGAAGATCTACCACTTCATGATTCTGTTTGTGATGTTTCTCCGTGGGATACCACTTCTTAAAGTGTTTATGATACTTACAACGCATTATCATCTCTTTCTGCTCTGTGAAGAGTGCGCTCATCATCTTACTTGCGCTCATAGATGGAATTGCCGCATATCCATACTTCTCAATATTTCCAGAAGCACTCTTACAGTATAACTCATACACATCCGGTGCTCCCGTATCTTTGACCATAAACTTACAATATGTTTCAGTATCCTTTACGGGATCATCCACCAATTCGATCTTCTCAACCTTCTTGGTTCCTCGAAGAGGAACAGAAGGTAGCAGGAAGTCGTCATGAGATAGATCTTTATCAATCACTTCACATAAGACACCAAAAAGATCCATCGAGCCAGATGATTCGGCTTCTGGTTCGAGGGCACGTGTAGGTGTGGATGTAGGTATGGATGTATTAATTACCCGGGCATGCGCTGGCACAGGCGCATGTGTACCTAATACTTGGGTATCGGTGCGGCATTCGGGGAAGATGTATGTATAATTATCGCTAAAATTATAGCAACTCTTAAAGACGATTCCACTACACCGATAACTGAGCATCGGAATATATTTTTTCACAAAGGAGTCGATATATTGCGGTTCAATAAACTTCTTCATAAAGAGTTTACAATGATTCGTCGGTTCATGTCGGAACTGATTCTTCAACAAATGCTCGATCTTTGCTCGCCGTACTTCAAACTTCTCGGTGATCATATTTACACCTTCATAATAGATCAATTCACTGATCTCAAAGAACCACTCATTTCGGCTATTTTTAATCAATTCACCATCGAGTAGTGTTCCTTCAAAAAGAGGAAGGGCAAAAGTGAACTTACCCAAAATCATTTGCTTGCTCTTCTTGTTGAAGAAGATACAATAATTCCGATCATGAATCCGTTTTAAATAGAGAGTATACTTCTTTCCATAGGATGAAGCACTTACCACAAATTCTCCACTTTTTAACGAACTGAGATTCTTAAAATTCAAAAACTGATAGTACTTCTCTTCCATATTGTATGTACCGATCGTTTTAATAGATGAAAATACTTCATTTCTGATCTTTTCATCTTTCACCTCAACCAATGGTTGATTACAAAAAAAGTAGCGTTTTCCGTCGTTCTTCATCATCTTACTCGTACTTTATCATATCTCCTTTATATCACTTTGAGATTTCAATCTTTTCTTTTTATCTATTTTTTATCAAAAGATAAAAGATAAAAATCGCATATATCTTTAGAAAAACAAAAAAGATGGTTCTTCGTTGCCCTACGAAAAAAATCAAAATCAGCTCTTATACAAAGAAGTCGGGTATTCGTGTAAAAGCCCATTGTACACCTGATAAAGGTGCTCATGGTCGCACTCCCAAGAGCAAGCGCGTTTTGCCCAAGTTGAAGAAAGACGAATTTGAGAAATATGGCTATTCGACAAAGCTGCCTCATAAAAAACGTGTAGCGATCTTAAAGAGAGCATGCCGTGATCTGAGTTATGCTTCTGTATTGAAACGCGTTGTTGTATTACGATCATATAACAAACGTAATATAAAGATCTTTAAGAAATTCGATAAGGATATTTACGCTTTACAAAAATGGCACGCATCAAAGAAGAAGAGTAAAAAGCGTAAGAGTGTAAAGAAGAGTACCAAAAAATAAATCATACCATATAATCAATAAAATATTGGATAGTACGGTTCAGTCCGTATTCCAAAGAGTGTTTGACACGATAGTTTAGAAGATTCATCGCTTCTGTTAAATCGGGTTTGCGCACTTTGGGATCATCCGCATCGCTAAATCCATATTCGATCATTTCGTCCCCATATTTGCGAAGATGCGGAAAATCTTCTTCAATCACTTTCCGGAAGATTTCATAAAAATCGCAAATGGAAATCTCTCGGTCATTTCCGATGTTCATCGGTTTATATACATCACTCTTCATAAGAGTAATCATTCCATCCAATGTGTCATCAATATAATTAAATGCGCGTGTTTGTTTGCCTCCATTAAAGATTTTGACGGGTTTGCCGTGTAAATAGCTTTTGATAAAAGAAGGAATGACCCGTCCATCTTCGATATTCATAAAAGGACCATATGTATTGAAAATACGGATAATATGAATGCGCATATCAAACTTCTTCTGATATGTATACGCAAGCGCTTCCATGATCCGCTTTCCTTCATCATAACAAGCACGTTCTCCATACGAATTCGTGTTTCCGAAGTACGATTCGCTTTGAGGAGATATTTGGGCATCTCCATACACTTCCGAAGATGAACATATCATGACACGTGCGTCATACTTTTTCGCAATTTCAAAAACATTCTTTGTTCCAATATATGAAACATCCAAGGTTTCCAACGGATAGATCTTGTACCAAATGGGCGATGCTATTGCGGCTAAATGATAGATCTCTTGAATAGATATGTATTCTTCTTTCATAAAAAGATCTTGAAAAGATGGATCGCAAATATCCATATAGAGAATTTTGACTCGTTCATGCTTCTCTAAACCACACTTCTTTAAAATCGACGCACGGGAACCATAGGTAAGGTTATCTACAATCGTAATATGGTGAGATGGATCTTCAAGAAGACGCAAGGTTAAATTGATGCCAATGAAACCAAGTCCACCTGTGATCAAAATATGCTTCGCCATTTTGAAAGAATATATAAAAATAGAATATATTTATATATTTGTCATGAAAGTCTCTAAGTAGGAGAACACTTTTCTTTTGAAAATAAAAAGAAATTCCTCTATATCCAATCCATATATCCAATCCATATATCAATTCCTCTATATCCAATAAAAAGTATTTATCAGGAGGGGCACATTCGGAACGAATGTGCTGGAACCTTTGGTTCCGGCTGGGGCTCATGAGCAGGAGGATCCTCCCCAACCTGAAAAAGGGTTCTCAGATGAAGTAAAGTTTCTCTCCTCCGCTGCTCCTTTCCAGTTCTTGTTTGTATCGCAAGAAGATTTGTATCGATGTACATAAGAATGGTATACCGACGCGTTCATCAGAGGGCATCTTCAACTTCTTCATCAGTTCTTTCAATTGAGGTATTTTGAAGGATGAACAAACCATGCCTTTGGGAATGGCGCGTAATGATTCTTTCCCTTTCTTCGTTAAAATGATCTCTTTGGAAGAGTTATCTACAATCTTAAAGATTCGTTTATCTTTATTCTTATCCCATTCAATCTTTCCATAAATTTCATGATACTTCCCCGATTTTCGAGCACTTCCCGATCGATTCGTCTTCTCTTGAAGTTCTTTCACCTTATCAATCTTATAGGTCAAATCTTTGGATGCTTGAACAAATTCAACTTTTTCGATACTCTTTTTCAAACTTGTTTTATTCAACTTCTCCAAATCCTCATTTATCATATTCTTCATTACATAATAAACACGATCATACACATATCCAACAATCGTATTTGGATCCATATTCTTCACACTCTTGCTGGGTGCGATGTCGCGGTAGAAGTAGATCCATGAGCGATGAAGTGATTTCAGAATCACGCGCTTCCACTTCTTCTCAATCTTTGAAGACGATTTATTACCATTAACATCTTCTTTATCTTCGATATGAAGACGGCGAATAAATACATTCATAAAAATGTGGAATTCATGGCTCTTCATATCATCCATAAATGTTTTCAATATAGCATACATAAACTCTTTCGAATCCATTGGATTTGTATTTGGATTTGGAGTAAGATCTTTCGCTTTCTCCGCACTTGAATCATATAAGTATGAAAAATCATCAAACATCTTATTTAAGCGATAAATCGCACTCATATACATGCGTTCTTGATCCATATGAGATATTTCATTTTTCACTTTATTCTCTTTCGATACTCTCTTATTATGCGTTTCATAATTATACTCATAGTTATCCACATCCACTTTATGTGGGAAGATCGGCTGAGGTAATGTGCGATATAACATGAGAAGATCTTCGCGTTGATAATCAAATGGCTGGAAGATATAATGAATCCCGCGATAAATGATATAACCTTTTCGCTTATACATATCTAAAATGATCTCACTCTTATTTCCCACCATTTCATCCAGTGCTTTATAAATAAAAACATCACCTATATGAGGAGCTTGACTCTTCAAGTAAGATTCAATATCTTTCAAGATGAAGTGAAATCCCGTGTGGAAAAGTCGTTTGATATAGATCTTCGCCTCTTCCACATTTTGTCTTCCAAAGTGAATATTATATGTATCTTCATTAATTACATACTTTTTCTTAGGATCCGGCATCCAATTACAAGGATAATCACAATTTCCCATATAATCACACATCGATGAGTACGCTTTATCCGCGTATGAAACTTTAACAAGTGTTCCATCTGGAAGGCGTTGATCCACCTTCTCTTGATCATCGAGGATCACATTCTGTTTTTTGAAAAAGGCGCAATCGATCGCACACTCTTTCATGATTCGCATGATTTTTTTGATAATAATATCCTTATTTTCGGCAATGCGATAATAATAAAGATCAACACTCTCCATCTTATTCATCTTCTCTTTATTTTTATTCTTATTCTTAACTTTACCTCCCATACATACCGCATATTGATAAACCATTACATTCCGTTCTTCCGGTGGTAAATCAATATGACTACATGAGCGAATACCGCGTCCAATAATCTGTTCATGACGGGATAAGTTATACCATGGTTGTAATATGTGAATTTGGCGAATCATCTTGAAGTCAAGACCTTCGCTCGTTGCGCGTGTGCCGATGAACACTTTAATCTCTTCACCATATCGATTGTTCGGTGAAATAAATTGTGCCACCGCATCCTCCTTCTGAATTTTGATCAAATTATCATTCGATTGGCCAAAGTATAATATATACTTCGCTACACGGAACACATGATAATCTTTACTCTTGCTATCCGTATGATTGGTATGATTTGCCTGATTTCCACACTTATAACATATACGCAATCGCTTACCACCACCTCCCGTGCGATTCGGGCTATATTCCAAGAGTTCCGTTTCACCATCCGTGGTATATCGTTCAAATCCGTTTTGTTCCAACATAAGGGCGAAAGGGAGGGCACCGGAGTCGATATAGGTGGAGTATACGTAATTGAGACCGGTGCTATGGATGATCGATTGGAGGGTTGTTGCGAATTTGGTGCTATACTTATCTAAATGTTTCGCATCTAAGAAAGGGGCTTCCGCTTTTGTATCTTTATCAAAGATTGCGTGTGATTGATATCGGAATTTGATCGTACTCCGCTTTTTACCCTCTTTCTTCACTTTGTAAAAACCACCCGTTCCATCATCTTGTTCACTATATCCATGTTTATCATATGTACCGATTTCCGAATTCTCCACCGGAAATGTGATATTCGCAATGTTAAAGAGATCGCGATATACACTCATGCTCCCTTGATCCACCATTTCCACACGATCACCACTTTCCGAAACTTCGGATTTGGATGCGGATGCGGAAGAGGATGAGAATGAGGATGAGAATGATTTTGAGGACTTAGAGGAATTGGATTCCTCATCGGGTGAAGAGAAGTTCTCTTCGGTATTCATCTCCTCTTCGACATTATGTACTTTCAGTTTTCCTTCTTTGGTGATCTTCTCCAATTGATGGACATAGGTGTTATATTGAACATCTTTCATATCACATAAGACGATCGGTGTATATTGAATCCGCCGCGTTTTATCAATCTTATTATGTGTCATATCATACTCCACATCGGGTTGCGTAATCGCATGATTTGGAAAGAATTTCATGGGAAAACTATCGGGATTCTCACCGCGTATATAAGATACATAACCTTTAAAGATTTCACGCAACTTCTCTTCGGATCCAGGTTTAAGGGTTTGATCTTTATGAAAGATTTCGTCGCGATCGATTTCGGGTTTCCCATCATTGATAAGGAGTAGATTCATCAAATAGATGATCTCATCTTGTCTATCAAACATAGGTGTTGCGCTCATTAGAATGAGTTTCAAATTTCGGGCATATTTGATGATGGATCGCAAAATGGGTTGAATCGACTTCTTCAAACTCCCCGAATCGGTTTTGATATTCTGTACTTCGTCAATAATCAAAATCGTATCATCGAAATTTTTGGATATAAAGTGTTTGATCCCCTCATTGATACTCTCTTCATCACCTTGCCAATGATTCGTATTTTTGATAATATAATTCGCAAACTCTTTATAACCAAAGAAGTTGTAATAACTATATATCTTCTTCATGATCTCTTTCTTCTTCTGTTCACGTGTTAAAGCACGCGATTCTACACCCAACTCATAATCACGTCCCGTACATTGAACCACATCTTCCGGACTCTCTTTTCGCGCATCTTTCCGCTCATTAAAGAGTTCTTTTTGAAAATTCTTCGGCAACGTCGTAATCACCACAATTTTCTTCTCCATCTTCTTCACAATGTCTTTGAAATTCTCCGCAATCGTAATGGCCGTACATGTCTTACCACTCCCCGTTCCATGAACCAACAAGACGCCATTATAGGGAGTATGGGGTGATATGAAATTCCGCAAAAATTGTTGATGGGCTTTAGGGATGAAACTCTTTGGATTACATGCGTTCTTATCGGCTTTGGGGCGTTTGGATACGATATGGTTGTGAAATTCCTTCTTTGTGTAAATCCGTTCATAGAAATCATCATCACTAATTTCGGGATAGTACATAAATTTATTTCGGATACTATTTGAAATACTACTACGATTCGATTCGGAAATAGAAGTTGATTTCGATTTCGATTTTGATTTCGATAATAAATTCTCACGCTTATTCACCTTCTTATTTACTTTTTTTATCAATTTAAACTTCATTTTTATTGAATCATCTATTTATAGATCATATTATTTTTGAATCTTTTGGGGGTTCTGCTCCGTTTACTTTCCCCGATTTATATATAGATAAAGAGTACATCTACTTTTTATATTTTGATAAAGAGTACATCTACTTTTTATATTTTGATAAAGAGTACATCTACTTTTTATATTTTGACATTCATATAAAGTTCAAAATAGAAGAGTACATTTTGATATAAAGTTCAAAATAGAAGAGTATATATTCAAGATGGAAGAAGTTGAAAATCAAACACATGGATATAAAAAGAATTATTGTAGCAATTGTGGCAAATATGGGCATTATTACAAGAAGTGCGCATTCCCCATCACAAGTATTGGTATCATTTGTATTTCATTTGCTCCCTTTTACTTGAATGATATGATCTACTATATCAAGTATTTCCAATCATCCGAGCAAGAGCGGCAGTTGAAAGATGAGGAAATTGCGAAATTACATAAAATCCATGAACATATCAAACATATCGATGATACAAATTATGATAAGATCATCAAATATTTAATGATTCAGCGGAAACATACATACTCATATGTGGAATTGATTCGCGGGAAGTATGATATGGATAATGTCGAGTATATATCGAATATTATTCAATATATGACAATGGAAGAGAAGAGAAAGGTTCTTTCAACACCGTTTAATGAGTTATGGGATGATTTGTGGGTGTGTATGGAGAATCCGAATGATCCCAAACATAAAACAAATATGAGTATTGCGAAGAGTAAGTTTGAACTATTGAAAGGTGGATTCTTTATTAAGCGAAATGAGATCCAAATGGAGTATTGTTTACAAAAATTCGTGGATCAATGTAAATATAAGTATAAAACACCCGAATGGGGTTTCCCCAAAGGTCGCCGGAATTTAAAAGAGAAGAATATTGAATGCGCAAATCGTGAATTTCAAGAAGAGACGAATTTACAACAAAGCGACTATCAAATCGTCCACTCATCTCCCATTGAAGAGCTCTTTATTGGCATTAATAATATTCGCTATAAAAATATTTATTATAACGCACAAGTGAGCCGAAAGATTGAGTTGAAAGTTGATCCAACCAATCATCAACAGAAGATTGAAATCGGCGATATTCAATGGTTTACCGTTCAACAATGTCTCGATCACATACGCGAATATGATGTTGAGAAGCGTAATGTAATCCTTAATAATCACGCTCACTTCAAAGATCTCTTCTTCCTTTTTCAATCTTTACTCAAAAAACATATTGCTTCTTCTGCCTGATTTATCGTTTAGAGAAGCTTATTTTCACTTTATAATATTGAAGTATTACATATAGTATCAATATGAGAATCACCACGCTTGCCAATAAATAGACTGTATGATTGGATACTTTTAGAAAAATGTCTTGATCGCAATGATCCCCTTCACACATTTGCGCCTCTTTATGCGCATCTTCTGGATCAAGAATGATCTTCTTCTTATACGCATCTTCATATCTTTTTATGGCATCTTCATATGAGATGACTCGTTTTCCTGTTTCACTATTTACCATATTATGTAAATCGATAACCCAATAAACAATATCTTTCCGACTCTTTAAATGATCATCTACGGGAAATTCTTTTAAGTGGCGTTTATAATTCTTTTTACAAATGGAACAAGGGATCACATGTTGAAGTTGAATAAAGAATGATTTATATTGCTCGACATCCTCCTCTTTTGGCTTAAGCGGATATTGAAATGAAATCGTGTGTAATGAGAACCATAAGTGCGGGCCCCAAATATTCTGATTCATCTTGATCGTACTGATATTATATCCGATATTTTTTTAATCACGCGTTTTTTTATTTTTATCTAATCATTAGAGTAGAAGCAGCAGAAAAAGAGAAGATAAAAATGGACTCTATACGCAAGAATTTTGAAAAGATCGGATCGTCTGTATTCCAACTCTTCGATCAGTTGTATGTAAAGATTATTATCATTACCATTCTTGTCATCTATAATTCGGGACTCTTCATCGACTTTAACCTCCAATTATCACAAATCTTCAATAATACGATATTACGTTTGATCATTCTTATCATTCTTGTACCCATATCTACAAAAAATATCACGATTGCTCTCCTTCTTGTACTCGCATTAGCCATATCCTCTTATTATAAACAAGAGAATTTTGAGTCGGATGATCAAAGTACACCCATTAAAGAGGATGATGAAGATGAGAGTGCGAAGCAGAAGGTGAAGAAGACAAAAAAGAAAATAGATGATTACATGCTACCTTCCACACCTTTAGGTGCCAGGAAGGTTGACGACTCCCTGCTACTCGCTGCTGACCGGATGTCAGCCAAGCGAGTAGAACAATTTGATAATAAACTCTTTATCAAACGTTAAAAAAGATAAAATAAAATATGTACATTTACTTTTGATAATTTTGTAATTTTTGTTTTGCCACATTTAATGAAATCGGATTGATGGTACTTAGTAGTGTCATCAATTTACGCGAGCGGTTAATACGCTTTTCACGACTCTTTGTTTCCGAATTCACCACATTTTCAACCAAAACACCACTATTATTTGCCGGTACATTCGCACCATTGATACTCTTATTCTTATTCGCATTTACATTCTTATTCTTATTCTTATTTCGAAGTAAGTTGGAAAGACGAACATTTGACTCTTCATTCTCTTCTTTTATGATTTCAGAGATCTTGCGATTTGACAAAACAAGATTCGGAACTTCGGGTTCAGGCTCCTCTTCTGCCAATTCGGCAGTAGGTTCAGGTTCAACTGCTGTTTGATTACGATTGCGATTTGTAGGTATCGAATTTATATTTCTGAACAAATTATTCAATGATGACGATCCATTATTTCTACGATTTACCGTACTATTTGTAGGTGGAGCCGATGTATTATTTGTAGGTGGAGACACCGTATTGTTTGTACTATTTGTAGGTGGAGCCACCGTATTGTTTTCGCGATTAGAGGTCGGTTCTTTAACCTTATTATTCTCTTCAATAATGCGGTTCATCACTTGTAAGAAATCTTTATTCTTATTCAAATTGCGTTGAATCACATTTAATAAACGGGTTTTCTGATTATTTGTTAATAATTGAATGCGATAAATCTTATATACAACATCATATAACTTTTGAATCACTTCTTTCAACTCTCCAATATTTGACGACTTGCGCTGCAACTCTGTGGATTCCCTGCTACTCTTACTCTTACTCTTATTTTGATTTTGATTGTTTATTTGAGCAATCGTTTGATTCATATTCTGAACGCGATTTAACACATTCGACGTTTCATGAATAAGTTGAGTTGCTTCCTCTTCTTGCGGTTGAGGTTGTGGTATAGGTTGAGGTTGTGGTTGTGGTTGAACTTCTTTATTTCTCTTATTTTGTAATCCAAGAAAGTTAAAGAATCCAGGACGGGTTGGAGTCTCTTTTTGAGATCCAGAGATAAAAAAATTATCATTATTTGTTTGAACTCGTTTCTCCATATTTTATATAAAGAATGTACTATTATATAAAAAGATAAAAAGATATAATCAACCACTTATTCAATATTCAAGTTTTGAATTTTTGAAATTATGTGAAAGTGGGATTATATGAGATGAGTTCATTCATTGCCGATATGGTTTCCGTAGGAGGTGTCAAATCCGCCGCAGTGCTCTCTATACTCTTCACACTCTTGGCATGTAATTTTCGCAACGATGGATCTTTCAAAATAACTCCTTTCGTTGACGTCTCTTCAAAGAATTTCCGAATCTCCACATGATTGGAATCCGGCAAATATACATATAAAAGCGCGCTTTGTGCCCCATACTTCGCAATTTCATGAAAGTTCGGATTAAATAATCCCGCTTTCGATTGATCCGCGCCATCATACGATTCATTCGGCAATGTGTAATAAAACGTCATTCCATTCCGATTTGCTTCGATCAGATCCTTTGCCGTCGAGTCAATCAGCAATCCTTGTTTATCATATGTAGCATACTCTTTCTTAAACTCTTTCATTTTAATTGAACTTAGCGGATCTTCCACATTACAATGTATCACTTCATCCAATATTGTATATGTCGGATATATATTCGTTAAAATGATCACTCTGCCAAGTGCTTCTCTTATAGGCATCTTACTTACTGGAAATAGATGATTCCTTTCGTTGAATCCATATACCATATTTGCTAAATACGCACCAAAGTACTCCTCGATATATCCATATGTTTTTTGATATAATTCTTTCTTCGGGCTCGCTTCATTAAATCGCAAATAGAGGAAGAGTGGTAGTGATTTCTCCCCATAATCACTCCACGCATACTTTGAGATCATATCAAAACATACATCCAGTTTTAAAGTGCCGCTTTCGGGGGATTTCGGGTTCTTGGCAATAGGGACTCTTTCCACGGGATCATAATCGATATCAAGATGAAGAATGCGGCATTTAAAATCCTTCACAACGTCTTTCAATGCGTTCAAATCGGGCGGTGATGAAACCGGAGATCCCGCCAAATAAGAGTAGTATGAACCAAGATAATAAAAATCACGTATATATAAATCTTCATATTGTTGCGTATCATTATTATAATACGATATCGGGATTCCATCTTCATACTTTAAATCTTCCGCTCCACCGCCCACTACAAATGACTGTTGGGGTTTCTGGGGAATGGGATCATTTGAAGTGGTTTTAGACTCACCTTGTTTGGTGGCATTTTCGAAGTGTTCGCTCCATGTTTCGAATAAGCATGTGAATGATTCTGGATTACAATTACACTCTTTCTCCATATTTGTTTTCACACTCTTTTTGTAAGGTCGTTCTTCGACGGATTTGCCCTTTCCTAACAAACATATTTTGGCAAGTGTATCAAATCGATCTTCGCGCATTTGGATCATCAATGTATTCCCTGTCGAGATCAAATATAAGAATTGGATCATAAAGAATACTGTGAGAAATCCGAAAATATACATGATCGTATCATTATACTCGATCTTATTGGATTGGGAGAAGTAAAGAAGGAAGAGTGTAATAAAGATGAAGATGGCACATGCGAGTATACCACCTTTCATATCTTTTGAATCGGCAAAGGTGATGATCCGACTTTGAAACATGAATAAACCGACAATGGCCAATATAAAGATCGCCGGGCATAATCCAAAATAGAAGTATTTGAGAAGTTCTGGATAAGAGCGTTGAAAGAAGTAATAGAGTATATAAATTGTAATAATGGATACGGTTGCGGTACTATAAAAGACGATTTTGGGTACATTCCGATCTTTATCGAACGCATATTCAGCATCTTTATTTAAAAAGAGTTTGCGATTTACGCGATATAAAGAGTGATATGTATATAAGAAGATGAAGATGATTGTACTTGTGATGAGAATATATGGGATCACTGGATATATCCGACATGTTTGAGCATAAAATTCATTTAAATAGGTGATCAGAAGATCTTCCAAACTTTTCATATTTATATTCTATTTTATTTTGATTTATTTTGATTGAATCAAATAATATGTATTATGAAAGTACATAAACTACTAATAAATGATATATTTATTCTTCTACTTTTTCGATAAATGAATAACCACTGTATTTGAGCTCTCTTCCGGTTCCAAATATTCATATATCGTCTTTTGTGCGGGTGCTGGTGCTGGTGCTGGTGTGGACTCTTCCTTCTTCATGGGTGTGAAATCCATAAATGCCTTCATCTTTGCGTTCTTCCGCTCTTCCCGCAACTTCTCCACATCTTCCCGCTTCATCACCTTTGAAACAAGTGGTGTTTCCACGCGTTCATCGATTGTCGACTCCGGTACAAAGGTGCTCTTTGCCTTCTTTTGAATCGATATGCTTTTGAGATGATCATCCTTCGTTTGAGCCACGTTTCGATCCACTTGGTTCACCACATCTTCGTGTAAAGGCGCATCATTCTTTATGAATGTTTTCTGTCGCCGTTCGCGAATCATCTCTTCTCTGCTCTTGATGCGTAAATCATCGGGTTTGATCTCGGTGTGTTCAACAATTTGGGGAACAAAATGTTGGATCATACTCTTCTTTTCGGGGGCACATAATTGATGATATAATTTGGTATACATCTTCTCCAATTTACACAAATCGGCATCATTCAGATTCTTCGTCAACTCTTGATTGATATATCCATACATCATGTTAATATTGCCGATCGCCTGATATACGAATGGCAAACGTACATAGAGTGGTGTTTCCCATTTGATCATATGTTTGATGGCATAAAAGGAGAGATAAATTAGATACTTTTTACGATTATATTGTGCCGGTTTGAAATCATCCACAAAGTCCCGAAATGCGCTCTGAATAAACTGTTCCACAATCTTTTGATTTGAATTTGGATTTGAGGATCCCTTGAAATCGAGAAGAAACTTCCATATTTTCCACACCCAATGTGTTTGGTACTCTTCGCGAACGCCTTCGATCACTGTGGGGATACATGCGAATTTGCGATGTGTTTCGAAAAGTGAAATCTCCGTGCTACTTTGTTCCCGTTTTTTCCGGGCACTTATTTGTTCAAGCCATGTAATCCAAAAGGCGAATAAAGGAAAGTTCCCCTTGGTGTGATATATATTACTATATATTTCATTCAATCCCAATTTGATCTCATTGGGATCATTGGTATCCACATATTTATAAATTTGATGAATGGGTAATCCCATCATCCGTGCTTTTAATTGATTGCGATCATAAAGCATCTTTTGGGATAATTTGGGGATCGTCTTCGGATTGAAAAGGAGCGTCTTCTTGGAAAATGCGACCAACGCGATCAATTCCGCATATACATTTCGGATTGATTGATCATTGCGCGAAAAGATCTCATGTTGATCCGGATATTGTTGGATAAAACGAAAGTAATCATTGCGGCGTTTCATATAATAACGGAAAAAGTGGGGATTGTTTATATGAATATATTGTAAATATACATTATATAGGATCTCCCATATTTTCGCATTCATTCCCGTACTATTCATCTCCACACCCCATCGCAATGCTTCCTCTACTTTACTATTGATGAGAGCGGCTTGAAAAGCCTTACACACATCTACTTTTTTATAACCACTAATGGAGATCGTTTTGAAATCACGTGTACTTCGCATGTCATAGACAATATATTGCGGATTACATCGCATTTTTGTTATAAATCATAAATATAAATAATAACTTTTTATTTACTCTTCATCTTGAAAAAAAATAAGAAATATAAACTATATTCAAAAAAGTCGATCTTTTTTGAAAGAAAGAGAATGAAAAGATCAATTCTTATCGCGTAAGTCGCGATATCGCATTTTGATGGATGCGAAATCTTCAATATTTGGATTCATAATCGGTATATCTTTGAAATCTTCCACCAATACATTCATATGTTTCCGGGCGTTTTCGCTATTCTTATTGATCGTTGCGACGATTTTATTTAAATACTTATCGCGACTCCGGAAGAGGCTACTATTTGACGTATAGAAGAAGCGCTTCTCATCTACATCATAATCTTTATAAATGGTATCGTGTTTATATTGACCTTTGAGCACACTGTAATATTTGGTAATAAATGCGAAGAACTCTTGTGCCTCTTTATCTTGTTGATAAAGGAGTTGACTGAATGATTGGCTCAGTTTATCGAGGATCAAATATCCGGCTTTATCGGAGCTCATTTTATTCAATTCATTATCGGTATATACAATCGCCTCACTCCCGGCAAAGAAGATATTCTGATTCTTCTCATTCTCCATGATCATTTTGAGGAAATTGTTGTATAAGAAGAAATCCTTTTGTTGATAAAAGGTATCTTTGATGTGGCTGATATCATAACGTTCATTTACGAAATCTTTGAGGGAAACGCGGAATGTACTTGATTGATTATTATTGTGATTATTGTGAACATTGTTGATATTTTGTATATTTTGGTGAATATTATTCTGATTTTGAATATTCTGTTGAACCATATGAGATTTCAACTCTTCCTCCTCTTTTCGCTTCTTTTGTAAAATGAGTTCGGCTTTATGTTTATTTAATTCGATCATATCATTTAATTGCTTCTTCGCTTCGCACTGTTTCAAATTTAACAAATGTTTTTTCATATTCTGCTTGGATGTATATTCACTATTACATATTTTACATTCATACTTATGTGTGGATCGATTTAAAAAGTTCTTGTCAAATTCATCTTCCTCCTCCTCCAAATTGGATCCAGGCTCTTCATTTTTCAAAAGTTTCGTTTTTATATTTGTTTTATAAATAAACTCGGCAAAATTTTCATATATATTATTATGTTTATCATTGTAAAAATTAACAATTTTAATATAATCTTTTCGCATAAGTTGGCACGGATCAAAATGAAAGTGAAAGCGTTTATACAATGTCAGCTTTTTCGCATCTTCATAAGATAATAATGTATTACATTCGCACTTATTCTTCCGTTCGAAATGTTTGAACATATCTTTTCGTTGTGTTGTTTTATAATCAATACAATAATGACATATATGTAATGTTTTATGATAACTCATTATAAATTTGGATTAAGATTCGATTTTTGAGCTATTTTTTTGTAATTTCTACTTTTATAAATATAAAATTCCTATATTTTAAACGCACGAAAGATTCGAATTTTTAATCAAATTTACCTTTTTTAATAGATAAAAATAGAATCATTTGTATAAAATTCGAAAAAATATATTACTATACTTTTTGTCATTTAAATATATATTATTTATCATATCATATATTTGATAACATTATCTAAAATATTGAAAAATACAATAAAAACAATAAGATGGTGATCAAATCCGAAATAACCATTTTTCGAAAATCAGAGAAACCAGAAATTTAAGTCCGGAAATATTTTCGTTCCTTAGCGAAATGGAAATCCCGAACTTTTTGGCCAATTAACTTTTCTGGTTTCTCTAATTTTCGAAAAATGGTTATTTTGGATTTGATCACCATCCTCATATTTTTATTGTATTTTTAAGTATTTTTAACATACCCACCATATTTCAATGTATGTTTTTATATATAAAATTATTTATAAAATTACGGTAATAAAAACTGTCGAATTATATATCGAATTATTCTATTTTTATCTATTAAAAAGGTAAATTTAATTAAAAATTCGTATATTTTATATATAAATTCCTCTTTTTATATATAAATTATTTAATTTTGAATTATTGTTTATTCCTTCATTTAGCTATTTGAAGCTCCGGCTGATCCGTGATTTTGAGCAATCATTTCGAGTAATTTTCTGCGTTCATCGCATCTACTTTTTTTCTCTAAAATATGTTTTTTCATATTTTGTTTACTTGTAAATGTTGAATTACAAAGATTACATTCATATCTGGAAGTAGATGCATTATAATACTTTTGATCGATAATATCAACATACTCATTTGTTTGAATTAATGAAGGTCTGGGCTGAATAACACGTCTAATTTGATTGTAATTTTCATCAATATAATTACGTTTCTCATTATTATTTTTTACAATTTTCAAATAATCACGTGTAGGTATGGATTCATCATCAATATACATATAAAACTTTTTATATAGTGTAATTTGTTTCGCTGATTCATATGTGATATTCCTCTATATTCAATGATTATTTTGGTTATTAAAATAAAAATAGAGAATTCAAATTTTTATAATTATTTCATATTGAATTATATTGAAATATGAAATAAAACACATCCTTCGTTTTACGAAAAAATAGATATATAAAGTAGAAGTGCGAAATGGATTCGATTATCAAGATTGTTTCCGAACATATCATTATTTATTATCATAAGAAATTAAAGTATCCCGTTTTGGTTATTGAAATCTTCAAAGATGAACCATATAATTCCGGAATTAAACGGATCAACATGGGAGAACCATTTGGTCAAGATCCCCGTATACCCGCAAAGTATCAACATACCACCGAAGATTATATATCCTGTTCGAAACGCGGATACTCATATGGCCATAATGCCGCCGCGTTTATTCACAAATCGAGTGTGGAAGATTACAAATCTACCTATTTATATTCCAATATATGTCCTCAAGAGATCGTCTTCAACTCCGGTTTATGGCTCCTCTTTGAAATCGTCTCCGAGCGTATTCTCAAAAAATATAAAAATGGCATCATCCTCAACGGTTCCATCCGTGGCAAAGATCGCTCTTTCAACAATCGCATCATGAACATCCCATATGCTATGTATAAGATCATCCTTTATACCGATAAAGCAAACCCCAGTCGATCTTACTATACATTATTTATCGCAACAAATGAACCGCATTATATGGATCAGAAACTCTCCGCGTACCCTAAAACCAACTACTCATTATTATCTTATACAATGGATATAAAGGAATTTCAAAAGAAGTATCGGATTTCGGGGGATTTTGGGCAATATGTGCGAAATGATGATGAAGCGTATATTTTTACCGATTCTACTCGTATTCAACAAATGCGCAACTCCACATTGTATGGAAATATCATTTATGCGAAAACGCGAAATGAGCTCGATATTGTTGTCCCCGATCCTTCGAAACTATCCCCATTTCACACAATTTATTATGAATATAAGTTGGAATCGTTGCGGAAAGATCGCAATGCCAATCGCATGAATGAGTTGCTCAATCGCTCTTTGGCTCGTACGCCTTTCTAATTTCTGCGTTTTTATTTTTTATTTCCTATTTCCTATTTCTGTTTGAAATATGGTAAAATATTATCAACGGTTTCGAGTGCTCCTTCGATCCATGCTTGATTGGATGAGTAATTCTCGCCAATGATAAACATGTTCTTCATGGGTCGTCGCACGATTGCCGAAATGTGTGAAGAGTTCACACCGGCTTTCCACATGGCGATCCCTTCTTTCCAATAGCAAACCCGGGTTTTTAATGGACGTTCGATTCCGCCATCTATGTGGAGTGTTTTTGCCCAAGAGGATAAAATATAGGTATTGAGCATCTCTTCTCCATATTTCATATAATATTTATATAAGTGATCGGCGTACTTTCCATCGGTATAAGAGATCATGATTGTTCCGCGCTCTTTATCCAATGGGATCAAATAGCGATTGTGTGAGTCGGTGGTGATCTTGGACAAATCACGGAACCAGCTTGGATCGCGGAAGATCATATAAATGCGACAAAGGGATTTGGATTGTACGGCGCGCAATTCGCGATAAATCGGGCGCAATATCGGTTGTTGTAAAAGCGCCGCTTTCTGAATAGCAAAGACCACATATTTCGCATATTTCATATCCGCATCATTGATTGTGTATTGATAGTGGCCATCATGGCCATGTGAACGTCGCACATTCCGAACTTCACATTGAGTGTGTATTTCGATGTGAATCTTCTTCTTTTTCGCGATCTTTCTTATTTCACGGATCATGCGATCGATCAAGGTAGATAATCCGCATGAAAGGGAGTAGTATGTATAATTTTTATTTAGATCATTGCGGAACATATGAAGTGCGTTAAATGCGTTCATACTTGTGATCTCGCCGGAATATCCGAATGCGTCGAGCAAATATTGTGCTTCTTCATCACGGAGGAGATCCCACTGTTTCATGAAATCGATAAATACATCTTTCTGTTGATCTTCTACGGAAATGCGCTTTTTTGCCACGTCGCGCAATACGCGATTGATGAAATCATATGGGGATTGTTTTGCCAATGCGATATATACGGGATCGACGCTATACTTCCGGGAAGTGGGGATAAATTGAATATGTGCATATCCGGGAGATAAGTATTTTGTAAGTTTCAATTCGCGGATCAGTTGATACATCTTCTTATGGCGTTTTGCGCAAAAGCGAGCGGCTCCTGCTTCCATTTTATTTCCATTTTCATAAAATGTTCTTATCCTACCTCCCAAATAAGTGCTCTTCTCATATAAATGAATGCGATCTCCCTCTTTGGCTACACTCTTTACAAGATTATATAATAAATATAAACCGGAAATACCTCCTCCTACAATTAAGATATCACACTCTTCTTTTGCCATTTCTACTATTTCATTTGATTTTAATCAAAACTTAAAATCAAAAACTCAAAAACTCAAAACTCAAAAATCAAAAATCAAAAAATCAAAAAATCAAAAACTAAAAAATCAAAAACTCAAAAACTAAAAAATCAAAAAATCAAAAATCAAAAATCAAAAATCAAAAATCAAAAACTCAAAATGAAAATGAAAATCAAAAAATCAAAAAATCAAAAATCAAAATGAAAATGATCTATAAAAAGGAAAAAGTGATTTTGTATGATATAGAGATCGATCTTCTTTTTATAATGGATTATGTAAAGATGAATATGGATGGCAAGAGTTGTGCGATCTTTGTGGACGGTGATAATTTCATGTATAATGGCATGATCGAGCTATTTGATCACATCCGACGGTGGAATATGAAGGTGTTGATGAAGCGTGTATATGGTAATTTCGCCGACATGGGAATGAGTAATTGGCGTGATATATGTTTGGATTATAATATGACATCGATACATTTATGGACGAAGCACTCCAAGAATTCGGTAGATATGAAGATGACATGTGATATTCAGGAGACGTTATATGGAGAGAATCCGCAAATCGATGTGTATATTTTGTGTACGGGAGATCGTGATTTCATTCCGGTGATTGAGAAGATCCATATGAAGCGAAAGATGGTGATTGGTATTTCAACGAATTATTTCGGAACATCGATGAATCTCCGAAATGAGTGTGATCAATTTTACTATGTAAATCGGCGAAATTATGAAGTAGACTCTTATAAGAGCAGCAAGGAGATGGATCAAGTGCCAACTTCTCCAAAGAAGAAGAGTGAAGAGAAGAAGAGTAAGAGTACTCAACCGATGCGTTCTCGACACAGTGATCAGTTCAGTTTGAGTTCCGATGATTTTTCAATGGAATCTTTCTTTGAAATCTCTCAAAAGGAGGATCATTCACTTAAAAAGTCGCCGCCGCTCAATCCGATTCAACTTGATGAGATCAAGTCAAAGATCGACATGATGATGAAAAAGATCCAAAAGCCTTCTTCACGTCTTCACGAACCTATCATACATGACACACGTGATGCTCATTCATTCGATCCGAATGGAATGAGCCAAGGAGGACATATAGAATCGGTTCCGAAAAAGAGTTTACATACATCAATGCCAACACCAACAAAGGAGGAGATAAAGGGATTCGTGGTGGATTTATTGAAGAAGGTGGGATCGCGAGGTGTTTTTATTTCGCAAGTGAAGGATGAGATTTTGCGTGTATATCCGAATTTCCATGAGAAGGATTATCCGAATACAAATACATTTTCCAAGTTTATGCGAAGTTTGGAACCGGAAGTGAAAACCCGATTTGATAAAGTAGGCGTTTTACACGCGTATGTTTGATGAAATCTTTCATTTGATCTCACATAAAATATAAAAACAAAATATAAAATTCAAAATAAAAATAAAACAAATATTTATTTTTATACGATAAAAAATAAAAATCCTTATTATACAATAGTACTCTTTATTAAATATGCGTGAAAAGCGGATTGGATATGAGTTAGTGGATGATCGATGTGCAGTGTGTTCCGAAGGGAGCCGTCTCAAAAGCGGAAAAGTAGTAAAAAAGCGTGAATCATATACGTGTTATTCGCTTGCGTCATTGCGTAAAATCGCAAAGGCGATGAATATGGAAAGGCAACATGAACCCGGTTATAAGAAGATTCCGATTGATCATGTTTCGAAGTATCAATTGTGGAAGACGATTCAGGAGCATTTAAAGCCTTTTTGCGATGATGATGAGGAGTGTTGGAGACGTCAAGAGTTTATCAAGAAGTTGAAAGATATTGACATTCAAGCATATACATTTAAACCACATATGCCGGAATCGTGGAAGCGAGATAAGAATACATGGTTGAATAATTTTGATATCGATATGGTTTTGAAGCAATATGAGAAGATCTATCCGGAATTTAAGACGTACAATGCGAGTCCATCGGATTGTCCTGTTTCGGTGGAGTGTCCTCTTTCGAATCTTGACCCATTTAAGTTGCGAAAAGCGGGAAAGACGAAGATTGGTATTGTCTTCAATTTGGATAAAACGGGTGAATCGGGAAGTCATTGGGTGGCCACATTTATTGATTTAAAGAGCACGACCAAATCAACAGAGAAAGATCCAGTAGAGATCAATTATTATGATAGTTATGGAGATCCACCAATTCCCCTCATCAAACTCTTTTTGGTGCGTTTGGGAGAGAAGTTCTTGTTGGCAAATGAGAAGGTGAAGATTTTGTATAATGATAAACGCCATCAATATGGAAATAGTGAGTGTGGTGTATACTCCATGAACTTCATCTTAGAACGATTACATGGAACACCCATGAAGAAGATATCCAAAACAAAGATTATGGATAAAGATATGAATCTCATAAGACGGCTCTTATATTATGTTCGCTAAGAGAACTTTGTTCTCTTAGCGAACATAATATAGGTCGTACCTTATGTAATAGAGGGGTAAAACCCCTCGAATCACATAAGACGTTTACTTTACTACGTCAAGTAAGGTTGGAACCTTAACGCGTTAATGGCTCATTGAGCTGGAACTTCGTTCTCCAGCCAAACCTCCTCGTTAAACATGTTTAACATGTTTAACATGTTTAACATGTTTAACATGTTTAACATGTTAAGGGATTCTCCCCTAACAACCCCTATAAATTCAATTCCTTTATATATAAAATTATTTATATATAAAACCATATGTTCCCCGAACATTGTTTTCTGAAATAGATTCGAAGTATATGTTTCAATTCTTGATTCAAATTATTTCGAATCTATTTCAGAAAACAATGTTCGGGGCAAAATGAATCAAATTCCTCTATATCCAAATCAAATATATAAAGTTCTCTATATCCAAATCAAATATATAAAGTTCTCTATATCCAAATCAAATATATAAAGTTCTCTATATCCAAATCAAATATATAAAGTTCT